>Ga0207696_1000029_pt1 | contig 398074 bp, 347 predicted proteins | sample KBSS54metaG_FD_184403 | JGI IMG/M metagenome (GOLD analysis project Ga0207696, IMG submission 184403) | Switchgrass rhizosphere microbial communities from Kellogg Biological Station, Michigan, USA - KBS S5-4 metaG (SPAdes) (version 2) | ecosystem: Host-associated > Plants > Roots > Rhizosphere...
GGGGGCGGTATCCACCAGTCTGGTGGATAGTGGGCATAATAGAAGAATGATATCTGTCGAACATTCTGGCGATATCATGCAGGGAATCACCTTGCTTATATCTGTCCCAGATAATCGCCTTCTGCTCTGGCGTGTAGTTAATCCGAGTTCTTCGTTTCATGGCAACGCCCCCCTTGATTAAGGATAGCGTTGCATCGACCCGTTGAACTCACAGCACAAAGCGGACAAGCTAACTGAGCTGGAGGTCCGCTATGAGCGAATAGCGGAAGTTTGTAACCTCTAATTTTCACTTCGTGATCTTCCTTGCATCTTCACGGAAGTTATAAAGTGCTTTATGCCTGCAAAAAGCGGATGAAGCAGGCCGGTGTTGATTAACCAGCCTTAATTGAGTGTCTTGTAAATTACAGCTGACGGGACCGCTGACCACGTCCAAATGCGCCGTAAGGATACCCACCCGGAACAGGGGCACTGACCTCATTTAGGGCTTCAGTTGCCCCGCCATCCAGCGTAAGCTCTGCCGCGCCCAGTCCATCTCTCAACTGCTCAAGCGTGCGGGCACCAAAGATGGGAGCGGTTACCCCCGGTCTATCAGCAAGCCAGCTCAGAGAAACCTGTGCTGGCGTGGCATTGATCTCTTTTGCAATTTTCACGACGGTGTCGATAGTATCCCAGTTACGTGCTGAGGCGGCATACTCAGCCGAAACCTGCTGGTAGAGAGGGTTGTCAGAGCCTGCCCGGCTGTCCGAGGACGGCTTACCCTCGCGGGTATATTTCCCTGTCAAGAATCCACCTGCCAGCGGTGACCATGGCAGAAGTCCCAGGCCATTATGTAATGAGCTCGGAACCATTTCCCATTCACATTCGCGAGAAAGCAGACTGTACTGCAGTTGAAGAGTGACCGGCAGATGAAGCCCCATTGCTTTGGCTGTAGATACCATCAGCTGAACCTGCCAACCGGTGAAGTTCGAAAGCCCCACATAGTTAATCTTGCCTGTACGAACTGCGTCATCCAGGAATAACAGGGTTTCTTCCACCGGCGTATGGGGGTCCCATGCGTGAACCTGATACAGATCGATAGTCTCAACGCCGAGACGTTCGAGAGAAGCATTCAGCGCACGGTTAAGGTGACGTCGGGACAAACCAGCATCATTGATGTCTTTACCTGTCGGGAACCGGCCTTTACTGGCCAGTACAATATTCCCTGCGGCACCTCCCTGCCGGGCTTTTAGCCAGCGGCCTACAATTTGTTCTGAAACGCTGCCAACGTAAACGTCTGCCGTATCGATAAAATTACCGCCCGCATCGACAAAGGCATCCAGGATACTGAAGGCGTCCTTTTCTGAAGTTTCTGCACCAAAATACATGGTACCCAGCGCCAGTGAAGACACTGCCATTCCGGTGTTGCCTAATTTGCGATATTTCATTAACTATGAACCTCTTGGTTAAATCGTGTGTTTTAAAAGCGCAGAACGGTTCTGACTGCGGAGGTGTTTAGTTTTGAAAGTCTAAAAGGTATTTACTGATAATATTAGAGTGTAAAATCAGGATTAAATTAGAAGCAGGACTTATAAATGGCCAGTGATGACTTTACCGGTATTATTGCCTTCATTACCGTCGCACAGGAGCGCAGCTTTACGCGCGCTGCGGCTAAACTGGGTGTCAGTCAGTCAGCCCTGAGCCAGACCGTGCGCACGCTTGAATCAAGATTAGGTGTTCGCCTGCTGACGCGTACCACCCGCAGCGTTTCGACAACAGATGCGGGCACCCGGCTGCTTGAAACCGCCTCCCCCCGGCTTGCAGAAGTACAGGCTGAAATGGCAGCCATTGCGGAGATGAGGGATAAACCGAGCGGTACACTGCGCATCACCGCGAGTGAACATGCTGCTGATACACTGCTGTGGCCCAGGCTTGCTAGATTTCTCAAGGAATGGCCAGACATCAGAGTTGAAGTCTCCGTCGATTACGGCATGACAGATATTGCCGCTGAAAGCTACGATATGGGTATCCGTCTTGGTGATGAGGTGGCCAGCGGTATGATTGCCGTGCGGGTTGGTCAGGACCACCGCTTTGCGGTCATCGGTTCTCCTGACTATCTGGCAAGTCATACTCCGCCGAAAACGCCATGGGATCTTGAGCATCATAACTGCATCAGCTTTCGTCTTCCCACCTATGGCGGGCTGTATGCGTGGGAGTTTAAGAAAGGTAAGCAAGAGGTTCGCGTACGCGTTGATGGCCAGCTTATCTTAAACAGCCTCTATCAGGTCATTAATGCCGCGCTGGATGGCGTAGGATTGGCTTTTGTCCCAAGAGATTCAGTGGCTCAACACATTGCAGATGGAAGGCTACAGGAGCTGATTGCCGAATGGTGTCCTACTTTTCCGGGCTATTACCTTTACTATCCAAGCAGACGAGAAACTTCCCGAGCCATGAAACTGCTGGTTGAAGCCCTGCGTTATCGGACATGACCAACAAAGATACCCGCTTGCGCTTCACGCCCTGAGACATTCGACAAGCTTTTTACGACATCAACAAGGGCGATTTTCGCGCTTCGAGTGCCAGCAAATATTTCGCTTCGTCGTAACGGATTTTGGTCTTCCAGCAGCGGTAAATGATCCCTATCCATTTGAATGCCAGAGCCCAGATGACGATTGATGAGATTTTCCTTTTTCTCAGAGGCTCTGATAATACAGTTTGGTTCAGTATGAGGAATTTACCGTCTTCTTAGCCCATTCCACCAATGTTTGTCGGACGAACTTCGCACATTGCCAACGCCAGTGAACCCATGATTTTTGACCACTTCGTTCGGTTACTGGCGTAATTCCAGCGTAGTTTTGAATTTCTTCGGCGCTCTTGAAGCGGTTGCGATTATCACCCAGTGCTGCAAGCATTCGTGGGCCCATGCCCGGCAGTAATTTGAACAGTTCAGCATCTGGCAATGTGTCAAACAGCGTTTCAATGCGTTCGTCATAGGTTTTGATGATTTCACTCACGACTTTAATTTGTGTCGGCAGTGCTGTTGCCATCAAAGCATTAGTCTCTATAACACTCGGGTCTGCAGTCAATGGTAGCGATCCTGTCTTTCACCTTTTGGTGCAATTCGTTGAGCCCGATAACAAGCGCTTCCGGAGTGTGTTCAACCACATGGAATATGCGCTCGCCGTTTTTAAACTGAACACAGACATCGTGCTTTTTATCCACCCAGTCCAGACCAACATGGGCAGCAAACTGATCTATCGTGGTCATGGCCAACTCCTTTTTATCAGGGATGGGTATGCATCCCACGTTCTTCGAAAGAAACATAGCCAGCAGTTTTTCTGCATGCCCTGAGTATTCGTTAGCAAACGTGGGGCACTTACTGGCTCGAAAGTAAAGCGGCAATCATCAAATCACATGATTCTGGCACAATATTTGTAACCAGTAAGTGCATACCCTGAATCACTCAAAAGTGTCACTCTCAGGGTGTGAATGACTATAGATGGCAAAGAGGTGCCTGTATAAGTACAAAGGGGGTGCTTTGTACGAACAGCGCACGTTGATACTAATCCAGGTATAAATTTCTGTTTAAGCTGGATTTATTCATTAAATGAGTTTTCAATTCGAATAGAGTAATAAAATTGGAATTTTTTAGGCATGAATTGGCATTACTATTAATTCGTCAACGCTGACCATTAATAAGGATGAAATTTATTTATTATTTACCAACATTCGGAACGGCATGCCTGATATTGACACACTCGCACTTCCATTAATAAACACCGCGGACAATAATCTTGAAAGTAAGTATTTATTTTCTCTGTGTGCAGTGAAAGCGAAAAATACACTGATCAATCATCCCTGTCTTGACGTAATTTATTGACAGTCGCTCCCCCGGGCTCACCGTGGTGACCAATAGCCTTGCGAAAGAAACACAGGGCGGCTGTCGCATCCTGTTTAGCTGTCAGTAGGAAGTCAATGGTCTGGCCCTTGTGCTGTCAACGGCCCGGTACAGATATTTGCACTGGCCTTTGATTTTGATGTCGGTCTCGTCCAGTCGCCATCGACGCCCGTACGGGAGGTTTATACCGGCGAAACGCCTTATTCAGCAAGGGCACAAGGCGGATAATCCAACGGTGCCGTCCGCAACAGTCCCAGACATTCTAAGCTGGGCGCTGTTTTAATTGTTCAGTAAATAATTCCACTGTAATTAAAGATATTTCTTAAATAAATGAAGAATAGCCTTAACTACAAAGGAAATTAAATTTAGTAATATCTTTTACTGTGTTTAAAGGAGCTAAATAAGGGCCAATGAAGGAAAATTATCCATTTTTAACGGATGTTTCTCGTGAGCACTTAAACAAACACGCATTTGCCATTCAACCTTATAAATTTTAGTAAAGGACTGCTTATGAAAACATTTAAGTTAAAATCTCTGGCTTTACTTACTACGCTGTCTGTCGGTGGTTTTCTGCATGCAAACATGGCTTCCGCTCATGGTTATTTAGAAAATCCCCCAGCTCGCGGATTTTTTTGTCGAGCAGGTCAGGCAGGCGCAGGTTCTCCAGGCTGTAAAGCCGTTGGCCAGTTCAGTGGAGCCGTTACCACACCACAGGAGATTGTCGGCGGTGGTCTGAATTATAAAGAAACGCTAAAAAAAGGCAAAATTTGTGCTGCCGACAGCCGTTACCCAAATCTTGGGTTACCGGCTAACCAATGGAAACATAAAGCTATTACCGTTAAAAATGGCAAGATAACCCTCGATTATCGTTTCACCGCGCACCACGGTACTGATCATATTGGCTACTACATCACCAAACCAGGTACAAATAATGCCGATACCATTGGCTGGGAAGATTTGCAGGAGCTTGCCCGTTTTGATGGTGTTAAAGGGCCAAATGGCCAAATTGGTGGTTTCGGTATTTATTCTGAAACGGTAGATTTACCTAGTAACATTACTGATGGTGATTACACTATCGTGACGATGTGGCCGGTTTCCAGACAGCATGGCACAGGTGAAAACTTTACTTCTTGCAGCGATGTGACACTCACCGGGTTAGGTCAAGGTGGTGGAGAAGTCGTTGATTCCTGGGGAGTCATTGGCGATGGCGTCACTGCGACCAAAAATCTGAAGGCTGGCGACACAGTTACCTTCCGTTTGTTCAAAGCCGGTGCGGATGCGGGTAAAGTAAGCTATACGCTCACTGAAAACCTGAGTTCATATTATTGGCTGCCGGACCTTGGCGATGCGGTAAATGATACCAAAAACTTCCCAGTGAAAATTGGTGACACCTTAAAAGGTGATGAGGTATCGATTGAATATTCGGACGATCATTATAATGTTTATGCTAAAGGGAAAAATACAAATTACTCCTATGTTATAACCCTTGAGGAGCAGACTCAGCCAGGCACTGGCGCTTCTCCAGTTCCCGTAATCACTGCCAGCAGCAACACTATTACAGATTCTGAATGGCTTGAGCTGGATGCGTTAAAAACCACCGACCCTGATACCTCCAATAATCAATTAAAGTATACTTGGGAAGTCACACGTAACGCCGATAAGGTTGAACTTGCAAATACCAGTGGCGCAGAAACACGTATACGTCTACATAAACCGGCCGATAGCGACTTTAACGTAAGCGTTAAATTGACCGTGACCGATCCGCAAAAGAATAAGGGTGAAGTAACCAAAATTCTGAAAGCAGAACATTCCAGCGAGAAGCCTGGCGACGAGCAACCTGGCGACGAGCAGCCTGGTAATCCTGGCGATGCAGCTGCTTACAACGCCAGGATTGCCTACCCGACAAAATGCACCAAAGTGTCTCATAATGGCCAGGTATGGCAAAACCAGTGGTACGTGAATGCTGGCCAGGAAGAGCCGGGTAAAGGCGGTTCGTGGGGCGCATGGCGAACCGAGAAAGCAACCAGCAACCAATGTAAGTAAGTGGTTGTGTCGTATTAAGGTGGCGTCAGGTAGCATGCTGTTTTTTGTGATGTTGCCTGATGATGCCTCTGACTCGAAACGTCTTCAAACGACTGCATTATCCCGTCGATATCATTACCCTGTGTGTTGGCGGGTACCTGGCCTATACCCTGAGCCTGCGCAACCTCGACGAGAGGGTGGCAGAACGTAGGGTTATTGTTGACCAAGTCACGCTGCAGCGTTGGATTATCCGCCTTGTGCCCTTACTGGACAAGGCGTTTCGCCGGTATAAACGTCCCGTACGGGCGTCGATGGCGAATGGAAGAGACAGACATAAAAATCAAAGACCAATGCAAATACCTCTACCGGGCCGTTGACAGCACAAGGGCCACACCATTGACTTCCTGCGACAGCTTAACGGATGCCACAGCCGCCCTGCGTTTCTTTCGCAAGGCTAGTGGTCACCACGGTGAGCCCGGGGATCAGTCAGTAAAAGGAGGACGAAGCTGCGCCTCTTTTAGAAAATGAATAGCATCCTCACCCGCGGCACTGTACAGCGGGGCATTTTTATCGTTAGCCACCGTCAGAATGGTATTCGCTACATCGTCGGCGTAAGTTACTGGTGATTGGCTGTTCGAGGAAGAATAAGCGTTCAATAAGCCTGATATTAAATATCACAACGTAATATTGATAATGGTCAGAAAGACTAACTTTTGACTATTTACGCCACAACATGTCTGCCTCTCTTTTTTGAAAAAAAACATAAGACTTTGTAATTTAATGTCTTTAAATTTTGGCATGCCTCTTGCTCTTCATATAGAGCCCAGCATGGGCCAACATTCCTGGTTAACAATAATGTAAAAGGAAACGCTATGTTTGGAAAAATAGAAGACAAGGCTAACGAAGTCGCAGGAAAAGCTGAAGAAAAATACGGCGAGTTCACTGATGATTATGTTCATCAGGTAAAAGGGGCTGCACAGAAAGTCGTCTCTCAGAGCAGCCAGGCTGCCCAAGATGCAGCCAACGTCGTTAGAGATCGCGTAGAGGGCAACCCTTTCGTCGCTATTTCTATTTCCGCAGGTGTAGGTTTATTACTAGGCCTCCTGATTGGGCGTAAATAGCTTAATTGGACGTAAATAAAATTGGGGGCGCTAGCCCCCTTTAAATTATGGAAAGAACCTAACGTAAATATGGATGTAAGGATTCAACGCGGTATGAGTCACGTTCTCTTTTGCCACACCACTCCGCACTGTGCAATTTCCACTTTTTTGCTTCCGTCATCCCCGCCGTCCTCCTTTGAGGACCATACTTAAACTACTGTCTCAAATTGTTGATCCACTATACTTACCATTGCGGTGGTCATTTAAATACGAGGCTGCCAAGGGTTAATGACCTAACACCCACCTTACCCATGACCATCAGGAGAACAAAATGCAAAAAAATAAAATCTTGAAAGGGCTGATCACCCTCTCGGCACTGGCAGCGATGTTCTGCTCTGCCGGTGTGCAAGCCCAGACGCCGACGAACGTCGCGCAGAATGGCGCCGTCAGCCAGACCGACTCGAGCACCAAGCTTAGCTCAGGCGACGAAAAAGCGTTGAAGGACATGGCGCAGGCCAATATCAATGAAATCGCCGCCGCCAAGATAGCGCTGAAAAAGGCACAAAGCAGCGACGTCAAAGCATTCGCTCAGCAGATGGTCGAAGATCACAGCGCAGCCTTGACCAAAGTACAGGCTGTCGCCCAGCAAAAGGGCCTGGCACTGCCGACTAAGCCGGACGCCAAGCATAAGGCCATGGCCGCCAAGCTGGAAAAACAGAGCGGTGGCGCATTTGACAAGATGTATATGGAAAATGCCGGCACCAAGGACCATATGATGGTGCTGTCGACGCTGCAAAATGACACCAAGAAGATCAAGGATCCGGATGTGAAGGCACTGGCCGACGCGCATCTGCCGGTTGTTATGCAGCACCTAAAGTCCGCTCAGCAAATATCGATGCAAACAGGTATGTCAGCAGGTAAGTAAATAGGTCGTTCGGTGGGCATACGGTCCTGCGACCTGGACTCCCCTTTGTTCAAAGGGTTGCAGAAAGTCACGGTGAGACTGTCATTGTGGACCGTGATGAAGAAGGGAACGACCTTTACTGTAAGTCTGCCGGCAGATGCTCGCCCATGTCCAGTCGCAAGCTGACACTCACTGTACCGGTTGACGACTTGAATTGACCCGAAACAGCCGTTCGATAGGCTGTTATCAGTCAAAAACGAGCAATAGACTGTGTTCCTGACATGACGATGGCGTCAGAGCCAAGGATTAAACATCGCTGAATGAATATTGGATGTCATCCCTGGAGCAGGTTAATATATTTCAAATCTATGAAAAAAAATTAAGACGGTGCATGAGATCTTCTCTAATTTTATTTAAGCGCTCCACGTAGAACTCTTTTTCATAATTAGCTCTTACTGCCGGTGCAAGTATAGTAATTGAAAACTTTCCAAAAGTAGTTTGCAGCACGACTGAAAAAGTGCAAACCCCTTCAATATGGTCCTGCTCGTCAATACCGATACCTGTCTCTCTAATTTTTTTGATTTTTTGGATAAGAGAGTCACGGGTGAGCTGTGAACCGCGCGCAACCATTATCTCATCGGGTATATATTTTTCGATCAACTCATCGGGAAGTGTTGACAGTAAAGCCTGACCGGCGGCTGTGCCATAGCATGGAGCTTCGAGACCGATAGGAAAAGAAACCCGCAAATCGCGCTCATAAATAATACAATCAGCAACATGCAGCTTGTCACCATATAGCGTTGCCAGTGAAACAGACTCCTTCACTTCTAATGATAAATTACGCAGGAAAGGTCTGGTCATGGCGATGAGATCGGACTGGGTGTTTTGTAAAAGAAGCCCAAGTCCTTGCCCGAGTCGGTAGCCGCCCCCTTTACTCAATTGTTCTACGAGGAGCTCAGATTCAAGCGTAGCAACAATTCGCTGTACGGTTGAACGCGGAAAATTAACACTCTGGGAAAGCTCACTCAGCGACATACCGGATGGTGAGTTACTTAACTGACGAAGGACGTCAACAGCCTTGTGTAACACCTTTATCCCACTCTCTTTGTTCTCATCAGACATGACTGTTCACTTGCCCTAAATACTAATAAAAGAACGACATCATAAATCAAAAAAAAAGGGACGTAAATATTACGTCACAAGTACATCAATGATGAGAGTGAATATTATTGTTTTATACTATTGCGAATTAATCTGTCGTATTCTGGAATCACATTCTCAATGAAAAACATTTTATTATCCATCATACTCAACCCTGAAGAAAGTGCGTTCTCTTTGACTATAGCATGCAACTTTTTAGAATCGTCATCCTCAAACTGCTTACGTGCTAAAATATCCTTTTTCCATTCATTAATATTTTTAAAAAATGAGTTGGGTAGATCTGCCAGCTTTGCGTGGCGGCTCAATGCTCTGATCGCCCTATTCACTTCAAGTGCTCTATTTCCCTCTAATATCACATCCTTTCGGGTCTCATCGACCTCCTGCATTGAGGCGGTAGTCAGCTTATCAACAATTCTCGCATTAATTTTTTCAATGGCTTCGCTACGTCCGTTTTTATCGATATCGAGAGCATCATTTAATTCGTTGCTGAAAAGTTTTTTACCAGAACCAAATGAGCCAAGCAAAGTATCTCTTGGAATTAAAACAAAAAGTTGCTGTAAAATAATGACGCCAATCGCTATCGCAAGCGTACGAACAATAGCGAAGGATACATCCAAAGTATAGTCGTAATTATTTTCCGGTAAAATGGTAACTAGATAGCCTATATTAAAGCCCACCGATAATGCAAAAGACGAAAGACTGGAAAGCCCCATTAAGCCAAAAAATAGCGGTATGCCGGCAATGAGTATATAAAGCTCAATGGCTGAAGGAGCATTAGCCGTGATGATATACACAATGACGCCAACGGGAATAGAGAACAGCATGCCCTTAATGACTTTGCCTAACAAGATCTCCGCGTGGGGAAGCCTACTGAACATCACGCTGAAAACGATAGGAACGGCGACGATAAGGAAGCTGTAGCTCCAGGAGGTTACATACCAAAATGCATAAGCCAATATAAAATAGCCGGAGGTGCGTGCTCCATTGCGGATAAAATTTTTGATATCAAAAGTTTTAGTAATTTTTATGGTGTTATTATAAAATCTTCTGTCATGAAATAAGTTGTTCTGTAACTCTTTCATTGCCATAAAATTATCGATACAAGAGCGTAGCTTGTCGACAAAGATAAAATCTAGCGGGGTAAGAATTTCGCTATCGAGATTGGCTACCCGAGCTTTAAGCTCATTGCCCTGACGCACCAAATCATCGTGCTCTTCGTTAATAGCATGAAATGCATGATGTTTGTGCTTTAGTAAAGCCAGATAGTCTTCAAAGCAGGCTTTAATCGAATCTGAAATATTATTTCTATTTTCAAGCAAAAATACGCTTTCACCAAAGATAGAAAATACCAGCTCATTAATTTTTCGGGCGATTCTGGCAGCATTACGTGAGTTATGGCTCTCAAAATCACTGTTTTTAGCCGTATCCTCGATTTGAGCCACCAGGCTGCTAATTTTCAGTAATGACTGTTGATGATCTTTTCCTGGATTAATTTCTTCGGTCAGCGTGTCGATCAGCTGTTTGATGCTGCCTTTAAGCATATCGGCTGAATACATCGGCCAAAAGCAAATACTCACAAACGCGACCCAGAAGATCCCAAAAGTTACCGTTCCGACGCGGTCGATAAATATCGTCATCAAGGTCTCAGGAGTGGGACCTACAAGCACCGGTACAATCACCATGAGACAAATAGTCAGGCAGGTGAAAGCGCAACAGAACGTTAAATTCATATCGCGAGTGTTATAACCCAACCCTGAACCAATAAATAGCAGGATTGATACCGTCATCACCGTCAGAAATGGGCTTTGCATGGTGAATGACATAATCACCACACCAATGAGGCCACCGACAATGGTCGCAAAGGTTTGTGCCAGGCATTTTTTTAAAACCTGTGCGTGATCAAGACCAAAGAATGAAATTATCCCGGTAATCATCACCCACACTGGGTGTTCAAAATTCATTAATAACCCGATAACCAAACCACCCCATACCGAGATACTGAGTTTTATCCCGGTGCGCACGGCAAATTTGTTGGTTAACAGGAAAGAGTCCGATGCTGGTCCCATTTTATACTCCGGAAAAACTTATTTTAATCAAGAACTGCACCAATATCAGCCAAAACTGAATGCATGCCGGACGTCCTGGCTTTATTGTCTGCATCCACAACACGCACACTCGCGGACATGCCAGAAGAAATATTCATATCGGCTGGGATATTATCAATTTTAATATTTACTGGGATACGCTGAGCTAAACGAATCCAGCTGTACCCTGCTTCAACATCCGGTAACATCTGATTTCCCGCAGTAATGTTGCTGTTGGAAATACCGGCATCGATTGACGTAACGTGTCCGGTAAGATGACGCGTACCGGCCATCATCCAAATATCAACGCTGTCACCAATATGAATCCCCGGCAGCTTGGTTTCTTCGAAATAACCAGTCAGGTAGTAACTTCCTTTAACGGTTAAAGCCAGTTTGGTCACACCCTTATTGACATAATCGCCATTAGAAACATCAAGGTTAGTGATCGTACCGTCGGCCGGAGACAGATAGGTAGTACGCTGAAGATCGATTAACGCAGACTGCGTTTCTGCCTGGGTTTCTTGATAAGTTGCCAACGCAGACGCAGCGTCCAGACGGGAATTATCGATGTCTTCTTTACTTACCGCAGTTTGCAAATGAGCCCTGCGGTCTGAAATATTTTGAGCACGTTGCCAGGCAACTTTTGCCTGAGCCTCCTGTGCAACAGCCTGATCGTAGGCAACCTGATAGCGTGCCTTATCAACGGTAAACAAGACCTGGCCCTTGCTTACCTGTGAAGTGTTATGGGCATTAAGTTCTGTCAGCCAACCTGATACATCGGGTGCGATATTAACAACATCGGCGCGAACTCTGGCATCACGTGTCCAGGGGGTGTACATGTACTTATTCCATATAAACACTGCGGCGCAAAGAATAAAAATAACAAGAACTAACGTTATAAGAATATTAATTGTTTTTTTCATTTACCAAATACCATTGTCATTTGAAGCAAGATAACTAATACAAAAACACTAAGCCCGGCAAGAGGCTCAACCTTCTTCAGATAAGCAGGAAGCCATCTGGCAATAACCTTGTTCAATATCAATGAGGCTACTATGGCGATGAGAATCATGCGCGTAAACGGGCTCCATAGTAGGTCAACAAAAACTAGCTCATGCACTACAGCCTCCAATAAACCCATTTAAATCATCACCTTGCTAACTCTAACATCAATTGCAAATAATTAATCAACCATAAAGTGATAATGTTTACCACATTGTGATACACATATTGAGTGTTAAGATCACATTTAGTGCTAATTAAGCAGAGGGGTTGGTTAAAATTTATGCCTATGAACGAGAGTTCGCTTACTGACGACAGTGCAGGGATGTCTGTGCAATCAATAAGTCGTGCCATGCAAATAATCCACCTGTTGGAAGAAACGGCTTACCCGTTAACGCTGGGTCAGATCGCTAAACAGGTATCGCTACCGCGCTCTACGGTGCAGCGTTTAACAAATGCTTTAAAGGAAGAGAGCGTTGTCACCTCATTGCCGGGATTAGGCTTAGCCCTCCAGACGAAGGGGGCGGTTAGCTGTAAGAACAGAACAATCAATCTGCTTTCAGAAAATGACAGTAAAGGACTGACTGCTTTTAAACGCTATCTTGAGAATCCATACTATGAAGATAACTCATTGATAATATGCAGTATAAATGAAAAAGGAATGATCCCGGTGTTGTCTGTATCATCCCGAGACCCGTTTGCGTTTAATCTTGATACGGGTCTCGATGAGACTCTTTTAAATGAGATTCATGCTTATCTTAAAAGCCAGGAGGTGACGTGCGATAGAAATAAAGGGTTAAATCTACCCAACTTTATGAAAAGTGATGCTGACTCCACTTATATAGAAAAGGGGAAAATAAACCCTTATAGAGGAACCGTGTCTGTGATTAAACAATGCAAAGAAAAAAAAATACTCAATGACTATTTTTGGACTGATTTCTAATATCAAAAAAAGCTTTGAAAAAATGAGATAGGCCGTTAAAAACAAATCAATGATGATGGAATGAAACAATGAATCAGAAAATGCAAGAAAGTGTCATTAAAAGCCTTTTGGATTGGATTGAAAAGAATCTACATCATCCCCTTTCTGTCGATTATGTTGCCAGTAAAGCAGGATATTCAAAGTGGCACCTACAGCGAATCTTTAAAGAGCATACCGGTATGACTTTAGGTGATTACACTCGAGGACGCAGACTTTCCGAGTCTGCAACCATTCTAAAAATCACTAAAAGAGATATTTATGATATAGCACTAGAATATGGATTTGACTCCCAGCCACATTTTAGTCGGGCTTTTAAAAAACAGTTTGGTGTGACGCCCAGGGCTTTCAGAAAGTCTGAAACATTAGATACAAAGAAATTCTTTGCGCCAATAAAATATAAGAAAGAATTATCCCTAGAAGCTGATATCGTGACGCTCGAACCCATGCAACTGGTCGGTAAGAGAAAAGAGATCCCTAGCAAGGTTGGGGAAAATGAATACTTCGATTTCAACTCCAGAATGAAGATCTGGGATGACCACTTTATCAATTTACGTGATAAGCCCACGAAACTGATTGGTTTGGTGGAGTATATTTCATCAAGAAGTTCAAGGCAGGAATATGCTTTTCAGTATACGGCAGCCACCGCACCATCGGATGCGAATAACCCTGTTAACAATGAAGAGTTAATTACTATTGAAAAAGGTAAGTATGTGAAGTTTCACTACGATGGCGCTATGGATGGGATGCAGGATTTTCATTACAATATTTATTCGGTTTATCTTCCTAAAAACAAAATGATACGCCGAAAAGGAGAGGATATAGAAATCTATAAGCCGTTAATGTCCAGCGTCAAGAATCACGATATTAATTGCCAATACTTTATCCCTATACTTTGAGTGATAATATAAATTAACACCTCTGGATTTGACTGACTGGAGACTTTATTTAAGGGAGCGCGGAGTATGGCTATCTCTCCCTGCGTATTATCGAACTTTACAACAAAACTTCTCTGGCTTATGAACCAATCCGCCAACTGACTGTAACTTCAGAGGAACAGCAGTGGCGGATGGCAAAGTATACAACGGGAAGCGAGTTTTGACCCGGTATACGGTTGAAATAATGCGTAGTGATGTCATCGCTACTCCGATACGCTCCAACTGCACGTGTTGTACCTCCCTTATATTATATTTTATGAACTCTTAAGCTGGGAGCCAGCATGTTAGATCTACAACGGCTCCACAACAGGAAATGGACTCTACATCACATACCGAAAACGATTACCCTTATAAAGCTCATAAATTAGTTGCAATTATATATTCCGCAGCATCAACACCCGCGTCGACAGGTGCGGTCAGCGTTACTAGATTCTCTTCTACTGTATGGACCAATTCGCCTAAGGAATTGGCGCCGCCAGCCACGGAATTCAGCTCTTCGTCGTTCGCTGCCAAAATAAGTTCTTTCATATTGCACCTCTAAAATCATTCATTCGTATACGCGTTCAACGCGCGAAGTACCCGCCCGAGGTGTTGCTTAAATGATAATGACAAACAATGTATTACTCATTCACAACACTCCAATGACTGTAGTGCAATCCACTAAATCATGTCCATGTCCGTGTCTTTAAACGGGTAATGCCATATAGCAAGGTTAGACGTTGATTATAATCATTTTACACCAGACAACCAAATCATGATTTAGTCAAATAACCCAGATTAACTCAAAAAAATAAGTTATTTACACTGATAAAAAGAAAAAAACAAGTCAGTTATCATGAAAAAACAACCATTACACGCATAAGATAACTATATGAATTTCACTGTCTTCAAGAGGAGGGTTTAACTCCTTTTCATCTACGTGAAATATTCACGGAGAAAGCTGGAAATCTGCCAGTCGAGATTATTCTATCGCGCGCTTTTGTAGACAGACGATCACCTGGCCACCTTGGGAAATTTAATAGCCGAGGTCAAAAGCAGTGCTGAAATTAATCTGGCAGAAATTTGTCAGAAAAGTCGACAATCTTCGCATAACTCAATATTAGGCAACAAATCATTAACCTTATAAAACCGAAAACCGAACCCATTGACAGCATAATACGCTACAGAAATTGAATATAAAAAATTTTGCAACCGCCTTTTGACGCAATAGCGTTAAATAACAGTATAAGTAAGCATTGGCATTGCTTATATATATTAAATTTCACAAAAAATATGCGTAACTGGTTGATTTTCATAAGTTTAACATTAAATTAATAGTAAGTTAAAGATATATTTTTATTATTTTGTTTTTCTTAAGGGAATCTAAACTTGTTTATGAACTGAGGGTGATTTCCCCAACCATTTATTGAGGGGTTATTACCGTTAGGGTGAAAATGCATTTATCATCCACTTCAGAGGTTACAATGAAAATTCTAGAATCCTGTGATATTGAAATGGTGTCAGGTGGTTCAATTAATGGTTTAATTACAAAATAATATATTGCCATTGAGAGTTTCGTGGTAAATCCGCCAGAAAACCTACAGCAAGTCGTTAGTGACGTGGGGAAAGTTACATATATCATTCAAAATAATTAAATAATAGTTTACAAACCCACAATCATGAAACTAACAATTTCATGACTGTATACCCCAATATTAACCTTGAAGATAGAGCCACATCATGCCGTCACTGTTCCGCCGGGAAGTTAGCGAACATCAGCAAGCTCAATGGCTGGGTAAGGCATTATTAATTAAGGGCTGGCCGCTGTGGCTAACTTTATTATCAACGATGGCGTTTATTATCATCCTATTGTGCTTTCTAATCTTCGCTAATTATACAAGACGCATTAGTGTGAATGCCGAAATCATCACCCAGCCACATACTATTAATCTCTTTTCTCCCGAACAAGGCGTTATTTCAAAGCTGTTTGTTGAAAATGGGCAAAGAGTGACTGCCGGTATGCCGCTTTATCAAATCGACCTCAGCCGTATTACTCAGCAGGGCAATGCCAGCACCTCAACGCTGGCGGCTATTTATAAACAGCGCCAGCAGCTTAACGATATTATTACCCAGCAGCAAAACAACAAACGCGAAACGCTCAGTAATCTGCAGCAACAGTTAGAACAGTATCAACAGGCGCAGATTGGCCTTAATCAAATGGTTGCCTCGTCTAAAGATGGGCTGAACGCCATGGGAAAAAGTCTGGACTCATACAACACCTCGCTGCGCAAAGGGCTGATAACCACCGATCAGCTGAATAATCAGCGCTATCTCTATTACCAGCAGCAGAGTGCCTATCAGAACCTTACCGCGCAGATTATCCAACAATCTCTGCAAATCAGCGGCCTGCAAAGCGCCAAGGTCACTAAAGCCGCAGAATTTGATAATCAAATTTCGCAGTCGCTCTATCAGCAGCAAGGCCTGGATCGCGAGTTGGCAGGGGCTGATGTCAAAAATATGCTGCTGATAACGGCCCCTTCACCAGGCATTATTTCGTCACTTAGCGTCACGCCGGGTCAGATGGTCAATTCCGGGGACAGCCTGGTGCAGCTGATACCGGGCAGTCACCCCGTATTTTACCTGGTGGCCTGGCTACCCGACGAGAGTCGCCCGTTCGTGACCCTTGGAGAAAGCTTGAATGTAAGCTATGCCGCATTTCCCGCCGAAAAGTATGGCCAGTTTCCAGCAAAAATTTTCTCATTAGCCGACGCCCCCAGCACCGCACAAGAGATGAAGGACTATCTCAGCGCCCCAAGAGGCAGTAACGGCGCGGTAACCGGCAGCTATTTTAAGGCAATTATTGCGCTGGATCCGGCCGCACTGAGCTGGCACGGCCAACCCTTGGTGATTGCCAGCGGCATGCAGGCGCAGCTATCGCTGTTTCTCGAAAAACGTCCGCTTTATCAGTGGATGCTTTCACCCTATTACAGCCTGAAAAATAGCATTACGGGGCCGGTTTCCGGCGGGAACAGTCAATGAATAAACAACAGTTGAATGAGTTAGTTCAGAAGTTACATTTTGGTTTTGGCCGTAAAGTGCCGCAAATTATTCAGACCGAAGCCGCTGAATGCGGTTTGGCCTGCGTTGCAATGGTCTGCGGATTTCATCGGTTGCAGACCGACCTGCTGACCCTGCGTCAGCAGTTTGATGTATCAACCCGCGGCGTAACGCTGAAAACACTGATGTCGATAACCAGCCAGCTGCATCTAAAATCACGCGCGCTACAGCTCGACATCGATGAACTCGGTGCACTGAAAACACCCTGCATTTTACACTGGGACATGAATCACTTTGTGGTGTTGATTGCCGTGCATCGTGGGCGAGTTATCGTGCATGATCCGGCTTTTGGAAGACGTGTACTGGGCATACATGAGGTGTCAACGCACTTTACCGGCGTGGCCCTCGAACTTTGGCCTGATGCAGAATTCGTGCAGAAAAAAAGTCTTAACCAACTTAATCTACGACGCATGATGTCCAACATCGATGGTCTTGGGTCCACGCTGCTGAAATTGTTCTGTTTCTCGCTAATGATCGAATCGGTTAACCTGTTGCTGCCGGTGGGTATGCAACTGGTGATGGACCACGTCATTCCCGCGCAGGACGTTAATCTGCTGACCCTGATCTGCCTCGGACTGCTTTTTTTTGTACTGTTTCGCACCGGCGTCAGCATGCTCAAGTCCTGGAGCCAGCTGGTGATGAGCACACTCATCGACGTGCAGTGGAAAACGAGGCTATTTGATCACTTGCTGGCGCTACCGCTATCCTATTTTGAGAAGCGTAAACTCGGAGATATTCAATCACGTTTCATCTCCCTCGACACTCTGCGTACAACGCTAACCACCAATATCGTTAACAGCCTGATGGACGGCATTATGTCGCTTGGGTTAATTATTATGATGGCGCTGTATGGCGGCTGGCTGGTGTGGGTAATTTTAGGCTTTACTACCCTTTATACTCTGTTTCGCATGGTCACCTATCCGCGCTACCGGCAAATTTCAGAGGAGCAGCTGGTGAAAACGGCTCGGGCCAGCTCGCACTTTATGGAGTCGCTTTACGGCATGGGCACGTTGAAAGCGCTAGGTCTCTCGCCAAATCGCGCCCAGCGATGGCTTAATATGAATATCGATATCGCCAACGCCAACGTGCGCAAAACGCGTTTCGATATGTTGTACAGCGGCGGCAATGCGCTGATTGCCACTCTCGACCAGATTGTACTTTTGTGGCTGGGCGCTTCACAGGTGATCGACGGCCACATGACGCTGGGCATGTTTGTGGCGTTTAACACTTACCGAGGCCAGTTCTCTGATCGCGCGGCTAATTTGCTCAATATGGCACTGCAACTGCGGATGCTGTCGTTGCACTCTGAGCGTATCGCCGACATTGCGCTTAACGACGTTGAGTACTGCATGCCAGAACGCCCGCTGCTGTATACCTCTGAACCCGCCGCGCTGGAGGTTCAAAATGTGTCGTTTCAATATGACGCGCTTTCAGCCCCATTGATTAAAAATCTTAACCTTGTTATTGCCGCTGGAGAAAGTGTAGCGATAACCGGTCCATCCGGTAAGGGAAAAACTACGCTGATGAAGCTGCTCTGCGGGTTGCTGCAGCCCACCTCGGGCGAAGTACGCTTAAACGGTATGGACATCAGCAAGGTGGGCGTTAACAATTATCGCGCCTGTATTGCCTGCGTGTTGCAGGATGATACGCTGTTTGCCGGGTCCATCGCCGAGAATATCGCAGGATTTGAAGAACAGCGCGAGCCAGAGCATATTATTGACTGCGCTCAACGTTGTAATATTCACCAGGATATTCTGATGATGCCCATGGGCTATGAAACCCTGATAAGCGAGCTGGGCGGAAGTTTATCAGGTGGGCAGAAACAGCGCTTATTAATTGCGCGGGCGCTTTACCGCCGCCCAAGCATTCTATTTTTAGATGAGGCAACCAGCCATTTGGACATCGAAAATGAGGCGCGCATCAATGCCTCTATTGCCGCTCTTAATATAACCCGCATTATTATTGCTCACCGCCCTTCCACGGTAGCCTCAGCCGATCGCGTTTTTGTATTAGAGGGATAATTTAATCACTATTTCACAGGCTATATCGCCAACAATTAATACCGTTGTGCAGTGAAATACCTGCATGGGCATTTTAAGGCTCTGGGGTTGAGTTTTGCAATATAATGATCAACGCAAATGGGTCGAGTAAATTACAGATTTGATCGGCTGGATTCATTATTAACCAGCCCGCCAACTGACTGTAGAGGAATAACATTGGCGGGTGGCAAAATATCCAATGGGTAGCGGGTTTTGACCCAGCTTAGGGTTGGAATAATATGTAGCGATATAACCACTACTCCGATGTGATGCAACTGTACGTACTGTACTTCCCTTCTATTAGATTGCAGTAATACTCACAGCGGAAGCAGCCAGCTAGATAACACTCAGCACAAAGTTTGCCTCTTTAAATGTATCATTAAGCACAGGTTGGGCAACACCCACATTAAACGCTCCATAACCCTGCTCTATGTCATTCTCTAATAAATTTACATCACCAATTAAACTGCCACCAGCCACAGAATTCAGCTCTTTATCATTCACTAACAAAATAAGTTCTTTCATGTTGCAATCCTCGAAACTCATTATTTCAGATGCGCGATTAAGGCGCGACGTAACCGTCTAGGCTGTTGCTTAAATAACGCTTGCAAGCGAGGCGTCATTTACTTTCAACTCTAAAATTGCAGTTCATTTAACTTAACAATTATTTTTTTAATCTTAAATTACGAATGAAGTAGGATTATCTATGCACTGACGCCAGGCGTTGATAAATATACTTTTTATCAGAAAATTGTTCTTTTGGTGTGGGGAATGTTTTTTATATTTGTAATAATTAAGTTTTTATACCAAAAAATTTAATTATTACAGACAATTCAACGCGTCGACAGAAGAATTTATAGTGATAAATCTTGTCGATTTCTCACTAAATAATTCAACCTATTTTTGTTACCGAGTCACTGATAGATTAATTGACCGGCTTTGAGCGAAAAGCGGAGCTGGCTTATTAAAATCAATGTCTACGCTTCCACTCATTTACAACATCACCCAAAGTTTTTGGCTCATCATTACGTATCCACATCATAAACTTCCGATCGAATCGAAAATATTCTCCACAATGTTCAATCATGAAACGACGAACGTTTGGGGTATTTTTTAGTATTTTTCAACGATAGTGGTACGGGTTAGTAATGAGCTATGCCAATCAATTTTCAATTTACTGACTCCTGTGATTAAGAGGTTGATTAGAAATTAGGACACTAACCGTGCATATTAAAGCCAGACATTTGAAAATCTTCATATACTTCTTCATTGGTAAAGGGTGGGAATTTGGCTTTCTGGGCTGCTGATTTTACCGCTTCGCAATATGCTTCATTTCCGTCACGGGTAGAAATGTTGGAAGCCGTGCCATCCTTAGCAAATTCTATATGTAACCTGCATTTCTTGCCCTTCCAGCTTTGTGGATCGACAACTTTGGCATTTACTGCCGCCACAATTGCACGCGCCTGGGCGCCCCATTCATCCTGATCTTCAAAGTCACCAGAACCGCAAATACCCAATGCCGAGGTTTTATGGCAGCCGGTAGGATGCAACGCCGTGCACCCCGTTGCCAGGGTAACCACAACTGCCAGCATAAAGATTTTTCTTGCCATTTCAAACGCTCCTAATCCATTAGAATACCTGAATATATCATGATATATACAGGTATTCTAATGGCAAACAACGGCTAACGCGGTTTAGGGCGACTGTGAGAAAAATGCGGACCCAACGTTGTTGTGGGTTAATCGCTGTGAAGCAGGTCGGTGCATGAAGCGCACTGCTCAGATAATTCAATGTCAATTATCAAATGGAGTTGAGTCTTTATAATCGTGTCACATAACTATCCGTTATAAGGAAATAGGTGATGATTAAACCCGACGAGTCGGTCAATATAAATAACGAGAGTGAATCTCGACGTATGAGAACGAGCCGCGTATGCGGTTTGCATCATATTGCCACTAATGTAAAGCGTATTACCTTGTGTGGTGACGATGTTGACTCTTTCTTATTGAATTCGCGCACGCAGCTTCCCGCTGCCTGGATAAAAGTTCTTTTCCCTGATGGTCTGAATTATGCGGCTCGTGCCTATACGCTCAGCGGCCTGAATAAATTCGCAGGCACAATCGACTTTGATATGGTTTTACACGGCAGCGGACCGGCCGTAAGGTGGGCTAAAAATGCGCAAATAGGAGATGTTGTGGGATTTGCCGGACCTGGCCCAGGGGGGTTCGCTCTGAATCCTAAAAGCAAATGGCTGCTGCTGATCGTCGATGAAGCCGGAATACCGGCAATGAAGTCTATTCTGACGAGTTTGCCTTCAAACTTGCCAGTCATATTGTTTGTCGGTGTCGAAAGTTCGGTCGGAATTACCCAACTGACACATTCAAATTTGATTGCTCAGTATTCGGCTATTAGTTCACTAAAGGGTGAAAGTGCTATGCGTATGCTTGTTCAACAGGCCATCGATGAACAAGTACTTCCAGCCAGTGAAGGGCAGGCATGGATAGCTACAGAAGCGGATGATGCTCGTTATTTAAAGCAACGGCTAATAGAGGCGGAAATATTTAAACCCACGGCTATTTTTTCCAGAGGATATTGGAAAAAAGGCGTTAAAGGCTTTAATGATACCCCATAGGCTATTATTCAAGGGATAACAGCGACGTTGCTCACAGCAATATTGACTGCAAAGAAAAATAGTTTTCGATATTTATCTTTGCAGTTATCGCTCTCTACGCTTGAGGACTGCTTTCATTTTCCTGATTTTCAACCAGCACGGGACAGTCCGCCAGGTCGATAACTTCTTTGGCAATCGAGTGCTCTACCCAGCGTTTAAGAGAGGATAAATGCCGGTGTCCCATCACAATGAGATCCACATTTAACCGACTCGCTTCTTTAATAATCACCTCCGTCGGTTCTCCGCCGATAATCGCCCCGCTGACTTGTCGATTTTCTGTCTTGAGCTTGGCTATTGCCTGATTCACCATTTTTTGAGCTTGCTGGTACTCTTGATTTGCAGGCGGATAAACCAGCCCGTCGCCGGCCTCGTCATTTATGTTTTTATCAACGATTAAAAACGCCCCGTCTACCACGCATAAAATATCGATTTTAATCAGCTTCTCTGCACTGATTTTATGGGCTAATGCAATGACAGCCTGAGACTGGGGAGAGCCGTCAAGCGCCACAAGAATATGGGTGAACATTACGTTTCCTACTAGTGAAAGATAAAGATTTCATTTTCTATTACCTTTCTCGGTAAATAAATGCCTTCACACGCAGCTATTAAGTGCGTCAGGCGCACTGCTGGCTCCAAAGCAGCACTTATCATCAAGCTTCCGCGACCACAAAACCCTGTTTAGCCATTTTTCTCCCGCTTAACAACTTGCTGGGTACTTATACTTATCGGTCTCTATTGCAGCAAACGAGCTTAAGCACAGCCCTAACAGCGTGTGATTAATCCTCAGTGGGTTTGATGAATATCTCTACGTGACGTTAATAATGCCAGAGCAGCTGCAATAACTAATAAAATGGCGCTGAGGGTGAAAGTGCCTTGATAGCCGATATGGTCGAAGGTTAATCCCCCGAGGGTGGAGCCCAGGGCGATTGACAGTTGCACGATGGCAACCATCAGACCGCCCCCCGCTTCTGCATCTTCAGGCACCGTTTTAGCGATCCAAGTCCACCAACCTGTAGGAGCAGCAGTGGCGATCACCCCCCATAAGGCGAGTAGCGGTGCAACTATCCAAAGACTGTGGCCAAAGGCGATAAGCGCTCCGGCTATTGCAGCCATAAGAAAGGGGATGACAATCAGCGTGGGGTAAAAGGCAGATTTCAAAAATACACCGATCGCCAGGGTTCCCACGAAGCCAGCGACGCCGAGAGTCAGCAAAATGAGCGACAGCGTAGTGATATCCACCTGCGTTACCGTCTCAAGGAACGGGCGCAAATAGGTAAACAACGAAAACTGCCCCATAAAGAACAATCCGCAGGCCGTAAGGCCAACGGCCACCAGCGGATTAGAAAAAAGACGGAAAACAGTGCCGGTAGGTTTATCATTTTTATCCGTTCTCATGGGCGGCAGGCTCAGCCACTGCCAGATAAAGGCCATTACCGCGACCGGAACGAGGCAAAAGAATGCCCCTCGCCAGCCGATGACAGAACCCAGGTAACTGCCAAGCGGTGCCGCTATCACGGTGGCCAACGCATTACCCCCGTTAAAAATAGCCAGTGCACGAGGAACTCGCTGCGGTGGAACCAGGCGAATGGCCGTGGCGGCAGACAGCGACCAGAACCCACCAATCGCAATACCAATTAAAGCCCGGCCAGCCATGTAAATAAGATAACTGGGTGCTAACGCGATAACGGCACCGGAAAAGGCCATCAGCACCGTCATCCCCAACAGCAGTATTTTTCGATTGAGCGCGCCAGCTAATGTTGAAATGGAGAGACTGGTCATTACCGCAAACAGGCCAGAAATCGCAATCCCCTGCCCAACCAGTCCCCCACTGACGCCTAATTCTTTAGAGATAGGCGTCAGTAAGCTGACAGGCATAAATTCTGAAGCAACGAGCGCAAAGACGCACAGCGTCATGGCGAATACGCCGCCCCAGTAAGCCTGCTCTCTGAGAAGTGGTGTGTGATTCGCCAAACTGGGCATAGATTTCTGACTCCGAATAATACCCCGCTGTTTTTAGGCAAGCCGGGGCCGAACGCTATTCACAGGAATAGCGTCAAAAAATGGATGAAAGATGCAAACAGCAACCGCGTTTATAGGCCAGAGCCTAATAAACTGTTGTCAGGAATTTTACCCGTCGGCTACATTATTACTAGCTAATGAATACTTAATAGGTTTATAACCAATGCTTATTAATGTAGTGGAACCTGCCTGATGAAACGTAACCTCAATGACCTGCTCTATTTTGTCACGGTCGCTCGTGAAAGCAGTTTTACCCGTGCCGCTGCAAAGTTAGGGGTCACTCAACCGGCTCTCAGCCAGGCGATTTCCGCACTTGAAGAACGGATGCAAATTCGCCTGCTAACGCGTACTACGCGAAGCGTATCGCCGACATCAGCAGGAGAAAGATTGTTGCTGGCTATAGGTGATCGTATTGATGAAATTGAAGCCGAACTGGATATGCTGACCGAACTGCGCGATAAGCCCGCAGGGACGGTGCGCATCACCTGCGGGCCAGACGTTTTGCACACTATCCTGTTGCCAAAGCTGGCCCCGTTGCTGCGAGAGTACCCGGATATAAATATCGAGTTCGACGCGAACCATGGTTTCCGTGACATCGTTGCAGACCGTTTTGATGCGGGCGTTCGACTGGGTGACACTATCGATAAGGACATGATAGCGATACCCATTGGTCCCAAGCTGCGTATGGCTGCGGTCGCCTCTCCAGACTATTTTTTACGCTATCCTGTTCCCAAAACCCCTTATGAATTGACGCAGCAGCCTTGTATAAACCAGCGTTTGATTAGCTCTGGCGGGTTGTATGCCTGGGATTTTGAACGGGATGAAGGGAGTTTTAACGTGCGCGTCAACGGACAGCTCATTTTCAACACCTCCTCCCACGTGATAGATGCGGCGCTTGCCGGACTCGGCATTGCTTTTTTACCCGAAGAGGAGTTTGGAACCCTGATTGAAGAGGGTCGTCTGGTCCGCGTGCTTGAACCCTGGTGCAGGCCATTTCCTGGTTACTACCTTTATTATCCAAGCCGTAAACAGCAGTCTCCCGCATTCTCATTGGTGGTGGATGCACTGCGATTATGAAGCGGACCAGGTGTGGGAGACGCCTGAGCATGGCGATTGATTACGACCTGTGTAACAATTTGAAGCAACATTCACTTTTATATGGCAAATAAATGAAACCGTTTGATGACCTTGTAAAAGAAGCCCAAGAGGCTGACGTAGAGGGTTGGGGGTTTGGCTGGCTGGCAGGAAGAGCGACGGAAGAAAGACCACTGTGGGGATACGCTAAGTTACTGGGTCAACGCCTGAGCAGCGTAAACTCTGCCTTAGATCTCGATACCGGTGGCGGTGAGGTGCTAAACGAGGCTCCAGTATTCCCCTCAAAAATGTTTGCCACGGAAGCGTGGCCGCCAAATATAAAGAAGGCCCGTGAGCTTTTGTCCGCGCGTGGGGTGCAAATTATCGACTCAGCGGGCATCAACACACTTCCTTTTGCTGATGCTTCCTTTGAGTTAATAACCTCTCGCCACCCCGTCGCGCCGAACTGGTCGGAAATTCACCGTGTTCTTCAGCCAGGAGGCCGCTATTTTGCGCAACATGTGGGCGCAGCCTCTGCCTTTGAACTCATTGAGTACTTTTTAGGCCCTTTACCCTACGAGAGAACGCTGCGTAATCCTGAAAAAGAGGCTAAAGAGGCAGAGGCGGCAGGATTAGAAATTATGGATTTGCGCTTAGCGCAGTGTCGAATGGAATTTTTCGATATTGGCGCAATAATCTGGATACTGAGAAAATGTGTATGGTGGGTTCCCGATTTTTCAGTAGAAAAATATCGTCAAAAATTATTAAAGATGGATCAACAGATGCGTGACGGTATTCCTTTTATTGCACATTCTACCCGGCACTTAATCGAAGCACGCCGATAAACCCAAAAACCCGCTTTTAGAGTACGGTCGCCCTTTATAGGCGGCCGGTTCGCGTAATAAAATTCGTCCTAATGACTCTTTGAGGATCTGCCTGTTGTTCTCCAAAAGATCCATAATTACCCCTATTTCTAAATAATTAATCCACTAATAAGTACCCCCGGCAATTAAGCGGAATTATTGGCGTATCCCTCCCTTCGGAAAAAGAATATTTACCCCCAGGAATCCCTGTTATTTGCCCCACAGTCTGGGTGCAAGAAAATTCCTAATTGTAATCAATAATCATTCTCATTATAGTTTAGTTTCTTATTTACGTTTTTTTTAACACAGGGCAGGTGTTTCATATCATGAGGAAAGATACCTATAAATATTCGTTGTTGAGTTCGCTCATCGCGGGAAGTCTGGTCGTACCTTTGGCGCAAGCGGACGGAGTCAAAGCCGAAGAGAAAAACAATCATGAAGATACGATAGTGGTTACCGCCCGAGAGCAAACGCTGCAGGCGCCGGGCGTGTCAATCATCGACAGCGAAGCGATAAAAAAGCACCCTATCCAGCGCGACGTTTCAGAAATCATTCGTACCATGCCGGGAGTGAATCTCACCGGCAACTCCAGCAGTGGTCAACGCGGTAACAACCGTCAGATAGATATTCGCGGTATGGGGCCGGAGAATACCTTAATTCTGGTGGACGGTATGCCGGTGAGCAGCAAAAACTCGGTGCGCTATGGCTGGCGCGGCGACCGTGATACCCGTGGCGACAGTAACTGGGTGCCGCCTGAAATGATCGACCGCATCGAGGTCATTCGCGGTCCGGCAGCCGCGCTGTACGGCAATGGTGCGATGGGCGGCGTGGTGAATATCATCACCAAACAGGCGCAACCTGCGTGGCACGGCAACTTCAATACCTATTACAACGTGCCAGAACACAAAGAGGAAGGCGCCACCAAACGCTATAACGCCAGTCTGAGCGGTGCGCTGGCGGACCATCTGAGCCTGCGCCTCTACGGCAACTGGAGCAAGACTCAGGCCGATGGGCAAAACATCAACGCCGGGCACGCCGCAGAACGTACCGGTAAATATGCGGGCCAGGTTCCGGCCGGTCGCGAAGGGGTCATTAACAAGAATATCAATGGCGTATTACGCTGGGATTTCGCCCCAATGCAGGCGCTGGAACTGTCTGCCGGGTTCAGTCGTCAGGGAAATTTGTACGCCGGGGACACGCAGAACACCAACAGCAGTGCGCTGGTAAGAGCCAACTATGGTAAAGAAACCAACATTATCTATCGCCAGTCGCTGTCGCTGAAATACACCGGGGCCTGGGACAACGGCATCACCACCAATAACTACATCCAGTTTGAAAAAACGCGTAATACTCGTCTGAATGAAGGCCTGTCAGGCGGCCTTGAGGGGCTCTTTAGCACCACTAATCCGGGCTTCTCGACCATCACGTTGAACGATACCAATCTGCATTCGGAGGTAAATCTCCCGTTCGACCTTGCGGTCCCCCAGACCCTGACCTTCGGCGCGGAAATGAACCATCAGACCATGGCCGACCCAACCTCTAATACGGTGACCACCACCTCCACGGTAAACGGTGTCTCAAGTACCGGTCGCAGCAACTACAGCTCGGCGGATATCTACGGCATTTACACCGAGGACAATATCGACCTGACCGACTCGACCCGTTTGACTCCGGGAATACGTTTTAACCACCAGACTTACACCGGCAGCAACGTCAGCCCTTCACTTAATCTTTCGCAGGAGCTGGGTGATAATTTCACCCTGAAGATGGGGATTGCCCGCGCATGGAAAGCGCCAAACCTCTATCAGACCAACCCTAACTACCTGCTATACAGCAGCGGCAACGGCTGTTATGCCAGTTCTGTAAGCTGCTATTTGCAGGGCAACAAGGATTTGAAAGCCGAGACCAGCGTCAATAAAGAGATAGGCATTGAGTACCACCACGACGGCGTTCAGGCGGGTCTGACCTGGTACCGTAACGACTATCACAACAAGATTGAAGCGGGCTACTCACCGGAATACGGCAACGGAACGTCTGACGTCTACAAGTGGGAAAACGTGCCTAAATCTATCGTGCAGGGGCTAGAGGGAACGTTTAACTTCCCCCTCAGCGAAACCGTCACCATGAACAACAACTTCACTTACATCATTGACAATAAGAACGATACCACCGGCGATTACCTGACGATTATCCCGAAATTTACCCTTAACTCGACCCTCGACTGGCAGGCCACCAGCGATCTGGCGCTGGAAGGAACAATGACATGGTATGGCAGACAAAAACCGCAGAAATATAACTCTCAGGGCGGCGACACTACCGGCACGGAAACCTGGCAGGTGGCCCCTTACGCCGTATTTGGCATGAGCGCGCTTTACAGCATCAACAAGGACATCGACGTCACCGCTGGGATAGACAATATTCTGGATGAGCGCCACTTCCGCGAGGGCAACGCCCTGACTTCCGGCACCTCCCCGACCTACGCCTATGGCGCAGGGGCGCGAACCTACAATGAGTCGGGCCGCACCTTCTATATGGAGCTGGGCATGCACTTCTAATACCTCGTCAGTCCCCAAAGGCCCGCCTTGCCAACAGCAAGGCGGGCTTTCCTGATTTTCCCTTCAGGCAAACCCGTCACTGCCTTATTGTTATTAAGGTCGCACAGAATCTACACCTCGTTATCGCGGTGAATATATTGAGAAATTATAAATGAGCAATCTGTTATCCAGCAGCAAATATCCACGTATCGCACCGCTTCTCATCGCATTCTTTTTGACCCTCTTCTATACCGTCAACTGCTACGCTCGACCCGACATGACGCCTCTGGGGCCGAATATCGCCGACAAAGGGTCAGCTTATTATCATTTTTCAGTCAGCACCTTCGATTCTGCCGACGGCAGAAGACATTACAAGGTGTGGACCGGCGTACCCGATAAAAGCGCGCCGCCTTCCGGTTATCCGGTGCTTTATCTGCTCGACGGTAATGCGGCGATGGACAAACTTTCGGAGCCTGTTCTTAAACAGCTTTCAGCGGGCACGCCACCGATAATCGTGGCCGTCGGCTATCAGACTCCCCTGCCTTTTGAGGTGAATGCCAGAGCCTATGATTACACGCCGCCGGTGCGAGAGAGCCATCATCAGGACCTGCACGGCCGTGAGAATGGCGGCGCACAAGTCTTTCGTCACTTGCTGGAAAAAACCATTGTACCGGGCGTTGAAAAAGGTCTGAAAATAGACCCGGCTAAAAGAGGTCTCTGGGGGCATTCCTACGGTGGGGTGTTTGTTCTCGATACTTACCTGTCTTCCTCGTCACTGTTCAGCCGCTATTATTCCACCAGCCCGTCTTTGAACCGGGATTATGCCGTCCTGGTCGACAGGCTCGGGGAGATTAAGAAAGCGGATTTCTGTAATAAGTCGCTGTCTCTGTATGAAGGGGACGACACGCCGGGCAAAAATATCAAATCTGAAACCGCACCGGAAGTTCTGCTCAAGCTTCGCAACACGCTAGCAGCGCTGCATAACCAAGGCCTGCCGGTGTCCTACTGGTCAGATCCCCTGCTCAGCCACGGTCAGATGTTTAACGCCTCTCTGCCGCGTGCGCTGTTAAATATCGCAGCGGAGCAACAGAGCAACCTCAAGTCGACCTGCCCGTAATCATCGTTAACCCGACATTGCCATGCCGGCAATGTCGGGTATCAAGATTCCGTCGTCGTTACGACATCACCTCTGCTTCATTATCAACATCGACTTCTTCAGAATCCATCACCAGGGAAGGCTCACTCCCTGCGCTATCACGCCACAGTCGCGCATACAGTCCACCTTTCGCCAACAGCGCCTCGTGCGTACCGTATTCGGCAACACGCCCCGTTTCCATCACGGCTATCGCATCGCAGCGACGGGCTGTGGTGAGTCGGTGCGCCACCACCAGCGCCGTTCGGCCCTCGGTATGCGCCCCCTCGGCGAGTGAGGTCATGAGTGTCTCCTCTGAGGCGTTGTCCAGACGCGCCGTCGCCTCGTCGAGCAGCAGAACGTGCGCGTTGGCAAGCTGTGCTCGCGCCAGAGCAACGAGCTGACGCTGTCCTGCCGAGAGATCGGCCCCACCGTTGTTGACCGGTGTGCGGAACCCTCGCGGCAAGCTTCGCACCGTGTCGAAAAGCCCGGCCTGCCTTGCCGCGCGCTCAACCTCTGCGTCGCTGCTTGATGGCCGCGGATAGCGGATATTTTCCGCGATATCGCCGCTAAACAACGCAACATCCTGCTCGACCAACCCAACCTGAGCACGATAATCAGCCAGCAGGTTTTCTTCTATGGTACGTCCCCCGATGCGAATCTTGCCGTCGGTCGGTGTGTAAAGCCCGGCTATCAGCTTAACCAGCGTAGACTTCCCTGCCCCACTGCGTCCCACAACGGCAACCAGCGCGCCTTGCGGTATCGACAGGCTAAGCTTATCCAGCGCGGGTTCACGGCTGCCGGGGTAAAGGAAGGTCACGTCTTCCAGCGTCAGTGCTCCTCTTAAAGGAACGATGGCAGACGGGTCAGAGGGTCGCACCTCTTCAGCCCCTTCCGTCGCCAGCAGAGCGTCAATCTGTCTGGCGCTCGCCGAAGCCTGTTGGTAAGAATCGACAATGCCCGACAGCTGCTGTACCGGCCCATAAAATTGCCCCAGCAACAGGAAGAAGGCCGCCATCACACCGGCCGTCATCTCCCCTTCGGCAACGCGCGATGCCCCGACCAGCAGCACGGCCGCGTAAGCCGCTTCGGTACAAAAGGTCAGGAACGGGAAGTAGACGGCAAGGTATTTTTGCGCACGCACGCGGGTGGCACGGAAACGGTCAGACAGCGAACGTAAACGTGCCGCCTCTGCCCCCTGTTGCCCGTGAGACTGCACTACGCGCAGTCCCGAGACTTTCTCCTGTAGGCTGCTGTTGACTTTACCAATCTCGACACGCGCCTGTGCATAGGCCGGTGAGCTCAAACGGCGATAGACCAGCGTCGCCAAGATAACCACCGGAACGGCGCTCAGAGCCACACAGGCCAGAACCGGATCGAGCCAGAACATGGCAATCGCAATCGCCAGCATGGTGATCAAACTGGTTGCCGCACCGGCGAGGCCGTTTTGCAGGAATCGCGCCAACGCATCAACGTCGACGGTCATGCGGGTCAGTCGGGTATCGGCGTGCTGCTCGTGGTAAGGCATGCCCAGACGCAACAAGTGCCCAAAGCTGCGCAGACGAACCGTATGCTGTACGGTCTCCGCCGCGCGCGACGAAACCACGGTTTGCAATGAGTAGCAGCACCCGCTGACGGCGACTAACGCCAAGGCAAACGCGGCACAGGTGCCGATAATGGTCAGATTGCCTGCCGCGACGCCCATGTCGATGCCCCGTTGTAGCAGCACCAGTACGCCTACGCTCGCCGCCGAGTCCACGGCGGTCAGCAACGCTGCGACAATGAACATCCAGGAGACGGGAGATAACAGTGAGGCAACGCGTCGGCCCTGACCGTCCTGCGCCATCTGTACCGCCCGTTCTGGCACGCGACTCATGCGCTCGCGGAACCCTTCCCCGGCCCCGGCAGCCGCGAGGATGTTGTCCTCATCAACCGACGAAGAATCAGGCTCCGGCCACAGCTGTGCATGAGAAGAGAGCGGCTTCTCGAGGAAATCACCTGCGCCGGACATCAGGGCGCGGAATGCCGGACAACGCGCCTCTAGTTCAGCCTGGGTGCCGACATCGGCAACGCGCCCTTCATCCAGCACCACAATCTTACTGGCTAACTGCAAGGTCGAACGTCGACGTGCGATGACCAGCAGCATGTGATCCTCATCGGCATAGCGTCCGAGGGCGGCGTTAATCTCGGACTCGGTACCGGCGTCCACCGCCGAGGTGGTGTCATCCAGAATTAACAGACCAGGTGCGGTCAGCAGTGCACGGGCGAGCCCGATGCGCTGGCGTTGTCCACCTGAGAGGTTGGAAGCACGCTCAGCGAGACGGGTTTTGAAACCCTTGGGCAACGCGGAAATAAAGCCCGTTGCACCGGCGGCATCGGCCGCACGACGAATGTTCTCCTCCGTCGCCTCAGGGTGACCATAGGCAATATTTTCAGACACGGTTCCGGCAAACAGGAAGGTATCTTCGAATACCACGCCTACGGCACGGCGAAGCTCCTCGAGTCGAAGACTGGCAATGTTCTGCTTTCCCTGAGAAGTATTGAGCCACAGCGTTCCACAGGTCGGATCATAGAAGCGTGCGAGCAGCATCGACAAGGTCGACTTGCCCGAACCCGACGCCCCGACGACCGCAACCGTCTCTCCCGTCTCGATAGAAAATGACACGTTGCTGAGCACGTTAGCGCCTTTGCCGTAGCTGAATCCGACATCATCCAGCGTCAACCCGACGACCTTACCTTCTACAGCCTGCGTACCGTCCTGCATCTGCGATTCGGTGTCAATCAGAGCGAAAACACGCTCTGCAGAGGCCTGGGTGCGCTGTCCGATAACCAGGAACGAGGCCAGCACGCGAGTTGGGCCGGTGAGCATAGCGAGGAAGCTGGCAAAGGCCACGAAGGTGCCGAGGTCGATGCGTCCAGCCATCACTGACCAGCCGCCAACGCACAGCAGCACTATCTGTCCCAGCACCGGCAGCGCCAGCATGGTCGCCCCCGGTATCGCCTGAGCGATGGCCGCACCAATGCGCACGCGCACCATGTGCCGCGACTGTTTGTCAAGCCATCGCATCTCACGCAGCTCCGCTACGCAGGATTTCACGATAGAGATTTGCGCCAGGACTTCACGCATGTGCTCTGTCAGGTTGGCGAGTTTGTCCGACGCCATGCCCGTCTGGGCAAACACGCGGCGACGAACACGCAGCGCGGTAGTGGCCAGACCGGCCAGCACGAGCACCACGATAAGCGTCATCGACGGTGACATCCAGAGCATCACCGCGAGACCCGCGACGTAATAGGTCAGCACGGCCAGCGGAACCGGGCACATCTGTAACAGCATATGCACCTGCTGCAGGTCGCTGTTGGTTCGTGAAATCACCTGCCCGGTGCGCAGCGCGTCCTGCCCTGCACCATCGAGTTTCTGGATGCTGTCGAACACCCTGCCCCGCAGCGTATGCTGGACCCACAGAGAGAGCTCCCCCGCGTAGCCACGGCGCACGTAGTTGCCGACAAAATCAAACAGCGCGATGAAGAGCAGTCCTCCCGCGAGCCACGGCAACTGCGCCGAGTTGCCCGCCAGGGCGTCGTTCACCGCCTGTCGGGTTAGCAAGGGCGCTAACGCGGCCAGAAGAATCGTGCTGACAGACGCCAGCACGACGATGATACTGAGTTTCTTGCGTTCCCAGCACACACTAGCAAGTCGGACTGTCCATGAGCTCGCGGGTGTTGAAGAATGAGTAGTGGGCATCAACCCTCCTGTAATCTGCAATAAAAAACCCATGACCTGAGTCATGGGATGGCTGCAATCAGCCGGCTTTCAGTTGTGCAACAAGACGTTCAGCCACCTCTGACGGCGTGGCCTGCGCCGCCATTTCTGCGGCGACCTGTGCTGATGCACTGCGAAGCCTGGTATCACTGAGGAAGGTGTTAATGAGGTCACTGCTCAAGCCGTTCTCGCCGGGGATAATCCCGCAGCCTCGGTCCACGACGGTTTTGGCATTCACGGGACGGTCTGCCCCTTCGCCAAATACGATCTGCGGGATCCCGGCGTGCAGGGCCGTCAACGTATTTCCCGCGCCGCCGTGATGGATAAATCCATCGGCGCCGTTGAGGAATACGCCCATCGGGATCCAGTCAACAAGGCGAACGTTGGGCGGCAGTTCTCGCAAATCGGCGCGCGCATTTGCCGACAGGTGCAGAATGATTTCAGCGTCGACCTCGTGGGCCGAGTCCATAACCCATGAAATCAAGTCCAGGCCATCGACCATCGGTTTGACGGTGCCGAGACTCACCAACAGACGTTTGCGGCCCGGCGTCCTGTCCCACCATTTCTCCCACACTGCCCCCCCGTTGTAGGGCACATACTGCATGGAGATAACGGGCTCACCGTCATTCTGGAGAATGCTCATACTGGGTGGCGTCACGTCTATCCACGCCAGGTCACGCGGCGGTGCCTCAACGCCGTGACGGGCGTAGGCATCGGAAAGCGAACGCGTTACGCCTTTGATATGCCAGGGAGTGTGAGCGAAACCGACGCTTTGCATAACTACGGGGATATTATATTTGGCACCAATCAAAGGCCCGACGACGCCAAGCGGCGGATAGATAATTAAGTCGGGTTTCCACTGGCCCGCGAATTCAATCAGCCGATCGGCCATTTCTTCACTAAAGAAAGAAAAGTTTCCCATTTTGGTGCCAGCGTTGCTCTGCTTGCGCAGGTCTTCACGACGCCGATAATCGGCCTCAGAATCGAATCCGGGCGCGGCATCGAACGCCACCAGACCCGCCTCGGCCGCCTTCTGGGCAAATTTCCCCGAACTTGCGATAAGAACTTCATGTCCATTAACGCGAAAACCCTGAGCCAGCGAAAGTACTGGATATAACAAACCGTATAAAGGTGGACCAACAAAAAGAATACGCATGAGAAAATCCCTCTCCTGCCTGGCGTACTAAAATAGGAAATATCACGCAGTCTCACCCCTGTGGAGGCTGCCGTATTTTCCCGCCAGGCTACTATTCAGCAAATAGACGCTGAGTCCCCGTTGAATTTTAATAGAGCCATTCTTCGGCGACTCAAACGCCGTGAACAACGTAAGCTATTTCTTTTTACCGTGCGAAAACCCTGTCGAATAATGTTTAGTTATTCCCGTCTACTAATAAAGTAGTAATGTATTTAAATCCTAAGGCAAAGATTATCGTTTCAGCGCGCAGCATAGAAGGCCGCAACAGATGTAGCTACGTCATAGAATAGCCCAACATCACTGCCTCGGCGCTTATTGATGGGGTAATAGCACAGAGACATCGCGGGTATAAGCTATTTAATTAGAGCCCTTGATTTTGGACTCTGTTTATAACGCTAGCATAGGATTACACCTTATGTAAAACGTATATTAATATTTATTATTTAATGTTTTCTTCATTACCCTTTTATTACCGCAGGGTATTTAAATTCATTAACCACTTACTCAATCGGGGTAAAGGATACCATTACCCCTTTATTCATGCTGGGTAATAAAGCGGTTTATCCTTTATTTTAACCCGTCTATTAAGGCTCAAAGGTATATTATTACATTTTGTCGTGACATCCACCTCAGAACGTTATCTAATAACGCAACGGACAGTTTTTATTAACGGTATAAATAACCTTAACTATTTCATGGATGATTAAAATGAGTAATATCCCGCTTTTTTCGCCTCATGATACCGCTGCGGCAGCACGGCTCATCAAACAGCTGGTAACACAGACATCGTTGGATATTACGCAATTTTGGCATGACGTGGAGTCAGTCGGCGTCCCGCTGGTCACCGAAGTGTCGGGTAAGCGCGATGAACGCGAAGTCACCTTTTTATGGCGTTCATCTAAATCGCTGCTGGGCGTTTATGTTTTCCTGAACCGGGTAACCGACAAAATAAATGTTCCCATGGGGCTGATGACGCACATCCCTTCTAGTGATATCTGGACCTTAACGCTGCGATTACCGGCGACCTACCGCGGCACATACACCTTCACTGAAATCCCGCTGGGGACCTCACCCGAGGTTGTCGCCAGGCTTGGCGGACGCTTTACGCCGTTTGTGGGCCAACCCGATCCGCTTAATAAGGCCTGCAGGATTAACGTGCGCGGCGTCGCAGAGGAATCAATCCTTGCTCTGGATAAAGCCCCCGAACAGCCCGAATGGGCGGGTGCACCGCTCACTCCTCGCGGCCTGCTAGTGACTTCCTATCCTGCCGTTGCCGGTCATAAGCGCCGCGTTCGCCTCTATGTCCCCGACGTTGCAGGAACAGAGCCGCTGGGACTGCTGGTGTTGCTCGATGCAGAAAAATGGTTTGATCACGTCGGCGTACTCGGGGCGATTGACGTTGCCATCAACAACGGCCGCATCGGGCCGATGGCCGTGCTCGGCATCGATAACCTCGATGAGTCCGATCGCACCGCAATCCTCGGCGGCCAGAGCGAGCTGGTGCTCGACATTGCCGAACGCCTGGTGCCGCAGATAATGGCCGATTATCCCGACAGAGTCTGGGCCGGTCGTTCAAAAACGGTACTTTGTGGCCAGAGTCTGGGCGGCGTCACCGCGCTTATGGCCGCGACCCACGCACCTGACATTTTCGGTACTGTCCTCAGCCACTCACCTTCCATGTGGTGGATGCCGCAGAGAAGCAAGCGTGACCTCAGTTTTAGTGAGAATGATGCATCATGGGTGAGTGAACACCTGCTGTCCGCGCCGCCAAAAGGGGTGCACGTTCGACTCTGTGTCGGATCGTTAGAGGGTTCCACCGTTCCTCATCTCGAGCAACTGCACCAGCGCTTACGGGCAGCAGGCATTGACAGCCATCTTTCGGTCTATACCGGCGGCCATGATTTTGCATGGTGGCGCGGGGCGCTCATCGACGGATTGTCTGCATTATAATTTCTTTAAAGAGTCAGAGCGTGCGGTTTGCCAGCGATCCAGGCATCAACTTCGCGCTGTGCAGGTCGCTTATCAGGGATAGCGAGGTGATTTTTCAAACATATTTGATCAGGTTATCAATGATTTGACTAGCAAATCAGCAGATAAAAGGCTTTTTTAACTAACCCTTTGACTTGGCTGCCGGGAGTCACTATTATTCGCCTCGTTCAAACGATTCCTCTGTAGTTCAGTCGGTAGAACGGCGGACTGTTAATCCGTATGTCACTGGTTCAAGTCCAGTCAGAGGAGCCATATTTAGAGAAGCCCGCTTAAGGAAACTTAAGCGGGCTTTTTGCTTTCATCTTCTCCTCCCACCTCATCCCCCTTTTTCTCGACGAGCTGGAATATCCTCTTTCAAAACCAGCCCTGGAAGGATTAAGCGCTGCAGCGGATAAAGGCCATCCTATTGACGAAGAGTGGATTAAAGCCCGCTGTGACAGTCCGTTCTGAACGGTGAAAGTGTGATTACCACATCAAATCATCGGGCACTTTAAAGTCGGCGTAGGGATCTTCTTCATCCTGCTCTTCCTGACTCAGCGCACTGTTTAATACAATACTGTTAGCATCTCGCTGTGCAATTTTGTCGGCTACAATCGCGGGGATAATCGCGTATTGACTCTCGCCACTGTTATCAACAACCAAACGAGCAATCGCGAGACGACCACTGATCAGCTGCGCCTGAGTTAGCTTATCCACGGCTATTTTTTTAATTAAATTATTGTCTGTGAAGTTAAAATCAATAACGCCTTTTGCGATATCGATTTTGTTCATTTCAATGAGCTGCTTCACCTGAGCTTTATATTCTCTGGTTAATGCAGCCTGTTTTTGTTGTTCACTCAACTCTTTATCACGCTCAAGCTGGGCTTTTTTATTTTCTTCCACGGCCTCTCTTGCCTCACGCGCCTGGGCCCGTGATTTTTTAGCCGTTCTTTGGACTTTGGCCATTTTTGTACTGGTCACTAATCCAGCTTTCAGCATCTGCTCTTGTAAAGTGAGTTTTGTCATTTTTGTTTCTAAACCAGTTGAATAATGCGGGGGATTATACCTGTAATTTTTGCAGCTGTTCCAGTTTGCGTCAAACCAGGGCGGTTGCGGAGCAATCTCCTCATCTCTTACAGTCTCCTCTCGCGAATTATTATCATTTAATAATGAAAAATTAAAAAATTTATGCGTAATTTAGTGCGAAAGTCAGAATAGCCCTATTTCGAGAAGCCCGCTTAAGGAAACCTAAGCGGGCTTGTTGCTTTTAGGAAAAACTTACTTCCCAAGACTCACCCCGCCCTGCGTTTCTTCGAGGTTAACAGGGCGCATGATAATCAGCAGGATGACGGCAAGAAATGCGGCAAACATGATGATGCAGCCCATCAGCATCATTCCTGCGGTAAAAGAATGGGTCATTTCTTTGGCGACGCCCATTAAAAAGGGACCGACGAATCCGCCGAACGCCCCCAGCGCATTGATTAACGCTATGCCGCCCGCCGCCGCCTGACCGCGCAAAAATTTGCCGGGCAAAGTGAAGAAAATCGTTTTGGCCGAGAGGGTTCCGACCAGCGCAAAGGTGACGCCAATCAGCGCGGGCACCAGGCTGTCAAGATACAGCGACAGCATCAGTGCCAGTGCGGCAAGCAGCAGTGCCGCTATCAGATGCATAACGCCACGCCCCGATTTGTCGACCGCTCGCGCCCAGAAAATCAGTCCCAGCGTCGAAAAGAAATAGGGGATTGCCGCAAGCCAGCCGATGGTGGTTGTTTCAATGCCTTCGGCCTTGAGCATCTGCGGTAACCAGATGCCTATCCCGTAGGTGCCCAAGGTGTAACTGAAGGTAATGCCGCTGAGCAACCACACGCGGACGTCTTTCAAGACCGAACGGAAATGTTGGCTTTGCGACGGCCCTTCCCCCCCTATTTGCATCATCCGGGAGAAGGTGACTTTTTCTTTTTCTGTCAGCCAGTTAGCCTGCTCTGGCCTGTCAGCTAACCGCCTCAGTGCCACAAAGCCAAGCAGGCAGGCAGGTACGCCTTCGATGAGAAACATCCACTGCCAGCCGTCCATGCCGAGAAAGCCGTGCAGCTGCAACAGACTGGTTGAGAGCGGTCCGCCAACCAGGAAAGAAATAGGCGTCGCGACGGTAAACCAGGCGAGAACCCGCGTACGGAACTGCACGGGAAACCAGATACTGAGGAAATAAATCACGCCGGGAAAGAATCCTGCCTCCGCAATACCCAGCAGCAGGCGAATGCTATAAAAACTCCATGGGCCGACGACAAAGACCATCATTGCGGCGACACATCCCCAGGTTATCATGATGCGTGACAGCCAGAGGCGAGCCCCGAAACGATACATGGCAAGGTTGCTCGGAACCTCACACAGGCAATAGCCAAAAAACATGATCCCCGCGCCGAGACCAAACTGTGCGGGACCCAGCCCAAGCTGAGCACTCATTTGCAGCGCGGCATAACCGACGCTGGTGCGATCGAGATAATTAAAAAAGTAGGCAACGCCCAATAAAGGGATCAATCGCCAGGCGGCTTTCATGCACAGTTTCTGCTCTTCCTCGCTGAGCGGTCTTATTTCATTCAGTGGTTTTATTTCATTTTTTATGGATTCTTCAGGTTGTATCGTCACGGACATAAATACCTCGGTATCTTTGCGTAAAATAGCCAAAACCCTTCCCCTCAGGCGCTAAAAGGCCAGAGTGAAATGTTGAAATTAATTATTAATTCCGTTCAGTGATAAATAATTCCGTTCTTTTTTAATGTTGATTTATTCAGCTTAACTGTCAATGACGCGGGAAAGAATCTGTTATATCCTGAGAAGCAGCTCACAATATATTTTTATCAAAACAGAAAAAACAGGCCTCAAAACCCCTTCAAAACAATCAACTAAAATAATGATTTTTAAAGAAAAAATCATGAAATTTATAACTCAACTCTGAAGCGGCGAGCCATAAAAAACATTATCTACACGACAAAGCCTACCGACGCTTTAATTATTACCTATATTTAGCTCTCACAAACCCTTTCATAAGCATTCGAGAAAAAGTAATTCCAGGCATTCCAAAACGATGAATCAAACCAAAAAAATCTATTTTATGACCACGTTACGAATAGGAGAGATTAAGTATGACTCAGATAAATAATTACCTTCCGATACGAAATGAATGGCTCGCTTCAGGCACTGAAATAGCGCTTGAACCTGACAGGCCTATTATCGATGCACATCACCATTTTTATGACCGTCCGGGTTGGACTTATCTACTTGATGAATATCTGCAAGATGCGCAGTCGGGTCATAATATTCAAGCCTCGGTTTACATGCAGGCCTTGACCCGTTATCGCGAGTCTGGCGAGGCGTCACTGCGCCCCGTTGGCGAGATTGAATATGTCGCCGAAGTGACCGCGCATCAGCAGGCTCGCAGGCCGCAGGTGGCGAAGCGCATGATTGGCTATGCCGACTTACGTCTCGGTGCCGCGGTGCGTGAGGTACTCGAAGCCGAGATAGCGGCCGGGCAAGGCCGATTGGCCGGGGTCAGGCATCTCGTGACTTGGGACGCGGACCGTTCGCTGGTTAATCCGCTGTCTGCCGCACCGCAGGGGCTGTTGCTGGACAACGCCTACCGGGAAGGCGTCGCTCAACTTGCCCCGCTTGGGCTCTCTTGCGATGCCTGGCTGTTCTTCCCGCAGCTGCCGGAACTGTTTGATTTGGCGAAGCGTTTCCCCGATACGCCGTTCATCGTCAATCACTGTGGCGGCGTAGTGCGGATAGCCAGCTATGCACAGCATCCGCAGGCGGTATTCGCCGCATGGTCAGCGTCTATGCGCCAGCTCGCTGAATTACCGAACGTGTATGTCAAACTGGGCGGATTAGGGATGAGAATCAACGGGTTTGATTTTGAGAAAGGCGAACGTCCACCGACCTCAGAGCAGCTTGCCGAGGCATGGGCCCCCTGGATGATGACCTGTCTCGAGGCCTTTGGCGCAGGCCGCTGCATGTTTGAAAGCAACTTCCCAGTGGACAAGGGATCTTATCCGTTTAGCAACGGCTGGAATGCCTTCAAGCGACTCACGGCCACCGCCAGCGAGAGCGAACGCGAAGCGCTGTTTCGCGGCACGGTGAGCAAGGTGTATCGACTCGAATAACCGGCCCACGTCAGCCGCCGAGCCACGAACCGTTGCGCAGAATGTTCAGCAGGCAAAGCACCGGCGGCGTCAGATAGGCTTCATCGCGGTACAACACCCCGAAAGTGCGTCGCATCACGGCGGCGGGAATCGGCACCTCACGCAGCGGATGCCCCGGCCGTCCCGGCCCCAGATTGCGGCGCGAAAGCAGGCTGAGTAAGTCATTGCGGGTGATCAACTGCGGAACCAGCAGAATTGAATTGGTTTCAATCTGCACCTGAGCGGACGGCAAACCGCTCTCGTTGAGCAGTTGGTCAAGCCAGCGACGCGTCGAAACCTTGGCCGACGGCAGCACCCATCGCTGCCCGGCCAGCGACGACACCTTGCCAGGTTGTGAAAATATCGGGTGTGCGGGGCCTGCGACCACCACCACCTGGTCATCGACGATGGGATGGGTGGCAAAAACCCCGTCCACCGAGTCCAGCGGCCCCAGCATCAGGTCGATATGCCCCGCCTGCAACAGGTCACGCAGCCGGTCGTTCATCCCCAGCGTCAACTCCATTGTCACATCAGGCGCACTGCGCAAAAACTCCTCGGTCACGGCGGGCAGCAGCAGCTCGGCCATGGTGGTCGAAACGCCCAGCCGCACATGCCCACGAATTCCCCGCGCAAAGTCCTTGAGCTGGCGCTTCGACTCCTCGACGCCGCGCCGTAAAATCCGCGCCCGCTCCAGCAGCAGCGCTCCGCTCGGCGTCAGCACAATTCCCCTTCCGACCCGTTCAAACAGCGCCGTTTCAAGCTCATCCTCCAACCGCTTGATACTTTTCGACAGCGCAGACTGGGTGCGGCAAAGCTTTTCAGCCGCATGACCGAGGTGCCCCAGCTCCGCCACGGTTTCGAAATACTTCAGATCGCGAAAATCCATAGTCTGATCTATTCCTGAAATTCATCAATGAGGGAAAATTAGCACATAGACTTCAAGACCACAAAGTGAGCAGAATGGCCACTAATGCCTATCCAAAGGAGATGCGCCATGCAGACATATTCCAGGGATTCCAATCCCGAGGTATTTTCGTTTCAGGCGTTGTGGGATACCGTAACCCGCATCTTCTCCGGGTATCTGCCCGCCGATGATGCGCATTACGTTGCGGGCTGTCTGGTCGAAGCTGAGGCGCGCGGCGTGCAGTCGCACGGCATTGGCCGCATTCCGGTTTATACCCAACGTTTGCGGCTCGGGGTGGTCAATGCCAAACCGACGTTTAAAATTAGCGCGGGATCCGGCGCTACGGCGCACGTCGAGGGTGACAACGGCATGGGTTATCTGGTCGCCAGAAAGGCGATGGACGAAGCCATCAGGCGCGGTCGGGAGCACGGTATCAGTCTCGTGCTGGCCTCGCAGAGTAATCATTTCGGCATGGCGGCCACCTATCTGCAACAGGCCATCGACGCCGGACTTGCAGCACTGGTGCTGACCAACGCCCCGCCGCTGATGCCGGTCTGGGGTGGACGTTCCGCCTTTCTCGGCACCAGCCCTTTCGCCTTCGCGGCACCGTCACAGCACACGCCCGTCATGCTCGACATGGCGACGTCGGTAGTGGCGTTTGGCAAGATTCGTCAGGCCGCCCGGCGCGGTGAGTCTATTCCCGCCGACTGGGCGCTTGATGCTCAGGGACAGTCCACCACCAGTCCAGATGCAGCCCTCAACGGCGTGGTGTTACCGATGGGCGGTCCGAAAGGCTCCGGGCTTGGGCTGATGATGGAACTGATTGCAGGGGTGATGTCCGGGAGCGCATTTGGTGGCGAGGTTCGAAATCAGAACAGCGATTTTGAGCACCCGCAGAACGTCGGCCACGCGTTTATCACCTTCCGCCCCGACATTGCCGTGACGCTTTCCGACTATTTCGCACGTGCCGATTCGCTGGTCGATCGTGCCAAAGCTTCGCCGCGCGCAGAGGGCTTCGATAACATCGTGATGCCCGGTGAAACTGAGGCGCAACGCGCTGAAAAGGCCAAACGAGAGGGCATTGCCGTTTCTACGCAGGATACTGTCATGCTGCACGATGAACTGATGCTTGCCGCCGAGGCACGGCCTTTGAGCGCCGCGCCGCGATAGCCGCTTTCTTAGTCTCAACGCGTGATGGATTAAAAGTCGTTCTAATTGCTCGAATTATCAATAATTTGAGCATAATATCAGCAAGCGGCGCGTATTTTGCTTTAACCCTTTGACATGCCGAGCGGGAGTCACTATTATTCGCCTCGTTCACACGATTCCTCTGTAGTTCAGTCGGTAGAACGGCGGACTGTTAATCCGTATGTCACTGGTTCAAGTCCAGTCAGAGGAGCCATATTTAGAGAAGCCCGCTTAAGGAAACTTAAGCGGGCTTTTTGCTGTAATAAACCCCGCCACGGCGGGGTTTAGAGATTTTAGGGCAGGAATTTAATATCCGTTGGCGTGCCGATTTGAACGGTAACGCCGGTGGGTGTTAATGCGCCAGTCTCGGCATCGCGATGCAGTTCAACGATGTTGTTTGAGAATACGTTGGCAACCAGCAAATATTGCCCCGTTTTGTCGAATGCGAAAGCACGCGGTTCAATCCCCCCCGCTGAGAAACGATTGCTCAGGGTCAGCTTACCGGTCGTCGCATCGGCTTTATAAACCACAATCACGTTGTCGCGACGGCGGTTCCCAACATACAGGAACTTGTGGTCAGGGCTGAACAGAATACCCGCTCCCCCCTTATTATTCGGGTCCTGACTATCAGTGAGATTAATCACCTGAATCTCGGTCAGTTTATCCTGCTCAATACGGTAAACGTGGACCTGAGCCGACATCTCGGTGCTGACGTAGGCGAATTTGCCGTCGGCGGAGAAGGTCATGTGGCGTGGGCCTTCGCCCGGTTTGAAGTGCAGGTCCAGTTTAGGCTCGGCGCTAAAAGGTTCTTTATTACCGGCGTGGTAGCTGAAGGCATGCACGGTATCTGCGCCGAGGTCAGCAACGAATAACATTTTTCCATCAGGGCTGATGTTCACAGAGTGTGCGTGACCGCTCGCCTGTCGGTCAGCAACCGCGTGAGATCCTTCGATAAAGGGTACGTGCTGAACCGCCTTACCTAAGGCGCCATTGCTTTCGATAGGGAAAATCGTCACCCCTGCATGCCCCGGATTCACCGAGTAGTTCGCGGCGAGTAAATATTTTCCGTCAGTGGTAATGGTGGCATGCGTTGGGTGCGCGCCTTGGCTATCGACCTCATTGATAATGTGCAGCTTGCCGTCTTTATCCACTTTCAATGCCGTCACGGAACCCGTTTCGTTTTCATTGGTGGTATAGGCAAACTTATGGTCATGGCTAAAGACAATCCACGACGGGCTGGATAACTTTAATACGTCCAGAGGCAGCAGAGTGCCGTCCGAGTTTAGGCGCAGACGATAAATCCCCTGACTGGGATAAATAGCTTTCTGAACGCCTTCACCGGTGGTTTGGCCGGTCCACGATCCCACCAGTAATGTTTGAGCCGGCAAATTTTTTGCCGCGGGTGCTAATGGAGCGCTTTCATCTGCATAAGACATATTGGCACCGAAAAATAAGGGAATTAAGGCAATTTTTAAGGCATGAACCAGTAGGGTACGTTTAGATTTTATTAGGGACATGAAAACCTCATTAAATTAATGATGACGGCGAATGTTATATAACATTTACTCCTTCTTGTTGACCTCTATATAACGTTTATAACGTGAAATTTTTAATCTGCTAACATCGACCCACAGAGCTCGGCCTTTGCAATGATTGAAATCAGCATCAACAGCGAAATCAACAAAGGGTACGCCGCCCGCTTCGCAACGTTCTGCGTCCACTTTGTACAGGGTCACATTAGCGTATGCGATATGAATCAACGGGCTTTTCGGGCGCGTCAAATGCTCGAAATAATCATCTCTGGCAAACTGACTCGGCTCCTCCTTGAAGAGTATTGTAGCTAACAATGCGCGTTGCCGAGCAAAGCCGGGTTGGCGGCACTGATAGCTAAGAGCGAAAAAAAACGCCGGAGCAGCATAACTTGCTCCGGCGTTGAGGGTTTTTATGATGGCTTTGGGTTAAACCGTTTTGCCTTTCAGAACCACCTGCCCTTCTATCTCGTCTGGGGTTTTGAGGAACGGGGTAAGGATGGCACTCAGAATATAGAGCCCGGCATAGATTGCCAGCACGCCGCCCGCGCCGAGCGGAGCATAGAACAGGCCAGCAATAGCAGGTGCCAGGAAGGCGCCCAGACCTGCGCCGAGATTTAGCACCGACATCGCTGCCCCTTTATTATCGGGTGCCAGCAGAGGGAACAGCGCGGACAGTGGCACATAGCCCGCCATCGTGACACCGCACAGGCAAAGCACAAAGGTCATCAGATAGACGTTGTGTCCCGCGTACTGCGGCGTGAGCCAAACCAGCATCAGCACAATCGCGTAGCAGACGCCGCCAATCCACATGATGGTGTTGCGCCAGCCGAACTTGTCGCCAAAGAAACCGAAGAACAGGTTGGCGAAAATGGCCACCACGAACACCGCCGACCACATGTGCAGCCATTCGGTCTGGCTGTAACCAAACTTCGCCAGGTAGATAGGCAGGAACACCGCCAGGCCGTACTGCGCAATACCGTTGATCGATTTAACCACCAGCCCGGTGGCGATACGTGGGCGCTTAAGGATAGTGATACAGGTCAGCAGCTCGGCCATAGAGAACGGATGAATCTCATCGGCAGGCACCTTGTCTTTATTAACATAGATAGCCAATACCGAGCCGATAATCACGAACCCGCAGCCCATCCACAGCACGTTTATCTGCCCCATCACTGGCAGCGCCAGCGAGGAGAAATACGGCCCCATCACGCTCAGACCGAGCGAGAAAGTAAACCAGAACCAGCCGACGGCGGTGGCGCGTTTCTCGAGCGGCGAACTGTAGTTAATCCAGATCAGAAACGAATACGCAAACAGCGGATAACCCAATCCACGTATCGCATAGAACGGGATCATCACTTCCATGTTCAGCGTCGGCATGCCCAGCCCGATGAAGCCGATACTGCCCACCACAAAGGCCAGCAGCCCGTAGAGCATCACCTTTCTTGGCCCCAGCGTCTGCACCAGCACGCCCGAAAGCCACGCCGCCAGCGTGACCGTGATACCGTAAAAGGTCAGAAGGAATGACGCATCAGAAACCTGCAAACCTCTCCCTACCAGGTAAAGAGAGATCCACGCCTGTTCTAATCCATCACCCACCATAAAAAGCGTGAGGCCGATATAGCCCCACAGTAGATTTGAGGGTAAACCTATTCTATCTAACATATGGCCTCCAGACATTACGTCAGTAATGCCTCACAAGAGAACATGAAAAATATGGATTACCTGCTAATTCACTCGTTATTATTGTTATAAACCGAGATTTATAACTTAGTTTCTTGTGATGAGTGACAGCAGCAGGCTTTGAATTTTAATCGCGTCCTGGGATTTAATAATCGCATCTATCTCTTCCAGAGATACCGAATCAATATAATCAGCCAATGCATTGTACATTTTGATATTCTGCTCACATTCTCTGACCGGGTCTTCGCGGCTTGGGAAAGTATCGAAATAGACCAGACCGTCAAACTTATACTTTTTCGCGTAATAGATATATTCGAGCGTCTGAAGCAGGTGAACGGTACCTAACATTAATCCATCGTCAAAATGACCGTAGCCATCATTTAAATGGAACCCCACCAGACGATTACGCTGTGCCGACAGGAACAGTGAATAAGCCGGATTCTCTTTTTTCATAATCATGTGGCAGAAATCGAGGGTAATACCCAGGTTATCCTCACCGACATCATCAATTAACATCAATGTGGCGCAAACGTCACCGATCAAGGAGAAGGTGCGTGGCTCGTAAGGTTTGTATTCAAAGCTGAACGTAATATCCGGATTGGCAGACACCACCTGTTTGATAGCATCTACGGTGTCTTTGTAAGCACGTTCATAATCAAGCTGGAATGGATAATCAAAGCCGTCGTTGGCAAACCACAGGGTCACGGTGTTACCGCCGAGCTCACGGCAGACGTTAACGGCTTCCATGGTGATTTCGATGGCTTTTTCACGAATTTTGGGGTCTGGGTTGCTGAACTCGCCTTCGTTGAAATGCTTCTGATAACGCAGAGCAATCCCGCCTAACGCCAGAGGAGAGGAGGCAATTGCATCTTTGATTTCACCCAGGGTATTAAGCTGGAAATGTTCCGGGTAATTCAGTTCGACGTGAGTCAGCCCTTTTACCGACGCCATACGGGTTATCAAATCAACGGTATCAATTTTATCTTTATCGAAAAATAGTTCTGGTCGGGATTTGAATGAATTAATTCGTGAAGAGAACTTCATAATAAAACTCCTTAAGCATTTTAAACAACGCCGCTACTTATAAAGCAACGAAGCCTCAACGCAAAATAGAAAAACGTTGAACACTTAAAGTTTTTTTTCGAGTGTTTTTAAGCAGTAAAAATTTCACTCTTAGTAAAATGATTGAGTAAAAAAACGCACCTTAAACACCATAAGCGTGATTTAGGTAACACTTTTACTCTCAATAAACATGATAACTTATTGCTTATCTTACTGCGCCGCTCTCCGAGTAAAATACAAACAGTTAAAGACGCGCTGAGCACTACAGGATAATAATTACAATGCAACAGACATTAAAAGGCAGAGAGATATTACTTTACGCTAAGACGCTTGCCCCAACATTAGGTAAAAAAGAAAGATCTATTGCTCAATTTATAGAGAATAATCCTGACGTTATTTCCTCAATGCGTATTAATGACGTCTCTAATTTTCTTAAAGTTAGCGTTGCGAGTATTACTAAAGTTTCCAAGAAACTGGGCTGTCATGGTTTTCATGAACTGAAAAATTCCATTAGCCAAATAAATTATCTTGAGGATGAGCAACTCCAGCAGGAAGTCTACGATCCTGAAAGTCATCAGGAGGTATTGGAACGTACGGTGATGAACTCCATTCTGGCGTTGCAGGAATCCCTGACCCTGATTAATTCCACGGTCTTCAATCAGGTTGCGCAGCTGTTAATCAACTTTGACGAGAAAAAGAAGCTGGTTCTGGTGGGCTGCGGCGGGTCGAGTGCCCTTTGTTATGACTTTCACCACAAGCTGCTCAAGATTGGTATTTTCTCGAACGTTTATTACGACTCGCATATGCAGCAAATGTCGGCTTCATTAATGCAGCCCGGTGACATCGCTATCGGTATTTCGCATTCGGGGAAAACCTCTGACGTATTCCACATGCTGAAAACCGCACGAGCCAACGGCGCGAGCACGGTATCGATTACCAACTATTTAAACAGTCCGGTCACGGTGGTGTCCGATCACGCGATTGTCTCATCGGTTAAAAATAATCCGATCACCGGTGAAAACGCCTCAACCCGCATCGTGCACCTGAACATTCTGGATGCCCTCTTCACTATCCTCGCCAATGAGCGCGGACAAAAGAGCCAGACCAACTTACATAAAACACGTGATTCGGTATTGGCGAAGCGCGTTTAACCTTTGATTGGGGAAATTTGATGAAAACTGACGTTCTGGTAATCGGGAGTTTGAACTTCGACATTCTGGTGAAACAGGAAAGACTCCCTTTGGTCGGCGAAACCTTTACCGGCGAAGGCCTGCTGCAAATGCCGGGCGGAAAAGGCGGTAATCAGGCCGTCCAGTGCGCGCGCCTTGGTCTGAGGGTAAAAATGGTCGGCTGCGTGGGTGATGACCTGTTTGGCGAGGAGCTCATCAAATCGCTCAAGGATAATGACGTCGCCTGCTCGGACATCAAACAGTTTGGCGCCTCAGGCCTTGGGCTGGTACAAATACTCAAAAGCGGCGACTACTGCAGCACAATTATCAAAGGCGCTAACTACGCGCTTGAGGTCGGTGATATTAAGGACAGCTTCTTCGCGGATTCCCCGTTGGTTATCCTACAGTCTGAAATCGCCCCCGAGGTCGTCACGCTGGCCATCGAAAAGGCGCGTCAATTCCATTGCCCTGTTCTTCTGAACAACGCTCCAGCGCGCGATATCGACCGGGCAACGCTGAGCAAGGTCGATTATTTGGTGGTGAATGAAACCGAGGCGGCCTTCATGCTCGGTTACCCGGTTGCTCACCCTGAAGACGCCCTTAAAGCAGCAAGAGTACTGCGCACGCAGGTAAGAAAAGCGGTGATTGTCACCCTGGGTGAGAAAGGTTCGGTGGTGGTATCAGATGATGAAAACGGCCACTTCGCGGCGGTGAAATGTGACACGGTGGTCGATACCACCGGCGCGGGAGACTCATACATTGGCGCGCTGTCTTACGGCATCATCAAACAGCTGCCGCTGGCGGACTCAATTCGCTTTGCCTCCGAAGTAAGCGCATTTTCGGTACAGAATTACGGCGGCCAGGGCTCCTTCCCGACGCTGAATAACGTTCAACCCTGCCACGCCTATTCGTAAAACGACGCTCTCCCCCCCGTCACAGCTTGAGCGCCGGTGCACCGCATCCGGCGCTCAACGCGTTACAGACCCGATGACCATTGACCCCTTCACTTTGCATGGAATGCCTTTTCTTTCAAAACTTTGATTCACGACGCCCATCAACAGCTAAACTTCGTCCTACACGCCTCGACCCCAGCGCCAAAACGCAGAGGGGAACCCTGCGGTAACCCTCAAACATACCAGCTATTTATTGAATGCGTACAGACTACAACTCTTAATCTCTTCATAACCTGTCGAATATGACAGGGTGAACGAGCAACGTGCTTTTTCATGCAATTGCGCATCATTATACTCAACGACCATGACCCCACAGCCAGCCTGCGTCACACTTTCAACGGTAAATAATTTTAATATTTCTTATGGGATTGAGAAGAATGAAAACAATTGTTGATTATCTTAATTACAATGCCGAGCATTATGCAAAGAAACACGCCGTTATTATGCTTAATGACAAAGGTGAAGAAGCTGAGCGCCTGACCTACAGTGAAATTAACCAAAAAATTTTGACACTGGCGGGATATTTACAGCAAAACTTTAATAAAGGCGATCGCGCTTTATTACTTTATCGTACCGGCGTTGAATTTATTGTCGCTTTTATGGCCTGTGAATTTTGCGGTATTATTGCCGTACCGATGTCTTTATATGCCAAAAAGTCGCCGCATTTTCACCGCATCGAACATATTATGCAGGACGCCGCGGTTAATTTAATTTTGACCACTGAAAAACTGCATGGCGAAGTCCTGGAATGGCTGGCCGAAACCCCGTATGCCGCCACGCCGTGCCTGCCTTCAGACGTACTGGTCGGCAACCGCCCATGGACCTCTGCTGACGTGCAGCCTGAGGATTTGGCCTTCCTGCAATATACCTCCGGCTCGACGGGTAACCCTAAAGGGGTGATGGTCAGCCACGGCAATTTGATTCACAACAGTTTGTTAATCAAGCATAAATATCAGCATGACAACAACACTGTCATGGGCGGTTGGCTGCCGTTCTACCACGACATGGGCCTAATCGGGTTAATTCTTCAGTCGCTGTATCTCGGCTCCACGCTGGTCTTGATGTCACCGGTGGCCTTCGTCAAACACCCGATGAACTGGCTGAAAGCGATCAGCGACTACAAGATTAACACCTCAGGCGGTCCGAATTTCTGCTTTGAGCACAGTATTGAAAAGGCCAATGACCAGAAGCTGGAAGGGATTGATCTGTCGCACTGGCACGCCTGTTTCAACGGTTCAGAACCGATTAAGTCGCAGACCATTGACGCCTTCTCGGAACGTTTTGCCCGCTTTGGCTTTAGCCGTAACCTGTTTTATCCCTGCTACGGCATGGCGGAAACCACTCTATTTGTTACCGGTGGCACCCCGCACGTCGCACATGAAACCCTGACCGTTGACCGCGAAGCGTTGGCGGCCAACAAGATTATCTTCCAGACGCCTGACTCCAGCTCAGCGGTCACACTGGTCAGTTCGGGCCAGGCCTACGACCTCGACGTCGTCATCGTTGACCCGGCCTCTCACCAACGACTCGCCGACGGCGAAGTGGGTGAAGTGTGGATCCACGGCGAGAGTGTCGCCCAGGGATACTGGGGTAAACCTGAGCAGACGCGGGAGATTTTCCACGCCGAGCTGTCTCCTTCCAACGGCAAGCACTACCTGCGCACCGGAGACATGGGATTCCAGCAGCAAAATGAGCTTTACATCACCGGTCGTCAGAAAGATCTGGTGATCGTCAATGGCCGCAATATCTATCCGCAGGACATCGAGCAGCGCATCAAAGAGTCTGAGCCGCTGTTTGCCAGCGGTCTCTCGGCGGCGTTCGGGCTGGAAAGCGAAAGAGGCGAACGTGTGGTGGTGGTGCAGGAAATCGATAAACGCCACGGACTGGAGCCGGAGCAGCTGACGCAGCTCATCACCCGACTGCGCTTTGAAATCGGCCGTTATTTCGAGGTTCCGGTTGCGGTCATTACGCTGATTGCCCGCGGCACGCTGCCACGCACCACCAGCGGCAAAGTGCAACGCCGACGTACAAAAGAAATGTGGCTCAAGGGCGAATTACCTTCAGTATTTGGATTCGATGAATTGCCTGTCGCAAGCAAAGAATAAAGCCAGATAAGTCGCGTAAGTATTAACGCCAGCTAAATAACTTTATTATTTGCAGTAAGGATAATTATGAAATCTCTCTATGATTTAACGCTCGACTATGAGCGGTTCTTCGGCGATCCCGCTGATGAGAAAAATACATTCTCTTTTAAACGAGCCAGGCAATACGATATTAACTCGACATTTCCTGAAGAGTTTATTCGCGAACTAAACGCCTGGGGCCTGAGTGAATATTATGTGCCTGAAGCGTTCGGCGGTAATTTAAAAGGCTACGATGAACTTTTTAATTTAATACGTCTGACCTCACGCCGAGATTTAACGGCCGCCATCGGCCACGGTAAAACCATGCTGGGCGCAATTTGCGTCTGGGTGGGCGGTTCGGATACCCAGCGTGCACGACTGGCCGAGTCCATCCTGCGTCAGGATCAGGTGTCGCTGGCGTTGACCGAACACCCTCACGGCAGCGACATCTCTGCCACCGACACGCTGTGCAGCGAGACCGAAGACGGTTATCTGCTCAACGGTGAGAAATACCTGATTAACAACGCGCGTCGCTCAGCGTCACTGACGGTTTTTGCCCGTACTTCGGCCAAAAATAACGCCCGCGATTTTAGCCTGTTTATGGTCGAAAAGGCGGGCCTGCCGGAGAATGCGCTGAGCTATGAGCCCAAGCTGCTGACTCACGGCATCAAAGGCGCAGACATCAGCGGTGTGCGTTTTCACAATGCCCCGCTCCCCGCCTCTTCGCTGGTAGGCCAAATCGGTCAGGGTCTGGAAATCATGCTCTGCGGATTCCAAATCAGCCGCACGCTGTGCACCGCCCTCTCATGCGGTGCTGGTGAAAGCGCGCTGCGCCTCGCCTATCGCTATGCCGAACAGCGCCGCGTTTATCATTCCTCGCTGTCGCAGCTGGCCAATATTCGCCGCCGCCTCAGTGATTCGGCCGCCGATCTGCTGATTGCCGACCTGGTCGGCCTGTTCAGCAGCCGCGCCATCAACGTCTTGCCGCAGCAAACGAGCACCATCTCGGCGGCCGCCAAGGCCTATGTACCTGCCAGCATCGAGACCATGGTTGACGGGCTGGTCGATGTTCTCGGTGCACGTGCCTATCTGGAAGACGACGGCGAATTCGGCCACTTCAGTAAACTCCAGCGCGACTGTCGTCTGGTGAGCCTGTTTGACGGCAATACGGTCGTCAACCTGCAAGCTTTGGTGGTGCAGCTGCCGGTGCTGGCGCGCCAGCGTCGTCGCCCTATCTCACAGCAGGAAATGCCCGCTCTGCTCGATGTGCTGTTCAGCATTGACGCCCCGCTGGAGGCGCTCAAGCCCGAGCAGTTGAAACTCTCCGGCAAAGGTCATGACTTCATTGTGCAGGGTCTGTTTGACGTACAAAGACAGCTGACCGACGTCGAAGGCCTCTCAGCGACCGTGCAGCAAAAACTGAGCGCGCAGGTGAGCGAACTGTTGATTCAGCTTGCACTGCTTGACGATTTCTTCCTGTCTCAGACGCCGAGCAAGCAAATCAGCGCGCAGAGCTTTGCGATGGCGGAAAACTATACCCGGATCTTTGCCGGTGCCTGCTGTATTCAGGCATTCATCAGCTCCCATCGGCATCTGGCCGCGCATTGGAAAGACGGCAAGGCGCTCTGTGCCTGCCTGGCCAGGCTAGTAGGGACGCCTGCCGAGTATGCCGAGCCGCTGATGCAGCAAGTACAGACCAGCATCGAGCAGCATCAGCTGATCTCTTTCTTTCCATTGCCGTTGGCAGGCTAGAGGGCTTACAGGATGAATATCACTGAAGCAATGCATCAACTCCGTGATTTGCAGGCACGCTCCCCTAGCCTGCGTCCGGCCTTTATTCTGGCGCTCGACGAGGCGGCAGAGCTTAATCAGGCGGCCGAAGCCGGACTAGACGCTATCGGCATTCCTTCACTGCTGGCCACCGACGAAAGTGGGCAACCCGCCGTTGCCATGCCGGAGCTGATGAGGCTGCTGCGCACGCTGTGTGAACGAGACCTGGGGCTTGGGTTGGGCTATATCCTGACCACCTTTATGGCCGCGACTAACGTCTGGGTTGCAGGTTCGTCCGAGCAAAAAGCCCAGTGCAACGCCCTGCTGGCGGCCGGAAAGAAAATTTCTATCGCCTATCACGAGCTCGAACACGGCAATGACTTTGCTGCAAACGAGTTGACGGCGCAGCCCGTGCCGGGCGGATACCTGCTTCAGGGCCGCAAGCAGGTTATCAACAATATTGGCCGTGCCGGTGCCGTGGTGTTGCAGGCGCGAACCAGCCCCGAGCAGGGAATGCGCACGCACTCGCTGTTTCTGGTTGATACCCAGCTGCTGGCCAGTGAACAGCATCATAAGCTGCCGCGTTTTGCGACTCAGGGTGTTCGCGGCTGCCAGATTAGCGGCATCGAATTTGAGGCGTGCTTTATTCCCGACGCCTGCCTGCTCGGCAAAGAGGGGTTTGCCTTTAGCTATGCACTCACGGCCTTCCAGATTACCCGCGCGCTGCTGCCCGGCATTAGTCTTGGCACTATCGACAGTGCGCTGGCTATCACGGCGCGTTATGCCAGCCAACGCACGCTGTATGGCAACAATCTGCTGACCATCCCGAACGTTCGTGCAGAACTGACGCTCGCCTGGCTCGACTATGCGCTGTGCGACAACCTCAGTTACGTGGCCGCACGCGGGCTGCATACGGTTCCGGCGGAGATGAGCGTGCTGGGTTCGCTGTGCAAGGCGCAGGTGCCGCTGCGCATGCGCACGGTGCTGAAAAAGCTCGCGCTGGTGCTGGGCTCGCGCTACTACCTTCGCGAAGGCGAGGCGGCGCTGTTTGAAAAAATTATGCGCGATTATCCGGTGGTCAGTCTTGGGCATGCCAGCAGCTTTACCTGTCAGGCGTCACTTATTCCCCAGTTGCCGCTGATCTTCAAACGCTTCAACACGCCGCGTGAAGATCTCCAGCAGAGCCTGATCCTGCTGTTTTCCCCACAGGTCAAGCACGCCTTCACGACGGGCGCACTCAAGCTGACTTCGTCGGGCAAAGACCTGCTGTTGCACAGCATTCACTACTGGCCGGAGCACGTAGGCGCGCTCATGCGTTCGCAGAGCATCAGCCAGCCGGACGGCGATCTGCTGCTTCAGCGTCTCGGCATGCTGCACAGTCACTGCGTGCAGTTGAGCGAAACCACCTTCGCCGCCGACGAGTATCAGGCCTTCGAGACTGTTCAGCGCTATGCCTGGATCCAGTCCGCGCTGGCAACCGTGGGCCGCTGGTGTCTCGACTCCACGAGCCCGTTTGCCGGTGACGTTAACTACCTTGTCACCTGCCTGGATTTTGTGTTTTCACAATTACGTCACTGTCCTTTTTATCCCGACCCAAAGGTTGAGGGCAACATCCTTGCTTACCTGCAATCGCGCAGTGAAGCACGTGGCGGCTAACCGCCGTACGACTCCAAATTCTTAACTTTTAAACAGGATTGATCATGTCAGACAAAATGACCCAAGTGCGTATCACCGACTTTATCTTAGACCGCCTTTCGGCCCAGACGCACCAGCCTAAAGAGAACATCGACATCCAGTTACCGCTGGCAAATTACGGCGTCGATTCAATTCACGCCTTAAGCCTGTGCGCAGAGCTGGAAGAGTGGCTGAACATCGAAATCGAACCCACGATTGCCTGGGACTACCCGACGATTGCGCAGATGGCGGAGTTCCTCGAATCCGAGGTTACTGCCGCGTCACGTTAATGCCGAGAGGAGAAGCTGGAATGAAAGAGTCTGGAATGAACGCCGACAAAATCGCCATCACCGGGATGGCCTGTCAATTTCCCGGTGCAGAGAACCTGGACGCTTACTGGCAGGTGGTTAAAAACAACAAAATTTCGACCCGCCGTAGCTCGGTCAACGCCCAGCCTGCCGACTATTGCCGCCGCCAGCTGGCGGGAGGATTTATCCGAGGCGTGGATCATTTCGACGCCGAATTTTTTGGAATTTCCAATCGCGAAGCCCAACTGATGGACCCGCAGCAGCGCCTGTTGTTGCAAAACGTCTGGCACGCCATTGAGGATGCGGGGATCGCGCCACAGTCGCTGCGCGGCAGTAAAACCGGCGTTTTCGTCGGCGCGATGGCCAACGACTGGGCGGCGCGCTCGATTGCCGATGACGACAACATCAACAGCCATATGATTACCGGCAACGGTCTGGCGATTATCGCCAACCGCGTGTCGTATCATTATGATTTTAAAGGGCCAAGCCTGAGTCTGGACAGCGCCTGCTCGTCTTCGATTTTAGCGATGCACTATGCCGTACAAAGCCTGCGCAACGGCGACTGTGAGTATGCGCTGGTGGCAGGCGTTAACGTGATTGCGACACCGATGCTGCAAAAGTTTTATCAGCGCGCCGGTATTGCCTCGGTTAAAGGCGAATGTCACCCGTTCAGCCGCTACAGCGACGGCATTGTGCGCGGCGAAGGCGTCGGCGTGGTGCTGTTGCAGCGCGTGGCGCAAGACACGGGCACCTACGCCACGCTGGCGGGCTGCACGGTCAATCATAACGGGCAAAGCAACGGCCTGTCGGCACCGAACCGTTTTGCACAGCAGGCGCTGCTGTCGCAGACCTATGAGCAATGGGGGATTTCCCCGGCAGAGATCGATTACGTCGAGTGCCACGGTACCGGCACAGAGCTGGGCGACAGAATTGAGCTTCAGGCACTGAACAACGTGCTTAATGTCCCAGAGCGCCAGCGTCCTTGCCACATCGGCTCGGTGAAAGGTCTGATTGGCCACACCGAGGCGGCAGCGGGTATCGCGGGCGTCATCAAGCTCGCCCTGATGCTGCATCATGGCTATGTTCCGGCCAGCCTCTATGCCGACACGCCGAACGCCATTCTTGAGAAAAACATAGCGCTCAAGCTGCCGCCGCTCGGCTTCACGCTTGAGCAAGACAGCCGCACGCTGGTCGGTCTGAGCAGCTTCGGGCTTGGCGGCACCAATGGTCACCTGGTCCTGCAGCGCGCCGACGCCCGCGTTCAGCCGCGTTCCGAGCCTCGCCAGCCGCAGCTTTTTACCCTGTCTGCGCCGACTGCCGATACGCTGGCGGATCAGGCACGCGCCTTGTCGAGCTATCTCGATACGCATCCAGACTGTGACCTTGCCGCGCTGGCGACCGAGTCGCGTGAGGTGAAAAGCCTGTTACGGGCGAAAAAGGCTTGGGTGGCATCAACCGCCGACGAACTGCAAAAACAGCTGCGCCAGTTCTCGCTCAGCCCGAATACGTCGAAAAAACCGCACGCCTTAACGGCGCTGTATCTCGCGAGTCCGTCTTCGGCAGCGCTCTCCTTCTGCCCGTCGTTGTTTAATCATGCGCCGTCGTTTCGACAAGCCATCGAGCGCTGCGACAGCCTGTTTTATCCGCTGCTGGGGCATTCGGTTATCTCGCAAATGTTCGCCAACGATGCGCCGCTCTCTCCGGGTCAGCAAAGCTATTGGCTCCCCGCGGTGTTCTCGTGGAACTACGCGTTGTCCCAACTGTGGGCCAGCGAAGGTATTGCACCGGTAAGCGTGATTGGCGAAGGCGTCAGCGAATACGTCGCGGCCTGCCTGTCTGGGCTCCTCACGTTGGAAGATGCGGTCTATCTGGTCGCACAGCACGCCGAAATACTGCATTTGCAGCAAGTGCTGACCTGCGATGACTTCCAGCTGGAGTCCACCGCGCCGTTTGAAAAGTATCAGCAGTATTTTCACCGCATTCCAGAGCGAGAGCCGCACACGCCGTTTATCTCCTGCTACCAGGGTCAATCGGTTTCGCTGCTGCCGCCGCTTAACGAATGGCTGCAACTGTTCGACGAAGGCCACGCAGGCGCTGAAGGACGTCAGGCTGGGCTACAGGCCTGCGGCAGTCGTCTGGTGCTTTCCACCGTCGCAGCTCCGGCGGAACGCGGCGAGATTCAGTGGGTAAGTGAAAGTGACACCGCGAAAGACGCGCTGCGCCAGCATTTGCAGGCGGTGGCTCAGCTTTACGACCACGGCGTCCTGCTCAACCTGAATCGGGGCAAGCGAGGCCAGTGCCGCAGCAGGCTACCGGCCTACGCCTTCCAGCCTTCCAGCTTCTGGCTGGAGCCGGTCACCCAGGCCAGCGTGACTCGCGCACCCGCTTCAACGCCCGAAAGCGTTGCCCTACGCCAGCAAGACCACGCTGGGGGTGAGTTTGTGGTGACGACGCTGGCGAGGATCCTCGCCTGTGAGCAACAGGCCATCAAGGGCAATCTGCGTCTGAGTGAAGACCTTGGGCTGGACTCCATCATCGTCATCGAACTGATCGACATCCTGAATAAAGACCTGCCAGAGAAACAGAAACTGGCGTTTACCGACACTCTGACCATCGTCACCGTCGATGACTTAATCAATCGCGTCACCACGTTGATGGAAAACGGCAAAGCCGTTGCTGAGGAGAAAGTATGACCATGTATATCAAGGGCCTCGGACTCTGCACGCCCGGTAAACCGGTCAGTAATGCAGCGCTGGCGCAGCGCTTTGCCCTCAATGAAGAGTGGATTTCACTCTATCTGGGCAATCAATCGCGCTATTTCGCCACCGACCTGAACAGCGGCGTTCAGCACTATTCGCTGATGGATATCGCCCGTCAGGCGGCAATTGCCGCCATCGACAACGCGCAGATCGATAAAAGCAAAATCGATTTCATTATTCTGGCGACGGCAACGCCGGACAAGCTGATGCCGGCCACGGTCAACGAGGTCGCGCATGACCTTGAAATGTTCAATATTCCGACCTATCAGCTGCAGTCTGGCTGCTGTGGAGCTATGCAGGCGCTCAACCTGGCCAACGATCTGCTGTCCGTCGGTCGTTATCGCTACGGGTTGGTGATCGGCGCAGACATCTGCAACAAGTTCATCGATCCCCTGAAGGATTACAGCGATTCGCTGGCTTCGGAAATCATTAACTTCGCGCTGTTCGGTGACGGTGCCGGGGCGGTGGTGCTGACCGCCAACGCCGACGAAAGCCCGCTCGCCATCACCCATTTGCAGTATCGGATGACCGAATCTACCCTGCCCGCCGGGCAAATCGTCAACTGGCAAGGCAGCCGCATCATCGAGCAGGAGATGCTGCGCGAAGATTACAAGAACATTGAAACTCACGTGCCGCTCATCGCCGAAGAGCAGTTGGGGCGCATGCTGTCAGCGCTTGAGGCCACGCCGGACGAGATTGACTGGTTCCTGGTGCCGCAGCTGTCGGGCCGCATGACCGCACGGCTCATCGACGCCCTACGCTTGCCGACGGAAAAAACCATCAACTGCGTGGCGCAAACCGGCAACAACGGCAACGCCCTGTTGCTGTTCCAGCTCAGCCACCTGCTGGAGACCTTTCAGCCGGGTCAGCGCGCGATTGCTCTGACGGTCGAGTCTTCACGCTGGCTGAGCGGCGGTCTGGCGCTACAGCATCACGGAGTGAAATGATGACACAAACCCCTTTAAACGCGATAACCGCCCTGCGCAAGGCGGGATTTCCGACCGACGCGCTGCCCTCACTCCAGCGCCATCTCGGGGCCATTAGCAGCGCCGATGACCGATTACACGCCGGGGTTAACCTGCGCACGCTAGCGGCAGAGGCCTATCGCGAGCAGGGTGGCAGCACCTTCCGTCTCGCCGTCGTCAGTAATTTCTCCTATCAGACGATCGCCGATACTCTGCGCAGTCGTCTGCTGGCGCGCGGCATGCTGCCTGAATTTTACCTGTCGGACTACAACCAGTATCACTATGAGTTGCTCAACGCCGACAGCAGCCTCTATCGTTCGTCGCCCGAGCTGACGCTTTGCCTGCTCGACGGACACTCGGTGCTGGACGAACTAGGCCCGAACTGGCGTCCAGAGGATATTGAACAAGGGCTGCGCAACAAGCTCCACCAGCTGACACAGTTTGCCGAACAGTACCACCAGCAGGCCAGCGGCCTACTGGTCTTCAATACGCTGCCGCTCAGCGGCAAGACGCTACAGCAGTGCCTGGACTATCGCGGACGCGCGCGCATCAGCCGTTGGTGGGCCCAGTTTAACGCCGACCTGCTGGCGCTGGCGGAAACCTATCGCCACGTTTTCGTCATCGATACTCAAAGCCTGCTGAGCGCCGACTTCCCGCTGCGCGATGACCGCCTGGGATTCTATGCCCGCACGCTGATGAGCAACGAACTGCTGGACGCCCTCGCCGGTGAAGTCGCGGCCATGGTGTTTGCCAGCCGCGGCATGGCGAAGAAATGCCTGGTGCTGGATCTCGACAACACCCTGTGGGGAGGCATTCTGGGCGATGACGGTATCGAGGGTATTCAGCTCAGCAACAGCGCCACCGGCGAGGCGTTCGTGAGCTTCCAGCAGGTGATCAAACGCCTCTCAGCACAGGGCGTCCTGCTGGCAATCAGCAGTAAAAACGAACGCGAAAACGTCATCAACCTTCTGCAACAACGTGAAGATATGGTGCTGAAAATAGATGATTTCTCGGCCATCGTCGCCAACTGGCAGCCAAAAAGCGATGCCCTGCAAACCATCAGCGAGCTGCTCAATATCGGCAGCGACAGTTTGGTGTTCGTCGATGACAGCGCGTTCGAACGCGAAGAGGTCAGGAATCAGCATCCGCAGATTAGCGTGGTCGATCCCGGCAGTGACCCTGCCGAATACGCCGCCGCGCTGGTCAAAGGCAACCACTTCTGCCAGCTGGAACTGAATCCGGAAGACTACCAGCGCAGCAAGCTGTATCAGACCGAGGCCAAACGCAAATCGCTGCGCAATGCGTCCACCTCGCTTGAGGCGTTTCTCGCAGAGTTACAGCTCAAACTGCGGCTCTTCACGCCGCAGGGACAAGAGCTGGCTCGCGTCGCCCAACTGAGCCTGCGCACCAATCAGTTCAACATGACCACCCGTCGCATGAGCGAAAGCGAGGTTCAGGCTTATCTGGCCCAACCGCAGCACGGCATCATCGCTTTGCAAAGCAGCGATCGTTTCGGCGAATACGGCGTCATCGGCTGCCTGTTCTATCACCGCGAGCACAACAGCCTGTGGATAGACAACTTCTTGCTCAGCTGCCGCGTGTTCTCACGACAGTTGGAAACCGCCGCGCTCAACCATTTCCTGAGCTGGGCGCAGCGTCAGGGCTGCGAGGAGATCCGTGCACGCTATCTTCCGACGCAGAAAAACCAGCAGGTTGCCGATTTTTATACCCGGCACGGCTTCACGCTCAGCGAGGGCAACGCGCAGTTCAGTGAATACTGCCATGCGCTCGAGGCTCCTGCCGTTGTCCCTAACCACATTGAATTGATTGCCTCATATCAGGAGACACCTTTATGAATACGCCCTCTGAATTTTTGTCTTTCATTAACGGCTACATGACGACCGATGCAACCGAAGAGGAGCTGGATGTGCCGCTCGTCAATCTGGAGAACTGGGATTCTATCAACGCCGTCCGCCTGATGAGCCGCCTGGAGAAGGAGCTGAATGTGCGTCTGCCGGTGGCGGATTATCTGCAGGCCAACACGCTGCGCCAGCTGTTTGACCTGACCCGCAGGAGCGCAGCATGAGCCACACTCAGCAGCCTTTTCCGAAACAGCGCCAGCATACGCTGCTGTTTCTGGAGCAGTCGCATGCCTATCGTCCCGTGTCTATCGACACCGACGTCGAGATGACGGAAGTGGTGCGGCATCGCCAGCAGAGCGGCAAGCGTTACAGCTATCTCGCCTACTTTATTCAGGCGATGGCGCAGGTGGTGGCGGAGTACCCGGCGGCGAACAGCATGCTCATCGGCCAGCTGTTTCCGCGCTTGGTGACGCTCGGTGAGGTGAACGCCAAGTTTACGTTGGATAAAACCGTTGACGAACAGCGCGTCGTTGCCTCTGCCGTGGTTGAGGGCGCCGACCAGCTGTCGCTTACCGCCATTCAGGCGCGTATCGACTACTTCAAGACGCAGGAAATTGCCAGCGCCGAAGTCTTCGCGCCAATCCGTAAGATCCAGAAAGCGCCACTTCTGCTCGGCAGGCTGCTGTTTCGGTTGGCCATGCGCCGCCCGGAGGTAAAAAGCCGCGTGCAGGGTTCGTTTACGGTGACCTCGCTCGGCGGCCGCGCCGTCACGCGCTTTGTCCCGCTGCCGGGATCGACGCTGACGCTGGGCGTGGGCGATATCACCGAACGTGCGTGGGTCAAGAACAGCCAACTGACGGTGGCCCATGCTACTACGCTGACGCTGGTGTTTGACCACCGCATTCTCGACGGCGCAGTTTCCGCCGAGATCCTGTCAAAAATCAAAAACAAGCTGGAAAAGTTCGCCTTCGACAACAATGAAAACATGGCGCAACTGCCCGCTGCCTAAGTTTCCCAAAGAGGAATGAGTGATGACTGATATCTGTATTGTTGGCGCAGGGCCTGCAGGATTAGTACTGGCTTTACAACTGGCCAGAGCGGGAGTGGATATCACTCTGCTTGAGAGTTCACTGAGCTACAAACGTTCGTTTCGCGGTGAATCCATGCAGCCGGATACCGTAAGTATTTTCAAAGAGCTGGGCATTCTAGATGACCTGCTTGAGCACGGCTGTCTCGAGACGCACCGGATGATGCTGACCGAGCGCGGAAAGTCGCTGCTCACCATTAACTACACCAAGGTTCCCTACCGCCACAAGTACGTGATGGATATTCCGCAGCCGGTGCTGCTGAGCGCGCTGCTTAAGCGTCTGGAAACCTACGCCAACTGCAAAATTATTCGCGGCGCGACCTGCGACGAGCTGCTGTGGTCGGATAACACCGTCAGCGGCGTGAGCTATCGTCTGCACGACGAGAAGGAACCTCGCGTCCTGCGGGCACGCGTTGTGGTCGGTGCCGACGGTCGCTACAGCAAGATTCGCGACCTCGGCAAGATTGAATGGAAGAAGCATCAGGCGGCGCGTGACGTACTGTGGTTCAAGGTGCCACTGCCCGCCGATGCGCCCGAGAATACCGCTCGCATTATGATAGATGGCGCTAACCACCTGATCCTGCTGCCCACTTTCCCCGACTACTACCGCGCCGGTGTCAATATCCCTAAAGGCGGGTTTATGGCGCTGCGTCGTGAGGGAATCGAGTCATTTTATCAGTTGGTTGATGGCATCGACGCGGGCTTTGGCAAGCACGTGCGCGAGCATGTCCGCAACTGGAACGACATTCACCTGCTGGATATTTTTACCACTACCGCGCCGCAGTGGGGACGTGAAGGCCTGTTGCTGATAGGCGATGCGGCGCACACCGTGACGCCGCTGCTCGGTCAGGGCGTTAATTTGGCGATTCAGGATGCCATCACGCTGGCCCCGATGCTGGTCAGTGGGCTGGAGAAAAACAGTGTCGATATCTCGCTGTTCAAGGCGTTTCAGGCCAAGCGCCAGGCCGACGTCGATTTCGTGGTCAATTTGCAGCAGCGTCAGGAAAAACTCCTCGGCGCACATACGCCAATGCAGCAGTTTTTAAGGCGCGTCAATTATTGCGCCCTTAACCAATTCACTTTCATACAGCGCAAGATTAATAACCGTATCGCCTACCGCAGACAGCTCCAGCTGCAACTCTTTCAGGAAGGAGGCTAAGCATGCATCGACAAGAAGAAGCAGAATATCTCGAAGAACTGAAAAATTTTGTCCTGCTGCACTGTGAGGCTCAGCAGCTCAAACCCGGCGGCGTCAAGGAGATCCTTAAGCGGATAACCCACGCCGAAGGCAGCGAAGCGGGCAGCTGGACCGCAGAATGGTGCAGGGTCGCGCTCCAGATGGAACAGCTGCAAAACTGGTCTGATGCCGCCAAGCTTTACAACCTGGCACGTTTTCCGTTTGTCGAAAACGAGATGCAGCAAACGGCGCACGACGCCTGCATCGAAAACTTCGAGAAATCGATGGCGCAGGCCAAGGTCAAGTTTGAGACGCTGGTACTCGCCGAAGGAGCCTTTAAAGCCTACGCCACCGGATTGGACAAAAACTGGCCGGTGGTGGTGGTGTGCGGCGGCATAATCTCTATCAAGGAACAGTGGGCGCGCTTTCTGCTGATGGCTAAGCGGCTCAAGCTGTGCGTCGTGGTGACCGAGATGCCGGGCGTCGGTGAAAACACCCTGCGCTATACGCCGGAAACCTGGACGCTTTTCTCGCAGATTCTGGACGCGTTGCAGGGCCGTGCCGATACCCAGCAGTGTCATTTGATGGCGCTGAGCTTTAGCGGTCACCTTGCCCTGCTCGCCGCGGCAAAGGACAGCCGCATTCGCGGCATTACTACGGTCGGCGCACCGGTTGCCAGCTTCTTCCGTCAATACAACTCGACGGCGGTACCGCTGGCGACCCGTCGCACCCTGTCGCATCTAACAGGTTTGACGCGGGAATCGCTGTTCATCCAGATGCCCGACTGGCAGATTACCCTTAACGACGCGCCGAAGCTGGCTATCCCGGTGCATTATTTGCAAAGCGAGTATGACGAAATCATCCCGTCATCGGAAATTCAGTCACTGAAGAAGATTGCGGCGGACGCACGGGTGTATTGCCTGGCAGACGTGCACGGCTCACCCAATAACATGCATCTGGTCGCCCCGTGGGTGCTGGCGTCCATCATGGCAAGCTTCCCGTCGCGTAAGAAGCAGGCGCTGATATTCAGAACATTATGGAAAGCCAAAGCGTTGCTGAGCCGTCGCCGAAATATCGCTCCGCCGAAGAAAGCAGAGGTTATTGCTCCGGTGCTGAGCGGGAAAGTCGGGAGCGACTGATGAACGATGCCGCAACGCTCGAACAGGATAACTGGCTGGCGCATACGTTGGCGCACGACGGCCGCTTGAATCTGCTCTGTTTCCCCTACGCTGGGGGAAGCAGTGCGATTTTCACCCGCTGGCGGCTGGCGCTGCCAGCGTGGATAAACGTCTGCCCGCTGGTATTTCCAGGACGCGAGGGACAGCACAGGCGGCCGAAGGAAACCGACTTTCGGACCTTGGCGGAGAAGGTCGCCGAGGCTTTGTTACCGCAGCTGCCTGAGGTAAATTTTGCGATTTATGGTCACAGCATGGGTGCCTGGTTCGCACACGATTTGGCGTTGCGGGCGAGTCAGCGTGGGTTTGCACCGCGTGCGCTACTGGTCAGTGGCCAGCGTGCGCCGCAGTTTGCCTATCCGTTTAACGCCAACCGCGAGATGGACGACAGCACGCTGCTGAAGTTTATCAGCTCGTTTGGGGGGTTGGACGCAGAGCTGCTGGCGAATAAAGCCTGGGTGAGCTGGATGCTGGAAATAGTGCGGGCCGATTTATCGCTGTGCGAATCGCATGCCCCCGTAAGGCCTGAGATAACGCTGCCCTGCCCGGTGCATTTATTTGCCAATGACACCGATCCGCTGGTGGATATTTCAGCTCAGCGGCCGTGGAAAAATAGTACGACGGGGCAATTTTCTACATCACTGCATGAAGGCGGACATTTTTTTATTCGCACTCATGCCAGTGATTTTCTTAAAAAGCTAGGTTCCGTATTGGAACAATTACCGCTATCGCGATAAAAAGAGGAATTATCATGCAATTACAGCATCTGGTCATTGTACGCTGTGAAAATCTGCTCTTACTGCTCTCGGGCCTGACGTTGTATTGGCACTTTCACTTCAGCTGGCTCTATTTCTGTTATTTCATTCTGGTGCCTGACCTGGCAATGGTGGGCTATTTATTTAACAATCGCGCCGGTGCATTTTTATATAATCTGACGCATAACTATGTGTTGCCGATTATATTGTTAGCATTCTATCCCCTCTACCCACAGGTGTTAATGCTAGCGTTAATCTGGATTGTGCATATCGGTTTTGACCGCGCGCTGGGCTATGGCCTCAAGAGTCCACAGGGCTTCAAGAAGACCCATCTTCTCTCTGAATAAATGCGTTACGGCGTATCATCCGGATAAATTTTCGGCCGGATGATATTGCCGAGGATACCCTTGGCAACCGCGTGCTGGCGATTTTTTGCGCCAAATTTCTCGGTCGCATTATTAAGGTGAAACATCACCGTTCTTTCGCTGATACATAATATCTTCGATATTTCCCATGAGGTCTTTCCTTCACAGGCCCAGAACAGGCAGTCATATTCCCGCCCCGTCAGTTTCACCTTGTCCAGCGACTGTTCTTTGTTCATCCAGTTATTGCGGTTGACGCTTTCGAGCAAATGGCTGGTTAACAGCATGGCGTAAGGCGTGAGGATATTGAAGCTGTTTTCACTCTTGTCGGCCGTCTGGCGGCTAATCAGACTCAACATTCCCGACCCACCGGTGACGGTACGCAGTGGAATACTCAAACCCGACGTTAATCCAAAACTTTTCGCGTTATGCATCATGACCTGAAACTGCGAATCGCGGTATTCAGGCAACTGGATAAGCTTATGCCAGTGGATAGGCACCGTGTTAGAGAAACAGTAAGCGGTTATCGGATCGATGCGCTGAAACCCGCGTCGAAAATAGAAATCGCACCAGTCTGCCGGCAGGTTTTCAATGATCAGAATATCAGGGTCAGCCAGAGAGCTTGAGTGACAGAGAGCGAACATAAAATAGTCGATCCCGGCCTGTTTAAAAAAATTGCCGCAGATGGCTTGCAGCATTTCTTTGCTATCGGCACGCTGAATTTTCTGTAGAGTATTATCCAGTGCCTGAAACAGTAAATTGCTATCCATTTCCTCTCCTGTTTTGACATCGAGGCTAACGTTTTGTTATGGTTTTATAATTCTTGTCACCGTGGGAATTTTATTACCTAATTGATAATAAAAGACTTTTTCTGCTTTCAATTTGAATGGGAAGCCCATTCTTTGAAGGGAATTTGTGCAAGGGAGTCGTAAAGGAACAAATACTATGGTCCAATTTCTTATATGAGAGAAGTAAAAAAATAATACATAATGTTACCATGAATAATGCGCTAGCGCCTGGTAAAAGGTGCCGAGTAAGATTTAACCTAGAAAGGCGAAAGCGAATCTATAACCACAATCGTAATAATAATTTTACCGTCAAACGCATAGCTTCCCTTTATTTTAACACCGGCTGTAAATACCTCATTTAAATCCCTGTTAAATCTTAAGACAAAGGTTTTATTTAGCGTATTAATTGAATCGACAGAAGCATATTCAAATCCAAAGAAAGTCTTTACCTGAGGATATAAGGCCTTAAATAAACTTTCTTTTGCCGAGAATGCCAGCAACAGGCTAAAGTCCAGATCTATCGCCAGCGTTTGCAGATACTCTCGCTCGGCAGGCTGGGTAAAGGTTTCACAGATTTCGCGTAAAACCTCCCGGTTAAGCACCTCGATATCTGCCCCGAGACACAGCTGTGGGCGAGAGGTCACGATAGCCATCGCCTGACTGTATCCGTCCGACACCGTGCCGTGAGATATTGTGCCACGCATCCCCTGAGGCCAGCAAGGTGAGCGGTCTTGATGGGTTGTCACCTCGGAGGAGACCGAGAACCCCCGCAACAGCGCAGCGCAGCAGTAACGGCCCGCCAGGTATTCCGCTTTACGTTTTGGCACTGCGCGCGTCAGGCTGTCAGGCTTGTTGATGGCGTATCTGGCAAAATCCTCTTCGCGATAAGCCTCGGTGCAGAAGCTCACCTTGAGATAGCGCACGTCCGCATCATCACCGATAACGCCGTATTCCGTCTCAACGATAAAATCATCAAGCGTGGCGTGCTTTTGCGGCGTCATCATCTCAGCAGTCTCTTAGTCTGCGCGGACAAACGGCGGCGGTTCGAAGGCCGTCACGTCGGGCAGCGGCCCCTGCCAAGGCGCTATCTCAACCCAGCAGCTCTGCGCACTGCATCCCTGCCCCAGGCGCGAGCTGCCAATGTCTTCGGTAAGTACGTTCGGATTCCCGTGCTTGTCGAGCGAGTTTGGCTGGCTCGAGTCCTGCGGGTCGTACCAGGCGCCGGTCGACATCTGCACCACGCCGGGCCGAATGTCTTCGCTCAGATGTACCCCGGCCAAGATGGCTCCGCGCGAGTTGAATACCTTCACCACGCTGCCCTCTGTCACGCCCCGCGCGGCGGCATCTTCAGGATGCAGCCACAGCGGTTCACGCCCCTGAACCTTGGTACGGCGACTCTCGCTGCCCTGATCGTACTGGCTATGCAGACGCGTTCTAGGCTGGCTGGACAGCAAATGCAGCGGCCAGCGGGCGGCCATTTCACGCTGCGCCTGCGCGTCCGGCTCATACCAGAACGGATGTCCCGGACACTCTTCATAGCCAAAATCTGCCACCGTCTGGGAGAACAGTTCGATTTTACCGGACGGCGTTTCCAGCGGCGACGCCTGCGGGTTTTCGCGAAACGCTTTGAGGAAGATTTGCGGCGCGTCAGGACGCGCATATTCCAGTTTCCCGCGCTGCCAAAACTCGTCGAACGGCGGTAACTCAATGCCGTCGGCCTGTGCCCGTGGGATCGAACTTTCATACATAAAGCGGATCCACGCCTCGGCGTCACGCCCTTCGCTAAAGCTTTCGCCAAAGCCCAGACGCTCGGCCAGCGCGTGAAAAATCGCGTAGTCGTCCCGTGCTTCACCCTGCGCAGGAATATGCTGGCGCATCGCAATCATAAATCCGTCATTGCTCGAGCTGCCAATATCGCTGCGTTCGAGAGAGGTGGTCGCCGGGAAGACGATATCGGCGAACTTGGCCTGCGCAGTCCAGTACTGCTCGTGCACCACCACCGTGTCAGGCTGACGCCAGGCCTCGACCAGTCGATTCAGGTCCTGATGATGGTGGAAGGCGTTACCACCCGCCCAATACACCACGCGAATATCGGGATATTGACAGTCTTTGCCGTCGAACTGGTAGTTGCCCCCAGGATTGAGCAACATGTCGGAGAGGCGCGCAACCGGTATCTTGTCGCTCACCGCATTCTGCCCCGCCGGGAAACGCGGGCCAGAGAAGGTACGACGATCGGCACCGGCCAGATTAGTACTGGCATAAGCAAAGCCCAGTCCGCCGCCAAGGGTCCCTATTTGGCCGATGAGCGCGGCCAGCGCCACCGTAGCCCAGAACGTCTGTTCGCCCTGACGCGCGCGCTGCAACGACCAGGCGATATTAATCATCGTGCGTTTGGCCACCATCTGTCGCGCCAGACTGCGGATTTTCTCTGCGGCAATTCCGGTAAGCGGTGCCGCCCATTCTGGTGATTTGGCCTGCCCGTCCTTTTCGCCCAGCAGATAGGCTTTATACTGTGCGAAGCCCACCGTGTGGCTGGCGACAAACTCGGCGTTATACAGAGATTCTTCAATCAAGACGTGGGTCAACGCCAACAACAGTGCCGTATCAGTGCCGGGTTTCAATGACAGCCACTCGGCGTTGGTGACGCCGGAAAGGTCATTTTTGACCGGACTGACGTTGATAAAATGGGTGCCGTTTTGCTGCATCTGTCCGAGCCAGTGCTTCAGGGAGTGATCGTTCGCTCCGCCGCCGTTGACCTGTGCATTGCGCAGCGGCAGACCACCGAACGCCACAAACATCTCGCAGTGCTCCGCCAGCGAAGACCAGTGGGTGTGCTGTTTCTGCAATACGTCGAGGTCGCCGATAATGTGCGGCAAAAGGCGCTCTGCGGCCGCCAGACTGTAGGTGTTGGTGCTGCCGGTATAGCCGCCCAACTGGTTGAAAAAGCGATGCAGCTGACTCTGGGCATGATGAAAACGCCCTGCGCTTGACCAGCCGTAGGATCCGGCGTAAAACGCCCCGTTGCCGTAGGTATTCTTTACCCGGCTCAGCTCGTCGGCCACTAGCGCTAACGCAGTCTCCCAGCTGACGTCGACAAAAGGCTCTTTGCCGCGCCCGTGGCGAGAATCGCGCCCCTGCTTCAGGTAACCGAGGCGCACCGCCGGACGGCGAATACGGCTTGGCCCGTGAACCGCATCGACCAGCGATTGACCAATGGCCGAAGGATTGCGGTCCCATTCAACCGGTTCAATCGCCGTCAGCGTGCCTTCAGAGGTCGTGACGCGATAGGTGCCCCAGTGCATAACGGCGAGATTGTGTTCGGTTGTCATAGATATCGATTCTGAAGTGTGGCGTAAAGGGGGAGTTTACCGCAGTCGGCGGGATTAATTAAGTATTCCGACTGCGGCACAAATGATTGACGCAAGCAACGCTCAGGCTCTAGTGGCGTTTATCAACCTTAGCGACAATACGGTCACCGAGCCACTGAATACCGCAGACCATCACGATGAGCACCACAATCACCTCAACCATGACGGTGGTTTCAAACCGTTGATACCCATAGCGAATGGCGAGGTCGCCCAGACCACCGGCACCGATAGCCCCGGCCATCGCCGACGCACCAATCAGCGCCACCAGCGTAACCACGAAACCGGAGAGAATGCCCGGCAGCGCCTCGGGAATCAGCACGTCCCAGACGATGCGCAGCTTGCTGGCGCCCATCGCGCGCACTGCATCGATCAGCCCGCGATCGACGTCACGTAGCGAAACCTCTGCCACGCGGGCAAAATACGGCGTTGCGGTGACCGAGAGCGGCACCATCGCAGCCCATACGCCGAGCGAGGTGCCAATCAGAAAACGGGTCACGGGAATAAGCGCCACCAGCAGGATGATAAACGGCAGTGAACGAAAACCGTTAATCACCAAGCCCAGCGAACGGTTGACCCAGCGATTCTCGGCGATGCCGCCGGGGCTGGTCATCACCAGAATCAGGCCCAGCGGCAGACCGGCGACCAGAGAGATAAGGCCAGAAATGGCGGTCATCAACAGCGTGTCTTCAATCGCGTTGATCAGTAAATCAAGCATCACGGGTGACATAGCCAACGAGCTCCACTTGTGCCTGGTGCTGCTGCAGCCAGTGTAAAATTGTCTGTTCGGCGTCGGTATTGGCAACCGGTACCGAGAAGAAGAAACGGACGACGGCGTAATGCTGAATGTGCTCGACGCCGCCCTGAATCAGGCGGAACTGCCCCGCCAGCTCGGAGGACATCAGGGTAAGAATTTCGCCCTGTCGGTCCTGTCCTGCATAGTGCACGCTGTAAATCGCCTCGCCCTGCCGCGTCTGCGTCAAGCGTTCGCTGAGCGCCTCGGGCAGCTGCGGCAGCAGTCCGCTGAGCAAGGTACGCGTTAGCGCAGTCTTGGGATGCGCAAACACCTGCCACACCGGCCCCTGCTCGATTATCTCCCCGGCGTTGATTACCGCCACCCGATGCGCAACCTTCTTGATAACCTCCATCTCGTGGGTAATCAGCAGCACGGTGATACCGAGTTTCTGATTCAACGATTGCAGCAGCGCAAGAATCGAACGCGTGGTTTCTGGATCCAGCGCAGAGGTCGCCTCATCGCAAAGCAGGAGGGCCGGATTGGCGGCCAGCGCGCGGGCAATCCCCACACGCTGCTTTTGCCCACCAGAAAGTCCGGCCGGATACTGCCTGGCTTTATCCTCCAGCCCCACCAACGCCAACAGTTCCGCCACACGTTCACGGCGTTTGGCCTTGTCGTAACCCGCAATCTTCAGCGGCAGCGCCACGTTTTGCTCGACGGTCTTGGCCGACAGCAGATTAAAGTGCTGAAACACCATGCCCACGCGGCTTCGCACCGATTGCAGCTGTTTCTCACTCAGGCCGGTTATCGCATGGCCTTCGATTTCGATCGTACCGTCGTCGGGCTGCTCCAGTCCGTTAAGACAGCGGATCAGGGTCGACTTGCCCGCCCCGCTGCGACCGATGATCCCGAGGATCTCCCCGCGTTTAACGGTTAATGACACATCCTTGAGTGCCTGCGTATTGCCGAATCGGCGATTAACGCGATGCAGACGCACCACGTCTTCAACATCTTCGGCGAAAGGGTTGCGTGCCGTCTGCGAGGAAGTACTCACCGCCGACGCTTTGGCGTGTTTCCCGTCCGGCGTATTGGCGGTAAAATGTGCCTCGGTCTCAGAGATTGCTGTCATACTTTCAATTCCTTACCAGGTTGTTACGCCTGTCCCTTTATAAACCTCGTTAAACACCGTTTTCACCGGTTCGTTTTGATAAGAACTCACCAACGTCTTGACCCACGTTGCGTTGACGTTCTCTTTCTTTACGGCAATAAAGTTGGTGTAAGGGTTATTTTTAATCGGTTCCTGCGCGATGCGGTCCTCGGGAGTCAACCCACTTTTCAGCGCCCAGTCGGTGTTGACGACGGCAGCGTCGAGGTCTGGCACAGAACGACCAATAACGCCGGAGTCCAGCTCCTTGATTTTAAGATGCTTCGGATTGGCGACAATGTCGGCGGTGGTCGCGGCAATCCCTGCGCCCGGCTTGAGCTTAAGCAGCCCCTGCTCCTGTAGCAGCACCAGCGCACGCGCCTCGTTAGAAGGGTCATTTGGCACCCCTATCACCGCGCCGTCTTTAAAGTCCTTCACTAATTTCACTTTCTTTGAATAGAGGCCAATCGGCCATACCGCCGTGTCACCCACGCGCACGATATCGTAGTGATTCACTTTGATTTGGTTGTTCAGGAAAGGCTGATGCTGGAAGGCATTGGCATCCACCTCTCCTTCCTGCAATGCTTCGTTGGGCTGGTTGTAGTCGTTAAATACGACAGTTTTAACTGTCAGCCCCTTGGCCGCTGCCTGCTTGACGACTTCACGCCATACGTCTTCATCTTCGCCGCTCATAATGCCGACCTTAATGGAAGACTTATCCGCCGCGTGCGCCACCGAAAGAGGTGCCAGAACACCACCGGTCAACATGGTCGCGGCTACGGCGGCCAGCAGGAAAGCGCCATTAACGTTAGTTTTGGTTTTATTGAGCAATTTGCGCATGAGCTACCCTTATAAATGAGAGGATCCGGTTGGTTTTTTGTGCCGGAATGGGGGAAGTATACTCACGGGCATATAGCTTTATAATTTATTTAATTAGATATCTATATCCTTTTTGCATATAAAGAATAGCGCAGCTGCGGCCCTTTAAATGCAGTAAAGAAGATGGCCAGAAATCGTTAAAAAACCTGAAAAATCGGAGTGTTAAATTCTCCGCATCAGGCGGCAAACTCCGTAACATATCGCCACAAATTAATGATAATGCTTTTCATTTGCAGCAGATAATGATAATTATTACCCGCGAAAAAACCTCCCTCTCTTTCTTTAAAAGATAACCAGGACAGCGCGATGCGCCCACTGCGAGGCTCGCGGCAGGAAAGGGACAATGATTAATTTATGGAGAAAATGATGTCATCTCGTTTTACACCGGCGAAATCTGCAATGACCTCAGCGCTGCTGCTGACCTCAGTACTGTTCTCTTCCTCTCTGTTCGCCGACACCCACGTGTCGATGGAGAGAAAAGCGGTCGGCAAAGGCGTGTACGAGCTGGCTTACAGCGCAGATCAGAAAGCGCTGTTTGTTGCCTCTTCACAGGGACGTCAGGAAAAGAACGGCGTGCTTTATCGTCTGGACCCAACCAGCCTTGCCGTGAGCCAGTCAATCATGACTAATCTCAAGCCGTTTGGCGTGGCTTTTAACAATAAGACCGATACCGTATTCCTGGGCAATACCACCAGCAGCGCGATTACCTCGGTAGACGCTAAAACCAATAAAGTGCTGAAAGAGCGGGTGTTGGACAGCCGCCCGCGCACCGAGAAAGAGCGTCCCTTAGCGCCACGCGAGCTGGCCGTGGATGAAGCCACCAATACGCTTTACGTCGCCGGTCTGGGCAAAGAGAGTGTGATTTGGGTGGTAGATGGCGCAAACCTGACGCTGCGCCACACCATTGAAGGCGTGGGTAAGATGGCGACCGGTCTGGCGATTGATGCCAAGGCCTCTCGCCTTTACATCACCAACGGTGATAACGAATTCCTGACCATCGATACTAAAACAGACAAGATCCTGTCGCGCGTTAAAATCGATAATCCGGGTGAGCATTTCTACCTGAATATCAGCCTGGATACCGCCAGGCATCGCGCCTTTGTGACTGATTCCAAAGAGGCCAGCCTGCTGGTATTGGACACCGAGAACGGCAAAGTGCTGCAAAAGATTGCCGTTCCAGCCTCGCTGGCCGTGCTGTTTAACCCGGCGCGTAATGAAGTTTATGTGACCCACCGTGACGCTGGTAAGGTCAGCATCATCGATGCCGACAGCTATAAAGTGCTTGAAACGCTGGATGTCCCAACGCATCCGCAGAGCCTGGCCGTATCAGCCGACGGTCAGACGCTTTACGTCAGCGTGAAACAGCAGTCTACCCGTCAGCAAGAAGCCACCTCGCCTGACGAAGTGGTGCGTATCACCTTCAAGTAAGTCCGACGTCCCTCGTCACCGGCAAGTCAGCGCCAATGACGAGGGTCTTGTTACTCCCCGCTCTTTTACCCCCTCTACTCATTGACTCTCTTCCGGCAACCGCACCCCGCAGGCAAAGTGAACTAAGTCTTCCCCGACCGGCCTGAGGCTAATTTTGATACAGCGGCTATATTTTTAGCAGCGCGCTAATCCTTGCCTCTTAACATCGGGAGTTGCCATGACACGTCTGACCGCCAAAGATTTCCCCCCTGAACTGCTTGAACTCTATGACTACTACGCCCACGGTAAAATCACTAAACGCGAATTTCTGTCAATGGCGGCCAAATACACTATGGGTGGCATGGCCGGTATGACGTTGCTCAGCGCCATGAGCCCTGACTATGCGCTGGCGCAGCAGGTCGAATTCACCGATCCGGCAATTGTGCCGGAATACATCCACTACTCATCGCCGCAGGGCAATGGCGAGGTGCGGGCCTATCAGGTTAAACCCGCCGGGGCGACCGGTAAGACACCCGCCGTGGTGGTGGTGCATGAAAACCGCGGATTGAATCCCTACATTGAAGACGTGGCGCGGCGCGTAGCGAAGGCCGGATTTATTGCGCTGGCCCCCGATGGGCTGACGTCGGTTGGGGGTTATCCGGGCAATGACGAGAAAGGCAAAGAACTTCAGCAGACAGTGGATCCCACCAAGCTGATGAACGACTTCTTTGCCGCGGTCGATTTTATGATGCACCACCAGCAGACTAACGGCAAAGTCGGTATTACCGGTTTTTGCTATGGTGGCGGCGTCGCGAACGCGGCCGCAGTGGCCTTTCCTGAGCTTGCCGCGGCAGTGCCTTTCTACGGTCGGCAGCCCAAAGCCGAAGACGTTCCGCGCATCAATGCGCCTTTATTGCTGCACTACGCCGAACGGGATAAAGGCATCACCGACGGATGGCCTGCCTACGAGGCCGCGCTAAAGGCTGCGGGAAAAACCTATAAAGGCTACGTTTATAAAGGTGCGAACCACGGTTTCCACAATGATTCAACGCCGCGCTACGACAAAACCGCCGCCGATCTGGCCTGGGACCGCACGATTAAATGGTTCAGGCAATATCTGGCCTGATTGAAACAGACGAAAATCGCCCAGCCTCACAAAACGAGAAGATAAAGAATCAACATCGTTGCGCCCTACTGCACATCCCCTATAAGTTTAACTTTATGTTTCCGACATGTAACCAAGGGTTAAAACTTATGTTAATTAAATTCAAAATATCTCTGGTGGCGCTGTTAGTTATCGTTTCAACTCAGGCCTTGGCCGACCTGCCGCAGGGTTATCCTGCGGATTATCAGAAAACGGTAGAGGGGGCAAAGAAAGAGGGAAAAGTGGTGGTCTATTCGACCACCGATACCAAAGCGGCCGGGCCGCTGATACAAGGCTTTGAGGCCGCCTATCCGGGGGTAAAAGTCGAATACAACGACATGAACAGCACCGAACTCTATAACCGCTACATCAGCGAGCAGGCGGCGGGCGGCACCAGCGGAGACGTGGTGTGGAGCTCCTCGATGGACACCGCGCTGAAGCTGGCCACCGACTACGCTGCAGAATATGCTTCGCCGGAACAAAGCCAGCTTCCAAAGTGGGCGGTCTGGAAGAATAAGGCCTACGGCACCACCTACGAACCGGTGGTGTTTATCTATAACAAGCGGCTGATCCCAGCGGGTGATGTACCCGATTCCCATGCTGCATTGGCGAAGCTGATTGCAGGCCAGCCCGACAAATTCAAGAAGAAAGTCACCACCTATGACATCGAAAAATCGGGGCTGGGCTTTATGCTTTCGGTGCAGGACTTCAAGGCCGACGCTGACTATTTCAAACGCCTGGCGGACATTGCCAAAGGCGGTCTGACGGTCCAGTCCTCTACCGGCACTATGATGGAAAGGGTCTCATCGGGTGAAAACCTGATTGGCTTTAACATCCTCGGCTCTTACGCCGAAGCACGCGCCAAAACGGATCCTACGCTCGGCATCGCCTATCCCAAAGACTATACCCTGGTGCTCTCAAGGGTGAGTTTCATCACCAAAGACACGGCCAACGCCAACGCGGCGAAACTGTGGCTCGACTACGTGCTGTCCGAGAAAGGTCAGAACATTTTGGCAAATCAGGCCGATATCCCGTCCATTCGCCACGATATCGACGGTAAAAACGACATCGATGGCATGACCAAAATGCTGGGCAATGCCCTGAAACCCATCCCCGTCGATGAATCGCTGCTCGAATATCTGCAACAGAAAAAACGTCTGGACTACATCAAACAGTGGCGTGAAGCCGCGGCAAAATAAGGGCGTTTACACCGATGACCCAGGCTTTCTTCTCAAGCAGGAGAGAGCCTTAACTCGCTGACTTATAAAAATGATAGGGACTCCTGCATGCGTAGTTATCTTCGGAAGTGGCAGAGCCTGCCCCGCAGCGTCGTCGTGGTCATAACCGCGTTGGTTATCTATGTGCCGCTGTCGTTTATCGTGATTCAGAGTTTCCTCTCGGCACCATTCTTCTCCCCCTCCAAAGTCTTCAGCCTGGAATCGTTCGAATTTATTTTTACCGATCCCGATTTTTACAAGGCGCTGAAAAGCGGATTTATTCTGGCCTTCGGCCTGGTGGTTATCGCCATCCCGCTCGGCGGGATCCTGGCGTTTTTGATGGTCAGAACCGACCTACCGGGCCGACGATTTATCGAGCCGCTGATTCTGGTGCCTATCTTTGTTTCACCGATGGTGCTGGGATTCGGGTATGTGGTAGCGGCAGGCCCGGTCGGATTCTTCTCGCTGTGGGCCGAGTCGCTGTTTGGCTTCGTACCGTGGAATATCTATGCGATGTCGAGCATCGTGGTGATTGCCGGACTCACCCACGTTCCTCACGCCTACCTCTATATTTCCTCGGCGCTGCGCAGCGTCGGGTCTGACGTCGAGGAGGCAGCGCGGATCGCCGGTGCTTCCCCGCTCCAGGTCATGACTGCTGTAAGCCTGCCGATGGTACGTCCGTCGATTCTCTACGCCTGCGTGCTGCTATTTTTCCTCGGGCTGGAGGTCTTTGGGCTGATGCTGGTCCTGGGAGACCCCGAGGGTAATCTGGTGCTGGCAACCTACCTGTATCAGCTCACCAATAAGCTGGGCACGCCTTCGTATCATCTGATGGCCGCCGTCGCGGTGGTGCTTATTGGCATCACGATTCCCCTGGTGATGCTGCAACGCCGCCTGATGCGCACCGCTAACCGCTTTGTGACCATGAAAGGCAAAGCCTCGCAGGCACGCGCCCTGCCGCTGGGAAAATGGCGCTGGGTCGCAGGCGCGGTGGTCGTTTTCTGGCTCACTATCACCATCGGCGTTCCTTTGGTCGGCGTGGTGCTGCGCGCGTTTATTTCCAACTGGGGCGTCGGCGTGTCGATTTGGGACGAGATGTCACTCAACACCTTCCGCACTATCTGGCAGCAGCCCAACCTGCTGCGGGCGATTGTCAACTCGATGGCCATCGGCGTTATCGGCGGCGCGCTGGCGGTGGTGTGTTATCTGTTTATCGGAATTGCGATGCACCGTAAACCGGACGGGGCGACCCGCTTTCTTGACTACAGCGTGCTAGTCCCACGGGCGGTGCCGGGGCTGCTGGCGGGGTTAGCGTTTCTGTGGGTCTTCCTGTTCCTGCCGATGTGGCTGGACAGGTCGCTTAAAGACGGCTGGCTGTCGGTTTTGCCGTTCGCCGATGGGTTGCGCGAGCATTTCATTGTCTGGCTGCGGCAACTGCGCAGCACCATCTTCAGCGTGTGGTTAGCCTACACGGTGGTATGGATGGCCTACGGACTGCGGTTAATCTCCTCCACCCTGCTACAGGTTGCGCCGGAGCTGGAAGAGGCCGCACGCAGCACGGGCGCGACGCGCGGACAGATAACCCGCCACGTGACTATCCCCCTTTCACGCTATGGGTTGATCGGTTCCTGGCTACTGATGTTCCTGATTTTCGAACGCGAATATTCCACCGGTGTTTACCTGCTTTCGCCGGGTACCGAGACTATCGGTTCGATGCTGGTATCGCTGTGGGCGGCGGGGGCAATCGATATTGTTGCCGCGCTGTCTTTTATCAATATTCTGCTGGTGGTGCTCGGTTTGGGGATTGCCCTGCGATTTGGAGTTAAATTACATGATTGAACTGACGGTCGAAGATCTGCATTTAACCTATGGCGACAATCCGGTGTTGAAAGGCGTGTCAATGACGCTGCGTCGCGGTGAGGTGGTCTCCCTGTTGGGCCCTTCCGGCAGCGGAAAAACAACGCTGCTGCGGGCCGTCGCCGGACTTGAAAAGCCGACTCAGGGGAAAATAGTCATTGGCCAGAATACCGTTTATGCCGGGACGCCGCGTAGCGAAATCCCGGCCGAGGAGCGCAATCTCGGTCTGGTATTTCAGTCCTACGCGCTGTGGCCGCACAAGACGGTGTTCGAGAATGTTGCTTATCCGCTGAAACTGCGCAATACGGCGTCGGCGGAGTGTAAACAGCGGGTGCAGGCGGTGCTTGACCAGCTTGGGCTCGGTCATCTTGGCAATCGGCATCCGCATCAGCTTTCCGGTGGGCAGCAACAGCGGGTAGCGATTGGTCGCGCGCTGGTCTATAACCCGCCGGTTATTCTGCTCGATGAACCGCTGTCGAATCTCGATGCCAAACTACGCGAGGAGGCCAGGGTATTTCTGCGCGAACTGATTATTAAACTCGGCCTGTCGGCGCTGATGGTGACGCACGATCAGAATGAGGCGATGGCCATCTCCGACCGCATTTTGCTGCTCAACAACGGCAAGATAGAGCAAGAGGGCACGCCTCAGGAGATGTATGGCTCCCCCGCTACCCTATTTACCGCCGAGTTTATGGGCAGCAATAATCGGCTGCACGGTAAAGTCACCGAGATCCGCGACGGCATGGCCAGGATTGAAGGCAAAGACTGGACATTATGGGGTAAAGCGGCGCAGAGCCTCCAGGCGGGAGCGGAAGGAACCGCGGTTATCCGCGTCGAGCGAGTGCGAATAACCGACCAGCAGCAGGATAATCAGCTCGAGCTCGCTCTCCTGACCAGCATGTATCTTGGCGATCGTTGGGAATATCTGTTCCGTACCCAGGCCGACGATTTTGTCATTCGAGCCTATGGTTCGGATACCCGAGAAGCCGCGCTTTGTCACCTGACCCTGCCGGCTAACGATGTCTGGATATTCCCCAAAGCCTAAATGATAAAGGCATGAGCCCGGAAGGGTCTCATGCCTTTTATTAACCGTCACATCAACTCAGCTTTTACCGCGAGCTGTTTATCCCCCCCGCCTTACCAAAGGAAATAGCGGTTTTGCGAATGATAAATAATCCGGCTGCTCTCGGTGATATTGCTCGCGTATCTGTCCGCCATTGAGACATAAATCGCCGCAACGGAAAGAACAAAGGCAATCGCCAATGGCCAGAAATAGGCCTTAGGGTTCGAATAGTTAAATTTGAATGCGTAGGCCAGCATCGCCAGTGGGATAAGGAAGTAACGCCCCTGCACGCCTGCAACTTCAACCGCCGGGAACGGTGACCACTGTGCCAGCAGTGCGAGGAAAATCAGGAACACGGCGGCGATGGTGATCAGGATAATAATCCACGCCGTCCATTTCTCGCTGACCACTCTGTCCTTCACGAAGGTTTTCAGAATCATGAAAATAATGAAAACGGCGAAAATAACCGTGAATTCAATTCTGATGGTCGAGTCCAGCACCCCCAGTAAACCAATAAAGGTGATGAAATAGGTGGCGACCAGCTTCGCATCGGTCAGCGTATGGACTAATACCTTAATCACTTCCAGCGGATGAGAAATGTAGTACTTGATAACGTCCGTGGCCTCGACGCCGGGATGCAGCGTGACCACCGTATTGTGCGTGGTCTTTAAGGCAAACACCGTCCAGCCCAACACCGCAACCGTGGTAACCACAAACCAGACCAGATTGATTTTTCGTTTGTTGAGGCCGAAAAGCCAGAGCGGCAACAGCACAAATGGCAGCAGGTTAGCGCGCGATCCCGCCAGGAAGAATATAAAAATGCTCATTAACGTCACGAGCGAGTTGTATTTTTCCGAGACAGGATTTTTCACCAGATTCATGAAAATCGACATCGTCAGGATAGCGAAGCTAATGCTAAGTCCGTCTATCGTCGGCGAGAAAAGTTGATACAGCGACATCGGCAAAATAAGCGTTGCCAATGCCAAAGGCGGTATCGGGTAGATTCTCCAGGCCAACAGTATAATCAACAACGAAACCGTAAAGGTCACCGTCGAGGCAAAGAAATAGGTCTGATAAAACGTCAGTCCGGCCTTTTCTGCAATCGCTATCGTCACCGCCTGCGGCGTATAAACCGCGGGGAAATAATAGGCAACGTTAGGCATTGCATAAAATGCGTTGCTGCCCGTAAAGGTCAGATCCTGAAGCTTATTGACGTAGTTTGAAAAGTCTTGCGGATTAAAGGAGTTTTCGATGGCTTTCTCAGCCGCACCAGCCTCGATGATGGCATTATCTATCTCGCCGCCCGAATTAGGCTGTCCGACTAAAGTGAAATATCCATTTGCCAGCGCGGCGCTGCGCGAGAAGTGATTTACCTCATCCGGTGAGGTCAGCGGCGGCTTTTTGTTAAATACCAAAAAAAATGATGAATATATAATCAGCAGCGCGAGTGGAAAAATAAGTAGCTTACTTTCTCTCTTCATTTATCAATCCTTTACCTTAAGAGTGCTGTTTCTTATAAATCAGTTTTTTCGAAAAAGTGAAGTTGGTAATCATCCCGGCCAAACTTCCTACAGCGACGCCCAGAATAGGATACTCGCGCACAAGAATGCTCGAGTTCACCATCAGCACATAACAGCCAATATTGATACAGCCCCCCACCAGCATCACCAGAAAATAGAGAGCAAACTCTTTGCTTCTCCTGTGGGTGACCTTTGATTTTGCGAAGGTAATGCTTCTATTCAATAACCACGTAGCAATCACTGCACAGATGAAAGAAATCACCCGCGCAAAATAAAGACCGAGTGAGTCCTTCAACAAATAGAGCACACCGGCGTCGACGAGAAACCCGATACCGCCGATCACCCCGAATTTAAAGATTTCTAAAATCGTGCTTTTCATCGCGGTTCATGGGTATTAGTGGTGGATAAATAGAACAGACGCTTGCTCTCTTGTCTTCCGATGGTGACGTTATCAAGGATTAAGCCGCAGGCTAACGACAGGAAAGAGGCCAGCATCAGCATGGCAGAAAGCAAGGCGGTAGGCAGTCTTGGTACCAGTCCTGTCTGCATGTAGACGTAGAAAACGGGAAGAGAAAGCAGAATAGAAACCACAAAGAAGCAGGCTGCAATCAGTCCGAAGAAGATAAGCGGCTTCTCGCGCATAAACAGCCTGACGATGGTGCCAAGTATTCTAAAACCGTCGCGATAGGTCGAAAGCTTACTCTCGGAACCTTCAGGGCGCTCGCCGTAGGCGGTAGACACCTCACCGTAGGGCATGCGCAGTTCAAGGGCATGTACGGTAAGTTCAGTTTCGGTTTCAAAGCCCTGTGAAAGCGCCGGGAAGGATTTGGCGTAACGGCGGGTAAAGGCGCGATAGCCGGAGAGCATGTCGGTAAATTTACCGCCGAAGATTTTAGTGACGCTCTGTGTCAGAACCTTATTACCTAGCTGGTGCCCAGGGCGATAAGCTTTATCGGCAATATCGGCAGTGACCTTGCGGCAGCCAACAACCATATCCAGACGATCGTCAATTAGTTTATCAACCAGCTTATGCACTGCCGCCGCTTCATAGGTGGCATCACCGTCAACCATGACGTAAATATCGGCATTCACGTCGGCAAATATGCGTCTTACAACGTTTCCTTTACCCTTTTCATTAACAGAAATAACCGTTGCCCCCGCTTGAAGAGCCACCTCTTTGGTTTTATCTGTCGATAAGTTATCAAAGACATAAATAGCAATCTCGGGCATGGCATTTTTAAAATCAGTGACGACTTGCTCGATGGTTTGAGCTTCATTATGACATGGTATGACTAGAGCAATGCTTTTATCTCTATATTTCATATTTTCACCGGATTTGTTGCCTGTTTGATTGATAGTGGGAAGAATGCATGGCGTCTTTTTTTTCTTGTTTTTCAACGCGAGGGCGATTCACTCTAAAACTTTGCATGATAGTTGTAAAGATTTTAACTGACAAAGCCAAATTATGTGAAAAACTTTGTATTTACCCCCATAAAACATGACATTGGAATCAATGCACTAGACTAATAATTTACTTTCAGCAAGTTATTAATGAGTTATTTTTTGAAGGGAATAACGACCGTGAAGAGGCAGAGGGTATTCCCCTGAGGATGACCGGTAAAGGTTGCCAGAGGAAGGATTTAGTTTAAAAGATTGAAATATTATATAATAAAAAAAATACCCTCCTTCCGGAGGGTATGAATAATGATTTAGCTGTTGATCAACGCTCTCTTTCACCATCAATCACGGTGAGTGATGGTCAGCGTTTTCATGATTACGGTCTAATCACTAGTACTAATACCCAATAAAGTTTCAACTCTGCCAGCAGTAGCGGTAAGAACAGCTGCGGAACTTGACATTATCACCTGGCCTGTAAATATCGCCCTGCCCTGAGAGTTGGTCAATACCGTTTTTTTATCGAGGGATATAACAGGAATTGAATACCTAACAGTTACCTCCTTATTTTTAATCACCTTACCGGTCTTGTCTTTCACTATAGCGGTCAGTGTTATGTTATCGCCTACCTTGTAATTTTCCTTGTCAGACGTAAATTCGATTGAAGCAGCCTCTGCCACAGTAGCGGCAGTGAAGGTAAGCGTTTTATTCTTAGAAGATTTGTTTCCCGATTTTGCGCGCAATATAAAATCTCCCACCTTCTGGCTGGTGATAGTGGCGGTCGCTATACCGTCGATATCGGTGCGCGTGACATCAGTTATATCAAGCTCATTGCCTGTAAAGTCAACAACTTCATCTTTCAGAGGCGAGCCGTTGGCATCCCTAACCGTTACCGAAGCGACAATGGGTTGCTCTACCTCCACGAGGGTTAAATCCGTTGTTAAATCGACCACTGCAACCGCAGCTCCAGCCTCGGTGAAACGAAGTTCCTTACTCAATACGGTGCCAGAGCCAACTTGTGCGGTTGCCGTAAACTTACCTGCGGTTTGACTGGTCATCTGTGCGACAGCCTGCCCATTAGCATCGGTTGTTTTTTCACCAGCGCCATCAAGCCCCGTACCACCGAAGCTGACCGTGGCATTTTCCACTGCTTTGCCGTTTTTATCGTGAACCGTCGCGGTCAGCTGAATGTTCATGCCTACTAGCGTGCCTATTGCGTTCGCATCAAGCTGCACTACGTTGTTAGCTTCGACTACGACTGCCTGCAGTGTTAGCGGGGTTTCAAATAACGTCGCGCCGCCCAGTGAGGAAACGAGCACCACCTCGCCAGCCGTCGAACCTGCCGTAACGTCGGCCGTATAAGTTCCCGCTGTTGACGACTCGGTAAACTTCGTGAAAGTCACAAGCTCACCCGCACGGGTAGTGGATTTGATTTTCAGCTGAAGTTTATCAGCCACCCCTTTAACCGGGTTCTTGTCTTTGTCGGCCAGCATTAGCGTGATTTTAGTGGCAGAAGTCCCGTTTGCCGGCAATATCGATTCCGCCATAACCGCTGACGAATTGCCAATATCAGCCTCTTCATGAACCACTATCTTGGCCTGCATCGGGCTGGACTCGCCGCCACGGGTGTCAATTGCGGTTGCGGTAAGCAGGTAGGTATTATTGGTCGCACTATTATAAGCAGGCAGTTGAACCGCGGCGTCCTTCGCTAGCGGATTGATGATTGTGCCTCCTGCCTTAACCAGTTCGTCCGCAACGATGCGCATCTTCTCAAAGCCGTGCGTTGAGGAAACCTCTATCTCAAGAGGTATGACTTGACCGGCTTTACCTTCGAGGGAACGCGCCATCGACAGCTTAATCAGCGTCTGTTTACGGTAATCGAGCACGATACGATTATTACGTGAAACGAGGTCATAACGGCCTCCCTGCAGGCTTCGCATAGCCGCTACCTGTGACGGATCGAGCATTGCGGCCAGAGAACGACTGAAATCATAGTTGAGCATCAGCCTGACAATATTGTCTGCCTTACCACTCGTTATCGAGCGATGTTCACCTTCAAGGGTGACCAACGGAATCGGGGTCCAGTTAACTGACGCACTCACCGCCGAGGGGTCGCTCTGCACCTCGCTGTGATTAATTAACGCCACATTTTGACCGTAATATTGTTCGTATTTCAGCTTACCGCCAATCTGTGGATAGGCAGGGATCCAGCTCTGAGCCTCAATGTCCCAGCCGTTAGCAGGGCGCTCCTCGAGGTCAGTGCCGTCGCGAGACTGATGCCATTCGGTGAGTCGCAGATAGCCATTGGCAGAAAGACGCAGGTTGTCGGTCCACCACTCGGCACCGATACCCCAGCGGCGGTTTTTGCCGGTCATGTCGTTATCAAGAAACACGTTGGAATCCAACATCCAGGCGTCGGCAAAATAGCGCGTACCGAGCCCGAGGTTGAGCGTCTGGCGCGAGTCAATGCGACGCAGGCCCAACTGGGTAAAAAATAGATTCTCCGCTTTATTGTCATACAGCGGGACAAGAACATCGCCCGCTATTTCAGATGTCGATGAACCTAACCCCGTTCCAAGCGTTATACGTGAAGAACCACCCAGCTTATTTAGCCAGCTTTCTGCCTGCTGCCCGGCAGCCTGACTTGCCAGGCTCGAAGCATAACCGGTCGCCACTTTGTCTGCCGAGATTGGATTACGTCCGTCAAACTGACTACCTGCCGCCGTAAGATGTTTTGCGGCAAGGTTAGCGGTATTATCAGAGGATGCAGGCACCGCGCCAGTGGCCGGACCCGGCAAATAAATCAGGGTACCGACGGGAGCAGCAAGCAATGCATTACGGGAATTAAAGGCAAAGGAATTAATATCCCATACCTGATCAATTTGCAGTTTATTATTTTTAAGCAGTGAAGCCGTGGTTTCCCCCGACTGCAACCTATAGCCATGTACCAGTTTGCTGCCCGAGTCTATTACGCCGGCCCTGGCCTGGGCGCGATCGGTTGAAGCATTCGCCTGTTGGCTTAATGCCAAGGGCAACATAACCTGCAAAGAGATTTGCGACCAAACTAAAAACGCTCGACGTTTTGGAAAGATTACTTTCATAAATTAAAAGTCCTTTTAATTTTTATTATTAATTTAATCTGAGGCTCGAAAATCCGTAAATCATTAATAAGCCAAAGATTAACGAGTCCATGTTATTTACTTTACCTAAATCAAAAAATAGAGTGCGCGTCAGAAAAAAATGCACACGGCAGCATAATGCTTAATAGTTCACGCCAAGGAAAGTTATTTCATTAACATTAAAAATTAACAAATAAATAACGTAAAAAGTGATAGTAAAAATTAATAATTTAAAATTAAGCCGAAAAAATAATCAATATCCCTTTGTTATTTTCAGCAATCAGCGAAAATAGATTGATATTAACTTTTCGATAAAATCGGAGGGGGTTAAATACGACGAACATTTATTGTCATACAATCTGACAGTTTTCGCCAGGCTTGTGCCTTTCCAGCTTATCACCGTATTGCTATAACTTTTAGGAAATCCATTCCCCCTATCTCAGAGAAAATATCATGACCCTGCGCTGCGTTATTCTTGACGATTACCAAAATGTTGCGTTATCTCAGGCCGACTGGTCAGCGCTCAGCCCCAAGGTTGAAACGCTGGCGTTGCATAATCCCCTTCACGGGATTGAAAAGCAGGTCGAGGCGCTGTTTGATGCAGATATTGTCGTGATCATGCGTGAACGTACGCCCTTTACAGCAGAACTGTTGGCTAAGCTGCCAAACTTAAAGCTGCTGGTCACCTCCGGCATGCGCAATGCTGCCATCGATTTGGCCGCCGCCACGGCGCAAGGCGTCACGGTTTGCGGTACCGGCAGCGGGTCGACGGCTCCCATGGAGCTCACCTGGGCATTGATCCTTGGATTGGCGCGCCATGTCAGCGTCGAAAACCGCTCAATACGCAATAGCGGCCCCTGGCAAAGCACGCTGGGCGTCGGACTGCACGGCAAAACATTGGGATTGATCGGCCTCGGCAAGATTGGGCAGAAAATGGCGGTTATTGCACAGGCTTTTGGCATGAAGGTTATCGCCTGGAGCCAAAATCTTACCGCCGAACGTGCAGCAGAGTTCAACGTTGAATTAGCCGAATCGAAACGGGTACTGCTGGAAAATAGCGATTTCGTTTCTCTGCATCTGGTGCTCAGCGATCGCAGCAGAGGGATCCTTGGCGCTGAAGATTTCGCGGCGATGAAGCGCAGTGCTTTCCTTGTTAATACCTCGCGTGCTGGATTGGTGGATCAGGATGCGTTGCTCGACGCGCTAAACACCCAGCGGATAGCCGGGGCTGGGCTCGACGTGTTTAGCCAGGAGCCGCTACCGGACAATCATCCTTATCGTCACCTGCCTAACGTGCTGGCGACACCGCATCTGGGTTATGTCTCCGACGACAACTATAAAATTTACTTTAACGAGGCCGTTGAGGACATTCAGGCGTTTATTGCCGGGCAACCGGTCAGAGTTTTGGGTTAAGTAAAACTGCCTCAACTCATCAAAAATATTTGAGCTCGACACAAATATTATTCGCTTTTCATCAACGTTTTGATGGGTGAAGATTGAGTTCTGTGAACTCCATCACTCACCCATGAGACGCCGATGAACCCTGCTCATCCTGAACAAAAACTGGCGGCACGCCTGTCGTCAGTCACCCCCTCCGTCACGCTGGTGATTTCGCAGCTGGCGCGTCGCCTGGCTTCGCAAGGGCGTGACATCATCAATATGAGTTCAGGTGAGCTGGATTTTGATACTCCGCAGCATATTCAGGACAGCGCTTTCACGGCGATGCAGGCTGGTCAGACGCGCTATACCGACGTCGGCGGCACCGCAGAGCTCAAGGCCTCGATTATCGAAAAGTTTGCGCGAGACAATCACCTCGCTTACTCCGCCAAACAAATCATCGCCAGCACCGGTGCAAAACAGATAATCTTCAACGCCTTTTTGGCAACGCTCGACGCTGGCGACGAGGTCATCCTAAATGCGCCCTACTGGGTGTCTTATCCTGACATGATACGTCTGACCGGTGCCGAGCCGGTCGCTGTAGTCCCCGCACCGCATGAAGGTTTCAAGCTGACGCCTGCGAGCCTTGCCGCAGCATTAACGCCTCATACGCGCTGGCTGCTGCTCAACTCGCCGGGTAACCCGAGCGGGGCACTTTATTCCACCGATGAGCTGCGTGCACTGGCCGAGGTGCTGAAAGATTATCCGCGTGTGCTGGTGATGTCCGACGACATTTATGAACACATTGTCTATGAAGGGGAGTTTGTCTCCTTCGCCACTGCCGTCCCCGAGATGGCCGATCGCACCCTGACCGTCAACGGCGTATCCAAAACTTACGCCATGACCGGCTGGCGTCTGGGTTTCGCAGGCGGCCCCGAGTGGCTTATCGCCGCACTGGCGATGTTGCAGTCTCAAAGCACCTCCTGCCCTAATGCGATTGCTCAGGCTGCGGCCATTGCCGCACTTGATGGCCCACAGCATTTGCTCGCCGAATGGTGCCACCGTTTACGCCGCCGTCGCGACAGCGCGCTGAACATTTTGCGCCAGTCGCCTGACCTGTCGGTCGAGACGCCCCCTTCAGCCTTCTACCTGTTTGTCGGCTGTGAAAAGCTGCTCGGCAAGACGACGCCGACGGGCAAGACACTGAACAGTGACCTCGACGTAGCAGAATATTTTCTCGAACACGGGGGCGTTGCCGTCGTTCCCGGCACGGCATTCGGCATGGCGCCGTATTTTCGTCTGGCCTACAGCATCGCCGATGAAGACGTTAATCGCGCCTGTCAGTTGATGGTCAACGCCTGTGAGGCCCTGCTTTGATGAACAGCATTGAACCGGATTTCGCCCTGGCGGCAGAGCTGTTTGAAAAACTGCGTCGCTCAAGCTTTGACGGCGTGGGCATAACCCGTGACTCATACGGCAAGGGCGAGCAGCGGGCGCACGACCTGCTGGCTCACACCGCCGAAACATTGGGTCTCAGCCTCTCGCGCGACGCGGCGCTGAACCTATATATGACCCTGCCGGGGCGCAATCCTCACGCACCGCCGGTTATCACCGGATCGCACCTCGACTCGGTCCCGCGCGGCGGAAATTTCGACGGTGCAGCCGGTGTCCTGGCCGGTATTGCGGTGCTTGCAGGTTGGGTGCGAGCCGGTTTTCAGCCCGACGTGAGCGTGACGGTGATGGCCATCCGCGCCGAAGAGAGCGCCTGGTTCCCCCTCTCCTATCTCGGCAGTAAAGCGGCATTTGGACTGATAAACGCCGGCAATCTCGAGACCCGACGCGCCGACAACGCCCGAACCCTGGCAGAACACCTTCAGGACTTGGGCGGCGACGGCCAACGCTTGCTGGTCAGTGAACCGAGGCTCAGCGCCGCCAACGTGAACAGCTTTATCGAACTACACATCGAACAGGGTCCGATTCTTGAGGATGCCGGTCAGCCGCTGGGAATTGTGACCGGCATTTGCGGTAGCCTGCGCTATCGTCAGGCCCGCGTTTATGGTCAGTATGCACACTCAGGAGCCACGCCGCGCCTACATCGTCACGATGCCGTCGTCGCAGTGGCCGAGCTGATAACCGGGTTGTATCAGGACTGGGCCATGCTCGAGGAGCAAGGCCACCAGCTTACAGTCACCAGCGGCCAGTTATCAACGGACGCACAGCAGGCAGATTTCAGCAAGATAAGCGGCGATGTGAAGTTTTGCGTTGATTTTCGCTCAAGCAGTGTGGAAACGCTGGCACTCATCGACCAGCATCTTCACCAAAGGATAGCGCAGATAACGGCACGTCACGGCGTGAGCTTCGAATTGGGTGAGCAAACGCGCAGCGCACCGGCCAAGATGGACATCAAGCTGCAACGGCTGCTGCATAACGCGGCTCGCGCGCTGTCAATCCCGGCCATGACACTGCAAAGCGGAGCCGGGCACGACGCCGCACTGTTTTCGACCCAGGGCGTGCCGAGCGCGATGGTGTTTGTTCGCAACGCCAACGGGAGCCACAATCCCGACGAAAGCATGGCGCTCGACGACTTTGCCGCCGCCGTACGCGTGCTGGACGAAGCGTTACGCAACCGCAGCCTCACCGCCGTCGAAAGGTGAAGTGTTTACAGCTGGCTCAATCGACGCACAATGCTCTCACGCACGTTGTCGATGTGTCTGGCCGCCGCGGCCCTTGCGCCGTCGGCATCACCGCTGCGCAGGGCGGCGATAATCTCGAGATGCTCATGATGGCCGCTGACAAAGCGCTCGGGCACCTGACGCAGGTTAAACATGCGGGTTTTCAGGCGCAGGCTCTCAATGTACTGCGTCAGCAGCTGGTTGCCGCTGTAGTGCGCCAGCGCGTTATGCAGACGACTGTCAATCTCCCAGTCCTCCTGGGGGCTAGGCGTTTCGTCGGCCAACAGCTTGTTGATCCCCGCTTCAATGGCGTCGAGCTCGGACACCGGTACGCGCCCTGCCGCGAGACTGGCCGCCTCTGACTCCAGCGTGCGCCTGACGTGCAGCGTCTCTATTAGCTCACGAATTGAAAACTCTTTTACCACCGGCGTTCGTCCCCCGGCGCGAATAATAAAACCTTCGTTTTCCAGTCGGTTAAGCGCATCGCGCACCGGCGTGCGTGAAATATTCAGCAGTTCCGCCAATCGCCTTTCCTGCAGCACCGTATTTACCGGCAGCTCCCGGTTTATCAGCATATTCAGCAGCACTTCATAGGCCTTGGTGCTGAGATTCTGCTCGCGTTCACCAATCAAATCAGCAGGTCTTTTGATGGAATCCATGGTGTCATTTCACATTAACAAGACTGATAAAAAAGGCAGGCACGGAGGCCTGCCATGCTTTAACTCACGCTTCGGGCGTTACTGAGGCAGCGTGCGTACCGGGTCTTTCGGCGCCGGATCGAAGCCCACAATCGGGGTCACGAGTTTAGCATAGGTGCCATCGGCCTTCATATCCGCCAGCGCCTTGTTTACCGCAGCGACCAGGTTTGGTTTTCCTTTTTTGAAGGCGAAACCTTTCTGAATAACGCTCACATAGTCAGGCGTTTGCGTTAACGGCAGATGCATATCCTTGATCAGATAAGCGTTGCCGATCGAGTCGTTGATCACGCCATCGATATTGCCGTTCGCCAGATCCTGCACCGCCGCCGTCACGTCGATATAGTTCTTGAGCGTCGCGCCGTGGTCGATAGCCAACTGGGCATAAGTTGAAGAAACCTGCGCACCGATGCGTTTGCCTTTCAGGTCTTTGGCCGACTTGATGTCTGATTTTGGTGGAATAATGATGCGGCCACCGGACTCTATCCAGCCGTCGGAGAAGACGATAGCCTTCTGACGTGCGGGTGTAATGTCCATCGCCGCACTGCTCATATCAAACTGATTGGCCTGCAGGCCGACCAGAATAGAGTCCCATTTGGTGATAACCGGCACGTATTCGAGATGTAAACGGCGCGCAACCTCTTTCATCACGCGGATCTCCAGACCGTCGAGCTGGCCGTTAGCGCTACGCATGCTGAACGGCGGATCCGTGCCTTCGGTTGCCACGCTCAGTTTGCCCGGAGTGAGCAGCTCAAGTTTCCCGTCAGCATCGGCTGCCGTAGCTAAGAAAGGCGTCGCCATGGCAGCAAGAACGGTGGCAATACTTAGAAAATGCTTAATTTTCATGATGTCACTCTCTGGTAATAGATGAAGGAAATACCCTGTGTGTTGCAAAAATCGTCATGCTGTAACGCGCGCACTTATGCCGCGCGTTCACTGGCCAGCAAGGCTAAAAGCTCGGCCATTACCGTTGCCCCGAGCAACGAGGTAATTTGGCCTGGCCCGTCATACATTGGGCTGATTTCGGTCACGTCACAGCCCACCATGTTGATGCCCTTCAGGGCACGCAGTAACAGCAGTGCCTCGCGAGCGCTCGGCCCCCCGGCCTCCGGCGTCTGCACACCCGGTGCGAAAGCAGGATCGACAAAGTCCATATCAAAGGTGATAAAGGTCGGGCGACCGGCTGTGCGCTCGGCGATGCGCTGCGCCATCTGTTTAATCCCTAATTCGAACATCTGGTCGGTGGTAAACACCTCGTAACCCAGGTCGAGCGACTGGGTAATGTCGGAGGTGCGGAACAGCGATCCACGAAGCCCTACCTGAATGGAATATGCAGGATCGACGATGTCCTCTTCCACCGCACGGCGAAACGGCGTGCCTGCGCTGTAGCGTTTATCGGCGAAATATTTGTCCCAGGTATCGCTGTGCGAATCGAACTGCACCAGGGCCAGCGGCCCATGGACTTTGGCGACGGCGCGCAGCTCGGCCAGGGTAATCGAGTGGTCACCGCCGATACCGCACGGCACGACCCCCGCGCTCGACAGGGCATACACCGCTTGCTCAATGCGCGCCAGGCACTCCTCCTCGTAGCCCGGCACCACCGGCGCATCGCCCGCATCGGCGCAGCGAAGGGTATCGAACACGTTGATATCATTACGATAAGGGTTGATCGGCCGCAGCATGGTAGACATCGCCCTGACCGCATTGGGCCCGAAACGCGCCCCGGTGCGAAACGGTGCGCCCGAGTCTGACGGCAGACCAATAATCGCCGCATCAAGCTGGCTCAAATCGGTCGCCATCGGCAGGCGCATAAAGGTCGGCACGCCGCAAAAGCGCGGAGTTTCCAGCGAGTCGGTGGGTAAAACACTCATAAATCACTCCGTATGAATTAGCTAAAGCGGGCCTGGCGACGTTCAAGCCAGTCGGAAAGCTCGGTAAGCAGCGTGGTGAGCAGCAGGTAAATCAGCGCTGCTGCGATATAGAACTGGAACGGTCGAAAGGTGGCGGAAATAATGGTCTGTGCGTACAGCGTGATATCCACCACCGTGATGGTTGACAGCAGCGAGGTGTTCTTCAGCGTCGAAATCGCCTCGTTGGTCAGCGGAGGCAGCACGACGCGAAACACCTGCGGCAGGACAATGCGGCGCATGATTTCACCCTTGCTCATGCCGAGCGCCGAGGCGGACTCCATCTGGCTGCGCGGAATCGCCTTTAGGCCAGAGCGGATGATTTCGGCCACGTAGGCCCCGCTGTTCAATGCCAACGCCAGCACTCCAGCGACAAACGGCGACAGATGGATGCCAATTTGCGGGAAACCGAAATAGACCACAAACACCTGAATAAGCGCAGGCGTACCGCGAATAAACCAGATATAGAAACGCCCCATACCGCGAAACAGCCTCACTTTGGAGGTCTTGGCGCTCACGGCCATAAAGCCAAACACCCAGCTCAGAATGATGGTCGAAATGGTGATCAGCAGAACGGTCCACGATGCTTCGAGAAATCCCATGCCGTAGGTGTTGATGTCATCCCAAAGTTGGTTCATGGGTGATTCTCCTGCTTGCTTTTAAAATCATCATGCAAAATACGGCTGAGGAACTGGCGCAAACGCGGGCTCTCAGGATGGTGTAAAACCTTACTCGGTGCGCCGTCTTCCGCCATTACCCCTTGATCGAAAAACACCACGCGGGAGGAGACGTCGCGGGCAAAGGCGATTTCGTGGGTCACCAGCAGCATGGTCATCCCTTCTTCGGCCAATGATGCCATCAGCGACAGCACCTCGCCCACCAGCTCGGGGTCGAGCGCCGAGGTGACTTCATCAAACAGCATCAGCTGCGGCTTCATTGCCAGCGCGCGGGCGATGGCCACACGCTGCTGCTGGCCGCCGGAGAGCTTCGCCGGATACTGATGACGCTTCTCATACAACCCGACGCGGCTGAGCAGACTTTCGGCCAGCTCGATAGCCTGTTTACGCGGCATTTTTTTTACCCGCAGCGGGGCTTCAATGACATTTTCGAGCACCGTCATGTGTGGCCACAGGTTGTAGCTCTGAAACACCATCCCGATGCGTGCGCGCAGCAGGCGCAGCTGCTCTTCGGTCGGCTGAGCGCGAGCACCGTCTCGAAAATCGAAGGCGAATTCGTCAAAGTTCATGAAGCCGCTCTGCGGCATTTCCATCACGTTGAGGCAACGCAAGAAGGTACTTTTACCCGAACCACTGGCACCGATAATCGACACCACTTCGCCCTTGTGAACGTCCAGCGCCACGTTTTTGAGCACGTGCAGGTCACCGTAGCTCTTGTTTAACTCTTTAATCGTCAATAAAGGGGCAGATGCTTCACTCATTTGGCCTCCTCCGGCACGCTTTTCGCATTGTCGTCAGAGACGTCGAGCCCAATATCGGCCGGCTGGCGCGATGCGCCGTTAATTGGCGTAATGTCCTGTGGGCACGCGGAGAGCACCACGTAGATATCGGCCTCGGCGCGCAGTTGCAGCACGTCACCGGCGACGGAGCGCGGCGGCACGCGGTCTAGTTCGCCCGCTTCGGTAATCGGCACGTTCATAAACAGGTTGAGCGAGGCTGGAGTAAAAGGCAGCGTGATGCCCTTCTCGCTCAGCGCCTCATGGAAATTATCGGTGCAGCTGCGGTGATACGTCTCACAACCCAACTCGCGATAAATTGCGGCATTACAGGGGCAGAGCAGTGTGTCGTGACGCCCCGGGGTGGTATCAGCGGTCAGGGTAAACATAGGACGACGATAGATGCTCACCACCGGCATGTTCAGCGCGTAAAACAGGTTGCTGTTAACCGAACGTGTATGTTCCATAGATGAATATTCAAAGGGGTCAGACTGCATCACAGCCCAAGTATCAACAACTTGATTTCCCTGGAGATTGGTAATGCTCAGCCGCTGACCTTTCTGTAAGGCTACAGCGGTCCCTCGCGTGGCATCCAATACAAAACTGGACAGAGATGAGTCGTTTTTGGCGGTCATACAATTCCTCTCGCTATAAAAAATGACTGCTGCTATTTTTGGTATTCCAAATTGGAATTCTTTTGGTATACACAAGAAATGCAATTAAAATGCCAAGCCGACTTATTCATCAAAAAAGAGTGAAATAATGAGCAGACGATTTTGCCTCATCCCCCAGCCGATCCATGAAAGCGGCGTCAGGCAACTCAGGGAAAACGGGATCGAACCTTTGGTAGGCGAAGCGGCCTGCGAGAGCGCACCGATCGAAGACGTGGTGGCGGCCATCTACCGCAGCGGTCAATTTTCACGCACCAGGATGGTGCAATTGCCTAATTTACGGGCAATCGCGGTCCACGGCGTCGGCATCGACGGTATCGATTTGCCAGGGGCCAATGAATTAGGCATTGCGGTATTTAATACGCCAGGGGCTAACAACCGTTCGGTCGCCGAGCACGCGATTGCGCTAATGTTTGCCTTGACCAAGCGGATCCCAGAGTCGGATCGTGCCGTCCGTGAAGGCAATTTTTCATTTAGATTTGAGGGCGGACTGCGTGAGTTGTTGGGTGCCAGGCTGGGCGTCATTGGCTTCGGCGCGATTGGTCAGTTGACGGCCAAACTGGCGCTTGGCATGGGCATGCAGGTACAGATATTATCCCGCCGCAGCGAGGAAGAGTTGGCAGCGCTGGGCCTGCAGAAGGCGCACAGCCTCGAGAGTCTGCTTGCCACAAGCGATGTGGTGTCTCTGCACGCTCCGTCGTTACCTGAAACCCAGCATATGATTGGCGCCGAACAGTTAAAGACAATGAAGCCGTCGGCCTTTCTAATTAACACCAGCCGCGGGGCGTTGGTCGATGAAGCCGCGCTCATTACCGCGTTGCAAACGGGACAAATCGCCGGGGCCGGTCTCGATGTCTTCGCGGTTGAACCCCTGCCCGCCTCCAGCCCGCTGACGCAGCTATCGAACGTGATTTTAACCCCGCACGCCGCCGCGTCGGCCGAACAGGCGTTGATGCGTATGGCGAGCGCGGCGGTCAGCGGCGTGCTCGATATTCTCGACGATCGCGCGCCAGCCTCATTAATTAACCCGCAAATCTGGGAGACGCGCCGCCGCTAAGAGCTTGCGTCAGGCAATCACTTTTGCCATCGACGCCAGCGTCAGACCATTGCCTTCGAGCAGCGTTCGCAGCTGGCGTGCCATCTCGACCGCACCGGGCGTATCGCCATGTACGCAGATACTGTCGATACGCGTCGGCAATTTTTTGCCATCGAGCGTGATAATCGCCCGGCTCTCGAGCATTTGCATCACGCGGGTAGCGGCCTGCTGTGGGTCATGAATCACCGCCCCCGGCAGTTTGCGTGACACCAGCGCCCCCGTCTCGGTATAGGCGCGATCGGCGTAGATCTCGCGCACCAAACGCAGACCGATTTTCTCGGCGGCCTTCTCGGTTTCCATGCCTGGCATCACCACCATGATAAGCGAGGGATCGACGCTGTGAATCGCCTTCGCTACCGCCATAGCCAGCTGGGGATCTTCCGCCGCCATGTTGCCCATCGCGCCGTGGGTTTTCACGTGCTGGAGCGGATACCCCATACTCTCTGCCAACGCTTTCAGGGCACCAATCTGATAGACAATCTGTCGCTCAAGCTGTGCCGGAGACTCACCGAGGATCTGACGGCGACCAAAGCCCTGAATATCCATAAAGCTTGGATGCGCGCCCGCGCCAACGCCGTTGGCTTTAGCAGCGCTCAGCGTCTTGAACATCACGTCAGGGTCTCCGGCGTGAAATCCACAGGCAATATTGGCGGAGGTCACTATCTCGAGCATCTCGTCGTCTTCGCCCATCTTCCAGGCACCGAAACTCTCGCCCATATCGCTGTTAAGGTCGATCAACATTTTTCACGTCTCCTGATGAATGCATCATTGGCACCGTTCTTGCGTCACCGTTCCTACGTTTAGTCAGCAAGGCGATGAGTTAGAAAATCTATGCAAGAGTACGGCCAGTTTTGAGCCGGTGTCTTGACAGTACTTTTTTGGTATGCCAAAAGTATTCCACAATAAAAATAATTTAAGAAGATTTTTGATCGGGGAAAAACAAGTGAATGAAACGCAGATCCCGTGGCGGATCCTACCGATCGCCGACCAGGCGGTGTACGTCGATTTTGGCGACGTCATTGATGAGAGCATTAATGCGCGCGTGACCGCCCTGGCGTCTCGCGTTCGACACGGCAATATTGTGGGCGTGACCTCGCTGGTACCGACCTATCGCGCGCTGACGGTCGGCTACGATTCGACCAAAACGCAGCAGACCCGACTGATAGCGACGTTGACCGAGCTACTGTCTCAGCCGGACGACGAAGCAGAGCCGGTAAGGCTGTGGACCATTCCGGTCAACTATGGCGGTGAACAGGGTATCGACCTGGCGTGGCTGGCGCAGTCGCATGGGCTGAGCCAGGAAGAGGTGATTGAACGCCACGTCGCGGTGTCGTATCGCGTATACATGATGGGGTTTATGCCAGGATTCGCCTACCTCGGCGGCCTGGATCCTCTCCTGCATACCTCGCGCCGCGAGTCTCCGCGTTTAAAAGTTCCGGCGGGCAGTATCAGCATCGGCGGCATGCAGACGGCGGTAGGCTCGGTTGAGGCACCCAGCGGTTGGCATCTGATCGGCCGAACGCCGGTACGCAGCTTCGATCCTGAACGCGCCGAGCCTTTCCTGTTTCGAGCCGGTGACCGCATTCGCTTCGCTCCCATCTGCGTTGAGGAATACGTGCATCTCCTGGCACAGGCTGACTTTTTACCCGAGTGGAGGTGGCAATGATCAACGGCTTCGAGGTGTTATCTCCCGGTTTGTACACCACCCTGCAAGACCTGGGGCGTTTTGGTTTTGAGGACTGTGGCGTGCCGCCTTCGGGCGCGATGGACGAGATGAGCTTTGCCATCGCCAACGCGCTGGTCGGCAATGACCCGGCTACCGGCGCGCTGGAGTTTACGCTGACCGGTGCAACGCTGCGACTGACGGGCAGTCAGCCGTGTTCTTTTGCGGTCACCGGCGATGTGGCGATGACCCTCGACGGCGTGGCGGTCGCGCCCTATCGTCGCCTGACGCTCTTGCCCGGCAACCAGCTGCGCATTACCCGCACACTCAGCGGCGCACGCGGGTATCTCGCGGTGGCCGGTGGCTTCGACGTCAAGCCGGTTATGGGCAGCGTCTCGACCCTGATGCGCGCAGGGTTGGGCGGCTTCAACGGCCGACAGCTGCAAAAAGGCGATTGGCTACCGCTCGCCCCTGCCCCACACCGCACTATTCTCGATACGGGAGAACCGGAACAGCGGCTCATGCCGCAGCGCGAACGCCGTCCTATTCGCGTCATCGCCGGGCCTCAGGACGATCATTTTGACGCACAGGCGCTGCGTGAATTTTTGAGCAATGAGTATCGTGTCAGCGAGCAGAGCGATCGTATGGGTTATCGGCTTAGCGGTCCGCCGATTGCACACAGCAAAGGCTTCAATATTGTTTCCGACGCTATCTCACGCGGCAGCATTCAAATACCTGGTAACGGCCAGCCGATCGTCGCCATGAACGACAGGCAAACCACCGGCGGCTATCCGAAGATTGCCACCGTGGTGCGCGCCGATCTGGCACGCCTGGGTCAGGCTAAACCCGGTGATCGGCTCCGCTTTGAGACCGTCAGCGTCGATAAGGCTGAGTTACTGTGGGCCGGTCGCCAGGCATTGTTAGACGCATGGCTGAATAAGGTCAGGCGCGCCGCTCAGCCCGCCTAATGCTGCTTTTTATACAGTAATATCGCCAGCCATGGGCCGCCCAGCAGGGTAGCCATTAACCCGCTGCGCCAGCGGACCGCCGACTGTGCAATATTTGCGAGATGATGCTGATTTCTGTGCAGAATAACGCGAAGCTCGAGGGTCGAGCGTGAACACGATTGCTGAACAGCTGGGCTACCAGAGTCCAAGCGCATTTATTTCAACGTTTAAGAAGTCGTTGGGCGAAACGCCACAGAGATACTTGAGGAATTAAAGAGAGAGTCACAGGGTTTTACAGCAAGGATGTTGGGGAGCCTATAGAAATAAAACGCAGCTCCCCTGTTCTGGCCTTCCTCCTGCGGGCGGAGGAAGGAGAGTCGTATTACTTGGCGTCGGTGGCTTTGACTTCGCCCATCGCCTTCAGCGTTTTCGACATTTCACGACGTTCTTTAGACAGGTCAGCGTTTTTAATGATGTATTCATCGACACGATCTTCATAGTCGCTGCGCATGTTGGCGATGATGGCCTGCACGTCATCAATGCTCATTCCTTGCTTGATGTAGTCACTCAGGTTGTCGAGCAGCAGAACACGTTTCTGGTTATCGCGGATTTTCTTTTCGTTATCGACAATTTCACGCTGTAGTTTGTTTTTACGACGAAAAATACGCACAAACTCCAGTACGTCCTGGAAACTCGGCTTAGTAGTATTATCCATTTTCACACCTTCGATTAAGTTACACAGATTCATTTACTGACTGCCCGCAATCGCGAACAGCCTATCAGGATTCGGGCTGCGCAGCCACAACCGGCTCATTCTTATCCATCGCCATCGCCATCAAATCCCCCAGAGATTTAAGCTGATCGGTAACCTGCATGCTGAGCCAAACGTAGCCATAAATCTGCGCCTCTTGGTTCTTACCGCGGTTCATCGACTGCATCAGCTCCTGTAATTCCACCGCCGATTCGTTCAGCTGAATGCTGATTTTAAGCTCATCGCCAATCGAACCATTGCGCAACAGATAGCTCAGTTTTTCCAACGCATCCAGAATCGAGCGCTGGGTATGACGCAGCGTGCGAGCATTCAGCATAATAAAATGGCTTTCTCGCGAGCTCCAGTAGGCGTCGGCCAATAGCTCGAGGGTGCAGAGCAGATTGCGGCACAGCGTCTGGGTAGCATCAAAGACTTCACGCGGGATGTGCGACTCTTTGCTCGAGGCGGCGTGCAAGGCACGCATCTTGATCATCTGCGTCATCGCCTGCTTGAGCTTTTTCTGCAAACGCGGACGCTCGAGCATATTGGGCGACAGCCAGGCGCTGTGCAGCTTGTTCAGCGACATCAGATAGTCCGACATCTGCATCCGCCAATGGATAAAGGCCCGCTGCGGATAAATGCTCGAGAACAGCAGTGCCAACAATGAACCGATCAGTACGTCACCGCTTCGCCACAGCGCGGTTTCCATATCGCCCGGCCCTGCACCGATAATCACGGCGAGCGTCACGCCAAGCAAAAGACCGGCATAAGCGCGTTTACCCAGAGCCAGATAACCGCTGGCGAAGACCACCAGTCCACACCATGCCAGCATGACGGGCAGAGAATAGAGTTCGAGCCACAGCGCAATCATCCCGGCAATAGAACCGCCGATAGTGCCGATAATCCTTTCCGAAACGCGCTGAACGACGTTTCCCCAAAACGAAATTGGCCCCATGACCACCACCAGCGTAATTAACGGCCACGTCGCCTCAGGAAGATGGGTGAGTCGAACAAACATAAAGGTGAGAACAAACGCCAACCCCATCCGCAGACCGTGCGTGACGCGATAGTTGGTGTAAATGAGGTTATCAAGTGAAGAGATTTTCTTGTCTAGACGCACGACCGGTACCGCCTGGTTCAAGCCGGATAATAATATTGCGTCATTTTATCTGAGTTACCTCCGGCGATCACCCGGCTTTTATCAAGGAATCCTCTGCTTTTCTCAGGGAAACGCCGGGTTTTTAGATAAATGGTTCGGATCGAGTTTCGTACCCCGTTGCGAGGACGCCATGAGTGAACCCTCTAAGCAAATTCCTACAACCGGTTGAATAAGTAGATTTTTCGCAGAAGTGTTAGTTTTCTGTGATGCTGTTTGCAGTAACTTTATCTGTTTTGGTTATTATTAAGCTGTCATCTGTAACCACTGATCCTGTTCAGGTATCTGACTCCTCCTGAAAGGTTCGCATTTTGGCTATTCGGATCGTGTCGAGGTGTACTATGAAGTTTGACAACGAAGATGCTTTCAACCTGGCAACCAAGTTTATGGAACATCACGTCGAGAAAATGGGGGAAATTAACTATTTTGTTCGATTTCTTGAGGCCTATTTGAAATTCGACGAATGGCTAAAGGCCGATCACCCGATTGAAGCTGCCAGAAGCGCCAAGAAAACGTTGAAATTTACATCCTGACGACCAGGATTCGAGGCTAAATTAAACCCGCTAAGGCGGGTTTTATCGTTTTAAAACTTACTGCGCGGCCGAAGCAGGCTTGCAATCAGAATATACGTAGCCTTCTTTGGTATTTCGCATCACGTAGCTGTCGCTAAATTTGGCAAATACCATCCCATCAAGCGTTCTTGCAGAGAAAATCTGCCCGCCATCGGGCGTCTTAATTCCTTTCAGCATCGGGCTGGTCACCGACGCGCCATTGGGGCTAAAGGTGAAACTATTGCCGTTATCAATAACCTGAGCGTTGTTGGCAATATGCTCGGACTGTACATCTCCGCCTGCGGCTTCTGTGCTGTGAGTTTCAGTGCAAAGCAGAACCTGAGCAGCCGAAGCGGTGAACGGTGCCGAAAGTATGAGAACAATTGATAATATGGATTTTTTTAGCATACCACCCCCTTACGATTCATATGCTCAGAGAATAGCATCCGCGATGCATAACGGAAAAGCCCCAGGGAGAACATTAGATGAACAGCAGAGAACGCCTTACGGCCAGATACCGAGCTAAATGCGCGGCAGAAAATAAGTTTACACGATACATCGGCGCTAAATTAGCCGGCTGCAATGAACGCGTTTATAAGGCAACGCTTCCTTTATCTGTTCGCAGTGACTCACCTTCTGACTCACAGGAATTTTACTTTCGTCCAATTGGCATTTATCCCTCCAGAACATTAACCGCAAGGTAAATACACGCTGCAGGCGTACTGCAAATGAATGTATAAATTACTTATCGACCTGTTATTCACTCTCTGAAAGATAAACCTACGCGTAATAGAATTATTGAATCATTTATCTGGATCGGTAAAACCTTGAGACAAAAAGGAGATCCATGATAAAAACTTTAAATAAATTGAATATAATCGACACTGTTAATAACAAATAATAGAACCAAGGAATAATCCATGTTTATAAAGTTCACCGTAACCGTTGAAAATATTAACGGCCACGGATTAATGCAAACGTGAACACCCTGAGTGGTCATTATTAACACAGAACGCATAGTAAGACTCTCACAACCATCCGGCGAGGATTACACTATCATTCGCCTTACAGGCGGAACAAGATATGGCGTTATCCAGACCGAAGTGAAGTATTCACTTCACTCACCGTGTCCTCTTAATTACGCCACCTCGTTAAAAACATGAAAACAAGAGGTCGCCAATGGCGACCTTTTTTTATGTCTGCGGCAGCAAGGTTCATAAAATAGATAAGAAGAGAAGCGAATGAAAATAATGATTGAGGGTGATACCGAACACGCCCACCTTGTTGCCGCCAGCAAAGTAATTGATGAGCATAAAAAGAAATACGGGACTGGGAATAAATACCCTCCTTTTACCTACTGCGTCCGCTACCGCAAAAGGCTATTTCAGGTTGAGGTCACCAATAGCAATAAATATCACCTGGCCCACGTCATTACAGGCCACCGTGAGCTCACCAAAGTTCATTACGGAGAAAGAGATTAAAGCGCGGTTTCCTGCTGAATTTTGGCAGGTAAATGACTATATCCATAAGCTTCTCTTATGCTCAAAAAAACGTCAGGATTTCAGTCAAAAATAGCCTCTTAAAACATTAAGAAGTCAAGCGTATAAATCACAGAACATTAACAAAAGTGAAGTAAGCCTGAAGGATATAGAGTTTTATACTAGAGAATCATAAACATATGAGATGTGATGGGCTTGCAGGGATGGCGAAACTAACTTTATCATAAAAAATAAAAAAAATTTATATACGATACAAGTCAATGATTTAAATCAATTTTTAGTCATAATTTTACATTAAATTACAAGTACCCCCCTTTACTAACAAAGATGAATGTGTGAAAAAAAACAACATATCAACTAGAATTCGTTTAACAAACCTTAAGCAACCGCCGCTCCAACCGCCGTAACAGTGTAACGAAAGTTAACTATCAAAATTTCGCCACTGACGCGCCTGGAGGCAACTTTCGGCATGTTGTTTGAATGTTAGACAATTAGGATCATGAGATAGGGTTAAACAGACGATGTGCTGTGGCGTAAAGCTTGTGCATTTACGCTCATCGGGAAGGATGTATTTTATACAGCAGAACGCCTGCAAAGTTCTTTCACCAGTAATTAATTTGTTTTGCAGGAAAATAACTATCTTTCGACAAAATATTGCTTGACGAAAAAAAATTTAAAAAATTTTGAAGTCAGCGCTAACTGCTTATTTTAGAAATGCCTTATTCCATTCAGCAAAATGGAGATAAAGGGAAACAGGGAAATAGCTGTCCCTTAGGTGACAGGAAACGTCGTCAAAGTCTTTTCTTGAATCCTGGAATCAGTTGATAAGGATTGTTCACTATCCGGATCCAACAATATCCTTCTGAGTCTGTAGTTAATCGGATGTGTACTTAATTAAAGAAGTTATTGTTACCTGAAGTTACTGTCACTAGTTGTTACCCAAATAAGGAGTTAAAGATGAACATTAGCCAAGACTATAATGTTACCTTGAGAACATGGGAGCCTGAAGACGTTAAAGGCTATTCAGAAATGGCATCAAACCAAGAAGTCATGAAGTTTATCTCATCAGGAAAACCCCGTACCAAAGAGACTATCGAGCAAGAGATTGCGCGATTCCGTGCTTCTCAGGAACAGTATGGTTTTTCACGTTGGGCAGCGACCTTAGGCGAAGAACATCGCTTTATGGGCTTTGCAGGCTTCGAGAAAAAAGAGTACGGCATTAATTTTGGTATGCGTTACGACTCACAGTGGTGGGGAACGCCTTGGCCGTTTATTGCTGGTCATCTGGCTTTAAGCTATGCCTTTGATAAATTGGGTCTTGAAGAAGTTTATACCCTGACCAATATCAAGAACGTCAAAGCCATCAATATGAATATGAAATACCTTGGCCTTAAAACACTCGATGACGGAATTTTTGAGACTGAATTTGGTCCTCATCAACGCATTATCCTCACACAGAAACTCTTCCAGTCAGTGCGTGAAATGAACGAAGGAAAAATCATCAAATTAGTGGGATCCAAGCGTTATAGCGAAAACAGAATAAATTGAAGGCTTTCTTGTAATGAAAAATGATGATGTGATCCTTCTTTGCGACCACGCCGTGTTCCAGGGGGAAAAAAAGAACCCGATTTTATGGGCTCTTTGGTTCCCCTTGGGCATTTTGGTTGCGTTATGCAGGGTAACCCTGCTAGTGATTTACACAGTACTGATTCAAGCCTGTTCCGTTGAAACAAAGAAAAAAAGTTATATCAGACTACTTCGTTTAATAGGTATCAAAGTTACCTCGAACCTGGATTATGACACAGTTAAAAAACACACAAACGGTTGCGTGGTCGCGGCGAATCACATCAGTGTTTTCGACCACTTCCCCGCGCTGGCTATGCCTTTGAGCACGCTGATGGTCCATCATGTTGACAGCATTGCTGGCAAGGTAATGGGATTCTTGCTGTTTAAAGGCTCGGGTTCAGCATACTGGCAAGTTACCGATCTCAAACAAATGGTAAAGAAATTCCGAGAATGGAAAAAGTCGCCCGATGGCGTTGCGCTGTATGTAACCCCCGAAGCCACCATTAACAATAGGCGGGGACTTTTTCGTTTTCGTCATGATTTCCTGGTAAGAGGTCGCCCGGTTGTTCCAATGGCGATGACTCTTCGACTGCCTTTTGGACTGTCGCCAAACCCGATAGACTCCTCGGGCATAGCAAAATTTCTTCGTTTATTGACCAGTCCGACGCTTCATTTCAATTTGGACTATCTTGACACGATACCGGCTTATGTTTCAGAAGCCGAATCGGGCACCCCCCAGGAATACGCCGACCGGATTCAACAAAGCATCGCCCAGCATTTAGGTATCCCCGCCACCCATGTTACTCGTGAAGAAAAACATCAATATCGCGCAGGGAGAAAAAAATAATGGATGTCATCTTCGATTTTGACTTCACGCTCATGCCTGAGGAAAGTACCGTCGAAGTGTTGAAGCTTGCCCTTGCAGCCGATGCACAGCGTGCAGCCCTGATGCAGAGACTTGCTGACATCGCACCTAGGGCCCTGGCAGGCAAAGCGAGTTTGGCGGAAAACCTCTTCATGCTACAAATGGCAAGGAGAATCAAAAGAAGCCACATCAAACAGTATGTTGAGAACAGCCGAGATCGTTTGCCGGCTGTTTTTCACGAATTGTTTAGCAAGCTCAAACAAGCGAATGCCACTATCCATATTATTTCAGGGGGTTATGAGGAATGGATTAAACCGCTGGCAACTGAATGGGGCATTGCGCCCGAGAATGTTGTCGGTAATCGATTCCTCTGGTGGCGTAATAGCGTCATTGGCCTGCGCCCTTCTCCGCTCTGGTCTTCAAAGAAAAGTAAGTCCTTCATCGTTGAAGAGTTACGTAAAAAGAAAATAATCACTAGCCCGGCAATGATTATTGGGGACGGGACTGCCGACAGAGATGTCTGGAGCCGAGGCGGAGTACGCTGGTGCGTTCTGGCTGAATACTATAACAATGCTAGCCTGAAAGATGGCGATAACTGTTTTAGGGCAGCCACACCGGAAGAAATGTGCCAAAGCGTTCTGGAAATTGTTCACACCAGTAAAATCCGCTCGGAGCCTGTTGCCGAACTAAACTGAGTTTTTCTCTGTTCTTTTTCACAGGGCCGCAGCGCCCTTCGACTGACGCCAGCGAGGTAACTTCTGGCGTCAGTTCTGAATCAGGCCCCAAGCTTGCCGTTAAGCTTCCTTTCCCGCATTCAATACGCGCGGCAGGTTGAGTTCAATCCAATCACTCAGGTGAATGACCTGCTCGTAGACTTCCAGCCCAAGCGGGGTTAACCGGTACTCGGTGTGCGGGGGCATCACGGGCAGCATGGTGCGATGAATGAAGCCGTCCTTTTCAAAAGTCTGTAACGTTTGCGAAAGCATTTTTTCGCTAATACCGCTGATTTTCTTTCTAAGTTCACTAAAGCGCAGCGTCTCTCTATCAAGAGCAATAAGCACCAGGATCCCCCATCGGCTGGCAATATGCTGGAGTATTTCGCGAGAAGGACAATTTAAATCAAGTAGCTCACCTTTCCTAAATGGATGATTCAAAACACCCTTTTCGCTCATCGCCATTTTCCTCTCAATAAAATCAATACTAACCAAATGGTAAGTACTTACCTTTATATAGTGTATATTCTATAGTGCTCTCCGTACAGAGTTTCGATGGCTATACTTTTATATACGCCTGCTGTTCGGCAGGCTATCTTCGGAAAATGGAGAACATTATGATTGCAGTTACGGGTGCAACAGGTCAGTTAGGTCGTCTGGTAGTCGAAGAATTACTGAAAAATACGCCTGCGAATGAAATCGTTGCGGCAGTGCGCAACCCCGCGAAAGCCCAAGATCTCAACGCGTTGGGCGTGGATGTTCGCCAGGCTGACTACAGCAAGCCTGAAACATTAAAAACCGCTTTTAGCGGCGTCGATAAACTGCTGCTGATTTCGTCAAGCGAGGTGGGCCAACGTACCGCACAGCATCAGGCCGTCATCGATGCCGCCAAACAGGCCGGCGTTAAACTCATCGCTTATACCAGCCTGCTCAATCTTGACTCGTCTCCGTTATTGCTTGCCAAAGAACATCGCGATACCGAAGCCGCATTGAAGTCGTCTGGCGTACCTTACGTGCTGCTGCGTAACGGCTGGTATACAGAAAACTATGCCGCAAGCATTGCACCCTCACTGGCCCATAATGCCTTTATCGGCTCTGCCAGCGACGGACGTATTTCTTCCGCTCCACGTGCCGATTACGCGCGTGCGGCGGCAAAAGTACTACTTTCTGAGGCGCAGGAAGGAAAAATCTACGAACTGGCCGGCGATCAAAGTTATACGCTGGCGGAATTTGCCGCTGAAATCGCTCGCCAGTCTGGCAAAGAAGTGAATTACGTCAATCTGCCGCAGGCGGACTTTGCCGCTGCACTGAAAGGAGCAGGTTTACCAGAGGGTCTGGCTGATGTTCTCGCGGACTCAGACATTGGGGCAAGTCAAGGTGCACTGTATAATGACAGCCAGACTCTGAGCCGTTTACTGGGCCATGCGACGGGCGCTTACCAGGACGTGATTGCCAAATCACTCAACGCGCTTTAAGGCGCGTAGGTCGCGAAGAGCTAGGGAACCACCATTCCTATTTCACGCCTTGCGTGTCGAGAGAAGAATGCTGGTTTCCGTATTATAAAAATCCCTTCAATTCGCCGAATACGCCCGAGAATTTGATCGAAAATTTCCAAATTATCTGCCCCTAATTCCACCAGCAAGTCCCATTTTCCATTGGTGGTATGCAGAGTATGCACCGCCGGTTCTCCCCTCAACTGCTGAATAATCACCGACGCTTTCGCTCCCTCAACTGCCACGTTCATGCAGACGAATACGGTATTGATGGTAAGGCATGCTGCGTTTATGAGTAATCAGGAGACACAGGCAAGCAACGCCTTTCAGAAACGGCTGACCGGTATCAGAGACGTGCAGATTCAGGCGCAGATTGCCTTCGACAGCTATGTCAGGGCATTGAGAAGCGTCGATATCGATGTGCATATCGTTGATGACGTCGCCGAGCACGGCACACCGGACTCGCTCTTTCCAAATAACTGGATTGCCACGTTGGAAGATGGAACGCTTTATCCCTTTCCAATGGAGGCTTCCAATCGCCGCCGTGAGCGTCGACAGGAGATTATCAACCGGCTAGTCACTGATTTTGTGGTGAACAACCGCGTTTACCTCTCTGCTCACGAGCTTAAGGGGCACTCCCTTGAGGGCACAGGGTCGGCAGTCGTCTTGCGATTGTCTGTCTCGATGCCCTGCCTTCACTGGTTGAGCGCCAGCGGCGGCGCGCGTTGCATGCTGTGCGAAGTGTTTCTGAAAAGGTGTGTGGCTATGGCTGATTAGCCGACGCCGATGTTTGCTGGTTAACCCAAGTTGTTTGCGGATAGTTCATTCGAGCATCTTTTACCCTGGGATGTGACGTTAGTAACCCAATGTCCATGCAGAAAACGGGGGCATATTAAATGCCCCCGTCTGGGGTGTTACGCCGTCGAACACCCTAATTTATTAAGCTGGATAGCCTCTCTGCCGTTTAACCGGACAGCGATATTGGCAGCAGTCTGTTAAGGTTATTGTTTCTGCCACAGAGAAGCCAGGCCTGGCATATGCGGTGCCCAATGGCTTGCTGACAGGTGACCTTGCAAACAACGATAAACGGCACCGTTATCAGTCACCATATCCCCCGGTTTGTACTGCTTATTTGACACCCAGCTGTCACCACCAACGTCGGGTACTGATTTAGCTTTTACTACGACAGAGACATCAGCATGGCTCTGCAACTGTCCATCACTTACCTTCAGGGTAAAGACTAAGGTTTCATCTTTTTGCACATCAGGCGTCGTAAAGGTTGTCTTCACGCTGTTAGGATGGCTTAAGGTGACTTTTTTGCCTGATTTCTGCGCCCAGCTATAGGTCAGAGTATCGTTATCAGGATCGTGTGAAGCGGAGCCATTGAGCGTAACCTTCTGGTTGCTCTCTACTGTTTGCGCCGAGCCTGCATCCGCTACCGGTGCATTGTTGCCAGCCTGCTCTGCCTGATGTTTGATGATGATATCAAACGGCGTTGAATTGCGTTCTCCATCGTTAACCGTCAGTTGGAAATGCAGCGTTTCTGTCTTACCTGGAGCAGGAAGAGAGAAAAAGGCCTTGTCATGCTGGGAGGTTAGTTTGACTTTTGAACCGCTAATTTGCTTCCAGTGGAAAGTTAATGGCTGTTGTTCTGGATCTGATGAAGCTGAACCGTCTAGCTCTACGTGACTAGCTGCGCCAACAATCACTTGCGGGAAGCTTACCTTTGCCACAGGAGCCTGATTAACGTCGCCAGGTGACGCATTTTCAGCGGCGTCTTTCATCTCTAATACATAATCAACCTGCTTATCGGCTTGCATATTCAACGTTGGTGAAGCACCGAGCGCCCATACGAAGAATCCGCCAAAATTATTTTCCGCCTGCCAGCCAGCACGGTAAATATTATTTGCACGAGGTTCAACAAAGCGTCCATTAGGACCCCACTGATCGTTAATAGTATTACCGAGAATAATTTTCGATTTATCACCCAGCACTTTACTATAATTTTCCATGGCGACCTTATATTTAAAATCAGGGCCTGCATCATAGGTCATTACGTTAAAGAAATCGAAAAGACTTTTACCTTCTTTAAGCAGAGTTAATACTTCACCCGAGTGATCGGTTTTGCCGTTATAGGAACATTCTGCAGTGAGATTATCAAGACAACTGACCGGATCGGCACCCACGTGATAAGTCGTCAGACTTAGCAACTTACCGCTGTTTGCCCCTAACAACGCACGTACGCGTGTTGCCAGTTTCAACAGATTATGATTTTCTTCTTCTGTCAGACGAGCCTGTTTTTCATAATCAAAATCTACACCATCCAGGCGGATTGTTCCAACCTGCTGATATTGACCATTTTTTTTGTAAACTGGAAAATCCTTTTTCAGGAGTTTCACCAGACCTTGCGCGATCTGTTCACGGTTGTTCTCATTATGAAGATCTGCCCACAGACCTTCGCCTTTTTCACCCCCAAAGGCCAGCATGAGTTTTAAATTTGGATTATCAAATTTAGCCTGGGTCCAGTTGAGATAGGCCATCGGTTTCCAATAAGAACCGCTATCGGAATTAAACATGTCGTCAGAACCTGAGATATTACCTTGGGCATCCCAGGAACCAAAAGCGAGCAGAAGGGTATCTACTTCACTCTTTTTAATCAGCTCCGGCGTCATATTAGCGGCGCCCCATGAAGTCAGGTAGCTTATAGTACGCTGGTTATCGGCAGCATGCGAAGAAGCGGCAAATAATGAAGCACTGATAATAAGGGATAGTGTTAATTTTTTCATCGTCGGTTATTTTCCTAAAATTATTGACCGGCGAACAATAGCAAACAAATCCTAGAGAACTTTGGCGTTCTAACTAAGAACTTTCGCTTATAGGGGGGATATTTAAATAAGATTAATAATCTCTTGGCGGTAGTTCGTTTGACCGGCGATTGCCTACGGCAGGGGAAAGAAATTGGAGTCGCGATGAAAATGCACCAGGGTCCTGGCGGGTTAACGCTGCGTAATGGGGGAAGAGGCTCTGCCCTGCTGTGCAGGGCAGAATTCAACAAGCGTCGATTACTCTTTTAAGTGCTTTGGCACTGGCGGCGTACCGTGGGTATGGAAGGTTTCGATGGTCTTGAGCCCCCATGCCTGCCCTTTCTTACGCTCGGCTTCTGTCCATACCACGGTTTGCCAATCGGGTGCCAGAATCAGGCGAGCGCCTGAGTTTGCCAGCTCCACGCGGTTGCCCGCGGGCTCCCAGACATAAAGGAAGAACGTGCCCTGAATTGCATGCTTATGTGGGCCGGTCTCAATGTGTACGCCATTTTCTAAAAAGATATCGGCAGCACGAAGAATGTCTTCACGGGTGTCTGTCGCGTAGGTGACGTGATGAAGACGAGCATTGCCGCCACCATGCTCTTCGGTACAGGCCAAATCGTAGGTTTTATTATTGATGGTAAACCAGCAGCCGCCGATGCGGCCGTTGTCCAGCTGAATCATCTCGGTTACTCGCGAGCCGAGGCAAAGCTCCATAAAGTTTTTGAATTCGCTTACGTCTGCCGCCAGCAGATTAAGGTGATCTAAACGGCGAGGAGAGGCTCCACGTCCATGATAGCGCTGCGCCAGGTTTTTAAGCGCCGGGCTTTCACTCCCCTCGGCCACATAGCGCACGGTGTCATAGTAAATCTCGAATACGTGGCCGAAAGGGTCCGCAAAGCGGAAGGCCCGACCGTGCCCCTGGTCGTCGTCCACCCATCCAATCACTTCATATTTGCTGGCTTCGACAGCTGCAACACGGCGCATCAACGCCGCTTCCGAGGAGGCACGATATGCGATATGTCCAACGCCGGTGGTGTGGTGGCGCGTGAGTTTCAAGGAATGGAATTCGTAGTCATCCCAGGCTCGCAACCATGCATGATTCTCATCCTGAGCCGAAACGGTAAGGCCATATACATTGACGAAGAAATCGAGGCTCTCTTCAAATTTGTCCGTGTACATTTCAACGTGGGCCAGATGTGCAATGTCATAGCAGGGTTCTGGAAGTTGCTGCGCCATAATAATCTTCCTATTGTGTAGGCATACAGAGTGTCACACTAGGTTAACCGGCGATTGTAAGGCGGGTCTGTTGGCTTAAGTTTATAGAGGTATGACTTCCATTTATACTGTGACTGCGATAACAAACTGATTCATCGAGGTATAGCACATCTCAAGCCCCGTCCCTATAAGCAATAAATTATTTACTGTTCCGACCCCCGTAGCGGCTGAAGGCGTTCAATGAGTAGGAAAACCTCCAGCTTATGGTCGACTTCGGTGCCAGGGGACTTATTCTGCCACTTGAAGTCCCCTGTTAAGCAGGCTAGCCTGCTTATATCAAAGGTAAGAAATCTCTCTATGACAGGTGATATCGGCAATGGCATTGATCCCAAGAAATTACGCACGGATGGAAAGCGGCTACCGTGAGAAAGCATTAAAACTCTATCCGTGGGTGTGTGGACGCTGCTCGCGAGAGTTTGTGTATTCAAACCTGCGTGAATTAACGGTTCACCACATCGATCACGATCATACCAATAACCCGGAGGATGGCAGCAACTGGGAATTATTGTGTCTGTATTGTCACGATCACGAACACTCGAAGTACACCGAAGCTGACCAGTATGGTACAAACGTCGTTGCGGGAGAGGACGCGCAAAAAGATGTTGCCGCGGCAACCTATAATCCCTTTGCCGATTTAAAATCGATGTTGAATAAAAAGTAGTACATCCAGCCAGTTAGCCGCTCTTGACCCCATGGGTTCCACGTGGATCCCGTGGGAGAGACCCTCCTGTAACAACGTCAGTCCTGCCTTTACAGCAGATCATGAACATGCCTCATGTTTCAATGAAATTAAATCACTTTTCCTCAATCAACGACTCTGGCATAAAATACACATTATTATTGGCTGTAGACAATAGCTAGTCCACTGAATAAGAAAGCCATAAAACAAAAAATTGGAAATCCTGAAAAAGCAAGACGTAAATTCAGGTTTCATATCAGAAATTAGGATACCAGATCACGATGAATAACGATTTTACATTTACGATTAAGAGCATTTCTTTCGATGAGAATTATAACCCATCTGAAAATACGCGTCTCACGACCAACTTTGCTAATTTAGCCAGAGGGGAGAAACGTCAAGAGAATCTGCGTAACGCCTTAACGATGATTGATAATCGTTTCAATTCCCTGGCGCATGAAAATAACCCTAATGGCGATCGTTATTCTGTCGAACTTGAAATTATTTCCGTTGAGCTGAATATTGATATTGAAGGCAAAAGGAAGACTTTCCCAGCTATCGAAATATTGAAAACGAATATTGTTGATAAAAAAACGCATCAACGTACCGAAGGGATTGTAGGGAATAATTTCTCCTCTTATGTGCGAGATTATGATTTTAGTGTATTACTCTCTGAGCATAACAAGAATCAGTCGACGTTTAACATTCCAGAGAACTTTGGCGACCTGCACGGAAATATATTTAAATGTTTCGTCAATTCAGAGGCTTACAAAAAGCACTTTAGTAAGCAACCGGTTATATGCCTGAGTGTTTCAAGTAAAAACACCTATCATCAGACTGACTATCAGCACCCTGTATTGGGCGTTGAATATCAGCAAAATGAACTGTCCTTGACTGACCAATATTTCAATAAAATGGGGTTGCAGGCGCGCTATTTTATGCCTTCCAATAGCGTAGCACCTTTAGCGTTTTATTTTTCTGGTGATCTCATTAGTGATTACACCGATCTTGAACTTCTCGGTACTATCAGTACGATGGAAACTTTCCAAAGGATTTACCGACCTGAGATCTATAATGCCAATTCCCCGGCAGGAAAAGAATACCAGCCAAATTTGAATAACCAGGATCATACATTAACTGAAATTGTTTATGATCGAGAAGAACGTAGCCGCTTAGCCATTGAGCAGGGAAAGTTTACTGAAGAATACTTCATCAAACCGTACCAAACTATTCTTGAACAATGGTCTGCTCATTACGCTCTTTGATTAACTAAAAACACAAGGTCATTTATTATGAAAATTTTGTTACCTACTTCGACTGCGGGCAGTTTGCCTAAACCTTCATGGCTTGCACAGCCTGAGACACTTTGGTCACCTTGGAAATTGCAAGATGAAGAACTAATTGATGGCAAACAGGATGCGCTGCGTTTGTGCCTACAGGATCAGCTCCAGGCAGGTATTGATATCGTCAGCGATGGCGAGCAAACGCGTCAACATTTTGTGACTACATTTATTGAGCACCTCAGCGGCGTTGATTTTGAGAAACGTGAGACGGTAAGAATTCGTAATCGTTACGATGCGAGTGTCCCGACGGTCGTGGGTGCAGTGAGCCGCCAAAAGCCCGTTTTTGTGGAAGATGCCAAGTTTTTACGTCAGCAAACCAAGCAACCGATTAAATGGGCTCTGCCAGGTCCAATGACCATGATCGACACCCTGTATGATAGCCACTACAAAAGTCGCGAAAAACTGGCCTGGGAATTCGCCAAGATCCTTAATCAAGAAGCCAAAGAACTCGAGGCTGCCGGTGTTGATATCATCCAATTTGATGAGCCAGCGTTTAATGTGTTCTTTGACGAGGTGAATGATTGGGGCATTGCCGCGTTAGAACGAGCAGTTGAAGGTCTTAAATGCGAAACCGCTGTGCATATTTGCTATGGCTACGGCATCAAGGCCAATACCGATTGGAAAAAGACACTGGGGACAGAATGGAGACAGTACGAAGAAATCTTCCCTAAACTGCAAAAATCTAGCATCGATATCATTTCACTAGAGTGTCAAAACTCTCGCGTGCCAATGGATCTGATTGAGCTGATTCGAGGCAAAAAAGTTATGGTTGGGGCTATCGATGTGGCAACCCATAACATTGAGACACCAGAAGAAGTCGCCGATACTCTGCGCAAAGCGCTACAGTTTGTTGATGCAGACAAGCTCTACCCTAGCACCAACTGTGGCATGACCCCGTTACCGCGTCGAGTCGCAAGAGGCAAGCTGAATGCGTTAAGTTTAGGCGCACATATTGTTCGAAAAGAACTTTCGAACAAATAAGCTTGCCAAAAAGTAGCTCATTTTAAAAAAGCTCAGTCCGGTTGGCGCGATGTGATTAATCGCACCGTATCCAAAATCCTTCACCGGACTGAGCGTTTACGCTTCACTCGCTGTCAATCTTGATAACGATTTTACCTAATGCACCACGTGAAAGCGGTTTAAACGCCTCAACCGTCTCGCTGAAGCTGAAAACCTGTTAAATGACCGGCTTAATATAGCCGGTATCCCCGAACTCTCCCCTGCTCCCTTTTTGGTTCAACACTGGATTTAATCGAAATTTTAGGTAATCTAACGAACTCATGTACTAGTTAGATGGATTAAAAATGAATTTTTCGTCAATAGATGACGTTAGAAATCGCATCGATCAAATTGATAGTGAATTGGTTAAATTGATCGCCCAACGCAGCGAGTGCGTCAAAGCCGCTGCCGCTTTTAAAACCGACCACGCGTCCGTTCGTGCTCCTGACCGGGTCCAGCAGGTTATCGATAAAGTGCGTAAACAGGCCACCGAAGCAGGGCTTCCCGAAGTCATTATCGAGAAGGTCTATCGCACCATGGTAGGCGCGTTTATCGATTATGAACTCGAGCAACATGACACATTGCAACAGAAAAAAGCCTGACATCGTTCGTCGATATTCTATCGAGCCGGTGTCAGGAACCTGGATATCGGCTAAAAATAGCAGTGCTATGGACATCGCAGCGAAAACGAAATTAGAAGGCCAACCCGCCCAGAGGTGGTATCCTTACCTCCAGACCGTCACTCTCAGCCCAGCCTGTTTTCTCTGATTATTGATCACAATGGCTGAGAAATACGCCAACCAGGTGATTTTTTAACGGCATGTTTTACAAGACAATTAAATTCAGATTAAGGCCTTAACCCGCAATGCGAGACAAAAGCGTTCAGCCCACTTTCTACTTTCACGACTATGAGACTTTCGGCACCCACCCGGCGCTGGACCGCCCTGCGCAGTTCGCTGGTATACGTACTGACGCTGATTTCAATATTATAGAAGAACCTCTGGTTATCTACTGTCGCCCTTCTGACGACTATCTGCCGCAGCCTGAAGCGGTGATGATCACCGGCATTACCCCGCAGCTCGCGCAGGCCAAAGGGCTGAACGAGGCCGATTTTACCGCGCAGATCCATCAGGCCTTCAGCGTGCCCGGCACCTGCATCGTGGGTTATAACAATATTCGCTTTGATGATGAAGTCAGCCGTAATATTTTTTACCGTAACTTCTACGATCCTTACGCCTATAGCTGGCAAAATGGAAATTCTCGCTGGGATCTTCTCGACGTAATGCGCGCCTGCTATGCGCTGCGTCCCGACGGCATTAACTGGCCGGAGAACGAGGAAGGGTTCCCAAGCTTCCGCCTTGAGCATCTCACCCGCGCCAACGGCGTTGAGCACGAGAACGCCCACGACGCGATGTCTGACGTCTACGCCACCATTGCCATGGCGCGTCTGGTGAAACAGGCTCAGCCGCGACTGTTCGACTACCTGCTTGAACATCGCAATAAACACAAAATCAACGCGTTAATCGATATTCCGACCATGACGCCACTGGTCCACGTCTCCGGTATGTTTGGTGCTGCACGCGGTAATACCAGCTGGGTTGCGCCGCTGGCGTGGCATCCGGAAAATAAAAATGCGGTGATTGTCTGTGATTTGGCGGGGGATATGACGCCTCTGCTCGAACTGGACTCTGACCAGATGCGCGAACGTCTGTATAGCCGTCGCGGTGACCTGCTGCCGGGTCAGTCTCCGCTGCCTATTAAGCTGCTGCACACCAATAAATGCCCGATTCTGGCCCCTGCCAAGACCTTGTTGCCCGAAAACGCCGAGCGTTTGGATATTGACCGGGACCGCTGTCTGCAAAACTTGCAGCTGCTGCGCCAGAACAGTCAAGTACGTGAAAAAGTGGTGGCGCTGTACGCCGAAGCTGAGCCATTTACTCCTTCACAGGATGTCGATGCACGGCTCTATGACGGCTTCTTTGGTGATGCCGATCGCGCAACGATGCGCATAATCCAGCAGACCGCAGCGGAAAACCTGCCTGCGCTTGACCTTAAGTTCCAGGACTCCCGTCTCGAAGAGCTGTTGTTCCGTTTCCGGGCGCGCAACTATCCACACACGCTAAATGACGACGAGCAGCGTCGTTGGCTTACCCATCGTCAGGAGGCGCTGAGCGCCGAGCGCGTTCAGGATTATATCCTCCAGCTCGAGTCACTGTATAACCTGCATGAAGAAGATGCGGAGAAAACCGCCCTGCTCAAACAGCTGTTCGACTACGGTAAAAAACTGGTCGGCTAACGCGCTTACCAACGCAAAAAGGGACTCAATCGAGTCCCTTTTTCTTTACGCATAAACCGCTAAACAGATTAGATTACTTCAACTTCTTCGCTCATCTGCGGCGGTGGCTGACGGAAGCGGCGAGTGATAAAAGCCAAATAAGACAGGCCAATCGCGCCCCATACCAGACCCAGCGTCATTGAGCTGGCTTCCAGGTTCAACCACAGCGCACCCACGGTCAGCGCACCAATCACCGGCAGAATCAGATAGTGAATGTGGTCACGCAGCGTGCGGTTACGTTTTTCACGAATGTAGAACTGGGAAATTACCGACAGGTTAACGAAGGTAAAGGCCACCAGCGCACCAAAGTTAATCAGCGCGGTGGCGGTCACCAGATCAAAGCTAATCGCCGACATCGCCACCAGGCCAACCAACACCACGTTAAACGCCGGGGTACGCCACGTAGGGTGAACGAAACCGAAGATTTTCTCTGGGAATACGCCGTCACGGCCCATCACGTACAGCAGACGCGAAACACCGGCATGCGCCGCCATGCCTGATGCCAGTACGGTCACGCAGGAGAAGCACAGGATAACGAACTGGAATACCTTACCGCCAACAAACAGCATGATCTCCGGCTGAGACGCGTCCGGATCGTGGAAGCGAGAAATATCCGGGAAATACAGCTGCAGGAAGTAAGACACCACCACGAAGATAATGCCGCCGATAAGCGCGGTCAAAAAGATCGCGCGTGGGATAACTTTAGCCGCGTTTGGCGTTTCTTCAGACAGTGAACTGATGCCGTCGAAGCCCAGGAACGAGAAGCACAGAATCGTCGCCCCGGTAATCATCGGCACGGTATGCGCATTCTCGGACCAGAACGGTTTGCTGCTCACCAGCGTGCCAGTGCCTTGACCATGGAACACGCCATAAATCAGCAAGCCAACGATAAGCGCCATGATAGCCACCTGAACCACCACCACGATGCTGTTCATATTGGCAACCAGCTTAATGCCGCGCAGGTTAAAGGCCGTCATCAGGCCTACCAGCGCCACAACCCAGATCCACGAAGGGAAGCCCGGGAAAATCGCCTCAAGATAGATTTTGGCCAACAGGATGTTGATCATCGGCATGAACAGGTAATCCAGCAGCGACGACCAGCCCACCATGAAGCCCACGTGCGGGCTAATCGCCTTCTGCGCATAGGTGTAGGCAGAGCCCGCTGACGGGAAACGCTGAACCAGCTTGCCGTAGCTCACGGCGGTAAAAAGCACGGCAACGAGCGCGAACAGGTACGCGGTCGCGACGTGACCGTCGGTCATGCTGGTAACAATGCCGAAGGTGTCGAAAATGGTCATCGGCTGCAGATAGGCCAGGCCCATCATCACGACCTGCATTAAGGTCAGGGTACGACGAAGCTTCACGCGAGGTGCAGCAGCAACAGTAGCGGTGTGATTATGCGACATGGTTCAGCCTCCCCTTACCTGCAACATTCTGGCGTGCTACGGCCTGATTCAGCAAGGTACTGGGGATACTGCTCGATGATAAAAATGGGGGATTCATCCTCACGTTGCTGACGCATGGCGAGAAGGCGGCGTGCTGTTGTGCACGGTGGAAAGCAACACCGGAAGGAACCGGTACAGGTTTGAAAAATTGCCCCATCTTACATTTCCTCATAGTGCCGACCGTTTATTAATTGGGGGTCGCGCACGAAATCTGGTTATCTATCCGGATCTGGGTCCGGCCTCTGTTGGATTAGTGTAAAAAACCATGCAAAAAAAATAACCGGCGCGTTTAGGCGTCGGTTATTTTGCATGGCCGCTATTTTGCACCAAGACTCGGCCTTATTTCAAGATATTGCGGGCTTAACTCGACAATTTATTTTCTTAATTTCCCGACTGACCCAACGGACAGTAAGGTAAAAATGAACATCATGTCGACGAAAAGCTGAGGCAATCATCTAATAAATCAGGCGTTTTTTAGCATCCAATCAATTTCTGTTTCTGTTACACGGCGTTCAAACTGAAGTAATTCATCAGATTTGCAGCGGTGATAAACATGGCTGAATCGCTCGCCCAAATAACGTTTGAGTTCGGTTTGTTGGTCAAATTCTTGCAGCGCGTCACTTTGGCGGATAGGCAACGGGAACCCTTCCTGCTCCAGACCGTTGCCGGTCACCGGCTCAGGCAGCGGCAAAATGTTGTCTAATCCGTACAGAACACCGGCCAGCACCGTGGCGACCACCAGATACGGGTTGGCGTCAGCGCCTGCTACGCGATACTCCACGCGGTGATTTTTGGCATCGCTGCACGGCACTCGTAGCGCAACGGTACGATTATTGTGGCCCCACGAGGCTTGGGTAGGTACATACATACCGGGCTGGAAGCGGCGGAAGGCGTTGATATTGGGAGCCAATACCGCCATCGAAGCGGGCATCATGGCAATCATTCCTGCCAGCGCTCGTTTCATCAGCGCCGAGTCCTTACCCTCTTCTTCGTTGGAGAACAGGTTTTTGCCGTTGTCGTCCAGAATACTGAGGTGAATATGCATGCCGCTACCGGCGTACTCGTCATAAGGTTTGGCCATAAAGGTGGCGTCCATCTCGTGATTTTCGGCCACCAGGCGCACCAGTCTTTTCAGCGCCAGCGCATGATCGCAGGCGCTAAGAATATTTTCTGTATGATGCAGATTGACCTCAAATTGACCCGGGGAGGACTCTGCCACGGCGCCATCGGCCGGGAGCCCCTGAATGTGCGCTAGCCGGTCAATGTCGCTCAAGACTGCAGCGAAATGGTCAAGATTATCCAAAGAATAAACCTGATTCTGTATGTTGCGGTCCTGCGTTCCAGGGGTGCAGGGTGGCTGCAATGCGCCCTCTGCATCGCGCTGCCTGTCGAGCAGATAGAACTCCAACTCTACCGCTACCACCGGGAACAGGCCCCGTTGGCGCAATGTTTGCCAGATATGGTTCAACACATTGCGGGGTTCAACGTCAAAGGGAGTGCCATCTTCGTCAAGCATGGTCAACAGCAACTGCCCGATATGTTCGGGGTCGGAGGCGGAAGGTGTCAGCGTGCCGGGGATAGGCAGGCAGATGCGGTCGGGTTCACCCAGCTCTTGGCCGAGACCCGCTTCTTCCACTACGTTTCCTAAAATGTCCATCGCGAAGACGGAAGCCGGGAAATAACAGCCTTTTTCGATTTTTCGAAGCGCAGAGAGAGGGATGCGTTTACCGCGAAAAGTACCATTTAAATCAGTGAGGAGAACATCAACGTGCTGAGTTAGTGGGTGACGTTCCAGGTACTGAGACACTTCATCCTGGAACGCGCTGCTTCGCTTCTCTTCGCCTTGAATCGCGAAGTCTTCAACTTCGATGTTTTGAGTAATCAGGTCAATTGCTTGCATAGGATTTCCGCCGTTTGCATGTGACTGGCGTCTAACACATTACCCTCATGGTAATGTACGCCAACGTTAATTCGCTCTGTTCAATTGCTGTATTCCCGCGATTAAAGGTGCCAAAGAGAAGATAAAAAATCCGTTTAAACCGATCTTAATAATGTAAATGCACTATAAATATAGACTATGTAGGCGACCTTAAGATTGCCGACTTAAAAACCTTAACCTCTGCATACAGCCCTTGCAACTGCAACATCCTATTAACACTTCCGTTTGATCATGCTTCTTCAGGCTGCTAAGTTTTAAAATAAACGGATAAAAAAAAGTCACTTTTGTTGGGCGAAAGCGGAACAATAGGAAGGCTATCAGCATTTTAATCAACTCACAGGGGCGGTAAAATGGACAATATTTCTTTCACTTTAGAAAGCAAAGAAGCGCTGAGCACGTCTGAGGCGGCCTATCGTCCGGTTATCGGCGTCGTAATGTGTGAAAACACTATCGATGAAAACCCGGCGCTGACGGTCCATGAGAAATATCTCGACGCAATCTTTAATGCCGACGGATTCCCTATCGCTCTTCCCCACGAACTGGCCTCGCGTGAAGGCGCCCTCGAAAGTATTCTTTCGCGCGTTGACGGTATTTTTCTTACCGGCAGCCCGAGCAATATTGAACCTCATCTTTATGGGGAAGAAGGCGTCGAGGCGCTGGCTGACCCCGGACGCGACAAGCTGAGCATCGCGCTGATAAAAGCCACGCTGGAGAAAAAAATCCCTCTTTTCGCCGCCTGTCGCGGCATGCAGGAGCTGGTGGTTGCCACAGGTGGCACGTTGTACCGTAAAGTTCACGAACAGCCGGGCTATATGGATCACCGCGAAGACACTCATCTTCCTCACGACAACCAGTATGATCTGGTGCACCCGGTTGAAATCAAACCCGGTGGCCTGCTTTCGGAGCTTTTGCCTGATTATCAACGTTTCGAGGTTAACTCGCTGCACGGTCAGGGGGCAAAACGCTTGGGCGCAAGCCTTACCATTGAGGCCGTGGCGCCGGACAATCTGGTTGAGGCGGTCAGCGTGCGCCACCACCCCTTTGCGCTCGGTGTGCAGTGGCACCCGGAGTGGCATAGCCTGACGGATCCGGTATCCAAAAAGCTTTTTGAAGCCTTTATTGCGGCATGTCGGGAGAGGCATGAGCTTTTGAAAATTTAGAATTTTCATAATTACAGGGCGGCTGCCCTTGACCTGACTTAAGGTTTTTTAGGTCAAGGGCAGCCGCTTTATAAGCGAAGCGTCTGCTATTGATCCCAAAGAACTTATTTGCAATTAAAAGCCTCTTAAAAGCCCTACCTTATAATGATTCCTCCCACCTTATATCCTTAAGTTCGTTGCTTAAATCCCTGTCTGTGATACAAATTTCTGCTTAATTTTTTTTAGTGACGGTTTCACCGGCTAACTATTTTCACCGCTATCAATTCTAATAAGGGTTTCTCACCGTGAGTTCGCCACCGCTTTCTTCACGCCTGGAGATGCGTAATATCTCAATTTCATTTGGCGGCTTTTCTGCGCTGCATCAGGTGGACTTCACGCTCGAAGGGGGCGCGGTGCATGCGCTGGTGGGCGCCAACGGTGCTGGCAAATCTACTTTGATGGCCGTACTTTCAGGGGCTTACAGTCACTACAGCGGCCAGATAATCATTGACGGAAAACCGGTCACGATTTCGCAGCCGCATCACGCGCGTGAACAAGGGATTCATCTGGTGCAGCAGGAGGTCGACATTGCGCTGATCCCCACGCTCAACGTGGCGGAAAACATCATGCTCGACGAGCTTTCAGAAGCCGGGCATCTGCATCACTGGTCGAAAATTTACCAAAGTGCGCAAGAGCTTACTCAGCAGCTGGGTCTCAAGATTAACCTTCGTGAGCGCATCGAAAACTGCACGCTGGCCGAGAAACAGCTGATTTTACTGGCGCGCGCGCTGTCGCATCAATGCCGTTTTCTGATCCTCGATGAACCGACCGCCCCGCTCGACCACGCCGAGAGCGAGCGCCTGTTTGCACTGGTGCGTCGCCTGCGTGACGAAGGAATGGCGGTGGTGTTTATCTCCCATCGCATTCATGAACTGCGGGATATCTGCGACCGCATGACCGTGCTGCGCGACGGGCGTCTGGTGAGCGATGACAGCATGCGGGGCCTCACCAATGAGCACATCATCGAAAAGATGATTGGTCACCAGATTAACGATATCTACCCCGCTCGCCGCCCCGCGCACGGCGGTGAAACGCTGCTTAAAATCAAAGGACTGCACGATAAACACAAGCTGCGCGACATCAGCCTCACGCTGCATCGCGGCGAAATCCTCGGTATAGCCGGTCTGGCGGGGGCCGGTAAAACCGAACTCTGTAAGGCGCTGTTCGGAGCGTCACCAAGCCGGGTTGACCACGGCGAGCTCTACGGCAAGGCGTGGAAACCGAGCGAACCGTATCTGTCGGTGGAGCAAGGCATCGCGCTGGTGCCGGAGGAGCGCCGTAAAGAAGGCGTCTTTATCGATGAAGATATCCCCATGAACCTCAGCGTTGCCGCCGACAACAGCTTCTCGACGCTGGGCATATTCAACCGCGCGGCCTCACTGAGCTGGGCCAAAGAGATAATCACCCGTCTGGGGATCCGCGCCTCAGGACCGTTGCAGAAGCTGGCTCGCCTCTCGGGGGGGAATCAGCAGAAGGTCGCAATCGGTAAATGGCTGCGCAGCGAGAGCCAGATCCTTATCTTCGATGAACCGACCAAAGGCGTCGACATTCGCGCCAAGCAGGACGTCTTCAGGCTGATTGATGGACTGGCACAACAGGGAAAAGGCATCATTTATGCTTCGGGCGAGTTCGCCGAACTGGTCGGACTGTGTGACCGAATTTTAGTACTTTGGGATGGTCGCATCGTCGCCGAGCTTAACGCCGCCGACGTCGACGAACAGACCCTTTTAGATTATTCAACCGGAGGAACCCCCGCGTGAGCAACGAACACCCCTTGAACGCGCCGCAACCCTGGCGTCATCATATTTTCGAATTTCTTTATAAGTGGGGAATGTTGCTCACCGTGGTGGCGCTGATCGCGCTGTTTGGTCTTTCTTCCAGCAACTTCCTCGAGATGTCGAACATCATCAACATCATGCGATCCATCGCAATAGTGACGGTGATCGCCATCGGCGTATCGCTGTCGCTGTCAGTGGGCGGCTTCGACCTTTCGGTCGGATCGACCGCGTCGCTGGCCAACGCGCTGGTGATCTCGATGTTCGTCTGGCACGGCTTCGGCACCGTTGAGGCGATCGCCATTACGCTGTCGCTGTGCCTGCTGGTAGGGCTGTTCAACGCCTTCCTGATTGTTATCCTCAAAATCCCTGACATGCTGGCCACGCTCGCCAGTCTGTTCGTGATTCAGGGTGCGGCGATGACCTACAGCTTCGGCGGGTCAATCACCGAAAACATGCTGATGCCGAGCGGCGACATGGCCGAAGGCACGGTGCCGGCGGTCTTCAGCCTGCTCGGTCAGGTGCCGGTTATTGTCATCGTGATGCTGGTGGTGACCGTCGCCGTTCAGCTGTTTATGTCGCTGACCAAGCACGGCCGACGTATGTACGCCATCGGCGGCAACCCGCTGGCCGCACGTCTGGCCGGGATCCGCACCGCTCGCTATCGCGTGATTGCCTATCTAATGTCGTCCGTGCTGGCCGGGGCCGGGGGGGTTTTGCTCGCTTCGCGCATCGGCTCATCACAGGTTAACGCCGGTGGCGGCTATCTGATGGACGCAGTAGCGGCAGCCTATATCGGCTTCTCGTTGGCCGGTTCAGGCAAGCCAAATGCTCTGGGTACCCTGCTCGGCGCGGTTATCCTCGGCGTGCTGCAAAACGGACTGGTGATGCTCTCGGTGCCTTACTACGCGATGGATATCATTAAGGGACTGGTGCTGGCGATTGCGCTCGCGCTGACCTATATTCAGAAAAGATAGTCAATAAAAAGGCTCCTCACGGCGAGGAGCCTTTTGCAATCAGATAGTTGGCGTAGCCACCAGACCGTCGATCAGAATTTGCGGCGTACCCTGCGAGCAGCGTTCGATACGCCCTCTCACGCCATAGACCTTCGCCAGACTCTCGGCGGTAATCACCTCTTCGGGCTTGCCGTCGGCAATCAGTTGACCGTCTTTGAGCATCAGTACGTTGTCGCCGTGACGCAGCGCGATGTTGATATCATGCACCACAACCACGGTAATAATGTTTCTTTTACGCGTCTCGCGGCGCACCAGGTCCATCACGTGGAACTGGTAATTCAAATCCAACGCGCTCAGGGGTTCATCGAGCAACAGCAGCGAAGGTTGACGAATCAGCGACTGCGCCAGCCCCACCAGCTGCTTTTGACCGCCGGAAAGCTGATCCAGATATCTCAGCGCCAGATGTTCAATACCCAGCAGTTTCAGCAACTCCATCACCTGCGAGGTGGTCTGCGCCTGATGTGCAAAGCCACCCGATGCGCGTTGAGCCACAATGATCGACTCTAAAACGTGCAGATGCACACCCGCCGGCAGCGACTGAGGCAGATACACCACCTGCTCGGCGCGCTTGGCAAACGGCATTTTCATCAGGTCGTGACCGTCGAGAATCATCTCACCCTGCGCACGGTTCAAACCGGCGAGCGAGCGCAGCAGCGTGGATTTACCGCTGCCGTTGGGGCCAAGCAGCACGGTGATTTGTCCACGCGGAAGCTTGGGCACGTTGAGACTGCTTATCACCGCGCGTTTAGGGTAACCGGCGGTAAAGTTACGGATTTGCAGGCCCTGCGCGGCATCTTGACCTTTGCGAGGTTGCAGAGAAATCACATTGTCATCTATTGCAAGGCTCATACCGTCCCTCTATGGCGCAGAATAATGCTCAGGAAGAAAGGTACACCGACCAGCGAGGTCACAATCCCCACCGGAATAATCACGCCCGGCACCAGATTTTTAGAGGCGACAGAGGCCAGAGACAGTACCAGTGCGCCAATCAGCGCGCTGGCAGGCAGATAAAAACGATGGTCTTCGCCGAACATCATGCGCGCAATGTGTGGCGCGACCAGGCCGATAAAGCCGATAGGCCCGACGAACGCCACCGCCAGCGCAGAGAGAATGCTGATGCGCAGCAGCGTGCCGAGACGTAGACGACGCACGTCAATACCGAAGCTTACGGCGCGGTCTTCACCCAGACGCAGCGCGGTCAGTTTCCAGGAACTTTTCATCGACAGCGGCAGCAGAATCACGAAAGCCCCCGCCATGACCGCCAGTTTTATCCAAGTCGCGCGCGCCAGACTGCCCATGGTCCAGAACACCAATCCCTGCAAGGTATCTTCGGAGGCGATAAACTGCATCAGCGAGACCAGTGCGTTAAAGGTAAACACCAGCGCGATACCAAACAGCACCACGCCTGAGCTGGCAACCTGCGTCCAGCGGGTGATACCGTCAAGCATCAGCGCGGCGAGCAGCGCAAAGATAAAGGCGTTGGCCGAGATAAACCACTGGTCGGGAATACCAGGAATACCGATATTCAGGACGATAGCCAGCGCAGCCCCGAAGGCCGCGGCGGAAGAGACGCCTAGAGTGAAGGGGCTTGCCAGCGGGTTATTGAGGATAGTCTGCATCTCTGCGCCCGCCAGGCCCAAAGACATGCCGACCACCACCGCCATCAAGGCGTAAGGCATGCGAATATCCCAGACGATAACGCGAGTCCCCGCGTCTGCCGCCTGAGCATGGAAAATAGTTTGCCACAGCGTATCGAGCGACAGCCCTGCTGGCCCCATCACAAAGTCGAGCACCAGTGAGGCGAAGATAGCGATCACCAGAACCAACATCAGGGAAAGACGACGACGCAGAATGGTTTTGTAGCGTCCCATCACGCTGCCGTCTAACGTTGGCTCGTCACGGTGGCTGGCTACATTGAGGAGAGGATCGGTTGAAGCACTCATGTTTACACTCATTCTCGCTTGGCACTGCGTGGCTAAAAGGGCTAGATAACGCGGGTACAATAGGTAACAGTAATATAAACGATAACTATTATCAATCCAGTATAAAGCGGCCGATGCGCTGTAGCTTAACAAAAAACGGTAAAATTAGCGGCTTAGGGGTAACAAAGCGTAACCCGAAATGACTCCCCTCTCCCGCGCGTTTGGCGAAAGAGGAGAGAGACAGAGGCCGGTGGACAAATCAGCCTCTGTTAAAACGACTATTTAATCTCGGTCTCAGGGAATTCCATGTCCTGATACTTGATGAACTTAGTGCCCCTGGTCAGCTTGTAACCAAACCAAATCACCAGGAACAGCGGGATTCCGATATAGGTCGCCGCAACGCCGTACCAGTCAATTTTAGCCTGCAAGAACGCCTGATAGTTCTGACCTAGCGTGATGATAAGACACAGCACGAAGGCAAAAATCGGTCCCAGCGGGAACAGGCCTGACCGGTAAGGCAGCGCATTGAGGTCACGCCCCTGTGCCACATAGCCGCGACGGAAACGATAATGGCTGATGGCGATACCTAGCCAGGCGATAAAACCGGTCATGCCCGAGGTGTTCAGCAGCCACATATAGACCGACTGATTGCCGTACATCGAACTCAGGAAGCACAGCGCTGCCACCACGGTGGTGGCATACAGTGCGTTGCGCGGCACGCCGCCCTTCGACAGCTTGGCGAACATGCGCGGTGCCTTGCCTTCGGTCGCCAGGTTGTAGAGCATACGGGTTGACGCGTACATGCCCGAGTTACCTGCGGACAGCACCGCCGTCAGGATAACCGCGTTCATCACCGCCGCCGCAGACAGCAGACCGGCATTGCGGAACACCAGCGTAAACGGACTCACGCCGATATCCTTCACGTCGTTACGCAGCAGGCTCGGATCGGTGTAAGGAATGATCAGGCTGATAACCAGAATTGCCAGCACATAGAACAGCAGGATACGCCAGAATACCTGACGCACCGCACGTGGGATGTTCTTGCCCGGATCTTCAGACTCACCTGCTGCCACGCCGATGAGTTCGGTTCCCTGGAAAGAGAAGCCCGCTATCATCGCCACGCCAATCATCGAGGCAAAGCCACCGGCAAACGGCGCATCGCCGATAGTCCAGTTATGCCAGCCCGCGTGCTCGCCACCTTTCATAATACCGAAGATCATCATCACGCCAACGGCGATAAAGACGATAACGGTCAGCACTTTAATCAGGGAGAACCAGTATTCGGCCTCACCAAAACCGCGCACCGAAATATAGTTGAGCAGGAAGATCACGCCGAGGAACAGCGCACTCCAGATCCAACCTGGGGTATGAGGGAACCAATAGTTCATCACCAGCTGTGACGCGACCAGTTCAACGGCAATGGTCACCGCCCAGTTGTACCAGTAGTTCCAGCCGAGTGCGAAACCAAAGCCTTCTTCGACGTATTTTGCGCCGTAAGTAGAGAATGAGCCTGCCACCGGCATAAAGGCCGCCAGTTCACCGAGGCTGGTCATGATGAAGTACACCATCAGACCAATTAACATGTAGGAGAGCAGCGCCCCGCCGGGACCTGCCTGAGAAACCGTTGCACCCGAAGCCACGAATAGCCCCGTACCGATGGAGCCACCAATGGCTATCATGGTGAGGTGACGGGCTTTTAGCTCTCTACGCAGAGTGGGAGCCACCTGCTGATTTTTTGTATGCTGTTGAGCCATCTTTGCCCTATTTCTGCTCGTCATGAGTAATTTTAGGCGCGGATTGTAGCAAAAACTCTCGAGCGAGATAGCAGGAACACCCCATCATAAGAAGGCTTCATAATCGGCCGCCGATTATTAGCAAGACCGTTTTATACCAATTCTTTGCAATAGGTGAGGAAACGCGACAAGGCGTTAGAGATGTGTTTTTGTCGATGGTGAATAAGATAAAGCTTACGCACCAACGGCGGGAGAGGCAGCCTGATTTCGACCAGCGAGCCGCTGCTCAGCTGTTCAGAAATGACGCGGCGCGACAGACAACTAATGCCTATCCCGTGACGTACGGCGTGCTTGATGGCTTCGGAATTACCCAGCTCCATGACCAGATTGAAATCCGGCAGCTGCGACAACAGCAGGTGATCCAATACTTCACGCGTGCCTGACCCACGTTCACGCAGGATCCACGGCGCGGCAGCAAGCATCTCCAGCGTCACGTTTTTACCGGCCAGTGGATTATCCGGCGCGCCGAAGACCACCAGCTCGTCGTCGAGCCAGGACTGAGTAATCAGTTCCGGCATGCGGCACGGACCTTCAATAAGCCCGAGATCAACGCGAAAATCGGCTACCGCATTGATGACGTCGTCGGTATTACCGACGTTTAATTCAAGGGGAGTTTCAGGGAAGTCCAGCCGATAACCGGCAATCATGGCAGGCAACATATAGTTGCCGATGGTGCTGCTGGCACCAATTTTGAGGGAACCGCTGTCGTGACTGAATAAACGTTCGATTTCACTGGCCTGCTCAAGCAGCGCCAACGCTTTCGGATACAGCAAACGTCCGTGCTCGTTGATAACCAAACGCTTACCCACGCGGTCAAAAAGCTTCACTCCCAACTGCCCTTCTATGTCCGCCAGCGCCGCACTGACCGCCGATTGTGATAAAGACAGAACAACAGAGGCCTGGGTGGTTGAGCCACTCTTAAGCACCTCGGAGAAAACTTCCAGTTGACGCAGTGTAATATGCATAGAGTCTCGTTATCTATTATCCGGCCTGCCCGCTGCCCGATAATTTGATTGATTCAAAAGTAAAAAGTGCTCAGCGTCGCATCTGCACCCCTTGGCCGAATCCGCTCCTCCCAATAAAGAGTATAGCTCCATCCGCACCGCCGTGTGCGACAGGCCATTGTTATCATTCTATAACAGTTTTTCAGGTTGGTTATAGGATTATAATCAATTTCATATTTATGCCTGCACTGGATAAGCTTATGCCCAGGTCATCTATGCAGGATAAAATTATGAGCCACGTCTTACCCGAACATCATCGCCAACACCAGGCGCACGGCAATGCACAGCACAAATTCATGCTGCCTTATCCTTTTGGACGCGTTTTACCGGGTTTAGTTCTAACCGCAGCGATTACCGCCCTCGCATTGTGGTTAAGCCATTTTGATTTGCTCAACTCGCTCGGCCTCAGTGCCCTGACGTTGGCCATCGTTATTGGCATGTTGATAGGCAATACCGTTTATCCACTCGCCCGCCCACGCTGCGCCGAAGGCGTCAATCTGGCGAAGCAAAAGCTCCTGCGGCTCGGGATAATCCTCTATGGATTTAAACTCACCTTTACCCAAATTGCCGACGTCGGCGCGTCCGGTGTCGTTATTGATTTGCTGACCCTCTCCAGCACCTTTTTACTCGCCTGCTGGCTGGGAAAACGGGTTTTTGGCCTGGACAACGACACCGCGATGCTGATTGGCGCGGGCAGCAGCATCTGCGGCGCAGCGGCGGTGATGGCAACGGAGCCAGTGCTGAAGGCCGATGCGGACAAAGTGACAGTGGCGGTAGCGACGGTGGTGATTTTTGGCACCGCGGCAATTTTCCTCTACCCGTGGCTGTGGCAGCTCAACCTGCACTATCACTGGCTGGAGATAACCGCAAGCCGCTTCGGCATCTATACCGGCTCAACTATCCATGAAGTTGCGCAAGTAGTCGCAGCAGGTCACGGGGTTTCCCCCGACGCAGAAAACGCGGCAGTAATCGCCAAAATGCTCCGTGTCATGATGCTCGCGCCTTTCCTGCTGCTCGTCAGCCTGTGGAAGAGTCGTCGCCAGCCGCAAACGGCCGCGGCTACCGAGGGGAAAAGTCTGTGGTCCGCCATCACACTACCGTGGTTTGCGCTGTGGTTTATTGGCGTGGCAGCCTTCAACACTTTCGGCCTGCTGCCGCAGAGCTGGGTGCATTTTCTGCTGACGCTGGACACGATTCTGCTGGCAATGGCGATGGCAGCGCTGGGGTTAACGACTCATTTCAGCGCGCTGCGTCAGGCCGGAGTCAAACCCCTAATGATGGCGGCTGTGCTGTTTATTTGGCTAATCGTTGGCGGGGCAGGCATCAACCTGTTGGTACAACACCTGCTCTAATGAATAAAAAGCGGGCATTTTCGCAAGACTTTTAACATTTATTGCCTGCCCCCCTATGCATAAAGCGGTTATCATTCAGAACAACAGGACATAACTAAACAGGGGGTAACATGAAATTTGTAGGGGCACACGTTAGTGCAGCAGGCGGAGTCGATCAGGCAGTCTTGCGGGCACATGAGCTGGAAGCGACTGCATTTGCGCTGTTTACCAAAAATCAACGGCAATGGCGCGCGGCTCCCCTGGCTGAAGATGTTATTGAACGCTTTAAGGCAGCCTGCCAAAAGTACAATTACAGCAGCAACCAAATTCTCCCGCACGACAGCTATCTGATTAACCTGGGCCATCCGGTGACGGAAGCGCTCGAGAAATCCCGCGAAGCCTTCATCGATGAACTCCAGCGTTGCGAACAGCTGGGACTGTCATTGCTGAACTTCCATCCTGGCAGCCATCTGATGCAGATTGATGAAGACAAGTGCCTTGCCACCATCGCCGAGTCTATCAATATTGCTTTGGACAAAACCGAGGGCGTGACGGCAGTTATCGAAAACACCGCCGGTCAGGGCAGCAACCTCGGCTTCCGTTTCGAGCATCTGGCGAAAATTATTGCCGGCGTTGAAGACAAAAGCCGCGTTGGGGTATGCATCGACACCTGCCACGCTTTTGCTGCCGGTTATGACCTGCGCACCCGCGAGGCCTGCGAGCATACCTTTAAAAACTTCGCCGACGTGGTCGGGTTCAAATACCTGCGCGGCATGCACCTGAACGACGCCAAAAGCGAGTTCAACAGCCGGGTTGACCGCCACCACAGCCTCGGCGAAGGCAATATCGGCAAGACCGCCTTCAGCTATATCATGCGTGACTCGCGTTTCGACAACATTCCAATGATCCTCGAAACCGTCGACCCGGAAATTTGGGCCACCGAAATTGCCTGGCTCAAAGCAGAACAGACAGCCGAAGACGACGAAGCCGCCGCCTAATTCTTCTGCCGATCTTCGGCAAGTTTTTCGGCCAGCCTGCGCGTCAACTCGGCCGCAGGCAGTGCTCGGCAAAGTAGCGCACCCTGTCGGGCCCAACCGGGCCCAGTTGGGCAAGTAGCCGTATACGCCCTTCTCTTTTGCCGCCGAGTGCAGAAAAAAAGTCTTCAGGTTTAATGTCGTCCTTTCGATATAATCAGCGTCACGACACGCCCTGTCTCAGGATACGACGATTGGCTCGAAGAAGGGTTGCCAATATCCCCCCCACGGCAATCAGCACAATAAAACCACCTACCGCGGCCATCGAGTTGAAACCAAACTGTTTGTAGAGCAACAACCCCGATATACCGCCAATAAGAAAAGACATTATAGTCACCGCATGGGTAATAAACTGGCTGCGCTGTGCCTTGATTTGTTTCGAAGGGTCGCGGCGCATCAGCGTAGCTATTACCGCGCCCAGGGCGATGCCGGCATCGGTCAGGGTTCCGGTAATATGCGTCGAACGCACGCGCCCGTTGGAGAGCTGGGTTGAGGTGGAATTATGGATCCCCATCAGGAAGCTCAGAAAAACGATAATTTCGTGATTGTTCTTCGACGAGAAAAATAATATTTCAAACAACGAGGTCAAAATTAACATAACGCCCTCGATTAGAAGAATTATGCTGAATATTGTGCGGATATTGTTCTTTATTCCGCCGATCGCAATCAGCCGAGAAAGCATTGCGCCAATCACGAAGGCGCCAATAATAGCCGACAGAAACAGTACGTCGCTTAAATCAGTATTCGATACTTCTGAAGAAAGTTGAGAGGTATTTCCAGACATATGCGAGGGAAAAAAACCGAATGCGCCCAATGCCATGGCATTGAGAATACCGGCCGTCGTTGCCAGCAAAAGAGCCAGATGACGGTCTTCGGTGTGCGTCCTGCCACCCTTTCGTTTTATCAACATATTCAACATGATGGCAACCTCGTTTAACTGTTATTTAATCAGTATATATAACCAAATACCTCAAATAGCCTATTTATTAAAAGTATTGTAAATATTTGTCTTTATTACGGCGAAGCAAAATTCACCTCATGACAAAAACAACAATAGGACGATTATTATCGTTAAGGGGAAAAATATTAAGTTATAAAATTTCAATAACTAGGAGGATATTTACCCATAAATAGATGACATCATCCTGCTACTCATAAAAATAGCGGCAAAAAAAAGCGCTGCCCGAGAGCAGCGCTTATCATTATAAACGTTTGAAAGCTTAGCTGTTTGCAACGACTTTCGCGGCAATCGCAGCATCAGAACGTTTAAGGATGGCGTAGGCCACACCCGCCAGCACGGTACCGGCCAGAATGGCCACCAGGTACAGCAGAACCGGTGTGATAGCGCCAGGGATGAGCAGCACGAACAGACCACCGTGCGGTGCCATCAATTTTGCACCGAAGGCCATCGACAGTGCCCCCGTCAGCGCTCCCCCAGCGATACAGCAAGGCAGAACGCGCATCGGGTCACGAGCAGCGAAAGGAATCGCCCCTTCAGAGATGAAGCACAGGCCCAGCACCAGCGCCGCCTTACCGCCCTCGCGCTCACCCTGTTCGAACTTATGACGCGCCAGCAAGGTCGCCAGACCCATCGCCAGCGGTGGCACCATACCTGCCGCCATAATGGCCGCCATTGGGGCATAGACCGAGGAACTCAGCAGAGCGACACCAAACGCATAGGCCGCTTTGTTAACCGGCCCACCCATGTCGGTACACATCATCGCGCCGAGGATTGCGCCCAACAGGACCGCATTGGCGGTGCCCAGAGACTGCAACCATGCAGTCAGACCCGCCATGATTTTCGCGACCGGCGTACCCACCACGTAGATCATGATTAGACCGGTTATCAGGCTCGCCACCAGCGGAATGATCAGTATCGGCTTAAGCGCTTCCATACTCTGCGGCAGACGCAGCTTGTTGCTGATAAATTTCGCCACATAACCCGCGAGGAAACCGGCAATGATACCGCCGATGAACCCTGCACCCGTGCTCACCGCCAACATACCGCCGATAAGACCCGGAGTCAGACCCGGACGGTCAGCAATCGAGAAAGCGATAAAACCTGCCAGAACCGGCACCATCAGCGCGAAGGCCGATGCACCACCAATCTGCATGAGCGCAGCGGCCAGCGTGCCTTTAACTTCAAAGGCCTTGATACCAAAGATGAATGACAGAGCGATACACAGCCCTCCCGCCACCACCATCGGCAGCATGTAGGACACACCGGTCAACAAGTGACGATACGGACCGCTGCCAGTCTCTTTTTTCTTGCCGGAAGACGCCTGCCCCTGCTTCTTAGGCTCAAACAGCTCGGCTTCGACCAGTGCCTTGTCTAATTCCTGCTTGGTCTTTTTCAGCGCCAGGCCGGTCGAGGTACGGTACATCTGCTTACCGGCGAACTTCTCGAGGTCAACCTCGATGTCGGCGGCAACGATAACCAAGTCTGCGGCGGCAACTTCTTCAGGGGTGATGGCATTACCGGCACCGACGGAGCCGCGCGTTTCAACCTTCACCCACCAGCCACGTTTTTTCGCTTCACTTTCAATGGCTTCGGCCGCCATAAAGGTGTGCGCCACGCCGGTCGGGCAAGCGGTCACCGCGACGATACGTTTAGGACCGGCAGCAGCAGGTGCCGCAGAGGCCGCGGTTTGCACCGGCGCATGATAGGCTTTAGCTTCGGTGGAAGCGCGCTGCACGAAGGCATCCGGCTCACGCACCGCATCGGCCAGCGATCCTAGATACAGATTCTTACCGTTCAGTCCGGCTTCTGCTGGCACGGCATCGCCCACGGCGAGAACCCATTCGGCTTCAGCGGCGCGAGTGACAAGCTGATGCCCTGACTTTTGCACGGCGGCAGCAAGCATATTTTTTGCAATCTGCGCACTTGCCTGTCCAATCTCTTTGTCTACTATCAGCAGCGTTTTCATTCTTTCTCTCCTGCTGTCAATTAAAAGGTTTCAGATCAACACGTGCCATCATCGCCGCCAACTGTGGACGGGAGCTGACACCAACATTGCTTTGGCTAACGGCCAACGCCGCGACGGCAGTAGCCAGACGCAGGGTATGTTCGCTGGACTCACGCATCAGTAGGCCGTAAATCAGTCCACCGACCATTGAGTCACCGGCCCCTACGGTACTAACGACTTCGCAGGAAGGCGGTTTGGCAATCCATGCACCCGAGGCGTTGACCCACAGCGCGCCTTCTGCGCCAAGGGAGATAACAACGTGAGCGATACCCTGATCGCGCAGCGCGTGAGCGGCTTCGACCACGTCGCTTAAGTCGTTGAGCTTGCGGCCAGCCCAGATTTCTAGCTCGCGGCGGTTAGGCTTAACCAGCCAAGGGGCCGCCTTCAGTCCGGCGACCAGCGCTTCACGACTGCTGTCGAAAATAATGCACGGGCACTGGGTGCGCAGACGAGCCATCCAGTCGGTGAACGCCTGCGGGTCGACACCCGCAGGCAGGCTGCCGCACACGGCGACCATGTCGAACTGCCCCAGCCAGCTCAGTGAGTCGTTAACAAAACGCTCCCAGTCCTGTGGCGTAACCTCGAAGCCCGAGAAGTTAAAGTCGGTCACTTCGGAGTCTTTTTCGGTCAGTTTGACGTTAATACGCGTGCGGCCTTCGACCACCTGAAAACGGTTGGCGATGCCCAGGCTGCTAAACAGATGCTGAAAACCGTCCTGATTCTCTTTACCCAGGAACCCGCCTACGGTGACGTCGATCCCTAAGTCTTTCAAAACTTTGGCAACGTTGATGCCCTTACCCGCAGCGTGCAGGCCGGCGGTCTGCACCAGATTGACTTCACCGCGTTCTATTTCAGGGGTGTAACCCACCAGATCGTAGGCCGGATTTAAGGTAATAGTTGCTACGCGACGGCTCATGCGCCCTCCCCAAGACCTTCGGAAATCGCTTCACCGATGGATTTCAATGCCACTTCGGCGTCTTCACCGCTGGCGGTAAAGCGCAGGTGGTGCCCTTTTTTAACGCCCAGAGCAACGACCTTCATCAGGCTGCGACCATTGGCAGGTTTGCCGCTACCGTCGAGGTTGGTGACGGTAATCTCGCTGTTAAATTTCTTGATGCAGTTGACCAGCGCCGTCCCCGGACGCGCGTGCAGTCCGTGTTCGTTGCGGATAACGTATTCGGCAGTCAACACCTGGCTCTGCTCTTCCACTTCGCTGGTCAGCAGCGCCAGCACGCCCACGGCATCGGCCTCTAACAGGCGCTCGGCCTTACCGGCTCGAAGCAGATCGCCCAGGTAGTTCAGCAAATCTAAAGGCTTGTCGTCGGCGACGGCCAGCGTCAGCAGCAGGGCCACCTTTTCGCCGTCGCTTTCAAATGCTGTAGCAGGACGGCTCACCGCCGCAGCACTGCCGAGGTTGCCGACAACGCTGTCACTCAGCCAGATGCCCTGTCCGAGATTCAGCGGCTTACGGCTGATAACGTCGCTGACGAAAGAGGTGTCAACCGCGCCAATTTGCTGAAGACGTCCTGCGTTCAGCGCCTGCAGCGTGATAAGGCTGTCGGCGGCAACGTCTACGGCAATAAGTTGAGTATCGAAACGGAATTCGGCCGCGGTTTTTTCGCCCATCAGCAGGCTACGCAGCTCTTCGGCGGAGTCGGTTTTTGCCATTTGCTCGGCGACACTGTCATCGCTGAGCACGTGGGTCAGCTGACGCAGCAAGGCAAGGTGTTCGTCAGAACGGGCGGCGATACCGATGACCACAAACGCCTTCTGTCCTTCGCCCCACTCAATCCCCTGAGGGAACTGGAACACCTGTACGCCGGTGTTCTGGACCAGGTCGCGCGTGTCGGTCGTTCCATGAGGAATGGCGATACCGTTACCCAAATAGGTTGAAGTTTGCAGCTCTCGGGCCAACATTCCGTCAACGTAACCTTCGCTAACGCGACCCGCGGCGGTGAGCGCAGCGGCAACCTGACGGATAGCGTCTTCTTTTGTGCCTGCGGCAGCGCCCAGGTGGATGTCTTGCTGTGACAACTGGAACATAATTCTCCTCTCCTGCCGAAATTGAATCGTTTCAGCTTTATTGAGAAAAAAGGAGCGCTGGCAGGTTATTTTGACTAACCGGACAACGCTGAAACGTTTCGTGCAGTCTCATTCTGCGGCGCTTATTTTGCAAGCATTACGCGTTTTGGCGTTGCATTTTTATGATGCTACGCACAATTTTCCTTTTTTAAGTTTTAAATTCTTTAGCGACGCATCGAAAAGCTGAAGTATAGCTGACCTCTATGCCTCAGGGTGCTGAAGCTTGCTGGCATTAAAGACAACGTGGCGGCTTTTTAGCATCCTGTGCTGGTTAGCCGACGCGGCCTCTTATTTGCTGATTAAAAGCCGTGTCTATTGTAAAAAACAGGCGTAAAATCCGCGCGATTCGCCTTATCCCCTTCCTTATTATTGTTTTGGTGCAAACCTAAAAAATGACAGTTTCAACCACTACCGCGCGTCGTCTCCGCCTGCCGGACATGACCTCCAGCGCGTTCCTGATTATTGCCTTTCTGACCGGTATCGCCGGTGCACTGCAAACCCCGACGCTGAGCCTGTTTCTGACCACCGAGGTCAAGGTTTCGCCGTTTATGGTTGGGCTATTTTTTACCGGTAGTGCGGTGATGGGGATTTTCGTCAGTCAGTTTCTCGGCGGCTGGTCGGATAAAAAAGGCGATCGCAAAACGCTAATTCTGTTCTGCTGCCTGCTTGGCGCACTGGGCTGCGTACTGTTTGCCTTCAACCGCAGCTACTTCATTCTGCTGCTGGTGGGCGTACTGCTGACCAGTTTTGGTTCCACCGCCAACCCGCAGATGTTTGCGCTTGCCCGCGAGCACGCCGACAAAACCGGGCGTGAAGCGGTGATGTTCAGCTCGATTCTCCGTGCGCAGGTTTCCCTCGCCTGGGTCGTGGGGCCTCCGCTGGCGTTTGCGCTGGCGCTGGGCTTCGGGTTCACCTTTATGTATTGCGCCGCCGCGGTGGCCTTTATTCTGTGCGGGATCATGGTCCGAGCGTTCCTGCCCTCAATGCCGAAAGCGATGCTGACTACCGCCGGTCCACTTGAGGCACCGCGCAACAACCGTCGCGATACGCTGATGCTGTTTATCGCCTGCTCGCTGATGTGGGCGGCCAACAGTATTTATCTGATCAATATGCCGCTGTACGTGGTGAAAGAGCTGCATCTGTCTTCAAAACTCGCCGGTATGCTGATGGGCATCGCCGCATGCCTCGAGATCCCAACCATGTTGGTTGCCGGTTATCTCGCCAGACAGCTGGGTAAGCGTTTGTTGATGCGCTTTGCGGTAATCTGCGGCGTACTGTTTTACGGCAGCCTGATGTTCTTCACCGGTCCCGCCACGCTGATTGCCATCCAGCTGCTCAATGCGCTGTTTATCGGGATTTTGGCCGGTATCGGCATGCTTTACTTCCAGGATTTGATGCCGGGACAGGCGGGTGCAGCTACCACGCTGTTCACCAACTCGACGCGTGCGGGCTGGATCCTGGCCGGGTCGCTGGCGGGATTAGTGGCGCAGTTCGCCAGCTATTACGCGGTGTTTTACGCGGCGCTGGCAATGGTGGTGGTGTCGGTCTTCTGCATCTGGCGCGTCAGGGAAGCCTGACGGCCATTAAGGCGCGGTGTCGAGCTCGAGCTGTAGCAGATACGTGAAGGCGTCGTCGCGATGGGTAAAACACATGTCGCGACGTGCCTGTAATGCCCCACAAACCTTGGGCCGCAGCGGTGAAGTAAAAATCTTGCAGCGCATCGTTTCATCGAGCTGAACGCAACGCGTATTGGCGGGTTTACCGTTAGGCATGCCTGGGATCGGGCTGGAAATTGACGGCGCGATACAGCAAGCGCCGCAGTCTGAACGACAGTCCATCGGTAGCTCTCCTCTGGGCTGCAGATTGAATGCGATGTAGGTTGAAACCTAATATCGGCAGACAATAACAGCACGGTGAAATTCCCACCACATAAATCGTCAAAAACCCCTTCAGGCGGCCATTTCATCACTCTTTTTGAGCTACCTACTTGCCTGAAATCACGCGCACGAGTAACGTGTCGCCCATTATCCAAACTTTTTGCAAACAGGTTATTTTTATGGCACGTGCTAACGAAATTAAACGCGGCTTCGTTGTAAATTACGACGGCAAACTGCTGCTGGTTAAAGATATTGATGTACAAAGTCCTAGCGCGCGTGGCGCAAGCACGCTGTATAAAATGCGTTTCTCCGACGTGCGTACCGGCATGAAGGTTGAAGAACGTTTCAAGGGTGATGACATCCTTGATACCGTTACCCTCACCCGTCGTAAAGTGAACTTCTCCTACGTCGACGGCGACGAATACATCTTTATGGATGACGAAGACTACACGCCTTACACCTTCAACAAATCACAGATTGAAGAAGAGCTGCTGTTCATTCCTGAAGGTGGACTGGCAGGTATGCAGGTTCTAACGTTGGACAGCCAGCTGCTGGCGCTCGAAATGCCGCAGACCGTTGAGCTGGAAATCATCGAAACCGCGCCTGGCATCAAAGGCGCTTCAGCCAGCGCCCGCAACAAACCAGCGACCATGAGCACCGGTCTGGTTATTCAGGTACCAGAATACCTGAGCACCGGCGACCGTATTCAGATTCACATCGCCGAACATCGCTATATGGGTCGTGCATAAGGATTGGGTTTCTCCCCGTCTTATAAAAGAGAGCGCTGCGGCGCTCTTTTTTTATGCCGGTATGCGACGACAATGGAACGATGTCCCACGCGCAAAGTTATGATCGATCTCACAAATGCGGCTTAATATTTGGACTTACCAATTTTCATTCCTGTCATATCACTTTACACTGCCAGTACTCATTAACGCCCAAATCAGACCTTGATTGCCTATTAAATCTTCCCCCGCGCGCTTTTGGCCTGACCAATTTAACCTATGCCCGAATGTGATGGAGTCAAAATGAACAAGATTTCCACTAGCCCGTTGCCTGCCAATGTTCAACAGCCGCAGTATGACCGTCGGGCGCTCAAGACCCGTATTGTGCACATCGGCTTCGGTGCTTTTCACCGCGCGCATCAGGCGCTGATGACCGACCGCGTGCTGAACCAGCAAGGCGGTGACTGGGGCATCTGTGAGATATCGCTGTTTGGCCGCGATAACCTGATCAAGGCACTGCGTGAACAAGACCACCTGTTCACCGTGCTGGAGAAGGGGGCACAGGGAAATCAGCCGATCGTCGTTGGCGCGGTTCACGAGTCGATGCACGGCAGGATTGAAGGGATCGACGCGATCGTCGAGAAACTGGCAGAGCCGCAGGTGGCTATCGTGTCATTGACCATTACCGAAAAAGGCTATTGTATCGAACCGGTCAGCGGCAAGCTCGACCTTCAGCATCCGGAGATCGTCAAAGATTTACAGGGCGGACACTCCCCCGCCACCGCGCCTGGCCTGCTGGTTGAGGCGCTGCGCCTGCGTCACCTGCGCGGGCTGCCGGGGTTCAGCATTCTCTCCTGCGATAACATTCCTGAAAACGGCCATGTGGTGAAAAACGCGATTCTTGGCCTGGCGCAGGAGAAGGATCCGGCGCTGGCAAGCTGGATCCACGAGTCTGTCACCTTCCCAAGCACCATGGTAGACCGCATCGTGCCCGCGCTTACCGAAGAGTTTGAAGCCGAAATCAGCCAGTCGCTGGGCGGCATCGGCGATCCATGCGGTATCGCCAGTGAACCCTTCATTCAATGGGTCATCGAAGACAACTTTGTGGCGGGCCGTCCGGCATGGGAAAAAGTCGGTGCACAGCTGGTTGACGACGTACTGCCGTTTGAGCAGATGAAGCTGCGCATGCTTAACGGCAGTCACTCGTTCCTCGCTTATCTTGGTTATCTGGCGGGATATCAATATATTAACAGCTGCATGGAGGATGAAAACTACCGCCGCGCGGCTTATCGACTGATGCTGAAAGAGCAGGCACCTACGCTCAGCGTGAGTGGAATCGACCTCACGGCCTATGCCGATAGCCTGATCGAACGCTACAGTAACCCGTCACTCAAACACCGCACCTGGCAAATCGCGATGGACGGCACGCAAAAACTGCCGCAGCGCATGCTGGACTCGCTGCGCTGGAATCTGCAACACGGCGGCGAATACGCCTGTCTGGCGCTGGGTGTCGCCGGCTGGATGCGCTACGTCAGCGGTGTTGACGACGCCGGGCAACCGATTGATATCAAGGATCCGATGGCGGAAAAGCTGCGCGAGATTGTGGCAGGCAGTCAGGACGGTGAAGAAAGAGTCCGTGCTCTGCTGGCGCTGAAGAGTGTTTTTGGAGAGCCGCTTGCGCGCGATACGTCGGCAATTGAGGCGATAACGGCGGCCTATCTCAGTCTGCAACGTTTGGGGGCTAAAGCCACCGTCGCGAATCTGGTGAAGTAACGCGCTTTGCCCCGCTAGTCGTTAAGGCTGGCGGGGACTGACCGGAAAAGATAGCCGTCGAACGTCGGATCTTCGGCGTCGGAAATCTCCAGCAGTTTGCTTTTCACATTCTCAAGATGCTGCCACATCGCCTGCTTCGCCGCCTTTGGCTCGCGGCGCAGCACTGCTTGCAGGATCTGCTGATGATCGTTAAGCCACAGTTCACTGTAGTTACTCTCCCCAATATGCTGATGCAGCCCCTGCCACATCGGGCTGTGCTTACGCACCTGCCACAGCTCATAGACCATATTCGCCAGCACGCTATTCTGTGAGGCCTGGGCCAGCAGCGTATGAAACAGCTCGTCGGCGCTCTCGTCGATGATACCCTGTGCCACAAAGCTTTTCTCAAGCTCGATGGCGTCACGCATCTTCAGGATATCCGCCTTGGTGGCCTGCACCGCTGCAAATGCCGCGACCTCACTCTCGAGCAGTTGGCGCGCCTGTAACAGCTCGAACGGACCGTAACCGCTGTCAGCACGAGGCGGCTGGACACCTTCTGCCTGTTCGAGCACGTAAACGCCGGACCCTTTGCGCACCTCAACCACTTTCTCCAGCTCGAGCATAATCAGTGCCTCACGCACGACGCTGCGGCTGACGGAAAACCGTTCGGCAATGTCACGTTCGGGGGGAAGCCGGTCGCCGGGCAGATGCTGGCCGGATGCGATTGCGTCACGCAGCTGATGCCCCACTTCCTGATAAAGCCGCATGTTACCCCCCACTTTTCTGAAAATATTGCTCAACAGTATATCACGCGGCCTGAAGGCGTTGCAGTTATGTGAAAATCTGTGAACCTATCGCGAAATCATCGGCTTGCTGCATCGTCCAATGCTGTAGCAGCCGCTGGCGAACGTCGCTCACCAGAGGCTTTTCACCGTCGCGTGGCGGTAAAAGTACAAAGCTGACGTCAGGAAGCGCGGGTAGCCGCGTCGCATCTCGCCACGGCTTAAGCCCCGAGGGTATCGATGAGGCATTGAGGCAGGCAACCCCGAGTCCCGCCAGCAGCGCAGACTGAAGACCCGCCACGCCTGACGCCGAATGCGTAATCGCGAAACTGACGCCGTTCTCCTCAAGCAACTGACGGGTAAACCCCTGCATGGCGCAGCCTGCGGGGAGGGCGAGCAGCGACAGTGGCCTGGCGGGATCCCAGTTGAACCCTTCAGCTGCGACCCAGTGTAAGGGTTCGCGACAGACCTGCGTGCCTTCATGCGCATGTGCCGGAGAAAGAATCTGCATTGAAAGACCAATATCAAAAGGGTCTTCGTCACGCTGGGCGCGGATATCAACACTTTTTTGCACTCTGACGTTCAGCCGCAGGTCTGGATAACGCTCGCGCAGTTTCACCAGCATGGGCGGTATCTCGTTGGGACGAAAGTAATCGGTAATCGCCAAACGCAGTTCGCCGGAAAAGGACACGCCTCGTACCTCATCTAATGCGCGCGCGCTCAGTACCAGCATCTCACGGGCAAAGACCCCTAGACGTTCGCCGCTGGGAGTCGGCGTCACGCCCTTTTTGCCACGCAGCAGCAAGCTTTGGCCGGTGAAATCTTCCAGCTTGCTCAACTGTTCGCTGACCGCAGAGGAAGAGAGATTCAGACGCGGTGCGGCGGCAGAGATGCTGCCAGCCTCAACGACGGTAACGAAAGACCGTAGATGATCGAGATTGAAAGGTCGCATGGGCATCCCTCGGCTTTATTGATGGATATCACCAGATGTTCCTGCTTTTCCGGGCAATCAGCAACGAATATCCTCTTCTGCATCACCCCATCAACCTATCGGAGAACGCTATGCCTGGGATCACGCTGCAACTTTCGGGTCATGAAGACCCTCAACTCGCCCACCGTCTGGCCAACGCGCTAACAAAATTAACCTGCCGGATACTCGATAAACGCCCGGAGCAGACGATGGTTATTGTGCGCTTTGTGCCTGCCGAACTTTGGTTTATTAACGGTCAGTCATTGCAGGCGCTAGCGCGTCACTCCTTTAGGCTGGAGGTAACCGTCACCGACGAGACCAATACCCGTGCACAAAAGGCGCAGTATCACCAAGAGGTCTATGCCCTGCTGGCAGAAACGTTGGGCGAACTGCATGAGCATTCGAATATTCATATCATCGATTGCCGTGCGGGCGCTTACGGCTATGGCGGAGTGACGCAGGAGTTTCGTTATCAGCATAATGAGTCGTTTTGTAGTTAAAAGAGCTTTCCGGTGGTCATAGAGCTTTAACAGGCTGGATTTTATCTTGCTGGAGGGGCATCTTATTGCGCATATTTGATGAATGGCCCGAAGGAAAACCCCAGGTAATAAGGAGCCTTCGGGCGCTATAAGGATTAAACATGACACAAACAAACCTGATAACCGGATTCCTCGGTAGCGGCAAAACCACCACCATCCGCCACCTGCTGGCACAAAAGCCGGAAAACGAAAAATGGGCGGTGCTGGTCAACGAGTTTGGTGAAATCGGCATCGACGGTGCACTGCTGGCAGACAGCGGCGCGGTGCTCAAGGAGATCCCTGGTGGATGTATGTGTTGTGTCAACGGCCTGCCAATGCAGATTGGCCTCAACATGCTGCTGAAACAGGCAAAACCAGACCGCCTGCTTATTGAACCCACCGGTCTGGGTCACCCAAAACAAATCCTTTCCCTTCTGACTTCAGACGTTTACAGCGGCTGGCTGACGTTAAACGCCTCGCTTTGCCTGCTGGATGCGCGTCAACTAAGCGACCCACGGGTTGTTGCCAACGAAAACTTTCGCGACCAGCTGGCCGCGGCCGACATCATCATCGCCAACAAAACGGATACCTATACAGAACACGATGACCGGATGTTGGCACAGTGGTTGAGCACGCAGGATGCCTCTTTGCAGTTAGAGCGCGTCTCGCAGGGGAAAATTAGCGCTGAATTGCTGAACCAGCCGCGCAGAAACGAGCGCGAACTGCCAGAGGGCAAGCATCACCACGCCCATCAGTCAAAGCAGGGACTGGCGGCGCTTAGCCTGCCGGGCCATCAGCGTTGGCGACGTGCATTGAACGAGGCCGGGGACTATTCCAGCTGCGGATGGATTTTTGATGGCGAGACGCTGTTCGACACCGCCGGGTTCCTCGATTGGGCACGGCAGGCACCGGTCGATCGCCTGAAAGCGGTGATACGTATAAAGGAAGGCACATTGCGGGTGAACCGTCAGGGTAATGACCTTCACATCGACACGCTTTCGGCGGCGCCCTTAGACAACAGAATTGAATTAATATCCCACGGCAAGACCGACTGGAACGCTCTTCAATCCATCTTGTTGAGGATTCGTTTAAGTTAGCAGGCTTACCGTATCGCTAGTTATGATATTTTTATTACTTAAAACAGGTTTTGATTTATGTTTCGCCGCAATCTTCCCGTGATCCTGCTACTAAACGTATTGGGTATCGCGCTTTTCCTCTCTTATTATCTGCCAGCAAACCACGGTTTTTGGGCGCCTATCGATACGTCGGTGTTCTTTTATTTTAATCGTCATCTGGCCACCAACGAGACGTTTCTGCACTTTGTGGCCGTCACCAATAACCGTGCGTTCGACGTCTGCTCCCTGCTGGCGATGGGGCTGCTCTATTTCTCTTATTTCATTAAAGAAGACCGCACGGGGCGTCGACGCATGATTATCATCGGCGTTGTGATGCTGTTGACGGCGGTGGTACTTAACCAGTTGGGCCATCAACTGCCGGTCGCGCACAAGAGTCCTTCACTGAGTTTTCCGCACGTTAACCGTGTTAGCGAACTGACCGGTATTCCGACCAAAGACTCGTCCGGTGACAGCTTCCCTGGCGACCATGGAATGATGCTGATGGTGTTCACCGTCTTCATGCTTCGCTACCTCGGTAAACGCGCCTTCGCGATAGCCGTTCTGATAACCGTGCTGTTCTCGATGCCACGTCTGATGATTGGCGCACACTGGTTCACCGATATCATGGTAGGTTCATTGTCGGTAGTGCTGGTGGGTGCAAGCTGGTGGTTAATGACCCCTGCGAGTGATTTTTTGGTCAACTGGCTTGATAAAAAGCTTCCCAAAAAAGCGCTAAAATAATCACTCTTTAAGAAAAAACTCATTCTGAAAGACATCGTTTTTTATTATGGCTCGAACAACATTGACATGTTTTCGGGCCATTTAATTTGTTGCCAATGTAAATAGGCGGAAAGCGAAAAATGCTCGCAGACCCCGTCCTGCTGCGGTTTTAGGCCAAATGAGCACAAAACTCAATCAGCGATTTTTAAATTAATAGTTACATTGCTTTACATCATTATTTCTTATTAAAAAAGCGTTAAAACCTCTCGCATTCCCCCGATCATTACGGTAATCTCGACCACGTTGCACAGAAATGTGGCATGACTGGCTTGATTCCAATTAATAGTGTGCTGTTCCGCACAATTTGCTGGCTAAGCCTTTGCCCGAGACTGTAGCGACGGGTAATCTCGCTTGGTTTTGGCAAATTGATAACGAACGTTTTGTTTCGTTAAGGACAGCAAGGGAAAACAACAATAATGGTCAAGTCTCAACCGTTTCTGAGATATGTAATGCGGGCTATCCCCGCGATTGGCGCGGCAATTCTTCTCTCCGCGTGTAGTGGTATACATTCTTCGAACACAGAAAACGCACAAACTGAGATGCATGCAGTTAAAGACAAAGATGGTCTTTTACTTCAAGCCTCTCAGGATGAATTCGAAGCAATGGTTCGTAACGTCGATATTAAATCCAAAATCATGGATCAATATGCAGACTGGAAAGGCGTTCGTTATCGGTTAGGCGGTGACAGCAAGCGTGGTATTGATTGCTCAGCCTTCGTACAGTTAACATTCCGCGAACAATTTGGCATGGACCTACCTCGTTCAACCTACGAACAGGAAGACATGGGCAAGAAGATACAGCGTAACAAGCTGCGTCCAGGCGACTTAGTGCTGTTCCGTGCAGGCTCTACCGGCCGCCACGTGGGCATTTACCTTGGCAACGATCAGTTCGTCCATGCTTCTACCAGCAACGGCGTGATGATTTCAAGCCTGAGCGAAGCCTACTGGACCAAGCGTTATCGTGAAGCAAGACGTGTATTGACCGGTGCTAGACCGAGCAGCAATACAGGTACACTCACGACGGCGATGTTGCAGTAAAAGAATCTCCTCTTGTTGTTCAAGCCAAGCAAATAAAAAAGGGCCCTCCGCGAGGGTCTTTTTTTATGGCTGTTCCACACCGCCTGAACGCCTACCCCGCCCAGACGCTTTCTCTTAGGTCCTTGCCTAAACTTGTGATAAAACAACCAAAATGGTCGTTTACAGATTTTCAATCTATTATTGAGTCATCACAGCGTCAGCGGCGCCAATTCAGGAGTTAATTTTCAGGATGTTTCCTCGCGCACTCATAGCTCTGTTTCTGTCGCTCACAGGATTTACTGCGCACGCCGAATCTATCGATGATGGCTACGCCTTTGCCATTCTTGGTTCGCCAAAATACATTTATAACTTCAGTCATTTTGACTACGTAAACCCCGCCGCGCCGAAAGGCGGTAGCATTACCCTGTCGGCCATCGGCACCTTCGACAATTTCAACCGCTTCGCCTCTCGCGGAAATGCCGCCATCCGCAGCGACACGCTCTATGACAGCCTGTTTACTCCCTCAAGCGATGAAATAGGCAGTTACTATCCGCTTATCGCCGATTCTGCACGCTATGACAGCGACTTCCGCTGGGTTGAGGTCGAGATAAACCCCCACGCGGTGTTTCAGGACGGCAGCCCGATTACCGCCGGTGACGTCGAGTTCACCTTCCATAAGTTCATGACCGAGGGCGTACCGCAATTTAGGGTGGTCTATAAGGGCGTGGTGGTGAAAGCCATTGCGCCGCTGACGGTGCGCTTCGAGTTCCCGCAGCCGAATAAAGAGCAGATGCTGGGCCTTTTAGGCCTGCCGGTTATTCCGAAGACGTTCTGGGAGCATCGAAAATTCAATGAGCCACTGGCGACGCCACCGCTCGGCAGCGGCCCCTATCGCATCACCGACTATAAGCTAGGCCAATACATCATCTATTCGCGAGTCCCGAACTACTGGGCGGCTAACCTGCCGGTAAACCGTGGACGCTATAACTTCAACACCATCCGCTACGACTATTACCTCGACGATAACGTGGCGCTTCAGGCCTTTAAGTCGGGTGCCTTTGATTTTCGCAGCGAACCCTCGCCCAAAAACTGGGCAACACAATATCAGGGCAGCAACTTCTCACGGAATTTAATCATTCGGCAGGATGATGAGAATAAGGCGGCGCAGGACACGCGCTGGCTCGCATTCAATATTCAGCGCCCCATTTTCAAGGACCGCAAGGTCAGAGAGGCGTTGACGCTGGCGTTTGATTTCAACTGGATCAATAAGGCGCTGTTCTACGGTGCCTATCAGCGAACCGACAGCTATTTCCAGAACACCGACTATGCGGCAAAGAACTACCCTGACGCCGCCGAACTGGCCTGGCTCGCGCCGCTGAAGGGCAAGGTGCCCGATGAGGTCTTCAGCGAGCTGTATCACCCGCCGTCCACGGACGGCAGCGGCAATGACCGCGCAAATCTGCTTAAGGCAACGGCTCTGCTCAAAGAAGCGGGCTGGACGGTCAAAAACCAGCAGTTGGTGAACAATCAAACCGGCACGCCGTTCACTTTTGAACTGTTGCTCCCGAGCAGCGGCAATACGCAGTACGTGCTGCCTTTCCAGCACAATTTACAGCGGCTCGGCATTACAATGAACATTCGTCAGGTCGATAACTCGCAGTTTATCAGCCGCCTGCGCAACCGGGATTACGACATGATACCGACCGTTTATCGCGCACAGCCTTATCCGGGCACCGACCTGCAGATCATGTGGAACTCGAAATATCTCAATTCCACCTATAACACGCCGGGGGTGTCCGACCCTGCGATTGACCAGTTGACCAACGAGATTGTGGCACATCAGGGTCAGCCAGATGCCCTGCTCTCGCTTGGCCGCGCGCTTGACCGGGTGCTGACCTGGCACATGTACATGATTCCGATGTGGTACACCAATCGCGACCGTTACGCTTATTGGGACAAGTTCTCGATGCCGGAAATTCGCCCGCCCTACTCGCTAGAGCTGGACACCTGGTGGTATGACGTGAACAAAGCCTCGCGCCTGCAATCGGCCAGACAGTAAGGAGACTCACTTGACTGCTTATCTGCTTCGCCGCCTGCTTCTGGTTATTCCGACGCTATGGGCGATTATTACAATCAACTTTTTCATCGTGCAGATAGCGCCGGGCGGCCCGGTCGATCAGGCTATCGCGGCCATCGAGATGGGCCAGAACAGCGGTCTGCCGGGCAGCAACGGCGGCAGTGGAACCGGCCATGCCAACGCAGGCGTCGGTCAGGTCGGCGACAGCCAGTACCGCGGCTCTCGTGGCCTTGACCCGGAGGTGATCGCCGAAATTACCCGCCGCTACGGTTTCGACAAACCGCTGCATGAACGCTATTTCGACATGCTGTGGCGCTACGCGCGCTTCGACTTTGGCGATAGCCTTTTTCAAGGGGCATCGGTGATGCAGTTGGTAAAATCCAGCCTGCCGGTCTCGGTCAGTCTGGGCCTGTGGAGCACGCTGATTATCTACCTGGTGTCCATCCCGCTCGGCATCCGCAAAGCGGTCAAAAACGGCAGCGCCTTCGATATCTGGAGCAGTACGGTCATCATCATCGGCTACGCGGTGCCGTCGTTCCTGTTCGCCATTATGCTGATCGTGTTCTTTACCGGCGGCAACTATCTGGACTGGTTCCCGCTGCGCGGCCTGACCTCGGCCAACTTTGACTCGCTGCCATGGTATGGCAAAATCTCCGACTATCTGTGGCACATCACGCTGCCTGTGCTGGCAACGGTGATTGGCGGCTTCGCGACGTTGACCATGCTAACCAAAAACTCGTTCCTTGATGAGGTACAGAAGCAGTATGTGGTCACCGCACGCGCTAAGGGGTTGGATGAGCGCAAAATCCTTTACCGCCACGTGTTTCGCAATGCGATGCTGTTGGTGATCGCCGGTTTTCCGGCAACCTTTATCAGCATGTTCTTTACCGGTTCACTGCTGATTGAAGTGATGTTCTCGCTGCACGGTCTTGGCCTGCTGGGATACGATGCCACGCTACAACGCGACTTCCCGGTCATGTTTGGCACGCTGTATATCTTCACCCTGATTGGCCTGCTGCTGAACATCGTCAGCGACATCACCTACACGCTGGTTGACCCGCGCATCGACTTCGAGGGCCGTCAGTGATGAAGCTTAACCCGATTAACCGCGCGCGTTGGGCTCGTTTTCGCCAGAACCCTCGCGGTTTTTGGTCGCTGTGGATATTCCTGCTTATTCTGCTGCTGGCGATGCTGTCAAACGTGCTGGCCAACGAGAAGCCGCTGCTGGTGCGTTATCAGGGGCATTTCTATGTCCCTTTTATGGTGAACTACAGCGAATCGACCTTTGGCGGCGAACTGCAAACCGCCACTGATTATCAGGACCCTTTCGTGGTGAAGCAGCTTGATAGCCACGGCTGGGTTATCTGGGCACCGCTGCGCCAGAGCTACAACTCGATAAACTTTTCGACCCAACAGCCGTTCCCGTCGCCACCGTCCACGCAAAATCTGCTCGGTACCGACAGCAACGGGCACGACGTGCTGGCCGAGATCCTCTACGGGCTGCGTATCTCGCTGCTGTTTGGTGCCATGCTCACTCTGCTATCGTCGGTTATCGGCATCGTCATGGGGGCGACGCAGGGCTATTACGGCGGCAAAATCGACCTGTGGGGGCAGCGCTTTATTGAGGTCTGGTCCGGCATGCCGACGCTGTTTCTTATCATCATGCTCTCAAGCGTGGTGCAGCCTAATTTCTGGTGGCTGCTGCTGATAACCGTGTTGTCTGGATGGATGGTGCTGGTTGGCGTCGTGCGCGCTGAGTTCCTGCGCACACGCAATTTTGACTATATCCGCGCGGCACAGGCAATGGGCGTCGCAGACCGGACCATTATGCTGCGCCACATGCTGCCCAACGCGATGGTCGCCACGCTGACCTACATGCCGTTTATTCTCTGCGGGTCGATTACTACCCTGGCTTCGCTAGACTTTCTTGGCTTTGGCCTGCCCATTGGCTCGCCGTCGCTAGGATCACTGCTGTTAGAAGGCAAAAACAATATTCAGGCACCGTGGCTCGGCATCAGCGCATTCTTGGTGCTTGCCGTCCTGCTGTCGCTGCTGATTTTTATTGGTGAAGCGGTACGCGACGCCTTTGACCCCAGCCAGACCCCTTAGGAAGGCCAACAGATGCCACATTCGCCGCTGCTAAGCATTGATAATCTGGATATCGCCTTCCGGCAGGACGGCAGGCTTTCTCAGGTCGTCAGTAATCTGTCTTTGAGCATGAACGCCGGGGAAACACTGGCATTGGTCGGCGAGTCGGGTTCGGGAAAGAGCGTCACCGCGCTGTCGATACTGCGCCTGCTGCATACCCAGTCGGTGGTTTATCCGCAGGGCGATATCCTTTTCGAGGGCCAGAGCCTGCTGCATGCCACCGAGGCGCACCTGCGTGAGACTCGTGGCAATCGTATCGCGATGATTTTTCAGGAGCCGATGGTTTCGCTGAATCCGCTGCATACCATTGAAAAACAGCTCGCCGAGGTGATTACACTGCACCGAGGCCTGCGTCGCGAGGCTGCACGCGCGGAGATAGTGCAGTGTCTGGACCGCGTAGGCATCGCGCAGGCAGCCTCGCGGCTCGGTGATTTCCCGCATCAGCTTTCGGGCGGTGAGCGGCAGCGCGTGATGATTGCCATGGCTATCCTCACGCAGCCTAAGCTGTTGATTGCCGATGAACCGACCACCGCGCTGGACGTCTCGGTGCAGGCGCAAATCCTCAAGCTACTGCACGAACTTAAGCAGGAACTGGGCATGGCGATGCTATTTATTACCCACAACCTGCGTATTGTGCGCTCCATCGCCGATAACGTGGCAGTGATGCGCGCCGGAGAATGCGTCGAGTACAGCAGCAAGACGGCGCTGTTTGCCGCGCCTCAGCACGCCTACACGCGTCAACTGTTACAGGCGGAGCCAAAGGGCAGCCCGTTACCGGTCAAGCCTGACAGTCCACTGCTGCTGCGCGTGGAGAACCTGAGCGTTGGGTTCCCGGTACGTCGAGGCCTGCTCCGCCGCACCGTCAGTGTCAAGCTGGCGCTGGACAAACTCAGCTTCTCTCTGCGGCGTGGGGAAAGTCTCGGGCTGGTTGGCGAATCAGGCTCGGGTAAAAGCACAACCGGACTTGCCCTGTTGCGTCTGCTCCATTGCGAAGGAAAAATCGAATTCGACGGTCAGCCGTTACATAGGTTTAATCGCCGCGCCATGCTGCCGTTTCGCAGTCGAATCCAGGTGGTATTTCAGGACCCCTATTCCGCGCTGAATCCCCGCTTGAACGTGATGCAGATTATCGCCGAAGGGCTTATGGTGCATAAGCGTCTAACAGAACAACAGCGTGAGGAGCAGGTGATTGCCGCGATGCGCGAGGTGGGGCTGGATCCTCAGACGCGTCACCGTTATCCCACCGAGTTTTCCGGCGGTCAGCGGCAGCGCATTGCCATCGCTCGCGCGCTTATCCTGCAACCGGAGCTGGTTATCCTGGACGAACCCACGTCATCACTGGACAAATCCGTGCAGGCGCAGATTCTCGAGCTGTTACACAACCTGCAACAACGCTACGGCCTGTCGTATCTGTTTATCAGCCATGATTTGCACGTGGTGAGGAGCCTGTGCCATCAGGTGATTGTCTTGCAAAAGGGGAAAGTGGTCGAACAGGGGGACTGTGAAAAGCTGTTTACGCGGCCTGAACAGGCCTATACGCGTGAATTATTGGCGTTAGCAGAAGCAAATGACGGTCAGCAGCGTTAGCCAACGGCCATTAGAAGGGATAAATTGCGGAGACGGAAACCGATTCGGCGATGGCGGTGCCGATGTTTTTCAGGCGGCACATGGTGGCGCTCTCGTCGTCGCGTTTAACAAACAGGCACAGCTCGCCTTCGCACTCGACGATGTTACTCTCGACCTGAATTTCGCGTAAGGAGAGGTTCAGGCTCTGTAGCACCTGGCGGGCGCTGTCCCCTTCAGGGCTGAGCAGCTTCAGGCCGACCAAGTTGCTATCCTCTTCGTCTGCCGGCAGTGAAATAGCTTCCACTTTGATGCCCGCAAAACCAGAAAGCCAGCGGTAACTCTGTGGCAAACGGTGGACGACGGAAAAATGATTGGTATTCACAATACTCCCAAGAAATATTCAACAATAAATTTACAAAATTGCAACTCATGAACCAAGGTATAACGCACAATCCGTGGTTTTGCCTGATAAATAGTTAAAAAAGAAGCCACTATTTACATGACATTAACCATTTAAGTACATAAGCGGTACATTATGGCGTTTTTTTGACCACCAGCTTGTGTTTTTGAGATCTCGATCTCACTTCGAGTCATTTGTAACCCTTTCCGAATCATTTCTCAACCAATTTCATTCATCGCCGTTACCTTTTAGACGCCATAATGTCACAAAAAACAAACAAACCGAGGTGGTAAATAAATTTAAAATTATACTTATCAATATCTTGTACGTGTTACATTTGGTTAATAAAAAACGAACCAAAAGGTTCATTACAATTTGGACATTTCGCCCTTTTTAGCCTACAAAGTGTTACTAAATTGTTAATCAAAATCCAAATGAAAACAGAATGTTATTTTTTAGCACGATTTGTTAGCGCTTTTTGGCAAATCAGGGATTATCATCCACACCGTTTTTACTGGATTACTCTATCAATGAGGCAAAGAACCTCTTAAAGAGGCCCCCAGCTTCTGCGTAACCTGATAAAAAATAATAACTTTTGGCAAGCCGCAGGCTTATTCCCCCTTCCTTTAGAGAAATGTGATGGACAAAAAACGTTCACTTTTTGACGAAAACACCCAGGAAAATGGTACCGGTTTCAGTCGCCGCGACATGCTAAAAGGCGTGGGTTCGGCGATGGTTGCTGCTACCCTTTTGGGCTTTCCGTTTTTAACCCAGGCAGAAACAGACACCGCAACCGGATCACCGGTTATCTTCACCCAGTTCTTTATTGTTTCTCAGGCGATTACCGAGCATCAGGATCTCAGTCCAGGCATGTCTGCGCGTATCTTCAACGCCTTCTATCATGGCAATCCGCAGTTTGCGACGCAGGTGACCAAACTTTATGGTCTGCTGCAGCCTAACCAGCGTGCAAAACAGTTTCAGGAAGTCGCGAAACAAAATGGCCTTGGCGATGTGCTGACCAGCATCATCACCGGCTGGTACACAGGCACGATTAAGAATGGTACCGATACCATTCTTATTTCCTATAAAGATGCCCTGATGTATCGCCCGGTAAGCGATGGACTGATTGTGCCGACCTACTGTGGCAATGGCCCTCTGTGGTTCACCGCCCCACCTCCGGCCGCCCCGATGCCGGAATATATGAAAGAAGAACGCTTAAAAGCGACGCCTGATACTGTTAATACGAGCAAAGCATGATGAATAAACCTACTTTTACCGCAGACGGCGATGCGTCTGCTGACGTTATTATTGTTGGTTCAGGGATTGTTGGCGGCATGATTGCCGACCAAATGGTCAGCCTGGGGCATTCCGTGCTGGTGCTGGAAGCCGGTCTGCGCATCGAGCGCGCACAGGCCGTTGAAAACTGGCGTAATATGCCGTTTGCCAACCGTGCAGGCTCAGACTTTCAGGGACTGTATCCGCAGTCCGAGCTGGCGCCTGCTCCGCTCTATTTCCCGAAAAATAACTATGTGAATCTGACCGGCCCAAGCGCCAGCAGCTTCCAGCAGGGCTACCTGCGTACCGTCGGCGGCACAACCTGGCACTGGGCGGCCTCGTGCTGGCGTCACCTGCCAAACGACTTCAAGATGAAAACCCTGTACGGCGTTGGCCGTGACTGGCCAATTTCCTATGAAGAGCTGGAACCTTATTACTGCCGCGCGGAAGAAGAGATTGGCGTTGCGGGCCCAAGTGACCCAGCGTTGCAGTCCCCTTCCCAGCGCAGTAAACCTTATCCGATGGAGCAGGTTCCTTACGCCTATGGCGATACCCGCTTCGCGGAAGTGGTCAATCCGCACGGCTTCAAATCTGTCCCTATCCCACAGGGCCGCAGTACGCGCCCGTGGAACGGTCGCCCAACCTGCTGCGGCAACAACAACTGTCAGCCAATCTGCCCTATTGGCGCTATGTACAACGGCATTAGCCACGTCGAGCGTGCGGAGAATAAAGGCGCTGTCGTCCTGGCCGAGTCCGTGGTTTACAAGATTGATACCGACGAACACAACCGCGTTACCGCCGTACACTGGCTGGACAACAAAAAGCAGTCACACAAAGCGACCGGTAAGGTCTTCGCACTGGCCTGTAACGGCATCGAAACACCGCGCCTGCTGCTGATCGCCGCCAACGAGAAAAACCCGAACGGTATCGCCAACTCTTCCGACCACGTTGGTCGCAACATGATGGACCACTCGGGCTTCCACTGTACCTTTATCGCCTCAGAACCGCTGTGGATTGGCCGTGGTCCTGCCCAAAGCAGCTGCCTGGTTGGCCCACGTGACGGGGAATTCCGCAGCAAATACTCTGCCAACAAAATGATCGTCAATAACATCAGCCAGGTGATCCCTGCCACCAACAAAGCGCTGGAGATGGGACTGGTGGGCGAAGAGCTGGACGCCGAGATCCGCCGTCGCTCGATTTATGGCGTGGATCTCTCCATCAGCCTGGAACCGTTGCCGGATCCCAATAACCGCCTGACGCTCAGCAAGACACGTAAGGATCCGCACGGCCTGCCTTGTCCGGATATCCACTATGACGTGGGCGATTATGTGCGTGGAGGTGCAGTTGCGGCTCACAAGCAGCTGGAAGAAATCGGCAAGCTGTTCATGGCCGAAGATTTCAACATCACCACCAGCCTGAACGCCAATAACCACATCATGGGTGGCACCATCATGGGCAATGACCCGAAAGATTCGGTGGTCAACGGCGACTGTCGTACCCACGACCACGAAAACCTGTGGCTACCGGGCGGCGGGGCTATCCCTTCTTCGAGCGTGGTGAACAGCACCCTGACAATGGCGGCACTGGCATTGAAAGCGGCCGATGATATGGCGAAATCTCTGGCAGGTACGGCATGAAAAAATTACTGAGTTTAGGCCTGCTGGGCGCGGCGCTTAGCGGCTTTACGGGCATGGCATCGGCACAGGACAGCCAGCTTGACCTGATTGCCAAAGGGAAACTGGTCGCGACGGCGGCCGACTGTCAGGCTTGTCATACCAATCCGGAAGGCGGTAAGCCTTTTAGCGGCGATTACGCGATTCACTCGCCGATGGGCACGATTTATACTACCAACATTACGCCGTCGAAGCAGTTTGGTATCGGCAACTATACGCTACAACAGTTTAGCCGCGCGGTGCGTGAAGGAGTGCGTCCGGACGGTGAAAATCTTTATCCGGCGATGCCCTATACCTCTTACAGCCACATGAGCGACGAAGATATTCAGGCAATGTATGCCTATTTCCAGCTCGGGGTAAAACCGGTTGAACAGCCAACCAAGCCAACCGCATTGCCGTTCCCGTTCAATATGCGCATCGCGATGGCGGGCTGGAATCTGATGTATCTGGACAGCTCGGCGTTCAAGCCTGACCCAACCAAGAGCGAGCAATGGAACCGAGGCGCGTATCTGGTTAACGGCGCAGGCCACTGCGACACCTGCCACACACCGCGTAATCTGATGATGGGCGAAGTGACCAGCAAACCGCTAGCTGGTGGCATGGTCGGTCCATGGTATGCACCCAACATCAGTTCAGATCCGGTAAGCGGTATCGGTAACTGGACGCAGGCACAGCTGGTTGAATACATGAAAACCGGTCGCACCCTGGGCAAAAACCAGGCGGCGGGCCCGATGGCCGAGGCGGTGCAAAACAGCCTGCAATACCTGCCGGAATCCGATCTCAACGCGATCGCTTTCTATTTGAAAAACAGCACGCCGGTGCGTGACCCTGCCGATCAAAAGGCGGCCGACAGCTTTGCTTCGAAACAGGTTAACGTAGAAGAGGGTCTGCGCGGTGCGCATCCATCCAACGCTAATAACACCATTATCGGCGGTGCGGCCCTGTTCAGCGGCTACTGCGCGAGCTGTCACCAGCCGGACGGCGGCGGCAGTAAAAATCAGGCTTATCCGTCTTTGTATAACAATACCGCGACCGGCCTGAACAACGCGTCCAACTTGATCTCGGCGATCTTGTACGGCGTTGACCGACAGGTTGGAGATCAACACGTGCTAATGCCGAAATTCGGCGAAGGTTCGTACGTTGGGCAACTGACCGACGCACAAATTGCCGACATCTCCAACTATGTACTGACCAACTTCGGCAATGCGGATATTCAGGTGACCTCACACGACGTGGCCGTGCTGCGCGCCGGGGGTCCAGTTACGCTGCTCGCTAAGCTACAGCCGTTTATGGCACCGGCGATGGGAGTGGGTGTGATTATCGTGCTGGCGCTGATTTTCTGGCTGTTCAGCAGGCGTAAAAACCGCCGTCGCTGATGGCCGGTTGAGACGTAAAAAAGGAGAGCGCCAGTGGCGCTCTCCTTTTTATTTGTGCCGTATATGCCGGAGAACTAGCCGCGTCCGACAAACGGCATCGCGGTGGCCATCACGGTCAAGGTCAGAATATTGGTGCCGTCAGGCTGGTTCGCCATAAACGCCACCGCTTCGCCGACCTTGTCGGCCGGCATGACAGGTTCCTGCGCCAATTCGAAATCTGCCTGAAGCCTGCCGCTTAATGCCTTGTTGCCCATATCAGTCGCGGCGTTGCCGACGTCGATTTGCCCACAGGCAATATTATAGCGACGACCATCAAGCGAGGTGCTCTTGGTCAGGCCGGTTATCGCGTGTTTGCTGGCGGTATACGCCGCCGAAAAAGGACGCGGCGTATGGGCCGAGATAGAACCGTTGTTGATAATTCTGCCGCCCATCGGGGTTTGCTGCTTCATCAGCTTGAACGCCGCCTGCGTACACAGGTAGGCACCGTTCAGATTGGTGTTGATGACCGTCAACCAGTCCTCGTAAGGTTGATCCTCAATCGGCTGTTCCTTGACGTTGGTACCGGCGTTATTAAACAGCACGTCGAGGCGGCCAAAGTTTTCCTGAACCGTTGAAAACAGCGCCGACACCGAATCAGGACTCGTAACGTCCACGGTCAACGCGTGCGCCTGGCCGGGCGCAAACTGCGCGACGGCCTGGCTGAGCTTTTCCTGGTTACGCCCGGTCAGGATGACCACAAATCCGCTGGCGGCCAGTGCCTTGGCGGCGCTCAGACCGATCCCGCTGCCTGCTCCGGTAATCAGGGCAATCTTCTTTCCGTTATGGCTCATAGGTTTTCCAAAAATCAGACTGGGCTACGCGTTACACCGCGGCCATCATGCCACCGTCAACAAACAGCAGGTGACCATTCACAAAATCAGAGGCGCGTGAAGACAGGTAAACTGCGGCGCCGATAAGCTCTTCAGGGTTGCCCCAGCGCGCTGCGGGGGTTCGCTTGCACAGCCAGTCGGAGAACTCTTTGTTGTCCACCAACGCCTGCGTCATGTCGGTCTTGAAATAGCCCGGTGCGATACCGTTCACCTGAATATTATAGCGAGCCAGTTCAACGCACATGCCGCGGGTCAGCATTTTCACCGCCCCTTTAGAGGCCGCGTAAGGCGTGATGGTATCGCGCCCCAGTTCGCTCTGAATGGAACCGATGTTGATGATTTTGCCGCGTTCACGTTTAACCATATAGCGTGCGACGGCCTGCGAAACCAGGAATACCGACTTTTGGTTGACGGCGACAATGTCGTCCCAGTCTTTTTCCGGGAATTCTGTGAATTTATGACGACGCTGAATACCGGCGTTGTTGACCAACACGTCGATAGCACCAATCTCACGCTCAATCTTGTCGATAGCGTCGTTCACCGCTTTGCTATCTGTCACGTCGAACGCCACAGGATGGGCAATGAATCCCGCTGCGCGCAGGCTCTCAGCGGCCTTGTTGGCCGACTCCTGCGTCGTGCTGTTGATAATGATTTCGGCGCCGTGTTCGGCCAGCCCTTTTGCCAACAGGTATCCCAGTCCGCGTGATGACCCGGTGACCAGAATTTTTTTGTTATCCAGCGAGAATAAGTTTGTCATTACGATTTTCCTGACGTTACCGATAAAAGTGTTCGTGAGACCCACGACCCAGGCGAAAAAATTTATGTCATTCAATCAAAGCGGTTTACCCGGCCGCAAACTGTGATACAGATCACGCTACAGGGTGTTAAGAAACTCTGTTACCGCAAGCGTGATCCGGGTCATCCGCCCCGTTCTTCTTAAGCGAAATTCTGCTTAGGTATTGGCCTGGGGAAAGGCAACAAGATGTTACATCATCATGAAAATGAAAGTTTTTTGCTTCTGCTGCTCACGTTGTTAAGAGTTAGCCAATTTGGTAACATAAACACCATGTTACCCGCCCATTTTGGACTCACAGGCACCGCATGAGAAACCAGCGCGTCACACTGCAGGACATCGCGTTACTCGCCGACGTCACGAAAATGACCGTCAGCCGTTTTCTGCGTACGCCAGAAAAAGTGTCCCCTGAGACCCGCGAGCGCATCACCAAGGTCATGCAGGAAGTCGGCTTCCCGTTGGAGGAGGCTGAAAAAAAGAGCAAAAGCAAAAAGATAGGAATTTTAGTCCCCTCTTTTAACAACCAGATTTTCTCTGATCTCCTGGCAGGAATTGAGTCCGTGACCTCGGCACAGGGCTACCAGACGCTGGTCGTCAACTACGACTACAGCAAGGAGCGGGAAGAAGAGCACATCATTAACCTGCTGACCTACCGTCTCGCAGGTCTGATCCTCACCGACTCCGTGCATACCCTCAAGGCCGACAAATATCTCAATGCCGCCGATATCCCGGTCGCGCAGGTGATGGATCTCGACGACGCACACGGACGCATCGCCGTCGGTTTTGATAATTTTCAGGCCGGATTTGACATGGCGTCGGCGTTAATTGCCAGCGGCAAACAGCACGTGGTTTATTTTGGTTCGATGTCCGACCCTCGCGATATGAAACGCTACGAGGGATATCGTAAAGCCATGGAAAATAATCAGCTTACGCCGCAACACATTACCCCGAATAAGGTCTCATCGGTCTCTATCGGTGCCGGTATGCTGACCATGGCACGACAGCTTAATCCGCAGGTCAATGCCGTGCTCTGCACCAATGACGATATTGCGGTGGGCGTTTTACAAGAATGTATTAGACTGGGTATTCAGGTTCCCCAACAGATGGCTATTTCCGGCTTCCACGGACTGGATATTGGCCTGGCAACCACGCCAGCCTTAGCCAGCGTTATTACCCCGCGCTTTGAAATAGGCAAAGTGGCCGCGGAAATAATGCTAAAGAAAATCAATAAAACCCCTACAATTGAAAGAGTTGACCTGCATTATCGTATTTCTCTCGGCGGCACTATTTAATCCTTTCTCCTCAAGACTCTTGTCCCGCCAGCACGGGGCAGGATCACGTTACCAGTAACATCCTTTTTTAACATGATCTAACGTGACATGAGTCACAAAATATAATGGTGGAAATGCTTTTATTAAGGCATCGCCGGATCAGGTTAATAAGAGCATTTTCTCCAATGACTTATTTAATAAACCAACCGAATTCGTGCATTAATTCATTCCTCCGCAGGAATGCTTCTGTGTATAAACGAGGTGCACCATGGATAAAAAAATACCTAAAGCCCGTTGGTTACGCGTTATTACGCCAATATTAATCGCCTGCATTATTTCCTTCATGGACCGAGTCAATATCAGCTTTGCGATGCCAGGCGGAATGGACAGTGCCTTGGGTATTTCGTCCTCAATGGCCGGACTGGCTGCGGGTATTTTCTTTATAGGTTACCTGTTCTTACAGGTTCCTGGCGGCAGCATCGCCGTACACGGCAGCGGCAGAAAATTTATTGCCTGCTCGCTCGTTGCCTGGGCCGTTATTTCCGTGCTGACCGGACTGGTCACCAATCAATACCAGCTCCTGTTCCTGCGCTTCGCCCTGGGTGTCGCCGAAGGGGGCATGCTGCCGGTGGTTTTAACCATGGTCAGCAACTGGTTTCCTGACGCAGAGCGTGGTCGTGCCAACGCCTATGTGCTGATGTTTGCCCCGATCGGTGGAATGATTACCGCACCGTTGTCAGGTTTTATCCTCAATACCCTCGACTGGCGCTGGTTGTTTATCCTTGAAGGTCTGCTGTCGGTTGCCGTGATGCTGTTCTGGTGGTTCACCATCAGCGATCGTCCAGAAGAAGCCAAATGGCTGTCTGAGCGTGAACGTCATTATCTGATTACCGAGCTAACCCGCGAACGTGAGGCGTTGAAAGAGCTGGCACCGGTTGAGAATGCGCCGCTGAAAGAGGTATTCCGTAATAAATCTATTCTTAAACTGATTGTGATTAACTTCTTCTATCAGACCGGTATTTACGGCTATACGCTGTGGCTGCCAACGATTCTGAAAACCCTGACCGGCGGCAATATGAGCTCGGTAGGTATGCTGGCGATTATTCCTTACGTTGGCACTATGCTGGGTATTTTGGCGATGTCGCTGCTGTCAGATAAAACCGGTAAACGTAGAATGTTCATCATCCTGCCGCTGCTGGGATTCGCCGCAAGTCTGGCGTTATCGGTTGCGTTTAAGGGCAACGTTTTCGCTTCTTACTGCTTCCTGATTTGTGCCGGTTTCTTCCTGCAGGCCGCAACCAGCGCCTTCTGGACCATTCCTGGCAAAGTCACCACCCCTGAAGTTGCGGGCCGCGCAAGGGGTGTTATCAATGGATTGGGTAATCTGGGTGGCTTCTGTGGCCCGTATCTGGTGGGTGTACTGGTAAGCCTGTATGGCCAGAGCACGGCGATTTATGCCCTGGTTGCCTCGTTGCTGATTGCCGCGCTGGTCACTGCCCTGCTGCCGAAAGAGTGTGATATTGCACTGGTGCCGGGGGCGAAGGCTATCGCGCTGGCGGAGCATTATGCGAGGACGCGGGCTAAGTACAAAACTAATGGGGTAGCGGCTTAAGCTTTGTTTTATTGCGCTGCGCGCGGCTGCTTCTGGGTCAAAAGCACGTGCCTTGCACGCTGGCCGCTGGCCCGAATCCGCCAACCAGCTTCTAAACAAAAATCGGCAACCTTGGGGTCCAATCCATGCACGGTCTAACGGCGGAATCTTGTGTTTTTCTTTATTGCCTCGGCAACTGCTTAGGGATGATGTCTTCTCTACGGCGGATTCACATCAAAGGAAAACATGCGGCATCTCAAATGCCCGCCGTCAGAAACCGCCCTTATTCCGGGCAGGCAACCCCAAAGGCTGAACAAGGTTTTACTTAAGAGTCCATTGGCGGGTTCAGGGCACCCGCCCACTATAACTCTCTATGAGTTTACTGCCGATTCAGCAACAACCTTCGCCGGCCTGCTGGCATAAAGATAAAGCAACACCGAGGCAATAATACAAAACGCCATCGACCCAACCATCGGCCAGGCGCTGTGCGCCGGGAACATCGACAACAGCGAACCGACCAGCGCACCGGTACCGAAACGAATAGTGCCCGCCAGCGAGGCTGCGGTACCGGCCATGTGCGGGAAGTCATCCATAATCACTGCCATCGCGTTCGAGGTCACCATCGCAATGCAGCCGACGTAACCCGCCACACCGAGCACCAGTGCCCAGAAACCCAGTCCGAAGGCGCTCACAACCAGCAACCATAGCCCCATCACCAACTGAATCATCAGGCCCAAACGGAACATTTTGATAGCCCCGAGACGACGTACGTTGCGGCTGTTGAAAAAGGTCAGAATCACCAGGAACACCACGTTCAGCGCAAAATAGAAGCCGAAATGCTGAGGCGAAACGCCGTTAAGTTCGATATAAACAAACGGACCGGCGCTGAGGAACGAGAACATCCCGGCGAAGGAAAATCCGCTCGCCAACATGTAGCTCAACACACGCTTATGGCGGAACAGCGACGCAAAGTTACCCAGGCTGGTGCGCATATGAAAACGCTGCCTGCGCTCTTTGGGGAGCGTCTCTTTAATAAACACCCCGACCAGGACCGCCGCGATCAGCGCAGCAATGGCCATCGCCCAGAAGATGGCATGCCAGCTGAACCACAGCATCAGCGCGCCACCCAGCATTGGTGCGAGCAAAGGCGCGACCGTCATCACCAGCACCACGAAGGACATCATTCGCGAGAATTCGTCCTTCGTGAACATATCGCGCATCAATGCGTTTATCACTACGCTCGCCGCCGCAGCCGACAGGCCATGAAGGAAACGCATGTTCACCAGTTGATGAACGGAATCAGATAACGCGCAGGCGGCAGCGGCAATAGCAAATACCAGCACGCCCCAGAGGATAACCGGCTTGCGACCCAGACTGTCGGCCATCGGTCCATAGAACAGCTGACCGATAGCAAAACCTAATACATAAGCACTCAGCGTCATCTGCACGCTGCCCGCTGAAACGCCAAACTCTTGAGCGATCATCGGCATGCTGGGTAGATACATGTCGATAGCCAACGGCATCAACATCGACAACAATCCCAATATCAAGATTAAACCTAAATGGGATGTCCGGGTCTCTTGCACTCTTTGTAACTCCTGATTAAACGACGAGTAAAATTTTTGGTTTAACGTGGCACAACAACTGAAGCGATTTCTTCTTCGGTGAGCGGACGGTATTCGCCAGGCTCTAAATCTTCGTCCATCACAATCTCGCCAATACGTTCACGATGCAGCTCAACCACACGGTTGCCCACCGCAGCGAACATACGCTTCACCTGATGGTAACGGCCTTCACTGATTGTCAGGCGCACCACGCGATCGCTCACCTGTTCCAGTACCGCAGGTTTGGTCAGTGAGTCTTCGTTATGCAGTTGAACACCGGCGGTAAACTGCTCGGCGGTATCGTCGGCCAGCGGATGCTCCAGCGTGACCAGATAGGTCTTCTCACAGTGATGCTTCGGCGAGGTGATGCGGTGCGACCACTGTCCGTCGTCGGTCATCAGCACCAGACCGGTGGTGTCAATGTCGAGACGGCCCGCAGCGTGCAGCTTGTAGGCGACCGGTTCTTCGAGGAAGTAAAGCACGGTTGGATGATCAGGGTCGTCGGTCGAACAGACGTAACCCTGTGGCTTGTTGAGCATAAAGTAACGATGACCGGTGATCTGCTCCAGCACGTTGCCGTCAAACTCAACGGACATCTCCGGGGTCAGTTTAAATGCCCCGGTCTTGACCACTTCACCGTCTACGGTAACGCGCTTTGCACGCAGTTCGCGCGCCACTAACGCACGGCTCACACCTAACTGTTGTGATAAAAACTTGTCCAATCGCATTGAATCTACTCAGCCTTTCCTGGCGAACGTTTTCTGCTCGCACTTTGATAAAACACAACACCCCGCCACCGCATAATTCTGCGACAGCAGGGTGATGAAATGGTGATATGTAATAATTTCTAAAGGTTATTATTACTTTGCGGAGGTAAAACCGGCAGCCGAGCCGCCTTTAAGAGCCGATATTATAGCGGGGCTTCTCCCGCCTTGTCGCGTCAATCTGTAAAAGTTAGCAGACTAAATTTTAACGCAACGTGATTGACCCTCGGTTCGCCTTCCGCGACGATTGTTGGCATACTGAAATCAGGTCCCTCTCCCCCACAGAACGTTTCGGAAATGTCATGCAAGCTCTCCCATTTACCCTCCGCCCCTATCAGCAAGAAGCCGTAGACGCTACGCTGCAGCATTTTCGCCAACGCGACGAGCCTGCGGTGATCGTCCTGCCAACCGGCGCAGGAAAAAGTCTGGTGATTGCCGAACTGGCCAGGGTCGCGCGGGGCCGCGTGCTAGTACTGGCGCACGTCAAGGAACTGGTCGCGCAGAACCACGCTAAATACCTCTCATACGGGCTTGAAGCCGACATTTACGCCGCAGGGCTTAACATCAAGCAGAGTCAGGGCAAGGTGGTCTTCGGTAGCGTTCAGTCGGTGGCACCTAACCTCGACAAGTTCGACAACGCGTTTTCGCTGCTGATTATCGACGAATGCCACCGTATCAGCGACGATGACAACAGCCAGTATCAGCAAATCATTGCCCACCTGCGCACCCAAAATCCGCGCCTGCGCCTTCTTGGCCTGACCGCGACCCCGTATCGGCTGGGTAAGGGCTGGATTTATCAGTATCACTATCAGGGCATGGTGCGCGGCGATGAGAAAAGCCTGTTCCGCGACTGTATCTATGAGCTGCCGCTGCGCTACATGATAAAGAATCAGTTCCTGGTGCCGCCAGAGCGCCTCGACATGCCGGTGGTACAGTACGACTTCAGCCGTCTTCAGCCCAACAGTAGCGGGCTGTTCGCCGAGGCAGACCTCAATGACGAGCTGCGTCGACAGGCGCGAATCACGCCGCACATCGTCAATCAAATCATCGACTTCGCCAAAGATAGAAGAGGCGTAATGGTTTTCTGCTCGACGGTAGAGCACGCAGGCGAGGTGTTCAAACTGCTCCCTGCCGGTGAAGCGGCATTGGTCAGCGCACAAACCACGGCACAGGACCGAGACCGGTTGATCGATGACTTCAAACAGCAACGGTTGCGCTACCTGGTAAACGTTTCGGTGCTGACCACCGGTTTTGACGCACCGCACGTTGATTTGATTGCCATTTTGCGCCCGACCGAGTCCGTGAGCCTGTATCAGCAAATCGTAGGACGCGGCCTGCGACTCGCGCCGGACAAGACCGACTGCCTGATTCTCGACTATGCCGGTAATCCGCACGACCTGTTCACGCCCGAAGTCGGCAGCCATAAACCGGCCAGTGACAACAAACCGGTGCAGGTATTTTGCCCGGCCTGCGGCTTTGCCAATATCTTCTGGGGCAAAACTACCGCCGATGGCACGATTATCGAGCACTTTGGCCGCCGCTGTCAGGGCATCCTCGAAGACGATGACGACAACCGCGAACAGTGCGACTTCCGCTTTCGCTTTAAGAGCTGCCCGCACTGCGGGGCAGAAAACGATATTGCTGCCCGCCGCTGTCATCAGTGCCAGGAAGTGCTGGTCGATCCCGATGACATGCTCAAGGCCGCGCAGAAGCTAAAAGATGCGCTGGTGCTGCGCTGCGGCGGCATGAATCTGGAGAGCGGTAAAGACGATAAAGGCGAGTGGCTGAAAATCACCTACTACGACGAGGACGGCGCGAGCGCCAGCGAACGTTATCGCCTGCAAACCCCGGCGCAGCGCACGGCTTTTTTACACAACTTTATGCGCCCGCATCAGCGCGCACCGGGCATTGAGCTGGTGTGGCACACCGCCGCCGATATCATCGCCCAGCAGGCGCTGCTCCGGCATCCCGATTTTGTTGTCGCAAGGATGAAAGGCCGGTTCTGGCAAATTCGCGAGAAAATCTTCGATTATCAGGGCCGTTTCCGCCGCGCCTACGAGCTGCGGGGCTAGCGGTTTAAGGCATGATCAGGGATTAATCATTTGCTGTACGGGCAATACTTCGGTAACATACCGCCCGCTTTCGCCATGCGCGAAGCGAAGATCTATCACCTGTTGCTGGGTCGCCTGTAACAGTAATTTTCTTTTAAGAGAAAAATCATGACTACTATTAATGCACAAGTACGTACTGCGCAGGGTAAGGGTGCGAGCCGCCGCCTGCGCGCAGCAAACAAATTCCCAGCTATCGTTTACGGTGGCTCTGCTGAACCTATCTCTATCGAGTTGGAACATGACTCTGTAAAGAACCAGGAACTGAAAGCGGAATTTTACAGCGAAGTAATTACTCTGGTTATCGACGGTAAAGAAACCAAAGTTAAAGTTCAAGCTGTACAGCGTCACCCGTTCAAGCCAAAACTGGCTCACATCGACTTCGTTCGCGTTTAATCGCTAACTGAGTAGATGCGCATAGGGACGCCTAAGCGAGAACAATAAAAAACGCCGCATTATGCGGCGTTTTTTATTGGCTGAAATCTGGGGGGTTTAGCTGTTACCGCTGCCTGAGCGGCGCTGCAGCTGGTCGCGCAGATTTGGCGGTGTCCCTTTGATAGTCAGCGTATCGGTTGCCGGATCCCAGAAAATACGTTCTCCCATCAGCAGCGCGTCGAAGTTGATGCTCAACCCGCCACCGCTGCCGGCAAACTTCGTTAACTGACGCAGCGTGCTGCGGTCCGCCGGAAAACTCTCTTCCAGCTCGTAACCCTGTTCGGTCGAAAACTGCTTGAAGTCCTTATCGCCTAAAGGCGGTAATTCCTGCGCCAGCTCCTGCAAGGCAATCTCTTCGCCCGCCTGCAGCTGGTCGTTGCAGTAGGTATACACCTGCTGACGATAGTTTTGACGCTCGTTTTTATCGAGCTGAGCTTCTGCACAATAATCATCAACCGCCTGCAACAGCCCACGGTTCTGTGCCTTAGTGTCCAGCCCTTCCGATGCGCCCAGGAAATCCATGAAGAAATCCGAGACTTTGCGTCCAACTCTGCCTTTGAGGAAGGTCAGATAACGGGTGGATTCCGGGTTAGTTTCCCACTCGGTCAAATCGATACGCGCCACAATGTCGGCGTGATTGATATCCAGATAATGAATGCTGCTGACGTCAAGCTGCTCGTTCACGCGCATGCTGCTGCGGCTGGTCAATACGGCGACCAGCAGATACTCGACCGCCAGAAAACGGTAGTGGCAAAACAGCACCACGCCGCCTTCGGCAAAGGGATACTTCGCCAGCTCGTCGCGCAGACGACCGGTTGCCGCACGACTGAACCCCAGAAAGTCTTCGTCACCCTTGCGGCATGTGCGCAGTGCGGCAGCCAGCTCGCTCTCTTCGTTAAACAGACCATAAGCCTTGCTCTTGGCGCTGTAAACGCGATGCAGCTCGGCCATCATCTCCTCTACCGCCGCATTCGGGGTTAAAAGGGTATCGCGCAGCACAACATCCAGCGTTTGCTCGTCGCGTTTGTTCAACTGGTGCAGAGCAATCTGCTCGATATCCAGACTCATGTGACTTTCTCCTGTTCGTTTAGGGGGTTCCCCTGCGCCGCGTATTCCAACACCGAAGACCGCTATCTGCAAGCGTTAACCCGCGTCCCTGAAATCTCTGCTAACATGCTCAAACAATAACCCAGCGTTATTAGCATTATAAAAATGCGGAAACTCGTGGCGCGATAAGTTAAGATATTGGACTTTGTAAAGCTTTGAGCACAATTATCTATGCCACAATCATCTCGCTACAGTGACGAACAAGTTGAACAGCTCCTTTCCGAGCTGGCCACCGTTCTGGAAAAACACCGCGCCCCAACCGATCTGTCTCTGATGGTTCTGGGCAACATGGTGACCAATCTTATCAATACCAGCGTCGCTCCCGCTCAGCGCAAAGTTCTGGGACGCTCGTTTGCCGATGCCTTACAGGCATCAATAAGAGAAGATAAAGCCCATTAATTCATCATTTAAAAGTTAGCCAATCCTCTTATGGTGACAAATAGCCCGCGCTATCGCGAAAAAGTATCCCAGATGGTTAGCTGGGGACACTGGTTCGCCCTCTTCAATATTCTGCTTAGTCTCGGACTCGGTAGCCGCTACCTATTTGTTTCTGACTGGCCCTCCTCACTTGAAGGCAGGATTTATGCGCTGGTCAGTTGGCTAGGTCATTTTAGCTTTGTCGGTTTCTCCGTTTACCTGCTGATTATTTTCCCACTGACCTTCGTGGTAATGTCGCAGCGTTTACTGCGCTTCCTCTCCGCCATTCTCGCCACGACCGGGCTGACCCTGCTGCTGGTGGATACCGAGGTGTTTACCCGTTTCCATCTGCATATCAATCCGGTAGTGTGGGAACTGGTGGTGAACCCCGGCCAGGCTGAACTGGCGCGTGACTGGCAGCTGATGTTCATCTGCGTACCGGTCATTTTCCTGGTCGAGATGTTATTTGGTACCTGGGCCTGGCAGAAGCTGCGCAGCCTTAACCGACGAAGCTTTGCCAAGCCTTTGGTCGTGCTGTTTATCTGCTGCTTCTTTGCGTCGCATCTAATGTATATCTGGGCTGATGCCAACTTCTATCGCCCGATTACCATGCAGCGCTCAAACCTGCCGCTGTCCTACCCAATGACCGCGCGCAAGTTCCTCGAAAAGCACGGTTTGCTTGACGCTCAGGCGTACCAGCAGCGCCTTATCGAACAGGGTGACCCCGAGGCTATCTCGGTCGAATATCCGCTTAATAACATCAGTTTCCGCGATAAAGGCAGCAACTATAACCTGCTGATGATCGTGGTAAACGGCTTAAACGCCAACACAACGGCCAAATACATGCCAGAGCTGAACCGATTTGCGAGTCAGAACGTGAACTTTACGCATCATTTCAGCTCAGGCAGTCAAGATGATACCGGCCTGTTTGGCCTGTTTTATGGGATCTCGCCGACCTATCTCGAAGGGATTATCACCTCGCGTAAACCGTCGGCGCTGATGAATGCCCTCACCCAGCAGAACTATGAGTTTGGCCTGTTTGCCTCTGATAACTTCAACAGTCCGTTATACCGTCAGGCACTGCTCTCCGACTTCTCGCTGCCAGCCGCGGTGCGTCAAACCGATCCACAGACCACCCAACAGTGGCAACAGTGGCTGGCGACGCGCGGGGCACGTCCGTGGTTCTCCTATGTGAACTTTAATGGCACCTCTGATGCAAACCTGCCGAATAAAGAAGGCAAGCAACCTACCGTCGCGACTATCAATCGTCGTTATCAGCAGGGTGCGGCAGAAGTTGACGGACAGATAGCGGAGGTCCTTAAGAGTCTTCAGGACAAAGGCGTGCTGGATAAAACCGTGGTTGTTATTACCGGTTCACGCGGCGTGGATCTGACCAGTCAGCAAAATCAGATGGACGCCGAGCAGATTCAGGTTCCGCTGGTGATCCACTGGCCAAATACTCCGGCTCAAACAGTCAGCAAGCTTACCGCCCACGAAGACGTGATGACTACGTTGATGCAGCGCCTGCTGCACGTGAGCACCTCGCCGTCAGATTATTCACAGGGCGAAGACCTGTTTGCTGCACGACGCAATAACAACTGGGTATCAAGCACCAGCGATGGTGCACTGGTGATTACCACACCGACGCAGACTATCCGTCTCGATAACAACGGTAATTACCGTGCCTACGACAGCCAAGGCAACGAGCTTAAAGATCAGAAGCCGGAACTGGGCCTTCTGCTTCAGGTATTGACCGATCAAAAACGCTTCGTGGCGAACTAACTGCTTAAAATTGCAGCAGTCGTGAGCGTAGCATATTGATTTCAAAGTCGGGATGAGTAGACTGTTTGTACAGCGTCGGCATGTAGCGCAGCCTGGTAGCGCACCGTCATGGGGTGTCGGGGGTCGGAGGTTCAAATCCTCTCATGCCGACCAAACATTCCCTTAAAAACCAACCTCCTGGGGTTGGTTTTTTTATGCCTGAAATTTGTGTGGTGTAAAACTGGTGTAAAACCCACTTTCAAAATACCGAGCAATCATCTTGTTCAATCATGTTGGCGTCATTGATGATGTACATCACGACTCTCCATACGGTCGTCGCGCTTCTCATCGACCCGTTGAACTCACAACTCAAAGCTGCCTGTCATGCCTGCTTAAAATCAGTCTTACGTAAGATAGATTCCGTTTTCCAAGCGGCCCCTCTACTAAGACGGCGCAAACAAGGTACTGTTTTGTTTTAACAAACAATTGTCTCGCAGGGCGAGGGAGATATTGATAAATCTTTTCAGAACGGGGCGGCTACGCCACGGCGCCAGTAACCGACAGAGCCATATTAAGGATAGGTTAGCACCCCGATGCGCAAGCGCATGAAAAACTCTATTAATCGTAATCTTAATAAAAAATATATGAAAAAATTAAGTATGTTGAACGTTCAGTTATGGCGAGTAATGGATAATACCCGGAGAAATATTAAGCGTAGAAACCGAGGCTCTTGTAAGTATCCCCTCAAAATGCTCCATTTCCTTTTAGATATCTGCCGACATAGTCTCTCGGTTTCAAGAATCTAGAGCTTACTTATGCCCCCCTTTTTCAATCACAATTACTGCGTCCTTTTCTAGAGTTATTCCGGTAGTTTATCATTCAGGTTTGATAATATTTATCTATGGAAGCGATCCTAATTCCGACCCAAATTTCGATCTATTCATTAAAGCTCATAAACGTATCAATGCTCAACTGTTTAGGGTTAACTACCTATCTATTAAAAGTATTTTAGATATTAAAAGGAATTAAAATGCATATATTAAGGCACTTTCGAACGTTGTTATATCTCCCTTTATTATTCCTCTCTGCCTGTACGACGCAAATCAAGAATGCGCAGAATGAAGCTTCTCTTCAGGCCCTACCTGCGCCAATGAGTGTCAATTGTCCCGCAGGCTGCCCGGCAGGAGGCAGTATTCAGACTATTACCCGCGAAGCTTATACATTGAACAACAATCCCGACACGAAGTTTGCCAACTGGGTCGCCTATACGATAACCAAAACTAGCCAGGCAAGCCGTCGACCCCGTAACTGGAAACGCGATCCTGCTCTGCCCGAATCCGATACTCTTTCTCCCACCGCATATACAGGCGCCAACGGTGCACTCGCCGTAGACCTGGGCCATCAGGCACCATTGGCCAGCCTGGGCGGTACGGCTGATTGGCAGTCATTGAACTATTTGTCGAATATCACGCCCCAAAAATCAGCACTCAATCGAGGCCCATGGGCGAGGCTAGAAGATAAAGAGCGCGCTTTGGTCAATCAGGACGAGGGCACTGACGTTCACTCCGTTACCGGCCCGTTGTTTGAGACAGCTATAGCTGTTTTACCTGCGGCATCTGCAGTGCAGATCCCAAGCGGTTACTGGAAAGTAATCTTCATTGGCTCTGGGCCGGACAAGGGAAAATACGCCGCGTTTCTGATGAATCAAAGCGTTTCCAGGACAGCCAACTTTTGTGATTATCAGGTCACTGTCGAACAGATTGAGGCGAAAACCAATCCCCATCTGAATATTTGGTCTTCCCTGCCCTCAGATATTGCCATTGAGGTCAAGGCAATGAAAGGAACACTGGCTAAAGACTCTATGGGGTGTCAGTAATAAATACATTCTGGCAGGCATTAAAGGTGCTGTAAGTATCAAGCTAAATCAACCTTGACTGATAACCTAATTAATTTTTGGTCTGCTAGTGACATTTTAACGATGCGAATAGCCGGAAAAAACGTTGGGCGTGAAAACGCGCTGAGGGCCGCTGTATGCGTATTATTCCATGTAGCGCCATCATCGTAAGGAGCCACCCCGCTAGGCACAACTAGTGCAATATAATGCTCCAACCATCTGATCTAATATTATAAAATATTTTGTCAATCAGTTGGTTGTAGTTCTCCTTTCTGAATTTTCTCCAGACGGTCGATCATCATTTTATTATCATCTGAAGGGCCAAAACGTCCATTATGCTACTTCACCTTATCTGAGCCAGCTCGGTCAATCTTTGCCATTGTCCTGTCAGGGTGCTCGGAAAACGGACGACATCCCACGTTAAGCCTTTTAGACAAGTAAGTGTTGACGGGGAGCTTCGTGCCAAGAGCGGATTGCAGGTCAGATTAATACAATTAGCGCAATTCTTTTGAGAAACAGACCGCTTCTGTCCTACCTATGTAGGGGCCGTAATTCTCGATGCGTATATATCCATATTTCTCGTAGAAATTTACAGCCCGCTTGTTGATGTGTCGAGTTTCCAGTCTGAGTTCGCTATATCCCATCTCTTTCGCAGATGTTTCCAGAAAAGCAAGTAAAGCTCTCCCAACCCCCGGCACACTTCGGTCTGAGAACATTCTTTTAAGCTCGGCTATGTTTTGCGTTAACGGCCGAATCGCTCCGCATCCTATTACATCGCCATGAGCATTCTTTGCCAATGCCCATAAGGCTTTGTCATCATACATTGCTTCAACGGCGAAATTGCTTTTGCCGTTATCACCCGTAATAGCGGCAAGTTCTGCTGACAGCATTTCGATTAAGCGATGGGATTCTGAAGAAAATGGATCTGACTTCTCTACGGTTATCATGTTCATATCCTGCAAAATGAATGTGACCAGCATAAAGTATCCTACCAAGTAAAGCATCAGCCTGAAACAATTGACGGAATAACAGCGTTCACACACTATCGCAGGGATGTTATGTCCGCTGTTCGCTCAAAGCTGCAGGGGCGAGGGGCAGCAAGGTGCCAGTAGCGGACGTTACTAACGCAACGGTGAGTTAAAAATATGGGGAGCTGTTCATTCCTTTAAAGGGACAGGTATCGCAATAAATAAACGGGTGTATTGGATCGCCAGTTGAAGCCTGAAGATGTCCCTCCCTCAGGATGGGCTTCGGCCAAAGGGTTTGTCGCCAGATAGCGTAAAACTATCTAAACTATATTTTTAATTGCGTCTTTAAATTTAGAGAAAATAACGTATTCCAGAAAAATGACGATGATAGTGGCGAGTTCTTCTATTGGCATTGCCACCCCTGACCATACTGACAAGTTATAAAAAATGTAAAACGAAACGCTTATAAACAGGGTATGAGAGTAGTATATAAACATTGAAAAGTTTCTTTCTTTTCCTGAAAATATTTCAACATCATTTCTCTTAAGGCAAACAATGAAAATTGCCAAAGCTAACAATGGTGAGGATACCAGCATATCAGAAGATGTAATGAACTGGTTACCGCAACTCTTTATGACATGCGTCCAAAACAATGACTCGAGCGCAGTTAAAATTAAGGGAACTATCACTAAAATCTTTAAATTTATTTTTACTTTATGGACTAAATCTTCACTTTTTGCCAAAATAAAGCCAAGAAAAAAGTTAGGGATCCCAAAGAAAATGCCGTTCCTGTAGAAAAAAATATTGGGGTTATCTCTCAAAATAAACAGCCAGTTAAGAACAACGCCAGTTAACCAAAGCATTATTATAATAAATACCGTTAATTTAATATGCCTGACTATTTTTTCTTTTACTATGAGGCAAACCAGTGCAGATAATAGTAATGCAGGTATATACCATAGATGGGCAACCCCGGTTATCTCTCCCCTTATGATTAAATATATTTTCCTAAGAGCTGATTCATTTTGTAATTTTAAAATTGGAGTTAGCGTGTAGAAATAAATTACAGACCATATTATGTACATTTTTATTATGTGGCTAAACCATCTCTTGGCATTTCCGTTATTAATTGTTCTTAAGAAAAGATAGCCACTGACTATAAAGAAAAATGGAACGGCAACTCTAAACAAACCATTTTTAAAAAAACCTGATAAATAATCGTTATATTTAGTATTTAATAAAAAACCGTGCATAAGAACAACCGTAACGGCGAATATTAGTTTTGCACTATCGATGGTTTTATTTTTCATTAGATGGCTCGCCTATTTTTTTTATAATTATCTCTTTTCTCGGCGAAAAAATTAAAAACAAGCAACTATAAAAGAATAAATTATTAGTTAGTTTTGTTTTATAACTATGGGATAGGTCATCCCCTTAGTTTGGGGAAAAGTTTTTTATTAGGTTAAGTTTTTGACAAGATGTTTATACCCACAAATTAAGAAACCTGCAAGTATCTGAACCCTGTTGGTAGTCTAAACGAGATCTATATCACTAAAAATGCCCCGCTACCCTCGCTAAAACCAGATTATAACTTAAAAAGTACTTATCACATCACTGCGCATCCTTAAATTGGTGGGTCACATCATTACCAATGATGTGAAATCCCGCACGGCTACTAAACGAACGTGTTATCAGCACGCTGTGAAAAAGGGGAGAAAGAGGTTGCGGGCTTGTATGCCTGACCTTTAGGACTGACGATGACTGAAAGACTTGATCCCCCTCCCTTTGAAGCCCATCACTCAAGATTGGCTATTTTATTTTTGGGATTTGGTGAGGAAAAAGTTAGTTAGCTAAGATAATAATGACTGTGAAAATTGTTAATTACAGAGCTAAAATCTTCTATCCAGCTGAACATTAAGAGGAAAATGATTTTTCACTCTCAAACAGTTTTTCGTAATGTCATATGGCTGACATAAAACTGACACAAATATTTTATAGATTGTTCACACAAATTATTGAGCTTTATGCTGCTTGAAGGTCTATAGGATATTCACTGATGAGCGATTACCTCCCCACTCGCCCCCTACCACTCAGTACCCCTTCGTTGCCGGTTTTGGTAAACAACGGAAAACAAAAAAATAAAAAAGCGATCCTCCTGTTTATGGGTCTCCTCGTGCTTGGCTGTGTTTTCACCGGCAGCCGTTTATTCGCCGATGTTCAACATACCGGTCTGACCGAGTCCCATAATCTGCTGCTGCTGTTGCCTGCCATTGCCCTGTTCGTCGCCCTTGGCTTTGAATTTATTAATGGTTTTCACGACACCGCCAACGCGGTAGCTACGGTTATCTACACCGGCTCTCTGCCCCCCACGGTAGCCGTTGTCTGGTCGAGCGCCTTCAACTTCCTCGGCGTACTCGCCTCCAGCGGCGCCGTCGCCTTTGGCATTATCTCTTTGCTGCCGGTTGAACTAACGCTACAGGCAGGCAGCAGCAACAGCTTTGCCATGATTTATGCCCTGTTATTCTCGGCAATTATCTGGAACCTCGGCACCTGGTGGCTTGGGCTGCCCGCCTCCTCCTCCCATACCCTGATAGGTTCGATCATCGGCGTAGGCGTTGCGAATGCCTTGCTGCACGGTCGCAGCGCAGCGAGCGGCGTCAATTGGGTGCAGGCCCTGAACATTGGCTATTCGCTGATACTTTCACCGATTGTCGGCTTCGTCTGTGCCGCTCTGCTGCTGATGCTGTTGAAGCGTCTGGTGAAAAAGCCGCAGCTTTACCGTGCTCCAGAGCGAAAAGGCGCGCCACCGCTGTGGATCCGCGGCCTGATGGTGTTGACCTGTACCGGCGTTTCCTTTGCCCACGGCTCGAATGATGGCCAGAAAGGCATGGGGCTGATTATGCTGATTCTGGTAGCGACTCTGCCTGTCACCTACTCGCTGAATCGCTCACTGCCTGCCTCGGCAACCTCGCAGCTGGTCACGCTGGCCGAGACCAGCAAAGCACAGTTGTTACAGCAGTTCCCTGAGGAAAATATTCAGCCTCCGCGTGAGGTGTTAGCGACTTATTTGCGTGACGGGCAACGTACTTCGAAGGTTATCCCCGCACTGGCACAGATTGAAGGAATGATGGCCGCTACGCTTCATCAATACGGTTCGCTGAGCGACATCCCCGCAGCGAAAATTTCGAGGGTGCACAATGACCTCTACCTGGCGGCGGAGACTATCAAGCGGCTAGAGGCGGATAAAACGCTGATGCTGTCGGCCGCCACGCAGCAAAGCCTGCATCAATTGCAACAGCATATCGATGCCGCCACACAGTTCATTCCTTCATGGGTCAAGATTGCCGTCGCGCTTGCTTTGGGGCTTGGCACTTTGGTGGGCTGGCGACGCATCGTGACTACGCTTGGGGAGAAAATTGGTAAAAGCCACCTGAATTATGCTCAGGGCGTAAGCGCAGAACTGGTCACCATGGGCACGATTGGCGCAGCAGATGCTTTTGGCCTGCCTGTCTCGACCACGCACGTGCTGTCGTCTGGCATTGCTGGCGCGATGGCAGCCAACCGCTCCGGTCTGCAATCTGGCACGCTGCGTAACATGATTCTGGCATGGGTGTTAACTCTCCCCGCCGCCGCGCTGATTTCAGCCGGCCTTTACTGGATTTTTATCACTCTGTAACTCTTGATGTGGCAGGAATAACAAGCGATGTCTACTCACACAATCAACTATAACGATATGTTCGATGCGCGCCTTTTGCAGGAATTTTATGACAGTTATGAAGAGTCACTTGAGCTGGAGCTGGAAGAAGCCGGTCTTGAGGAGCCCCTCGATCAACAGGAAAAAGCCTGGCGCATACGCTATTTCCGCGAACTGCTGCACTTGCAGGGCGAACTGGTCAAACTCCAGAGCTGGGTAATGCGCACCGGCAAACGTATTGTGATCATTTTTGAAGGCCGAGACGCGGCCGGAAAAGGCGGCGTTATCAAGCGCATTACGCAACGCCTTAATCCTCGTGGTTGCCGGGTCGCCGCACTGCCTGCGCCCAACGAGCGCGAACGCACGCAGTGGTATTTCCAGCGCTATGTTTCGCATCTGCCCGCGGCCGGCGAAATCGTGTTGTTCGACCGCAGCTGGTACAACCGTGCGGGCGTGGAAAAGGTGATGGGCTTTTGCAGCGACGAAGAGTATGAAGAGTTCTACCGAAGCGTACCGGAATTCGAACGCATGCTGACGCGCAGTGGGATTCAAATCATCAAATACTGGTTCTCCATCACCGATGAAGAACAGGAGCTACGCTTCCTGAGCCGTATCCATGACCCGCTTAAACAGTGGAAACTCAGTCCTATGGATCTCGAGAGTCGCCGTCGCTGGGAAGACTACACCGAGGCGAAAGAAGTGATGCTGCAGCGCACTAACATTGAGGAAGCGCCGTGGTGGGTGGTGCAGGGCGTCGACAAGAAGAAGGCGCGTCTAAACTGCATCTCGCACCTGTTGCAGCAGGTACCTTATGAAGAAGGAGAGAGCAGCAACATTACGCTGCCGACCCGCGTTCATAAAGAGGAGTACACCCGTCACTCGGTGCCTGAAAGTATGATTGTGCCAGACCGCTATTAACCCTTCCCTCTCCCGTTTCTCCCTGTTTAGCTGAGCAGGGGGAGACTTTTGTACCTCTTTCCCGTCTTGTAAATAACTCTCCCCACGCTTTTCATGTGATGCAGATCACATTTATCAACATTAAATTATCTAATCAAAATACGGTAACAATTATTCTATTGAATGATAATGATTGCTATTTATAATAACATTCTCAATAACAAGTGGCCTCCATGCGCCATAAACCCATGCAAAATGTGGTTAATTTAGTTTTAGACAGATAAATCTCGCCCTATCAGGGCTTTTTGGGGCTCTTACATTCCCCTCAGCACATCAATAACTCTTAACTTACGATCCGTCGTCAGGCGGATAACGCTGCCATTTTTTTATGGCGGCAGGGCCTCTTACGTCTCAAAGAAAGGAACAGGATATGGTCTTACGTTCGCAAACTCAGGCAGTGACTCAACCGCAACTGTCCCCCCGCGCTACCGATCCTCAGGACGCTATTTTCAATGAAAAGCAGCTGTCGGCATGGGCACAGCAGACGCAAGACGTGTTGGCACTCATGACCAGCACGGTGAATAACGTTGAAAAACCGTTCAGTGGCATCCTGCCTCACGAGCTTGCCCCCCAATTTATCAACGTTGATCTCGACCAGCCTTTGGGCAGCAACGAAGCAGCGCTGGAAGAACTTAAAGACCTTTACCTGCGCGATGCAGTATGGTTCCACCACCCTAAATACGTTGCTCACCTCAACTGCCCGGTCGTGCTACCTTCTCTGCTGGCGGAGCAGATTATGGCCGCGGTGAACAGTTCGGTGGACACCTGGGACCAAAGTGCAGGCGGCACGCTTATCGAACAAAAGGTGATCGACTGGACGCTCTCACGTATTGGTCTGCCACCCTCCTCGGACGGTATTTTTACCAGTGGGGGAACGCAGTCCAACCTGATGGCCATGCTGCTAGCACGCGACAGCTGGTGCGCGGCGCATCATCCCGGTCATCTGATTAAGCATCGTGGACTGCCACAGGATGCCAGCAAATGGCGCGTCTTTACCTCCAGACTCAGCCACTTCAGCATTCAAAAATCGATGGCGATTCTGGGACTGGGCTATGACGCAGTGATCCCGGTCGACTACGATGAGCTTTACCGCATGGACGTCGCGCAGCTTGAGCAGGAAATCTTGCGTTGTCATGAAGAAGGGCTGATCCCGATTGCCATTGTTGCCACCAGCGGCACCACCGATTTCGGCAGCATCGATCCGCTTCTGGACATCTCGACGCTGTGTCAGCGCTACGGTCTGTGGATGCACGTTGATGCGGCTTACGGCTGCGGTCTGCTGGTGTCTGAAAATCATCGCCAGCGTCTGGCCGGAATCGAAAAAGCGGACTCGGTCACCGTCGATTACCATAAATCCTTCTTCCAAACCGTCAGCTGCGGCGCGTTCTTTGTGCGTGATAAACACCACCTAAGTCACGTGACACATCATGCCGACTACCTCAACCCGCTGAGTGCGCAGCAGGAAGGCACGCCTAATCTGGTTAACAAAAGTATTCAGACCACCCGCCGCTTCGACGCACTGAAGATGTGGATGACCCTGCGTATTATGGGCCCCGTAGCGCTGGGCGAAGCCTTTGATAGCATCATTGCACTGACGCAAACTGCCCACCGACTGCTGCGCGCAAACCCGACCATTGAGGTACTCCACGCCCCGGAACTGACTACTCAGATTTTCCGTTACGTTCCCCGCCCAAGCATGAACCCTGCACAACTCGACGACGTTAACGCCAACATTCGTAAGGCGCTATTCCGCTCAGGCAATGCAGTCATTGCCGGAACCAAGGTCGATGGCCGTCAGTACCTGAAATTCACCCTGCTGAATCCCACCACTACGGCAGCTGACATCGAAGACGTGATTGCTCTGATTGTGCATTACGGTCGCGAACAGGTGCGTGAATCTGCGCTGAATGCGGTTAACTCATAAGGACTTGATGATGAACAACAACATCCTTGATTTTATCGGCATTGGTCTAGGTCCCTTCAACCTCAGTCTGGCCTGCCTGAGCGAACCGGTTGAAGGCCTAAGCGGCGTATTTCTCGACCAGAATCCAGGCTTCGACTGGCATACCGGCATGATGCTGGAAAGCGCGCACCTGCAAACGCCTTTCATGGCCGATTTAGTGACGCTTGCCGATCCGACCAGCCCTTATAGCCTGCTGAACTATATGAAGCAGAAGGGAAAAATTTACTCCTTTTACATCCGTGAAGATTTCTTCCTGATGCGCAAAGAGTACAACCAGTACTGCCAGTGGGCCGCATCAAAACTCAGCAATCTGCGCTGGAATACCCGCGTTGACTACGTCAGCTACGATGACAGTCTGCAATGCTATCGCGTGCGCACCGTGGATACGGTAAGCGGCAGACTACAAGAGTGGCTAGGACGCCGTCTGGTACTCGGCACCGGCCCAAGCGCCTGGACACCCGCCTGTAGCCGCCCACATCGCGAACGTTTCACCCATTCCAGCGAATATCTGGTCAACAAGGAACAGCTGCAAAAGAAACGGTCTATCACCGTGTTGGGCAGTGGTCAGAGTGCGGCGGAGATCTATTACGATCTCCTGAGCGATATCGACCGCTTCGGCTATCAGCTGAACTGGGTCACCCGCGCGCCGCGCTTCTATCCGCTGGAATACACCAAGCTGACGCTGGAAATGACCTCGCCTGAATGGGTCGATTACTTCCACGCTCTGCCAGCAGCAAAGCGCGACGAAATAAACGCAACGCACAAGAATCTCTACAAGGGGATCAACAGCAGCCTAATCAATGACATCTATGACCTGATGTACGTAAAGCAGTTGGATGGAAATTTAGACGTCAATCTGTTTACGCATTCTGAACTGACCGATATGCGCTGGCTGCCGGAAGGCGAATTCGAGCTGTCGCTGCACCAGCAGGAGCAGGACAGCGCCTACACTCGCCGCACCGAAGGTCTGGTCATGGCGACCGGCTATCAATATCGTCCGCCGATGTTTATTGAAGGCATTGCGCAACGCCTGCGTTGGGATGAAAAAGGCCGTTACGACGTGCAGCGTAATTACAGCATTGACCATAACAATCAGGTGTTTGTGCAAAATGCCGAGCTGCATACGCACGGTTTTGTGACACCGGATCTCGGCATGGCCTGCTACCGCAATTCGGTCTTGCTGCGCGAACTGACCGGCCGTGAGGTGTATCCCGTCGAGCGCCAGATTGCTTTCCAAACCTTCCCGTCAAAATCGGAACGTTAAATATGTCTCAGTCCCTACTGTTCAAAACTTCCCGTCCGGCGGGCAACTTTACGCTTCGGCCAATGCGCACCGAGGATGCCGCACTGATTCACAGCTGGGTCACGCGCGATTATGCGCGCTTCTGGGGGATGCAAAACGACAGCCTCGAGAAAGTTGCCGCTTTTTATCAGCGCCTGACGGCGAATAACCCCCGGGCTGCATTGATCGGCTGCTGCGATGACCAGCCGGTATTCCTGATGGAGTTTTACCGCGCCAGCGAAGATGAGGTCGGTAAGCATTACGCCGCAAAGGCGGATGATTACGGCATGCACATCCTGATCGCGCCCGCCAATAAACCGGTGAAGCAGTTTAGCTGGCAGGTATTCACCGTAGTGATGGACTACATGTTCAGCCAGCCAGAGGTCAATCGCGTGGTGGTTGAACCGGACGTGCGTAACAACAAAATTCACCCGCTGAACAAGCGCGCGGGTTTCCGCTACCAGCACACCATCGATATGGGTCACAAAACCGCGTGGCTGGCCTTCTGCCAGCGTGAAGATTATCAACGAGCCTTACTGCAGGAATCGCTAACTATGAACAATACTACATCGCTGCTTACCGGAACTCACTTGTCAGCTGATAACTGGGCACAGGCAAACCGTATGCTGATCCGCAAAGCGATTGCCGAATTCGCCCACGAGAAAATCATTACCCCGAGTTCGGTGGGCAACGGGCGCTATTCGCTTGCCGTGCCGGGTGCCGAGGCCGAATACCGCTTTAACGCCAGCCTTCTGGCATTGGATCACTGGGAGATCGACGCAGACTCGTTGATCAAACAGGAAAATGGTCACTCTTTGGCCCTGGATGCGCTGCAATTTATTGTCGAATTTAATGCGCAAATCGGCATCCCCCAGGCGCTGTTGGCAACCTACATGGAAGAGATCAGCAGCACGCTGTGCAGCAGCGTCTACAAGCTGCAAAAGAATAATCCAGACAGTCAGGCGTTGGTCACAGCGGACTTCCAGACCGTTGAGGCCTCAATGACCGAAGGCCACCCCTGCTTCGTGGCCAACAATGGCCGTATCGGCTTTGACGCCCGTGACTATCTGGCCTTTGCGCCAGAGGCCGCAACGCCAATCAATCTGGTCTGGGTCGCGGTTCACCTGCGCAACGCGCACTTCTCCAGCCTGAGCAATCTGGAATACGATCGGCTGATGCAAGACGAACTGGGTCAGCCAACCGTTGAACATTTCAACGCTCAGCTGGTGGAGAAAGGCCTGTCAACCGACGACTACCTCTTTATGCCGGTTCACCCATGGCAGTGGCAAAACAAACTGCTGACGGTGTTTGCGGCGGATATTGCCAACAATGACATCGTCTATCTGGGAACCGGCGACGATCAGTATCAGGCGCAGCAGTCTATCCGCACCTTCTTTAACCGCAGCCAGCCTAAAAAACGCTACGTGAAAACAGCACTGTCCGTACTGAACATGGGCTTTATGCGCGGCCTGTCGCCTTATTACATGGCGACCACCCCGGCAATTAACGAATGGCTCGACGGTCTGGTGAAAAAGGATGCGTGGCTACAGCGTTGCGACTTCCGTATTCTGCGCGAGGTGGCGGCAGTGGGTTATCACAACCGCTACTACGAAAGGGCCATCAAGGGCGATTCTGCCTACAAGAAAATGTTTGCTGCGCTGTGGCGCGATAACCCGGTCGTCGATTTGAAGCCTAACCAGCGCCTGATGACCATGGCGTCCTTCCTGCACATCGACCCTCATCAGAAAGCCCTGCTGCCTGCGCTGATTGCCGACTCGGGGCTGCCGGCGGAACAGTGGATTGAACGCTACCTGACCTGCTACCTCAGCCCACTGCTGCACTGCTTCTATCAGCACGATCTGGTCTTTATGCCTCACGGCGAAAACCTGATCCTGCTGCTGGAGAATAACGTGCCGGTCAGCGCCTATATGAAAGACATTGGTGAAGAGATTGCGGTGATGAACCCGGAGGCGGTGCTGCCGGAGAAAGTGCAGCGTCTGGCGGTGGACGTACCGGAAAATCTGAAGATTCTGTCCATCTTTACCGATGTCTTCGACTGTATTTTCCGCTTTATTAGCGCCATTTTGCACCAGTCTGACACGCTGCCTGAAGAGAAGTTCTGGCAGGCGGTAGCGAACTGCGTGAAGGAATATCAGCACGCGCATCCGCAGTTCGCCAGCAAGTTTGCCCGTTACGATCTGTTCGCGCCGGAGTTCACCCGCTCCTGCCTGAACCGTCTGCAGTTGGCGAATAACCAGCAGATGATTAACCTGTCCGATCCGGCGGAAAACCTGAAGTTTGCCGGAACGCTGGTTAACCCGATTGCCCGCTGGCGATAACCGGCCCCGCTGTCCGGCATAAAAATGGGCACCTTGGCGCGGTCGCTTCGGCGACCGCGTTTTTATCATTTAATAAGGGGAAGGATCTCTGATGGCCCTTTTTGTACCCGCGTCGCGCCTGACTCGCAGACACCTGATTTTCCCGCTGTCGCTGGTGCTGTTCGAGTTTGCCACCTATATCGCGCACGACATGATTCAGCCCGGCATGCTGCTGGTTACCCACGAGTTTCACGTTGGACCAGAATGGGTTTCAGCGTCACTGACGGCCTATCTGATTGGCGGTATCATGCTGCAATGGCTGCTCGGTCCGCTTTCTGACAAGCTAGGACGCCGTCCGGTCATGCTCTCGGGCGTCGCATTTTTCATGCTGACCTGCATGGCGACACACTGGGTGCAAAGCATTGAGCAGTTCGTTGCGCTGCGCTTTCTACAGGGGGTAAGCCTGTGCTTTATCGGCGCGGTGGGTTATGCCGCGATTCAGGAAGCCTTTGACGAATCGCTCAGCGTGAAGATTATGTCACTGATGGCCAATGTGGCGCTGCTGGCTCCGCTTGCAGGGCCATTGGCCGGTGCCGCCTTTCTCTCTTTCAGCGACTGGCGCACCATGTTCTGGGTCTTTGGCGGCATCACGGCCGTGGCGCTGGTTGGTCTGTGGCGGTCGATGCCCGAAACCTCGGGTGACCGTTCGACTTCGTTGTCTATCCCCTCGCTCGCCAAAGGTTACTACGCCCTTTTAAAAGACCGTCAGGTGATGAGCGGCTCGCTGGCTATTGGTTTGGCGACCGTTCCCTGTCTCGCCTGGGTGGCCCTGTCACCGGTTATTCTCATTCACGACGAAGGGCTTAGCAGGATGGATTATGCGCTTTTACAGTTGCCGGTATTCATCGCCATGATAGCCGGTAACCTGACGCTGGGCCGTCTTGCGACCCGTCTGCCTATCGAGCAACCGCTGCGGCTCGGTGCCTGGCCTATCCTCATCGGCCTGTTTATTGCGGCAATCAGCAGCGCCATCAACACCCACAGCTACCTGTGGCTCACCGCCGGACTGAGCGTTTACGGCTTTGGTACCGGGCTGATCAACGCCGGACTTTACCGCCTGACGCTCTTTTCCAGCCGTGTGGGAAAAGGCCGCGTGGCAGCGATGCTGGGGATGGTCACTATCGTGGTATTTGCGTTGGGAATAGAGGCCGCCAAAGCCGCGTACTTTAGCGGTGGCAGCCTGCGCTTCAGCCTGATTAATCTTCTCTGCGGGGTGCTGTGGTTCTGTCTGGTCCGCGCCTTTTTAAGCGAAAATAAACGCCGTAGCGCGCTTGCCGTTCAAGAGTAAACTTTCATAAAACTCTCCAAAGCGCCTGATACAGGCTATCGGGCGCTTCCTGGTCATCAGCCGTTTAATAGTTAAAAACCATTAATTAAAAAGATAAGTAAAATCAACAGTTGAAATGCTTAATAGAAAAGCTAATAATTCTCATTAAGATTACTCTTATCTTTATATCACCGCATCGCATTCCTTTGTGCCCTATATAGGCGAGCGGCAACAATTAATCTAATTTTCTAAGGGAATTGATAATGAGAATGCCTTTTAGCTTAAAGCGTTCTGTTCTGCTTTGTTCTGTCGCACTTTCTTTACCAGGTATGACGTACGCCGCGGATACAATGGTTGTTACCGCTCAGCCCGTCGATACGGCGACCTCGCCAACTATCGGCTATACGGCAACAACCTCAAAAGGGGCCACTAAAACCGACCGTCCTCTCGTGACCACCGCACAGTCAATTTCCGTCGTGACGCGTCAGCAAATTGAAGACCAGGGTGCGATGGACGTTAACCAGGCGTTGAACTACACCGCCGGTGCCTTCACCAACTTCGCGGGTGCGGCAACGCGTTACGACACCGTCGCCCTGCGCGGCTTCCACGGCGGCGACGTAGACAATATCTTCCTCGACGGCCTGCGTCTGATGACCGATGCGGGCAGCTACAACGCACTCCAGGTCGATCCGTGGTTCCTTGAGCGTATCGACGTCATCAAAGGTCCATCCTCCGCACCTTACGGCCAGTCCGTGCCGGGCGGATTGGTGATGGAAACCTCCAAGCGTCCGCAGTTTACCCAGGAAGGCCATTTCCGCCTCTCTTCCGGTAATAACAGCACCAGCGGCGCCGCATTTGATTACACCAATGCGATTAACGATCAGTGGGCGTTCCGCCTGACCGGTATGACCCACGACAGCAAGACTCAGTACGACCACACTCGCGAAGAGCGATACGCTATCTCCCCTTCCCTGCTGTGGCAGCCTGATGAAGACACTTCCCTGTTGTTCCGTGCCTATCTGCAGAAAGACCCGTCCGGCGGCTACCACAGCTCCGTGCCGGGCGAAGGCAGCGTAACCGAACACAACGGTCGTACATTGAGCAGTGGTTTTTATGACGGTGACAGCGCGCTGGATCAGTTCAAGCGCAGAGAACAGATGTACAGCGTTGAGTTCTCTCACCGCTTCAACGACACCTGGGCATTCCGCTCCAACGCTAACTATTCACACTCTGACGTCGACCTCGACCAGGTTTATCAGATTGGTTGGGATACCTCGAACCCAGACCTGTTGAACCGCTATTATTCCGGCTCACGTTCTTCACTGAACGCCTATGCCATCGACAACCAGCTGGAAGCAGACTTTGCCACAGGTGAAGTCAGCCACACCGTCATACTCGGCGCTGAATATCACCAGTACAGAAACAGCCTGAGCGATGCCAGCGGCTCCGCCAGCCAGCTGAATGTCGTGACCGGCCAAGCCGTGGGGACTAATCCGTCTTACACCTTCTATAATTCACGACGCAGCTACAGCCAGACCGGCGTTTATCTACAGGATGAGATGCTGTGGAAAAAATGGCACCTCGACCTGTCTGGTCGCTACGATCGCATCGTCTCCCAGACCGACAACTACGATTACGGCACCAAATATCGTCGTCAGGACGATCACGTGAGCACCCGTGCGTCACTGCTCTACGCGTTCGATAGCGGTATTTCGCCCTATATCAGCTACAGTCAAGCCATCACGCCGCAGTCTCTTTCCGGTGAAGACGGCAACCTGCTGAAGCCAACCACCTCCGAGCAGTATGAGACCGGGATTAAATACCAGCCGGTTGGCACTTCTGACCTCTACTCCGTGGCGCTGTATGACCTGACGCAAAATGATGTCGGCAACCGCGTCATCGTCGGCTCGTACTATGTTCCAGCTGGCAAAGTGCATTCTCAGGGCATTGAGCTCGAAGCGCACAATCAGCTGACCTCACGCCTGAGCACCATTGCCAGCTATACGCTGAACCACGTTCGCTACAAGGATTCCGTAGACGGCAACGACGGCCACACGCCTTACGTCACGCCAAACTCTATGGCCTCAGCCTGGGTGAAATATCAGTTTGACTACGGCATGAGCGGGGGTGCGGGGGTGCGTTACATAGGCAAACAGTGGGCGGACAACGAGAACACCCTGCGTGTAGCTCCGGTGACCCTGCTGGACGCCTCTCTGCGTGCCGATCTCGGTGCCTGGAACAACAGCCTGAAAGGCCTCTCGCTACAGGTTAACGTCAATAACCTGACCAACCGTAAATACGTTGCTGGCTGCTACGGCACCGGCTACTGCTACTGGGGTGCTGAGCGCAGCGTCGTAGCAACGGTCGGTTACGACTTCTGATAGCAAGTGATAGCAAGCCGATAATAAAGGGGCGTAATGCCCCTTTTTTGCTTAATAAACGGCGGCAAAAATTCGGGTGGGGAAACTCGCCATCGGCGCTCGGGGAATAATGGCGTGCCCGCGCATATCCGCCGAAACGGCAATGTCAGGACGTTTGCAAAACCAGGATGACGCTTTATAGCGTTAATTTATGCAGTATCCCGACTGAAATTCAATAATCCAGAATACCTCCCCACTCTGCGTAAACATTAATAACCGTCATAAATAAAAACAATAAATCTTTATTAATCGCAAACTCATGCACTAAACAAAGAATCTTAACGAAGTTCCGGTGGCCGTTATGCTTAAATTATACATTCATGATTAAGATTTATAATTCAAACCAAAGAATGATTTCTCATTTAATTTATTTCGCCATTTATGAGTTCATAAATCCGGTGGAATGACGCTAAATGAAAACCAAGGAGTTACTGTGGTGCAAAAAAGAAAGCTTGGCCAGCAGGGTCTTGAGGTCTCAGCGGTAGGACTGGGGGCTGTCCAAGGCGGCCGGTGAGACCATCAGACGGGCTCGCGCAGTGACTCCGCTCACCGCCGTACAAGCAGGCTGAAAGAAAATCTTGGCGCTGCTGCCGTAACATTCACCCCTGAGGAATTGACGCAATAAAATAACCGGTGAACGCTATCCCGATGCGCAATTCGCCCTGATTGATAGAAAGCGCTAACCTTTACATCGCTATTAATGAAATTTACACATAAGTCTATTCAATACTGATGCATTAATATTATTAAATTCGACAGGTAATATTAGGGCTCAGGTTTATTACGAAGGGACGTATCATGGAAAACACAACGGCGACTACCGCGCCAACCCTACCCGCGCTGGCGATGTATAGCGAAAATACCTTGGCGAAAAATCTTTGGACTCGAAGCGAGCTTTCACCGCGCGACAGAAGTATTGTCACCCTGGCCGTGGTGGTGTCCCGTCATCATGGTGCGGAACACGCGCACCAAATCAGTCTGGCTTTGGACAACGGTGTCAAACCGGCAGAGATTGCGGAAATCATCACGCATCTGGCTTTCTATTCCGGATGGGGTAATGCGACCGCCGCTGACCTGGCCGCAGAGCAAGTCTTTAGGCAAAGAGGCATTGATATCAGCAGTTTACCGGGCCGCGACATAACCCCTCTGCCGCTTAATCAGCAAGCTGAAGACCAGCGCGCACAGCACGTAAGCAGCAACTTCGCCGCCGTTTCACCGGGCGTGGTGCAGTTTACTACCGATGCCGTGTTCAACGATCTCTGGCTGCGTCCTGACCTAGCGCCGCGCGATCGCAGTCTGGTTACCGTCAGTGCACTGGTCGCCAACGGCCAGGTCGCGCAAATCACTTTCCACCTTAACAAGGCGATGGACAACGGGCTCACCCAGTCACAGGCAGGCGAAGCGCTGACGCAACTCGCCTTCTACGCCGGTTGGCCGAACGTATTTTCTGCATTACCGGTGTTTAAGCAGGTTTTTGAGTCGCGAAACGTCTAAGCCTATAATTAAGCTAGAAGACCACAGTATGGCACCCATTGAGGAAATACATGAAATCACGCGATAACCTGAACGACTATGTTGCTTTTGTCACGGTCGCTCGGGAAAAGAGCTTCACGCGCGCCGCCGCACAGCTCGGCGTTTCTCAATCGGCTCTGAGTCATACTATCCGTGGTCTCGAAACCAGCTTGGGTGTCAGGTTGCTGACCAGAACAACCCGCAGCGTATCGCCGACCGAGGTCGGTCAGCGGTTGCTGGATAATCTGGCCCCACGTTTTGAAGAAATCAGCAGTGAAATTGCCTCTATCGGCGATGCGTTGGACAAGCCTGCCGGAACCATCAGGATTTCGGCCACCGACTACTCTATCCAGACCGTGCTATGGCCGAAGTTGTCCAGAGTGCTGAAGGACTACCCTGAAATCAACGTTGAGATGATCAATGATTATGGTCTGACTGATATCGTGGCTAACCGTTACGACGCGGGGGTACGGCTCGGTGAGCAGGTGACCAACGGAATGATCTCGGTGCGCATCGGCCCCGATATCCGTTTTGTGGCCGTCGCGTCACCCGACTATCTGCGCGATAACGGCATTCCCGAAACACCCTATCAGCTGGCAAAACACCGCTGTATTAATCTCCGGCTACCGAGCCACGGTGGATTCTACGTGTGGGAATTCAAGCGGGACGGTAAAGAGGTGAGAGCCCGCGTCGATGGGCAAGTCATCTTCAATACCGTCATGCAGGTGGTGGAAGCCGCCGTTGACGGTTACGGCATCGCACAGGTTCCTGAGGATTTGGTCGAAGACTCGATTAAACAGGGAAAGCTGGCGCTTATCATGGAAGACTGGACGCCTTACTGTGAGGGATTACATATATTTTATTCGAGCCGACGCCAGGCTTCAAAGGCGATGAGAATCGTGATTGATGCTCTGCGCTATCAACGCGACTAGAAATTAAATAAAAGAATTCTGATGAGGAATTTATTATGCCGGTATTTCCTCGGTAAATTCCCCTCGCATTCATGAGCAGAATGAATAATTCCATTCATTAATACCTCCTAATATTTATTAGGATCAACGGCTATATTCACCTTTAATTATCAAACTCAATAAGCAATCCGTGGATCATTAATCCTTTGCGGTTGCTGACACGATGGTAAGGAATAAATGATGAAATTAGATTTTAATAATCAGGTTGCCCTGGTGACAGGCGCAGCATCAGGAATGGGTTTGGCTGCGGCAACGGCATTTGCCGCAGCGGGAGCCCGTGTTGCCCTCGCCGATATTAACGGTCAGGCCGCCGTCGACGCTGCCGAAAAACTCAATGCCGACGGATATAATGCCATCGGCATTCAGTGCAACGTGGCTGACCTCGAAGAAGTGAAAGCCATGGTCGAGCACACGGTGGCAACCTTTGGCCGCCTCGATTTTGCTTTTAACAATGCCGGGGTGCAGAGCCCGGTGGCCGAGACCGCAGATGCCAGTCCCAAAGATTACGACTTCGTCATGGACGTCAACCTGCGGGGTATCTGGAACTGCATGAAGTATGAGCTTATTCAGATGCGTAAACAGGGCAGCGGCGCAATCGTCAACAACTCCTCACTGGGCGGCCTGGTAGGGATTGCTGAGCGCGGTATTTACCACGCCTCTAAACACGGCGTTGTCGGCCTGACCAAAAGTGCCGGTCTCGAATATGCGCATAAAGGCATCCGAATTAATGCGGTTTGCCCGGGCATTATTGAGACGCCGATGGTGTCAGGCATGCTCGAAACCCAGCCTGAAGCCATGGCAGAGCTGATGAAAGAGGTACCAATGCGCCGCCTTGGCCGTGCCGAAGAAATTGCCGATGCTGTACTGTGGCTTTGCAGCCCTGCATCGAGCTTTATTATTGGCCACGCGCTGCCGGTCGATGGCGGATATACCGTTCGTTAATTATCGCCATATTTTCGGCACAGAGGAATAGGTCTGCGCGCCGATTGGCATTCCCTGCCAACTCCCGCCTTGTGGAACGCTGACGGCGATTACGTCATTGCCTTCGCGCTACCCGACGCTAAAGCGTTAAAAGAGAGAAAACGATGCAGTTTGAGTCGGTACAACACCATGAACATCAAGGATCCCTGCGAATTTTGCTGACGCTGATGACCGTCGTGTTTGCCGGTTTCCTGATTATCGGCATTGCGCTGCCCGTGCTTCCCCGTTATGTGCACAGCACGCTCGGGTTCGGCAACTTCACCGTGGGTCTGGTCACCGGCTTCCAGTTTGCGGCATCGCTGGCCTCACGCTTTGTCGCAGGGCGCTATGCCGATGCACAAGGCGGGAAAAAAGCTATCCTGCGTGGCCTGTTCATGGCCGTGGTGGGAGGCGGATTTTATCTGCTTTCACTGTGGTTTCAGCATCTGCCGCTGATGTCGATAACACTCATCCTGACTGGGCGAGCCATTATCGGCGGCGCTGAAAGTTTTATCATCACCGGCGGCATGACGCTCGGGTTGGCGTTAGCGGGGGAAAAACAGGCTGGCCGCGTGATTGCCTGGGTAGGCACGGCAATGTTTGCCGCCTTTGCGCTTGGCGCACCGCTAGGCACCTTTGTTTACTCACGCGCGGGCTTTTTATCGATTGCGGTAGCAACGATAACTCTGCCCTTCGCGGCGATAGCCACGGTCAGCGTGCTGAAAGACCACGTCGACCCGTTCGCAAGTCAAGGGCGCATCGGCGAGACGCTGAAGTCGGTATGGTTGCCCGGTCTCGGCGCGGCGCTCAACGGCGTCGGCTACGCCGCGCTGCTGTCATTCTCGGTGCTGCTTTATGCGCAGAAAGGCTGGGGAATGGGATGGCTGCCGGTCAGTGCGTTTGCCGTTGCACTCATCGTCGCTCGCCTGACCGGCGGCACCCTTATCGACAGGCTGGGCAGTTTTCGCGTTGGGGTGGGGTTTTCAGCGATTACGGCCGTTGGCCAGGGTCTGATGTGGATGGCCCCCTCACCGTGGCTTGCAGCATGGGGTGCCGCCCTCACCGGCGCTGGTTGGGCGATGGTTTATCCGGCCTTTGGAGCAGAGGCGGTGCGCCGTATCGGCATGAGCAATAAGGGCATGGCAATGGCTACCTACTCTGCATTTCCCGACTTTGCGATTGGCCTGGCCAGCCCATTGTTAGGGCTGGCGGCGCCCGCTGGCGCAATTGGCAGCGTTTATCTGTGGAGTATGACCGTCGCCCTCTTCGCGATACCCGTTGCGGCGGTCTCCCGGCGTCGTTAGCCAAGGGGGTTAACCTAAAAACTCAAGGATGCTGAGGAGTGCGGGTTATCGGTTTTGCCTCTGCCACGATATCCTCAACCTCAATGGCGGGGGTATCGAATATTTTACGGCACACGTGGCTGTTGCCCCAGCACTGCTCATACGGATAGCCGATCAGCTCTTCCATAACCGCGCGCACGTCAGAGGGGATATGCCCTATCTTGCCTCCCGCCTTGATGCGCGCCACTTCACCTAGCACGATCAAATGCGTTTTTCGGTTTAACTTCATTTGCATGCTAAAGACCATCGCCATCAGCGCCAATGCTATTACACCGACGCAGAACACCACGGCGATTGCTGTCACGGCGCTTTCCGGCTGGGTATGTGCCTTGGACTGAAATCCGTAGAAGCTCAGAATCGCGCCCATCGCGAACACAATCATCGAACGCATCAGCTTGCCGGCGAAAGTCATCGCCCCCGCGTAGACTCCCTCACGGCGTCGCCCGGTAAAGGCTTCATCGATATCGGGCAGGAAGGTATAGACCGTCCAGGGAATATAGTACACACCGCCGGTGCCGATACCGAATACCACGGTGATGCTTAACATTGCCGCCGTCGCATACTGCTGGGGCAGAGGCAGGAAATGCAGCAGACTGTAACAAACCACGGAGAACACCACGATCCCCAGCGCCAAAATGTACGGCTTACTGAATCCCTTCTTAACGCAGATACTGATAAAAATGGCCGTTGAAAACAGCTGTAACAGAGAGTTTAGGCTACTCAGTCCAGCGACCATCGTTGGGTCATAGCGCAATACGAAAATGATAAAGTAGGTAAACAACGAAGCAAACAGCCATTCTGCGCCGAAACCGCACAGGTACATGCCCAGATGCTTGCGAAAAACGCGCAGATGAAAAATAGATTTCATATCCCTGACCAGCGCGATCAGGGTTTTTCCCAAGGTCATTTTCTTCACCTCGGTGGGGGTTGTTTCTTCCGCCGGACGCTCCCAGGAAGAGAGGTAAAGCGCACCGATAGCAATACACAGGATGACGCCGTAGGTCAGTGCGGTGAAAAAGAACGGTGCAGCGGATTCTTTACCGTAGATCAAAATGAATTGGCCGGGGATCAGCGCCGCCAGGAAGTTGGCGATTTTACCAAAAATGGCCTTATAGCCGGTCAGCCTGGACCGCGCAGAAAAGTCGGTGGTCATTTCGGTCGCGAGTGTCTCATACGGCACCATCACAGAGGTATAAATCAGCTCGAACATCACATAGGTAGACAAGTAGTACCAGAAACCGAAGCCCTCAACCCACAGTAGCGGATAAAACATCATGAGGGGAACGCCGAGCAGGATGAAGAAACGGCGGCGACCGAAGCGCTTACCAAGGCGCGTTTTCCCAAAATTATCCGAAAGATAGCCCATTAAAGGATTGCTGAGTGCATCAATAATGCTGGCAATTGAAAAGATGGCCGAAGCCTCTAACAAGGTCAGGCCGCAGAAGGTGGTATAGAAATAAAGTAGCCAGACACCCGCAATTGCCAATGCCCCGCTGCCCAAGAGGTTCCCACCGCCGTACGCTAACTGATGCCTGAATAAAATCGGTTTTTCTGCATTCATGAGATATCCGCCACGAGAGAGATTGTAAAAATGAACCGACGTTTCATTTTTTTGAATGCTGAGTTTTATATCTTCAGAGCAGAGGAATAAATGTGAGTTAGCTCAAACTTAACGCGACGGGTGGCCAGCGTTCACACCGTTTTGAGATATGTGTAGCATTCTTAACCATTAAATCTGCGTGCCTGAATAAATCCTCTATGCCTGAACAGAGTCACTTTATGAATTTTGAGGTCATCCCCTTTTAAAACAGTAAATTAATCAAAATTCCGAGTAAAAAATTGCCCCTCGAGAAGCTCGCCAGAGTGACTCAGAACGTCAGTAGCCGTTAACCCTTCGTCCTGTAGAAAGCTCTTAAGGTCGGGTTTTGTGAGCGGATCGACATTTTTAACAGAATCCGCTGCGGTTTCGCCTATAACGATGGGAATTTGTTTTTATTTTAATGAAATGGTGTTTCAATTAATGGATTGAAGCCGATGTACGGCTAGATAGCCTGTTGTCCGGGAGGAAGTCATGGCAAAAGGTACGCAGATTCAGTTCAATTTCCAAACCTATCAGGATGAAGTGACTGGGGCGCATGTAACACGTTTAACGCCACCCGATGTGCTGTGTCACCGTAATTATTTTTACCAAAAATGTTTCACCCGTGACGGCAGAAAGCTGCTTTTCGCCGGAGAGTTCGAGGGGAACAGAAACTATTACCTGCTCGATTTGGAAACACAGCAGGCGATACAGTTGACCGAGGGCAAAGGCGACAACACCTTTGGTGGATTCCTTTCTCCCGATGATAAATACCTTTATTACGTTAAAAACGAACGCACCCTTCAGCGCGTATCGCTAGACTCTCTCACTGAAAAATTCATTTATCAGGTGTCTGAGAATTGGGTCGGTTACGGCACCTGGGTTGCCAACAGCGAATGTACCCGTTTGGTCGGTATCGAGATTCGTCGCGAGGACTGGACTCCGCTCTCTGACTGGAAAATATTTCAGTCGTTTTATCACAGCGCTCCACGCTGCCGCCTGCTTTGCATTGATTTACTCAGTGGCGAATCCCGTGTTATTCACGAAAAAAATCAGTGGCTCGGTCATCCTATCTATCGCCCCTTCGACGATAATACCGTCGCATTTTGTCACGAAGGGCCGCATGACCTGGTTGATGCACGCATGTGGCTGGTCAATGAAGACGGCAGCCATGTTCGTAAGGTGAAGGAGCATGCCGCAGGCGAAAGCTGCACTCATGAATTTTGGGTACCGGACGGTTCTGCGCTCATCTATGTGTCCTACCTGAAAGGTCAACACGATCGCCATGTCCGTCGTTTTGATCCGCAAACGGGTGAAGACAGTAACCTGATGACCATGCCTGCCTGTTCCCACTTAATGAGCAATCACCACGGCACGCTGTTGGTGGGAGACGGTTCTGGCACGCCGGTAGACGTAAAAGACACCGCCAGCCATACCATCGAAAACGATCCCTGGTTGTACATTTTCGATGCGCAGACCCGCAAATACGCGCCTTTGGCGGCGCATAACAGCTCATGGCGCGTGCTGGACGGAGACCGCCAGGTAACACATCCGCACCCTTCGTTCTCTCCTGATGACAGCCACGTGCTGTACACCAGCGATGTGGAAGGCCTTCCGGCGCTCTATCTGGCGGAAATACCCGCAAACCTGCTCAGCTCATTACGTAAGGACTAACCCGTGTTTATTTTCAAACAAGATGTTCCCCTGCAGGATTTAGGCGAAGGCGTTAGTCGCCGTGTGCTGGCGCACGGCGGTTCGATGATGGCGGTTGAAGTGTCTTTTGAACAAGGCGCAGTCGGCCCGATGCATAATCACGTTCATGAACAGCTGACCTACGTGCTGTCGGGACGTTTCAGGTTCACTATCGGTGATGAAACACACGACGTGAAAGCGGGTGATACACTGTATAAGAAGCCGTATATCATGCATGGCTGTGTCTGCCTGGAAAAAGGCGTTCTGCTGGACACATTCACACCGCAAAGGCAGGATTTTCTTTAGTTCATTCCCCTGCCCCGCGGCGAAACGCTGGACCTAGACATGACGCGACTCATGTCCGTTGATAGAGTGTCTGTCGATAGAGAATACAGAGTCTATCCTTTATTCTTTACTGTAGCGCTCGCGGTCCAAAGGGCCTTTTAATCTCGTCGTACGATCTGGCTTTCACCGGCTCGAGGCGAGAGACATCAACATTTTTAGCCGCTTCATGCAGATTGAAATAGATCTGCATTTTTAACCAGGTCTCGGCAGAGCTTCCTAATACTCGGGAAAGTCTGAGGGCAAGTTCTGGCGAAACGTCTCTCTTTCTAGAGAGCAAACGTGAGACAGCGGAAGGCGAAACTTCCATTGCTGTCGCAAGCTGACGAACGCCGATATTGAGTTCGGCCATGGCTGCAGCAATTATTTCGCCTGGATGTGGGGGTTCAAAGGGGTACATACGTATCCTCCATTAATTCTTATTTCTCTGGTGCAATTGATGAACTATTTACGAAACACCGCCACTTTCTGCTTTCCGTTGATTAATACTTTTCTACAGATCGTTTGTCTTTTTAAATAAAAGTGGCAAAATATAAATTCCGAATTAGTTCATTGCATAATAAATACAAATAACACACAAAAAACCTACAATTTAACTTATCTTTAATTATGAAAGCCCGTTATTTAATGGATTCTTAACGTTATACTCAACCATAATTAAAAAAATCGACTCCTTCCAACCTCTTATTATTTTAGAACATTCCCGCAGATGCCCTCCATTTCATAATCCGGATATTCAAGCAATTTAATCGCCAATTTAAGGGAGGCCCGATAAGAATGTGGCCATCGGTGGCTGTGACGCAATTTCGCTCGAAATCTACTCAGCATTTCCAGTTTATTCTGTACAACCCCTTCAACGGCTAAAGCCAGTGCCATTTCTCCAATCATCTGGCAAGCCCCCCGGTACGCGGGGTCATCGTCAATCTCACTCATGACATCCTCCGAAATGATCCTGTGAAAATTTGCATAAGAAAAATCCTAAATGTAATAAAAATCTGCCGGAAAAATATTATTTCACGCATCCAAAGTTACGTTGGACGTCACACATAAAAATAGGAACAGATTATTTTCAATATAAACTTTTTTCTTAGCCAGTCAAACGACATTCTCCAAACTCAGAGCACTCATCGGAGGGTTACGGCTATATATATAATATGGATATCAACAATACAGACACATAAAAACTCGCTCAAATGATTGAATGAAAAGGCAAACAGAACTTAAACAAAGTCGATACAGGACGCTAAAAATCGCATCCAACCTAATTATCAGACCTGAGTAAATCATCAAAAATCTAATTCTTTATCGAAGAGAATTTCTTTATCTTGGTGGGAAAACACAGAATTCGAGAGTATTAGTTTCACAAAGCCATACTGTCTTTAACTTATTGAATGACTGTTTCGATGATTGTTTGTTCATAAAGTTATACAGCGGCAACACCGCTGTATAGATATAAGGATAAATATAAGCACAAAAATAATTAGCCTGATAGTTATAGAAAATCCTTTTTATCATTAACCGTCAGTGGAACGCGTCAGGTGCTCCCAGGCATCGATTTCCGCGCTCAATACTGCCAGCTTATTACGTACCAGGCCCAGCGCGTCGCTGCCCAGCAATAAATGAGTCGGCGGCGAATCACTCTCAATGACCGCCAGCATGGCCTGCGCAGCTTTAACAGGATCCCCGAGCTGCTTGCCATTTTTCGCTTCCCGCGCCTGGCGAAGAGGATTAAATAAGGGGTCATAGTCGGCGATGGCTCTCGGACTTCTCACCATTGAGCGCCCCGCCCAATCGGTGCGAAACGATCCCGGCGCGACGGCCGTTACCGCAATGCCAAAAGGTTGCAACTCTTGACTCAGGGTCTCTGAAATCCCTTCGAGCGCAAACTTGCTGCCACAATAATAGGCAATACCGGGGAGGGTAATGAATCCGCCCATCGAGGTGATATTGAGAATATGCCCACCACGCCGCTGGCGCATAAGGGGAAGCAGCGCTTTTATCATCGCCACTGCGCCGAAGACATTAACGTCAAACTGACGTTTCATCTCGTCGAGCGACGACTCCTCCATCACTCCCTCATGCCCATAGCCCGCATTGTTAACCAATACGTCTATCGGACCGACTGCGGCTTCAACCTCGGCAATCACGCCATCAATTGCCGTAAAGTCAGTGACATCCAGCCGCCGGGCAAAGGCACTTGCAGGAGCAAGCGCTTCAAAAGATGCTTTTGCCTCTGCGCTGCGTACGGTTCCCACAACCCGGTGACCGTGATTGATTGCCTCCTGTGCTAACGCCCGTCCGAAGCCGCTGCTCACGCCGGTAATAAAAATAATTTTGGATGAAGACATAAATACTCCCGTTCATGATGAGATGACTGCATAATATTCTCTTGAATGGGATATTTTTAGACCAGATACTCTCTATTTATTGCCTAAAACTATGAGGTAGGCGCAATGGATAATATTAATACCCCCAAGGGCGCAGACCAACAGAAGATGGTCTGCCGGCTTCTGGCCCTGGCGCCCAACGAAGGCTACAACCTTTGCGCCCTTCCCGGCGTGCGTTTCCTGCGCTCGAACCGGCCGCTGGCACAGACGCCGGTCCTTTACGATCCGGGCATCGTTATTGTGTGTCAGGGGTCGAAAAGGGGCTATTTCGGTGACAAAACCTACCTTTACGACGCGCAGCATTATCTCGCCGTCTCGGTGCCAGTCCCTTTTGTGATGGAAACCGATGCATCACCAGAATGCCCCCTGCTGGCGATATATTTGCATCTCGACTTTCAGCTCGCCGCAGAACTGTTAATTCAGATAGAAACCTTTGGCGCGCCACAGCCAACGACGGCTCCCGAAAGTATGATGTCCAGCCCAATGGATGCGGCCCTAAGAAAATCAGTACTTCATTTCCTCGAAGCAATGAGCACTCCCATCGATGCGGCCATTCTCGGACCGAATCTGGTGAGAGAACTTTATTACCGCATTCTGTGCGGCGCTCAGGGAAAGGCCATGCGTTCTGCGCTGGCAATGCAGGGGCAGTTTGGAAAGATTGGCAAGGCATTAAGACATATTCATGCTACCTATGCGTCGCATCTTGACCTCAATCAGCTTGCTCTGGAAGCTGGGATGAGCGTGCCGACCTTTCACAGCCATTTCAAAGCGATAACCCGCACCTCACCGATGCAATACGTTAAATGTACTCGCCTGCATCAGGCCCGACTAATGATGGTCAGGCAAGGCGTCACCGCGGCCGTCGCCAGCCAGTCGGTAGGCTATGAAAGCGCCTCGCAGTTCAACAGAGAGTTCAAACGCTTATTTGGGTTACCGCCAGCGGAAGAGACAAAACGCATGCGTGAAAATTTTGCCGTTCCTCCTGCACATTCCGCCTCTGAGTTTGTCTCGTCTCATTAGTCACCGAGAGAAGCGCTATTGATGCCTATCTTTTAACGGCACCCTTCTGATATCTCAACTAGTCTTTAATTTTATGTCAGAGGACAGGAGCCGTTAAGCATGTATTTATCCACGCATAATCAAAAAGAAGATAAAGAGAATCAGGAGCCAGAATCACTGGGTTCAGCTTCTCTCATTCAGCAAAAATTGCTGGACTCACGCTCAATCATTATTTCAGGTGAAATTAATCAGACGCTTACCGAAAAAGTGGTGTCGCAGCTGCTGTTACTTGAGGGAATCAGTGATGCGCCGATAAAAATATACCTCAATAGCCAAGGCGGCCACGTCGAAGCGGCCGATACCATTCATGACATCATAAAATTCATTAAGCCTGAGGTGCATATTATTGGCACCGGCTGGGTCGCAAGCGCCGGGATAACCATTTTTCTGGCCGCCAGCAAAAGTCATCGCTATGCGTTGCCTAATACACGTTTTATGATCCACCAGCCGCTGGGCGGCGTGCGTGGACAGGCAACCGACATTGAAATCGAAGCTAAAGAGATCCTCAAGATGCTGGATCGCGTCAATAACCTGATTGCCGATGCCACCGGGCAACCGGTAGAGAAAGTTAAAAGGGATACCGACCGTAACTACTGGATGAGCCCGCAGGAGGCTATCGACTACGGCATCGTTGGCAGAGTCGTCACCAGCTATAAAGATTTAAACCTGAAATAACGGGTTCGCGGCGCAATAACCACAAAGCGGCGGCTCAATTCGCTTTGTGGTTAAACCCTTTGCTCCTTTTTAACTGACGGTTTTAAGGCAACTCAGAAATTTGTTACGGGTTTATCCATTCAGTGGCTAAGAAAAGTCATTATTAATATTTTGTAAAGAGTCCCGGTGGGGATATACCAATATTGGGTAATGTTGCCTGGTACTGATATTTGATAAACGATGACGATTGTTTTTAGACAGTTGCATGCTGGCGACCGAGAAGAATATCTCACCTTGATGCTGGCAGCCTATAAGCCTATTTATGCATTAGGCATTCCCTTCGATGCGGCTACCGCTACGCTGGAAAAAGTCACACAGCATCTCGGCCGCCGTCAGAGAAAATCATCTCGACTCACTGAACGTGTTGGAGAAATCCGGTTTACGCCGTTCAGGCAAAGTCACCGACGTAAAAGACGCTCCGGCGAGCCTGGTATTTACGATAACCTCAGACCAATGGTTTGAGCGTCCGGTCTAGGCATTTATCGGCGTCGTTTTTTGCATTACTCGCGTCAGGCTGATGAGTGCCGCACCCACGGCAAGCGTGCCTGCCAGCATCAGCGAAGCATCGGTGCCGTGATTCTGAAACAGATTAAACATCAGGGCCACCAGCGCCGCCCCGGTAGTTTGCCCCAGTACGCGCGCGGTGCCCAAAAGTCCGCTTGCGCCACCGCTGCGGTTGCTGGGTGCAGAAGCTACAATGGTATGGTTATTGGGAGACTGGAACAGCCCAAACCCTGCGCCACACAAAATCATCCGCCAGATAATGTTCAGATGCGAAGGCGCATTGGGTAACAGCGCCAGCGAAAATAACCCTAATGAAAAAACGATCAGCCCCACGCCTCCCAGCACCCCGGCATGATAACGCCCGACCAGACGCCCTGATAAGGGCGCTATCAGCATCGTTGACAATGGCCAGAAGGTCAGTAAAAACCCGGTGAAACGGGTGTCAAGGCCAAGTGAATTCTGGAAAAAGAATGGCAAGGAAACAAATGCGAGGGTATAGGCCGCAAAAGAGCACATGGAAGTACAAAGCGATAAGGTAAAGATGGGAATACGCAGCAGATCTACTGGCAACAGCGGCAGAGGACGCAGCCGTTCACGGCGAATAAAGAACCAGCCAATGATAATTAACGCGACGACTTCAACAATAATAATCCGATGGTTCATCCCTTGGGCATATCCGCTGATAGCGCTAATAAAGAGCCCAAAGGTCAACGCGTTCATCAGGCTACTAATAAAATCAAACCGTCTGCCAGAATGCTTGAGCGGATTTTCTGGCAAGAATTTAAACCCCATAAACAGTGCAATCAGGCCAATCGGCAGGTTAATCGCGTAAAGCCACGGCCATGAGGCGACAGAGAGAATAAGTCCCGCTACGGTCGGGCCCGCTGAGGCCGAAACCGCGACAATCACCGCACCCGTGGCAATGCCTCGCCCTAAGAGACGCTTAGGATAAACAATGCGAATCATTGCCATATTCACACTGAGAATAGCCGCCGCGCCAAACCCCTGTAATATGCGGGCAAGCGTCAGCGTGATAAGAGAATCTGACAGGGCGCAGGCGAGCGAGGTAAAACTAAAGACAAATAGCCCGAGCTGATAAATACGCTTATAGCCAAATATTTCCCCCAGCGAAGCCAGAGAAAGCAGCGAGATGGTTATCGCTAACTGATATGCATTGACTATCCAGATAGAGGCCGCCGCACTGGCGTGAAAGTCACGGGCAATGGTGGGGAGTGCGACGTTTGCCAACGTGCTGTCCAATACTGGTACGGTGATGCCGAGCGCCAGAGTCAAAATGGCACCATAGCGCTGCGGCAACGGCAGTCCATCATTAATCATTTTTGTCATGAGGGTTATATCAAATTATTGCTTATACAATTTCAAATATCAGCTATAAACCAATAAGTGAGGAATTAAAATCGAGCAATAGTTATAACAACCACAATACAAATTAACAATGATTTAACGTGTGCACCGAATGATAATTATCATTTAGCGTGCGGGCTTTATTAATTAAAGCTGTCAAACAAAAGGGTTAGCTAATTACTGAAATAGCTTTGCCATTTATTTAATTTAGCACCCTCGCGAAACTTTACGTTATTACCGAGGGCCGTGCCGTATTATATCACCGCGATTTGCCGACTGCGCAAAGCCTCGCTAATTTCAGTGTCCAACTCTCCGTCAACGATGAGCGTGCTGGCCAGAGATAAATCGCCAATCTTGAACGCCGAGGCTGAATTCAGTTTCTCGGCCGACACCATCACCACCGTTTCGGCAGCTCTGTCCGACAGGGCCTTTTTAACGCAGGCTTCCTCATAGTCGCCGGTGGTGAATCCCGCGCTTTTATGCACGCCGGTAACCCCCATAAAGAAAATATCCGCATTAATACGGCTAATGGCATCCATCATCGAGGCACCGACTGTCACCATGGAGTGTTTAAAGAGCCGGCCTCCGATGAGGATGACGTCAATCAGCGGATAATCTATCAGACCTACCGCAATACTGGGGCTATGGGTCACGACGGTGAAGGGCAGATCCCTGGGCAAAAAGGTCAGCATCTCGCCGGTTGTCGTGCCCCCGTCAATGATAACCACCTGCCCCCGCTGAATCAGGCTCGCCGCTTTCTGCCCGATGAGCCGTTTTGAGCTGATGCGTACGCTTTTTCTTTCTTCAAAAGGCGCGATTGCTTCTGAAACGGGTAACGCGCCACCGTGTACCCTTTGCAATAATCCTTCAGCGGCCGGACTTTTGGACGACAGCTCGCCTGAGGCTCGCGTCATCGCAGAAGCCGAAGAAGAAACTGGCTTTCAGATAACCCAGGTCGAAAAGGTATTCGAAGCCTATATGAGCCCCGGGTCGGTGACCGAAAAATTGTTCTTCTTTATCGCTGAGTACTCTTACCACGACCTTCGCGGCGACGGCGGAGGCCTGATCGATGAAGGCGAGGATATTGAAGTGCTGGAGTGGCCGTTCGAGAAGGCGATGCACGCCATTAAGACAAATGAAATTATTGATGCCAAAACAATTATGCTGCTTCAGCATCTGGCGTTGAATGCCATTATTGACTGATTTATGGCACTTCCAGCTTGTCCAGCAGCGCCCTCACGCTTTCTGTTGCCTGCGCGTGACGCGTCTCTGCCGGAATGTCGTCCCACGGCATAGCATCGTCAGCGCAGTAATCGCCAATACAGAGCGGGCTAATGGCGTCGTCCAGTAAACCCAGCGGCAGCCAGATATAGGGAAGGTTTCGCAGAAGATTAGGCACGCTGGAACCGCACTGTTTGCAGAAATCGTTTCTGTATCCTGTCGGTTTAATCCAGCTTGCTATTGCCTCCTCCCCCGACTGCCAACTGAAATCAGCGGCTCTGACAAGGGTTGCCAGGTTATGTCCTACACCACTCTGTTTACGGCACAGCGAGCAGTGGCAGCGGTAAAAGAATTTTGGGCTTACCGCGAGGGAGAACGTTACCTCACCGCACAAACAGCTTCCTGAAAGCATACTTCTTATCCTCGATTGGTTTAATAAGAAGAATATGTCATATTTTTCAGGCTGTTTGGCAAATAAAAAAGGCCGCACCCGGCAGCCTTTTTGCGACAAAAATGAGTTTAGTGAGTTCGTTCAGACTTGCCGAGCGCATAGGCCGCCGGGAGATCGAGACGTTGCCAGAAAGCCTGCTCTGGCGTGTTTCCAGAAAGCGGATAGCCTGCCGGCAAGGCCGTTTTGACCATCAACTGACGGCGTTTCTCAGCAGAAAGGTGGGGTAAGGCAGACTGTAGCAGGACTTCGGCACCGGCCGGCACGCTCAGGGGCTGTGACGCACCCTGCTGCTTCGCCAGACCATAGCTCATGGTAAAGCGATAAAACTGCTTCATGTCTGGCGAGCGGTACGGGTCATCATGCCCGACGGTTTTCGCACATTTGGCCAGCGTAGTACCACACTCTTTCTCAAGCGCAGCACGCAGTTGATCCTTCGCTTCATTAAACAGCGTCACGTAGCGCGGATCGTTAAGATAGTGCGCGACATTACGCTGCGTCACCATACGCGAACCCATGATATCAAGCGGATAATGCACGCCCAAAACGATGCGCGAATAGCCGTAGCGCGCGCCCCGCTCCACCAGCGAGTCGTAACGCTCAGGGATCATCTGCGCCATTAGCAACGCATCGGTGTAGCCGGTATTGGTGTGTCCACTCGGGAATGCCCCCCCGTCGGCAGTGTAAGGTTGGTTGTCTTTCACCACCGTATCATCCGGCACCAGATGTATAGTGTTGCCTTTAATCAGAAACGGGCGCGAATAGTTAAAGTGCTTTTTAGCCGCACTGGTGCTGACTTCGCTCGCCTTAATCAACGCTGCGGCCTTGCCAATTTCACCCTTGTCGTAGGCGGTCAGGAAAGCCTTGCCGAGACGTGGCCCCATTGCATCGGCGAGGAAATAGAGGTAGCTAATGCCTTCGGCGTCAGCCAGCGCCTGGTGACGGACGCCCTGAGTTGCATCGCGGTTAATCGCGGTGACGGTCTGTAGGCTAGCCTGTAGGGTGGAGTCTGGCAGCTTACTGAATCCGGATAACAGCTCAATCCCCGCCTGCTGATTGGCCTTAGTCTGGAAATCATAGCCGCTGGCCTTCAGCCACGCCTTGTCAGACTGGGTGTCATTCTGCGAGGCTTTATCCAACTGACCCCGGGTCAGCGTCGCTGCCCCCCCCTTCAGCGCATTGATTTCTGCCTGTAAGGACTGCGCCTCCAGTGCGTCAAAAGCCTGACTGGCGGAAGCCGGAGAAGTCCCGTTTGCCAGTGCGGCGGCCTGCGGAAGTGAGACTGCCTGCGCCTGCTGCGCCAACAGCAGCGTGGCCGCGATAAGCGTTAACCGAATTTTCATTAACTTTCCCTTATAATCAAACTATTACCCTGTTAATGCACAACGCTAGCACCGCAGGATGACAGTTTTATTGCAGAAAAAATTTTTAGCCACTATGGGCGTGTCTTCCCGCCTCTGCCCCCTTGCCCCGGGTATTTATATCGATTAGGTTGGTTAATCATCAAGCGCGACAGAAGTGAGAAACTATGAATTACCTTAAATGGTTTAGTCTCGGTTATATCGTTGTCCTGCTTTTATCATTTGGATATAGCTATGCCAGAGCGTCGCAGACCTCGGAAGCTCCCGTGACGCAAAGCTGGTCAACGGCGCGCCGCGATTCGTCCAATCTTGCGCCCGATCCGCTCAAGTTTGCCGATACGGCGATTGTTGAGGTTTATGCCGCTAAAACCTACGGCTGGCGCGGGCTGTTCGCAGTGCATACCTGGATAATATTCAAAAGAGCCGGAGAGACCCAGTTCACCCGCTATGACGTGATTGGCTGGCGTAGCGACGACGTTGTACGCCGCAACTACGCCATTCCAGACGGCTACTGGTTTGGTGCCAAACCCCATATTCTGGTCGATCATCGTGGACCGCAGGCCGAGGCAATGATCCCGCAGATTGAGGCGGCTATCAAAAGTTATCCGTATCCACAGACCTATCACGCTTGGCCGGGTCCAAACAGCAACACCTTTATTGCCCATATTGGCCGTGACGTTCCGGCTTTACAGCTGGATATGCCCTCGAACGCCATCGGTAAGGACTATCGTCCGCTGACGCATCCGGTGGGATTGCCGCCTTCGGGGAAAGGCGTTCAGATTTCACTGTTGGGACTTTTGGGACTCAACATAGGTGCGCAGGAAGGGATCGAAATTAACGTTCTGGGGCTGAACCTGGGCGTCAATATCGCGCCTCCCGCGCTACGTTTACCCTTTATCGGCAGCGTAGGTGACGGGAATACAACGACGGTGCCCAATAAGGGCTGAGAGATTCTCAGAACCGATGTTGCTTAAAAGTCACCGCCAAGATTCAGAATCGCAATCTCGATTTTGAGGTCTATAATTCTACTTCGGGCCAATTCATGGCCCTTTACTCGGGCGCACGACTGCCCCTGTCCGACAGCACCACATCATTGTATTTACCATCCTCAACAATCTGATGAATAAGGGGTCCTCATGAGTTCATTCAAGGCGCAAGACGGTACCAATATCTATTACAAAGACTGGGGCGCAGGAAAACCTATTTTATTCAGCCACGGTTGGCCGCTGGACGCAGACATGTGGGACAGTCAGCTCAATTTTCTGGCCGAGCACGGCTATCGCACCATCGCGTTCGACCGCCGCGGCTTCGGACGCTCTGACCAGCCCTGGAACGGCAATGATTATGATACTTTCGCCTCGGATATTCGCGGGTTAATTGAGCATCTTGACCTCGAAGACGTCACGCTGGTCGGGTTCTCGATGGGGGGCGGTGACGTGTCGCGCTATATCGGCAATTACGGTACTGACCGCATCAGCGCGCTGGTGTTACTCGGTGCCGTCACGCCGATATTCGGCAAGACGGATGACTATCCTGGCGGCGTTGAAAAATCAGTATTTGAGGGTATCAGAGACGGAGTACGTAAGGATCGCGCGCAGTTTATCAGCGATTTTTCAACGCCATTCTATGGCATCAATGAGGGAATGAGCGTATCGGAAGGTGCGTTGACCCAGACCTTGAACATCGCGCTTTTAGCCTCGCTGAAAAGCACCATCGACTGTGTGACTGCATTTCAGGTGACGGATTTCCGGGGCGATCTGGCCAAGGTTGATGTACCGACACTCATTATTCACGGCACCAAAGACCAAATCGTTCCCTTCGAGTTAACCGGCAAGCTCTCGGCAGAGATTATCAGTCACTCGCAGCTGAAAACCTACGAAGGCGCACCGCACGGCTTCGCCCTCACGCATCAGGACAAACTGAACGAAGACCTGCTGGCCTTCCTCAAAACGGTTTATTAATACGGCATTTACCCGCCCCTTTATGACCTGTAAAGGGGCGCGCGCTCTTACAGCCTTTTACCCGGCATCATCCGCAGCAAGGTATTGTCTTTAAGATAATAGTGATGGAATAACGCAGCCGCGGCGTGCAATCCAATCAGATAATAGCCTGTGTTGGCAATAAGCTCGTGAATAGACTTTATCTTTTTGGATAACAGTAAATTCGGGTCGTAAGTTACCGGCATCTTCACGCCAAAAAGAGCCCACTCGGTGCCTTTAAAATACATCGAAAGTATTCCCATGATCGGCACCACAATAAAGAAGATATAAATGATGCCGTGCATGATATGCGCGGCAATGTCCTGCCAGTGTGGCGGTTTAGGGGTAATTCCCGGCGTAACATACATGAGCCTTACGAACACACGCGTGCTCATCATTAATAATACGCTGGCACCAAAGCTGTAATGCAGGACGGTTAATAGCGCATGCTGAGGTAAACTTTTTGGAATAAAGCCTTTGAGCTCAATGGTGGCATAGGTGGCAACAACAAGCAGGAAAACAAGCCAATGAATGGCAATCTGTATAGGACTGTATTTAACGCGCATGTAAGTGTCTCAAGAAAGATGCTGAAGTCAGCGTATCTTCAAGAGATTAAGCGCACATTAAGGCAAGAAAGAAACCGCAATCCGTGAGCCAGATTGCGGAGGGTGATTAAGATTTTTTGGTCTGAACCCAGAAGCCGTGAATAAGTCCCGGGAAATATCCGCAAATAGTCAGAATGATATTAATAATAAACGCCCATCCAAATCCTTTGCCGATTAAAACACCCAGCGGAGGTAAAATGATGGTAAACAGAATTCTCCAAAATCCCATGGTGCTCTCCTTTTCGTTTTTGATACCTAACCCTATCGAAATAGAAACATGTACACAATAAGAGTTCTCTTGGTTACCGATTGCGTCGCGAAACCAGGGAGATTAGTATTTGATTATGCAATGATGAGGCTGGCAGTGGCCAACTCTGGGGAGACAGGTAATGAAGCAGGACGTGATAATGCTGATCCTCGCGATAATTTTTATCGTGATAATGTTTGGCACGACGATGAGCATCACGGTACGTGCCAAAGGGTTGAAAAAGGCCTATTGGCTTCTTTGCAGCTTCCTGATTGGCATCGGCAGTTTGTCTTTCATCTATTTTCTCGCTTTTCCCGAACATCCTGGATTCTCGGCAAATCGCCCAGCGGGTGAAATTCCTCCCGAACTGATGTTCGCCGCCACGCTAACCCGCACCGGTATCGCCGCCGCCCTGCTGGGGTTTCTGGTGCACGGCATTTGGCGGCTGATCGGTTTTTTCGGCAAACGTGATGCCTCCTGACATCGGGTTTCGCTTGATAACAATTTGTTTCGGAAGAACAGCTTGGCTCACCTTACTTTTCGCTGTATATTTATACAGCCAAATTACCCTGGCATTTATGCCGATCGCCTCCCGCTATTTATTTTAAGACCCCCCTTTAATAAATAGAACGGCGATAAATCGAATGACAAAAAATTGATAGAGAGTGAGCCATGCGGGTTGAACTGAGTTATGACAAAAGGAATGTAGCGGCAATACCAGATGCCGGTGAAAAAATTACCCGGGAGCTCACCAAGCGGGTTCACAGAATGTTTCCCGACGCGGAAATTAAGGTCAAAGCGATGCAGGCCAATGGTCTCAGCACGCACGGCGTCAGTAAACAAGAAAAGTCACAGTTGAATCAGATGCTTGAAGAGATGTTTGAGGAAGCGGATGAATGGCTTTCTTATGAATAAGCCGTTATTATTTACTTACAAAGCGCAATTGAAATAAACATATCACTGCGATGGCTTATTATAAGATAGCCAAAGAAGATAAAATATTTTAACGAATTTGCGAAGTAATCGATGCCAAATCCTAAGAAAAACAGCGCTCAACCCCATTTTTATTCTAAACGTTTCGCGTTGATTTGCTTAGGAATCGTCTGCTGTATGGGGCTATTGCTGGCCCGCGTAGGTTATCTCCAGCTGCTTAATCGGCCGATGCTGGAGCGTCAGGCCGACCAACGCTCACTGCGCACGCAAATTATTCCCGCCGATCGCGGCACCATCGCCGATCGCAACGGGCACCCTCTTGCGCTCAGCGTGGCGTCTAAAGACATCATCGCTGACCCGTACCGTATCGAACAGCTGCACAGCGATCTGAACAGTCCAAAGTGGCAATATCTGGCCTCGGCGCTCGATATGCCGCTGTCGCAGCTTCAGCAAATGATCACCAGTGACCCTAAGCGTCGCTTCGTCTTCCTGGGTAGAAAAATTGAACAGGGCATCGCGAAGGACATCGGCGAACTGCACCTCGGCGGCGTTATCCTGCAACACGACGACAGCCGCTATTATCCCATGAGTGAGGCGGCCTCGAACCTGGTCGGCGTAGTCGGTACCGATAACGAGGGTCTGACCGGACTGGAACGTGGTTTCAACAGTCTGCTGCAAGGCAAGCCTGGTATGCGTGAGTTCCGTCAGGACGGTCAGGGTAACGTCATCGGTATTCTTAAGGACGTGCCGCCGCAGCAACCACCGACGGTTAACCTGAGTATCGACAGCTATATTCAGTACGTGGTGTATGCCGCGCTGAGAAAAGGCGTGATGCTGAACCAGGCGGACTCGGGGGCAGCGGTGATGGTCGACGTCAACACCGGCGAAATTCTGGGAATGGCCTCTTACCCTTCGTTTAACCCGAACAACTATGCTGGCACCGACGTCAAAGACATGCGTAACGTGGCAATTAGCGACAGCTTCGAGCCAGGTTCGACGGTAAAACCTTTAGTGGTGATGGCGGGTCTCGCGCACAACATCATTAGACCCGATACAGTGCTCGATACCCGTCCTTATACGGTTAACGGCCACCTTATTCGCGACGTAGGCCACGAGTCGGCGCTTACTATCACCGGCGTACTGCAAAAATCCAGTGATATCGGCGTATCGCACATTGCGTTGGCGATGCCTGCACAGATTCTGGTCGATCAATATCACGCCTTTGGACTGGGCAAACCCACCGATCTCGGTGTGGGTGGTGAAAGTGCCGGTTACTTCCCGCTGCACCGCGAACGCTGGGCTGACATCGAACGCGCCACTTTCGCCTTTGGCTACGGTCTGCGCGTAACGCCGCTGCAAATTGCCCGCGAATATGCCACTATCGGTTCATTCGGTATTTATCGTCCACTGTCGATAACCAAAGTTACGCCGCCGGTGCTTGGTACCCGCGTCATGGATAAAAACGTGGTAGAAACCGTAGTACATATGATGGAAAGTGACGCCCTGCCGGGGGGTTCTGGGCTGAGTGCCGCCGTTCCGGGTTATCGTTTAGCGATTAAAACCGGTACGGCCGAAAAGATGGGTCCATCGGGCAAATATGACGGCGGTTACATCAACTATACGGCAGGCGTTGCGCCAGCAAGTAACCCACGCGTAGCGCTGGTGGTGATGGTCAATAACCCACAGGCCGGGAAACACTTCGGTGGTTCGGTTGCGGGTCCTATCTTCGGCGAGATAATGGGGCAGGTTCTGAACCACATGAACATTGCGCCAGATGCCTTAGTCCCTGAAACACCGCCGACAACCGTTGCTTCGTCCAGTAAGGCAGTGAAGTTAAAAGAAAAAAGCGCGCTCGCGCCGCAGTAAAGAAAAGCGGTAAAAAAGTCAGTTTTTAACGCCGAGTGACTGGATTTGTGCAGGCAAATTTTGTACCTTTCCGTGTTATTTTCCACTGCTTAAAAGTGTCTACCCGTATGAAAAGGCTCTTAATTGTTGTCGTTATTTTTCTCTCGGTTTGCCTGGCTGTCATTGCATTAAACATGCACGGCAATGGCCCGTGGGGCTAACTGCCAAGCCCGCAAGGATTAGGAGAACGCATTTTGCCCACCGGTAAACGTTTTATTTTAATGGTGATCGCAATCCTTGTCGGCATTGTGGTATTGGACGATGCCATCGCCCGCATCATCCATTGGATCCTGCTAAGGTAATGACAAACGAGTGATTTTTCCTCATCCAGCCGTCGAATTGCCTAATACCACACGTTATGACTACTCTGCCCGCTCCGCCTGCGCGGCGAATTTGTGTATAATCATCTTAACGTAACTAATCATTGACGAGCTATGGCACAAGATATCCACCTCTCTATCGTCTGCGCACTCAGCAAATGGATCGAAGGCCATTTGGGGCGAGTTATCCATCTTGAGGAGCTGGCAGAATATTCCGGCTACTCGCTTTGGCACATGCAGAAACTGTTCAAAGAGTCGACCGGTATCTCCCTCGGCAAATATATTCGTGAGCGTCGTCTGGCCAGTGCGGTTTATCAGCTGAGCAGCAGTGATTCATCGATTTTCGATATCGCGATGGATTTTGGTTTTGGCTCGCAGTCGCACTTTACCTACATGTTCCGCAAGCGCTTTAACATCACGCCCTACGAGTTCCGGCAAAACCCCGACGTCAAACTCGATGTCGCTCCCCCGCTGCACATCATTCATCAGAAATCGGCCTGATTAAAAACCTAACTCGCTAAGACCCGGATGATCGTCGGGTCGACGCCCGAGCGGCCAATGGAATTTTCGCTCAGAGGCCTTAATCGGCAAATCATTGATGCAGGCATAGCGTGCATACATTAATCCCTGAGGGTTGAACGCCCAATTTTCGTTGCCGAAACTCCGGAACCAGTTACCGGAATCGTCATGCCACTCATAGGCGAAACGCACTGCGATACGCTCTCCGTCAAAGGCCCATAACTCCTTGATTAACCTATAATTGAGTTCTTTCGCCCACTTGCGCTCTAAAAATGCCACCACGTTCTGCTGGCCGGTGACGAATTCGCTGCGGTTGCGCCACTGGGTATCGGCCGAATAAACCTGGCTGACCCGCTGCGGGTCACGGCTGTTCCAGGCATCCTCAGCAAGTCGAACTTTCTCAGCGGCGCTTTCTCGAGTGAAAGGTGGCAGCGGTTTTTTCAGAGTCAGGGGGGTATTTTCAGCCATCATTGCCTCACGGTTAATCAAGGTAAAAGATTGAGATGCATGTAGACAAGTCTGTCTACACCAATCACACTAGCGCATGTAGACAGAGTTGTCTACATGTGTAAAATATCCATCATCAGCTCACCACAGGATATTTCATGAATACCCGGTCTTCGCCTAACGTTGCACAGCCCGCCGCACGCGAACGCATTCTTCACACCGCCCACGATCTTTTCTATCGTGACGGCATTCGTGCAACCGGCATTGATTCAATCATCAGGGAAGCTGGAGTCACCAAAGTGACGTTCTACCGTCATTATCCGAGTAAGGATGCACTGATACTGGCGTTTTTGCAGTACCGCCACCAGCGCTGGATAAGCTGGTTTAGTCAGGCATTACGCGAACATTCAGACACAGGCATGCCCCTTCCTGCTGCATTGGCCGCTACCCTGCAAGCCTGGTTCGAGAGAGAGGATTTTCGCGGTTGTGCATTCATCAACAGCAGTCTGGAATATGGCGATGCGCTGCCGGAAGTGCTCAAGCTTTCTGTCGCGCACAAGAAAGAGATGGCAGAGGTGATTGCCGATTATTTTAAGGCGTTCTCAGATAAAAATCAGACAGCGGAGAGCGTGGCACTCTTGATTGATGGCGCAATCATAAAAGCGCAAATGGAAAATGAAGCAACGCAGGCAACGCAGCTTGTGCAGAAAATGTTGACCCTGCTCCTCAGCGCGCGGATGACAAACGACTGACCCTTAACTCACCCTGCGCCCACAAAAAAACGCAGCCGAGGCCGCGTTTTTTCTTATCTGTGTCTGTATCAGGAAGTGGTTAGAACTGGTAAACCAGGCCTACAGCCACGATGTTGTCGGTATTGATACCGGCAGCTTCGGTGAAGTCGTTATCGTGCAGCAGGTTAACTTTATAATCCACGAAGGTGGACATGTTTTTGTTGAAGTAGTAGTAAGTACCGATATCGATATATTTTTCGATGTCTTGAGTACCGAAGTTACCCATGTCTTTACCGCGTGACTGCAGATATGCCAGTGATGGACGCAAACCGCTGTCGAACTGGTACTGGGCCACGGCTTCGAAGTTGTCAGCCTTGTTGGCGAAACCGTCGATGTCGTTATCTTCGGAACCGATACGAGTCAGGTTTTCAGTGTGGGTGTACATCGCCGCCAGGTAGACGTTGTTTGCGTCATATTTCAGACCGCCGCTCGCCGCCGTTGCCTTGTCGCCGCGACCGTAAGCCAGCTCGTTCTGATCGCTGGTGCGATCAGAACTGCTGTACGCCGCTGCTGCACTGATGCCCATGCCCAGATCGTAAGTCGCGGAAATGCCGTAGCCGTCGCCGTTAGCAGCCTGCGCTGAACGACCGGAAGACTCGCCGCCTGGGTTGTCATTTTTCCCCTGATACTGCAACGCGATGTTCAGGCCTTTAATCAGACCGAAGAAATCATTGTCACGGTAGGTCAGTAAACCGTTTGCGCGCTGCTCCATGAAGTTGTCAGCGGTATAGGTATCACCACCGAACTCTGGCAGTACGTCGGTCCATGAACCGATGTCATACATTACGCCGTAGTTACGGCCGTAATCCAGTGAACCCCAATTGCCGAATTTAAGACCGGCGAAACCTACACGGGTGTAGCTGTTGGCAGTACCTTGTTCTTCCGCCGTGTTTAGCGCTGCCTGGTACTCCCACTGACCGTAACCGGTAAGCTGATCGCTAATCTTGGTTTGGCCGTCGAAGCCGAAACGCAGATAAGACTGGTCACCATCAACGCCATCATTACTGGAGAAGTAATGTTCTGCATCGATTTTACCGTTCAGGTCTAGAATATTTCCGTCTTTATTGTAGATTTCTGCCGCACTCGCGGTTCCTGCAATTAATAATGCTGGGACCAGGAGTGAAAGAACGCGAAGTTTCATTTGTCTATCCTCATTAAAGGGTATCGAGCCGCCGCCACTGTTTCTTAGGTTTACGTATGTTTAAAAATTGTTAGGCTCGATAGGCAGACCTATTCTCATGATAAGGAATATATTAATCCAGAAAGAAAATGATACCGAATTAGTGATAGTGTTTCATAACAATAAATAAATGTAACATAAAATGTATTTTCAGGAACTTTTGTCAATCATGTAAAGGCAAAAAATACAGCACGTAGTGTTAATTAATTAAAAAATCATTAAAAATCAAATAAATATACAAAACAAAAAGCGCACTAAGTGATAAACCAAAATAAACCCATCCTATATAATGTCTCTCGCTATCATCATTATTTGTTATTTATTACTTTCATTATCCCCTGTATTTGGAAACAACAGCCGGCCTTTTGGCCGGTTTTTTTTTGCCGTTTGTGCGGTAATTCAAACCCGTCACTATCCCCCTATTTACACATCTTTGCGTCCCCGCACATAATTTCTTCAATAACCTTTTATTTCATGGCGGAAATTAAATCCTTTTCTTGCAGATTATTTCTTTTGCTATGCCAGGGTATACCCCCCTGTATTGAGCCAGTCCGAATGAATCATTTTCCTCTCACGGAGTAGAAGTTAAGCAAGAAGGCGGTTGCATATTCCGTTACTATAAGAGCAATCCCGCTGTAGCGAACTTCAAGGGTCGTTACACTGGCACATTTCGACTTTCGACCAGCTCACAAAGGAATCGCATGCAACAACCCGACAACCACGACAACATCGCCAAGGCACAGATGCTGCTGGCAACCCGCCGTTTCCTCAAACTCGACGAGTGGCTGTTGTCACAAATGCGCGGTTGGCAAAATCAGAACGAGGCCAACAACACGTATGGTCTCGTCATGCATCCCGATACCCTGTTTTCGAAGGATGAAAGTGCGACGCAGCGTCTCGAGATCTTGCGTGACTGGGCGCAACAGTGTCCCGGTAGCTATCACGCTCACTGTTTGATGGGCATGTTCTGGCACGAGCAGGCGTGGGTTATCCGTCGTGGAAATGGGCCGGAACACGAGGTTGAAGACGCGCAGTGGCTCGGCGCGCAGCTGTGCTGCGACTATGCGGTGCTGTCATTCCTCTCAGCGATTGCCTGCCACCCTCGCCCCACGCACGCATTTCGTCACATGATGAACCTCAGCGGCGGATTTGGTGAACCTTACTGGCTGCGCGCGCTGTTTGCGGGTCAACAACCAAAACCCCTGCATGAACAGTTCAATATTCAAAACAGCCCAGTATGGGAGCAAGGCGCTGCCTACCTTTATGCGATGGGCGTTGCGCCGGCCACCCATTGGCCGCAGCAGCTCCCCGCAGCATTGCAGCAGACGCGTCGTAATGATGAAGACGCGTTAGACTACTGGCTGCGAATGGCCATGTCAGTGCGTCACAGTGACGTGGGCAGCATGGAGTCGTATCTGCTGTTCCACTCAACCTTCTGGGGCGGCAGTGACGAACAACAAAACGAAATCATCGATGGCCCGCTGTGTGCCGAGTTCAGCGAAGATGAGCGAAACCAGTTCCGCGCCAATGCGCTGCTGGATGCCCTCGGCGGCGAGATAGCCGACCGCGACTCGCCGCGCGCCGAACAACTCCAGCAGCGGCTGACCGCGCTTCTCAACCAGCCGCTAGAGCCTGCAACCCGCATCGCGCTGCTCAATCTGGCCGGTACCTGCATCGCCTACTGGCAGGACGACGATCGTGCCGGACTGCAGGTGTATGCAGACCTGTTCGCCGTTTCACCTCAGGCGATGCCCGGCAAATTCGCTGCACTGTTTATTTCTCGCGCCGTGCTGGCAAGCGAGGAACAGGACGGCATGCCAGTACTCACTTCACTGCTGGTGCGCGCTATCAACCGCGCCGATGATGCTCTATTGACCGCCTTTGCCGCCGCCGCTGTGCAGTTCGGTCTTTATGGCCTGCCGTGCGACACGTCATTAAGCAGCGGCCTAATGGACTGCGCCTGGTCACTGATGCAGCAGCAAAAAACCACCGAGTCGGTCGGCAAAGACCTGCTGGTGCTGGCACACGACATGGCGATTAATGATGATATCGACGCGACCCATTTCCTGATGACAGAAATGGCGCGTCGCGGCAGCGCGCTTCATACCTATGAACTGTTCTTCTTTTATCGCAACGCCTGGCATCAGGACGTCCCGGAATCCCTGCACAACGACAGCAATGCGCTGGACTGTGTGCTGAGCGCCGCGCGGTCAGGCCTGGTTCCGGCGATGTTCAGCGCTGCCAACGCCCTGCGTGAAGGCCTCGGCGGCGAAGTGGATTATCAGCAGGCGATGCATTGGTATCAGCGTGCCAGCGAAGCCGGCCACCCTTCCGCCGACTACTGGCGCGCAAGCTGTGCGCTCGATTTAGGTTCTGACGGTGAAAAGCGTGAAGCGGTTGAGGTTTCACTGCCAGCTATCCTCGCGCAGCAGAATCACCCTGAACGTTTCGAAGCCGCCTACACCTTGGGTATGGCCTGGATGCAGGGCGTCGGCACCAAAAAGAACAAATACATCGCCTGGCAGTTGATGAACTTCGTACTGGAGTTGAATCCTGAATCCGAGGTAGCGCGTCAGGCCATTATCCAGCTCGAAGGGTCGCTGCGCGCGCGCATGAGCCTCTGGCAGGACAAACGTAAGGTTGAAGGCGTCGATTTCACCGCACCTTATCGCCAGAGTAGCGCGCCTCAACTGCCCGACGCCTCACACGAGCCGCAGCATGTAGATTAGGACGACAGGAAATAACGGCCCCACGGCCTTTCTGCTACAATACTCAGCCAGTTTTAGCCCATACTGGCTTTTTTTATTGAAAGATAGCGGTTTATCGATAAGTATTCGTTATATCCTGTAAACGGATTTCACAGAATTATAAAAAAGGATTGACGACTACATGCCAGCAGAATCGATGATAGACCTTTCACGGGCTCAGGCTCAGCCTGGAAAAGCCCAGCAGATAGCGACACGAATTATCTTCCTGCTTTCAGGATTTGCGATGTCCGCCTGGGCGCCGCTGGTCCCCTTCGTAAAAATTCGCCTCGACATCAGCGACGGCACGCTGGGCCTGCTGCTGCTGTGTATCGGTGCCGGTTCCACCTTTTCCATGCCGCTAACCGGCTTCCTGACCGGAAAACTGGGCTGTAAGACGGTGATTTTGCTCGCCACTATCGTACTGTGCCTCGACTTGCCTTTACTGACGTTGATGGACACGACTCTCGGCATGGCGCTGGTACTGATCATCTTCGGCATGTCGATTGGCATGGTCGACGTAGCGATGAACGTTCACGCAGTGGTGGTCGAGAAAGCCAGCGGGCGCGCGATGATGTCAGGTTTTCACGGCTTCTTCAGCATAGGGTGTATTCTCGGCGCGCTGGCGGTCAGCGGCCTGCTCTCCCTGGCGCTGACGCCGTTTCTTGCCAGCATCGCGGTCATTGCCGTGGTGTTACTGTCTTTGCTTGGCATCAGCAAACACCTGTGGCACGACACCAAAAGTAAGCAAGGCGATCCGATGCTGGTGATGCCACGAGGCTGGGTGATCTTCCTCGGGTTACTGTGTTTCGTGATGTTCATGACCGAAGGCGCGATGCTCGACTGGAGCGCACTGTTTCTCATCACCGAGCGGAGCGTGGATCCGCACAACGCCGGTCTGGGATATACCGTCTTTGCCATCGCGATGACCCTCGGGCGTCTCACCGGTGACAAGGTCATCAACTATTTTGGTCGTTTTAAAGTCCTGCTTTTCGGCAGCCTGATAGCCTGCGCAGGACTGCTTCTGTCTGTAGGCGTAGATAGCCTGTATGCTGTAGCAGCCGGTTTTATCATGGTCGGCCTGGGTGCCTCGAATTTGGTGCCGATTATGTTTAGTGCCGCCGGTAATCAAACCAGCATGCCTGCCAACCTCGCCATTGCGTCGGTGACGACACTGGGATACGCCGGGATACTGGCCGGCCCGGCACTGGTCGGGTTTATTGCACAATTGAGTAATCTGTCGATTGCATTGAGCTGTGTCGCGGTCCTGATGCTGCTGGTTGCCGCCAGCGCACGCGCCGTGACTCGCTAAACAAGGAAAAGCGTCACCACCATGCCAAGTAAATATTTATCGCTGACTTCGACCAATATTACGCGATTTTTTTGGATCTTCATTCTGCTGCTGGCAATGGGGCTTGGCCTCTATGGCTATAACTACACCAATGCGTATCTCAACGATAAGCTGAGAACGCTGCAATACACCGGCGATCGCCTGCAAAAGCGCATCGACCACTATCGCTATCTGACCTATCGCATTTACGATAACTACACCGGTCAGCCACTGGCGCAGATCCCGGCCAACGTGCAGGAAGTGAAGCTGCGTCAGGATATGTTCTTCATTAACAAGCCGCACAAAAAAACCGATGCGCTGATTTACGGCACTCATGACGCCGCCACGCTCGACCTGACGCTAAAAATCTCCGGCTTTCTTGACGATCAGTGGGGGGCGAAAAATCAGCCCTACTCGATGTATTATCTGAACGGTCAGGACAACAGCCTGATGTTCATTACCACGCAGCCGCTGCAACAGCAGGACTCGCGTCTCAAAGAGAACTATTTCTACGCCGGGATGCAGGCGCGCCGCGCAGAGATGCTGCAACAGGCCAATACGCTCGACGAGCGCGAGAGCTATTCCAGCCTGCGCAAATCGCGTAACTCCAGCGACTATTTCTTCTCGCTGCGCACCACCTTTAACAATCCCGGCAATCTTGCGACGGTGATTGCTTTCGATCTGCCAATGAGCGATCTCGTGCCGCAAAGCATGGCCCGAGACAATTTTCAACTGACCAATAACAACGACACGGTCAACGAAGGCGACGCACCTCAGGATCCAAACGCGGGCAGCACGATTACGCTGCAAGGCGGATCAATTAACCTCAGCACGCCGTTGAGCAACTCGCCGCTGAACCTGACTTACAGCATTCCGGTGCTTTCACTGGCGATTGATCTCACCCGCAACAACTTCTGGCTGATCCTCATCAACCTGATCCTGCTCGGCATGGCGATGGCCGGTATCTATCTGATTCGCCATAAATATATCCGCCCGAGCGAGAACATGGCCCACCAGTTGCACACCCAGCAGGCGCTGAACCATGAGATAATCTCTAACCTCTCCGTCGGTCTGCTTATCTATAATTTCAGCAGCCACAGCGTGGTGGTCAGCAACAAGATTGCTGAACAGCTGTTGCCGCATCTTAGCCTCGACAAAATCGCCAATATGGCCGAAGAACATCACGGCGTGATTCAGGCGACGGTCAACAATGAAGTGTATGAAATTCGCATGGTGCGCAGCCAAATAGCGCCAGACACTTACCTGTTCATGATGCATGACCAAGACAAAGAGGCGATGGTCAACAAGACGCTGCAACAGGCGCGCCGCGAGCATGAAAAGAATCTGCAGGCACGCAAGCTGATGCTGCACAACCTGGGCATCGAACTCAATCAGCCGCTGCTCGAACTGCACGCGCTGGCTGAACAGTTGAACAGCAACCCACCGGTCGAAGACCGAAGCAAGCTGGAGAAAACGCTGCTCGGCGAGTCCAAGGACGTCCTCACGCTGGTTGATAATATTACCCTGCTCACCCGTCTCGAAACGCAGGACTGGCAGCCGGTTCAACAACGCTATTCGCTGGCCGCGCTGATGGACGAGCTGCTGCTCGACGCACTGCCTAAAATTAACCAGAAAGGCCTGATGCTGCTGAACCATTTCGAGATGGATCCGCTCGACAGCTACGTCGGCGATCCGAATGCGGTGAAGAAGATCCTCGCGCTATTGCTCGATTATGCCATCGTGGCTACCTCGCTTGGCAAAATTACGCTGACCAGCGAACGGGATCCGCAGCAGCCGGACCAGCTGATTTTCCACATTACCGACACCGGCAGCGGCCTGTCGAAAGAGGAGTTGAGCAACCTCAATTATCCGTTCCTCAGCCAAACGCTGGTAGACCGGTTTAATCACGGTTCGGGGCTTAATTTTTACCTGTGTAATCAGCTGTGCAAGAAGCTCGGCGGTCAGCTCGAGATACGCAGCAAAATCGATATCGGCACCCGTTATACGGTGCGAATCAAACAAACGCTTGAAGCGGTGGATACTGAGGTTGAGGCGGCGGACGAAAGGCTGCTGGACGACGTAACTGTGCTGCTCGACATCACGGCGGATGAGGTTCGCGGCATCGTTACCCGCATCATGAGCGCCTACGGTGCGATTTGTATCGTCGCCGACGAGCGCCAGCCAACGCGGGATTACGATGTATTATTAACCGATAACGCCCAACACTGTGACCACTATACGCTGTTGCTAACCAGTGACGAGATTGGCTTCCAGGCTCTCGAAAAACGCTATATACGCGTCAACTTCAACATCGGCAGTGCGCTGATAGACGCAACCTTACTGTTAATTGAACAGCAGCTGCTGGAAGAGGCGGAAAATGAAATCGCGCTTTCACAGCAGAATAGCAGTGCCAATTCAACTAACGGTGATTCAGATTCCGGTACCGGCGACGACGAAATCGAAGCCTATGTTAAACAGCTGCATACCAGCGACTATTACGGCCTTTTCGTTGATACAGTACCGGAAGATATAGAGAAACTGTATAATGAAAATCAACGTCGTGATTTTACATCGCTTTCCCAGACAGCTCATCGGCTTAAGGGAGTGTTCGCCATGCTGAACCTTACACCGGGGAAGCAACTGTGTGAAAAATTAGAACAGCATCTCGCCGAAGGCGAAGTGTTGATGATCTCAGACAATATTAATCAGATTGATTCTTTTGTCTCCAGACTGCTGCAGCAAGGTAGCTAATCACATGAACAATATGAACGTAATTATTGCCGACGACCATCCTATCGTCTTATTTGGGATCCGTAAGTCCCTTGAACAAATTGAGTGGGTAAACGTAGTAGGCGAGTTCGAGGACTCTACCACGCTTATCAATAGCCTGAGCAAACTTGATGCACACGTGCTGATAACCGACCTGTCTATGCCAGGTGACAAATACGGTGACGGCATTACGCTAATCAAATACATCAAGCGCCACTACCCACAGCTGTCTATTATCGTGCTGACCATGAACAACAACCCGGCTATCCTGAGCTCCGTGCTCGACCTGGATATCGAAGGGATTGTGTTGAAGCAGGGTGCACCTACCGACCTGCCTAAGGCACTGGCCGCGCTGCAAAAAGGCAAGAAGTTCACGCCGGACAGCGTTTCCAAACTGCTGGAGAAGATAAGCGCCAACGGTTACGGTGACAAGCGCCTCTCTCCAAAAGAGAGTGAAGTTCTGCGCCTGTTCGCCGAAGGTTTCCTGGTGACCGAGATTGCCCGCAAGCTGAACCGCAGCATCAAAACCATCAGCAGCCAGAAGAAGTCAGCGATGATGAAACTGGGCGTCGAGAACGACATCGCCCTGCTCAACTATCTGTCTTCAGTCAGCTCTACGCCGGTTGATAAAGACTAACGTTCAGCGCCGTGGGCCAGAAAAGAAAAAAGGCACAATCTAGATTGTGCCTTTTTTTATGCTCTGAATTCAGGATGATAACGGCCTGGCGCCCTGCCCGCTGACGCGTTTCCTGCGCACCTGCTGGCTGTAATAGCTCAGCGTTTTGCGCAGTTGGTCGAGCGTCACCGGTTTGGACAGACAGTTGTCCATGCCCGCTTCGAGACAGAGCTGCTTCTGCTCCGCCAGCGCATTGGCGGTAACCCCGATAACCGGCAGCATAAACTCCAACTCACGCAGGCGCTTGGTTAAACCATAGCCGTCGAGTTTTGGCATGTTCACGTCGCTAAGCACGATATCGACCGGATGAACCTTCATCGCCTCGAGCGCGTCCAGGCCGTCGTTGGCGGTCACGACGATGTATCCCATGGACCCGAGCTGGTCGGCCAGCAGGCGGCGGTTAATTGGATGGTCATCGACCACCAGCAGCGTGATATCACCGTTATCCTGTGACTCGACGACCTCTGGCAGCAACGCGATATTATTCTCGTTAACCTCATTCAGCTGATAAATGCGGTTCAACAACAGCGTGATCTCCAGCGGCGTAGAGGTACTGTGGATCCAGTAACCCGGGCTGCTTTCCTGCGGTGGCCCGATGTGGTCGATGGAAAACTCGATTTGTGCACAGAGCGCGCCACGGTGAATGAGCGGCGTATCGACTATCAATATGTCTTCGGCGAGGGTTTCGTCTTCCGCATTCCAGCGCTGAACGTTGGCACCGTGGTGATGCAGCAGCTGCATCAAATAGCTTTCGAGATAGCCGTTGCGGATATTCACCCACAGACGTTTACCGGCCCAGAACGCTAGCGGCGGTGGCGCAGGATGGACTTCGCCGTAGATTGGCAGTCGCACGGTAAAGGCGCTGCCGAGCCCTGGTTCCGAATCAACGGAGATATCGCCATCCATCAGGTTAATCAGCTTTTCACAGATAGCCAGCCCCAGTCCGGTGCCCTGGAAATGACGCTGTACCCCACTTCCGACCTGGAAGAAGGGATCGAACAGGCGGGTGATCTCTTTGGTTGGGATCCCCACGCCGGTATCGCGAATCATAAACTCCAGATAGTTGCCGCAGGTGCGCGCGTGCAGCACGATGCAGCCGGTATCGGTAAACTTGATAGCATTGTTGAGGATGTTCGACAACACCTGCTGCAAACGTACCGGATCACCGACAAAAATCTCAGGCACGTTGTGCTCGATGAAGCAGTAAAGCCCGAGGTGCTTCTTCACCACCAGCGGCAGATAGTTGCCTGCAATGTGAGTGATAACTTCGCGACAGGAGAATTCCTGCGGCTCGATTTTTAGCTGCTCGGATTCTATTTTCGAGAAATCGAGAATATCGCTGATGATCTTCAGCAGCAGCGCCGACGAGTTATTCATCGCCGTGACCAGTCGGTCAACGCCCTGCGGCAGCCCTTGCGTTTGCAGCAGATCGAGGTTACCGATAATGCCGTACAGCGGGGTGCGCAGCTCGTGGCTAACGGTTGCCAGGAACATCGACTTCGACTGGCTCGCCTGCTCTGCGGCATTGGCCATCTCGTGCAGCGACTCTTCCATCTTCACGCGAGCGCTGACGTCAATCAGTACACAGATTGCTACGTCCTCGTTGCGATAACGGGAATGCACAAAGCTGAGCTGTATGTTGTTGTTGTCACGCGTGATGATGTCCACGAAGCGCGTCTGTTGGTCGCAGATGATGCGCGTGATGCGCTGGCGGTCTTCGTGCGTCAGCATGCTGATGTAGTTGTGCGCCAGTTCGTTACTGAGGATGTTGACCCCATCGCTGATGCGCAAAATTGAGATACCCACCGGCGCAGAAGCGACGATTTTATGGTTGAACTGCTCGTGTTCCTCGAGGCGGAAAGCGTTCTCTTCTGCGGGCAGGAACATTTTTCGCTCAAACAGCCAGGCCAGCACGAACAACAGCAATGCCGAGAAAACGTTAAGCACAACAGCATTAAGAATCAGCAGCTTAAAGCGTTCGATCACCGTTTTGAACGGCAAAGAATAGACCACGCTCAGCCCGGAGGGTGGCAACGGTTTCTTATAAATCAGATCGTTATAGCCGTTCATGTAGCCGAAATAACTTTGGCCGGTCGGATAATTGTCGAGGATCGACGTATAGCGGTCTCCCTCAAGGAAACTCAGCAGCGGCACGCCTTCGCTGTCGAGCAGCGTTACGCCAGTATGCGAGGAGCTGGAGACGGTGAAATCTTCCAGACGCAGCGTCTGCTGCACGCCCATCAGAGCCTCGAGCTTGTTACCGACGTAGATTGGCGTCAGCACGTACAGGTTACCCTGCTCTTTGTTATTTCCCGCCTCAACCCAGTATTGGCTTTTCTGCTTGTCCTGGCTCTTGCTGTTGCGGTATTTGATCAGTTTATCGTGCAGGGTTTTGAGACCGTTTTCTCGTTCAATCGGCGTCGCGCTGTCCATGACACCGAAATCAACCAGACAGAGATTCTCCCCGTTAATGTAGAACACCCGCTTGAGGGAGTAATTATCGGAGAAGTTGTCCTTCCAGTAGTTAATCGTATTACCCAGCGACGCCAGCGAGTTGCGTTTGCTGTCGGTCAGTTGCGAACAGTTGGATTCAGGGAACAGCGCGTGATAGCTCGGAATAACATTCTTGGTGCTCAACACGCCATTGATTAAGTCGAGGCCGTTAATCGAATCACCAAGGCGCTTTTCAGCCATCGACCTCACGCTACGAACCACTTCGGCGGTATTTTTAATGTAGGTTTGCGCCTGGTTGTAGTTGAGGTTGTCCTCTTCGCGAATTTCCGACTCTTTATTGTGGAAAATATTCAGCACATAAAATGTCGTCAGCAGTGCGCCGAGCGACCAAAGCATGATAGCCAGTACCCTGAAGAGGTAACGGGAAATTCTTAATGCCGTTCTGAACGAGGTTAAATACTTCAAGCGGTTACCATTGCTGAAACGTAAAATGAAAAGGAAAAGGAAAAGGGCACAATATGTAACCCATATTATGCCCTTTGTCGCTCAACCTGAGAAATCGATTTTATTCGTCTTCTGAAGGTTGCTCGTCGTCTTCTGCTTCGATATCGTCAGGTGCTTCGCTTTCCTGCGCAGCTTCCAGTTCACCTTCCACTGTTGCTACGCCGTCCAGTTCTTCATCTTCAACAGGTTCTGCAACGCGCTGCAGGCCGACCACGTGCTCGCCATCAGAGGTACGGATAAGCGTCACACCCTGGGTGTTACGGCCAACCTTGCTGACTTCGGAAACTCGGGTACGAACCAGCGTGCCGGCGTCGGTAATCATCATGATCTGGTCGGCGTTATCTACCTGGATAGCCCCCACAACCGGACCATTACGCTCACTCACCTTGATGGAGATAACGCCCTGCGTCGCACGAGATTTAGTTGGGTATTCGCTGGATTCGGTACGCTTACCGAAGCCGTTCTCGGTAACGGTCAGAATGGCACCTTCACCGCGAGGAATAATCAACGAGACCACGCTGTCGCTTTCGCCCAGACGGATACCACGAACACCGGTCGCCGTACGGCCCATCGAACGCACTGCCTGTTCGGAGAAGCGCACCACTTTACCGGCCGCAGAGAACAGCATAACTTCGTCATTACCGTCTGTCAGGTCAACACCAATCAGCTCATCACCCTCATTGAGGTTGATAGCGATGATGCCAGCGCTGCGTGGACGACTGAAGTCGGTCAATGCGGTTTTCTTCACCGTGCCGCTGGCCGTTGCCATAAACACGTGACGGCCTTCTTCATACTCGCGCACCGGCAGAATGGCGGTAATACGCTCGTTCGGTTCAAGCGGCAGCAGGTTGACAATCGGACGCCCACGGGCACCACGGCTTGCTTCCGGCAGCTGATAAACCTTCATCCAGTACAGACGTCCACGGCTGGAGAACATCAGGATGGTGTCGTGGGTGTTAGCCACCAGAAGACGATCGATGAAATCCTCTTCCTTAATACGTGCCGCGGACTTGCCTTTACCCCCGCGACGCTGCGCTTCGTAATCGGTCAGAGGCTGGTACTTGACGTAGCCCTGATGCGACAGCGTAACGACAACGTCTTCCTGGTTGATCAGGTCTTCGATATTGATGTCGGAGGTATTGGCCGTGATTTCGGTACGGCGCGGGTCGTTGTACTGGTCACGAATAGCTTCGAGCTCTTCACGAATGACTTCCATCAGACGGTCAGGGTTTTCGAGGATGTAGATCAGTTCAGCAATCTGCGTCAGCAGCTCTTTGTACTCGTCGAGCAGTTTTTCGTGCTCGAGGCCGGTCAGTTTCTGCAGACGCAGGTCCAGAATAGCCTGAGCCTGTTGCTCGGTCAGGAAGTACTTACCGTCGTGAATACCGTACTGCTTTTCGAGCCACTCTGGACGCGCGGCGTCATCACCGGCGCTTGCCAGCATGGCGGACACGTTGCCCAGATCCCATGAACGCGCAACCAGGCCCGCTTTCGCTTCGGCAGGGGTTGGCGCAGCACGGATAAGCTCGATGATGGGGTCGATGTTTGCCAGGGCAATCGCCAATGCTTCGAGGATGTGCGCACGGTCACGGGCTTTACGCAGTTCGAAGATGGTACGGCGAGTCACCACTTCACGGCGGTGGCGCACGAACGCAGACAGGATCTCTTTCAGACCCAGAATCTTTGGCTGCCCCTGATGCAGGGCAACCATGTTGATACCAAACGAGGTTTGCAGCTGAGTGAGTGAATAAAGGTTATTCAACACCACTTCGCCCACCGCATCACGTTTGATCTCAATCACGATACGCATACCGTCTTTGTCGGACTCGTCGCGCAGTGCGCTGATGCCTTCAAGACGTTTTTCTTTCACCAGCTCGGCAATCTTTTCGATCAAACGAGCCTTGTTCACCTGATACGGGATCTCGTGAACAATGATGGTTTCACGACCGGTCTTCGCGTCAGCTTCTACTTCAGCGCGGGCGCGAATGTAGATTTTACCGCGGCCGGTGCGATAGGCCTCTTCGATGCCACGACGGCCGTTAATGATAGCGGCAGTCGGGAAGTCAGGACCCGGAATGTGTTCCATCAGCCCTTCAATGCTGATGTTTTCGTCTTCGATATAGGCCAGACAGCCGTTGATAACCTCGGTCAGGTTATGGGGCGGAATGTTGGTGGCCATACCCACGGCGATACCAGAAGAACCGTTAACCAGCAGGTTCGGGATACGGGTTGGCATAACCGCCGGGATTTGCTCGGTGCCGTCATAGTTCGGCACAAAGTCGACGGTTTCTTTTTCAAGGTCTGCCAACAGTTCGTGGGCAATTTTTGACATACGGATTTCGGTATAACGCATCGCAGCGGCGGAGTCGCCGTCTACCGAACCGAAGTTACCCTGCCCGTCGACCAGCATGTAGCGAAGGGAAAATGGCTGGGCCATACGAACAATAGTGTCATAAACCGCGGTATCACCGTGCGGGTGATATTTACCGATAACGTCACCGACCACACGGGCCGATTTCTTATAGGCTTTGTTCCAGTCATTACCCAGAACATTCATTGCGTAAAGTACGCGGCGGTGCACCGGTTTCAAACCATCGCGCACATCTGGAAGCGCACGTCCGACAATAACGGACATGGCGTAATCCAAATAAGAGTTTTTAAGCTCTTCTTCGATGTTAATCGGTGTGATTTCTCTGGCAAGGTCGCTCATGGAGCTGCTATCCCTCTCTGATTATTCATGGCCGCTGCCCAAAAATACCTTAATTACTCAAGGTATAGGCAAAGGTGTCAAACTATAGCACGAAGCTGCCTCTCGGTCCCTAGAATATGTATAATCGGCTTCACAAGGCATAAGGAGTTTATCAGCCCAATGACAACCACACCGAACAGCAAACAACACACTATCATTTCGCAAAACGTGGATACCCAAAACGTAGATCAGTCCGAAATCGCCAAATTTGAGGCCGTCGCCTCACGCTGGTGGGATCTCGAGGGCGAATTCAAACCCCTGCACCGCATTAATCCGCTGCGCCTGAACTACATTCTGGAGCGTTCGAACGGGCTTTTCGAAAAGAACGTGCTCGACGTCGGCTGCGGCGGCGGCATCCTTAGCGAAAGCATGGCCTCCGCGGGCGCAACCGTGACCGGTCTGGACATGGGCGCAGAGCCGCTCGAAGTCGCCCGCCTGCACGCACTCGAAAGCGGCGTAAAGGTCAACTACGTTCAGGAAACGGTTGAAGCGCACGCCGACGCCAATCCGCAGCGTTATGACGTAGTGACCTGCATGGAAATGCTGGAGCACGTTCCTGACCCGGCCTCGGTCGTGGCCGCCTGTGCTCGCCTGGTCAAACCCGGCGGTCACGTGTTCTTCTCCACCATCAACCGCAACAACAAAGCCTGGCTGATGGCGGTGTTCGGTGCCGAATACGTATTGAAGATGGTTCCGAAGGGGACGCACGACATCAAGAAGTTTATTAAACCTTCCGAGCTGCTCTCGTGGGTAGACAGAACTCACCTCTACGAGCGCAACATCATCGGATTGCACTACAACCCGCTGTCGGATCACTTCAAGCTGGGCCCGAACGTTGACGTGAATTACATGCTGCACACGCAATCACAGGAAACTGCTGAAAGCTAAGCACCAGTCAAGTCATTTACCGCCCTCTGGCCGCTGCACACGTTGAGGTATTCACGCAGGCGCGGCCAGACTTCAGGATAAAAGCTTAGTTTTTAGGGCATTGGCCTGTCCAACCCCTGCAACATGATTTTTTAGAATAGTTTTTGGTGCCAATATAGCGTTTTTTTCTAACGTTTAATAAATCGGCAGTCGATCGGCTTTTAGAAAAATATAAGAAAATCGTATCGTAGATATTGACACTTCTTTAAGCCCAGTTGCGATGGGCACTCCGGAGAAGGCCAGCGATTTTCTCCCCAACTTATCCACAAAACGCGGCAGTTTCATGCCTTGCAAAAGTGTGGATCGATCACTATCTTGTCATCAGAAAATAATACACCCACAATATATTGTGTTTATATCCTGAGCAGCACACTAGGCTTGGTCGGCAAAATTTCGTCCGACGGTGCCTTTTTGTGTTTTTGTCGTCAGTTGCTTTATAAACCTTTAAGGTATAATCCCGAATGAATCAGAGTCTACTTGTTACTAAACGTGACGGCCGTAAAGAGCGCATCGATCTTGATAAAATCCACCGAGTCATCGACTGGGCAGCGGAAGGTCTCCAAAACGTATCAGTTTCCCAAGTAGAACTGCGCTCCCACATCCAGTTTTACGATGGGATTAAGACGGCTGATATTCATGAAACCATCATCAAAGCTGCCGCAGACCTGATCTCTAAAGACGCGCCTGACTATCAGTATCTGGCCGCGCGCCTGGCTATTTTCCACCTGCGTAAAAAAGCCTACGGCCAGTTCGAACCGCCTGCACTGTTTGACCAGGTCAGCAAAATGGTCGAAATGGGCAAATACGATAAACATCTGCTGGAAGACTACACCCGTGAAGAGTTCGAGCAGATGGACAGTTTTATCGATCACTGGCGTGACATGAACTTCTCCTATGCCGCGGTTAAGCAGCTGGAAGGCAAATATCTGGTGCAGAACCGCGTCAGCGGCCAAATCTATGAAAGCGCCCAGTTCTTGTACATTCTGGTCGCCGCGTGCCTGTTCTCCGGCTACCCGCGTGAGACGCGTCTGGACTACATCAAGCGTTTCTATGATGCGGTTTCAACCTTCAAGATTTCTCTGCCTACGCCAATTATGTCCGGCGTGCGCACCCCGACTCGCCAGTTCAGCTCTTGCGTACTGATCGAGTGCGGCGACAGCCTGGACTCCATCAACGCGACCTCCAGCGCCATCGTGAAATACGTTTCACAGCGCGCAGGTATCGGCATCAACGCTGGCCGCATCCGTGCGCTGGGTAGCCCGATTCGCGGCGGTGAAGCATTCCATACCGGCTGTATCCCGTTCTATAAGCACTTCCAGACGGCGGTTAAATCCTGCTCTCAGGGCGGCGTGCGCGGCGGTGCTGCGACCCTGTTCTACCCGATGTGGCACCTGGAAGTTGAAAGCCTGCTGGTTCTGAAAAACAACCGTGGTGTTGAAGGCAACCGCGTTCGTCACATGGACTACGGCGTGCAGATCAACAAACTGATGTATCAGCGTCTGGTTAAAGGCGGCGACATCACTCTGTTCAGCCCGTCTGACGTGCCTGGCCTGTACGACGCGTTCTTCGCCGATCAGGACGAGTTCGAGCGTCTGTACACTCAATACGAGCAGGACGAAAGCATTCGCAAGCAGAAGGTGAAAGCCGTTGAGCTGTTCTCCCTGATGATGCAGGAACGCGCGTCAACCGGCCGTATCTATATTCAGCACGTTGACCACTGCAACACCCATAGCCCGTTTGACCCCGCTATTGCACCGGTTCGCCAGTCCAACCTGTGCCTTGAAATCGCGCTGCCAACCAAGCCGTTAAATGACGTGAACGACGAAGAAGGGGAAATCGCGCTTTGTACGCTGTCTGCCTTCAACCTCGGCGCTATCGAAAGCCTGGATGATCTCGAAGAGCTGGCGACCCTTGCAGTGCGTGCGCTTGACGCCCTGCTCGATTATCAGGATTACCCAATCCTGGCCGCTAAACGCGGCGCAATGGGCCGCCGTACGCTGGGTATTGGCGTTATCAACTATGCTTATTATCTGGCCAAGAACGGCGTGCGTTACAGCGACGGCAGCGCCAACGCCCTGACTCACCGCGCGTTCGAAGCGATTCAGTACTACCTGCTGAAAGCCTCTAACGAACTGGCGCGTGAGCAAGGTGCCTGCCCATGGTTCAAAGAGACCACTTACTCGCAGGGAATTCTGCCGATCGACACCTATAAAAAGGAACTCGATACGCTGACCGATGAGCCGCTGCACTATGACTGGGAAGCGCTGCGCGCCAGCATTAAAGAGCACGGCCTGCGTAACTCCACGCTGTCTGCGCTGATGCCGTCTGAAACCTCTTCGCAGATTTCAAACGCCACCAACGGTATTGAACCACCGCGCGGCCACGTGAGCATCAAGGCGTCTAAAGACGGTATCCTGCGTCAGGTTGTGCCTGAGTATGAGCGTTTGAAAGACCAGTACGAGCTGCTGTGGGATATGCCTAATAACGACGGTTACCTGCATCTGGTCGGTCTGATGCAGAAGTTTGTCGATCAGGCGATTTCGTCTAACACCAACTACGACCCATCCCGCTTTGCAAGCAGCAAGGTGCCGATGAAGCAGCTGCTGAAAGACCTGCTGACCGCCTACAAGTTTGGCGTGAAAACGCTGTACTACCAGAACACCCGCGACGGCGCAGACGATGTTCAGGAAGACATGAAGGCTGAAGTTGACGACTGCGAAAGCGGCGCCTGCAAGATTTAATTGCTCAAATTCAAAAAACGCCTCTGAAAAGAGGCGGTTTTTTCAGAGGAAGTTATGGCCTATACCACCTTTTCACAAAACAAAAACGACCAGCTGCTCGAGCCGATGTTCTTCGGTCAGTCGGTTAACGTGGCGCGCTTCGACCAGCAGAAATATGAAATCTTCGAAAAACTGATCGAAAAGCAGCTATCCTTCTTCTGGCGTCCGGAAGAAGTTGACGTTGCCCGTGACCGTATCGACTTCCAGGGTCTGCCGGAGCATGAAAAACACATTTTCCTGAGCAACCTGAAGTATCAGACGCTGCTGGACTCGATTCAGGGCCGTAGCCCTAACGTGGCGCTACTGCCGCTGATCTCCATTCCAGAGCTTGAGACCTGGGTTGAGACCTGGGCGTTCTCCGAGACTATCCACTCACGCTCGTACACACATATTATTCGTAATATCGTCAACGAGCCGTCACTGGTGTTTGACGATATCGTCACCAACGAAGAGATCCTCAAGCGTGCGAAGGACATCTCTGGTTACTACGACTCGCTGATCGAGATGACCAGCTACTATCACCTGCTGGGTGAAGGTACGCATCAGGTCAATGGCAAAACGGTTGTGGTGAACCTGCACGAGCTGAAGAAGAAACTCTATCTGTGCCTGATGAGCGTCAATGCGCTGGAAGCCGTGCGTTTCTACGTCAGCTTCGCCTGTTCATTTGCCTTCGCAGAACGCGAGCTGATGGAAGGTAATGCAAAAATCATCAAGCTAATCGCCCGCGACGAAGCGCTCCACCTGACCGGGACTCAGCACGCGCTGAACCTGCTGCGCTCCGGTGCCGATGACCCGGAAATGGCCATCATCGCCAAAGAGTGCGAGAAAGAGTGTTATGACCTGTTCGTGCTGGCCGCAGAGCAAGAGAAAGACTGGGCAGAATATCTTTTCCGCGACGGCTCGATGATCGGCCTGAACAAAGACATTCTTTGCCAGTACATCGAATACATCACCAACATCCGTATGCAGGCCGTGGGTCTGACTGCACCGTTCAAGACTCGCTCAAACCCGATCCCATGGATCAACGCGTGGCTGGTGTCTGACAACGTACAGGTTGCGCCGCAGGAAGTTGAAGTGAGCTCTTATCTGGTGGGTCAGATCGATTCTGAGATGAATGCTGACGACCTGAGTGACTTCGAGTTCTAAGCATTGAGTCAGCCTACCGTTACACTGCACGATTTCGGCAAAACGCTCGTCTGCGAGGACGAGCACAACAACCTGCTGGAAGTCTTCGAGCGGAATAAGTTGATCGTCGAGTATCAGTGCCGCGAAGGTTATTGCGGCTCTTGCCGCATGCGTCTGGTTAAAGGTGAAGTGGCTTATAGTCAAAAGCCGCTGGCCTTTATCCAGGACGGAGATATTTTGCCGTGCTGCTGTCTGCCGGTAGGGGATGTTGAGCTGACGCTTTAACCTCTCCTCTCAATAATTGCCCACTCTGCGCGACACCCTTTACCCTAAACTGCCCATAATAAAACCTCTGCGTTCCTTGGTAATTTTCAAAAGTCCCCCCCTGTTTAATTCAATATATATTTTAATAAGCTTAAGTCGATATTACCGGCTCGGTCGTCTACATTTTCGACAATACGGGTCAGTAATGTCTCTGGTCTCAAAAAAGCTTAAAGAGCACGGGTTTCAACCTGATTATGTGTTGGCTGCACCCGCTGCTGGGCGGTGAGCGTAAACGGCTCGATTATCTACTGAAGTTGACATGACTACGATATCGCGTGGGCCACGGTAGTCAACTGGAGACCCTGCAGGCGCAGCAGGAAATGGATAATCATGACAATTATCGTGAGAGATTATTCAAACAACACCAGGCAGAAAATCGCCTGAATAGACACCTGAGCGAGATGCGTTTTTTCTCGCCACAGGTGGATAATTTTGAAATTGCGCTCAGTCACAGACACGGCAAACATAGTGTCTGCGCTGGCGAGAGAATAATTACCAAATACTGATGACTATACTTTTTCCAATACTTTCAACCACGGATAATCGGCCACTACCGACCAGTCATTCAGATAACGACGCAGCATATCCATCGCCATCATTGCTATCGTCTCCTGACGCAGCTCGAGGCCATGGCGGCCGGCAGTATAGTGAATCGTCATACCGAGCGTGCCGCCCGGCGTATGCAGTGCGAGGCTGAGGCGGTCTTCCGATACCCCACCCACCGCCAACGCCAGCTGTGCACCGGTTTTGTCGGCCAGAAGCTGTGCGCGCGCCAGCAGTGCAGACAAGGATTCATCTTCAACGTGCGTCGGCAACAGTTCGCCACCGGCCAGCGGCACTCCGGCGTTTTGCATCCGCCAGTTGAGCAGCCCACCGGTATAGCTCTCGCTAATTGCCAGACGCAAATTCTGCGTCAGCAAACGTTCGGCAAGTCGTGCAGGCAGTCCGCCCACGCCTTCAAAAATGGTGCTTTCACCGGCCACCTCGCGCACACGCTCCCAGGCTTTACGCATGCTGGCTTCCTGACTGCGCGGTCCGGTCAGCTTCAGCTCGATAATCGGCGACGATGAACGATAGCCCATCACCACGCCTTCCGGCAGCGCCTGCCCGTCCAGCTCACTGGCAAGGTCGCTCTCGGAACGTCCAAAGGTCGTTAAACGCAGGCACAGCGGAGCCTCCAGCGCAGGAAACGCCTTGTGCAGCCGTGGCACTATCTGCTGCTCGACCATGACCTTAAATTCAGAGGGTACGCCAGGGGTAAAGAACATTTGGCAGCGGTTGAGCTTCAACGTAAAGCCGCACGCCGTGCCGACCGGGTTGTCGAGCACCTCGGCATTGGCCGGGATCTGCGCCTGCTTGCGGTTCGACTCTGCCATCGGTCTGCCACGTTGAGCAAAGAACGACGACATCTTGGCCAGCCAATCCGCGTCTTCAATCAGCTCGACGCCACAGGCGGTCGCCGCGGCCAGTGAGCTCAGATCATCACTGGTCGGCCCGAGTCCCCCATTGACGATAAGCACGTCAGCAATGTGGCTGCGCTCGGTCAAGACGGCAACCAGCGCCTCAAGACTGTCGCCGACGGTCTCGCGGCTGGTCATTGGCAACCCCTGTTCAAACAGATAGTTAGCCAGCCACGCAGAATTTGAATCGACGATTTGGCCGTGCAGAACCTCGTCACCCGTACTAAGCATCTCAACCCTAAGCATTACCCTCTCCTTAAATCACATAATTATTGCTTTAGAAATTCACCGCTCCGCCGAGGTAAGCACCGTCGGCAATGACGTTATCGCGATGGCCGTCTTTACCGTTCAGCGCCTGATAACGATAACCCACGTCAATACTTACCAGACTGATTGGCGAGAAGCGAATACCACCGGTGGCTTCTTTGTAGTTGTTGATGCCGCTGGAGAGTGAATCCGGCGCGTAATAAGCATTACCATACAGGCTCAGGTAATGACCCAGCGGCAGTTGCAGTCCACCACCAATCGGTACGGCGTAACCGTCACTGCCGTCTTTAGGGCTGGTGTAGAGTGCTTTAGCCCCTACAGTCGCCATCACTGGCCCCAAACCAATATTGTAGCCGAGCCCAAGACCTGTGACGTCGCCGTCGCGATCGCTATGGGTCCAGTCGCCGGTCAGCGCCAGTCCCGGCGTGGTGTTGCCCAGACCAAAGCCCAGACTGGTGTAGTGTTGGCCAACTTGAGCATTAATGCCAATCGCGTGAGCGGAAACGGTGGTCATCATCAGTGCGGCCGCCGAACAGGCAACGAGATATTTTTTCATTATTTATCCTGAATAATCATAAAACTATAAGGTGTGATACTCATCGCGAGTCTAAAGCAATTTTCTGGCAGAGTAATCAGGCCAAATCCTTAAAATTTATTTCCTCCATAAAAAAAGCCCTGACATGTCAGGGCTTTCGTCTTAATCGATAAACATTAGCTAACGGTTTTTATCATACTCTGCTGGTAGGCCCGCTGACGGGTGACCCAAGGCAGCACGACGATTGCCATCAGGCCACACACCGCCGAGATGGACAACCACACGCCCGGCATCGCTTTGTTGCCGGTCACGTGAATGAGATAGCTGGAAATGGCCGGCGTAAAACCGCCAAAAATTGCGGTCGCCAGACTGTAGGCCATTGAGAAGCCTGTCGCGCGAACCTCCGCAGGCATCACCTCGGTCAACGCCACCACCATCGCCGAGTTATAGCTGGCATACATAAATGACAGCCAGAGTTCTACCTCAAGCAGGCGAGCGAAGCTTGGCGCCCCGACCAGCCAGTTCAGCGCCGGATAGGAGGTCAGCAGGATAAGCGTGCTGAAGGTCAGGAGCAGAGGACGACGCCCCACTTTGTCGGAGAATGCCCCCATGATAGGCAGCCAGAACAGATTCGAGACTCCGATACACAGCGTCACGATAAAGCTCTGCTCTTCGCTAAGCAGCAACACGTTTTTGCCGAAGGTCGGGGTAAAGGCGGTTATCATGTAGAAAGAGACGGTCGTCGTGACCACCATCAGCATCCCTACGAGCACAATTTGCCAGTTGGCCGCGACGGAACGGGCAATCTCTCCCATCGAAGGATGGTGTTTACGCTGCTGGAAGGCGTCGGTCTCTTCCATCATACGGCGGATCCAAAACAGGAACGGCACAATCATGCAGCCGATCGCGAAAGGAATACGCCAGCCCCACTCGTTCATCACGCCATTACCCAACAGGTGATTTAGCAGCACGCCAAGCAGCGCGGCGAAGACCACCGCAACCTGCTGACTCGCGGACTGCCAGCTGACGTAGAAGCCCTTCTTACCCTTCGGCGCAATTTCGGACAGATAAACCGATACGCCACCCAGCTCAACGCCCGCAGAGAAGCCCTGCAACAGGCGCCCCAGCAGAATGAGGATCGGGGCTGCCACGCCAATGCTGTGGTAACCCGGCACGCAGGCAATGGTCAAGGTACCGAACGCCATCAGCCCAAGAGTAATAAGCAGCCCTTTACGACGCCCGTGATGGTCAATATAGGCCCCCAGTACCATGGCACCCAGCGGACGCATCAGGAAGCCAGCCCCGAAGGTCATCAGCGTTAGCATTAACGAGGCGAAAGGATTGGAATCGGGGAAAAAAGTATGGGCTATCGCGTTGGCGTAATAACCAAACACCATAAAATCATACATTTCGAGGAAGTTGCCGCTGGCAACGCGGAAGATATTTGCAGCCGTACCCTGCCTGCTACCGCCAGAGGCGGTATTAATGGATGACATTGTGTTCACTCCTGCTTTCTATTTACCTCCAGTTAACCCTATCTTTATCATTACTCAATGTGATGCTATTCACACTTTTTTAGCAGGCCGTTTGTTTTTAGGTAACATGATATTAACCCACACTTTTCTTTGCCCCATCAGAGAGCACAGGCAAAAAAAAGAGACAGCCTTAGCTGTCTCGTTGCATGTATTTTGTTCATTCCGCTAAAGAATGATATTGCAGGTTATCGGCGCACAAGCAGACCGATAACCAAACCTACGGCGGCACCGACGCCAACACCGTGCCACGGTTTGTCGTGAACATAGGTATCAGCCTGACGGACTACGGTTTTCGCTTTGGCACAGTAAGAATCGGTGGCCGAACTCAGACGTGATTGCACGTCACTCAACGCCTGTTCGGCTCGTGACTTTATTTCGATGTATTTTTCATCCGCTTTATCACCAGAAGACTTAAGCACCTCTTCCAGCGTTTCACTAAGCATTCTCAGGTCATCGTCAAGACTGGTTTGCTGTGGTTCGAATTGGTTAGCCATTCTTTTCTCCTTATGATGTATTTCAGCGAGTTAGTGCGCATGGCACGCTCAACCCTTGCCTAATAACCCTAGCCTACTTTTCGACGCGTTGCTGACGGAATGACAATTTTAGCGGCAATGCCGGGTATTTTAAGAACCTTCCGACACTGATTTCACCTTAGCGTAAAAAGCGGGACGAAAAAAAACCGCACATCCAGGATGCGCGGTTTTGTGGTTGCCGTTTTAACGTTAGAACAGCGGCTGAGCCAGCTGTACCAGCGAGATAAGCGGCTGCGGATAGACACCCAGAGCCAATACCAGAATGGCGGAGATAAGCACGACTATGCCGCCTGCGGTAAACGCCCAGTTATTTGGGGTATCGCGAACCAGTCTTTCTGGCGCATTCAGGAACAGACTCACGGTCACGCGCAGATAGTAGTAGAGGCCAATTGCACTGCCGATGACCACTGCACCGGTCAACCACCACAGATGCGCGGTCACACCGGTCGCAATGACGTAGAACTTACCAATAAAGCCCAGCGTCATCGGGATACCGGCCAGTGACAGCATCATCACCGTCATTACCGCAGACAGGATTGGCTTGTGCCAGAACAGGCCGCGGTAGGAGAACAGCGATTCTGCATCCGGACCGCTGTACGGGCTAGACATCAGGCTGACCACACCGAAGGCACCCAGGCTGCTGAACAGATAACCAGCCAGATAGACACCGACAGTTTCCATCGACAGCTGGTGCGTCTGCACGGCAATCAGTGCCACCAGCAGATAACCCAGATGTGCGATGGAGGAGTAACCCAGCAGGCGCTTGATGTTGCTCTGGCTGATAGCCATCAGGTTACCAAACAGGATCGAGCAGAAGGCGATGACGCCCAGCACGACACGGATGGCTTCACTGTTGGCAACCGGCGCGTAGAGGAACAGGCGCATAACGACGGCGAAAATCGCAATCTTGCTGGCGGTAGCCAGGAAGGTTGAGACCGGTGCAGGTGCACCCTGATACACGTCCGGCGTCCACAGGTGGAAAGGCACCAACGACAGCTTGAAGCCCAGCCCGACGATCATCATGCCCAGACCAGCCAGCAGCAGCGGCTGGTGAATCACCGCGTCGCCGAGATTTTTGCCCAGTGCCGCGAACGACAGATCGCCCGATTCCGCATACAGCAGCGCCATACCGAACAGCAGGAACGACGACGCCGCGGCGGACAGCAGCATGTACTTGATGCTGGCCTCGAGCGAGCGTTTCTGACGATAGGCGTAACCCACCAGACCAAACAACGGCAGCGAAATCAGTTCGATTCCGAGGAACATTGAGGCCAGGTGATTGGCATAAGCCAACAGAATACCGCCCATTGCCGCAATGAGAACCAACAGGTAGAACTCTTCGCGGTTGTCAGGGTAGCCTTCAAGCCATGGATAGGCGAAAGTGCTGGTGGCCAGACTGGCGAGCAGCACCAGGCCAATGTAGAACATGGAATAGCCGTCAACACGCAGCAGTGGGGTCACGTCCTGCGGACCCACTTTAGCCACGAAGTACAGCGAAAGCAGCGCAAGGTTAAGGCCAATCACGGTCAGAGTGGCATTAACAAAATGGTCGCGTCGCCACGCAATGGACAGCATCACCACGACCACCGTCAATCCGACGATCAACAGTGGTAACAGTGCGATCAGATTTTGAGGAGTAAATGTCATGGCGAATTACGGCCTTGTCGTTGAAATTGATGAAACTGATGACCCGAACCAGTGCTGAATATTGCTCATCGCTGCGCTTGAGGTATCGAGGATTGGCTGCGGGAAGACCCCGAGCAATACCAGCAACACGACCAGCAGCAGGATGATTAACAGCTCACGCGCCGTCATGCCCTGCAAAGGTTGGTCCGACTTAGGCGCGCCATAGTACGCACGCTGCATCATAACCAGCGAATAAACCGACGCGAAGACCAGCCCGAAGGTCGAAATCACAGTGATGACCGGCACAATAGGGAAGCTGCCGAACAGGATCATGAATTCACCGACGAAGTTACCGGTACCCGGCATCCCCAGCGTCGCCACCGCGAAGAACAGCGACAGCGCAGGCAGGTATTTAATTCGCCCCCACAGGCCGCCCATCAGACGCATATCACGGGTGTGCAGACGTTCGTACAGCTGTCCGCAGATGATGAACATACCGGCCGCAGAGAGGCCGTGCGCAATCATCTGGATAACCGCACCCTGGTAAGCTAACTGGCTGCCGGTAAAGATGGCAATCAGCACGAAGCCCATGTGCGACACGCTGGTGTAAGCGATAAGGCGTTTGATGTCGGTCTGTGCGAAAGCCATCCATGCGCCGTAGAAGATGCCCAACACGCCGAGCCACATGGCGATAGGGGCAAACTCGTGCGACGCATTCGGGAACAGCGGCAGCATGAAGCGCAGCATCCCGTAGGCCGCCGTCTTCAGCAAGATCCCCGCCAGGTCCACAGAACCCGCCGTCGGTGCCTGACTGTGCGCGTCCGGCAACCAGCCGTGCAGCGGCACCACCGGCATCTTGACCGCGAAGGCGATAAAGAAGCCCAGCATCAGCAGGTATTCGACGTTGTGCGTCATCGGGGTTTTCAGCAGTTGTTCATAGCTGAAGGTCCAGACCCCGGTCGCGTTGTAGTGCACGAAGACCAGTCCCAGAATCGCAATCAGCATCACCAGACCGCTGGCCTGGGTATAGATGAAGAACTTGGTCGCCGCGCTGATACGCGTTTTACCGTCTGACGCCTTGTGACCCCACAGCGCTATCAGGAAGTACATCGGCACCAACATCATTTCCCAGAAGAAGAAGAACAGGAACATGTCGATGGAGAGGAACACCCCAATCACGCCGCCGAGGATCCACAGCAGGTTCAGGTGGAAGAACCCCTGATACTTCTGGATCTCGCGCCACGAACAGAGAATCGCCAGTACGCCGAGCAGGCCGGTCAGCACCACCATCAGCAGCGACAAACCGTCGAGCGCCAGGTGGAAGTTAATGCCAAAGCGTGGGATCCACGGCACCGAAAACTCGGATTGCCACTGTGGAATGCCCTTCGGCGCCGTTAACGAGTACCCACCCTGCAGCCACAGCTGAAGGGAAAGTGCCAAGGTCAGCCCCATCGCGACGAGTGCTATCCAGCGAGGTACTTTGCTTCCGAAGCGCTCCGTCTGCCAACACAGCAGTCCGCCAATAAAGGGGATAAAAATTAGCCAAGGTAATAGCATGGCGTAGAGGTCCCTATGTTTTTAAATCACCAGTAACAGCGCTAAAACGACGACTGCACCCAATCCCATCGACGCGACATACCACCGCGTCTGCCCGTTTTCACTCAATGTCAGCCCACGGTTACCCAAGCGGGAGAACACGGCAGGAATATTCATTAATGAGTTCAACGGATCGCGTTGCAGGAGTTTCGCGACACCCAGATAGGGTTTCACGAAAATCATGTCGTACAGCCAGTCAAAGCCCCAGGCATGGAACCACCAGGTCGTGAAGAAGCGTCCCGGCGCGCTTTTTGCGATGCTGTTAACCAGCGAGCGCTTGCCGAGATACAGTGCCGCAGCCAGCAGAATGCCGACGATGGCGACTATGCCCGAGGTGATTTCAAGCTTCAATACTGTGCCGTGAGGCAGTTCGGTGGTACCCGGCAACACGCCCTGCAGTGGCGGAACAATCATCGCGCCAATGAAGGTAGACAGGACCAGCAGAACCAGCAGGGGTAAGTGGTGAGTAATCCCTTTACCGGCATGCGCTTTAATTTTCTCTTCGCCGTGGAAGACGATAAAGATCATGCGGAAGGTGTAAAGCGAGGTCATAAACGCTCCGACCAGCCCTGCGAGGAGCAGATCGATATGGCCATTAGCCAGCGCACCCGCCAGAATTTCGTCCTTACTGAAGAAGCCGGCAGTGATGATTGGCAAGGCTGACAGCGCCGCGCCCCCCACCAGGAAGCAGACGTAAACCAGTGGAATCGACTTACGCAGGCCGCCCATCTTAAAGATGTTCTGCTCGTGATGGCAGGCAAGGATAACCGAGCCGGAGGACAGGAACAGCAAGGCTTTGAAGAACGCGTGCGTCATCAGGTGGAAGATAGCCGCATCCCACGCCTGAACACCCAGCGCCAGGAACATATAGCCAATCTGGCTCATGGTCGAGTAAGCGAGGACGCGTTTGATGTCGGTCTGCACCAAGGCCGCAAAACCAGCCAGCACCAGCGTTACCGCCCCCACAATCCCCACCAGATGCAGGATGTCAGGTGCCATCAGGAACAGGCCGTGCGTACGGGCAATCAGATAGACCCCCGCCGTCACCATCGTTGCAGCGTGGATCAGGGCCGAAACCGGAGTTGGACCCGCCATCGCATCGGCAAGCCAGGTCTGCAACGGCAGCTGCGCCGATTTACCGACCGCGCCGCCCAGCAGCATCAGGGTTGCCCAGGTGATTGTCGTGTCGCCCACTGCCAGCTTCTGCGGTGCCAGGATCATCAGTTCACGAATGTTCAGCGTACCTAGTTCGCGGTAGAGAATGAACAGCGCGAAAGCCAGGAACACGTCACCCACGCGGGTCACGATAAAGGCTTTCATCGCCGCCGCGCCGTTGTCTGGATTGGTGTAGTAGAACCCAATCAGCAGGTAACTGCACAGCCCTACCCCTTCCCAGCCGAGGTACATCAGCAGCAAGTTGTCGGCCAACACCAGAATCACCATGCTGGCGATAAACAGGTTGGTATAAGCGAAGAAGCGTGAGTAACCCTCTTCACCGCGCATATACCAAGAGGCAAACATGTGGATGAAGAAACCGACGCCGGTTACCACGGACAGCATGGTCATCGACAGCCCGTCGAGGGTCAGCGTGGCGGAGATGTTGAAATCGCCGACCTGCATCCAGGTCCACAGGTTCTGGTTAAATACCGGAACACCCGCAGCACGCTGGCTCAGGAAGTTAATGCCAACATAAAGGGTCACCAGCGCGGCGAGACCAATTGAGCCTACACCGACGGTAGCCGACGTATTTTCAGACCAACGCCCGCGAGAAAAGGCCAACAACAGGAAGCCAATCAGCGGGAACAGAATTGTTAAATATAATAGGTTCATCCGCGCATCTCACTGACAGTGTCGATATTCAGGGTATGTCGACGACGATAGAGTTGCAGCAGTAAGGCCAAACCAATACTGGCTTCCGCTGCCGCGAGGCTGATGGCCAGGATATACATCACCTGTCCGTCTGCCTGTCCCCAATAGCTGCCGGCTACGATAAAGGCCAGCGCCGCCGCGTTGATCATCACTTCAAGGCTAATCAACATAAACAGCAGGTTACGTCGTACCAATAATCCGGTCAGTCCCAACACGAACAGGATAGCGGCCAGGATCAGGCCATGCTGTAGAGGGATCATGCTCTCTCCTCCGTTTTTCTTTTTGCCATCTCTTTGACCGGCGCAGCGGATGCGTTGCCGAGCACTTCGCCCGGCTTGTGTTCACGTCCGATGTGGAAGGCCACTACCAGACCGGCGAGCAACAGCATTGATGCCAGCTCGACCGCTAGTACGTAAGGACCGAACAGCGCGATACCGACCGCTTTCGCGTCAACCATCGTGCCCTTGATCCCCTGGTCATGCAGACCGGTGATGGAAGCAATCATCACCGCCAGCAACACGACGGCCAGAATCGACGGCCCAATCCAGGTCGAGGGTTTCAGCCAGGCGCGCTCCTGTTCCTGCACGTTGCCGAGGTTCAACATCATCACCACGAACACGAACAGCACCATAATGGCACCGGCGTAGACGATGATTTCCAGCGCGGCAGCGAAGTATGCGCCGAGCGAGAAGAACACGGCGGCAATTGCCAGCAGCGAGATGATCAGGTACAGCAGTGCGTGTACCGGGTTGGTGTGCGTGATAGTGCGCAACGTCGCCAACACGGCCACCAGGGCTGCAATATAAAATGCAAATTCCATGCTTGCGGCTCCTTAGGGCATCAGACCTTTGACGTTGATCGGCTTGGCTTCGTTTTCGGCTTCACCTTTCGCTTTGCCGTCAACGGCCATACCGGCCATCCGGTAAAAGTTATATTCCGGATACTTACCGGGTCCTGAAATCAACAGATCTTCTTTTTCATACACCAGGTCCTGGCGTTTGAATTCACCCAACTCGAAGTCTGGCGTCAGCTGAATCGCCGTCGTCGGACATGCCTCTTCGCACAGGCCGCAGAAGATGCAGCGCGAGAAGTTGATGCGGAAGAACTCCGGATACCAACGACCGTCTTTCATCTCTGCTTTTTGCAGCGAAATACAGCCTACAGGGCAGGCTACCGCGCAAAGGTTACAGGCAACGCAACGCTCCTGACCGTCAGGGTCACGCGTCAACACAATGCGACCACGGTAGCGCGGCGGCAGATATACAGGTTCTTCCGGGTACATCAAGGTTTCACGTTTGGCGAAGGCATGGAGACCTATCAGCCACAGACTGCGAACCTGGGTGCCGAAACCAACCACTAGCTCTTTCAATGTCATGGTTCAATCACCCCTTATTAATTTGCGTGGTACAAAATGACCGCAGCGGTTGCCAACAGGTTCAGCAAGGTCAGCGGCAGGCATATACGCCAGCCAAATGACATCACCTGATCGTAACGAGGACGCGGCAACGCGGCGCGGAGCAAGATGAACATCACCATGAAGAACGCAGTCTTCAACGCAAACCAGATAAACGGCGGCAGGAACGGTCCCTGCCAGCCCCCGAAGAACAGCGTCACAATCAGCGCAGAAACAGTGACGATACCGATGTACTCGCCCACGAAGAACAGACCGAACTTCATGCCGGAATATTCGATGTGATAACCGTCGGCCAGTTCCTGTTCGGCTTCTGGCTGGTCAAACGGGTGACGGTGACAAACGGCTACGCCCGCTATCGCGAAGGTCAGGAACCCAAAGAACTGCGGGATGATGTTCCACAGGTGTTCCTGGGAATGCACGATGTCCTGCAGGTTAAAGGATCCCGCCTGCGCCACGACGCCCATCAGCGACAGGCCGAGGAACACTTCATAGCTCAGCGTTTGGGCCGAGGCGCGCATTGCACCGAGCAGCGAGTATTTGTTGTTACTGGACCAGCCAGCAAACAGCACGGCGTAAACCGTCAGACCCGCCATCATCAGGAAGAACAGGATGCCGATATTCAGGTTGGCGCCATACCAGGTCGGTGCCACCGGCACAATCGCGAAGGCCATCAGCATGGAGCTGAAGGCAATCATCGGTGCCAGCGTAAAGATGGCGCGGTCCGAGAATTTCGGCGCCCAGTCTTCTTTAAAGAACATCTTGATCATGTCGGCAGCCAGCTGCAACGAGCCGCCCCAGCCGACACGGTTAGGTCCGTATCGATTTTGGAACAGGCCCAGCAGACGGCGTTCTGCGAAGCTCATAAATGCCCCGACGGTAACCACAACCAACAGGATGACCACCGCTTTAACCACAGCGATAATCGTGTCGATAACTTCAGGTGTAAACCAACTCATCGGGTTGCCTCCCGCAGATTCTCAACCGTTGTGCCAACCAGCACCGGAGGAATTCCCGGTAAGCCCAGCGGCAGACCAACTTGTCCTTTATCGAGGGTCTCACTCAGACGAACCGGCAGCGTCAGGGTTTGTCCAGCACAGGTAAACTCGACTTGCGTGCCCTGATTAACGCCGAGTGCTGCGGCATCGGACGGGTTAACCATCACGTAAGGCTCTGGCATACGCTGCTGGATAACGCTCGAACGCTGAGACATCTCTTCACTACCGAACAGGTGGTAGTAAGGGGCAACGCGCCAGTGGTTTTCCTCGGCGGTAAACGCAGCAGGAATGTTGCCGAAGTAGTCGAGGCTGCCCTCTCCCGCTTCGATAAGACGCACACCTGGGTCACCGTGACGCAGTTTGCCACCGACTTCGGCCTGGAATTTGTTCCACGCCTGCGGGGAGTTCCAGCCCGGAGCCCAGGCAAACGGCACCTGTTGACGATTGGCATACGGGCTGTTGTTCCCTTCCATCGAGAAGGCAAACATGGTGTCTTTGTCCTGCGGCTGACGCGGTTCATGCACGCTGATGTTGGCACGCATGGCGGTACGTCCGCTCGAACGGATAGGAGAACGCGCCAGCTTCTGACCGCGGATACGGAAAGTCGCATCCGGTGCGGCCTCGACGATACCTTTCAGCTGAGGCAGCACGGCGACGCAGGCTTCGATAACGTGATCGAGCTGAGTCCAGTCAACGCGACGGCTGTTGATGGTAGAGTGCAGCGAATGCAGCCAGCGCCAGCTTTCAAACATCGCCACCGTCGTATCGTAGTAGGCCGGGTCGTAAACCTGGAAGTAGCGCTGGGCGCGGCCTTCCTGATTGACCAGCGTACCGTCACTCTCGGCAAAGCTCGCCGCAGGCAGGATAAGGCTAGCCTTGTCCATGATGCGGGTGCGCTGATGGTCAACGACCAGCAGGTTTTTCACTTTGGACAGTGCAGCATCGACGCTGGCTTCCGGTGCCTGACGATAGAGGTCGTTTTCCATCACGATAACGCTATCGGCGTCGCCGTTGGTCAGCAGGCTCAGGGCCTCATCAAGGTTGCCGCCGCCAATCATCGACAGACCGATGCTGTTGGCAGAAGACGCCACAAAGGTGATACCGACGTCGCTGCCGCGCGCTTTCAGGGCTTTCGCCACGTTGGCGGCCGCTTCGATGATGGCATCGCTGCCCGCGTTGGTCCCGGTGATAATCAGCGGTTTTCTCGCGCCGGTTAACGCCTGCACAATCATGTCAACTTTCTTGCCAACGCCTTCAGCAAGGTCAGAAACACCCGGTGCGGCCTCGTCAATAGCGTGGGCTATCGCAAAACCGAAACGCGCCTGTTCATCGACCGGCGCACGGTAGTTCAGCGCGGCGATGTCATCAAGACGGGTGTTATCGACGTTGGTCATGAACAAGGGGTATTTGGCATGCTGGCCGATGGTCTGGATTGCCGCAATCTGCCAGTCAGCAACGCGCTGCGCTGCGGCCATGGCACGGGCTTTCCCCTTCACCGCCTGACGCACGGACAGCGCAATGCGCGCGCCGGTCTGCGTCAAATCTTCACCCAGAATCAGCACGGCGTCATAATCTTCGATTTCACGCAATGCAGGCGTATACACGCCGCTGTTTTTCAGGATGTTCAGTATCTGTGCCAGACGATTTTGCTCAGCGGCGTTGATACCGGTGTAGAAGTTCTCTGCTCCCACCAGCTCGCGTAGCGCAAAGTTGCTTTCGAGGCTGGCACGCGGTGAACCAATACCGATAGTTTTGCTTGATTGACGCAGAATATCCGCCGCGCCCTGCATTGCCTGCTCGGCGTTCAGGGAGATCCAGTCGTTGCCGCGCTGCTGCAGTGGATGCTTAGGACGATCTTTAGCGTTCACGTAGCCGTAACCAAAGCGGCCACGGTCGCAAAGGAAGTAGCGGTTCACGGTACCGTTGTAGCGGTTTTCGATACGACGAAGTTCGCCGTAGCGCTCACCCGGGCTGGTGTTACAGCCCACGCTGCACTGCTGGCAAACGCTAGGGGCAAACTGCATGTCCCATTTACGGTTGTAGCGCTCGGAGTGCGTTTTGTCGGTGAATACGCCCGTCGGGCAGACCTCGACCAGGTTGCCGGAGAATTCGCTTTCCAGCGGACCGTCTTCCGGACGACCAAAGTAGACGTTGTCGTGCGCGCCATACACCCCGAGATCGGTACCGTCCGCGTAGTCCTTGTAGTAACGGACACAGCGATAACAGGCGATGCAGCGGTTCATCTCGTGAGAAATGAACGGACCGAGATCCTGATTCTGGTGGGTACGTTTGGTGAAACGATAGCGACGCGTGGCGTGGCCGGTCATGACTGTCATGTCCTGCAGGTGACAGTTACCGCCCTCTTCGCACACCGGACAGTCGTGTGGGTGGTTGGTCATCAACCATTCCACTACGCTCTCACGGAACTGTTTGGCTTCTCCGTCATCGATGGAAATAAAGGTTCCATCTGACGCAGGCGTCATACATGACATAACCAAACGGCCGCGCGTATCTTCCGCGTTTTGGTATTGCTTAACCGCACATTGGCGGCAAGCGCCGACGCTTCCCAGCGCCGGATGCCAGCAAAAATAAGGAATATCGAGGCCAAGAGAGAGGCAAGCCTGAAGTAGGTTGTCCGCTCCATTTACATCGTATTCTTTGCCGTCTACATGAATCGTAGCCATAGTCAGCATGCTTCCACAAGGCTCACCTTTCAGTGAGCGTTAATCAAAAATTCTGGCCGGAACTGCCCGATTTCTCAGGCATAAATTTTCAAGTCGTTACCATCGCTCTTTGAGCAGGTTATTTGGCTGTATGCCGCCAATTGCCCGCGCATTGTTGTAGTGTTGCTTGGCGATGCCCGCTTCAAACTCGTCCCGGAAATATTTAATCGCACTCTGCAATGGCTCCACGGCACCCGGCGCATGTGCGCAGAATGTTTTACCCGGGCCAAGCTGACGGCAAAGTTGCTCGAGGGTTTCGATGTCCCCGGGCTGCCCTTCGCCGCGCTCCAGTGCGCGCAGGATCTTGACGCTCCACGGCAGCCCGTCACGGCAAGGCGTACACCAGCCGCAGGACTCGCGCGAGAAGAACTCTTCAAGGTTGCGCACCAGAGAAACCATGCCGATTTCATGATCGACGGCCATCGCCAACGCGGTGCCCAAACGGCTACCGGCCTTGCCGATGCTGGCAAATTCCATCGGCAGGTCGAGATGCTGGTCGGTCAGGAAGTCGGTCCCTGCCCCACCCGGCTGCCAGGCCTTAAATTTCAGCCCGTCGCGCATACCGCCCGCGTAGTCTTCGAGAATTTCGCGTGCCGTGGTGCCAAACGGCAATTCCCACACGCCCGGATTCTTCACGCGGCCGGAGAAGCCCATCATCTTGGTGCCGGTGTCTTCGCTGGTCGAAATGCCTTTGTACCAGTCGACGCCGTTGGCCAAGATAGCCGGAACGTTCGACAGGGTTTCAACGTTATTAACGCAGGTCGGCTTGCCCCATGCCCCGACAGACGCCGGGAACGGCGGCTTGGAGCGCGGGTTGGCGCGGCGGCCTTCCAGCGAGTTAATCAGCGCGGTTTCTTCGCCACAGATATAGCGGCCCGCGCCAGTGTGCACCATCAGCTCGAAATCGAACCCGGTGCCGAGAATGTTTTTGCCAATAAATCCGGCAGCACGCGCTTCTTCAATCGCGCGACGCAGGTTAACGGCGGCCTCGATATACTCACCGCGCAGGAAGATGTAGCCACGGTAGGCCTTCAGCGCAAAGGCGCTGATCAACATACCTTCAACCAGCTGATGCGGCATTTGCTCCATCAACAGGCGGTCTTTATAGGTACCCGGCTCCATTTCATCAGCGTTACACAGCAGGTAACGGATGTTCATGGATTCGTCTTTCGGCATCAGGCTCCACTTCAGACCGGTAGAGAAGCCCGCGCCGCCACGCCCCTTCAGACCAGAGTCTTTGACCAGCGCGACTATCTCGTCAGGCGACATGCCGCCGAGCGCTTTCTCTGCACCGGCGTAACCGTTTTTGCTGCGGTATTCGTCAATCCACACCGGCTGCTGGTCTTCGCGCATGCGCCAGGTCAGCGGATGCATCTCCGGGGTACGGATGATTTCTTTAGGCGTGTAACCGTAGATATTCATGAGTAACGCTCCAGTAACTGACCAATTTCTTCTGGTTTCAGGTAGCTGTGCGTGTCTTCATCGATCATCATCGTTGGGCTCTTATCACAGTTGCCCAGACAGCAGGTTGGCAGCAGGGTAAAACGTCCGTCCGGCGTGGTTTCACCCGGTTTGATATTGAGCTTTTCTTCGATAGCAGCCTGAATACCCTGATAGCCGGTGATATGACACACCACGCTGTCGCAATAGCGGATCACGTGGCGGCCCACAGGCTGGCGGAAGATCTGGCTGTAAAACGTCGCAACACCCTCTACGTCGCTGGCAGGGATCCCCAGCACGTCGGCGATGGCGTAGATTGCACCGTCTGGCACCCAACCGCGCTCTTTCTGCACGATTTTCAGCGCTTCAATCGAGACAGCACGCGCATCTTCGTAGTGATGTTTCTCGTGTTCAATCGCGTCACGTTCAGTCGCGCTCAGCTCAAACGTCTGCTTGTTCGCCTGAGCAGCAAAAGCCGCAGGCGTAGAGACGTTGATGTACTGAACCTCTGAGTCTTTTTTAAGATCTGTCATCGTTAGCGGTCCACATCTGACATTACAAAATCAATACTGCCCAGGTAGACGATCAGGTCCGAAACCAGGCTGCCACGGATAACCGACGGGATCTGCTGCAAGTGCGGGAAGCTCGGCGTACGCACGCGGGTGCGGTAGCTCATGGTGCTGCCATCGCTCGTCAGGTAGTAGCTGTTGATCCCTTTCGTTGCCTCGATCATCTGGAAGGATTCGTTGGCAGGCATAACCGGCCCCCACGAAACCTGCAGGAAGTGGGTTATCAGGGTTTCGATGTGCTGTAGCGTGCGCTCTTTCGGCGGTGGCGTCGTCAGTGGGTGATCGGCCTTGAACGGGCCAGCCGGCATGTTGTCGACGCACTGTTGCAGAATACGCAGGCTCTGACGCATCTCTTCCATTTTCAGCATAACGCGGGAATAAGAGTCGCTGATGCCGTCACCGACCGGAACTTCGAAGTCAAAGTTTTCATAGCCGGAGTACGGACGCCATTTGCGCACGTCAAATTCGATGCCGGTTGCTCGCAGGCCCGCACCGGTGGTACCCCAAGCCAACGCATCTTCTGCGTTGTAGGCAGCAATACCTTTGGAACGACCGATCAGGATGCTGTTTTTCAGCGCCGTCTTCATGTAGGAATCGAGGCGTTTTGGCATCCACTCGAGGAACTCACGCATCAGGCGTTCCCAACCTTTCGGCAGGTCGTGCGCCACGCCACCGATGCGGAACCACGCCGGGTGCATACGGAAACCGGTAATCGCCTCGACGACGTCATAGATTTTCTGACGGTCAGTGAAGGCGAAGAACACCGGCGTCATTGCGCCAACGTCCTGAATGAACGTAGAGATATAAAGCAGGTGGCTGTTAATGCGGAACAGCTCGGAGAGCATCACGCGAATAGTGTTAACGCGATCGCCGACGGTGATTCCGGCCAGTTTTTCAACCGCCAGCACGTAAGGCATTTCGTTAACGCAGCCGCCGAGGTACTCGATGCGGTCGGTGTAAGGGATGTAGCTGTGCCAGGACTGGCGCTCACCCATTTTCTCTGCACCGCGGTGGTGATAACCGATGTCCGGAACGCAGTCGACAATCTCTTCCCCGTCGAGCTGCATCACAATGCGGAACGCACCGTGGGCAGACGGGTGGTTAGGACCGAGGTTCAGGAACATAAAGTCTTCGTTTTCGGTGCCGCGCTTCATGCCCCAGTCTTCAGGCTTGAAGGTCAGCGACTCCATCTCGAGGTCTTCTTTCTGCTTGGTCAGCTCGAACGGGTCAAACTCGGTCGCGCGCGCAGGATAGTCTTTGCGCAGCGGATGCCCTTCCCAGGTCTTCGGCATCATGATGCGCGTCAGATGTGGGTGGCCGTCGAAGGTGATACCGAACATTTCCCAGGTTTCACGCTCATACCAGTTGGCATTTGGGTAAACTTTGGTCAGCGTAGGCAGGTGCAAATCGTTTTCAGCCAGCGCGACCTTGAGCATGATGTCGCTGTTGCGTTCGATTGAAAGCAGATGATAGAAAACGGAGAAATCCGCGGCCGGTAAACCGTCGCGGTGGTTACGCAAACGCTCATCCACGCCATGCAAGTCGTACAGCATGACGTAAGGCTTCGGCTGTTTGCGTAAAAAGGTAATGACTTCCAGTATCTGCTCGCGTTTTACCCACACCACCGGGATACCGGTACGGGTCGGCTGAACAGAAAAGGCCTCAGGCCCAAAACGGTTACGCAGCTCGCCGATAACCGGATCATCGAGATGATCGCGGGTTTGCCATGCTGGCTGTGCGAGGTCTTGCGTCGTCAAATCTGTCATATTTTCTCACCACACTAAATGGTCATTTATGCCCAAGGGGAAAAGCGTTTTAGTGCACCGTCGTCTCTAATAATCTTGTCCTGACGGCCTTGCCCCTCAGGGTTGACGAACAGTGTTAAATCTCGTCAGGGGTGCGCAAATTCGTCACGGCAATACGCTCGGCGCGTTTACGCTCTTTTTCAGACTGCATATTGGCGCGATAAACACCCTGGTCACCGACCACCCATGACAGTGGGCGACGCTCTTTGCCGATCGACTCCTGCAGCAGCAGCAGTGCCTGCATATAGGCCTCGGGGCGCGGCGGGCAGCCCGGAATGTAAACGTCTACAGGCAGGAACTTGTCAACGCCCTGCACCACGGAGTAGATGTCATACATGCCGCCGGAGTTGGCGCAGGCACCCATCGAGATAACCCATTTAGGTTCGAGCATCTGGTCGTACAGGCGCTGAATAACCGGCGCCATTTTGGTAAAGCAGGTACCGGCAACCACCATAAAGTCAGCCTGACGCGGTGAAGCACGGATAACTTCCGAGCCAAATCGCGCCACGTCATGCACGGCGGTAAATGACGTTGTCATTTCTACGTAGCAGCATGAGAGACCAAAGTTGAATGGCCAAAGCGAGTTTTTACGACCCCAGTTCACCACGTCATGTAAAGCGTGTTCGAGTTTCCCCATATACACGCTGCGGTTCACTTCCTGCTCAAGAGGGTCGGCAACCGTCTCTTGTTTTTGCAGGGGGTAACGGTCGTTCTCACCGTTTGGGTCTAAGCGGGTGAGCGTATAGTCCATCTTGATGCCTCACTTTTTTATTGGCGATTGCCTTGCGGGTGATTGCTGGTCTTAATGACTGGGCTCGGGATAACCGGGCTAGCTTTCACAGGACCTTTCGAACGAGTCGGGGTCCAGTCAAGCGCGCCGATGCGAACCAGATAAAACAGGCCGGCTAAAAGGATAAAAATGAAAATCGCGGCTTCGACAAAGCCGGTCCACCCACTCTCGCGAATCGACGTAGACCATGCATAGAGATACAGGGCTTCCACATCGAAAATAACGAAGAACATGGCGACCAGATAGAATTTTGCCGAGAGACGCATATGAGTCGTACCCACGGGGGCGATACCCGACTCGAAGGGCGTTTCCGTGTTGCGTCCGCGAACCTTCCCTCCCAGGAAAGCTGCGCCTAACAACATCAGGCAACACAGGCCGACTGCGATTATTAGAAAAACTGCGAGCGCCCAGTTATGAGCGGTGACATCTGTGGCTGTTGACATACTCTATGCTTACTCATCAAAAGTGGCGTGATGCATTTGCTCTTGCCCGGCAACTTGCCTGCCACATCGATTCAAGGGAAGGATTAAGAACCACCAGCGTTCACGGGTTCCCTGCTGACCGATATCACCCCAAACTGGCGGTAATCTCATAGACTCAGGGGTTTAAAAGCGATTATCCAGTGAATTACTGTGGGCTTTTTACCCTTTTCTATAACCTTTTGTCAACTTTGACAAAAGTATCTCTACGTTATTTTACATCTTTAGCATTTTATTAACATAACATGCGAACTTCGACAGCTAAATCGAGTCAGTCAAAAAGTTAAAAAAAAAGGATGGTGGTTAACGAGAGTCAATGCTTTAGCGCCTACCCCTACTATTGTCGCAGGTATGCCCCATTCTTCCACTCTGGAAACAGGGTTATTTATTGATCCAGGACACGTTTTAGGCAAGATTGCTAAAAAATAAGACAATTATTGAATGAATTTTGTTTAATCATTTAAAATAAAAATGTATTTCATCAAAAAATCTTAGTATCACGACGGAGGATTTGGGCCCCAAAAAGTCCATGATTTGTGTGAGGTGATAGTTGCGTAATGAGACAATTTAAGGGAATGATTAAGCGGGGTTAAGTCGGGGAAATAGCAGGTTGGTAAAGAAAAACTAATGAGTTGGTTATTTATTGGTCTTTGTAGTTTTCCTGTCCCCGGCCCTGAAGCGTTAACAGGAGGGCGGGGAAAAGGAAAAAAACATTCAGAACGAGTCTACGGCGCTTCTTCGTATTCGTCGTCAACGTTGGCGCGCTGGGCGTAACTATTGAGCGAATAAGGATCGTTGCCTTGTTCAACAGCGTTGAAAATAGCCAGCGCAAGATCGTTGTCACAATGCTGGTTCTTGTACAACACGTATTGCGTGTCCGGCAGTCTCGGCAGGCCGTCCTGCTCACCCAGAACTCTGAGCTCGGGGCTCATCATCTCAATAGGCCGCACCGTAACGCCCAGACCCGCTCGCACCGCAGCACGGATGGCTGAAAGCGTAGAGGCCACGTAGGCAATACGCCACGGGATCCCGGCCTTGTTGAGGTGCTCAATCGCCATAGAGCGATAAGGGCTAGGTTCATCAAGCAGCACTAACGGCACGCTGTCGCCCGACGGATACGAGAAGTCGGCAGAGCAATACCACAGCGTGGGTGACGTTCTCAGCACGATATGTGGATGATCGGTGGTGGTCATGGTGGTGATCGCCAGATCAACTTCGTCACTTTCAAGCATCGGTAACATAAACGGGCTACGCTTAACCCGCACGTCAATTGACAGCTTCGGATAGATAGAGGTCACTCGGCTCAACAGATAAGGCAGAATGGTATCTGCGGTATCGTCTGAAGCTCCGATGGTCACTCCACCCTGAACGTCGCTATACATTAATGAAGTGCAGGCTTCGTCGTTAAAACGTAATATTTTTCTTGCGTAGCCAAGTAACTGAATACCGTGTTCCGTCAATAACTTATTGCGTCCATGCCTGGCGAACAGTTCTTTACCGACAAGTTGCTCTAGACGTTGCATTTGCTGACTGACAGCCGACTGGGTACGACAAACTGCGGCGGCGGCGGCGGCGAAAGTATTTAAATCAGCGACTGCAACAAAGGTCCTAAGCAGGTCTAGATCTAGATTAAGAATTGGACGATTTGCATTTGTCATAGTTTTTCTTCACTTTTAAAATCTAATAACAAGCTACCCTGGATAGTGCGGAAAAAGAGCACGCATAATGCAGAATACCAGATCTGAAAGACACTCACTCATTAGATAATGAAGAAATGAGAAATATTTCTGCCTGACAACTCACAATAAAATGATCAGGATTACCGTGCTTTTTCAAATAGTGATTAAATTCAAAGAAATATAATTTCCCATCTGGAAAGCTTGATAATTAGAATCATTAACCTAGCTGTACAATAAGGCTACTAAGGCTCATTTCAACGGCTGCCGAGGCAGGTACGGCGCAGCGCTAGCAATTCGATATATAAATAATTTCTCAAAGGTAAACGACTGAAATCTATTTATTTGGTCTACATGCGGCAAATTGCTTTTGCCGATGTGTTATATCGACGCTGCCTAATAGGACTATTCCTAATCGAGTTTAGTGGGGCTAATCAGCTTCTCGACAGAATATTCATTTATTTAATTCATACTACGCAGACTAATCATCAGAATTATTTAACTAATTACTTACGTTATTATATCGTAAACATGGCTACGCGTTTACCTTTCTGATAACTGTTCAAGTTTCATTTATACACTAATGAAAAACAGAAAAACCGCGATGGCTCGCAGTTTAAGATAAAGCCCATAGCGGCCTAATATTGCTAGCATTGTTCTAATTTTCAAGAAGATGGAATTTATGTGGAAGTATCTTTTTGAATAAATTGAATTATCAGCTGTACACAGTCGAATACACTGTCAACCTGCTATTACCTGCCCTTTCCAGATAATCACACCACAGTAAGCGCAATGGGAAGAACTTAATATCATACATAAGGTTATTTTAGGTGATAGATGTCATAACCCGCGCAGTGCCTGTTGTTTTACGCCAAAGCCCGCATTAGCCCTTCAAAATCCGCCTCTGGAAGAGTAAATTGACGGCTTCGCTATGTTCTACGGCACCTCATCCAGGGAAGAACAGGCTTTACCGCAAAAGGTTCACACTGACTATGTCCCCCATTGAAAAATCCCGCAAACTGGATAACGTTTGCTACGACATTCGCGGCCCAGTGCTTAAAGAAGCAAAGCGTCTGGAAGAAGAAGGCAATAAAGTCCTCAAGCTGAATATCGGTAACCCCGCTCCCTTTGGTTTCGAAGCGCCTGATGAAATTTTAGTCGACGTCATTCGTAATTTGCCGACGGCTCAGGGATATTGTGACTCTAAGGGTCTTTTCTCTGCGCGTAAGGCCATCATGCAGCACTACCAGGCGCGTGATATGCGCGACATTACCGTTGAAGATGTTTACATCGGTAACGGCGTGTCGGAGCTTATCGTCCAGTCGATGCAGGCGCTGTTGAACACCGGCGACGAGATGTTGGTGCCAGCCCCAGATTATCCTCTGTGGACCGCTGCGGTTTCCCTGTCCGGCGGCAACGCGGTGCATTATCTTTGCGATGAAGGGGCGGACTGGTTCCCTGACCTCGAGGACATTCGAGCCAAAATCACGCCGCGCACGCGCGGTATCGTGATAATCAACCCGAACAACCCGACCGGCGCGGTCTACAGCAAAGAGCTGCTGATGGAGATTGTCGAGATTGCGCGCGAGCACAACCTGATCATCTTCTCTGACGAGATCTACGACAAGATTCTTTATGATGAAGCGCAGCATATCTCGATAGCCTCGCTGGCACCTGACTTGCTGACTGTGACCTTTAACGGCCTGTCAAAGACTTACCGCGTTGCCGGTTTCCGTCAGGGTTGGATGGTGCTTAACGGCCCGAAAAAACACGCTAAAGGCTATATCGAAGGCCTGGAAATGCTGGCCTCAATGCGTCTGTGCGCCAACGTACCCATGCAGCATGCGATTCAGACTGCGCTTGGCGGTTATCAGAGCATCAGCGAGTTCATTCAGCCGGGCGGCCGCCTGGTTGAGCAACGCAACGCCGCCTGGGAAATGATCAACCAGATCCCTGGTGTGTCCTGCGTGAAGCCGAAAGGCGCGCTCTACATGTTCCCAAAAATTGACGCCAAGCGCTTCAATATTCACGACGATCAGAAGCTGGTGCTGGATCTGTTACTGCAACAAAAAGTGTTGCTGGTGCAGGGTTCAGCGTTCAATTGGCCCTACCCGGATCACGTGCGAATTGTCACACTGCCGCGCGTAGACGAGCTGGAAATGGCCGTCGGGAAGCTAGGACGTTTCCTGGAAACCTATCGCCAATAATGCCCATCACCTTTCAAGGTGCAGAAGCACGACGCCCTGCACCTTGAAATCTTTTGGGCATCTGAATTATGTGTAAGAATGGGGCTCTGTTTACTGATGTAAGAGAGTCCTATGAGTCAAAGTCACTTTTTTGCCCATCTTTCGCGCCTTAAACTCATTGGTCGCTGGCCTCTCATGCGCAACGTGCGCACGGAAAACGTGTCGGAACACAGCCTGCAGGTTGCCTTTGTGGCCCACGCGTTGGCGCTCATCAAAAATCGTAAATTCGACGGTAACCTCAACGCAGAGCGAGTGGCGTTATTGGCCATGTATCACGACGCAAGTGAAGTGCTGACGGGTGATATGCCGACGCCCATCAAATACTACAATCCACAAATAGCACACGAATACAAAAAGATAGAAAAAATAGCCCAGCAGAAACTCATCGAGATGCTGCCGGAAGAGTTTCAAGACGACTACCGAACGCTTATCGACGAACATCACTTTAGTGAAGAAGAGAAGGAGACGGTCAAACAGGCTGACGCACTTTGCGCCTATCTGAAATGCCTGGAGGAACTCTCGGCGGGCAATACCGAGTTCTCGATGGCCAAAGCCAGGCTAGAGAAAACGTTGTCGGAGAGGCAGAGTCCCGAGATGGACTACTTTATGGCGGTCTTCATCCCGAGCTTCAGTCTGTCGCTTGACGAGATAAGCCAGGATTCCCCGCTTTAAGAAACGCCCTTTTGCTCCCCGAGAAATTGGGGAGCGATACTTACATCGTTTCAGGCATTAATAATGCGCGCAATCTCTACCGCACTGAGATGATACTGACGTGGGCAACCGTGCCAGACCGCCAACATGCGCTGATACTTCTCCCACATTTTGGTCTGTGCATTGAAACCATGCGTTCCCGCATCGAAATCAGTGTAGCGCCCTTCACTGTTTACCATAAAGCGCACATAGCTGAGGTAGCGGGATTCAGTAGCGGCATCAAAGCCAAGAAACTCCAGCCGACGGGGATCGACACCCGGTGCGTCTTCAAGATTCGAAAAAGATACCTGCATCGCGTGGTGCATTTCCATGATATCGATGAGGGTGCGGCAAGTGTCCTCGGTCAACGCACCAAAGTCTTTGTCGAGCTCGCGCATTTGCAGCCCGAAGCCACGTTCAACGATGGTTTGCAAACGGCGGTAGCGGTCCGCGTTTGCGGGATCCATGATAGTCATCATTTGATACTGATTCGACAAGATCAACCGCTGAGCGTGGGTCATTTCCATCATCGTATACCTCAAAAAGCCAGAATGAGCAAAGCATGACACAGCGCCGTCATTGGCGAAATATCAACCAGCTCATTCTTTGATTTGAACCACGATTCAGAACGAATTCTTTCTTTAAATGTCGTCCAGGAAGGTTTTATCCAGCTGTTTAAACGCGCGCTTGAGCACCTCGGCGAGGGACTGATAGGTGGGTACGCCCTCGATCGGTGCTAATGCCTGGCCGGCTTCAATCAGCTTGTGGCGAACTTCGTGGAACCAGCCGAGCAGCGTAGGCGGCAGAGGAGTTACAGAGCGACGTCCCAACCACCAGAGTCCCTGCATAGGCAGGCTACAGGCGAAGATAGAGGTGGCGACCGCAGGACCAAGCTGTCCGCCTAACGCAATTTGCCAGGCCAGCGTAAACACCGCCAGAGGCGGCATGAAACGCACACCGAAACGTGTGGCCGTAGAGATTCGGTTTTCCGGAAACACAGGAGCAAGGCGTTTGTCTGAGGGCCACGTCTTCATGTAGTGCTGACCGCGCTGGAAAATGTGAAACCAACCGACTGAACCCGATGGCTTACTAGACATGCTGCACCTCAACATCTTGGAATTTAAAAAATAGTTGCAAAACTAAAAATATATTTTATCACATACAAATATATTTTGTTTTTATCAAAACCTATCGGTATCCTAGCCCAGCCCTTTGGGGCTCACTATGGATAGCGAATTAACCCTATTATTACAGCTTGTACAACTTGCTTTACCGCATTTTACTCTGCGCCGCTTCGCTTGGGAAACAGACACGGGCAATTGAACGAATAGGCGAGAACTTACTCAAACAAGCGAACAAGTTCGTTTAAAACACCCCGTACGGCTGCTTACTGAGCGTTAAGGAACAAATCATGCCATTAAACTGTCTGAGCATGATGTTAATCATAAATCCCGACAGCATAGTGCGCTACGCTTAGGGAAATATGCTATTGAGTTAACCTTGCGTTTTGATACTTAACAGCACCAATCCAATAAATAGGTACTTCCATGTCAAGTAAGTTAGTTCTGGTTCTTAACTGTGGTAGCTCATCACTTAAGTTTGCCATAATCGATGCCGTCAACGGCGAAGAACACATTTCAGGTCTGGCCGAATGCTTCCATCTTCCAGAAGCCCGCATCAAGTGGAAACTCGATGGCAGCAAGCATGAAGCTGCTTTAGGCGCCGGGGCCGCACATAGTGAAGCCTTGAAGTACATTGTTAATACTATTTTTGCAGAAAAGCCAGAGTTGTCTGCCAATCTGGTGGCCATCGGTCACCGCATTGTGCACGGCGGCGAGAAACTGACGCAGTCTGCCGTGATTGATGCTGTGGTATTGCAGGGTATCAAAGATTCTATCCCATTTGCACCGCTGCATAACCCGGCTCACCTGATTGGTATTGATGAGGCGTTGAAATCTTTCCCTAAATTGGCTGATAAAAATGTTGCGGTATTCGACACCGCCTTCCACCAGACCATGCCGGAAGAGTCTTACCTCTACGCCCTGCCGTACAAGCTCTATAAAGACCACCACATTCGTCGCTACGGCGCGCACGGCACCAGCCATTACTATGTCACTCAGGAAGCAGCAAAAACGCTGGGCAAACCGGTTGATGAAGTTAACCTCATCACCTGCCATCTGGGTAACGGCGGTTCTGTCAGTGCCATTCGTAACGGTAAATGCGTTGATACCTCAATGGGCCTGACGCCGCTCGAAGGACTGGTCATGGGCACGCGCAGCGGTGATATCGATCCTGCGATTGTCTTCCACCTGCACGACGCGCTGGGCATGAGCGTCGATCAGATAAACAAAATGCTGACCAAGGAATCCGGCCTGCTGGGCCTGACCGAAGTCACCAGCGACTGCCGCTACGTTGAAGACAACTACGGAACCAAAGAAGATGCCAAGCGTGCGATGGACGTCTTCTGCCACCGTCTGGCGAAATACATCGGCGGCTACACCTCGCTGATGGAAGGCCGTCTTGACGCTATCGTCTTCACCGGCGGTATCGGCGAAAACGCCGCGCTGGTGCGTGAGCTGACGCTGAACAAGCTCGGCCTGCTCGGCTTCGAAATCGACCACGAGCGCAACCTTGCAGCGCGCTTCGGCAAAGCCGGTGAAATCAATAAAGAAGGCACCCGAAAAGCGTTGGTTATCCCAACCAACGAAGAGTTGGTCATCGCACAAGACGCTGCGCGTCTGACCGCATAAATATGTTCCCCCACTGCCAGCCTCTGCTGGCAGTGTTGTTTTCACAGCAGGCAGGCTTGCCTTTCACTGCGTAAGCCGCTGCCTGAAATCGTCGAAGAGGTTTGCCGTGTCTCGTACAATTATGTTGGTTCCAATTGGCAATAGCGTGGGTCTGACCAGCGTTAGCCTGGGCGTTATCCGTGCCATCGAACAGAAAGGCGTAAGCCTGAGCGTGTTCAAGCCGGTCTCTCAGCCGCGTTCCGGTGGCGATGCTCCCGATCAGACCACCACCATTATCCGCGCCAATTCCAATATCACAGCGGCCGAACCGCTCAAGATGAAGCATGTACAAAGCCTGCTGAGCTCTAATCAGCAGGACGTGCTGATGGAGGAGATTGTCGCCAACTACCACGCCAATACCAAGAATGCCGAAGTGGTACTGGTTGAAGGCCTGGTCTCGACCCGCACCCATCAGTTTGCCAGCGCGCTGAACTACGAAATAGCCAAGACCCTGAACGCTGAAATCGTCTTCGTTATCGGTCAGGGCAATGACAGCGCGTCCCAGCTCAAGGACCGCATCGAGCTGGCCCGCAGCGTGTTTGGCGGCAGCAAGAATAAAAACATCACTGGCGTTATCATCAATAAGGTCAATGCACCGGTCGACGATCAGGGCCGCACCCGCCCTGATCTGTCAGAAATCTTTGATGACTCCGACAAAGCCAACTTCGCGCATGTAGATATCGAGCAACTGGTGGCGATGAGCCCGATGCCTGTGCTGGGCAGCATTCCCTGGAGCTTTGAAATGATTGCCGTGCGCGCTATCGACATGGCGAAGCACCTCGACGCACGCATTATCAACGAAGGCGATATTCACACCCGTCGCATCAAGTCCGTGACCTTCTGCGCGCGCAGCATTCCGAACATGCTTTCCCTGTTCCGCCCAGGCTCACTGCTGGTGACCTCCGCCGACCGTCCTGACGTGCTGGTTGCCGCCTGTCTGGCCGCCATGAACGGCATTGAGCTCGGCGCGATTCTGCTTACCGGCGGTTATCCGGTGGATGAACGCATTCAGCAACTCTGCGCCCGTGCTTTCGAGACCGGCCTGCCGGTATTCATGGTTGACAGCAACACCTGGCAGACCTCGCTGAACCTGCAAAGCTTCAGCCTCGAAGTCCCGGCCGATGACCACCAGCGCGTTGAGAAGCTGCAAACCTTTGTGTCTTCACATATTAACGCAGACTGGATCAACTCACTGAGCGCCCATTCAGAGCGTTCACACCGCCTGTCGCCGCCTGCATTCCGCTATCAGCTGACCGAGCTGGCGCGTAAAGCCGGTAAGCGCATCGTGCTGCCAGAAGGCGACGAGCCGCGCACCGTCAAAGCGGCTTCGCTGTGTGCAGAGCGTGGTATCGCCGAATGTGTGCTGCTGGGTAATCCTGACGAAATCAAACGCGTCGCCGCCGCGCAGGGCATAGAATTAGGTGCCGGCATCCAAATCGTAGATCCGCTTCAGGTTCGCGAAGAGTACGTTGCCCGCCTCGTCGAGCTGCGCAAGAGCAAAGGCATGACCGAAGTCGTGGCCCGTGAACAGTTGGAAGACAACGTGGTGCTGGGTACGCTGATGTTGGAAAAAGGCGAAGTAGACGGACTGGTTTCCGGCGCGGTTCACACCACCGCTAACACCATTCGTCCGCCGTTACAGCTTATCAAAACCGCACCGGGCAGCTCGTTGGTGTCTTCCGTATTCTTCATGCTGCTGCCGGACCAGGTACTGGTTTATGGCGACTGTGCGATCAACCCGGATCCGACCGCCGAACAGCTTTCCGAAATCGCCATTCAGTCTGCCGATTCAGCTGCCGCCTTCGGAATCGAACCCCGCGTTGCGATGATCTCTTACTCCACCGGTAACTCCGGTGCCGGTAGCGACGTTGAGAAAGTGCGCGAAGCGACCCGTCTGGCGCAGGAGAAACGTCCGGACCTGATCATCGACGGCCCCTTGCAGTATGACGCGGCTATAATGGCCGACGTGGCGAAATCCAAAGCACCAAACTCACCGGTGGCGGGTCAGGCAACCGTGTTCATCTTCCCAGACCTCAACACCGGCAATACGACCTACAAAGCGGTACAACGTTCTGCGGACCTGGTTTCTATCGGCCCGATGCTGCAAGGCATGCGCAAGCCGGTTAACGATCTGTCTCGCGGTGCGTTGGTTGACGACATCGTCTATACCGTGGCTCTGACCGCAATCCAGTCCGCTCAGGCTGATGAAGCGGTTGCGGTAAAATAAACAATAAATGCCAACCTTAAGGCCGGTCAATGACCGGCCTTTTTTATGTCTTAATGAAAGAAGTTAAGTACGTGGCCATAAATCAGCCCAACGCTGATGATGTCGGCGTCGCTAAAGGTAACGTTCTGCAAACCATAGCTGCCCAGCAACGGCAGTAAAAGTGCAGGCAGTAGGGTTATCAGCAGGCCGTGAAATACGCCGCCGATGACGGCCCCTCGCCTTCCGCCTACCGCGTTGGCAAAAATGCCCGCCGTGCCACCGGCAAAGAAGTTGGTCAACATGCCTGGCAGGATTATCGCCAGCCCCACGTTCGGAAATAAAAACATGCCGATAATCGAGCCGACGGTGGTACTGATAAAACCGATAATCACCGCATTGGGCGCATACGGGAACAGCACCGGGCAGTCCAGTGCGGGAATGGCATTAGGCACGATGCGCAGTGCAATACCGCGAAAGGCCGGGATGATTTCGGCCAGCAGCAGGCGTACGCCCGCGAGCAGCACATAGACCCCCACGACAAACTGCACCGACTGCAAAAACGCGAATACCAGATAACTGACGCCCTTAGAATACTGCGCCACCACCTCAGGACCCGCAGCAATCGTCGGGATGAGGTAAATGGGGATCATCACCACCATCATCGATAAATAGGTATCTTGCAGGAAGGAGAAGGCGCTCGGCAGCTCAATATCTTCGGTACTTTTACTGACGTCGCCGGTCAGCTTCGCCACGCCGGCCTGCACCAGATACCCCAGCGTGCAGAAATGGCCCAGCGCGATATCGTCTGAGCCGGTTATCTTTCGCACGATAGGCTGTGCCAGCGCAGGCATGCCTACCGCCATCAACCCAGCGATGCCGCCACCGACAAGAATAAGCTCGGTGCCGCGCAGTCCGCCCATGTAGCCGACAACCGAGCAGACCGTCGCCATCCACAGCGACGCCTGGCCGGTGAGAAAAATGTACTTAACGCGGGTGAAGCGGGCGACAAGAATATTGATGATAAATGCCAGCACCATGATAAGCGCGGTTTCTCGACCTAAAGTCTGCTGAGCGATACCGGCAATCGACCCCACGTCGGTCACGACGCCACGCATGTTGAAACCTTTCTGGAAAACTTCACCCAGAAAGTTCAGCGCTCCAACGATAATGTTGGCTCCGGCGAGCAGCACCAGAAAGCCAAGCAGCGTTTTTAACGTGCCGGTGATAATCTGACCGACGTTTTTTTTCAGCGCAATAAGCCCCACCATAGCGATAAGGGCAATGAGTATCGAGGCCTGGCCTAAAACGTCATTCACAATAAAATATAAAAAAGACATCCCCTTCCCTCGCGATTAAAGGCAATTATAAACTCTCTCATTTTTATTTTCGGCGAGACTTAATTTAAATATCCCATCTCTTTTAATACCGGCGTTAACTTCTCGGTTATTTCCTTCTTATCAATCAGGCGCTTTAAATAGATAACGGTTGAACTAAGCGTGTAGTTCTCGAATTGAGATTTAAAATTGGATCCGGTCATAATAATATCGGCACGCGTAGAGGCTGCGCTTGAAATATCACAGTGAGACAACGCCGCCTTAATGCCCATATCCTTCAACGCCGCCTCAATACTCATCTCACAGGCGAAACTGCTGCCGAGGCCCGCACCGCATACTGCTAATATCGTTAAAGATTTCATGGCTTACCCTCGCATCTTATGCCTTACCCAAGATTAGATGTCGTTTGCTAATCATCATAAAAATTTATTACTGCTATTTTTTTTCTGCCCGCTGCCTTATTTTAAGACAGCGTTTACAGGCCCGAGACGGAGGGGCGCAGGGCGTGAAAGAGTCATCATTACCTAAATTTAATAATATTCAGTATGCTTTCAAATTCGCAAATAACTGTGATGCAAACCACAAAGATAGCGCTATCATTTTAGGCGATCGTTTTTTGTGATAGCGCTATCAAAAAAGCCTGCCCGCCTTAGCTTATTTTCATCCAGAGTGGCTATGATAGAATTGTAAATTAATCATTCTGCGCAGAGGATTAATTCAGTCTCGTCGGCCATTGTTCGGATGTTCATGAAGAAAAGTCAGGAGTGAAAATGGAGCCGAGAAAACGCCGCAGTACCGGACGGGCCACGCTGGCCGATGTCGCGAAACGGGCTAGCGTCGGGACAATGACCGTTTCACGCGCGCTACGACAGCCGGATAGGGTCTCCGACAAGCTCAGGGAGAAGATTTTCTCTGCGGTAGCCGAGCTGGGTTACATCCCTAATTATTCGGCCAGTGCGCTCGCATCGGCGTCTTCGAACGTTGTGGCGGTCGTCACCTCGTCGCTGACGGAATATGGGCATGCCGAGATGATTGCCGGCGTGCAGGAAGTGCTGATTCCGGCGGGCTATCAGCTGATGCTGGCCGAGTCGCAGAATCAGGAAGAACGCGAACAGAAACTGCTTGAAACCTTCATGTCCTATAATTTGGCGGCGGTCATTTTGTTTGACGCGCGGCACACCGACAGCACCTACGAGCTGCTTTCACACGCACAACTGCCGGTCGCAGAATTGGGCGCCACCGTGGATAATCCTTTGGATATCAACATCGGTATCGACAACGCCTCGGCGGTTTACAGACTAACCGAACATCTTATTTCTCTGGGGTACAGCAAAATTGGCCTGATGTGCGCGGCGCAAAAGCAGTGGGTGTCGCAACAACGTTTGCGCGGCTGGCATCGCGCCATGCTAGACAATAATCTATCAACTACGCGGGTCATCAGCACACATGCACCGTCGAACTTTAGTACGGGTGCTAACCTGCTGCCGGAGCTAGTGCTGAACTGGCCAGATATGGACGCTCTAATCTGCAGCAGCGACGAGCTGGCCTGTGGCGCGATATTTGAGTGTCAGCGCCGCAAGATTCGGGTGCCTAAAGATCTGGCCATTGTGGGATTTGGCGATAGCGACGTTGGCAAAGTATGCCAGCCACCGCTGACAACGGTCGCCGTACCGCATCGCGAGATTGGCGTTCAGGCGGGGATAGCGCTGCTTGAGCGGCTTCAGGGAGAGGAGGCGTCGGCGCAAAAGCCAATTGTTTCCGCACTGTGTAAGCGGGAAAGTTGCTAATGCAGACACGCTAAATCGTGGTCAGCTTGTCTGCAAGGGAAGCGCGAAATTACTCTTCGACGCTCAGCGGTTTGCCGTGATCTTTTTCGTTGTTACGGCTCATCCACAGCGAGAGTGCTTTCAGCGAATCAGGGGTGAACTCATCGCAGCGTGCGGTGATTTCTTCGGGTTTCATCCAGCGCACTTCATCGACTTCTTCTTCCTGTAGCGCAAAGGGGCCGTGGGAAACGCAGCTAAACAACGATCCCCACACCCGGCAGTTGTCTTGTTCGAAATAAAACGCACCATGTTCAGCAAAAGGTACACCGGCAATGCCCAACTCTTCTTCTGCTTCGCGACGGGCGGAATCGAGGATATTTTCCCCGCTCTGCACCACGCCGCCCGCTGTCGCATCAAGCCAACCAGGATAGAAATCTTTTGTTTCGGTTCGACGCTGAATCAAAATATTTCCCATGCCATCATGAACCACGATGTAGCTGGCGCGATGACGTAAGTTTTGAGCGCGCATCTGATGGCGGCTGGACTGGGCAATCACCTCGTTTTCTTCATTAACGATATCAACCCACTCGTCGCTGCTGCCGGTGTTTTGCTCTTGGTTCGTCATCCTATGAAACCTTCTCTATTGCGCGGAATGTTGCGCTGTGATTTTTCAATGAGTCACTGATTCTATCCGGCTCATGGGGATCGCTTCAATAGCAACAGATGCGTTAGTAATATGTAAAACCTATGTCAAAGGCCACGGTAATCCATCAGACTAGTCTGACATAGGCTGCTATCATTAGCAGTTATATTAACCTTATGGGTATTCTTCAACACTGTCACACTCAATTGAGTTAAGCGTTCGCATCCAGCCCCATCGGTATTGACCCATAAAGCACTGATGGACCATTAAAAAAATACGCAGGAGGCAATTATGATCGACCTTTATTATGCACCAACACCAAACGGCCATAAAATAACCCTATTTCTGGAGGAGTCGGGACTTCCCTATCGACTTCATCGCGTTGATATCAAATCCGGTGACCAGTTTCTCCCTGCCTTTCTCGCAATATCCCCCAACAACAAAATCCCCGCTATTGTAGACAGCCAACCGGTAGACGGCGGCGTGCCTCTGAGCCTGTTTGAGTCGGGTGCCATTTTGCAATATCTGGCCGAGAAGACCGGCAAGCTGCTGAGTAAGGAGCTGCGCGAGCGCACCAACACTCTACAATGGTTGTACTGGCAGGTCGCAGGCTTTGGCCCGATGCTGGGACAAAACAGCCATTTTACGCATTTCGCTCCCCAGCCGGTGCCTTACGCCATCGAGCGTTATCAGCAAGAGACAAAGCGCCTCTACGGCGTGCTGAATACCCAGCTGGAGAAACACGCGTATCTCTCGGGCGAACATTACAGCATTGCCGATATTGCCACCTATCCTTGGGCGTTAATTCATGAGCGCCAACGCATTGATCTGGCTGACTATCCGGCAGTTCGCAACTGGGTAGAACGCATTAAAAACCGCCCGGCTACCGTTAAAGCCTACTCTCTGGCCGACGCCAGCTAAGGCTTTGTGCCCCCGGTTCCGGGGGCGTTTTGTTCTGCCTATCCCGCCCCCTTTCCTGATAAATAACGCGTTCTGTAGATAATTAACTACAGGATGTGCTCTGTATCGCGTGTTACCTGGCTGACATAAACTATGCTGACTAGCAGAGCACAGATAGTAATATCAGCAAGTTAATTGGAGGCAGACTATGAAGATTTTGATAACCGGTGCCAGCGGGCTGATTGGGCGTCGTTTGACCGAGACTCTCCTGAGTCAGTCTCATCAAGTCACTGCATTGACGCGCGCACCTGAGCGGGCGGCCAAACTTCTCGGCCCTCAGGTGCAGCTCTGGAATACGCTGGCGGACAAGACATCGCTGGACGGTTTTGACGCGGTCATCAATTTGGCCGGTGAACCTATTGCCGACAAGCGCTGGACCAAAGATCAGAAACAGAAACTCTGCGACAGCCGCTGGCAGTTGACCGAAAAGCTTGCTGCGCTGATTAATGCCAGCACAAATCCACCGTCGGTATTTATCTCGGGTTCTGCAGTTGGCTATTATGGCGATCAGGGTCAGGCGGTGGTCGCTGAGGACGAGCCGCCGAACAAACAGTTCACCTGGCAGCTTTGCGCCCGATGGGAGGCGCTGGCGCTGGCGGCAGAAAGCGAGAGAACTCGCGTCTGCCTGCTGCGTACCGGCGTGGTGCTTTCCCAAAAGGGCGGCGCGCTGTCTAAGATGGTGTTGCCTTTCCGCGCCGGTCTGGGGGGGCCCTTCGGCGACGGCCAGCAGTATATGCCGTGGATACATATCGACGACATGGTTAACGCCATCCTCTTCCTGCTTAATCATGAAACCTTAAACGGCGCATTCAATCTGGTGTCACCTTACCCGGTGCGCAACGATCAATTTAGCGCGCTGCTGGGTGAAATTCTGCATCGCCCGTCGTTTATGCGCGTTCCGGCGAGCGTGGTGCGACTGCTGATGGGAGAATCTGCGATTCTGGTGTTGGGCGGCCAGCGGGCCATCCCCCAACGGCTTGAGGATGCCGGATTTGAATTTCGTTATACCGAGTTGAAACCGGCCTTAGAGGATGTGTTAGAAAAATAAAACTTTCCGGGTTCTTTTGAAGGGAGCGGTCTTTTCGGGCAAAGACATGCGCTTCGCTTACTGGGCCGTCGCTCAGTAAGCGAAGTTTAAAAGCGGCTCTTATGGCAGCCGCCTTGAAAAAGTGCCTGCGGGCTGCTAAGCCCCTATTTCACTGATGTTTGGTAGAAGATGTGCTTCCCAAACGGATCAATTTCGTAGCCGGTCACTTCTTTGCGCACCGGTTCAAAGATTTTCGAGTGGGCAATCATAATTGCCGGCGCTTCGTCGTGCATGATCTGCTGCGCCTGTTGGTAAAGCGCCACACGCTTGTCGTGGTCGGTGGTTAAACGCGCTTGCTCGATAATTTTGTCAAACGCCGGATCGCACCATTTCGCCGAGTTAGAACCGCCGTTAGCCGCCTTACAGGTAAACAACGGAGCGAAGAAGTTATCCGGGTCACCATTCGCCGTCGTCCAGCCCATTAGCGCGGCCTGGTGCTCGCCATTACGGATGCGCGTCTGATACTCGGCCCATTCATAGCTGACAATGTGCGCCCTGACGCCAATCTTCGCCCAGTCTGACTGAATCATCTCGGCCATGCGGCGCGCGTTAGGGTTGTAAGGACGCTGTACCGGCATCGCCCACAGATCGATATCAAATCCATTCGGATACCCGGCCTCCGCCAGCAGCGCCTTGGCTTTTTCCGGCGAGTACGGATAGTCCTGCATCGTCTTGTCTTCACTGCTCCATACGTCCGGCGGCAGCAGACTCTTCGCGACTGTGCCAGTCCCCTGGAATACGGCATCGATAATCGCCGCCTTGTCCACCGCCATGGTCAGCGCCTGACGCACCTTGACGTTATCCAGCGGTTTTTTCTGCGTGTTAAATGCCAGGAATCCGGTATTCAGACCCGATTTGCTGAGCAACGTAATATCTTTATTGTCACCGAGACGCTTGAGGTCTGCCGGATTCGGGAAAGGCATTACCTGGCACTCGTTCTTCTCAAGCTTGGCCATACGCACTGAAGCATCCGGCGTGATGCTGAAAATCAGGCGATCAATCTTGGATTTACCCTGCCAATACTGTGGGAAGGCCTTGTAGAGAATGCGCGTGTCTTTCTGATATTGCACCAGTTCAAACGGACCGGTGCCGACCGGGTCGGTATCGACTTTTTGCGGCGTGCCGGCCTTCAGCATGTTGTCCGCGTATTCCGAGGAAAGAATCGAGGCAAAATACCAGCCGAGATCTGCGATAAATGGCGCTTCGGGACGCGACAGATTGAAACGCACGGTGTAATCATCAACGCGGTCAATGCTTGAAATCAGATGGCCCATATCCAGACTGTCGAAGTTCAGATAGGTGCCGTTAGAAACGTTGTGATAAGGGTTATTAGGATCTTTCTGGCGCATGAACGAGAAAATCACGTCATCAGCGTTGAAATCCCGCGTTGGGGTAAACAGTTTATTGCTCTGGAACTTCACCCCTTTACGCAAATGGAAGGTGTAAGTCTTACCGTCCGGGCTGATATCCCAGCTTTCTGCCAGGCTTGGGATCAGTTCGGTCGTCCCAGTCTTGAAATCCACCAAACGGTTGTAGATAGGCACCGCGCTGGCGTCAACGTTGGTTCCAGAAGTATAAAGTTGAGGATTGAAAATGTCCGGCGAGCCTTCGGAGCAATAAACCAGCGTCTGTGCCGATGCCCCTGCGACCATCGCCAGGGCTAAAAGTCCGGTGGTCAGTTGTGCTATTTTTTGTTTCATGCGTTTCCCTGTCAGAAAGATATTTGGCTAATTAATTCGTTAGTACGCAATTCAAAAACAGACTACCATTCACAATAAACTTAGTAATACTCTGTTATATATGAAAATCTTATAGATAAACAACCAGAGGTTAGGATGTCGACTCAAATTGCCAAGCAGCTCACTGAACGCTTCTTCCGTTACCTGTCCGTTACTAGCCAAAGCGACCCCAAAGCCACCGCTCTGCCGAGCACGCCGGGGCAGCAAGAGTTAGCAAACCTTCTCGCCGAAGAGCTAAAAACACTGGGGCTGGAAAATATCGAGATTGACCAGCACGCGACCGTCACCGCCGTGAAACCGGGCACCAAAAAAGGCGGTCCGCGCATTGGTTTTATCACCCACATTGACACCGTTGACGTCGGACTGAGCCCGGATATTCACCCGCAGACGCAGGTATTTAACGGCGACGATGTGTGCCTGAATGCCGAAAAAAATATCTGGCTGCGTACCGATGAGCATCCTGAAATTCTTCCGTACAAAGGTGAGGAGATCATCTTCAGCGACGGTACCAGCGTGCTCGGCGCAGACAACAAGTCGGCAGTCACCGTGGTGATGACGCTGTTGGAAAACCTGACCGAACAGGAGCAATACGGAGATATCGTCGTGGCGTTTGTGCCGGATGAAGAGATTGGCCTGCGCGGCGCCAAGGCACTGGACCTGCGCCGTTTTGACGTCGATTTCGCTTACACCATCGACTGCTGCGAACTCGGCGAAGTGGTGTATGAAAACTTCAACGCCGCGTCGGCGGAAATCACCTTTACCGGCGTGACGGCGCATCCGATGTCGGCCATTGGCGTGCTGGTCAACCCTCTGTTGATGGCCCACGATTTCATCAGCCACTTCGACCGCGAAGAAACGCCAGAAAAAACGAAGGATCGTGAAGGCTATGTTTGGTTCAATGACATCAGCGCCAACCAGCAAGCGGCGACGTTGAAAGCCTCAATTCGCGATTTCGACAGCGCCAGCTTTGCCGCGCGTAAAGCGAAAATTCAAGACGTGGTGAAGATTATTGCCGAGCAATACCCAACCGCGAAGGTGTCGGTCGAGATAAGCGATACCTACAGCAATATCAGCAGCGCTATCAGGGAAGATCGTCGCGCTATTGACTTGATTTTTGAGGCATTGAAAGAAATTAAGGTCGAGCCTAAAGTTATCCCGATGCGTGGAGGCACCGACGGTGCGGCGCTCTCGGCTAAAGGCCTGCTAACGCCGAACTACTTTACTGGCGCACACAATTTCCATTCTAAATTTGAGTTCCTGCCGGTAAATTCCTTCGTGAAGTCCTACGAGCTGACCAAGGCGCTGTGCCTGTTGGCGGCAAAAAGCTAATTCGTGATAAAAAATTTCGCCCCACAGACGGTTTATGGGGCGAAATAATTTTAGTCCATCAGGACACGGACCTCGCGGTACTGCGGGTCATCGGCCCGAACTCTTTCTGCGTAAATTGAATGTAGAGCGTCAGCAAGAAGGCCAAAATGTAGAGCGCGCTATAGGCAAAGACAACGCCTTTCACTCCGACGAACGGCAGCAATAACGTCGCGATTGCCGGTGCAAAGAAGTTGCTCAGCCCGGCCGACAGATTACATACCGATATCGCCGCCCCCTTGTGCTCGGGTTCGAGTGCAGGAAACAGTGCGGTCATCGGCACAAAAGCCGCCGTCGATGCGCCTAGCAAAGTGGCCCCAAGCGCCGCTATCCAGAAGTTATCGCCAAAGTAGACAGGCAGATAGTAAAACGACAGGCTAAATACCGCGCAGCCAATACAGCCATACCAGCGTATTAATCGCAGCATTCCCCATTTTTGCGACATGATCCCCCAAAAAACGTTAAACACGATAGTCGAGAAGAAGAAGATTGCCCATATTTGCAGCCAGTCTGGCATCGTGAAGCCCAGATCGCCCACAAACAGCAGCGGCATAATAATCGCAAACCCGTAAAGCGAAAGCGTATTAATAATCCTGACGACGCTGGCCAGTGCAATATTTTTATTACTCACCAGCAGCGTAACGGCGCGGCTCATTTCGCTAAACTTTTCACGGGTAGATAAATCGAGCAAATGGGTTGAGGTTTTAATATTTTTAAGAGACACCATCGCAAGCATTCCTCCCGCGCACACCCAGACCAGCGAGAACCATAAAACATTAAGCTCGCCAATATGAACGATAATCAGACTCGGCAAATAACTGCCTATTACACCGATGCCTAATGAATATGCAGCCCAGAACCACCCACATGCCGATCCAACTAATTCCTCACGCACGTTGTGAACAATAACTACTATGAATGAATAAAGAAATAATGGATAGGCAAGCCCACGTATTCCATAAAACAGTAAAATAAAATAGTAGTTCTTTTGTGTAAGACCAAAAATCATGAACAGCACGTGGAAAACGACCCACATTAAAAAGCCTATTTTCATCGCCTTCTGTGGCGTAATCACCTCGGCGATAACGCCAGAAGCCCAGGCAGCAAGCGCCGCGCAAAGGCCATAAACCGTGAAGGCGAAGGTCGCCTGCGCCGGTGAAAAACCAATTTCAACGATATATTTTGACAGGAAAGCCAGCTCAAAACCGTCGCCGGTCATGAATAAAAAGATGGCGATATAGCCCCAAAGCAAGTTTTTGGGCAGCCCCATCCAGTGGTCTGTATTCGCTTTCATCCTAAGCCCTTGTTGTAATAAATTGATGGTTGTAAACAGGCGACAATAAGTCAATGGCATGGAGAAGTTTCCACAAATAAATTTTATAAATCGTTTCTGGAAAAGTCTCGCACCCTCCATCTAATCAACAGTAGGCCTATCAAGGTCAACAGAATATTCTCATTATCAAGAAGCCAGTCACACAATAAGCCATCAACTCAACGACAAATACATTAGACAAGTAAAACACCTTATTAAAGAGAGCCAATAAGATCGCCAAATGAATATTAGCTTAACGAAAAGAATAAAGGTGACGACGATCTAAAATAACAACCAAAATGTTGAAGAAAATAATTTTAAAAACTACGGTATAAGCACCAATAAAAATACAATAAGGTCAAAAATGAATATATTACCTCAACGAATTAAACAACTCGTTAATTACGGTCCGCGTGATTATCGCCTGGTTTCAGATGCGCCTCTACCGACACCCAAGACCCGTGAGCTATTAATCAAGATCAGTGCCTGCGGCGTCTGCGCCTCTGACGTTCACTGCCACGGCGGCGCACCGATGTTCTGGGGCAGCGCGACCGCCCCTTCATGGGTTAAACCACCGGTCGTCCCCGGGCATGAATTTTTTGGTGAAGTCGTCGGCTATGGGGAAGGTGCGCTGGAGCATTTCAGCGTCAAGATGGGTGACCGGGTTATCGCGGAACAAATCGTACCCTGCGAACAATGCCGTTTCTGTAAAAACGGCCAATACTGGATGTGCGAGAAGCACGATATCTACGGTTTTCAGAACGAGGACGCTAACGGCGGCATGTGCGAATACATGTTGTTCAAACCCACCAGCCGCGTTCACAAAATCCCAGACTCACTCACTCGCAACGAATGCGCGCTGATCGAGCCTTTCGCCTGTTCCATTCACGCCGTCAATCGCGGAGACATCCAGTTCAACGACGTCGTGGTGCTGTCGGGTGCAGGTCCGCTGGGGCTGGGCATGGTACAGGCAATTCGCCTCAAAACACCTAAGCTGTTAATTGTCCTCGACACTATCCCCGAGCGCCTGCGGCTGGCAAAAGGGTTCGGTGCCGACCTGGTGATGAACCCGCTCGAGGAAGACGTGGTGACGAAAGTGAAAGCCCTGACCGACGGCTATGGCTGTGACGTCTACATAGAAGCCACGGGTAATCCGGCGAGTGTCCCACAGGGTCTGCAAATGATCCGCAAGATGGGCCGCTTCGTTGAATTCAGCGTGTTCAGCAAAGAGACCACCGTCGACTGGTCGATCATCGGCGACCGCAAAGAGCTGGACATTCGCGGCGCACACCTCGGCCCGCACTGCTACGAAACCGTTATCAACTTTTTTGAACGTAAGCTGTTCAGCGCCGAGGGCGTTGTTACTCACACCTATTCTCTGGATGAATGGGAGGCGGCATTTGAAAACGCTCACAGCGCCGAATCGGTTAAAGTTTTGTTAGTTCCCTGAAGGACGCACGGCCATGAAATATGTTATTGGAGTCGATGTCGGTACCCAGAGCACCAAAGGTATTCTGATGAACGCCGAGGGACGTATTCTCACCAGCGCATCCCGCGGCTACAGCGTCGAAACGCCAAAGCCGCTGTGGGCGCAGCAATGGCCTGAGGTTTGGCTCGAGGCAACAATGGCGGTGCTGGCAGACATTGTCAGGCAGTCCGGCGTAGACAAAAGCCAGATTGCCTCCGTCTGCATTAGCAGTCTGTACGGCGGATCGGGGATCGCGGTCGATGAAAACCTCATACCGCTTTATCCCTGTCTTATCTGGATGGACCGACGCGCGTCTGACCGCGTCGAGTGGGTCAAGAATTACGTCGACACTAAGGAGCTGTTCCGTATTACCGGCAACTCGCTCGACAGCTACTACGGTTACACCAAGATCCTGTGGATCAAAGAGCACGAACCTGAGGTCTGGGAAAATACCCGTTTCTTCCTGCCGCCAAACAGCTACATCAATTACAAGCTGACCGGCGAGGTCGCGGTCGATCACTGTTCGGCGGGCAATATCGGCGGTGTCTACAACATTGAAAAACGCGACTGGTCAACCAAGGCCTGCCGCATGCTCGGGATCCCCAAATCGATGATGCCCTCTCGGCTGGTCGCCTCCGACGAAATTGTGGGCGGTCTGCTGCCCGAGATGGCAGAGAAACTCGGACTGGCCGCGGGTACGCCGATTGTGGCCGGCGGCGTCGATGCCGCCGTCGCAACCCTGGCCGCAGGCGTTGTCGCGCCGGGTAACCACGTGGCGATGATAGGCACCTCGATGTGCTGGGGCTTTATCAATCACTCCGTAGACGCACGGCACGGCCTTATTAGCATGCCGCACGTCAATAATCCTTTGCAGGATATCTACACGTTTGGCGGTGCGATTACCGCAGGCGCGTCAGTGACCTGGTTTATCGAGCAGTTTTGCAGCGCCGAGAAGCAACAGGCTAAAGAGCAAGGCTGCACGGTGCACCATGTGTTGGAAGAAAAAGCCAAATGCCTATCACCAGGGGCTGATGGTCTGGTGTTTCTCCCTTATCTGATGGGAGAGCGCAGCCCAATTTGGGATGCCAAGGCAACCGGGACTCTGGTTGGATTAAGCCTTTACCACACGAGACATCACATGTATCGCGCTGTGTTAGAAGGCATCACCTTTGCGCTCAAAGATAATATCGAGTCCGGCAAAGCCTGCGCCGAGCGGTTAGACAACGAGCTTATCGTCGTCGGCGGTGCGGCCTTCTCGGACATGTGGATGCAGATCATCGCTGACGTGACCGGCTATCCGGTTCTGACTATCAAGGAGGAGGTTGAGGCACCGCTTGGGGATTGCTTCCTGGCCGCGAAGGCCGTAGGGATCATTCAAAATGCAGAACAGATAAAGCAGTGGTTTACGCTGGAAGCTCGTGCGGAACCCGACGCAAAAGCCCACGAAAAATACAACGCACTGTTCAACACCTATCGTTCAATATACAAAAACATCAAGGGAGACATGCATCAGCTGTATGATTTGACCAAAATGGAGTAAGTAAGATAGGACGAACATAACCCTAAGTATTTGGCGCTGCAGCAAGTTGGCCCTTTGCCCGGAAACCTAAAAAACTCAGTAACCGGGGTGAGCCAACGCTGCTGCAACGTCAAGTACAGCGGGTTATTTTAAGGCACCCGATAAAAACTGCTGCAAACGGGCACTTTTCGGGCTACCGAATACGTCTGCAGGGTTCCCTTGCTCCTCGATAACGCCCTGATGCAGGAAAATTACGTGGCTGGAGACGTTACGGGCAAACTCCATCTCATGCGTAACCACCACCATGGTTTTCCCCTCTTCGGCCAGTTTCTGCATGATGCGTAAAACCTCCCCCACCAGCTCCGGATCCAGTGCCGACGTCGGTTCGTCAAACAGTAGCACCTCAGGCTCCATCGCTAGGGCACGCGCAATTGATACGCGCTGCTGCTGACCGCCAGACAGGTTCACCGGATACTTGCCGCGTGCACGCTCGTCAATCCCGACTTTCTCGAGGTAACGGATAGCCCGGTCTTTCGCTTCGGCCTTGCTGATGCCCAGCACCTGAATCGGTGCCTCCATGACGTTTTCAAGCACCGTCATGTGACTCCACAGGTTGAAGTGCTGAAACACCATCGTCAGCTTGGTGCGCAACAGCTGGAGCTGCTTCTTGTCGAACACTTTGAGCTGACCATCGGTGTCGCGCACCATGCGGATATCTTGATTATTGACGCTAATCGACCCTTCGCTCGGCTTTTCGAGGAAGTTAATGCAGCGCAGGAAGGTACTTTTCCCAGAACCTGATGATCCAATGATGCTGATAACGTCACCGGCATTGGCAGACATTGAGACGCCTTTGAGTACCTCGTGCTCGCCATAGCGCTTATGCAGATCGATTACGGCTAATTTATTTTCTGACATGATTTTTCCCGCACTGGTTTAAACGTTTTCACGGTTAATACATTTTTTTCTTAGTGTGAAGACTGAGGCTTAACGTGCGCCAGCCAGCGTTTTTCCGCCTTGCGGAACAAACTAATCAAAACAAACGAGACACAGAGGTAAATCACCGCCGCGATACCGAACGCATAGAACGGCTGATAGGTCGCAGAGTTGATGTCCCTGGCAATTTTAAGCACGTCTGGCACGGTGGCTGTAAACGCCAGCGCCGTAGAGTGCAGCATCAGAATCACCTCGTTGCTATAGGCCGGTAAAGCGGTACGCAACGCAGAAGGCAGGATGATGCAGGTATACATTTTAAAGCGCGAGAAACCGTAAGCATTGGCCGCCTCGATTTCACCATGCGGTACTGCACGTATCGCACCGGCGAAAATCTCGGTGGTGTAGGCACAGGTGTTCAGCGTCAGGGCCAGAATGGTGCAGTTGAGGCCACTGCGGAAGAAGGCGTTCAGAAAGTCAGTGCCACGGACAATTTCGAGGCTGTACATCCCGGAGTAAAACACCAGCAGTTGCACGTAGAGCGGGGTACCGCGGAAAACGTAGGTAAACAGCCAGATTGGCATGCTTATCCAACGGTTTGGCGAAACGCGCCCAACGGAGAGCAGCACAGCGAGAAGTCCCCCCATCACCACCGAGCTTATTAACAGCCACAGCGTTACGGCGAGACCGGTAAAACGGTAGCCGTCGCTGTAGAGCAGCGACATGCCGTATTGATGCAAAATGTCGATCATAGCTCAGCCCTCTTCACACCCAGCGAATACCGGCGGTTGAGCCACAGCAATACTCCATTGGATAAGGTGGTAAATACCAGATAAATGATGCCGGCAACGATAGAGAAGTAGAAAGGTTGATAAGTCCCCTTACCTGCCAACTGCGTTGCCTTGATGACGTCCTCGAGGCCGAGCAGAGACACCAGCGCCGTGGCCTTGAGAATAACCTGCCAGTTGTTGGCGATGCCAGGCAGAGCGAAACGCATCATGGCTGGAAAGAGAATACGTCGGAAAATCTGTGAGCCGCTGAAGCCGTAAGCCACCGCCGCCTCGATTTGTCCGCGCGGAACCGCCATAAAAGCGCCGCGAAAGGTCTCGGTGAAATAGGCACCGTAAATGAATCCAAGGGTGATAATACCTGCGCTGAGGGGATCGATATCAATCTGATCGATGCCGATGGCTTCGGTCAGACTGTTTAACGCAATTTGCAGGCCGTAGAAAATTAACAGCATTAATACCAGATCGGGAACGCCGCGAATCAACGTGGTGTAGGCGCCAAACAATCCAGATATAACCCGGTTTTTTGACAGCTTTCCGCCCGCTCCGATCAAACCAATGATCAAGGCCAGCACCACCGAGGAGAGTGCCAGTTCCAGCGTGACCAGTGTGCCCTGGATTATTACGTGGGAATACCCGTATAGCATGAACATATCCTGTCTTTGACGATAATCAGACTGCGTTTCGCAGGTTTAACTGGGCTTCTCTTTTAAAGCGGCCTCCCCTTGCAGGCAGGCCGCCACTACGGAAACGACTCCTGTCCCTGATGTCGTCAGCTACCCCTTAACCGCCGTACACATCGAAGTTGAAGTATTTTTTCGCCAGCTTGTCGTAGGTGCCGTCTTTGCGCATGGAATCGAAGGCTTTGTTCAATGCATTTTTCAGATCGTCTTCGTTCTTACGCAGGCCCATGCCGGTGCCCACACCGAAGAATTTGTCATCTTTAACCGACTCGCCTGCAAACGCGTAGCCTTTACCCGCAGGCTGTTTCAGGAAGCCTTCGCTGCCTGCGACTTCATCCTGGAACGCTGCGTCAAGACGGCCGGACGCGAGGTCTGAATAAATCAGGTCCTGATTCTGGTAGGCCACTACGTTAACGCCCTTAGGCTGCCAGTTGGCGTTGGCATAGGCTTCCTGAGTAGAACCCTGCAGAACACCGATGTTTTTGCCTTTCAGGGAATCCAGAGTGGGCAAGATTTTAGAGCCGGTCGGTGCTATCAGACGCGCGTTGGCGGCATACAGCTTCTCGGTGAAGTCAATTTCCTGCTGGCGTTTCTCAGTGATAGACAAAGAAGAGATGATGGCGTCGATTTTTCTCGCCTTCAGGGAAGGGATCAGCGCGTCAAAGTCGCTTTCAACGTAGGTACATTTGATTTGCGCACGTTTACACATTTCATTAGCCAGGTCGATATCAAAACCGACCAGCTTACCGCTGGAATCTTTCGATTCAAATGGTGCATAGGTTGGATCCGTACCGATTTTAATTGCTTTTGGCACGGCAGCAAAAGCGCTGCTTGCGCTGGCCAATACGAATACCAGAGGAAGAACCTTGAACAACTTTTTCATACATAACCCTCAGCCATTAATCGTGCGTTGTTGTTTGTTGTGTTTGGTTGCCGGGACAACCGTTTTATTTTTTTGTCACCGGTCTGCGTCGGTAACATTTTCACCACTTTCACTACTATGCAGTAATTATGCAATAGTTATGCAGTAATCGTGCCGACTTTGCGGAACTGTCGTTTTAGTGTACAACGAAGGCAAAATTACATTCAGATTAGTCTGCAAAATCACCGGTTAAGCGAGCGCTACCGTCAGATTGAAACAGAAACGCACCAAAATAAAACATAAAGAGTTCAATTTTGGTGCATCGTTATCATTCTGTGCAAATTTAGGGCATAAGGGCTTGCAAAAAGCTAGTGGCTGCCCTGCCAGCGAACAAACAGGTCTTCCGGAAGTTCGATATCAAACTGGTCGATAACCCGGTTTACGGTCTGATCGATGATGTCTTCAACGCTTGAGGGACGATGATAAAAGGCAGGTACCGGCGGCATGATAATCGCGCCGAGTTCGGCTGCGGAGGTCATCAGACGCAAATGGCCGAGATGCAGTGGCGTTTCGCGCACGCACAGCACCAGACGACGGCTTTCTTTCAGCACGACGTCTGCCGCACGGGTCAGCAATCCGTCGGTATAGCTATTGACAATACCGGACAGCGTTTTGATTGAGCACGGCAGTATTGCCATACCCGCGGTTTTGAACGAGCCGGAAGAGATGGTTGCCGCGATATCTCGAGAGTCATGGACAACGTCGGCAAGCGCCTGAACGTCGCGCAGGCTGAGATCGGTTTCAAGCGCCAGCGTTTGACGCGCCGCATTGCTCATCACCAGATGCGTTTCGACCTCAGGCACTTCGCGCAACACCTGTAAAAGACGAACGCCATAAATAGCGCCACTGGCGCCGGAGATGCCGACAATGAGTCGTTTCATGGATACAGCCTCAGAAATGACGAACTTAAACTTCAGAACGTAGGATTAATCAGAAGACTTTGCCGGAATGAAAAGCGATTGGCAAGTAACGGTGTCAAGCGGGGATAATACCGGAGAGAACCGTCTGCCTTGACCTGCGTAACAGGGTAAGACAGACGGTAAAAAGGCTTAATTAACCTTCATTATGCATTTCGAGATTTTCGGCTTCCTGCTGACCACGCAATGCCTGAGCATCGTCGTTACGCAGGGCGTCGAGGTATTCGAGATAGCTTTGGTCAACGTCTTTGGTGACGTAGATACCGTCAAACACCGAGCATTCGAACTGCTCGATATCCGGGTTCTCTTCCTTCACCGCGTCGATGAGGTCACTCAAGTCCTGGAATATAAGCGCATCCGCACCGATCATCTGGTTGATTTCGCTCACTTCACGACCGTGGGCAATCAGCTCGTTGGCGCTTGGCATGTCGATACCGTAGACGTTCGGGAAACGCACTTCCGGCGCAGCCGAAGCCAGGTAAACATTTTTAGCTCCCGCGTCACGGGCCATCTCGACAATCTGTTGAGAGGTGGTACCGCGAACGATGGAGTCATCGATCAGGAGAACGTTTTTATCACGGAACTCGGCGCGGTTGGCGTTTAGTTTGCGGCGCACCGACTTAACGCGCTCCTGCTGACCCGGCATGATAAAGGTACGGCCCACGTAGCGGTTTTTAACAAACCCCTGACGGTACGGCTTGTTCAGGATACGGGCGATTTCCAGAGCGATGTCGTTAGACGTCTCAGGGATCGGGATAACCGCATCGATTTCAAGATCTTCCCACTCGCGGGCAATTTTGGCACCCAGCTTCTGACCCATACGGCGACGCGCGCTGTAAACGGAAATCTTGTCGATGAACGAGTCAGGGCGGGCGAAATAGACGTACTCGAACAGGCATGGGTTGTACTGAGGATTCTCGGCACACATGCGAGTGAAGAGTTGGCCTTTTTCGGTGATATACACCGCTTCGCCTGGCGCGACGTCACGCAGGAACTCGAAGCCCAGGGTATCCAGCGCCACGCTCTCGGACGCTACCATGTACTCGGAGCGGCCGTCTTCAAGCTCACGCCTGCCGATAACCAGCGGGCGAATTCCGTGCGGGTCACGGAAAGCCAGCATTCCGTGGCCGATGATCATCGCGACGCAAGCATACGCACCGCGGATCTTCAGATTCATTGCCGTGACGGCAGCGAAAATGTTGTCAGCCTCCAGCGGATAGTGCTGGAACTTGTCCAACTCGCTGGCCAGAATGTTTAGCAAAACTTCAGAATCGGAAGTGGTGTTGACGTGGCGACGCGCGCCTTCAAACAGCGTACTTCTCAATTCGTGTGCATTCGTCAGGTTACCGTTATGGGCCAGTGAAATGCCGAACGGAGAGTTGACGTAAAATGGTTGAGCCTCAGAAGCGCTGGAACTGCCAGCCGTAGGGTAACGAACGTGACCAAGGCCCATGTTGCCCTGTAAACGTTGCATATGCCGTGCTTCAAACACATCCTTCACCAGGCCATTTGCCTTCCGCAGACGGAAGTTATTGTTGCCATCAATGGTGACGATGCCAGCGGCATCCTGCCCACGGTGCTGCAACACCGTTAACGCGTCATAAATCGACTGGTTTACCGGCATAAAACCGGCGATACCGACAATACCGCACATGTTGTCTTTTCCTCATCAGCGCTGCCAAAGTTAAATATGCTTTGGCAAGAAACTCGACGTGCTCTGCAGGTAGTCAAAAAACCACCTGATGATAGAACTAAAATACGGGATCAACTGAGACTGCTTCCAGTCATCACCGTGTGAAAAGCTGGTGAAAGTGTCCAGAAAGAAGAGCCCTGCTGCGACGATCAATACGCCACGCAGTGCGCCAAAACAGACGCCTAAAACCCGGTCGGTTCCCGATAGTCCGGTACGATCGACCAAAGAGCTGATCACATAGTTTACAATGGCACCTACGATCAACGTCGCGATGAACAAGATACCAATTGCGATCCCGTTTCGAACGACTTCGTCTTCGAAACGCGTGAAATAGACGGCGAGGTAAGGATAATAGTGGCTGGCAACGAAGAAGGCGCACCCCCAGGTTACCAATGATAAGGCCTCGCGAACAAAACCTCGAATCAGGCTGACTAAAGCAGAAAACCCGATAACCGCAATAATGACGTAATCAATCCAAACCATCACTTTATCAATCTCATCCAGGATAAGACCCTTCATCTTTCTCGCCAAAGCGGGAATGATTCGGGGAAAAACTTGCCCGGCATCCAAATCGCTGCGAATTCTAACAGAAAAAGAAAACGTTTGCGTAGGGGAAATCTGCCGGTCAGCCAAATTAATCATTGCGGCTAAAAAAACATCAATCACCGCAAAAAGATAACGAAACGTTATAAATTCAAGTTACCTAAAAAGGGCACATTCCGCTTAGTCTTCGCGCCCCTTAACCTACAAACAGACGCCACTGCAAGCACCCCGGATACCTGACAATTCGGTAACCGGGGTGCTGTAGGGGAATCAACCACCCTGTACGTTAATGGGTGAAAGACAGTTTAGTGGGCGGAGTAGGCACGCACTACGCCGCTCAATCCGCTGACGCTTTTCAGCGAAGACAGAGAGGCTTCAAGGTTTTGCTTATTGGCTTCAGGCCCAACGAAGACGCGGGTGATTTGCCCCTGAACCGGCGTGGCCGGGACGGTATAAGCACGATAGCCTGATAAACGCAGTTTAGCGACCACCTCGTTCACTTTATCAGCATTTTTCAACGCCCCTAACTGTACGACGTAAGACTGACCCGCCGGGGCCTTTTCAGGCGTCTGCGGGCGAGTTTCAGTTTTAGCCGTCTCTACAGGTTTAGGCTCCACCTTTTTAGGCTCAACGCGCTTCGGTTCGACCGGTTTGGTCTGGGTCTGCCTTGGCTGCTGTGCCTGACGAGATTCTGTCATCGCAGGCGGCGTCAAAGTTTTAGGCTGCGTCGCTTTGGGTGATTCAGTTTTCGGCGCGGCGGTGGCGGTATCGCCTTCATCGGCTTCTCCGTCAGCCTGTGCAGCGGCGTGTGCCGCCTCGGCAGCGCCAGCGTTGATTGCCGCACTCGCCCCTTCTGGCGGCTGAGCCGGTAACGCCTGCGTCACCTGCCCGGCGTTTTCCTGATCCTGAGAATCCCCGGCTTTTGGAACCAGAGGAATCGAGGCGAACTCGTCCTCATAGTGCTTCTTTTTTCCATCCAGCAACCCCGGGAGAATAATGACCCCCAACGCCACCAGAATGACGGTGCCAACCAGACGATTTTGAAACTTACTTGCCACTGGTATTCCCCGTATCCAACGCAGCCATCACATGCGCTACGGTATGAAATGATCCACAGACTATAACAATATCCTGACTTTCAGCATCCTGCATCGCCTGTTTCCATGCGCTCACCACATCTGTGAACGAAAACGCCTCGGGAAGATGTTCTGTCAACGCCGCGACCCCAGCACCGCGCGGACCCTCGAGAGGAGCACAGTACCAGACATCAACCTGCGGTTTCAGACAGTCCAACGTTCCGGCAATGTCTTTATCCAACAACATACCGATAACTGCACGCACTTTTCCGCCCTGACGTGGCAAATCAGAAAGTTTACCGGCTAAATACCCGGCAGCGTGTGGATTATGAGCAACGTCGAGGATCAGACGTGGAGATTCGCTAACCTGTTGGAAGCGGCCCGGCAAGGATGCCTGCTGCAACCCCTGACGCAGCGCGTCTTCCGAAACGTTGATTTCACTATAGTGCAATGCGGCCAACGCCGTCGCCGCATTCGCCAGCGGCACGTTAGGCAGCGGCAGTGCGCTGTAAGCCGCTGTCTCTACGCCTTCGCAACGCCAGCTCCAGTCGCTGCTGCCGACCTGATAATGCCAGTCCTGCCCCACGCGGTGCAGCTGCGCGCCTTTTTCGTTGGCGACGTCGGCAATCGACTGCGGCATATCAATCTCCCCCACGACCGCAGGACGGTCCTTGCGGAATACGCCTGCTTTCTCACGGCCGATGCTCTCGCGATCGGAACCGAGCCAGTCGGTGTGGTCGAGCGCAATGCTGGTCACGACGGAAACGTTGGCATCGACAATGTTGGTGGCATCAAGACGACCGCCAAGGCCCACTTCAAGGATAACCACGTCGAGCGCCGCCTGCTTAAACAGCTGTAACGCCGACAGGGTGCCGTATTCGAAATAGGTCAGCGAAATATCACCGCGACCGGCCTCGAGCAGCGCAAAGGACTGACAGTGTTCGGCTTCGCTCAGCTCCTGCCCCTGAATACGCACGCGCTCAGTGTAGCGCACCAGATGCGGTGAGCTATAAACGCCCACGCGATACCCTGCGGCCATGAGCACGGCTTCGAGCGTGCGGCAGGTGGTGCCTTTGCCATTGGTTCCTGCGACGGTACAGACCTGGGGAGCGGGAGTCAGAAGATTCATGCGCGTTGCCACGGTATTTACTCTGTCGAGCCCGAGCTCAATCGCCTGAGAATGAAGATTTTCAAGATAATGAAGCCACGTGGCCAAAGGCGACGTGGCTTCAGGAATAGAGATGTTTTGCATAAGTCCCGCCTAACGTAATCTGTTCAGATTCATAATGAGCCTGAAGGACATGCATTACCGGACTTTTACGACAGGCAATGCCCCTTTGTCAGTACTGTGCGCACGACGCTGGATAACAGCCCATTTTGTTTATCCCCGCCACTGGCGAGGATAATAGCAGAGGCGGCAAGAAGCTTGCCGCCAATTTTCACTCACAGGCTATTGTTGCTGCCTGTCAGGCATCCTGATGATGATCAGCTGAAGCGTCGTCTGCTTTGATAACAGGGACTTCGGTGACTTTAGGTTCAGGATGGCCGGTCAACTTGGCCAACACGCTGCCCAGTTTGTTACGCAGTTCTGCACGACGAACGATCATGTCGATCGCGCCTTTTTCAATCAGGAACTCACTGCGCTGGAAGCCTGGCGGCAGTTTCTCACGTACGGTCTGCTCGATAACGCGAGGACCCGCAAAGCCGATCAACGCTTTAGGCTCAGCCACGTTGATATCGCCAAGCATTGCCAGACTGGCTGAAACCCCGCCCATGGTTGGGTCAGTCAGTACGGAGATGTAAGGCAGACCACGCTCTTGAAGTTTAGCCAGTGCAGCACTGGTTTTTGCCATCTGCATCAGAGACATCAGCGCTTCTTGCATACGTGCTCCGCCGCTGGCAGAGAAACAGACCAGTGGACAGTTGTCTTCAAGAGCCTGTTCGACCGCACGAACGAAACGCGCGCCGACAACGGATGCCATTGAACCGCCCATGAAGGCAAATTCGAATGCAGCAACAACGATTGGCATGCCGTACAGGGTGCCTTTCATCACGACCATTGCATCTTTCTCGTCAGTTTCTTTCTGAGCAGCCAGCAGACGATCTTTATATTTTTTGGAGTCTCTAAACTTAAGCAAATCTTTAGGCTCAAGCTCGCTACCCAATTCGACCTCGCTCCCTTCGTCCATGAAAGTGAACAGACGCATACGCGCAGACATACGCATATGGTGGTCGCACTTAGGACAAACCATCAGATTGCGCTCGAGTTCAGCGCGGTATAACACCTGACCACAGCTATCGCATTTGGTCCAGACACCTTCTGGAATGCTTGCTTTACGGGTTTGCGAGATGTTGCTCTTATTAAGAATTCGTTCAATCCAGCTCATCGATGACCTTTCTGTTTGAACCTGGCAAACGCCAGTTCGCTGTTCATGCTGTAACAAGTCCCCTGCTTAAAACAAATAACCGTCCCCAATTATCAAGAATTTTTAAGCAACTCGAGCCGCTAAAAAACGTCCTACAGGGAGGGTTGCTCGCAGGAACAGACCACAAATGTCGCTCATTAAACCATAACAGTTAGAGACTGTAGATAAAAAACTGGTCTTACCCTTTGGTTTAATGCCTTTAATTTTAATAATTCACGCCAGGGACAGGGTTTCCTCTGCCCTACGGCCTGACCGCTATCCCGCGTTTTTAGCCGTTTTGCGGTGACGAATTACCTCGATAATCGCCGGCAAAACAGAAACAACGATAATGGCGACAATCACAAATTTCAAATTGTTCTGCACAAACGGCACATTGCCAAAAAGGTAGCCAGCGTATGTCAGTAACAGTACCCAGAATAGCGCACCGATCACGTTATAGGCGGCAAATTGGCGATAAGACATGCGTCCCATGCCGGCAACAAAAGGTGCAAAAGTGCGAACAATTGGCACAAAGCGCGCAAGAATAATCGTTTTGCCGCCATGTTTCTCGTAAAACTTGTGAGTTTGATCTAAATAACTTTGACGAAAAATTTTTGAATTCGGATTGGAAAATAGCTTCGCACCGAACAAACGCCCAATGGTGTAGTTCACCGCATCACCCACGACGGCAGCCACCACCATCAGAAACGCCATCAGATGGACGTCGAGGCTGTTGGTTGGCAGCGCAGCAAGTGCCCCCGCAACAAACAGCAGCGAATCGCCCGGCAGGAATGGCGTAACCACCAGCCCGGTTTCGCAAAAAAGAATCACGAACAGAATGGCATAAACCCAGACGCCATACTGCGCAACCAGCTCGGTGAGATGCACATCGATATGCAGGATAAAATCAACGATATAGTGGATGAATTCCATGGTATTACCTCTAATGTCCTTTAATCGGCGAGAAAAAGTGGGCCCATAGTGACGGCTGGTAGAGCAAACTTTTCAGGATAATCAACGGCAACAAGATACAAACCTTCAGCCTTGGCCGTGGCTGCAGCAAGATTTCTGTCTTTCGCAGCCAACAATTCAGCCATCCAGCTTTCAGGCTGGTTACCCGCACCTATTTCAACCAGACTGCCGACGATATTGCGCACCATATGATGAACAAATGCGTTGGCCTTTATATCAACCACAACATAATTTCCAAACCGGCTCACGTTGAGATGCATCATGAAGCGCCAAGGCGTTCTTGACTGGCATTGAACCGCACGAAATGAGGTGAAGTCATTTTCGCCCAGCAAACATTGCCCTGCCCGCTGCATTTTTTCAACATCCAACGGCATATGAACGTGGGTAATTCCATGACTTAAGATGCCAGGACGATAGCGATGGTTATAAATCACATAACGATAACGCCGCGCCGTCGCGGTAAAACGGGCATGGAAGTCCTGCGGGACGTGGCTCACCCAGCGCACCGCAATATCTTTTGGCAGATGGGTGTTTACCCCCATGGTCCAGGCGGCATCCTTGCGGATAACCGGGGTATCGAAATGCACGACCTGACCGGTTGCACTTACACCGGCATCGGTACGCCCGGCGCACTGCACGGTAATGGGCGCGTCGGCCACGCGGCTCAACGCCTTCTCGAGCCACTCCTGCACGCTTTCGACTTCCTGCTGACGCTGCCAGCCGTAATAGCGGCTGCCGTCATATTCAATCCCCAAGGCAATGCGCTCAGCCACGGCCGGAGACGCCTGTTCGGAGGGTTGCTCAACAGACATTAATACCAATACTCCTGGATCAATTTCTCAGCCGTTTCTACCGCCATCAACGCGCCACCAAAGCGCACGTTATCGGCGACAGACCAGAACTGGATAAGCTCAGGAATACCGTAATCGTTGCGAAGGCAGCCGATGCTCAATGAAGCATTACCTGAAGCATCGCTGACCTGGGTCGGGAAGTCGTCTTCGTCGCTCAAATTGATGTCGTCAACCTTCTCAAGCTCAGCACGAGCTTCTTCGGCAGACAGCGGACGCAAACCTTCGAGATGCACGACCTGCGCATGACCGTAGAACACCGGCGACTGCACGCAGCTAACGGAAATCGGCAGGCCATCGTCCTGCACCACTTTTCGCACCTGATCAACCAGGCGACGTTCTTCGAGCACGCTGCCTTCGCCGTCATTCAGCAACGGCAGCAGGTTAAACGCCAGCTGTTTGCTGAAGATGCCTTCCTCGGCCGGAATGCCGTTGAGCAGGCGCGCGCTCTGGCCCGCGAGATCGTCAACTGCGGCCTTGCCGAGAGCAGAAACGGAGAGCAGAGAAGTCACGTGCAGGCGAGACAGCCCAGCCAGCTCGGTCAGCGGCTTGATGGCGGTCAGCAGTTGGCTGGTCAGGCTATCGGCAACCGCCACGATGTTGCGGTTGCGGTAGTGCGTCAGCACGTCCGGATTTACGCCCGGCACCACCAGCGGCACGTCATGCTCCAGGGCAAACAGGCCGCTGCTGTCGATAACCAGACACCCCTGATTTGCCGCTTCTTCGGCATATTTCGCGGAAGCCTCTTTACCGGCAACGAAAAAGGCCAGTTGCACCTGTGACCAATCGAACTCGGCGGCATCGCGTACCAGCATGCTCTTACCGTTGTAGCGAATGGTTTGTCCGGCGCTGCGCTCGCTCGCCAGAGGGAAAAGCTCACCAACCGGGAACTGACGTTCAGACAGTAGCTCCAGCAGCGCGTCACCCACTGCGCCAGTGGCGCCAAGCAGCGCAATATTCCAGCCATCAGACATGTTGGTTCTCTCCAGAAAATTTCAGACTACAAACTAAAAGGGGCGGCAATCACCGCCCTGATTTATGAAAGGATACGTCAGTATGAAGCGCGTTCCTTAGGGGAAAATTAAATGACGTCGCTGCTGAAACCGATTTTTTTCAACAGGTCTGCTGTTTCGTGATTATCACAGTGAACCTGCAGCGAAGACCATTCACGGCGTTCTTCATAAAACTTACGCAGGCGGTCAAACTCCCCGCTTTTTCCCGCGACGCGACGCAGAGGCGCATCATCGCGGCGCACATCATACACCAAGTGCGCCAGACGCAGCAGTTTAGCTTCTGTGAGCTCGCCGCGCAGGAGAACTTCGCCAAACTCTGGCGCAGGCAGCAGGCTAGCGAGCGGAACATGCTGCGGATTGCCGATAAACTGGCTATAGGCCTCGAGCACCTGCGTGGTGCCGCGCGCCTTGCCTTCCAGGCTGTAACCCGCGATGTGAGCCGTGCCGATAGCCACCTTGTCGAGCAACGCCAGCGACAACTCAGGTTCAGGTTCCCAGACGTCAAGCACGGCGGTCAGCGGTTTTTCGCCGTTGAGTGCGTCCAGAAGCGCCGCGTTGTCGACCACTTCGCCACGGCAGGCATTAATAAGAATAGCGCCAGGTTTAAGGGCTGCGAGCAGCGCCGCATCCACCAGATGAAAGGTTTTATCGGGACCAGACTGATTCAGCGGCGTGTGGAAGGTCAGAATATCAGCCTCGGCGACCAGCTTGTCGAGCGGCCAGAAGGTCTCACTGCTGTCTTGCGCCGCGCGCGGTGGATCACACAGCAGCGTGCGGATACCCAGTGCCGTCAGGCGCGCGTTCAGGCGAGAGCCAACGTTACCCACGCCGATGATGCCAATGGTCTTGTCGCGCAGAGAAAAACCGTCACGCTGGGCAAGGATCAACAGCGCAGAGAACACGTATTCTACGACGGCGATAGCGTTACAGCCCGGTGCCGCCGAGAAACCGATACCCGCCTGCGCAAGCCAACCGTCATCCACGTGGTCAGTCCCGGCGGTGGCAGTGCCAACAAATTTCACCGGCGTGTCGCGTAACAGGCTCTCGTTAACCTTTGTCACAGAACGCACCATCAGTGCATCGGCAGACGAGAGAGCTTCTGTTGGGATCGGACGGCCGGGTACGGCCTGAACTTCACCCAATCGGCTGAACAGCTCGACCGCATAAGGCATATTTTCATCAACCAGGATTTTCACGCTTGTCTCCGCTAGCCATGCAAAAAAATTAAGTTTTTATCAAACGGAGGCCATTTTGCCATAGCTTTTCGGCTATATATACCCAGCGAATTATTGTTCAGTGCGAAAACGCTGAGGCGTAGTACCCGAGATTTGCACAAACATGTTAATGAAGGCGGAAGAGGAGCTGTATCCCACGTCCAGTGCAACCTCGCGGATGCTTTTCCCCTGTTCGAGCAGGGAGATAGCGTATAGAAAACGCAGCCTCTGCCGCCATTCACTGAACGCCATGCCGAGCTCTTCCTGACACCGACGCGACAGCGTGCGCTCGGAGGTATAAACCTGCTTTGCCCACTCGGCCAGCGACAGATTATTGGCCGGATCCTTTTCCAGTGCCGAGAGCACGGGTGCCAGCAGTTTGTCTTCAGAACCTGGGAGATAAGCGCGAAGTCGCGGACAAATGGCGATTTGGTCGAGCAGAACCTGGCACATGCGCATATCAGCGGCGGTTTTAGGCACTGACAAATTGCGCGCAAAACAGTCTTCTGCGATGGCGTTAAACACCGGCGTCAGGCTCAGCATACAGGCCGATTGCGGCAGCCCTTCATTAAGTTCAGCGGCGATATCGATGGCATAAAAGCGAGTGGTCTTGCGGTTATAACTTGAATGTACGATTCCGGCGGGCAACCAAAACGCAAACTCGGGGGGCGCAAGGTAACGCTGTCCGTCCACCTCCATCGTCAATACTCCTGACTTGACACAGATTATCTGACTCCAGCTATGGGAGTGCGGGGCGTATTCGGTATTGGCGCTCACCGTTTCGCCGCGAAACAGTATCGGCTCGGGAGGCTGGGTAGATAATGGAAAAGAGTGGGCGGCAATGCGGCTCTTTTTTGGGGTGCCCATATAAAGGTTTCCTACGAAAATGATTCGCCACAATGATGCTTTAATAAATTCGATCTACTCTACTCAATCTCTTGTGCCACTGGGATTCATATTGTCTGGTTAGCGTCACAAGATGTCTGGTTATCAGTATATCTAAAAAACCAGACAGTAATACACTAACGTGATCATTCACATTGGACTCAACTCATGAACCTGCTGTTCCCTCTTTTTGCCGTGCTCATTTGGTCTTTAAACGCCGTGGTGAGCAAAGCAGCCGCCGGAGCTATTGACCCCGCGGCTATCTCGTTTTATCGCTGGTTACTGGCGTTAGTCACCCTGACGCCGTTTATCCTGCCGAGCGTGTGGCGCAATCGCGCCGAAATCAAAAAATATTGGTGGAAGTTTATGATCCTCGGGCTGCTGGGCATGGTGCTCTATCAGAGCCTGGCCTACTATGCCGCCCACACAGTAAGCGCGCTTTTCATGGGAATTATTGCTTCCCTTATTCCGCTACTGACCGTGCTTATCAGCCTGGTGGTGCTTAGCGTGGTACCCACCGTCGGCATCGCCGTAGGCAGCTTGGTCTCACTCGGCGGCCTGATTTGGCTGGTGAGCTCGGGTCACCCTGAACTGCTGCTGCAACAGGGCGTTGGCATGGGTGAGCTCATGATGTTCGCCGCCTCTGCCTCTTACGCGCTGTACGGCGTGCTGACCAAGCGTTGGGCCATTCCCGTGCCAAACTGGCAGTCGCTTTATCTGCAGATTATTTTTGGCGTTGTGATGCTGGTGCCTAATTTCCTGATGGCAAACGACGTACAATTGAACGAGCACAACATTCCGCTGGTTCTGTTTGCCGGTATCCCTGCCTCGATTATTGCGCCGTTCCTGTGGATTAAAGGCGTTCATCATCTTGGGGCTAATCTGGCAACCATCTTTATGAACCTGACGCCTATTTTCACGGCGGTTATCGCGGTACTGTTTCTGCACGAGCAGCTGCACAGTTATCACCTCATCGGCGGGGGAATTACCCTGATTGGCGTGATCCTGGCCCAGAGACTGCGAACGCCACTGTTTGGACGTCGTGAACCCACCCTCCTCGTTGAGGATAAGCAGGAAAGTTAAGTCAAAAGAATCTCTGCTATGAAGGTATTCACGGTGTCGATATAAAAGATTTATCTGTATGATGTCGGCCTTGTGCGCTCGACGCCGTGTTTAATATTCTTTTATCCCCCCAATGTTTAGCCTGCGGGGGCATAAAACCTCTTAGCAAGGACTGGTACTATGCAACCTTTGAGTGGCCGCTCGCCCGTTGACGAAAATCGGGAACAGCCTGATGGTCAAACAGTCCCTGCCGGAGCGGGTGAAAATCATCCGCTGACCCCCGCTCAGCGAACCACCCTCGAAAAGCTGATCGTGAAGCTCATGGCCTTAACGACCATGAAATCCCCCGAGATCTGGGCCAACCTGCGCCACGATCTGTCGTTGCCCCATGACGCCGAACTTAACGCCAGCCAATGTGCGCAGGCCGAGACGCTGCTGTTAGCCAAGCTCAATCAGGCACAGGACAGCCACGCCACGCGCCAACTCATGCAGCAGCTCACCGAACTGGTGCCGCTGGGCAATAATCGTCAGGCTGTGAGCGAATTTATACGCCAGAATTTCGGCCACACGGTGCTCAGCCAGCTTAGCCATGAACAGCTTGAAAAGGTGCTGGTGCTCATCCAGTCGCGAGAGATGGCCATTCCTCAGCCACAGCTTACGGCGGTAATGGACCGTCCCCTGCTTCCTGCCGAGCATAACAATCTTCAACAGTCGGTGACCAAGCTCAGCGCCGCGACCGGTGAAGCCCCGGCCAAGATTTGGCAGGACCTGTTTATGCTGGTTGGCGTCAAGGTCGGTGACCCTATCCCGGCCAAACATTTCCAGCTGTTGACTCAGTTTGCTCAGGTGAAAATCACCGTTAGCCAGCAAACCGCGCCAACGCTGACCAGCCTGCTCAGCGTGCTAAAACAGCCTGCAACGGAGCTAGAGCAGCATCGTCTGAGCGACTACGCCGCCAGCAATTTTCATGCAACGCCCAAAACCCCTCTGCTGCCTGCCCAGGTCAACAGCCTGATTACCGTGCTGTTTAGTCAGCGCGTGGGGAATACCGTTCGCCATGACCGCCCGCAGGAAAGACAGCCGCGTATCTCGAACTCCACCTCACGGGTCAATCCTTTCGTTGCGATGTTGCCCGAGTCTATGCGGCCCAACGGCGGCGTCTGGCTTACCGTTATTATCCTGGTATTGCTCGCTCTGGTGCTGTGGTTAGTGGTCTGAGCAAGGCTTTTAGCCATTACTCGCACCCACAGTCCTGCACCTCAACGTTGGCCGGATAAACACCGGCCTCTGTACCTTTCGCCAGCGGATGCCCGTCGCGTATCCAGAAATCCAGTCCACCAATCAGTTCCTTGACCCTAAAACCCAGCTTCGCCAGCTTGTAAGCTCCTTGCGTAGAACCGTTGCAGCCAATGCCGTCGCAGTAGGTCACATACACCTTGTCGCGAGCCAGATTTGCCACCGTTTCTTCATTTATTAATCGATGTGGGAAGCTCACGGCACCAGGAATGTGGCCCGCCTGATAATGCTGCTCTGAACGGGCGTCGAGCACCACCACGTCTGGAATCTGATGACGCAGGTCTTCGGCGACGTCCCATGCATCGGTATAAAAACTCAATTTGGAATACAAATAGTGCTCACTGACCTGTGGCTGCGGCGGCGGAAAAGCCAAAACTTTCGACATGGGCTGCATAGAATTCTCCTGAGTTCGTTGATTGGTGCAAGGCCGATGAGGGGTTTTAACTCCTCACACCGGTGTTATATTGCCGCCTTTTGGTCTTATAATTAAGACCATTTTAACGATGAGGGTAAGACCCATTTTGAGCAAGCAACCGGCCTCTCCTGCCCATCGCCAACACGGCGCTCTCATACAACTGTTCGAACAGTCGGATCCTGCGTCTACTTCACTGCGTGACCGGCTTTGCGCCGCACTGCGGCAGGCAATTCGTTTGGGCGCGCTATCCCCACGGCAACGCCTGCCGTCATCACGCCTTTTGGCCACCGACCTGCAACTTTCGCGTATTACCGTTGAGGCCGCGTATGCGCAGATTGAAGCCGAAGGCTATATTACCCGTCATGTGGGGAAAGGCACTTTTGTCAGCGCAGAGGTGCTTGCTGCCGCAAACGGGGTTAACCCTCTCCAGGGCAACGCGCCCCGTAGGTCCACAACTAAAGCTTCGCGCAAGTTGCAGGACGATAGGCCAGCGTTCGCCCAGGAAAAGACCTCGTCCGCCCTGCTCTCGGCGCGCGGAGCCCAGATTATTGCCACCGGTGGATGCCGGGACCCACAGACGCCTCTGCCGTTCGCCGCCGGTTCACCGGATTTACGCGCATTCCCATTAAAGCTGTGGCGGCAATTGACCAATAAAACGCTCAGGCTGGGCGGTGAGCGGCTGCTGGGGTATGGCGACCCACAGGGGCATATTGCCCTGCGTGAGGCGGTTGCGGGCTATTTGCAGCAGTCGCGGGGCGTGCTGTGCAGCGCCGAACACGTTGTGATTACCACCAGCTCGCAGCAGGCACTCCAGTTGCTCGCCACGCTGCTCATCGACAACGGCGACCCGGTATGGATTGAACAGCCCGGCTACCTCGGTGCGCGCAATGCCTTTGCAAGCGCGGGTGCCCATCTTCACGGGATCCCGGTCGATGAACAAGGAGTGGCATTAGCCGATAATCTGCCGCCGCCACGGCTTATTTATCTGACGCCCTCACACCATTATCCCACTGGTGTCAGCCTGAGTTTACCCCGTAGGATAGCGATGCTCGATTACGCCAAGCGGCAGGCGAGTTGGATAATTGAAGACGATTACGACAGCGAACTGCACTATGACGGTCGTCCGCTTCCCGCCATGCAGGGGCTGGATACTCATCAGCGCGTCATCTATCTGGGCACATTTTCAAAGGTTCTATTCCCTTCGCTGCGACTGGCCTACATGGTGCTGCCGCCAGCGCTGGTTGCGCCTGCCACGACGCTTCGCACCGTTTACGACGGCCACACTTCGCAGTTAATGCAGGCGGTGACCGCTGAATTTATCCAGCAAGGCCACTTCGCCGCCCACCTGCGCTATATGCGCCAGCTTTACCAGAGCCGTCGCGACAGCTTACTGACGCAGATAAAGCAAAAACTGGGTGACTGGATAACCCCTCAGCCTTCGGCCGGGGGACTTCAGTTGGCCGTTCGCCTGCCTGTCGGGCAAGAAGCCATACTCAGCCAGCAGGCTCAACGTCTCGGCGTCATTACGCCGGGGCTTTCAGCCCTCTATCTGCCCAATGCAGATACCGCTATCTCGACCGTGAAAGACGGCTGGCTGCTGGGATTTTCAGCGCTGACGCCGGGCGAAATCACCGCCGCCGTTGACCGCCTCCAAAAGCTAGGCAACCAGAGGCAATAACCACCAGCCGACAAGCCCGCTAAACGCTAAAAAGGCAAAAGAGTAATAGTGGAAAGTGATCCAAATTTTCTTCTCTCCCGACATCCGCAGTGCAATCAGGTTAGCGAGAGACCCAATGACCAGACCAAACCCTCCGGCATTGACGGCATAGGCCAGCAGCGCATTGGCGGGAACATAGTTCACCAGCAAAATCGTTGCCGGAACGTTGCTAATCACCTGCGAAAGCCCGAGCCCCAGCAGGTAATGACCATAGTCTGGCAGACCGGCAATGCTGCCCAATGCCTGCTGCAAAGCACCCAGCCCCACAATCAGCCGGACATCGACAAACATAGTGATGAACACCAAAATCAGCGGCCAGTCGATACGCAGCAGCACCTGACGCGACATCACCAGAAAGCCAACCAATACGGCAACGAGTCCGTAACGGGCAAAGCCTAAATCGACGCAGGCAATAAACAGCAGATACAAAACGACGCAAGAGATGAGTAGCGGCTTGCTGAAGGTACTTTGGCTTTGGCTTTCTTTCTTCTTGAGGCTGTGCGACGGGAAGCTTATCCAGGTAACTATCAACAGTGCAGCCATCGTCACCAGCGCCAGCGGTGTCATCTGAGCAATAAAATGCAGGAACGATTGACCAGAACGATTCCACAGCAGGATATTCTGCGGATTGCCCACAGGTGTCAGCAACGAGCCTGCGTTAACCGCCAGCGCCTCAAAGACGATCAGTCTCGTCACCGGCAACGACGTCAGCTTTTTCAGCGTGATGGTCAGCGGCACCACAATAAACAACGCGACATCGTTAGTCATAAAGGTCGAAAGCACCGCCGCCGCAGTGACTAAAAACAGTGCCAGCCAGCGTTCGTTGTCCAGCGTATTTATCATCTTTCGACCCACAACGTCGAAATACCCGCTCAGCTCAACGCCCTTAGTCAGCATCAGCAGGCCTAGCAGAGTGACGATGGTGTTCCAGTCAACAAAGCTTATAAACTGCGATGCTTTCTCGGGCTGAAAGACGGTGAGAATCACGCCCAGCAACAGTAAAATATGTAAAAAACGGTCGCGCAGAAAAGGACGAAAAAGCATCGAAAAGGTTTGAGTCATCATTAGGATATCGCAAGTTTACATACCGGCCGGTAATGTGCAGACGTTACCTTACAGAAAAGCATTACGCCAGATGCGCCGGTTAACTCTCCGCGACGTCTCGCAAAAAAAGGGATGCTAATGCATCCCTTTTTCATCCATCACCGTAGTATATTCGGTGAAGTTATGGCTGGCGCGCCGAGGTCATCGGCTTTGAGTGCGGCTCTCTGGCCTGACGCAGCCAGCGCAGTAGATCCACAATTAGGAACACCAGCAGGCTCACACCCATCACCGGCAGGCTAAAGGCCAGAGCAATGGCTAACGCCAATAGAACCCAACGCGGCAAAACAGGAACCGCCCGCCAGGTCTGAATGAGTGTTGCGGTTGGGCTACGTTGACCGGCCATCTTCGGTCTGCGCTGCCACCACAATACATAACCCCAACCAATGAGTGCACAGGTCCCCAACCCAAACAGAATCAGCACCACCTGGTTCCACACGCCAAACAGAACGCCCATATGGGCATCTACGCCCCAGCGTGTCAGCTTCGCCAGGAGTGGAAATTTGGCAAAGTAGACGTGATCAACGATGCGCAGGCTGGCGGGATCCACAGAGACGGCGTCAACGCGGGTCGGCCAACTGCGGTCAATCTCGCTGACCGTCCAGGCTTTGCTAGCCTTGTAAGCGGGTCGAATTTCGATTTTTGCCGCATCAATACCTGACGCCCGCGCGGCGGCCACCACGCTATCAAAGCTGGCGTCTTTTATCTGCAATGCTTGAGCCGGTGCGGGCTGCATGGCACTCATGTCCATATCCGGCATATCGGCCATCTTCATGCCACTCATGGAAGCGGCGTGATGTTCGGCGTGTTCATCGGCGACCTCATGGGGTGCCTCAGCGCTCAATTGTGTGGAGACCGAGGGCGTTAACCACCCCATATCGGCACGCAAAATACCGATATTATTTCCCGCCCACTGCGACCAGGTGAGGCCGGTGGCCGAGAAAAACAGCAGGCCGCCGAGCAATACAATCCCAAGCGTGGTGTGCCACAGACGACTACGACGCTGGCGCGCACCCTGCCGGGTCATTTTACGAACCGATTTCTGGCCGCCCCGGGTAAATGCCCATAATAGCAGCCCGCCCAGTGCCGCAACCCACAGCCAGGATGCTGCCAACTCGCTGTAATTACGGCCGATATCCCCCAACAAAAGCCCACGGTGCAAATCATCCAGCCAGGTACGAAACGGCAACACACCGCTGGTGCCGTAGACAACCAAACTGCCTTTTACATCCAGCGTAACGGGATCGATAAAGATGGCACGGCTTTTTGATGCACCCAGTCCCGGCTCGGAAAACTGCACGCGGGTGGTTTCGCCGCGTGAGGGAGCCGGTCGCACGGCGTAGATTTCCGCCTGCTCGCCGACGACGGCACGGGCGGACTCGACCTGCCTCGATAGCGGCTGAACGGTGCCTGTTGATGAGGTAAAAAGCTGGTTAGCATAGAGTTTATTTTCAATTTGCGGTGTAGCAACGTACAGCACGCCGGTAAGCGCGGCGATGAAAATAAACGGTCCAACAAACAAACCAATATAAAAATGGATGCGTTTTAGCAGCGCCAGCGCGGCGGCTTTGGTACTCAAATCGCCCGCCACAGCGGTGCGGTCCAAGGATTGACTCATAGGGAATGTCCTGAAGCTTGTCAGTATAAAATCAAACAACGCCGCAGCCGCGTCGGATGATAGACGCAACGGCAGGTTATCTTGCAATAAATTGATTTTTAAACGCTTTGGCCGTTATCAGGCCCAGACAAGTTCAGGTGGCGCACGCGGTTGAGCACCGGTAAAGACAGGAGCAGGAATAAGACAGGAAGTAACGCGTATAAAGGGAGGGCGAACCATTCTCGCCAGCGACCACAAAAGCGGGATCGCGAGCAGCACCAGCAGCGGCAGGTGCATCAGCAGCACGCAATATCCGCAGGCGGCGTCCATCATCTCCAGAGGAGACATCGTGTCAGACGGCGTGCTGTTCCCGCTGTTGTCGGCCACCGCATGCTCTGCCCCCACGGCGTGTTTGACGTGCTCCGACATCGGCATATCGCTCATCGCCCTATCCGACATCTCATTCATCGACGACATCTCCATGCCCGCCATCATCGGCATCGGCACGCCTTGAGCGACCAGCGCTTTAGAGACCACTGGCGCGATAAACAGCATCAGGATCGCGCAAATTCCCAGCCATGCGGGGAAGCGACCTCGCGAATGCGCTATCTGGCCAATTGAGATTTTCATCGTTGAAAAATAAATCGCATCTTAAAAATGTATTCAGTGAGGAGTGAGGCGCAGGGAATTGTATCTGAAATGTTGATTAAATGCAGGATAATTGGAGTGAAAGTCTGTCGGCCGTGATCCAAAAAAAGAAAGCCCGCCAGAGGGCGAGCTTTCGATATTCAGCGTTGAATCACAAAGGATTAACGATCGTTTTTCAGCTTACGCATCACCAGCGTGGCGTTGGTACCGCCGAAGCCGAAGCTGTTAGACATCACGGTAGTCAGCTCACGCTCGGTAGGCTGAGTCACGATGTTGATGCCTTCTGCCGCTTCATCGAGATTTTCGATGTTGATGCTTGGTGCGATGAAGTTGTTCTCAGCCATCAGCAGGGTGTAGATAGCTTCCTGCACGCCAGCGGCACCCAGAGAGTGACCGGTCATGGCTTTGGTAGAAGAGATTGCTGGCGCTTTATCACCGAAGACTTCACGCACTGCACCCAGCTCTTTTCTGTCGCCGATTGGCGTAGAAGTGCCGTGCACGTTCAGGTAGTCAATAGGGGTATCAACGTTCTGCAACGCCATCTTCATGCAGCGCACAGCGCCTTCGCCTGATGGAGCCACCATGTCTGCACCGTCTGAGGTCGCGCCGTAGCCGATGATTTCAGCATAGATGTGCGCGCCACGAGCCAAAGCGTGCTCAAGTTCTTCTACAACAACGATGCCGCCGCCGCCTGCGATAACAAAACCGTCGCGGTCTGTATCATAGGTGCGGGAAGCTTTTTCTGGATTTTCGTTGAATTTACGAGACATTGCGCCCATCGCGTCAAACTCACAGGCCATTTCCCAGCACAGCTCTTCGCCGCCGCCAGCAAATACAACGTCCTGTTTACCTAACTGAATCATCTCATACGCGTTACCAATGCAGTGAGCAGAGGTCGCACAAGCTGAGCTGATGGAGTAGTTAACGCCACGGATTTTGAATGGGGTCGCCAGGCAGGCAGAAACGCCAGATGCCATCGCTTTGGTCACCATGAAAGGACCAACACCTTTCAGGCCGGTAGAACGCATCGCGTCAGAACCAGCAACCTGGTTACGCGGAGAACCACCACCGGAACCTGCGATCAGGCCGGTACGGTCGTTTGAAACCATTTCTGGAGTCAGACCTGAGTCTGCAATCGCCTGCTCCATGGCAAGGTAAGCGTAAATAGAAGCATCGCTCATGAAACGCGCGACTTTACGATCGATAAGACCGGCTGTGTCCAGTTTCACATTGCCCCAGACTTTGCATTTCATCCCTGCATCTTCGAATTCTTGCGAGAAAGTGATCCCTGAGCGCCCTGCTTTCAGAGACTCGAGAACTTCCTGCTTGTCGTTACCGATGCTCGAGATAATGCCCAGACCAGTAATCACAGCACGTTTCATTTAATACCTCTTTTACTATTAACTATTCGGGATTTCGCCATGCACTTTAGCGTACAGTTGTACGCCGAACAAGTCCGATCAGCAATTCATTATGTAAAGAATTGAAATTTGCGCAGAGAGTAGCAGACAGTTAAACTTCGCGCACAGCCTAGAACCAAGAGAGTTTTACGTGGATCACACTCCCATCCAACCGGCCGAATTACGGTGGAATGAACAGGGTACACCTGTTTCCTCACAGTTTGATGACATCTACTTTTCCGAAAGCGGCGGTCTTGATGAAACACGCCATGTTTTTCTTAATGGCAACCATTTTCCAGAACGTTTTGTCACGCATCCGCGTCCACTTTTAGTCATTGCGGAAACGGGTTTCGGCACGGGTTTGAACTTCCTGACTCTTTGGCAGGCCTTCTCTGCATTCAGACAACAGCATCCTCTGACAACGCTTCAGCGATTACATTTCATCAGCTATGAAAAATATCCACTTTCTGCAGAAGATTTAGACAAAGCGCTGGCTCATTGGCCAGAATTAGCCGCCTTCGCCGAGGAATTACGCCAGCAATGGCCACTGCCGTTCGCCGGCTGCCATCGACTGTTGCTGGACGGCGGACGCATCACGCTCGACCTGTGGTATGGCGACGTGACCGACCTGCTTCCGCAGAGCGACCCGAGTCTGTTTCAACAGGTTGACGCCTGGTTCCTGGACGGGTTTGCTCCCTCCAAGAACCCAGATATGTGGACCGAAGGTCTGTTCACCTCCATGGCAAAACTCACCCGCCCGGAAGGCACCTTTGCGACCTTCACCGCCGCAGGATTTGTGCGTCGCGGATTGCAACAGGCAGGCTTTAACGTCAGCCGGGTCAAAGGCCACGGCAAAAAACGTGAAATGCTCAGCGGTTGGCGAGAGGCGGGTCCGAAAGCCCTGCACCCTGCCCCTTGGTATTCGCGCACTGCCGCCACACATCCCGAAGAGGTGGCAATTATCGGCGGCGGCGTTGCCAGCGCCCTGCTCTCACTGGCACTGCTGCGCCGCGGCTCTCGCGTCACCCTGTACTGTGAAGATCCACAACCGGCTCTGGGTGCATCGGGCAATCGTCAGGGTGCGGTTTATCCTTTGCTGAACGGCAGACACGACACTATCGAGCAGTTCTTTGCTCATGCCTTTACCTTTGCGCGCCGCCAATATACCCAGTTCGCCCAGCTGAATCTTGTTTTTGATCATGACTGGTGTGGGGTTGCGCAATTAGGATACGACGAGAAAAGTCAGGGCAAAATTGACCAGATTATGGCAGGTGAATGGCCTCAGGCGCTGGCGACGGCGCTGAACGCAGAGCAATTCACCGAACAGGTTGGCGTGCCCTGCGGGAACGGCGGTGTGAGTTATCCGTTGGGTGGCTGGTTGTGTCCAGCACAGCTGACCGCACAGGCTATCGCCCACGCCCAGTCGCTCGGACTGGTGGTGCATTATCAGCACCAGGTAACCGGCATAGCACCGACACAAACGCTGGGATGGCAGTTAAGCTTTGCCGCTCAACCCGAAGCAGAACATGCCACCGTTGTGTTGGCGAACGGGGCGGATATCACCCGCTTTGGGCAAAGCGACAAGCTGCCGGTTTACGCTGTGAGTGGACAGGTTTCGCACGTGCCAACCGCAGCGACGCTTGGCCAGCTTAAGCAGGTATTGTGCTACGACGGTTATCTGACGCCGGTTAACCCAAACAATCAGCATCACTGCATCGGTGCCAGCTATCATCGCGCCGAGCGCAAGCCACTTTATCGCGATTCCGATCAGCAGCAGAACCGCCAGCGGCTCATTGATTGCCTGCCGGGGATAGACTGGCCGCATGAGGTAGATGTCAGTGCCGGGGAGGCAAGAAACGGCGTGCGCTGCGCCTCGCGTGACCATCTGCCGATGGTCGGCAGCGTGCCAGACTACGTTAAGCTATTGGCTAACTATGCCGATTTGCCGCAGCGTTTGAAGCAGCAGCAGGAGATTGAGCCTGCGCCGGATTATGCCAACCTCTACGTATTGGGTGCGCTGGGATCCAGAGGGCTGAGTTCCGCACCGCTCGCTGCCGAAATACTGGCCGCACAGATAACGGCAGAACCTCTTCCGCTCGATTCGAAAACGCTGGCGGCGCTTAATCCAAATCGCATGTGGGTCCGCAAACTGTTGAAGGGTCGGCCAATTACCCCACCTGAGACGCTTTAACGCAATCAACAGACGTAAAAAAAGGGCCTCTTAAGGGCCCTTTTTTGTCCTGCAAAGCGCCAGACTCAACGTTCGGTTTCAGGCAGTGCTTTCTGGTAGAGGTTTTCCCACATACCGAGCACCAGAACTTGGTCACGCGGAGAGAGTTCACCGGCCTGAATCGCCTTGTCCAGGCTGCTTTGAACCCGGGCCTTCAGCTGCTCTGAGCTGTTCTCGCCGTTAGCTTCTGCCTCGGCAACGGAAACAGTCAAATGACCCTGCAGATAGCCGCTCGCAAACAGCTCATCGTCGGTGGCGCTTTCAACCATGTCTTCAATTAGCGCGAAAATACGCCCTTCAAATTCTGCAATCATTCTCTTCCTTACTGATTCACGGGGCATCCGCCCGTTGCGAGATTAAAAGTCCTGCGGCGCGGGGAAAGACTCGGCGCTCAGCGCAGGCGTGTTGTAGTAGGCTTGCAACGCACGGATGAACCGCGCCGGGCGCTCTGGCAACCCTTTCTCAAGCATTCTCAACACTTCTTCACGTACTTTGCGCTGGAAACCTATCCGGTCCGGTTCACATTCGCCGCTAAGATTGTCACAGCTGACGTTAAAGTTAAAGCCTGCAGCGACACAGAACATCCACTCGTAAGACTGCGGCTTGATTTCAACCTTCTCAAACTCGCTTTGTGTTTGCGCATCGCGGCCGTCTGGGCAATACCAGTAACCAAAGTCCACCAGCTTGCGTCTCTCAGCGCCGGCAACGCACCAGTGGGAGATCTCATGCAGCGCACTGGCGTAATAGCCGTGGGCAAAAACGATGCGGTTGTAATCTTCCTGCTCGTCGGCCGGAAGATAGATAGGTTCATCGTCGCCGCGGATCAAACGTGTGTTGTGATCCTGACTGAAACAGCCGTCAAAAATATCAATAAGCTGCTGATAATAATGTTTTTCTGTTGAATCTGACATAGTGACTGACTAACTCAAAATAAAGCAAAACGACAAAATAACGGCTGATTACAGCTGACCCGCATGATTATCCAGCAGCGACTGGCAGATGGCCGGCAGCGGCGGTGGCTCACGTTTCACCGGAATACCGCCGCCCGGTTTCGGCGGCAGGAACCAGCTTTGCAGCTCGGCGCCGCAACCGTCTCCCGGCGGCGGAGGGGCCTGGCTCTCACAGTTGTGGTCGCCAACCGGGCACCGCAGGCGTACATGCATGTGCGCCCGGTGACCAAACCATGGTCTGACCTTGTGCAGCCATTCACGGTCACTCCCCGCATCGGCACAAAGCTGCTGCTTGATGGCTGGGTTGACGAAGATGCGGACCACATCGGCATCCTCAGCGGCTAACTTGATAAGCGATTCGATTTGCGGCTGCCACTGGCTTTTGACCACGCTTTTACCGTCACGGCTGACCAGATCGATAGGCTGCGGTTTCAGCAGCTGCTGCTCAGTCCAGCGTTTGCGCGGCATCTGTAGCCAGATGTCGACGTCGAGGCCGGACTGATGACTCGCGTGCCCACTGCTGAAACGCCCGCCCGCAGGCATCGCCATATCGCCAATCAGCACGGTGCCCAGCCCTTCACGATTGGCCTCGGAGGACAGTCGCTTGATGAAAGTCAGCAGGTCAGGCTGCCCATAGAAGCGACGCTGATCGGTACGCATCACCTGATAGTCCGGCGAGTTGAGCGGCAGCGGCTTCGCGCCAATCTGACACCCATTGGCGTAGCTCCCCACCGCCTGCGGAGCACCCGCAATAGGTTGGGTAATACGCTGCCACGGCGTGACGGCCAAAGCAGGCAATGATGCCGCTAAAGCCAGTAATCCCACTAAACCGATGTTAATTCGCATTCTATAAGCGCACTCTCTGCTGTCAGGCGGTCTTTTGTCGCGCGATTACCAGCGCGGAACGCTGGAATTGACGTCACCGCACTGTGCGCGCTGGCGCAGCAGATGGTCCATCAACACAATCGCCATCATCGCCTCGGCAATCGGCACGGCGCGGATGCCCACGCAAGGGTCATGACGCCCTTTGGTTATCATCTCGACCTGCTCGCCTTCGCGGTTGATAGTGCGACCCGGCACGGTAATGCTTGAGGTCGGTTTCAGCGCCATGTGCGCGACAATCGCCTGACCGCTGCTGATGCCGCCCAAAATGCCGCCTGCGTGATTGCTTTCGAAGCCCTGTGGCGTGATTTCGTCACGGTTTTCGCTGCCGCGCTTGTTCACAACCGCAAAGCCGTCACCGATCTCGACGCCCTTAACGGCGTTGATGCTCATCAGGGCGTGTGCAATATCGGCGTCCAGACGGTCAAAGACCGGCTCGCCCAAACCGGTAGGCACGTTCTCTGCAACCACGGTAATTTTTGCCCCGATAGAATCACCGGCTTTCTTCAGCTCACGCATGAGTTCGTCGAGCGCTTCCAGCTTTGACTCATCCGGGCAGAAGAACGGGTTGGTCTCGACGATATCCCAGTCTTTGAGCTCGCAGCTTACGTCGCCCATTTGTGCCAGATAGCCACGAATCTGTACGCCAAATTTCTGCGCCAGATATTTTTTAGCGACTGCACCCGCGGCTACACGCATTGCGGTTTCACGGGCAGAAGAACGACCGCCGCCGCGATAGTCGCGGGTGCCGTATTTTTGCTCATAGGTGTAATCGGCATGGCCCGGACGAAATACGTCTTTAATCGCGCTGTAGTCCTGCGAACGCTGGTCGGTATTCTGAATAATCAGACCGATGCTGGTGCCGGTGGTCACCCCGTCAAACACGCCAGACAAAATCTTCACTTCGTCAGCTTCGCGGCGCTGTGTCGTATAGCGGGACGTGCCCGGACGACGACGGTCCAGGTCGTGCTGCAGGTCAGCTTCGGTCAATGGAATGCCCGGAGGCACGCCGTCGATAACACATCCCAGCGCAATACCGTGGGACTCACCAAACGTTGTGACGCGGAAAAACTGCCCAATACTGTTCCCTGCCATCACGGCTCCTTAACCATTAGTTAGCTGTTAAATTCAATGACGTTAAATCTGATGCAAACCGCGACCCCGCTTATTGGCAGGATACGCGTTTTGCTGAACGAATTACTTCCTGTACACGCTGAAGTGCTCAGCGCAGTCCAGCAGCTGTTGTTTAGTCAGCATGAATACGCCGTCGCCGCCGTTTTCAAATTCCAGCCAGGTAAATGGAATATCAGGATACTGATCCATCAGATGTACCATGCTGTTACCCACTTCACAAATCAGCACGCCGTTGTCGGTCAGGTAGTCTGGCGCGCAGGCCAGAATACGGCGAGTCAGCTTCAGACCGTCGCTACCGGACGCCAGGCCCAGCACCGGCTCGTGGCGATATTCGTCCGGCAGGTCAGACATGTCTTCTTCGTCGACGTAAGGCGGATTGGTCACAATCAGGTCGTACTGCAGTTCAGGCAGCTCGCGGAACAGGTCTGAACGAATCGGCGTAACCCACTGCTCGATGCCGTGCGTTTCGATGTTGCGCTCGGCCACGGCCAGCGCGTCGGCGGAGATATCTACCGCATCAACCTCGGTCTCAGGGAACGCGTAGGCGCAGGCAATAGCGATGCAGCCGCTGCCAGTACACATATCAAGAATGTGGCTTGGTTGATCTTGCAAGATGCCGGAGAAGCGGTTGTTGATCAGTTCACCGATTGGCGAGCGCGGGACCAGCACGCGTTCGTCAACGTAAAACTCCATGCCGCAGAACCAGGCTTTGTTGGTCAGATAAGCGACCGGTACGCGCTCGTTCACGCGGCGGATCACCCGCTCGACGATGCGGTGGCGCTCGCTCGAGGTCAGGCGTGCGGTGTGCATGTCTTCAGGGATGTCGAGCGGTAAAAAGACGCTTGGCAGCACCAGTTGTACGGCTTCGTCCCAGGGATTATCCGTTCCATGGCCGTAATAGACATTCGCGGCATTCAGGCGGCTGACGGTCCAGCGCAGCATATCCTGAATGGTATGCAGCTCACTGACGGCTTCGTCGACGAATATTTTATCCAATTTTCTCTCCTGGGGTACGGCGGGTGGCCATCATTCATAGCCATAAAATTTCCGCATAGTTTGCCACGAAGACGGCAACAAATCAGCAGTAATACCCCATTGTTGCGAGACTTCTCCAAAGACATTTACTTAAAAAGGGGAAGAGGAGCAGGTACACTGTGAAAATGTTCGACGAATGATGATATTGCGATGAAGAAAAAATTTTCGCTGAGTAAGGAGGAGCTGGCCTTATTTCGTGAGGCGGTACCGGGCACCAAGCGACTTAAAAATGACACCATAGTCCATAAACCGGCACCTAAACCGACGGTGATTGCCTCGCCAAAGCGTTTGCTTCAGGAGCAGGTGGATGCGACCTACTATTTCTCTGACGAGTTTCAGCCAATGCTTGACGCCGAAGGACCGGTACGTCATGTGCGGCCTGACGTCAGCCATTTCGAATTAAAGAAGCTTCGCCGCGGCGATTATTCGCCCGAGCTGTTTCTTGATTTGCACGGCCTGACGCAGCACGAAGCCAAGCAGGAACTGGGTGCGCTGATTGCCGCGTGCCGTAGAGAACACGTTCACTGCGCCTGTATAATGCACGGGCACGGCAAACATATTCTTAAGCAGCAGACCCCTCTGTGGCTGGCTCAGCATCCTGACGTCGAGGCCTTCCACCAGGCTCCGCGTGAGCTGGGCGGTAATGCGGCACTGCTGGTATTGGTCGAGCTGGACGATAAAACCGACCAGGAATAACGGCTAACGATTTTTCGCGGCCCAAAATAGCGAAAGGCACAGCAAGCTGTGCCTTTTTAGCGTCTTTCAGTCACTCACCTCAGCTGCAGGCTTTCGCAATCACCTGAGAAGGGCTGTACTGCCAGTCATAGCTGCCTCGTCCGGTGTCAGCGTTGATTTCTACGCTGGCCATCGCCGAGGTGGCAAACATCGGAGGGCACTGTCCTGGGCAAAGTTCCGCCACCAGATAGCCGACCAACGGCAAGTGAGAAACCACCAGCACGGAGCTCACGCCCTCTCTCGCCAAAGCCTGAAGCTCTTCGGCTACTTGTGCGGGGTCACCGCCCGGCGTCAGTTCCGGCAACACGTCAACCTTTTCAGGAAGAGAGAGCGCCTGACGCACTTTTTCCAGCGTTTGCTGCGCCCGAAGATAAGGGCTCACCAGCACACGCTGAATTTTCACGGAGCGACCGTTCAACCAGGACGCCATACATACCGTCTCGTCACAACCACAATCGGTAAGAGGTCTTACTGAATCGCTGGCCGCATCAAGAGCAGCCTCACCGTGACGCATAATCACAACTTGCATATTGCACCGCTTTCGTTAACAAAAATAGCGCTATACAGGTACGCTGAGCGTGCTGTATTACCCTTCTGCCCACATCCTAGCAGGGCACTACAACCATCACATCAAAACCCACCGTATCGCGGCCGGGCATTTTGCCTGAAAGTCACCACAAAGAAAACGCTGTTTTTTACACCAACTGCGAATAGATGTAAATAGGTCTGGCTGTTTAATGAACAGCGCGATCATTTTTCACTCTGCTAACCAAGAATTACCAGAAACCTTAAATTAAGCCGTGATGCAGATCACACTTAATGGCTAAATTTGCATCGTTTCAAAGTCTAAAAGATCGTCTATTTTACGCCCATTACGTTAGCTATACAATTTTTGCCCATTGTCTGCTCGGGTGACGAGCCCTTCACAGGGCGCAAAACGGGTGCCGTGCAGCTTCTGCAATGCCTGCAGTCTCTTCACCAAAACGTCGGCCCCCAGCGCATCGATATAGCGCATAGGCCCCCCGAGGAACGGCGGGAAGCCAATGCCGAAAACGGCACCAATATCGGCATCTCGCGCGCTGCGCACGGTGCCATCATCCAGACAACGTACTGCCTCGTTGAGCATCAGCGCCACACAGCGGTCGGCCAGCGCCTGCTCGCTCAGTTTGTTTTTTGGCGTCACGGCTAACAGCTTGTAAATCGTTGGGTCTGGCGTTTTTTTACCGGACTTTTGGCCCTTCTGTGGATAAAGATAAAATCCCCGACTATTTTTTCGGCCTTTCCTGCCGTCTTCGAACACCGCCTCAAGCCCGCCAGGCGCGGCAAAGCGATCGCCGAAGGCCGACTCGAGAACAGGAATGATTTTAGTGCCCACGTCTATTCCGACCTCGTCGAGCAGTTGCAGCGGCCCCACTGGAAAACCAAAGTTGACCAGTGAGTTGTCGATGTGTTCAATGCTCTCGCCTTCCAGCAGGCAACGCGCCGCTTCATTCATATAAGGCGCGAGAATACGATTAACGTAAAAACCGGCGCTGTCACCGACCACAATAGCGGTCTTGCCCTGTTTTCTGGCGAAAGAAACCGTAGTGGCAATAGTTTGCGGACTGGTCTGCGCGTGCGGGATAACCTCCACCAACGGCATCTTATCTACCGGGCTGAAATAATGCAGGCCGATCACCTGCTCCGGCCTTGCTGCGCCTTCGGCAATTTTATGAATCGGTAAAGAAGAAGTGTTTGAAGCAAAAATTGTCTGCGGAGAGGCATTTTCCTCAACTTCATGGATCATCTTCTGCTTAAGCTCAAGGTCTTCAAAGACCGCCTCAATCACCAAGTCAACCTGCGAGAATCCGCTGTAGTCGGTCGTGCCGGAAATCAGCATCATCTGGCGTTGCAGCTCGGATTTTTTGAGGTGCCCACGGCGCAGTTTTTTCTGCAACAGATCCCAACTGTATTTAAACGAGTGGCTTATTCCCTGCTCATTAATATCTTTAATCCTGACCGAAATATTGGCCTTGGTAGCTGTCACGTTAGCAATGCCGCCGCCCATCAGCCCGCCTCCCAAGACCGCGACTTTGTGGATTTCTCGCGGTTCAGCCTGCGCACCAAAATCTTTTTTCAACGCGGTAGAGGCAAAGAAAATACCGCGCAGCGCGGCGGACTGTGGCGTCATGACCAGTTCACCAAACGCACGAGCCTCCGCCTCGTAGCCACTGCTGCTGCCCTGACTCAGCCCGGTCTGTACCACGTCAATAATCTTTTCAGTGGCGGGATAATGCCCGCGTGATTTTGCCCGCGTTTGCTTGCGCACAATATAGAACAGCAGCGCTTTGCCTAGCGGCCCCTGAGCTACACGGTCAATGTAAGACAACTCTCGTCTGGCCGTATGCCCTTTGCGAACGCGCTCAATAGCCGTCTGAAAAAGAATAGACTGTGGCACAACGTCGTCCACCAGCCCCATACGCAGTGCCTGTTTTGCGCGGATGCTGCGGCCGGTGAGCATCATATCCAGCGCTTTCGGTGCGCCAATCAGTCGGGGCAGGCGTTGAGTTCCACCGGAACCCGGCAGCAGACCGAGCTGAACCTCAGGCAAGCCGAGTTGAGTTTTATCATCCAGCGAGCAGATTCGACTGTGGCAGGCAAGGGCAAGTTCAAGGCCTCCGCCTAGGCATGCGCCATGAATAGCGGCCACCACGGGCACCGAAAGCCCGGCAATGTGTGCCATCACGCCCTGTCCTTTTTTCGCCAGAGCCTCGGCTTCTGAGGCTTTTTCGCAGCGCGCAATCATGCTGATATCCGCACCCGCAATGAAGGAGTCTTTCTTGCCGGAAATAAACACCAAGCCTTTTAATTTGGGATGCTGTTGTGCCTGCTGCAACAGTGAGTTTATCTGCTGCACAAACTCGGCTTTTAGCGTATTGACTTTCTCATCCGCGACATCAATGGTGACGATGCCGATATTGTCCTCGGTAAAATAGAGGGTGAAGGCCGAAGGCGTTGCTGATTCCGTTACCTCCGCCGGCGAAATCATTGGTTTTTGGCTCATTCTGCCACCTCCACAATCATTGCCGCACCGAGGCCACCGGCGGCACAGGCGGTGGTGAGTCCGAGTTTTTTACCTCGCCGACGCAGCTCGTGCAAAATTTGGGTGATCATTCGTGCACCCGTAGCGGCAAAAGGATGTCCATAGGCCAGCGATCCGCCCAATACGTTGAATTTTCCCCAGTCAATTTCACCTATTGCCTGCTCGCGCCCGAGTTTCTCACGCGCAAACTGCGGGCTGGCGAACATCTTGACGTTGGCCAGTGTTTGCGCGGCAAAGGCCTCGTGCATATCAATCAGATCAATATCTGCGAGCGTCAACCCCGCGCGGTCCAGCGCCACCGGCGTGGCATAGGCTGGCCCCAGCAACATGTCTTCCCAGACATCGATGGCCGAAAAGGCAAAGCTGCGCAGATAACCCAGCGGTTTCAGGCCTAGCTCGCGGGCACGAGACTCACTCATTAACAGCACTGCTGCCGCGCCGTCGGTCAATGGGGTACTGGTCGCCGCCGTCACCGTGCCATGCTTGCGGTCAAACGCCGGACGCAGCTTCACATACTGCTCGATGCTGGAATCAAAACGAACGTTGTTGTCTTTTTGTATCACGTCTTTATAAGGCGGAACGTGCGCGGCCATCACCTGTGAATCAAGCAGACCGTCATTCCAGGCCTGTGCCGCCCGTTGATGCGAGCGGTGGGCAAATTCGTCCTGCTGCTGGCGACTGATGCCATGGGATTTCGCCATCTGCTCGGCGGTGTCGCCCATGCGCAGGCCGGTAGAGTATTCCGCTACCGCCGGGGGAACCGGCAGCAGGTCGCGTAATTTGAGTTTGCTGAACAGCGACAGCCGCTGAGACAAAGTGCGAGCCTTGTTGAGGTCGACCAGCGTTTTCGCCAGCGCCTTGCTGACGCCAATTGGCAAAACAGATGAAGAGTCTGCGCCTCCGGCAATACCGACGCTCACTGTGCCGGCCATAATGCTTTCGGCAACGTTGGCAATTGCCTGAAAGCTGGTCGCACAGGCGCGAGAAACGCTGTAGGCGTCGGTTGAAACGCTCATTCCAGTGCCTAATACAATTTCGCGCGCAATATTAGGGGCTTCGGGCATCTGCACGACCTGGCCAAATACCAGTTGGTCGATAACAGACGGGTCAATCCCACTCTTTGCCAGCAATTCGCTGACCACAATTTTACCGAGATCGACCGCCGGTATGCCGTGAAATGCCGTTGCCTGCTTGGCAAATGGGGTACGCAGGCCGTCAATAATAGCGATACGATCGCCCTGACGCGTAACCAGCGGAATGGCCTTGTTCATAGTGGCTCCTGATTCAATAAAACGGTCAATGCTTTATAAATTAGCGGGTTATTTTATTTTTGCTCGGTTTACTGGCCTGATGACGGTCAATTTTGACTTTTGTAACAGGTCTGACCTGATGATCAAGTGTTAACCATCTGCCTGTCATTAGCAAAGCCCAAGCTGTTGAATTGAGAGCGGCAGCAAATTTTTCGAGGAAGGCATCTAAAGGGGTATCTGCCGCCGGTGCGGCGGCAGCAAGGGGAATTAACGCAGGGCAAGCTGGAAGTTTATCGACTCAATCTGGCAGCAAAAGGTGAAATCAGCCGTAAGCTCAACGCCGCCCTCCACCTCGTTAAACTGACTGTTGATGTCGCACGGGTCTGACTCGGCCCGGCGGGCACGCGCCGTTAAGTCTTCAAGCGCCGCTTCTGCATCAGCGCGGGTTGCAAAAACGTTCTGATAAGAGGCGGTGCAGTCGGTGTTATCGATGATAGTGCCCACATCGACGCAGCAACAGGCCGCGGTTTCCTGTGCGGCGGTAGTCCGCGTAGGTTTAGTCGATTCAGTGGATAATTCGGACATATTTTCTCCTTTCGACGCGCTATTGCGCCGGGCCAGTGGCCGTGATGAATCATTAAAAATGATAGATTCTCTGGAAAATATCTTACTCCTGCCTCGCGACAAGCACTACCCTTACTTTTACTATGGTTTTTAAGTGATTAAAATCACAAGACTAATAAAGCGCAATAAAACTAATTTATTCATATGCGGATTAGTTCAACCCGAATCGTCAGTTTTATGAATCTAAACCGTTCCCTTTTTGTTAAGCGGATCTAATTTTTAAAATCTAATTACCAATAAGTGTGAAACAACGTTGCAACATGTGTACAGGTCAGACCTATACTTCGCTCACTGGTCTGATTAGTCGGCCCAAAAGTACAGGACGCTACAATCCGCCGCTCATTGTTACTCATGTGATAGCCCATGATTAGCTTTGTTCTATAAAACATAAAATGAGGTTTTGGTCATGAACCAGAAAAACCTGTTTACGAGATCAGCTGTGGCAGCTGCAATGGCACTTGTTTCATCACACGTTTACGCGGCAGGATTCCAGCTAAACGAATACACCGCCTCTGGACTGGGTCGCGCTTATGCCGGTGAAGGCGCCATCGCCGACACCGCCGCCTCTGGAAGCCGCAACCCGGCAACCATGACCATGTTTGACCGCCCTACGTTCTCCGGCGGCGCAGTATTTATCGATCCAGACGTCAAATTAACCGGCAAATCCCCGGTGACGGGTTCCAGCCTCGACGCTAACAATATTGCCCCAACCCAGTGGGTTCCAAACCTGCACTTCATCATGCCGCTAAACGACAGCTGGGCGGTGGGAGCCTCGGCCACGACCAACTACGGACTCTCTACCGAATTCAACAGCGGCTATCCGGCGGGTCCTCTGGCGGGTAAAACCGACCTGATGACCGAAAACCTCAACCTGAGCACCGCCTATCGCCTTAACCAACACTTCAGCTTCGGCGTCGGCTTTGACGCCGTCTACGCCAAGGCAAAAATCGAGCGTAACGCCGGTGAGCTGGTTGCGTTGCAAAGCCGCGGTCAGATCCCTGCCGACACCACCGCCGCACACCTGAACGGTAACGCCTGGGGCTACGGTTGGAACGCCGGTATCCTCTACGAGGTGGATGAAAACAACCGTTACGGTTTCACCTATCGTTCGAAAGTTAACGTCGATTTCGACGGTAACTACCGCAGCGACCTGCCGGTTCTGGCAGGCGGAACCGGGGGCAGCACGCAGGCCGGCCATTTAACCCTGAATCTGCCTGAAGTGTGGGAGGTTTCCGGTTATAACCGCGTGGCGCCGAAATGGGCGGTCCACTACAGTATGACCTATACCAGCTGGAGCGAGTTCCAGCAGCTGAAAGCTACCGCCAACAATGGCGATACGCTGTTCCAAAAAGAAGAAGGCTATCATGACGTTTACCGCATCGCCCTGGGTACCACCTATTACTACAGCGATGAATGGACCTTCCGTACCGGTATCGCGTTCGATGACAGCCCAGTTCCGGCCGACAACCGCACAATTTCGATTCCCGATCAGGACCGTCTGTGGTTGAGCGCCGGTGCCACCTATGCGTTTAGCAAAGATGCGTCGGTTGACCTGGGCGTTTCTTACATGCACGGCAAAACCGTACACATCAGCGAAAAAGTCGCCGATGGCGTCCCTAACTATGAATTCGATGCTAAAGGCACTGCGATGCTGTACGGCATGAACTTCAACTACACGTTCTAGTCCGTTTCGTTGCCATAAAAAAAGCGCCCTTGGGCGCTTTTTTGTTGTCTGGCTGATATCGACTCAGTTGGCAGAGTCGATGCTGTCGAGGTCGCCCTGAATCGCCGCAGCGTTCGGGTTAACCACCGGCGTCAGCTTGCCGCCGTTTGCCAGGAAGTCGTGATGCTGGAAGTACGCCGCGCGAACAAACTCATACGGATCGGACGAGTTGGTCAGCAGGCCGTCGGAATCCAGCAGCTGTGCACGGGTTTCGATGCCTTCAAGCGCCCATTTACCCGCGGTCATCCACCAGGTCAGGTAGTTAAGCGGGAAGTAAAGGTCGTCGACCACGCCGCCCACGTCTTCACGCGGGGTGAAGCTGCCGTAGCCCGGCAGCACCGCGTAGGTACCGTAACCCACACCGTAATGGCCCAGCGTGCTACCGAAGCGATGCGGCTCTTCCTTCGCCAGCTGCGGGTTAGCCATTGACGCAACGTCAATCAGGCCGCCTACACCCAGAATGGTATTCAGGAAGAAGCGGGTAAAGTGTTTCGCACCTTCCTGCACATTACCTTCAACCAGATAGTTCACCATCGTTGACGGCTCACTCAGGTTGTCAAAGAAGTTGCTCAGACCGTTACGCGCAGGCTGTGGTAGGTAGTCGCGCCACGCCACGGCAACCGGACGTAAAACATAGGGGTCCAGCACGTTCATGTTAAAGTTGAACATTGAACGGTTGAAGCCCTGAAGCGGGTCAGAACGCCCGCCTAATTGAGGATCAACCTGCTCGGGAGCCGGTGGATTTGACGCGTTGGCCGCTGTCGGCACCACCCCTGTTGACATCGTCTTTGCCGAAGGCGCAGTTGAAGCCGAAGAGGTTGGCGGCGTAGACGGCGTAACCAGTGATTTTGGTTTATCCGCACAGCCAACCAATAATAATGTGGCAACCGCCAGCCCAGTCAGGCGAAAGTCCATCATGTTCTCCCTGTTTATGCTTCGGCCCCTTTTTATGGGACCTGCTGATTAATCTCGATATTGACCTGCCCGCTGTCCGAGAAGTTGGTCAACGGACTGTCACCGTACCAGTCGCCCGATGCCGGTGTCGCCAGGCCAGTTTGTGAAATACGCACACGTACTTTCAGTTGATGCAACGAAGAAAGCAAGCGCTCCGGCATCATGGCATTGGTATCATCAACCGTGACAGAAAGCGGGAATCGGCTGAGAGGCAGTTTTTTAACTGCAACCGGAACCGGGCTGCTGCCGTCTGTCACCGAAATAAATACCGTACCCTGCTGAGGAAGCTGTTGCTGCGCACGCGGCGAAAGTGTAACCGCAACGCCGAGTTTAACCTTATCCATGCCCGATTTAGCTTTAGCCTGCTCAATGCTGGCTTTCACCATTTCAGTTCGCTTGTCGTCGGCAGGCAGAATTTTCAACATCACCTGCCATGCGCCGATCGCCTGCGGATAGTGCCCCTGTTCATATTCATTATATGCCAGCAGACTCAATACTTGCAGATTCCCCTGATTATGTTCGAGCATATCACGCAACATATTGCCGCCGTTGATATTATCTTGCGGATCGGTGGAACGCGTCAGAACATCAGCATAGCCCAGTTTAATGTCCATATCATTTGGAGAAAGTGCGTATGCGCGAGCAAATGCCTGCGTCGCGGTGCTGGCATTGTTAAGCGCCATGCCCACACGGCCCAGCATCAGCCAGTCTTTAGCGTTGTCCGGGTCATTCTGCAGGTCGGTACGCAGACCGAGACCGAGGTCCTGAATATCCATCATATTCAGTGGCTTGGCATTCTCGTCCGCGACGCGAGCGCGTAAGTCAGGCATTCTTTTCATGACCTGATTCCAGGCACTAACCTGACCTAGGCCGCCTGCATACAGATAAAAACCAAGAGTGACGACGACCAGTAATATGACCCCCGGAGCCAGCGTCCAGCGTGGGATTGGTTTCCCCGCTTTGCTGGCCTGCCCCGGAATATCACTCAACAGATTTTCCTGGAGTTCCTGAACAAAGATAGGACGCTCAGGCGCGGCAACCACGCCCTGCTGTTCGTCTTCTTCTAGTTCGCTCAAGCGGTGATGATAGAAAGCCTTGTTCAGATCGTCGCGCGTGTTGGACAGAGAATCACGATCGCCTCGAATAACAGGCACAATAAACAACGCGACGCCCACCAGCAGCAGCGCAACAATGACCAGCCAAAAAACAATCATGATTCTTTCCTGTCCTTTTCACCGAGCAGCTGCGCCAAACGCAGTTTCTCTTGTGAAGACATCTGCTCTTCCGTTTGACGACGACGAGCGCGTAAAATAATGACCAGTGCGCCGACAATGACAAACAGCGCGGGTCCAACCCATAAAATCAGCGTAGACGGCGTGACCGGCGGTTCGTAGGTCACAAAGTTGCCGTAGCGCGCGACCATATAATCAACGATCTGCTTGCTCGACTGCCCTTGATTCAGCAGCTCGAGGACCTTTTTACGCATGTCAGCCGCGATGATGGAGTCAGACGCCGCAATGTTGGTGTTCTGACATTTCGGGCAACGCAGCTGCTCGGTCAATTCGCGATACTGCTGTTCCTGCTGTGGCGATTTGAACTGATAAGCATCGATGGCAGCAAAAACGCTAAAGCTCAGCATCAGACCAAAGATAAGTGAAATCAGTCTCATGCGTTGCCTCCGTATTTATTGTAAAGCGGACGTACTTCCTTCTGCCAGACCTGCTCGTTGAGATCACCGGCATGGCGATAACGCACGATGCCGTTACCGTCGATAAGGAAGGTTTCAGGGGCTCCGTACACACCGAGGTCAAGACCGAGCATGCCGTCGCCGTCGTACAGGCTCAGCGCATAAGGGTTACCCAGCGTATTCAGCCAGTTAATCGCCTTATGGCGGTCATCCTTGTAGTTAAGGCCAACCACGTGCACGCCTTTCGCCGCCAGCGTATTGAGATAATCATGCTCGGCACGACAGGTTGGACACCAGGTCGCCCAGACGTTCAGCAGAATCGGCTTACCGGTGTGAAACACTGACTGGTCGTAGGTTTTCCCCGGCTCGAACAGCGATTCCAGCTTGAACACCGGCACCGGTTTGCCGACCAACGCCGACTCAAGTAGAGTCGGGTCATCGCCGTGCGCGTTGCGGGTCAGCTGCACCAGAAACGCCGCGGCCAGCGCCAAAAACAGAAACAGGGGAATAAAGAGAATTTTACGATTCATGCTTCCTCCGCCGCTTCTTTACCCTGACGTTTCAGTTTCTTGGTCATTCTATAGCGCGGATCCAGGATACACAGGATGCCACCGACCGCCATAAAGATGCCGCCCAGCCAAATCCAGCGAACGAAAGGTTTATAGTACAGGCGTACCGCCCACGAGCCGTCGTCCAGCTCTTCGCCCAGCGCCGCATAAAGATCGCGCGCGAGATTACCGTCGATGGCCGCTTCGGTCATCATGCTGTGTGCCACGCTGTAGTAGCGTTTTTCGGCGTGCAGCACGGTCACGAATTTACCGTTACGGGTCACGTCGATATTGGCTTCACCGCCAGTGTAGTTGGAGCCTTTAATGTCGGTCAGGTTGCGGAATTCAAAATGGTAACCCTGAATGTCTACGGTATCACCCGACTTCATGCGCACGTCACGCTCGACGCTGTAGTTCTGGCTAAAGGCGATACCGATGACGGTAACGGCAACACCCAGGTGACCCAGCACCATGCCCCAGTGGCTGCGAGACAGATGCGTCAGGCCACGCCAGAAAGTGTGACGGTGGGTAGCGCGCTCGTGCAGCTCCATCAGCGTCAGCAGGATAACCCACACTGACATCAGCATACCGACCACGGTCATGCCAACGATTTTGTCCTGCAGCAACCACGGCAGCAGAATCGACAGCAGCAAGGTTACGACGAGCGCAACGCCCAGACGACGCCACAGCTTGCTTGGCTCGTCACGACGCCAGCGTACTAGCGGACCTATACCCAGCAGCAGCGCCATCGGTGCCATCAGCCAGGTGAACATGGTGTTAAAGAACGGTTCGCCGATGGAAATACTGCCCAGTCCCAGCTGCTTGTGAATCAACGGCAGCAGCGTACCCAGCAACACAACCAGCATCGCAGCAATCAGCAGGACGTTATTTCCCAGCAGGAAGCTTTCACGTGAAAACGGCTCGTGACGGCTTGGTGCACGCACCGCGCTGCCTTTGATTGCGTACAGCAACAGCGAGCTGCCGATGACAATCACCAGATAGGCCAGGATAAACATACCGCGCGCCGGGTCAGAGGCGAAGGAGTGCACGGAGACCAGCACGCCGGAACGCACCAGGAAGGTCCCTAGCAGGCAGAGCGAGAAACAAGTAATCGACAGCAGTACGGTCCAGGCCTTGAAGGTGCCGCGTTTTTCGGTTACCGCCAATGAGTGGATAAGCGCGGTACCGGCCAGCCAAGGCATAAAGGAGGCATTCTCTACCGGGTCCCAGAACCACCAGCCGCCCCAGCCAAGTTCATAGTAGGCCCAGGCAGAACCCAGCACGATACCGACGGTCAGGAACACCCATGCGGCCTGCGTCCACGGACGCGACCAGCGCGCCCAGGCGGTATCCAGACGGCCTGCCATCAGCGAGGCAATCGCAAAGGCAAAGGCGACGGAGAATCCAACGTAGCCCATGTACAGAATCGGTGGATGGAAAATCAGGCCAATATCCTGCAACACCGGGTTGAGGTCGCTGCCGTCAATCGGGAAGTTCGGCAGAGTACGCAGGAACGGGTTGGAGGTCAGCAGAATGAACAGCAGGAAGCCGGTGGTAATAAGGCCCATGACAGCCAGCACGCGCGCCACGGCGTCGTTCGGCATGCGGCGGCTAAACAGCGCAACCGCAGTAGTCCAACAGCTCAGCAGGAGCACCCAGAGTAGCAGGGAGCCTTCGTGCGCGCCCCAGGTCGCCGCCATACGGTAATAAACCGGCAGGTGGGTGTTGGAGTTGTTCGCAACGTAGGCGACCGAGAAGTCGTTCACCACGAACGCGTGGACCAGAATGATAAAGGCTAACAGGATACAACCGAACATGCCGTAAGACAGTGGACGGGCCATTGCCATCATCCGCTCGTCCTGACGCGATGCGCCCCACTGGGGATAAATGCTCAATAACGTTGACAGGCCCAGGGCCAGACAAAGAGCAAAAGTACCAATTTCAGGAATCATGACTGGCCATTTCCTTTAGCAGGAGCAACATATGCCGAGGCTGGCCCCGTATGATTATCTTTCATTGCGTCTTCAACTTCCGGTGGGACATATTTTTCATCATGCTTGGCCAGAACCTGCTTCGCCATGACGACATTATTAGGCTCCATCACTCCCTGGGCCACTACGCCCTGCCCTTCCCGGAACAGGTCTGGCAAGATGCCAAAGTAGGTCACCGCGATAGCGCCGCGCGCATCGTAGATTTTAAAGTGCACTTCAAGGGTCTTGTCATCACGCTTGACTGAACCCGGCATTACCATGCCGCCGATACGTAGACGCTGACCGACAAACGGCAATTCATGATCCTTGCCTTTGCCCTGCAAAATTTCACTTGGTGTATAAAATAAATCAATATTGGAACGCAACGCATAAAGCACCAGGCTGGTTGCGAGCCCTAATCCAACCAGGACTATCAACGCAAGGTACATGCGATTTTTACGACGAGGATTCACGATAACTTCTCCCGGGTGGAGTCCGGCGACCCTGGTGCTGCACGCTTGCTATTATTATGCGCGGCACTGGCCTGTTTTTCCGATTGACGGATCCGCTGTTCGCGGGACTGGCGGCGGCGTATTTCAGCCAGCAGCTGGCGACGATACCAGACGGTATGAATAATGATGCCAAATAAAGAAACCAGGGTGACGATGACCGACAGCCACACGTAAAACGCGTAGCCTCCCATCGCAAAGAATGCCTGCCAGGTTGGGAATGCAGCGTTCATCAACGGCGCTCCTTATTGACCAACGTGGCAACCCAAGGACGCAGACGCTCCTGGTTGATAATAAGATTGCGCAGGCGCATCAGGGTCAGCGTAATAAAGAAGAACAGATAGCCAAATACCGACCAGAACAGCGGATAACGCATGCTTGGGTCGATGGTTCTGCCAAAGTCGCTCGAGCCCTGATGAAGGGTGTTCCACCACTGCACGGAATAGTGAATGATTGGGATATTCACCACGCCGACCAGCACCAGAATACCGGCGGCACGGCCCGCAGTGCGGCGGTCCTCGAAGGAGTTGTATAACGCAATCACGCCAAGATAGAGGAAAAGGAGCACCAGCTCGGAGGTCAGACGCGCGTCCCACACCCACCAGGTTCCCCACATCGGTTTACCCCAGGCAGAGCCGGTCACTAGCGCGATAAAAGTAAAGACAGCGCCGACCGGTGCCATCGCGGCCATCGCCAGTTCAGACATTTTCATCTGCCAGACCAGGCCGATAAAGGCAGCGATCGCCATCGAGCTGTAGATCCCCATAGACCAGATAGCCGCAGGCACATGAATGTACATGATCCGGTAGCTATTGCCTTGTTGGTAATCAGGAGGTGCGTAACCGAAGCCCCATACCCAGCCGATAAGAAGGCAGGCAATACCCGCAATGGCCAGCCAGGGAATAAAACGGCCGCAGACGTGGTAAAGCCGCTCAGGCCTTGCGAGTTGATGTAACCATTTCCACATTATTTGTCGTTGCTCACGTTAAAATTACACTGTGTTAAATGCCGTAAACCATTATCTGGAAAACTGTTGGCAGTAAGGGCTATTTTTGGACACCTTCTGCTCTTTTAGGCACGACGCCTATTGTTCCCTATCGAGAAGTGTGATGTTAGTCAAAGGTTGCGTTTTTTCAGGCGTATTGTAACCACAAGTAAACTCATTACTCTATTTATGGGTATTTTGAAATAAAATGACCGAAAATAACGCGACGTGATAATCACATTTGCCGATTAGTGCACGCTCACACGCAGCGCCGCCGAGGTAGCAAAGGGTGCCAGCGTGATGCTTCCCGCTAGCATGGCACCCAGAATGGCCAGATAGCCACCGATAGGCATCGCCATCGAGGCGGCATCAATCGCACCGGTAGAAAAAATCAGCACCGGAATATACAGCGGCAGCACCAGCAGACTCAACAATACCCCGCCCTTTCGTAATCCAACGGTCAGTGCGACGCCGATTGCGCCGATAAAGCTCAGCGTGGGCGTGCCCAACAACAGCGTCAGCGCGACCGCTTCCCAGGTTTTAAAGTCCAGCGACAGCAGCAGGGCTATCAGCGGAGAAATGATTAACAGCGGCAGCCCGGTCACCATCCAGTGAGCGCACACTTTGCCGATAACCGTGAGGGTAAGCGGCGCGGGCAATAGCATCAGCTGTTCGAGCGAGCCGTCAAGATAGTCGTCGCGGAACAGACGTTCGAGCGAAAGCAGCGAAGACAGCAGCGCCGCGACCCAGACAATACCCGGTGCAATGCGCGCCAGCAGCTTCGGCTCCGGCCCAATTCCCAATGGAAACAAGGTAATCACAATCAGGAAAAACCACAGCGGGTTTATAATCTCGGCACTTTTACGAAAAGCGATTTTCAATTCACGGCGTAAAACTTTAATAAACATTAGGCTAGCTCTGCACTGGTCAGACGAATTTTACGCACCGCACGCGTGACGCCCGGTAAATCCTGATGCGTGGTCAATAACACCATGCCGCCGTTTTGGGCGTGGCGCTCAAAAAGTTCGATAAGCGTGGAGACGCCCTGTTTGTCGATGGCGGTTAAGGGTTCATCCAGGATCCACAGCGGCGCGCGGCTAATCCACAGCCTGGCAAGGGCAACACGGCGCTGCTGACCGGCAGAAAGTTGCGCGACAGCCACGTCTTCGTATCCCAACAGGCCCACCTGCTCCAGCGCGTGAAATATCTCGTCCTGCGCGTCATTCCCACTTTCGGTCTGATAGAACGACAGATTCTCATAAGCGGTAAGTACAGACTTGATCCCCGGATAGTGGCCGAGAAACAGTAAATGCTGATGAAAAAGCTCACGCTGGCGGCGGGTGTTTTGGCCCTGCCAGTGCACTTCGCCTTCATCTGGGGAGGACAGACCGGCCAAAATACGCAGTAAACTGGTTTTACCGGCTCCGTTCTGGCCTTCAATCTGGACTATCTCGCCCGGCTGGATGGTGAAACTTAAGCCGCTAAACAGGGTTCGCTCATCGCGAACGCAACTGAGGTTAAGCGCTTCAAACATGGGGCGAGTCTCTTATCTTTCGGGAATGGGCATAATATCATAAGCCTTACAAACCCTGTAGGCTCTCGCTGCGCAGTTTACCGCTAACTAACTTCTAATTTACAGAAAAAACACAGCCTTTAGCATCGAATAACAAGTTCTTAATGCTCTGTTATTTTTAGATTTCTCACCCTCAAACCGAGTGGCGGATTAAAAAATAATCTATCCTTGTTGAATGATACAAAATGTAACCACGCTTTTTTATACCTATTCCGGCGTTATTTGCCTGTGTACTTTCACCAAGGGGATAAGCGATGAATCCAACTCGTTCAGCAAAAGACAATCTTAAGAATGGCCCTGACGTTGACAGCGAGGAGCGCGAGGACGGCAGCGAGATTGAGGTCGATGAAGAGAATCTCCCCTCACGAGCCGCCGCGGTGCACGAGCAGATCCGCATGGAGGGTGAGAAAGAGCTGGAGCGCGATGGGCTCGCACTGATGTGGTCGGCGATTGCCGCAGGCTTATCGATCAGCGCCTCGCTGGTCACCAAAGGCATTTTGCATGAACAGCTTGCAGACACGCCGGCACGGTTTTTCCTTGAGAACCTGGGCTATACCGTCGGATTTATTATCGTCATCATGGCTCGCCAGCAGCTTTTTACCGAGAACACCGTAACCGCGGTGCTGCCTGTGATGCATAAACCCACGTTCAAGAACTTCGGCATTCTGTTTCGGCTTTGGGGCGTGGTCCTGGCCGGTAACCTTATCGGCGCAGCCTGCGCGTCTCTGGCATTTGTTTCACTGCCGCTGTTTGAACCGTCTATTTTGCAGGCCTTTCATACTATAAGTATGGAGGTGATGGAAAAAAGTCCGACCCAAATGTTTGTTGGCGGCGTGGTGTCTGGCTGGCTAATTGCGACCATGGTGTGGATGCTGCCGAGCGCCGGTGCGGCGAAGATTTGGGTCATTCTGCTAATGACCTACCTGGTGGCGATTGGCAACCTGACTCATATCGTGGTCGGCTCCGTCGAGGTACTGTATCTGGTGTGGTCTGGTGCAGAACCCTGGTACCGCTTCCTGTGGCCCTTCGCCCTGCCGACGCTCGCCGGCAACATCATTGGCGGTACCTTTATCTTTGCGCTGATCAGCCACGCACAGATTAGGAACGATTTAAGCAACCAACGCCGCAAGTCCAAAAATCGGCAAAAAGAACGCCCAAAATCCGTAAAATGATGAAGTAATGAGCAAACGGACCTGCAAAGCCTTATTTTTAGGATGAAAATGGGTATACTGTGCGCGCTGCCGCTCAAGCAGCTGTGTCTCCTTAGTTAAACGGATATAACAAGCCCCTCCTAAGGGCTAGTTACAGGTTCGATTCCTGTAGGGGACACCATTAACACGTTTGCCTAGGTTCACTAAACTCCGTAAATCTCCCAGAAAATCAGCCGCATGAAGACTGTAATCGCTAAACTTACGGCTGCCATTACAGCGCCTGCCAGTGGAACACCACGTACGCTAAAACTAAGATCTAATACTGTTCCGCCCACCTAGGCCATTACCCAGATTAAATGCTGATACGTTGACTGAACGAGCCTGAGTAAGTCATTGTTACCCAGTTTAGTGGCTCCGCATTCCCCTCACTCAGCGTCATCCGAAAAGCGATCGGCTCGATATTCTTTATGATTTACCCTGCTACGTTTTCTCCTCCACACTTCGTGAAGTAATTCTGTAATTCGTTTTGCTGAGATGGGCTGTTAATCAGTGCAGGATCGGACGCTCCTTTCAATACACCGAACGCGGGGATGACCCATCGGGTCTTGAGTAAAACATGGATATAGAAACGACCGAAACCGACATAGCCGCCGAAGGAATTTTTACCGTTTACCTCGCCGCAGACATACCCACTTACTCCGTCAGAAGGCTGAACGCTGTCTTTGTGAAAGATGACATTGCGGAAATTCGCGCTCGCAGGATCCTTCAACTGTTGCGCGATAGCCTCTTTGCCATAGTCGATCACTTTGCTGTCGCTCGGATTACACCCTGAAAGCAATAACGCACCCAATGTTGCCAGAGCAAACTTTCTCATTCCTCGATCCTCTTATGAAATTGGCTCACAAAACGCTATCGGTCAGCGTATTATCGAACATTTCGCTGCAAACGTAATCACAACCAGAATTCTTCTATCGGAAATAATAATCAGATGCGTCTTATAGCTCTTCTTGCTCTAACGTCATTGCTGACGCTTAATCCGGCAATCGCAAAACAACACACACGTGCGGCAGTTCAAGATGATGAACTCATCGAAAAGGGAGATTACACCAACTCTGATGGGCAAGAGGTCCACCGCCCGGCGCACAGCAAATCAGATAAAATTCCAGACGGTGCCTCAGCAAAATGTCGCGATGGTACTTACAGCTTCAGCACTCATCATCGGGGGACTTGCTCCAGACACGGCGGTGTGTCCGAATGGCTGGGATAATTATTCCCTTCAGAGTGAAATAAAGCCCTCTCTATATTTAAACAACATAAAGAAAAAAGCCCGCGATAAGCGGGCGAGATTTGCGAACATAACTGGCTGTCTATTGGCAACACCTATACTGTGCCTATGACTAGCTTAGAATATTGAAAATAATCTGCCAGTTAAGGACGTTGCCTCAGTAAATTACTTGTTCGAAGTGGCCTCAGGATCGAGGTATCGACGGCTTTTTCGGCTTCCTGCAGGCTGTAGTAAATCTGCATTTTCATCCAGCTCTCGGGCGTACTGCCAAGAACAACAGAGAGCTTAATCGCCAGCTCCGGGGAAAGATTCCTTTCTTTGGCAAGCAGGCGAGAAATAGCGGAGGGTGCAATGTCCATTGCACGAGCAAGCTCTCTGACACCAATATCTAGTTCGCCCATCGCGGCGGCAACAATTTCACCAGGGTGGGAGTAACGGACTTGAACATAATCCCTCTCCATCTTATTCATAACCTCTTTATAAACTTTGTCTTAATACCACTCAGTCGGGGCCAATAGCCAAACTGCGTTCCTGTCTTATAAATTGAAAACACATCTTCGCCTCTGTGCGTTAATGCACTCTCCTCTCGTAGGATGGACTCTGAGTTTCCCGGCGCAGAGTTTCGGCCACCGAGGCGATAAAGGCCTGAATGCAAGTGAAGGCATATTCGAATTCACTGACGTCGAAATACTCGGCCGGTAACAGCTCTTCTGAAATCATTAACCGCTGCCGGCATTCTGCTATTTGAGCCAAATGAGCAAACGGCCATTGGGGCGGGTTTCGCAGAATGGCACCAAAATAAAGCCGCACGAAATCTCTTTCATAAAAGGTCTGACTTTCGAGAACACGATGTACGGCGCGATGCCAGAGAGTCTCGAGGGTAATAAAGTCTTTAAGAGGAGAGAGCATCAGCGAGGTCCGTACGCCCAGAAGCGCTTCCTCAAGAGCCTTATCCCACTCGCTCCCAAGACGTTGACGGCGCAGGCGTATCGCATGGGGCTGGCTGTTAAGTAACGCGCGAGCACCATACATAAGAAATGATTCCGTTATCTCAAGCAGCCGACTGTAAAGCAGACGATAAGTCTTTATCGTCTGCGGCACGTCAAGCAGCTGGTGCAGAGTGATAAGCTGAGCCTGTATCTCCTGGTGGCGTAACTCACTCGCTCTTAGAGACACCGCTAACCAGGCTCGCTCTTTGTCTTCTTCTTCGTAAAGCTGCGCCAAAAAAGACATGTCATTGCCCTCCTCTCGCTGCGTGATAGGTGATGAACCTGTTCAATGAATAACGAGTGAAAATCATTCCAACTTCAGAGTATTAATCAAAAATATTGATTATAAAAAGGCGCTCCTCCAACCTCACTACACGAGGGAGTCAGGAGGAGCCAACACAGACAATTACATTTGTTATTATTTTATTTACTTAATTATGCGTAGCCACACGAAAAAACCAGGGATCCTTCTCTTACAAAAACTTCTTGCCAACTGGATATAATGATTACTTACGTAACTAATCAAACACGGTTGATCAATGATTATTGTTAAGATTAATTATTGTATTCAGTCACGTCGTCGTAAGCAGAGTCCCGTATGCATCATAGAGTTATCTTCTTTACTTAGCCTGTTAAGCGTTAAAAAATACTTTCATTTTCTTTAGCCTCTTCAAGAAGCTGTATCGCAAGCAGCATGGTCTGTTTTGAATTACTGTTCTGATGCTTCATGAACTTTAATTCATCACGAAGCCTTTCTGCGATCATCGTTTTATTTGATTCCACACCATTCATCGCAAAAGAAAGTGCGATCTCTCCGATAATCTGACATGCTTCGCCATAATGAATGTTTCCTTTATTATTATTCATTTTTCCTCCAGAAAATATCACCAATTTCCTTAGATTATCCGCTTATGGAAACCATTAAAAAGCCTCAAAGACTAAATCTACTTTTTCAATAATCTCCACCCCAGAAGACCGTTCATTTAAATTATTACTGGCGCCCTCTCGCAACAACGGGTTCCTACACACCTTGTAGTTATTATCATCATCAACATCGATGAGGTAAAACTTCGCACCTATCGAGATTAGGGTATCAACAATCGCATTAACCTCATCAGGATTGGAATTTATTTTCTTTAATATCGCAATGCTTTTGGAACTATTGAAATTTGAAAGAGACAGACCTATTTCAAATAACCTTGCTAACGTATTTTCGGTGGTAATAATCATAATTTCGTCACCTCATACATGACAACGCCCCTGGCATCGAATTACAGCTCAAAAATGGACATCAACTTAACCGTAATTTAATGCTATCTAAGTCACTGATATTGATCAAGTTTTTTAATTATGATTTAGCTAACTCATTGATAATGATCGTTTTTATGATTATAAATTTATCTTATTAAGCTGCCAGCAGGTCATAGAGGCTTTCTGTTCCATTTTTGCAACTTATACACACAACTTATACTGTACAACATTTTCCCACCCCAACAGGACGGCTAATTAATGACTCTCGTACCACTAAAGTAGTACTAAAATCCCTACGATAAAAACAAACTCTACCATTTGTTGGATGATACAAAAAAAATATACAAAAACTGCATCTTAAAGATAAGAAAAAAAGTTTCAATCACTTTTAAATCAAATTGAATGACAATTATCATTAAATAATTGCATTAAAAACCGCCTTTTTTTTATAAACAACCAAAAAAATAATTTTAACTTATTGATTTTTAATGATTAAAATAATATTGCATCTAAGGCTTCATCAGAAATGCAGGACAAAGAACAGACTAAAAATGAGGAGAATTTACATTAAATCAATTAAAATCAACAACTTAAAAAAACAACGTCTAGAACGCATCATTTTCTTCAAGTTTCCCTAAGCGGTAATTTTTTTTACTGGAGTTTATAGGGATAATAGTTTATTTATTAAAAAGTGGATTGATGTTTCCACAGACAAACTTTGGACGTACTTCATCCTGCCCTTTCCGGGCGGGATGTTTTTTTGTGCAGGGAAGTATTTTTTATCACGAGGAAAATTTATGAAAAATGACCCCCTAAAAGATAAAGCAGAATGCCCATTCTGTCATAGTTTACTCACTAAAAGTGCCACTCAATGTATCCACTGTGGGGCTGAAATGATCGACGGATATATTAATTCCAAACAACGACAAAAAATGTTAAGGCTGCGCATCGTTCTGCTCGCCGCTTCTTACACTGCACTGTATTTCTTATATCAGTCAGAAGTCAGTAGTTTATTACTTGTTGTTTTTTATTTATTCCTCTCCATTGGATCATGGATTTTACCCTTCACTTACTTCAAGTTTATCAATAGGAAAAACAGCGTCTGGAAACGAAAGCCTTTCCCATGGTAAATGTGTTATTTATCAGTTTTACTTATCATTTAAACTCTATTTTAACTTAGCCATCGATTAGGCTTTAAAGAGCACCAACGTGCCTTTTAGTTTTAAAGGATAATTCTTATTGTGATTTTAAAATGATAAAGCCCTAGATTTCTTTTTAAAATACATCAAAAAAAATGAACCATTAGACAAGGTGTCATTTCACCGTTTCACGGTTTCTTGTGCTTCCTCTTTCCGGCTGGTCCCGATGGTGGTCCAGCCTTGTCAGGCAAAAGACATTTGAGTGTTCCAACCTTGCTCAACGATGAGCCACCCTATGCCCTCGCGCAGGGATCATCTTCGATTCAAATCATAAGCGCATGACGATGAGAAAATAAACGGAGGGGGGTGCCATCTTTGATGCGCTGATGCCAGGGACGATAGTGATGTGCCGCTGTCGCTCAACGAGAAATTCAGAGTAAGTTGAGGGGTTGGTAGGATTCGGGTTCGGAGGGAAACTAGAAAAACAACGCTCTATTAAACATATTGCAAGCCAATGAGGCTTTGAGATAAGACGAACCATGCAGCAAAATTGTTACGCATAATAGAGCGGTGAATGAATAATACAGGCAGGAGGAAACGCTAATCGTGAGTGATTATTTTTTAAGCCGCTTTCCGATTTCAGCAGCGGCTCTTACAATCACACGGCGGACAGCGGGGCGTACATCAATATCTGTATCGGAATTCTCAACTTCTTCATGAACCCATCCAGAATAACCATCTTCAATAAAATAATGTGCGCTTGCATACTGGTGTGATTCCATTCCATTTTTGAAGGTTCTTACATCAACCCCAAGTTTATCCTTAAGTTCAAAAGCTTCTGCGTCGCTTTCTAATGGGTTCCACCCATTGCCGATAACAAATCCATTCGTTTGCGAAAAAGCTAATCCAGCGAATTTCAGCAACTCGTGATTGTCCATATTTTACTCTCAATAGTTGTACGTTTTTTTTCAGGCAGGAATATATTCTAGCACTTTCGACCTTATTTTTCTTGATTATATTTCCTAACACATATAATTCCGCCATTGAATACGGGGGTTATATACGTCATAAAACCAGCAAAATTATCAAGTTATAATTGCTAGCAGTTCTGGTGTTTTAGGGAAAAGACGAAAAAATATTATCGCTAAACTTTCGGGGAATAATCTTGATCTCGATCATTATTACTTAAAAAACATTAAAAAATGACATGGGAATATCTTTAGACTTATCTGACACTTAGAGGAAAATCATCTCTAAATGATGCATATTATTTCAGAGTGTGTGACCCAGCAGGAAGCGAATGGCAGCCCTTGTTATCCGCTTGTTTTTACGTTCGCGGGGGCACCAAGTTTAAGGGAGATATATTTATTCAGTTAATATTATGATCGCAACATAAAATTCGATTAAATAATAACCACAAAAATAACCTCTGTTAATGTTCTCACCTTAGAGCACGGGCAACACATTCTGTTTACCTAAGCTCTAGATTTTTAGTAAGATAAAATTTAGTGATTAATATTCACTTATTTTGCGATGCTCTATTCTTCCGCCATCAGGCAAAATAAAAGATAACAACCTACGAATTATATACAATACGGCAACATTTAATGAATAATAATTTAACAAACAAAACAATCACTTGTCCTTTTTGCAGTAACGTTCTTCTTGACGATCCCGACCATTGCAAACGCTGCGGGGCAGAGATGAAGAAAGGTTATATCGACCGCTCCCAAAGACGCTGGGTATTTATACTGCGACTTATACTTTTAATTATTTCTTCACTGACTTTCTTTTATTTGCAGCCTGTTCACGTGGGAATTGGGCTGATTGGAATATATGCAGCATTAATAATACTCTCGCTAATCATTCCATTTGCATTTTTCAAGCTGAAAAATAAAAATAAAAACGTCTGGATTAGAAGGCCTCTTTCCTGGTAACAGTTTTGCGGGTTTCATCGCAGGATTGTTCACCCTAAAGCATTAATTTTAAACATTAGCTTAGTGCCTGTACGAAACAGCGATACTCTGTGAGTGCGGCACCTTACTTCAGGAAACAATCATGAATGCGAACGAGACTTCCCCTGCAAAAAATCCAGCAAAAAAGCCTAAGGTCGATCACCTGCGTTTTCACCGAAAACATCAGAAACTGTTACCTACGTTCGGCGAAAACTGGTTTGCCCTCAAGGCTGAGGCCTTTGCACGCTTTTTCGGCACACCGCTCTTTTTAGGTGCGCAAACAATTATCGTGGTGGTGTGGATAGCAGTGAATGAATTTGGCTGGGCTAAATTTGATATCTATCCCTTTATTCTTCTCAATCTGGCGTTTAGTCTGCAGGCCGCTTACGCAGCCCCACTCATCCTGCTTGCACAAACCCGCCAGGCAGAGCGTGACAAAGCCAATGCCGAAGCAGATGCCCTGCATCGGGAAGAATTAGCCCATTTGAATGACCAGCGGTTAGAAATTGCGGCACAGCAAAACGAACAAATGTTGAAGCTGCTAGAACAGAACACGGAACTCACGAATCTGACCAAACAGCTCACCGAAAGAGTGGAGCACCTGACTATCGAGCTTCATAAAAAGCTGATGGAAAAAGAATAAAAAAACCCGACGGCAACGTCGGGTTTTGTCAATCATAGCACTCGTGAATCGGTTTAACGCCAGCCTAGTGCCGGTGCGATATGTTTCAGAATAGATTCGATAACGTGCGCATTGTAATCAACCCCAAGCTGGTTTGGCACGGTCAGCAGCAGTGTATCTGCTTCGGCAATCGCCTCGTCCTGTTTCAGCTGTTCAATCAGCCTCTCAGGCTCGGCGGCGTAGCTGCGGCCAAAGATAGAGCGGTTATTCTCTTCGAGGAAGCCAATTTTGTCGCCTTCCTGTCCACTTCGTCCAAAGTACGCCCGATCCAAATCGTTCACCAAGGCAAAGATGCTGCGGCTCACCGATACGCGCGGCGCGCGCGCGTGGCCACTCTCCTTCCATACCTTGCGATAGGCGCGAATTTGTTTCGCCTGTTGGATATGGAAAGGCTCGCCTGTTTCATCGTCTTTCAGCGTCGAGCTTTGCAAGTTCATGCCCAGCTTGGCAGCCCACTCTGCCGTTGCATTAGAACCCGCTCCCCACCAGATGCGTTCACGTAGGCCCTCTGAATAAGGCTCAAGGCGCAGCAGCCCCGGTGGATTCTGGAACATCGGCTGCGGGTTTGGCTCGGCAAAGCCTTCGCCTTTGAGCACCTCGAGCAGCGCGGTGGTGTGACGACGCGCCATATCAAACTCAGTTTCGCCGTCTGAAGGCTGATAACCGAAATATCGCCAGCCATCGATAACCTGCTCAGGTGAACCACGGCTCAGACCAAGCTGCAAACGCCCACCCGAAATCAGGTCTGCCACGCTAGCATCTTCAGCCATATACAGCGGATTTTCGTAGCGCATATCAATAACGCCGGTACCAATCTCGATGCGACGGGTTTTGGCACCCACCGCTGAAAGCAGCGGGAAAGGCGAGCTAAGCTGACGAGCAAAATGGTGAACGCGGAAATAGGCGCCGTCGGCCCCCAACTCTTCAGCGGCAACGGCCAGGTCTATCGATTGAAGCAGAGCATCGGCGGCAGAGCGCGTTCCAGACTGTGGAGAAGGCGTCCAGTGGCCAAACGACAGAAAACCAATCTTTTTCATAACGCATTTGTCCTTGTATACGGAAACTGCGGTGCAGAGTAATTTCTAGATTGTTTCCATCATAGTACACTCGCCCGTGCGGCACAGTGGCAGGACATGGCATGATTATTGAGTTTTTTTGATGTAATAGTTCCAATATCTTGAACGATAGAAACAAAAAGAGCGCACATGGCGCTCTTTGACAAGACTTCGAAAGTCAGGCTTTGCAACCCAACTCCGCTTCAGCGATTTAGCAACTCACGTTCAATGCGCTCACGCGTCGCGACCGCCTGATGTGGCATCTTTTCAGGGTAGCCGAACAGAGAAGTACAGATAATTGACTCACCGCCGACCTTAAATTTACGGTTAGCGAAGTCCATCTGGCGCAGGCTTTCGAACAGTGCGTCAAAATTCACTTCACCCTCTCCGATGCCCACGTGTTGGTGTACAACGGCATCTACACCCGGTGGATTGACGATATAGCGACAGTGTTTGGTGTGGTTCATGGTATCGGCAATCAGCACGTGTGACAGGTCGCTCCCCGCGTAGTCCAGCATGCTCGCTACATCGCCCTTACCTTTGTCATAGAAGAAGGTATGCGGGACGCTGTAAAGATATTTAACGTTGTCGCTACGCAGTGATTTCACCAGGTCAGCCGTTTCGTTGTTTTCTTCACAGAAGTCCCACGGGTGCGACTGGATCTCTAAACGAATGCCTTCGCGCTCAATGATGGGCAGCAGTTCTTCCATAGACTGATACCAGCGTTCTTCACAGATCTCAGGCTGATTCGGGTCACCCGACAACTCGGTGTTGATCACCTCCACGCCCATGTCGACGGCGATCTCAATCATTCTCTTAAAGTTACGTACCGCCGCAATACGGCGATCGTTATCCGGACCAGACCAGCGATAAACCACAATAAATGACGAAATTTCAACACCATATTGTTTTAGCGCACGCTTGTATTCATTCATCACATCCAAGCCCGCTTTCGGATGCTTATAAAATGGGTTAATGCGCGGATGGGGTGATTGTTCGATATATTTATAGCCCCACTCCGACACCTGCCTCACCATATCGGTGATGCTTCTATCCCTGATAACGTCGACATCAAAAGCAATTTTCATATCCGGCTCCGCACTAGTTGTAGGGTAACGCTTAATCAGTCATGCAATAGCGTGATTAATATTCACGCGCCTTATCAATGTTCTCACGCAGCATCTGCGCCACCTTATCAACTGACTCTTTTTCAGAAACCATTGCGCCACCGACGCGCCACCAGCTGAAATACTTGTGGATCATGGTTTTAGGCAAGACTTTAATGTCGATAAGTGTCGATACTTTCTGACATTTTGCATCAGCCAACGCCTCGTGCAGCTCCTCGATCGTGGTTACGGAATAGGTTTTACAGCCGTAACCCTCGGCGATTTTGGCGAAGTTTACCGGCACGAAACCACCGTCTAGCTTCGAGGTTGAGTCTGCCCTGAAACGGAATTCGGTGTTAAAACTGTCCATACCGTGTTCCATTTGCAGGTTGTTGATACAGCCATTCGTCATGTTGTCGAGCAGGACGACGTTAATTTTTTGATGTTCCTGAATCGATGTCACCAGCTCAGAGTGCAGCATCATGAAAGAACCGTCACCGACCAGCGCATAGACTTCGCGCTCAGGTTCGGCCATTTTCACGCCAAGCGCTGCGTTAACCTCATACCCCATGCAGGAATAACCGTACTCTACGTGATAACCGTTAGTGTCGGTCGTGCGCCAGATACGCTGAAGGTCACCCGGCAGACTCCCGGCGGCCGCAACGATGACGGCGTCTTTATCAAACGAGCTGTTCAAGGTGCCCAATACGCGACTCTGCGTCAGCAGCGAACCGGTCAGTTTTTCGAATTCTGCGTAGACCGCTTTCCTGTCCAGATGATCATTGATTTCAGGAATGAAATCTTCGCCGCTGTAGTCTACCTGGTATACACGTTTCGTTTCTGCGATCAGCTCTTCGCGAACATCGGCAATCTGGTGTCCCCATGCCGCATGGAAATCGCTTCCCAGCAGTCCCTTATCCAGCGCCTGTAGACCCTCACGCGCATCGGCTATCACATGAACGGCATCGAGCTTGAAGGCGTCGAAGCGGTTGACGTTGATATTGAGGAAAGAAACATCGGGATTCTGAAATATCCATTTCGATGAGCTGGTGAAATCCGTATAGCGCGTGCCCACGCCAATAATCAGGTCGGCCTCTTTCGCCAGCTGGTTAGCCGCCAATGTCCCTGTTTCACCAATGCCCCCGAGATTGAGCTTATGCTCCGAGGTCAACGTGCCTTTACCCGCCTGAGTTTCTGCAAACGGTATACCGTAACGTTCGGCAAACTGCTGTAGGGCTAATCCAGACTGAGAGTATTTTGCTCCGCCACCGCAGACGATTAACGGTTTACGTTTGCCTTTAATCAGGGCCAACGCATCGGCGAGTGCGCCCACGGTCACCGGCTGGCGGTCAATACGATGTACGCGTTTCTGGAAGAAGTATTCTGGATAATCATAGGCTTCCCCCTGCACGTCCTGCGGCAGTGAAAGCGTTACCGCACCGGTTTCAGCCGGGTCAGTCAGTACGCGCATCGCGCTAATACAGGCGGTCATCAGCTGTTCGGGACGCACAATGCGGTCCCAATACTTGCTGACAGTGCGGAAAGCGTCATTGGTGCTGATGCTCAGATCATAACTTTGTTCAATCTGCTGCAACACCGGGTCAGGCTGGCGAGAGGCAAAAACGTCCCCCGGCAGCAGTAATAAAGGAATGCGGTTGGCGGTGGCCGTTGCAGCCGCAGTCAACATGTTCGCCGCACCAGGTCCAACGGAAGACGTACAGGCATAAATCTGCTGGCGCAGCTTTTGCTTGGCGTAACCGGTTGCCGCATGCGCCATGCCCTGCTCGTTACGCCCTTGATGAACAATCAGTTTTCCGCTGTCTTGTTCCAGCGCTTGCCCAAGCCCCAGCACGTTGCCATGGCCAAAAATAGCAAAAATACCGGTAACAAACTTTATCTCTTCACCGTCTACTTCGACGTATTGCTGATCTAAAAAGCGGACCAGTGCCTGCGCCATGGTTAATCTGATCTTTTTCATCTTCCATTCCTTGCGGTTAACGCTGTTACCGTGGTGATGTTTTCATCAAAAATGATATGAAAAGATTATAAAGATTTTATTGTCTAGTGAAATGAAAAAACCGAACCAATTTTTCATTTTGAGACAATCATCATAAAAATAAAACAAAATAATCGTCATTCGCCTGGAAGGGGAAGTGCGCAGAAGGGTAACTCAAGAAAAGGGTAATATATTAAGTAAATGATTTAATTATGATTAATATTAAAAACAAGAGAAAGAGTATGCGTCACAATTTTAGTTTTAAAATTTCATTTTAAATTTAAATGAAATTTTTGGGATTTTCGAAGAGTCATGATGACCTGAGAACAACCCGTTTACCTTGCCCCGGCCGCGGGGCAAGGTTACCTGTTAACCGTGGGCGATTTGGGTTTTGCTTTTAAAGCCCACCATGAACAGCATGATAGCCCCGACCATCAGCACCATATCGGCCACATTAAACACGCCAGTATGCACAATGCCTGCACTCACGTTCATGAAATCAACGACATAACCGCCATAGACGATTCGATCGAGCAGGTTACTGATCCCTCCCGAGAAGATCATTGTCAGTGAGATCACGGTGATCGCGTCGGCTCGTTTATTCAATAAGGTATAGACCAACAGCGCCAGCAGGAAAGCCCCTAGGCCAATAATCATCAACGCATAGCGCACATTGGCGGGCAAAGTGCCGCCCAACCCCAAAAAGGTGCCCGTATTGTGGGTCAGCAACAGTCGAATACTGCCCCCTAAATACTCACGGACAGACTCCATAGACAGCGTTGCCTTTGCAATTGCTTTAGTGATTTGATCAATGCCAACACACAGGGCGAATACGACGACTATCAGACCGAGCCGTTTAGTGAATTTCATGAAGTTCTTCCAGAACAAGAAAAGGATAGCCCCAGTATAGCCACCCGACGCATCACCTTCCATACCGCAGCACCGCTGGCAATAGGCCGTAACCTTTTACCGAAAAACAACGACACAGGCTGACAAAAACTGAAAAAGGTCCAGCAAGAGTGTGGGGGAGATCAAGAAATTAAATATTTCGAATAAATAATATTTGAAATTTAAATTTCGAATGGTTAAATTGAAATCAACGGTGAGGCCTGCTTCCCCATGAAGGAAAAGGGCCAAGCCGTTTCACGGAGGGCGTGAAGATAAAACCATTCTGTGCGGTGATACGTTCATCGTCTCGGCAGCGGCGGCGCTCACTGCCGATACCGAGATTACACCGAAGAACGTTAACGGCGCAGGGTATGACCCTTTACAACAAGGATGTTGTAAAGGTCCTCATTTTTTCGTCGCTGAACCGGCAATATTACCTGCACCTTTCAACGCGAGAGACATCATCAGGGTTTGTGCCAGACACATCGAGGCTATTTGCGAGCGGAAGCCGTCAACCTGGGCTTCGCGTACAATAAAGCAGACTTCGCTGAAGGCGGTGAGCGGACTGACCAGACTGTCGGTAATCGCTATCTGTTTTGCTCCTTGAGCGGCCCCCATCGAGACTAAATCAACCACTTCCTGCGCGTAAGGCGAATTGCTGATTGAAATCACCACGTCGGTTGGCCGCACCATGTTGAGTTGCTCGTTAAACATTCCGCCCAGACCGTCAATCAAAAATGTACGACGTTCCAGATGGCGGAAAGCATAGGTCAAATAGGCCGCAATGCTGAAGGAACGACGGAAACCGATGACGTAAATGTTCTCGGCTTCATCCAGCAGTTTAACCGCGCGCTCAAGATCTTCGGCCTTAATCTGGCTGCTCAACTGTTGCAACGCCTGTTCATTCACCATGCTAAAAACTTTCAGGATTTCAGCCGGTGTCTCCGGAGCGCCCGCATCTTCACTGGCCGTTTGGCGGGACAGACTCGCACGTTCGGTGTAATTGACCGTGCCTTCCATCAGATGCTGACGGAAAACCTGTTTCATTTCGTTGAAGCCGTCAAAACCGTAGTTATTGGCAAAACGAATCAGCGTGGAAGGCGGTACGTCGGCTTTTTCGGCGATCGATGCGATAGTTTCAAAAGGGATGGTGTTGCCGTTATCCAGAATATAGCGGGCAACCTGTTTCAGCCTTTTGCTCAAAGAGTCGTAGCTTGAGCGAATTTGGTCTTGCAGTTGCGCGAGTTGTGAAGGAGTCGCCATAATTTTTAACTGTACCTTAAGTAAAACTATCGTGGCAGCAAGGGAGTCCCTCTCTGCGCCATACATATAACTTTCATAGGCTTATCTTAGCAAGTCACCCCGCATCAGAGAAATAAGTTTACCCTTTTCATATTGCAACAAATAGGACGTGGATCGGGAAATCGTAAAACAATCCATGTTTTACAATCAGTTGAAATCTTTCCTTTGCCAAATAAAGCCTATTTTAAGGCAGCATGCGCTTCAGCGTATCGTCTTTCATGAAGTAGTGATGGAACAGCGCCGCCAACGCGTGCAGTGCCACCAAATAGTAGCCTATGTTCGCGACCAGCTCGTGGGTGTTTCTTAGCCCTGAGCGCCACTCGGGATGCGCGGGCACCAGCTGCGGAAGCTCCCAACCGAGCAGATAAATACTGCGCCCAGCAAACTGAACGGTGAGAAAACCCAGCGTGGGTAACGCGAGAAACAGCAGGTAAAGCAGCCAGTGCGTTAGCGTGGCCACGTGCGCCTGCCAACGTGGCAGCGGCGGTGTGATAGGCGGCGTACGAAAACGATAGCGCAGCAGGATGCGAATAAACACCAGCACCCACACGCTTAGCCCAAAGTTATAGTGCAACTGACGCACCAGCACGCGATAGTCGTCGGGGAAATAGTCACGGCCCAGCATCGCGCCATAGGCAAGAACGATCATCAGTAACGTCAGCCAGTGCAGCCTGATTTGCAGCAAAGAGTAGCGATTTTTCATCGATTTATTCCCAACGTCCATAGGCATTAAAAAGTACGGCAATATGTTTAAAAATAATAGCGTGAAATTAAGGGGATGCGTGGAAGCGAGGATTAACGCCTTTGTGAAACAAAAAAAACCGGGCACTCAAGGCCCGGTTTCTATCATTCGGTCAAACGTGACGCTATTTCGCGATGGATTATGCTTCGCCGCTTAGTGATTTCTTTTCCAATGCCGCAGCATCGCTGCTGCTTTTCTTCTGCGGGATCAGGCCATCTGCTCGGAACATCGCTTTTATGCCTCGTACCGCCTGACGAATACGGTCTTGATTCTCGATCAACGCAAAGCGGACGTGGGTATCGCCGTAATCGCCGAAACCAATACCTGGCGAAACACAGACTTTAGCGTCGGCCAGCAGCCGTTTCGCAAACTCCAACGAACCAAGATGCGCGTAGGCTGGCGGGATTTTTGCCCAAACATACATCGATGCCTTAGGGTTTTCCACCATCCAGCCCGCCTCGTGCAGGCCACGCACCAGCACATTACGACGTTGACGATACTGTTCGGCGATATCTTTAACGCACTGCTGGTCCCCTTCGAGGGCCGCGATGGCCGCAACCTGCAGCGGGGTAAAGGTGCCGTAGTCGTGATAACTCTTGATGCGCGCCAGTGCATTCACCAGCTCTTCGTTACCGACCATGAAACCAATACGCCAGCCGGCCATGTTGTAGCTTTTTGACAGGGTAAAGAATTCGACCGCGATGTCTTTCGCGCCCGGCACCTGCATAATTGACAGTGCTTTCCAGCCGTCATAGACGATGTCAGCATACGCCAGGTCATGAATAACCATCACGTTGTACTGCTTGGCCAGCGCGACCACCCGTTCGAAGAAGTCCAGCTCCACGCACTGTGCCGTAGGGTTCGAAGGGAAGCCCAAAATCATCATTTTGGGACGGGGAATGCTCTCTTTTATCGCACGTTCAAGCTCGCCGAAGAAGTCAACGCCTTCGACCAGCGGCACGGAACGCACCTGCGCTCCGGCGATCACTGCGCCATAAATATGAATAGGATAACTAGGGTTCGGCACCAGCACCGTGTCGCCGTGGTCAAGAGTCGCCAGCATCAGGTGAGCCAGACCCTCTTTCGACCCAATGGTGACAATAGCTTCGCTTTCAGGGTCAATCTCAACCTGATAACGATCGGCATACCAGCGAGAAATAGCGCGACGAAGACGCGGAATACCGCGAGAGGTCGAATAGCCGTGGGTGTCTTCGCGCTGTGCGACGGTCACCAGTTTCTCGACAATGTGCGGCGGCGTAGGGCCATCAGGATTACCCATACTGAAATCGATAATATCTTCGCCGCGACGTCGCGCAGCCATTTTCAATTCAGCGGTAATGTTGAAAACATAAGGAGGAAGACGATCAATACGTGTGAAACGACGCTTTGGACTGGAGTCAGTCATGATTACCTCGAGTAACGTTAGCGCCCGGACCATCCGAGCGACGCTGTTCTGCTGCCTTGGCCCTAAGGGGGCGGCCGCAGAACGAGGAATCAACATATCGCAGTGTTTTAAAACTGTCGATAGATTAAACAAATATTTTTTCCAGCGCCTTACTGCGGCCTGCGATCGTTTTTGAGCAGCCCCAACAGCCAGTCATTATGCCACTCGCCGTGCAGACGATAACTTTCACGCAAGGTGCCTTCGAGGGCGAATCCGCAGCTTTCCAGCAGGCGTCGCGAAGCGATATTTCCTTCCAGAACGTTGGCCTGCAGCCGGTGAAAACCGCACTCATCGAAGGCGTAGTTCAGCACTTCGCGCAGCGACTCCTTGCCGTAGCCTTTGCCCTGCGCGTCTGGCAACAGCATAAAACCCACCTCCGCCTGCTGATAAGGCCGCCAGTCCGGGAAAAACCCTGTCAGGCCAACCGCCCTGCCGGTTTCACGTTCGCGGATCACCAGACACAGCCAGAAATCGGAATATTTATCCCATTTGCCCACCCGCTGTTCGAAACGGTGGCGGATTTGCGCGGTTGTTTCAATATCGCCGATGTATTTCATCACGCTCGGACTCTGATTGAGTTTCAGAAACAACGACCAGTCTTCAAACGCGATGGGTCTCATGGTCAGCCGCGGTGTAGTCAGCAAAATCATGCCTTTTCTCCCTGTGAATTACCTTGAACGGTTATCCGCAACACTTTCTCAAGTACGCCATAAAATCGCCATTCTAGAAAGAGACTGGCGCTTATTTTTGATAAACGACGCTCCGTATAGCGGGCGGTAGCACATTTCCCTATAATCAGCAGAATCCTACTGAGCGCGATGCCAAGGCATCCCACCGAGAGTCTGCTGTGCATAACGTTTTTGATATGACGCTGGCGGTGTTTGACCGCGCGGCGTTGATGCTGATCTGCCTGTTTTTCTTGACCCGCTCCCGCCAGTTTCGCCGGCTGCTGCAAAAAGACAGCGATGCGCATACCCCCCTCGAACTGGCCGCCGTTACTGCCATTTTTTCGCTGTTCGCCATCTTTGGCACGCTGTCGGGAATTAACGTCGAAGGCTCGCTGATTAACGTTCGCACCATTGCTATCGTCTCAGGCGGGATCCTCTTTGGCCCCTGGGTGGGCATCATTACCGGACTTATCTCGGGCACCCACCGTTTTCTGATAGATATTCATGGCGTTACCTCCATCCCCTGCCTGATAACCAGTATTATCGCCGGATTTCTCTCGGGCTATATCAATCTGCGGGTCAAAAAGCAGCACCACTGGAAAATGGGCATTGCCGCCGGCATGCTGTGTGAATCGTTGACCATGGTATTGATTTTGCTGATGTCACGCCCTTTCTCGCTCGGGCTGGATATCGTGATGATTATTTCTGCGCCGCTGATCCTCGGGGCTATTTCCATCGGCCCCATTGTGCTGCTGGTGCAGAGCGTGGCCGACGAAAAAGAGGCGATTGCCGCCCGACAGGCGAGGCTGGCGCTGGATATCGCCAACAAAACGCTGCCCTATTTCCGCAATATTAACGCCGAATCGATGGCGACTGTCTGCAATATCATTCGTGAAGACATTAATGCCGACGCCGTGGCAATTACCGACACCAAGAACATTCTCGCCTACGTGGGCACCGGTGCAGATCAATACAATATTGGCCATGAGATCATTAGCGAAAATACCAAAGAAGCGATCAGCAGCGGGCGGATCACTATCAAGAATAACGATGAAATGGACAGAACGCCGCAGATCCACTCACAAATGATCATTCCGCTGTGGGAAAAAGGCGTCATAACCGGCTCGCTTAAGATCTACTACTGCCACGCACACCGCATCACCTATTCGTTGAAGGTCATGGCGGTCGGTCTGTCGCAGATTATCTCCACGCAGATGGAAGTATCGCGCGCCGAACAACTGCGTGAAATGGCCAACAAAGCCGAGATGCGCGCCCTGCAAAGCAAGATAAACCCCCATTTCCTGTTTAACGCACTGAACGCGATTTCGTCGTCGATTCGCATCAATCCGGACACCTCGCGACAGCTGATCATTAATCTGTCGCGCTACCTGCGCTACAATCTCGAATTAAACGACGAGCTTATTGATTTGCGAAAAGAGCTGCATCAGGTGCAGGACTATATCGCGATCGAAAAGGCGCGATTTGGCAGCAAACTGACGGTAATTTACGACATTGACGACGATATCTCGGTGTCTATACCTAGCCTGCTTATTCAGCCGCTGGTAGAAAACGCCATCGTCCACGGCATTCAGCCTTGCAGCGGGAAAGGCGTGGTAGTGATTGCCGTTAAGCGCCTCGGTAGCAAAATTAAAGTGTCGGTTAAAGACACCGGGCAAGGCATTTTGCAGTCGGTAATTGACCGAGTGGCGAATAACGAGATGCCGGGGAATAAAATCGGTCTGCTCAACGTTCATCACCGCGTCAGTCTGCTTTACGGGCAAGGCCTGCAGATCCGTCGCCTCGAACCGGGGACGGAAATCTCATTTTTCATACACCAGGATGATAAACGCCCGTGAAAGCTATCATTGTCGAGGATGAATTCCTGGCTCAGGAAGAGCTCAGCTATCTGATAAAGACCCACAGCGGCATTGAGATCGTCGACAAGTTCGACGACGGGTTGGAAGTGCTGAAATATCTTCAGAATCATCAGGTTGATGCCATTTTTCTGGATATCAATATTCCTTCACTCGACGGCGTGCTACTGGCGCAGAACATCAGCAAGTTCGCGCACAAGCCGTACATTATCTTCATCACCGCTTATAAAGAACATGCCGCCGAAGCCTTTGAAATTGAAGCCTTTGACTACATACTCAAGCCCTATCATGAGTCGCGCATCGTCACCATGCTGCAAAAGCTCGAGACCCATTTCAAGCGCGACAGGCAGGCCGATACGCCTGCCGCTACTGGCAGCAACCGCGTCAGCCACAGCATTAATCTTATCAAAGACGAGCGGATTATCGTGACCGATATCAACGATATCTATTACGCGGCCGCGCAGGAAAAAGTGACCCAGGTGTACACCCGGCGAGAAGAATTCACCATGCCGATGAATATTTCGGAGCTGTGCAATCGCCTGCCGGCTGAGCATTTCTTCCGCTGCCATCGCTCTTACTGCGTGAATTTGTCGAAAATCCGCGAAATTGTGCCCTGGTTCAACAACACCTACATTCTGCGCCTGAGCGACCTCGACTTTGAGGTGCCGGTCAGCCGCAGCAGGGTTAAGGCCTTCCGCCAGCTCATGGGCCTATAAACAATTTCGCCTCCGCGGCCAGAGGGCTGAGGAGGCGAAATTGGAATCGGCTGGCGATTGCGGTCTTAGGCGACGAGCGTAATACCCATCGACTGGCGCAGGTAAGCCCCTGAACCCAACAGGCCAGGCTGATCGTGAGTAATCAGATATACTGGAATATCAACCAGATAGTCTTTAAAACGCCCTTTATCTTCGAAGGCGGCGCGGAAGCCGGAAGCCTTGAAGAACTCCAGGAAACGAGGCACGATGCCGCCCGCGATATAAACCCCACCGAAAGTGCCCATGGTCAGCGCCAGATTGCCCCCGAAGCGGCCCATAATGACGCAGAACAGTGACAGTGCGCGACGGCAGTCAAGGTTGTCTTCCAGCGCCAGCTTGGTAACGTCTTTTGGCGCGTAGTCTTCTGGCTCGCGGTTGTCAGACTTGACGATAGCGCGGTACAGATTGACCAGACCTGGACCCGAAAGAATACGCTCGGCAGAAACGTGGCCCATCTCGGTGCGTAGCTGCTCCAGAATGATATCTTCTTCTTCGCTGTTTGGTGCGAAATCGACGTGTCCGCCCTCACCCGGCAGGCTTAACCAGCGATTGTCGACGTGAATAATGTGCGCCACGCCCAGACCGGTCCCCGCACCGTAGATAACAGCCGGTTTACCGTCCTGCGGTTTTTTACCGCCAAACTGCAACAGGTCCACTTCTTTCAGCATTGGGATAGCCATGGAAACAGCGGTGAAATCATTAATGACTTCAAGATGGTCCAGCCCCAGGTTTGCCTTCATCTCGGCAATCGAGAATTTCCAGGTGTGGTTGGTCATCGCAACCCAATCACCCACGATAGGACAGGCGATGGCAATACACGCATCTTTCACTTCCTGATGCTGCTGCAGCTCCAGATAATGACGAACTGCCGCTTCGAGACTGTCGTAATCCAGGCCGGAAAAAGTCTGGGCCTGAGAGATCTCACCGCTGTCCAGAGCGCAAAGCGCCAGACGGCAGTTAGTGCCTCCAACATCGCCCACCAGGGAGTACTTGGTCATTTTTATCTCCGCAAAAATTAAATTGCTTGCCCTGCTTCAGCTCGCATTCAGTGATGATACTCGGCCTTTTCAGACATGCCCGATTGTGGGCTGGAAAATCTAGGTCAGCAGGACTATAAGTGCTAAGTGCTTACATATTCGTGAGGGCAAAATAGCGGTAATTGCCCTATGCTGCAACGCCGATTTAACCTATTGATGATATAAGCAGCGGCATACCGCAAAATAAAGCGGTAAAAAACAAAAATTCGACGATCCTCTATACATTGGACAGAGCAGAATAATAAGGGAATTCTTGCATGTTGCATCCTCGTGCCAAGACCATGTTGACCTTCGGCGTTCCGGCCCTGCTGATTGGCGCTGCTTCCGGTATTATTCTGGTCGCCGTCATGCGTTTTGCCAATGCGCTGCAAAGCCTGTTTTGGCTGCATATTCCCGACGCGCTAAAGATTAACACGCTATCCGCAGGATGGGTGTTGTTTATACTCACATTAACCGGTATAGCCGTCGGCGCGCTGATTCGTTCGATGCCGGGCCATGCCGGGCCTGACCCCGCCACCGAGTCGCTGATTGGCATGCCGGTGCCGCTGGTCGCCATACCGGGCCTGCTGCTGGCATTGGTCATCGGCCTTGCGGGCGGCGTCAGCCTTGGGCCAGAAAACCCTATCATCGCAATAAACATAGCCGTCGCCGTGACCGTGGGCACGCACCTTTTCCCTCGCGTGCCGACTACAGACTGGATAATTCTCGCCGCCGCAGGCACGCTCGGTGCTTTGTTTGGTACCCCGATTGCCGCCGCGCTAATCTTCTCTCAGACCCTCAACGGCGGAAAAGACGTCTCGCTGTGGGACAGACTGTTCGCCCCCTTGCTCGCCGCCGGTGCCGGTGCGCTAACCAGCAATCTGTTTTATGAACCCGACTTTGCACTCAACCTGGCACCCTATGCCGAGACGCATTTCATCGACATTATCAGCGGTTCGGTAGTGGTGATGATAGCCATCGCACTGGGCATGTTGGCGGTATGGTGTTTCCCACACGTGCACCGCGCGTTCCATGCAATCCCTAATCCTGTTGTTATGCTCGGTATTGGCGGATTCGCGCTCGGCCTGCTGGCGCTGATTGGCGGGCAGATTACGCTGTTTCGCGGTTACGATGAGATGAAACTGCTGGCGATAAGCAGTGCCAGCCTGTCGCTGGGCCAACTGCTTGCTATCACGCTGAGCAAGCTGGCGGCGCTGGTCGTGGCGGCGGCCTGTGGATTCAGAGGAGGGAGGATTTTCCCGGCGGTGTTTATCGGCGTTTCATTGGGTGTTTTGCTGCATAATCACGTGGATTCGGTGCCGGCGGCGGTGACCGTGTCCTGTGCGGTAATGGGAATGGTGCTGGTGGTCACGCGCGACGGTTGGCTGAGCCTGTTTCTGGCGATTGCCGTGGTGCCGGACCTCAAGCTGCTGCCGGTGCTGTGCATCGTCATGCTGCCCGCGTGGCTAGTGCTGGCCGGAAAACCTTTGATGCTGGTTATCCGGCACGACAGAAGCTCAGAAACCGACCGCGAATAAGCTCGGGCGCTAGCTCAATGAGAACGCGACGGCGGCCTGCGCATGAATCGCGGTTGTATCAAAGACCGGCACGCGGGCGTCGTCGGCACCGACCAGAAGCGTAATCTCGGTACAACCGAGAATAATGCCCTCTGCGCCCCGCAGCTCCAGCGAACGAATAATGCGCCGGTATTCCTCACGCGAGGCCTCAAGAACCTTACCGAGGCACAGTTCTTCATAAATAATACGATGCACGACGGCGCGGTCGGCCTCATCAGGCGTGATAACCTCGATGCCCAGCGCCTCAAGCCGCCCGCGATAAAACGCCTGCTCCATAGTGAAACGGGTACCCAGCAGGCCAATGCGGCGCAGCTTTTGCGCCAGAATCGGCCGCGCGGTGGCATCGGCGATGTGCAGCAGCGGCAGTCCGCCGATATTCTCTATCGCCTCGGCAACCTTGTGCATGGTGTTGGTACAGAGCACAATCACCTCGGCACCGGCATTATTGAGCGCCAGCGCCGCTGCACCGAGCACTTCCCCGGCTTTCTCCCAGTTGCCCTGCGCCTGCAGTTGTTCAATTTCATAGAAATCAACGCTATATAGCACCAGCCTGGCGGAATGAAGGCCGCCCAACTGCTGCTTGATTTGCTCATTGATTGCTTTGTAATAAGGAACCGTCGATTCCCAACTCATGCCGCCAATCAGGCCCAGAGTTTTCATTTGGATCTCCTCGCATCCTTGTTGTTCATCGAAAATAGAGGAACACCAGGGCGATAACAAGACTCGGGCGTGCTGAAATTAACGTCTTAGCGGCTCTCTCGCCTGATTTCTCTTACGCGACATCACGCGCTGACGCAGCGTATCGTACAGCCAGTTATAGCCGATGGTATAAGGCAAGAAAAACAGGAAGAAACCCAGTTCCAGAACGAAGGCGTCTATCAGGCTGATTTGCAGCCACCAGGCCGCGATCGGCAGGCCTATAAGAATAAAGCCCCCCTCAAAACCCAGCGCGTGCCCTACGCGGAGCGGAAAAGTACGCTTCACGCTGCCCATAGGCCAGAAATAGTCGAAAACGCTGTTATACACCACGTTCCAGACCATCGCGGTGGTAGAGAGTAAAATCGACAATACGCCCATCTCGAGGACAGGTTTATTCATTATCCATGCCGCGACAGGGGCGCAGATAAGCAGCGCCATCACCTCGAAGCCGACGGCGTGAATGAGCCGCTCAGTGAGACTTTTTTGCGCCTTCATTGATGCGTTTAACGATGACATAGTGTTTACCTTTAATAATCCTGATGGTGTCCGTGACCCTTCCTTGTCCTAAGGAGCAGGATTATCATCGCTAATAAAGATAGAATAAAGTTAGCTAGTATCGATAAAACCGATACATCACCGTTACCTCAGATTGGGAATGCATCAATGCGCTATTCACCCGAAGCGTTACTGGCTTTTGTCGAGACCGCCGCCAGCGGATCCTTTTCTGCCGCCGCGCGTAAACTGCATAAAAGTCAGTCAACGGTCAGCACCGCCGTGGCAAATCTTGAGGTTGATTTGGGCATTACGCTATTCAACCGCGAGGGCCGTCAACCGCAGCTGACGCCACAGGGTCAGAAGGTGCTGGCCCACGTACATGCCATTTTGTCGGCCAGCGAAAAACTCGATGAACTGGCGGTGCGGTTGTCGGCGCAAATCGAGCCGCGCCTGACCTTTGTGCTTTCGGATACCTATCAACCGACCCATTACGAGACGCTGCTGAGCCACTTCGAACAGCGCTATCCCGACATCGAGTTTGAATGCCTGATTGCCGAAGACCGCGACGTGATTGACCTGTTGCAGCTCGGGCGCGCGCATATCGGCATGCTTGAAGTACAGGAGAGTTATCCGCCGGATATTGGCTATGCGCGTCTGCCCGACCAGACCGAGATGGCGCTGTTTGTCGCCAAAAAACACCCGCTGGCCTCAATTGATGCGCTGCGCCATGAAGATTTGCCCGCCTATCGGCAGCTTTGCCTGCAAACCTACGGCAGGCAGACGCAGCAGAAAGCCCTTGGACAGACCTGGTCTGCGCCGAGCTATCTGATGCTGCTGGAGATGGCGGAACAGGGATTTGGCTGGTCGATACTGCCACGCTGGCTGGTGGCGCAGTTCGGCCACAACAAACTGGTAGAGCTCAGTCTCTCGGGATGGCCAAAGATGATTTCTATCGATGCGGTCTGGTCGCGCAACAATCAGCCGGGACCGGCAGGCCGCTGGTTTATCGACAGCCTGCTCGACCCGTTGCGTATCGAGGGGCAGTAACCGCCCCTCATGAGCGATGGGCGACGGCTATTCGCGTGAAGAATTATGCGCTTCGAGCGCACGGGTAACGGCGCTCAGTAGCGGCGGAACGTCCATTTTCGGCAGCACTACCTCAACCCAACACAGCTGAGGGCGGGCGTCTATCTTCGCCATCACCTGTCGCAGTTCACTCACGTCGGTTACACGTTCCACCAGCGTCGGTTCTGTCGCGCCAAACGCCTGCGGCAGTAAAGTCCACTGCCATTGGGCAATATCGTTGTAGCGTTGTTCAGCGCCATGAATTGCCCGCTCAACCGTGTAGCCATCGTTGTTAATAATGAAGATGACGGAATTGAGCCGATAACGGATAGCCGCACCTAGCGCCTGCACGGTAAGTTGCGCTGAGCCATCACCGATTATCAATACGACGCGCCTGTCGGGATTGGCTATCTGCGCGCCCAACGCCGCAGGCAGCGTAAAGCCTATCGAGCCCCACAGCGGCTGGGCAATAAAGTCACAGCCTTCAGGCAAGTTCAGCTGCGCCGCACCGAAACAGGCGGTTCCCTGCTCGACCACCAGAATATCACCGGGTTGCAGGAAGGTCTGAATCTCTTGCCAGAAGGCCTGCTGACACAAGCCCGTTTCGGTTGGCGCAGGCAGGGTTTTGTCAGGAATAGCCGCGGGCTTCCAGAATCCGGCCAGTTCGGCGGTCAGGCGATGCAGAATATCGACGCTTACCGACAGCGGGACGTGGCTAAATACCTGCTCCCCTACCTGGGCGCTGAACGGCTGGAGATCGATACGTTTATGCTGCGCAATATTTTGCGTAAAGCCGCTGGTCACCGTGTCAGAGAAGCACACGCCGAGAGTAATGACGGCATCGGCATCCTCAATGACGCTGCGCAGCGGCTCGCCGCTGGCCTTCCCTGCGTAGGTGCCACAAAAGGTCGCACGGCGCTCGTTCAATAATCCTTTCCCGAGCAGCAGCGTGGCGTGCGGCAGCGGAACGTCGTCCACCCATTGCTGTACCGCGTCACGCACCTCAAAACGATCGGCCAGAAAGTCGGCTAACAGACTCACGCTGTCGGCCGAGCGCAACAACGCAGTCGCCGCGCGGGTGAAAGCCTCGACAGAATTTTTGTCCACGGCAGGCAGGCGAGATTCAAGAGGCCGAGTGGGGGCGGAAACCTGATGAGAAGCTACGTCGGTTGGCAGTTGAATGTACACCGGACGCCGCGCATACAGCGCCTCGCCTAACACTCTGTCTATCTCCCGCGTGGCATTTTCGGGGGTAAGCAGTGCCTGCGCCACGGTTATCTGGGCGGACATACGGGGAAAATGGCTGAAATCGCCGTCGCCGAGCGAGTGGTGCAGCAGTTCATGGCGCTTCTGCGCGTTGAGGGCGGGTGCACCCACAATATGAATAACGGGAACATATTCCGCATAGCTGCCGGCAATACCATTCAACGCGCTGAGTTCGCCGACGCCAAAGGTGGTGAGCAGTGCGGCGGCAGGTTTGCTGCGCCCGTAACCGTCGGCCCCGTAGGCGGCATTAAGCTCGTTGGAGCAGCCGACCCATTTCAGCCTGGGATGAGCGATAACGCTGTCAAGGAACTGCAAATTATAGTCACCCGGCACACCAAATAATTCATCAATGCCCAACTCAGAAAGTCGCTCAACGAGATAGTCACCTACGCTGAAAATATGACTCATGATGATCTCCTTTTAAATATTGAACTGCTAGTTAATAGTTCTAGCACAGTGTCCCCGAGTACAAATGAGTCAAAGAATTATTATTCAAATGGTGAATGGAAAGCGGCAAAGACAGTCGGCGTAAAAATGCCGTTTTTTAGTGCAATGCCTTCAATCTCCTAAGAGTTTTCCTTTGTTCTAAAAAAAGAGTAGCCGATGTGATCGCGACATCTGAATATAGAAGTGAAAACGCATACACTAAAACGCTATTTTACTAACGGTAACTTTTAAACAAGGATCCCTATGCCTTATCAAGCCAACCCCGCCCGATATGAAACGATGCTTTATCGTCGCTGTGGTCACAGCGGCCTAAAACTTCCCGCTGTCTCGCTAGGCCTGTGGCACAACTTTGGTGATACATCGCGCTTCGAAACTGGCCGCGAACTGGTTCGTCACGCCTTTGACCAAGGGATAACGCATTTCGATTTAGCAAATAACTATGGGCCTCCGCCGGGATCGGCCGAAGAGAATTTCGGGCGTATTCTGCGTGAAGATTTATTGCCATGGCGCGATGAGCTGATCATCTCCTCCAAGGCAGGCTACACCATGTGGGACGGCCCTTACGGCGACTGGGGGTCGAAAAAATATCTGGTTGCCAGCCTCAATCAGAGCCTTAAACGCCTGGGCGTCGAGTACGTTGACATTTTTTATCATCACCGTCCCGATCCGCATACGCCGCTGGAAGAGACGATGTCCGCGCTGGATTTGATCGTGCGTCAGGGCAAGGCGTTGTACGTTGGGCTGTCGAACTACCCGGCGGATCTGGCGCAAAAGGCTTTTGATATTCTTAATAAACTGGGCACCCCCTGCCTCATTCATCAGCCAAAATATTCCATGTTTGAGCGCTGGGTAGAAGGCGGACTGCTGGATACCCTGCAACAAAACGGCGTAGGCTCGATTGCCTTCTCACCGCTGGCGGGCGGCGTGCTGACTGACCGTTATCTGGCGGGAATTCCCGAAGATTCGCGCGCCGCCAGCGGCAGCAAATTCTTGAATCCGGAGCAGATAACGCCTGAAAAACTGGAAAAGGTGCGCAAGCTGAATGAGATAGCTCAGGCTCGCGGACAGAAGCTTTCGCAGATGGCGCTCGCCTGGGTGCTGCGCGGCGACAGGGTGACCTCAGTGTTGATCGGGGCCAGTAAAACCAGCCAGATTGATGACGCAGTGAACAGTTTGAGCAATCTTGAATTGAGCGTACAGGAAATAGCGGCGATTGAAGACATCCTAGTGTAACCGCTTACCTCAAACGGGAAAACTTTGTTAACAATGCTCTCAGGGACTTACTGTAAGTATATCGTTAAACTGGGTAAAAGAATCAAAACAGGATTGCAGACAATAGAAAGCCTGCCGTCCAGGCCTTATAACTGTCATTATTGAAAACGTTATCTAACGAATTAATGCAAACCCAATTATTTTATGTCGCGGCTTTATCGTTACAGCATGAAACAAGTGGGAATAAGGTTGAATGGAGAAACATGATGAAAAAATTACCCGTTGTAAAGATTGCTCTGGGTGCCCTGCTGTTCGGCCTGTTGCCAGCCACTATGCCTGCACACGCTGACGGTATCAGCATCAATGTTCCTGGCTTGTCTATCAGCATCGGCCAGCGTGATAACCGCGGTTATTACTGGGACGGTTATGATTGGCGTTCTCCGTACTGGTGGCAACACCGTAACGAATACTATGGTCACCGCAACGATCGCGGTTACTACTGGGACGGCGCTCGCTGGCGTGATGGCGGCTGGTGGAACCAGCACGGTCGCGGCCACGGCGGCCCGGGCCCTCGTCCTGAATTCCACGGCGGTCCTGACCACGGTCGCGGCGGTCCCGATCACGGCCATGACGGCGGCGGTCGCGGCGACCACGGTGGTGGCGATCACGGCCATGGTGGTGATCACGGCGGCGGCCAGCCTCGTCCTCCTATGGGCGGTCCAGGCGGCGACCACCATTAATCTCCCTGAACAAGGGGCACTGAAAAGTGCCCCTTTTTTTATCCGATCATTTTGGCTAAAAATGCTACTTTTTACCCAAAGGTTAAACCTTATTAATGCTTTAATAATTTTGTAAAAAATCAGAATTAGAGTCCCTCACTTTTATAAGCCCATAAAAATGAGGTAGAACATGAAGTTAAAGCTTGCCGTCGCTATTTCCCTACTCTGCACACCTGCCCTGAACGCCTATGCTTCCGATGTCACCATTACGACGCCGATACTCAGCTCGATGGATAACTTTCGTGATATTGCGGGCACCACCACGGCCTACAGCACCACTTACGGCGGCACCATGCGCAGCGGCGTCTTTTATCGTTCGAACGTCTTCACGCCGTCGGCTGCCGATCTGGCTACTCTCGAAACGCTGGGCATCACCCATATTTACGACCTGCGCACCAGCAGCGAAATCGCCGCCACGCCGGATACTGTTCCGTCCAATATAACCTACACCAACATCAATATCCTTGGCGATAGCAGCTCGGCCGCGACGGCAAGCTCTTCCTCGACCTCTGCCGCCAGCCTGTTGACTAGCCTCGGCTCGGCCAGCGGAGCCGAACAATATATGGATGAAACTTATAAAGAGTTTGTGGATGACAAAAACGTCAGCAGCGAGTTTGGCGTGCTGCTCAATGACCTCGCCAGCACCAAAGGCGCGGCGCTGTTCCACTGCACGGCAGGCAAAGACCGCACCGGCTGGGCGACTGCCATATTGCAAAGCATTGCCGGCGTAAGCACCCGCGACATTTATCAAGATTATCTGGCAACCAACACCTATACCGCCGCCCGTATCAATGCGGAACTGGCCGCGATGCCCGCCGCCGAAGCCGCCATCTACGCGCCGCTTCTCACCGTAGAAGCCAGCTATCTCACCACGGCATTTGATGAAGTGATTGCAGAATACGGCTCAATGCAAAACTATTTGACCGAGGGCCTGGGTCTTTCGCAGGCCACGATTTATGTGCTGCGCGCCAAGATGGTGCTCTACTCAACGCTGCCGGGACAGGCGGGAATGCGTGGCAACGACGCCGAAGGTGCGGAGCTGCTTAACGAACTGCAAAACAGCAGTCTTTCTGGTGCTTACACTAACTATAACTACTATTTGCAGTCGGCAATCGATGCCGGAACGCTGGGCGGCGTGCAGTCGACCGTCGGCGGTCAGGTCTATGCCGATACTTCAAGCTACCTTCTTCGTCAAAACTCGCTGCTCGACGATGCGCTTGCACCTTATACCGACAGTTCGCGCATGAAAGACGGCGAAAGCAACCTGTGGGCAACCGCGCTTTCCGGCTATCTCGGCACAGGAGGATCCGCACAGGCCTCCAGCAGCAACGAACACAGTACAGGCGTGATGATGGGGCTGGGTCAGCGCTTCAACAGTCGCGTCAGCGGCTACGGTACCTTTGGCTATGACCGGGGGTCGGTCGGCGCGGCGGGCGGTGAGGTGAAAACCAATCTAACCTTTGTGGGCGCGGGCGGACGACTGGCGTTCAACAACCTTGATGCCGGAGCCTTCTTAGCCGCGGACGTCAACGCCGGATGGGTAAATGACAACGGTAAACGCCAGCTGGGCGGCGGTCTGGGCACCGCATGGGGCGACACCGAAGGTCAGTTGGTCGGCGGCACGCTGCGTCTGGGCTATGCTAGTGACCTTGGGTGGGTCCGCGTGGAACCTTCCGTAGGAGGACGTGTGTCGTATCTCAAACTCGACGCCTTCCAAGAGCGCGGCAGCGAACTTGCGCTGGACATGAACCGCACAAGCGAAACCAGCACCCGCGGCGTCGCTAACCTCAAGTTCGCCTTCCGTCCTTCAGAGGCAGGCAACTGGGCTATCACCCCTGCGGTTAACCTCGGCTATGAGCACGACTTCAGTAATCCGACGGTCAGCAGCAGCGGTGAACTTTACGGCTACAGCGTGACACAGGATTCGTCTTATCACAGCCACAACTTCTACACTGCCGGATTGAACGTTATCGCCAGCCACGGCCCGGTCAGTCTTGGCGCACAGGTTGCCGCGCTGGGATCGGGCGACACCAAAGGGGTCAGCGGCAGTCTGAATCTCAGCTACATATTTTGATTATGGTTAAACAGCATGCCAAAAGGGGCACTTTTCAGTGCCCCTTTTTTAGTGTTTACCTGAATAATCGCCGCGCTACTTCAGCATGCCGATCAGCAAATAGAAGTTCAGACTCACTACCACCAGCACAATCACCCGCCCAGACCACTGCATCAGCCTTGAGTTGGTCATGTCTCCCATCAGCTCGCGATTGCCGGTAAAAGCCAGCAGCGGTAACAGCGCCAGCGCGATACCAAAACTCAGCAATACCTGACTCAAGACCAGAATCCTGGTCGCATCCATGCCAAGCAGAATCACGATAAACGATGGCGCCATGGTGACCGCGCGGCGCACCCACAGCGGAATGTAAAACTTCACGAAGCCCTGCATCACCACCTGCCCTGCCAGCGTACCGACGACAGTGGAGGACAACCCTGCAGCGACCAGACTCAGGCCAAACGTCGTTGCCGCCGCATGACCCAGCAGCGGCGTCAGCGTCAGGTAGGCTTCCTCCAGTTCGCTAATGCCCTTGTGACCACTGAAGTGGAAAGCCGCCGCTGCCGTCGCCATCATCGCCAGATTAACGAAACCGGCAATAGTCATGGCGATCGCCACGTCCAGCTTAGTCGAAGAATAACGCTGCTCTTTCGAGTCTTTGGACGAACGCTGAGTCAGCGATGAGTGCAGATAAATTACGTGCGGCATAATGGTCGCGCCCAGTACCCCGGCAGCGAGGTAAACGGAATTACTGTCCGGCAGGCTCGGTGTCAGCATGCCCTTGCCAAGCGCCAGCATTTTAGGCTGCGAGAAGAACAGCTCGACGATATACGCCAGCGCCACAAACAGCAGCAGGCCGCCAATCACCAGCTCAAGCGGTTTTTGCCCGCGTTTTTGCAGGCCAAGAATAATAAAGGTCGCTATCCCCGTGAGCACCGCCCCTTGCAGCAGGGAGACGCCTAAAAGCAGTTTGAAGCCGATTGCCGCACCGATAAACTCGGCCAAATCGGTAGCCATGGCGATAATTTCAGCCTGGACCCAATAGGCCCAGACCGCAGGACGTGGGAAGCGATCGCGAATGTGTTCTGCCAGGTTTTTACCGGTGGCAATACCCAGTTTGGCGGACATAAGCTGAATGAGCATAGCCATCACGTTTGCCCAGACAACAACCCAAAGCAGCTGGTAGCCGTAGGAGGCACCCGCCTGAATGTTGGTGGCGAAATTACCGGGATCGATGTAGCCAATGGCGGCGATGAAAGCAGGCCCCATTAACGAAAGCTTTATCTTCCTGGAAGAACGGCTGGAGGATTCAGCTCGGCTATTCAACATATCAGTTAACCCTTACAGTTTTTACGCTTTCTAATACTAATATAATAATCAATTGAGAATGATTATCAAGTGCATTTAGAAAGGTGTTGTTTATTGCTCTGACAGGAAGCAAGAAGCGTAAGAACCGGCAGGTTTTATGTGCTAGATGCCAAAAGACTCAATGATGGCTCGCTTTCCGAATACAGAATTTTTAGAATACTCTGGACTCAACCCCACGGAAACGCTGGGTGTAATACTGCCTGTATTAAAGCTAGCACAAAAAATCCAATAATGCGTAGTTTACTTAACATCTTGACTTTTCGTGTTATGTCGCTGGAAATGTTGCTTTTTTTTGGCTTAATTCCTATATTTGCAATACATATCACATTTTTTGTGTACGCGTTACATAAAATGACCGTCGAAATATTGCCTGCCTCAAATTTGGAGCAAACATGTCCCGAATACTGCACTTTGTTTTAGCGTTAGCCGTTGTCGCAGTACTGGCCTTACTGGTGAGCCGTGATCGCAAAAACATTCGTTTTCGCTTCATTGTTCAGCTATTGGTCATTGAAGTCTTATTAGCCTATTTCTTCCTTAATTCAGAAATTGGATTAGGTTTCGTAAAAGGCTTTTCAGACTTGTTTGAAACATTATTAAAATTCGCAGCAGAAGGGACGGGTTTCGTATTTGGAGGCATGAACGAAAAAGGATTGGCGTTCTTCTTCCTCAATGTGCTGTGTCCAATCGTGTTCATTTCGGCGCTGATTGGTATTTTGCAGCACGTGCGTATCCTGCCGGTGTTCATCCGCATCATCGGTACTATTTTGTCTAAAATCAACGGCATGGGAAAACTGGAATCCTTTAACGCCGTCAGCTCGCTTATCCTGGGGCAATCAGAAAACTTTATCGCGTATAAAGATATTCTGGGCAAAATGTCTGAAAAACGCATGTACACCATGGCAGCGACCGCCATGTCGACGGTTTCAATGTCGATCGTTGGCGCTTACATGACCATGCTGGAACCCAAGTACGTTGTTGCCGCGCTGATCCTCAACATGTTCAGCACCTTCATTGTACTGTCGCTGATCAACCCTTATAAGGTGGATGGCGAGGAAGATCTGCAGCTGACCAATACCCACGCAGGGCAGAGCTTTTTTGAAATGCTGGGTGAATACATTCTGGCAGGTTTCAAAGTAGCGATTATCGTTGCGGCGATGCTGATTGGCTTTATCGCGCTGATCTCCTGCCTCAATGCTCTGTTCAGCGCGGTGTTCCACATCAGCTTCCAGGGCGTGTTGGGTTACGTTTTCTATCCATTCGCATGGATTATGGGCGTGCCAAGCAGCGAAGCACTGCAGGTGGGAAGCATCATGGCGACCAAACTGGTTTCTAACGAGTTTGTTGCTATGCTCGATCTGCAGAAAGTCGCACACGACCTGTCGCCACGCGGTGTGGGTATCCTGTCGGTCTTCCTGGTGTCTTTTGCTAACTTCTCGTCAATCGGTATCGTGGCGGGGGCTATCAAAGGCCTGAACGAGCAACAGGGTAACGTGGTTTCACGCTTCGGCCTGAAGCTGCTGTACGGTTCAACGCTGGTGAGCGTACTGTCTGCATCTATCGCGGGTCTGGTACTGGCGTAACGTCGCAACAAAAGCGGTTTAAGAAGGCGCTTCGGCGCCTTTTTTTGTGCCCGTCGTTCAGGCTACAAGGCGGGTTTTCTGGAAACAGAAAGCAAAAAACCCGCCGAAGCGGGTTCTTTTAATTTTGGTGGAGATAAGCGGGATCGAACCGCTGACCTCTTGCATGCCATGCAAGCGCTCTCCCAGCTGAGCTATACCCCCACGGGTGTTCTGATTTACTGTCTTATGCCTACATCTTGGGGAGATGTAAACGACCAACCTGCTCTGAGAAGAAGATTGGTGGAGATAAGCGGGATCGAACCGCTGACCTCTTGCATGCCATGCAAGCGCTCTCCCAGCTGAGCTATACCCCCGTTCCAGACACATTAAATCTTGTGAACGGGGCGCATAATATGAAACCCCGCCAAGGCTGTCAACGGCTAAATGTGATTATGTAATCAAGCGCTGAAAAAGCCGCCAAATACCGGCCACGAAAGCGATTTTTAACCCTGAGCGGACACATTATGTTCGTTTCATGACCTTCTTATCTTCCCGTTGAAAAATAGGAAAAAGGCTGGGCCGCCGAGCGCGCGCGAAAAAATTTCCACAGGATTATTAATGCTTTCATTAACCAACCGTTAACAAGGTTAAAAACGCATCTTGTCCTCGGAGAATTCTCATAATAGACTTCTATTGCATTATCAGGTTTCTCTATCCTTAAGAATTTTTCTCTATAACCATTCTATTCGAGCAAACTCATGTCCTTGTATGCACCAAAAGAAATCGCTTCACTCGCCGTTGCGGCCGGAGTGAGCAAAAGCCGTGCGTCCGTCGCCAATTTATTAATCCTGGGTTTTCTTGCGGGTGCTTTTATTGCTATCGGCTTCCTGCTTGACCTGCATGTAGTAGGGACACTGCCTGCATCCTGGGGTTCTTTTGGCGGTCTGCTCGGCGCAGCGGTATTCCCGGTTGGGCTTATCCTGACCGTGCTGGCCGGCGGTGAACTGCTGACCGGTAATATGATGACCTTGCCAATGGCCTGGTTCGCCCGTCAAATCAGCCTGTTTGCCGTCGTGCGCAACTGGTTCTGGGTCACTATTGCCAACCTCATCGGCAGCATCGCGGTGGCCTACTTCTTTGGTCACGTGCTGGGCATGACGGAAGGCGTATTCCTGGCGAAAACCGTGGCGACTGCCCAGGCGAAGGTTAACGCAGACTTTATGCACTCCTTTATTTCCGGTATCGGCTGTAACTGGCTGGTATGTCTGGCGGTATGGCTGGCATTTGCCAGTAAAGAGATGGGCGGGAAAGTCATCGGAATGTGGTTCCCGGTAATGGCGTTCGTCGCTATCGGCTTCCAGCACGTCGTCGCCAACATGTTTATCATTCCGGCTGCCATCTTTGCGGGTGCGCTGAGCTGGTCGCAGTACTTCCCTAACTTCGTTGCCGTGTTCCTCGGTAACGCGGTCGGTGGCGCTGGCTTCGTAGGCCTGATGTACTATCTGGCGTATCGCCCAACGGCGGCGTCTGCCGAGTCGACCTCACAGTCTCGTTAATCCGTTTTAGCAGGCTATAGATAAAAGAAAGGCCAGTCGGAGCATCCGGCTGGCCTTTTTGTTATTCAACCCTCAGGTCTATTAACGCTTATTGCTGTGCTTCACGCTCGGCGATATAGGCCAGCGCTTGATCGATACGAGACAAAGTGCGGCTTTGACCAATAGCGTGCACGGTCACGTCCATGCCCGGAGACATGCCGGCACCGGTCACGGCAACGCGCAGTGGCATGCCCACTTTACCCATGCCAACGCCCAGCTCGTCGGCAGTGCCCTGAATGGCGTTGTGCACGTTCTCAGGCGTCCAGTCGGTGATGGCAGCCAGGTTGGCACGCACGGCTTCAAGCGGCTGACGCGCAACCGGACGCAGGTGTTTCTTCGCCGCTGCGTCGTCGAACTCACTGAAGTCCTGGTAGAAATAGTGGCAAGACTCGGCCATCTCTTTCAACGTTTTACAACGCTCACCCAGCAGTTTCACCAGCGCAGACAGCTCCGGGCCATTGCGGGTGTCGATGTTCTGCTGCTCGATGTGCCATTGCAGTTGCGTAGCCACATATTCTGGCGGCAGTGCGTTGATGTAATGGTGGTTCAGCCACAGCAGCTTTTCGGTATTAAAGGCGCTGGCAGACTTGCTGACGCTGTCCAGACTAAACAGCGCTTTCATTTCGTCAATGCTGAAGATTTCCTGATCGCCGTGAGACCAGCCCAGACGCACCAGATAGTTCAGCAGCGCTTCTGGCAGGTAGCCGTCGTCGCGATACTGCATCACGCCCACTGCGCCATGACGTTTTGACAACTTTTTACCGTCGTCGCCCAGAATCATGGAAACGTGCGCATAAACGGGTACCGGCGCACCCAGCGCTTTTAGAATGTTTATCTGACGTGGGGTATTATTGATATGGTCTTCACCACGAATAACGTGAGTGATTTCCATATCCCAGTCATCGACGACAACGCAGAAGTTATAGGTTGGGGCACCGTCGGTACGGCGGATGATCAGATCGTCAAGCTCAAGGTTGCTAAATTCGATCGGACCACGGATCTGGTCGTCGAAAATAACCGATCCTTCCTGCGGGTTGCGGAAACGCACAACGCAAGGCTCGTCTGCGGCGTGATGTTCATGACTGTCGCGGCAGCGCCCGTCGTAGCGAGGCTTCTCGTTGTTGGCCATTTGCTCTTCACGCAGCGCTTCCAGACGTTCTTTGGAGCAGTAGCATTTATAGGCCGTGCCATTTTCCAGCATTTCATCAATAACCGCATTGTAGCGATCGAAACGCTTGGTCTGGAAATATGGACCCTCATCCCAGTCCAGGTTCAGCCAGTTCATGCCATCCATAATCGCGTCAATGGCCGCCTGGGTTGAACGCTCCAGATCGGTATCCTCTATACGTAACACAAACTCGCCGCCCAGGTTACGAGCATAAAGCCAGGAGTAAAGTGCTGTACGAGCGCCGCCAACGTGCAGATAGCCAGTTGGGCTGGGAGCAAAACGGGTTTTGATTTTCATCAGGGAAGCAGCCTTAACTATGTTTCAAATAGATGTCGCGACTAAACGAGACTCTCATTTATACGACAACCAAAGTTGTTGATTAGAAAACTATGGTTGTAAAAGTGGCTGTCATTCTATCACTCTGCCTCGAATCCTCAACGTTGAACCCGGCAATTGAATGGGTAATTGAACGGATAGAGAAAGAAAAACGGTCATACCGCCCCTCTCTGCTTTATGTTTCAAGAAAAAATAGCGTTTCAGGAGGACGATTTCCTCAAAAAAGTGGATTCCACAAGGGGAGTTTCTTTAAAACAGAGCCTGGGGGTCTGGTAAAAAGCGGTTAACTCCCCAAAAACGTTAATGGCCTTTCGCAGGAAAAACGCTATTTTTAGCTCGTTGATGCATAAGAACTAGTCTGCACTGCATACTTTTTTGGCGTCTTGTCTAGTTTTGCGCCGAACAGTCATTTTTGTTTTTAAAAACCGTTGACTCAATTCGAACTATCCCTATAATGCGACTCCATCACGACGGGGGCGATTAGCTCAGTTGGTAGAGCATCTCCTTTACACGGAGGGGGTCGGCGGTTCGAGCCCGTCATCGCCCACCACTCTTTAAGAGTGACCGCGTTGTGATAAGCCATCTTATGATGGGCGATTAGCTCAGTTGGTAGAGCATCTCCTTTACACGGAGGGGGTCGGCGGTTCGAGCCCGTCATCGCCCACCACTCTTTAATGAGTGATGGTGCAGTAAGAAGAAATGAGAAATGGGCGATTAGCTCAGTTGGTAGAGCATCTCCTTTACACGGAGGGGGTCGGCGGTTCGAGCCCGTCATCGCCCACCATTTCTCAGCAAGCTTCTTACGAAACAGTTTTCAGAAGTGGGCGATTAGCTCAGTTGGTAGAGCATCTCCTTTACACGGAGGGGGTCGGCGGTTCGAGCCCGTCATCGCCCACCACTTCTGGCAAACTGAACAAGCAGTAAAGACAGTTACTAAACAGTGGGTCGTTAGCTCAGTTGGTAGAGCAGTTGACTTTTAATCAATTGGTCGCAGGTTCGAATCCCGCACGACCCACCACTTAGTAAGAAAAAAGCGCCTAATGGGCGTTTTTTGCGTTTCAGGGTCTGAGAAATTATTCCCTAGCTCTAAAGCAGCAGATCCCGCGCGTCGTGTGGGTGAGAAGCTGCGTTCAGGTTCGAGCCGAGCGAAGCGAGACGACAACGCGAACGCGTTGCCCGCAGGGAGAGGCCAAAGGCCGAATCAATCCCGCACGACCCACCACTTAGTAAGAAAAAAGCGCCTAACGGGCGTTTTTTGCGTTTTAGCGCCACTGAATAATTATACGTGTCGCCGCTCGTGTTTTAAGTGCTTTCCAGTGACACGAAGCGTGGCGTAGGCCGCTCTGCGGTCCCTTCTCTTTGCTCGAAAGCCAAACGCGTCTTTCTCCCTCCGCTCAGCGCCGTCCTGGATCCGCCAATGTGAATCCGCCATAGAAAAGACATAAAATTTACCGTTGCTGATGCAGCAAAGAACAAACAAAAAAATCCCGCCGTTAGACCGAGCGTGGATTTGACCGCAAGGTTGCCGGTTTTTGTTTAGAAGCTGGTTGGCGGATTCGGAGCGGCGCGGGACCACGCCACGTGCGCAAGCATCTGGAACAAACTCATCGGCTGGCAAGACACATGCACCGATAACAAGGCGTGGGGTTCCAAGGGGCCTTGGCCTGGGAAGGCCCCTTGACTGGTCTGGGCCAGCGCCCAGCGCGCAAGGCGCGTGCCCTTGACCTAAAAAACCCCATTAGCGATTAAAGATCCACCACTATACCGCTTTACTAAACCGGTTTACTTTGTTATCAACCTAGTATCAGCCATTCATCCGGGGAAAGTAACATGAGCAAACGCGTGCTGTTGTTAGGTGAAAGCTGGGTCAGTTCGGCGACCCATTACAAAGGATTCGATCAGTTTGGCAGCGTGACATTTCATTTAGGTGCCGAACCACTGGTCAAAGCGCTCGAAAATACCGAATTTGAGCTCACCTATATGCCCGCCCATGAAGTTGTCGAGAAACTGCCGTTCGATCTCGAGGGACTAAAAGCCTTTGATGCGATTATTCTGTCAGATATTGGCGCTAATTCCCTGCTCCTGCCCCCAGCCGTGTGGATGCACAGCAGACCGATGCCCAATCGCCTCAAACTACTACGTCAGTGGACCGCAGAAGGCGGTGGCCTAATGATGATCGGCGGTTACTTCTCGTTTCAGGGGATCGACGGCAAGGCGCGCTGGCGCAATACGCCGGTCGAAGAAGCGTTACCGGTCACCTGCCTGCCCTACGACGATCGTCTGGAGATCCCGGAAGGATTCTCGGCGAAGATCACTGCGCCAAAGGATCATCCTGTCCTGCAAGGCATCGACGGTAAATGGCCGCTGCTGCTCGGCGCTAATGAGGTTGTGCTCAAAGAAGGTGCTGAAGTGCTGGCTACCCTACCCGATGACGAAGGTGGGCACCCACTGCTCGTGAGCGGCACTTACGGCGAGGGCCGCTCACTGGTCTGGACCTCTGACATCGGCCCGCACTGGGTACCAGGTGAATTTATTCAGTGGCCGGGTTATGACCAGCTGTGGAAAAACTGTCTGGGCTGGCTTACCCGCCTCAAGTAACCCTCACAGTGAAGTAAGGGGGAAAGTCAGTTGATGAAAACGACTTTCCCCTGCAAAGCCGGATTATCGCTCTCATCTTTGAGATTCACTCCTGAAAGCTGACGGTGAAACGCCTGCTCCAACAACCACGCGAGTTTGAACGCAGCCTGCGGGTAGTCCAGCCCTTCGGGACGAACATTAGAGATGCAGTTTCTCTCCGACTCCCTCCGCCGCGTATGCGGTCCCCAGGTCATGTAAATACCTAGGCTGTCGGGCGACGACAGACCAGGACGTTCACCAATCAGAATCGCCACCGCCCTCGCCTTCATCACTTCCGCAATATCATCACCCAGCGCCACCCGTGACTGGTGCGCTAACACCACCGGCCCCAGGCTCAGCCCCAGCGGTGACAAATACGGTAACAGCGCTTTGATGAGGGGCACCGCCTGCCGATGTACCGCCTTAGACGACAGCCCATCGGCGACGACCAGCACCAGATCGGCGGGATTTTCCGGCAATGACTGCAAAAACTCGCGGCTGGCAGGCGAAAGCTTGCGGCCGAGATCGGGGCGACAAAGATAGGTGGTGCGATCCGACGCGGCGCTGTCGACACGTAATGTTTTAAGGCCCAACGCCTGCAATTCAGGCTCCAACTCCTCGCTGTTAAAAGGCTGATGCACAGCGTCACGCGCCTGCGCATGCGCCATGCCAAAACGCAGCACCTCATCGGTTGGCAGGCTCGCACCGGACCGCCCGAGCGCAATTCTTGCCGCCGTAAACTTGCGCAGCGCCTCCCAGGGATTCGGATGTACCAGCTGAAGCGCCTGTTTATCTTCTTTACTCATGGTCATCCTCCCAGCTGCGGCAGCTGGCTCAGCAATGGGTGCGATGCGCGGGTATCGCATAGCCTGCCGGCACCATCGATTATCTTCATTTTTTCCAGCCATACCGCGAATTCCGGGGCATGTTTAAGGCCTAGCAGTTCACGGATGTAGAGCGCATCGTGAAATGAGGTGCTCTGATAGTTGAGCATAATGTCGTCGGCGCCCGGCACGCCAATCAGGAAGGTTAATCCAGCGGTGCCAAGCAGAGTGAGCAGCGTGTCCATATCGTCCTGATCCGCTTCAGCATGGTTGGTGTAGCACACGTCACAGCCAAGCGGTACGCCAAGCAGCTTGCCGCAGAAGTGGTCCTCCAGTCCGGCACGAATAATCTGCTTGCCGTCATAGAGATATTCTGGCCCGATAAAACCCACCACCGTGTTAACCAGCAGCGGTGAAAAGCGACGGGCAATGGCATAGGCGCGCGCCTCGCAGGTCTGCTGATCCACGCCAAAGTGCGCATTGGCCGACAGACAGCTGCCTTGCCCGGTCTCGAAGTACATCACGTTGTCGCCCACCGTACCGCGTTTGAGGCTGAGCGCTGCCTGCTGGGCCTCTTCGAGTATGGCCAAATTGATGCCGAAGCCGCTGTTAGCCGCCTCGCTGCCCGCAATCGACTGGAATACCAAATCTACCGGTGCACCCCGCTCCACCAGCCTAATCGTGTTAGTGACGTGCGTGAGGATGCACGACTGAGTCGGGATCTCGAAACGACTAATGACGTCATCGAGCATGTAGTTGAGGTTCTCGAGCAGCGGCAGGCTGTCGCTGGCCGGATTAATGCCGATCACCGCATCGCCGGAGCCATAAAGCAGACCGTCGAGCATGCTGGCCGCGATGCCCTGTAAATTATCGGTCGGATGATTCGGTTGCAGGCGCACGCTCATGTGTCCCGGCAGGCCGATAGTATTGCGAAAACGGGTGATGACCCGACACTTTTTGGCGACCAGAATCAGGTCCTGATTGCGCATCAACTTGCTGACGGCGGCGGCCATTTCTGGCGTGATGCCTTTGGCAACCCGTGCCAGCACCACCGAGTCGGTCGTCTCACTCAGCAACCAGTCGCGAAAGTCGCCCACCGTCAGATGCGATATCTCGGCAAACGCGGCGGCGTCGTGGCTGTCGATGATTAGCCGCGTCACCTCATCGTCTTCGTAGGGAATCAGTACCTGCTGCAGAAATACTTTCAGCGGCAGCGCGGCCAGCGCCATTTTCGCCGCCATGCGCTCCTCGGCGCTTTCGGCGGCGACTTCGGCCAGATAGTCACCGGACCGCGCCGGTGAAGCCTTCGCCATCAGCTCACGCAAATCGCGGAACCGATAGCTTCGATGACTTAATGTCGTCTGGTACATAACACTCCCTGGAAAGACCGTTATTTACCGCTTTTCACCGGAGCCGGTTTCAGCCCTCTGAGCTGCGGGTCACTCTCTGCGTTACTGCGCGCCTGATGGGTGAGACGAAACCAGGCGTAGGCCAGCAACATCATGGCGGCAAAAATCAAAAACAGTAAGGTGTTGTAGTAGATCATAGCTGCCAGACAAACGATCGCCAGAACCAGCGCCAGCGCGGGTGCAAAGGGATAAAACGGCGCTCGGAACGGACGAATCAGCTTCGGCTCGCTGCGGCGCAGCTTGAACAGCGCGGCCATCGAAATGATGTACATCACGATAGCGCCAAACACCGACATGGTGACGATATTCGCCGTCAACGGTTGGCCGCCGATGACAATCAGCCGATCGGAGAAAATCGCCGCGATACCCACCACGCCACCGGCAATAATGCCCAGATGCGGCGTCTGAAAACGGGCATTGACCGAGGCCAGCCTTTTAGGCAAATACCCCGCACGGGCCAGCGCAAATATCTGTCGGGAATAGCCCATGATGATGCCATGGAAGGATGCGATCAGGCCGAATAATCCCAACCACACCAGCATATGCAGCCAGCCGCTGTTATTACCCACGATGAGCTTCATCGCCTGCGGCAACGGATCGTTAATATTGGCGAGCTTGCTCCAGTCACCCACGCCACCGGCAAACAGCATCACGCCGAGCGCGAGAACGGTGAGCGTCAGAATGCCGCCAATAAAGGCCTTGGGAATGGTACGCTGCGGATCTTTGGCTTCTTCTGCCGCCATCGAGGCACCTTCAATCGCCAGAAAGAACCAGATGGCAAAAGGGATAGCCGCAAACATGCCTGAAAATGACGCCGGGCTAAAACTGTCGCTTCCCGCCCATCCGCCGTGGGTAAAGTGAGAGATCTCAAAGCCTGGCGCGACCACGCCCATAAACACCAGCAGCTCGAAAATCGCCAGCAGCGTGACCAGCAGCTCAAAGGTCGCAGCGATGCTGACGCCGATAATGTTTAGCGCCATAAACACCAGATAAGCCCCTAACGCGACCCATTTAGGATCGATGGTCGGAAACTGCACGTTAAGATAAGCCCCGATCGCCATCGCGATAGCAGGCGGCGCGAAGACGAATTCAACCAGCGTAGCGAATCCGGCAATAAAGCCGCCCGTTGGACCAAACGCGCGATAGGCATAGGCAAAGGGTCCGCCAGCATGAGGAATAGAGGTGGTCAGCTCGGTAAAGCTGAAGATGAAAGCACAGTACATGGCGGCTATAACCAGTGCGGTAATCATAAAGCCCAGCGTTCCGGCCTGCGCCCAACCGTAGCTCCAGCCAAAATATTCACCTGAAATGACCAGCCCGACGGCGATGCCCCAAAGATGGAAGCTGCCTAACGTGCGTTTTAAAACCGGTGCGACTTTTTTATTCTGCATGATAGGGTTCCCCAACGGTGTAGTGACCCTTGATGCTGCAAAGGTTGTACCAACCTGAAAGGGCCTGATTTTTATAGGCATTAGTCGCCGACTTGTCGCCCTTTGCCTCATTTTGGCGCGGCATAAGAAAGGCTTCGTCCTAAAAGGTGCGTATAAATTTTTCGGCATAGCAAAGCCGCTAAACTTCATTAGCCTGAAGTCCGGCTCTGCTAAGATAAAATCAGGAAAAAATCAGGGAGAAACCGGATGTCAGAGCAGCAAATCATCGAATGGATAGCGCAAGACGATCAGCGCATGGCAGCGTTGCGTACAGCACGAACGCTAGCGCTAAACGACTGGTGCCTGGCGGCAGGGTTTGTGCGTAATCTGGTTTGGGATCGCCTGCATAAGCATCCGCAAAATACCCCGCTTAACGACATCGACGTTGTGTATTTCAACCCGCAAGAGCTTAGCGCCGAGGCGGATAAGCTTTACGAGCAACGCCTGGATGCACTTGCGCCCCACCTGCCGTGGTCGGTGAAAAATCAGGCCCGTATGCACGTGAAATATGGGCGTGAACCTTATCGCTCAAGCAGCGACGCCATCAGCTACTGGGTAGAAATCGAAACGGCGGTCGGCGTTCGCCTGAATGACAACGACAAGCTTGAGCTGGTTGCGCCGCTTGGCGTCGAAAGCCTGTTCGATTTCACCATCAGCGCTAACCCGAAACACGGCGCTCCCGCCGTTCTGCTGGAGCGCGCCAGGACGAAAAACTGGACCGGTATATGGCCGAGCTTAAGAATCAAGATTTAAGCCGTAAATCTTGCGTTTGTCGGTCAGCACCTGCGCCTGATGCTTGACGACCTCCCAGATTGCCCGTGCGGCGGGCGTCAGAGAGCGATTTTTACGTTTGACTAGCATCAGTGCGCGGTTCACCTCAGGCACCAGCGGCCTTACGGCCAGCCTGCTACCCGACGGCAGTGGCAGTGCCAGCGCCGGCAGCACGCTGATTCCAATCCCCGCCTCAACCATCGGAAACAGCGTCGCCGGATGACCTATTTCCTGTACCACCTGAGTTTTTACAGAGAAATCCGCCATCGCTTTATCGATCAGCTGACGGCTGCCTGAGGAGTAGTCCTGCAATACCAGACGCGCGTTGTTCAACGCTAACCAAGGTACCTCTTTCATCGCCGCAAAGGGGTTATCCTGATGACAAAGCAGCAGGAAAGGCTCATGGAGAATGACTTCCGTGTCGAGATCGGTGCTGTAACCGGGATCGATGACAATACCGAAATCGACCTCCGCATTACGCACGCTGTTCAGCACCAACTGTTGGGTCTGATCCCTAAGTAAGATCTGAATATCTGGGAATTTCTCTTCACCGCTGGCGATACACTGCGGCATCAAATGTGCAGAGATGGTCTGGCTCGAGGCGATGCGCACCCGTCCATTCTGCTCGGTGCCAAAACTTCGGGTATCCAGCAACATGGCGTGCAGTTCATCGAGCAACGGTTCAACGCGGTTTGCCAGACGGCGACCGGCGTCTGTCAGCGCAACCTCGCGCGTGGTGCGGTCGAGCAGTCGCACGCCCATCTCGCTTTCCAGCTCTTTAATGCTGTGGCTTATTGCCGACTGGCTGAGTCCGATGACCTCGCCGGTGCGACTAAAGCTGCCATAGCGCGCCACGGCGATAAAAATTTTGAGCTGCTTAAGGGAATAGTTCATGAATCGGATTCATTAATGGATTAAATAAATCAATTTTATAATTCTACGCGAAAAGCACAGAATAGCCGCATTACTTAACAAAATATTGAGACAGATATGAAAGCCCTGCGTTTTTTACCTGATACCTTTACCATGATGCTGGTTGCCACCGTTTTGCTGGCGACCGTACTCCCCGCCAAGGGCATTTATGTCACTGCGTTCAATGACCTGACTATCTTTGCCATCGGCCTGCTGTTCTTTATGCACGGTGCCAAGCTGTCGCGCGCCGCTATCCTCGAGGGCAGCAACAACTGGCGTCTGCACCTTTGGGTCATGTTTAGCACCTTTATCCTGTTTCCGATCCTCGGTCTGCTGTTCCAATGGTGGCACCCGGTTGACGTCAGCCCGCAGATTTATTCTGGTTTCCTGTACCTTTGCGTGCTGCCTGCGACCGTGCAGTCTGCGATTGCCTTCACGTCGATGGCAGGCGGTAACGTTGCGGCGGCGGTGTGTAGCGCCTCGGCTTCCAGCCTGCTCGGTATCTTCGTTTCCCCGCTGCTGGTTAGCGTGCTGATGCACGTGCAGGGTGACACCGGTAACGGGCTGGAGCAGATGTGGCACATCATACTGCAGCTCCTGGTACCCTTCGTGGCAGGCCACCTGCTGCGTCCGGTGATTGGCAAGTTTGTCGATAAGCACAAGAAGATGATCGGTAAGACCGACCGTACCTCGATTCTGCTGGTGGTTTATACCGCGTTCAGCGAGGCGGTAACGCAGGGTATCTGGCATAAAGTGGGTCTTGGGACCTTCGCATTTATCGTGGTGGTGTGCATCATTCTGGTGGCGCTGGTGATTATCTTTAACACCTACATGGCGCGCCTGCTGGGTTTCAATAAGGCAGATGAAATCACCATCGTGTTCTGTGGTTCCAAAAAGAGTCTGGCGAACGGCATTCCGCTGGCCAACATTCTGTTCCCAGTGAGCGCGATTGGGATGATGGTGCTACCGCTGATGATTTTCCACCAGGTACAGCTGATGATCTGCGCCGTGCTGGCAAAACGTTATCACAACAAGCAGCTGAAGCTTGAAGGCGAAAAATCGCAGCAGGCTGAGGGGAGTGCCAAAGTGCAGGCGAAATTGAATTAACTTGTCATGTGATAAATAAAAAGGCCGGTCACATTATTGACCGGCCTGTTCAGAAAATGATTCAGCGGAAAGATTTATTCGCTTTGCGGATTGTGTCCCCCGCGTCTGAGCGGGGTCAGTAAATCCTGCAAACCTTCGATTTTAATCGCCAGCGTCATCTCCATCAGCATGCCGAGCTTGCCTTCTGGGAACTCCCCCTTGCGCGCGAACCACAGTAAATACTCCTCGGGCAGATCAATCAACACTCTGCCCTGATACTTACCGAACGGCATTACGGTATTGGCGATTTCGATCAGATTCTCTTTTTCCATACGCGTTACGCCCCTTCACTTTCCGACAGCAGGCGGATCATTTCAGCTTCATCGATAACCGGAATGCCAAGTTCCTGCGCCTTCACCAGCTTGGATCCCGCGGCTTCTCCAGCAATCACCATATCGGTTTTCTTCGACACGCTGCCGGTCACTTTCGCCCCTAATGCCGTCAGGCGGTCTTTGGCCTCATCACGCGACAAAATCGACAGTGAACCCGTCAGCACCAGCACCTTGCCGGCGAACGGGCTGTTTATCTCTTCGGCGACAATCACCTTCGGCGCTGGCCAGTGCACGAGGGTTATCAGGTCATCAATCACCTCGCGGTTATGCTCTTCGCCGAGGAAGTTGACCACGTGTTTTGCCACCACATCACCGACGTCCTGCACCTGCTTTAGCGACTCGACGTCGGCGGCACGAAGGGCATCAATAGAACCATAGTGCGACGCCAGATTAGCCGCCGTGGCTTCACCTACCTCGCGAATGCCCAGCGCATACAGGAAACGGGCAAAGGTGGTTTCCTTCGCCTTCTCCAGTGCGGCAACCAGATTCTGCGCCGACTTTGGCCCCATGCGATCCAGACCGGTCATGATACCTGCACTGAGGCGGAACAGGTCGGCAGGCGTTTTAACGTACTCTTTCTCAACCAGCTGATCGATAATTTTGTCACCCATGCCGTCAACGTCAAGCGCGCGGCGTGAGACAAAGTGTTTTAGCGCTTCTTTACGCTGTGCTCCGCAGAACAAGCCGCCGGTACAGCGCGCAACGGCCTCGCCCTCAACTCGCTCCACGTCGGAATGACAGACCGGGCAATGGGTCGGGAACACCACCTCGCGTGCGTCCTCAGGCCGTTGGTCGGCGATAACGCCCACCACCTGTGGAATAACGTCACCGGCACGGCGTACCACCACGGTATCACCGATACGCAGGCCCAGACGTTCGATTTCATCGGCGTTATGCAGCGTGGCATTGCTGACCATCACGCCTGCAACCAGCACCGGCTCAAGACGTGCCACCGGCGTGATGGCCCCGGTTCGCCCGACCTGAAATTCGACGTCTTTGACCTGAGTTATTTGCTCCTGCGCCGGGAACTTAAAGGCCGTTGCCCAACGCGGTGCACGGGCCACAAAGCCCAGCGTTTCCTGCGTTTCAAGGGAGTCAATTTTCACCACCACGCCATCGATGTCGAAACCGAGCTGCGCGCGGTCCTGCTCCACCTGACGGTAAAACGCCAGCACTTCGTCACTGCCTGTGCACAGTTTAACGCGGTGGGTGACCGGCAGTCCCCAGGCCTTGAATTGCTGTAATCGCTCATAATGACTAGCGGGTAACGTCCCGCCCTCAAGCAGCCCTACGCCGTAGCAGAAGAAGGTCAGTGGGCGCTTGGCGGTAATACGCGAATCAAGCTGGCGCAGCGATCCTGCGGCGGCGTTACGTGGGTTGGCAAACACTTTACCGCCGGTGCGTCGCGCCTCTTCATTCAGCGCCTCAAAACCCGATTGCGGCATAAAGACTTCGCCGCGGACTTCCAGGCGAGCAGGAATATTGTCACCGCTGAGACGCAGCGGTATCGCTCGTATGGTGCGCACGTTCATGGTGATATTTTCACCGGTAGTCCCGTCGCCACGAGTCGCAGCCTGCACCAGCTCGCCGTTTTCATACAGCAGACTGACAGCCAGCCCGTCAAGCTTGAGCTCGCAGCAGAAGGTCAGCGGCGTGGTCACTTTCAGACGATCCTGAACGCGTTTGTAGAAAGCCAGGAAGCTCTCTTCATCGAAAACGTTGTCCAAAGACAGCATCGGAACCTGGTGACGCACCTGATCAAACGCCGACAGTGGCGCCGCGCCCACGCGTTGAGTCGGGGAGTCAGGGGTGATGAGTTCAGGATGTGCTTCTTCGAGCTTGCGCAGTGCTTGCATCAGCCGGTCGTATTCGGCGTCAGGCACTTCGGGCGCATCCAGTACGTGATACTGGTATTCATGGTGACGCAGCTGGCTGCGCAGAGTTGTGATTTGTTCTTGAATTGTGGCCATAGCTCACCATCTTGAAGATAAAAAACCCTCGACATGCCAACATGCGAGGGTTAGTAAAAGTGTGGCAAATGTAGCTCAATCCTGCGGCGTGTGTGAAGGCTAGGCGGTCGCTTCAAGCACTTCGCGAATACGCGCTTTATAGGTCTCGAGCTTCTGCGGCGTAATCATTCGACGCTCGTCGTCCCACACTACGGCACCGACGTCGTCAGCGATACGCTGAGCAGACTGGAGCAGCAGCTTGAAGTTCTGATGAGCATCGCCGTAGCACGGCACCATCATGAACAGCGTAATACCCGGCGTTGAGAAATCAGACATATTCTCAGGGTCGAATGAGCCTGGTTTCACCATGTTAGCCAAGCTAAACAGCACAGGACCGCTGCCAGATGGGCTGACGTGACGGTGGAAGATGTTCATCGCACCGAACTGGAAACCGGCCTGTAGTACGCTTTGCAGCAGGACTTCACCCCCGATAACGCCCCCCTGATGCGCAGCAACGTGCAGCACCAGAACGGTTTCTTTCAGCTTCTCTCTCACCGGCTCGTCTTCTTCTGGCTCGGCGGGAGCGAAAGGCTGAGCGTGCGATTGAGCACGCGCGGCTGGCGCAGCGTCAGCATGAATTTCAGCCGGAGGAACAGGCGCTGTATGCTCGTGGGCAGGCTGAGCTACTGGCTCGACCGGCGCTTCACGATGCGGCGCATGAACAGGCTCTGCGGCCGAATATCCACTCAACAGCGGATCGTCCTGCTGAGAAGCAGGCTGATACGGGGCCTGCGTCGGCACAGGTCGCTGTTGCGGCGCGTGCTGTACAGGCTGCTGATGCGAAGGCTGACTTTGCACCGGCGGCTGTTGTGAAGGTTGCTGTTGAGGCTGCTGCTGTGAAGGCTGAGGCTGCACAGGTGCCTGCGGCGCACGCTTGGGTTCTGCATGCATCGGGACAAATTGTTCAGCTTCATCATAGCTTCCCAGAGAGGGTTCGTCATGTGGATGGGTTGCACGTACGCGCACTTCTCCCACCCCATCAACGAAGTCTTCGCTCGGGGATTGCTCTCGTTCTTTTTTCACTCGTTTAGCTGGACGATCGCGAAAAAGCGAAGAGCGTTCTTTACGGCTGGTCCACAAACCGTGCAATAACAACGCTATTATGGCGATCGCACCAACAACGATTAATATCAGACGCAAGTCCTGCATCATTGCTATCTCTGTTGTTCTTTATCCATCATCCTTCGAAATACCAGACGTCGGCTTCTTTCCCTTGCCCTATTCACTTAGCTAATAAGTTCACAGGAATTCGTTCGGTTGCCCACTGCCTGCTTCTCGAATGCTTTTGGGTAATAATTCATTGCCAACGCGGCAAACATTCACCTATCTAACTCTATTTGCCTGAGTTGATAAGTGCAAGTCTGGACACTGTTTTATGCTAATAAACATGATTGTTGCATCCTTTTTGACTACTTTTCGTCCAACAAGTGCCTAGTCAGTGCAAAATCATATCGATATGATAGCCCAGCCTATTCAATTGAGAGAGAAAATTTCTTTTATGTCGTCATCTGAAGTCAACGGAGTGCACTATTTTACGCAAGGCTGGAAACTCGTCTCCCTGCCCGGAATTCGCCGTTTCGTGGTTATCCCGCTGCTGGTTAACTTTTTGCTCATGGGCGGCGCATTCTGGTGGCTGTTTAGCAAACTAGGCCAGTGGATCCCCGCGCTGATGATCCACGTTCCGACCTGGCTGCGCTGGCTCGATTACCTGATCTGGCCGGTGGCGGTGGTGTCCGTTCTGCTGGTGTTCAGCTTTTTCTTCAGCACGCTTGCCAACCTGATTGCCGCGCCGTTTAGCGGACTGCTGGCCGAACAGCTCGAGGCGCGCCTGACCGGCAAACCCGCACCTGATACCGGCATCTGGGACATTGCTAAAGATTTGCCGCGTATTATGAAACGCGAAGTCCAAAAACTGGCTTATTATTTTCCGCGTGCGCTGCTGCTGTTACTGATCCACTTTATTCCTGGCGTTGGGCAAACGCTGGCACCGGTGCTGTGGTTCTTCTTTAGCGCCTGGATGTTGTCGATTCAATACTGCGACTACCCGTTCGACAACCACAAGGTCAGCTTTGCCGATATGCGCCGCTCACTGGGGCGGAACAAGGTCGACAACATGCAGTTTGGATCGCTAGTGAGCCTGTTTACGATGGTGCCGGTGCTTAATCTGCTGATTCTGCCGGTTGCCGTCTGTGGTGCAACGGCGATGTGGGTCGATCGCTATCGAAACGTACATGTTTCAGAAATCGGCAGACGGTAGGGATTCTGTACTAAAATTTTAGAATACTTGATGTTAAGCACTTCGGTAGCTAACTATATTGCCGAATCACATATCATATACTAATTCTTTACTTCACTGAGGAGGGCGTTCAAGTATGCTTTTTACGTTTTCCTCCTAATTTCATCAAATTATCCTCAAGAGACTTCGACATAAGGTTAAGGACTGGCATATGAGCAAGATCTATGAAGACAATTCATTAACAATTGGCCATACGCCGCTGGTTCGCCTGAATCGTATTGGCAATGGTCGCATTCTGGCCAAAGTCGAATCACGTAATCCGAGCTTCAGTGTTAAATGCCGTATTGGCGCGAATATGATTTGGGAAGCCGAAAAAAGCGGCATTCTGACCAAAGACATCGAGCTGGTTGAGCCAACCAGCGGTAACACCGGCATCGCACTTGCCTATGTGGCCGCAGCACGTGGCTATAAGCTGACGCTGACCATGCCGGAAACCATGAGCGTTGAACGCCGTAAACTGCTGAAAGCCCTGGGCGCAAATCTGGTACTGACAGAAGGCGCAAAAGGCATGAAAGGCGCCATCGCCAAGGCTGAAGAAATTCAGGCCAGCGATCCGCAGCGCTATCTTATTCTGCAGCAGTTCAGCAACCCGGCTAACCCGGCCATTCATGAAAAAACGACCGGCCCAGAAATCTGGGAAGATACTGACGGCGACGTTGACGTCCTGATTGCCGGCGTAGGCACCGGCGGAACCATCACCGGCACCGGTCGTTATCTGAAAAGCAAAAAAAGCAGCGTGAAACTGGTTGCGGTTGAGCCAACCGACTCACCGGTTATCACTCAGACGCTGGCAGGCCAGGAAGTGAAGCCAGGCCCGCACAAGATTCAGGGCATCGGCGCAGGCTTTATTCCTGGCAACCTGGATTTGGAACTGCTGGACCGCGTCGAACTTATCACCAACGACGAATCTATCGAGTATGCGCGCCGTCTGATGGACGAAGAAGGTATTCTGGCCGGTATTTCTTCCGGTGCAGCGGTCGCTGCCGCAGTGAAACTTTCTGAAGAACCAGAGTACGCAGACAAGACCATCGTGGTCATCCTGCCGTCGTCCGGCGAACGTTATCTGAGCACCGCCCTGTTTGCAGATTTGTTTACGGAAAAAGAATTGCAACAATAATGCCACCTTCCGAAAAGTGAACAAAAAAGCACCTTGATAGGTGCTTTTTTGTGGTCTGCATCAAAGTTTAGTGCAGTCTGTGATTGATTTTCCCCGCCAGGTTTAGTATTTAACCCTTCAATTATTTCGGTGCGTAAAATTAATCGCTCATACAATTGCTTCTGGCTGAATCGATTTACTGATTTGTTACAGCAGGGTAAATGGCGGCATAATGGAAACGAGACGGAAAAGATTTAGCATGGATTCAGCGGATTTATCCCGGCGTGCAAATTTTTGCTTTTTCTGTTGCATCGGAGTTCGCCTCTGAACGTGATTCAGGCGTTAATCTCACAGGCTAAAGCAAGGTCTATACGCTAAACTTTAGCTCCACAACATTACTTTAAATTAAGTTGGGGAATCATCAATGTTCCAGCAAGAAGTTACTATTACTGCTCCAAATGGTCTGCACACTCGCCCTGCTGCACAATTTGTGAAAGAAGCTAAAGGTTTTACTTCAGACATTACCGTGACCTCTAACGGGAAAAGTGCCAGCGCTAAAAGCCTGTTCAAACTGCAAACTTTGGGTCTGACTCAGGGGACTGTCGTGACTCTTTCCGCTGAAGGCGAAGACGAGCAGAAAGCCGTCGAGCACTTGGTAAAACTGATGGCTGAGCTCGAGTAAGGAGCTTCGTCACAGGGACAGTTAACAGGACGTTTTTACTTTCCAGCCAAATTTATGCCCACGTAATAACGTCCTGAACGGTCTCGATAAGAGTTAACACCAGTCAACAGTAAGGTAGGGTTATGATTTCAGGCATTTTAGTATCTCCCGGTATTGCTTTCGGCAAAGCATTGTTGCTGAAGGAAGATGAAATTGTCATCGACCGGAAAAAAATCTCTCCTGACAACGTGAATCAGGAAGTTGAACGTTTCCTTGCAGGCCGTGCTAAAGCCTCTGCCCAGCTCGAAACGATCAAGACCAAAGCCGGTGAAACCTTCGGTGAAGAGAAAGAAGCCATCTTCGAAGGCCACATCATGTTGTTGGAAGACGAAGAGCTAGAACAAGAAATCATAGCCCTCATCAAAGATGACAAATCCACCGCCGATGCTGCCGCCTACTCAGTTATTGAAGGCCAGGCAAAAGCGCTGGAAGAGCTCGACGACGAATACCTCAAAGAGCGTGCGGCCGACGTACGTGACATCGGCAAACGCCTGCTGAGAAACATTTTGGGCATGCCTATCGTCGACCTGGGTTCTATTCAGGACGAAGTTATCCTGGTAGCAACCGACCTGACGCCTTCTGAGACCGCACAGCTGAACCTGAACAAGGTGCTGGGCTTCATCACCGACCTCGGCGGACGCACCTCGCATACCTCCATCATGGCGCGCTCACTTGAGCTGCCGGCGATTGTCGGGACCAGCGATGTGACCAAGCAGGTCAAAAACGACGACTTCCTGATCCTGGATGCGGTGAATAACAAGATTTATGTTAACCCGACGCCGGAAATCATCGATCAACTGAAGGCCGATCAGAACCAGTACATCAGCGAGAAAGACGAGCTGGCGAAACTGAAAGATCTGCCGGCGATTACGCTGGACGGCCATCAGGTTGAAGTCTGTGCCAACATCGGTACCGTGCGCGACGTCGCCGGTGCAGAGCGTAACGGCGCAGAAGGTGTAGGCCTGTATCGCACCGAGTTCCTGTTTATGGACCGCGACAGCCTGCCGACCGAAGAAGAGCAGTTCCAGGCTTACAAAGCCGTTGCCGAAGCAATGGGCTCACAGGCGGTTATCGTCCGTACCATGGATATCGGCGGCGACAAAGAGCTGCCTTACATGAATCTGCCGAAGGAAGAGAACCCGTTCCTGGGCTGGCGCGCAATCCGCATCTGTTTAGATCGTAAGGAAATCCTCCACGATCAGCTGCGTGCAATCTTGCGTGCTTCTGCTTTCGGTAAACTGCGCATCATGTTCCCGATGGTTATCTCCGTTGAGGAAGTGCGCGAGCTGAACGGCGAGCTGAAGATGCTCAAAGGCCAGCTGCGTGAAGAAGGTAAAGCCTTTGATGAGTCAATTGAAGTTGGCGTGATGGTGGAAACACCGGCAGCGGCAGTGATTGCTCACCACCTGGCGAAAGAAGTTGATTTCTTCAGTATTGGTACAAACGACCTTACCCAGTATACTCTGGCAGTAGATCGCGGTAATGAACTGATTTCTCATCTTTATAATCCAATGTCCCCATCGGTTCTTGCGCTAATCAAGCAAGTTATTGATGCATCTCATGCCGCGGGTAAATGGACTGGCATGTGTGGAGAGCTAGCAGGTGACGAACGTGCTACACTTCTCTTATTGGGCATGGGTTTAGATGAGTTCAGCATGAGCGCAATCTCAATCCCACGCATCAAGAAAATTATTCGTAATACAAACTTCGAAGATGTGAAGGCGCTGGCAGAAGAGGCTCTGGCCCAACCTACGGCGCAAGAGTTGATGAATTTGGTTAACAAATTCATCGAAGAGAAAACACTCTGCTAATTGCGCGTTGCTGGAAAGCTGCCCAAATTAATGCTTAGGAGAAGATCATGGGTTTGTTCGATAAATTAAAATCATTGGTTTCTGATGATAAGAAAGATGCAGGCACAATCGAGATTGTTGCGCCTCTGTCTGGTGAAATTGTCAATATTGAAGATGTACCCGATGTGGTTTTCGCCGAGAAAATCGTAGGCGATGGTATCGCGATTAAACCCGCGGGCAACAAAATCGTCGCACCGGTTGACGGCACCATTGGTAAAATCTTCGAAACCAACCATGCTTTCTCAATCGAATCCGACAGCGGCATTGAGCTGTTTGTTCACTTCGGTATCGACACCGTCGAACTGAAAGGTGAAGGCTTCAAACGCATTGCCGAAGAAGGACAGCGCGTTAAGAAAGGCGATTTGATTATCGAGTTTGATCTGGCCCTGCTGGAAGAGAAAGCCAAGTCAACCCTGACTCCGGTTGTTATCTCTAACATGGATGAGATTAAAGAGCTGATTAAGCTTTCTGGTAGCGTCATCGTCGGTGAGACCCCGATCATTCGCATCAAAAAGTAAGACCACTCTTGATGAAAAACGGCGCTATTAGCGCCGTTTTTTTTTGCCTGAATTCCAAAGTTCAAAACTTATACCAGGCTTTTCCAGTGGGGAACCTTGAGAACGATAACAAGGCCTCTAGGAGAGCCGTTACGCGCTTCAATCTTCCCATGATGCGCTACCATCACCTTTTTGGTAATCGCCAGCCCAAGGCCGTAGCCTTTGCCAGAAAGCGGTGACATCACGCGTACAAACGGATCGAAGATGCTCGACAGCTTGTCTTCCTCTACGCCCGGCCCCTGATCGGCCACCTCGACGCACAGGTCATCCTCTTTCGACGTCAGCGACACGTTAATCGCCTGCCCGCGCGCCGAGAAGCGCAGCGCGTTGCGCACCACGTTGTCGATAGCACGACGCATGAGCTCGGCGTTGCCCTTGACGGTGTAATCCAGATCGCCCTGATGATTACAGTTCAAAATGATATCGACGCCCGGAAGCTGTGCCTCGTAGCGAGCATCGTTGACCACCGCCTCGACCAGTCCATAGAGGTCAAAATACTCCTCATCGGGCAGGTTGCTATGCTCGGTGCGCGACAGTGCCAGCAGCTCACCGATCATCTTGTCCAGTCGTCCTGCCTCATGCTCGATACGTTTGAGCGAGGTTTCGACATTCAGCGGGTTCTGGCGCGCAAGGCCAATCGCCAGCTGCAGTCGTGCCAGCGGTGAACGTAGCTCGTGCGAAACGTCGTGCAGCAGTTCTTCGCGGGCCTTAACCAGTACCTGCAAACGCTCGGCCATCGAGTCGAAGTCGCGCGCAACCTCAGAGAGTTCGTCATGGCGCTTGCCCATGGTGGCAAACAGGCGGACCGATAAATCCCCTTGCGACACTCGCCCAAAGGCCTGACGCATCTGCAGCATCGGACGGGTCAGGTTCCAGGCCAACATGGTGCTAAAAAGCAGCCCGCCTATCCCGCCTATCCATAGAAACGGGGGTGGCATATTAAACCAGTGTTGCTCTCTCTTCGGCCGATACTCATCCATAAGCCCTTTGACGTTGTAGCGCAGTCGGTAGCCTTGCCCATCGGGTGCCTGAACAAATTCAACAATTTCCTGAGGAGTTGTCTTGCCCGGCTCAAGGTCGTTCAACGATTCTCCTTTGATCGGAATCATCGAAGATTCTATCGTGAATAAACGTCTGTCGTCGGGAGGCCAGTCGGCAATCATCGCATTCAGGGCAGGCAATCCGCCGGTGTGCAGTGTCGATTCCGCCGAGGTGATTTGCAGTTTGACAAAGCGCCGTGCGATACTACTTTCCGGCGGCTCATGGTGGTAATAGAAGGAAAATACCGCCCAGAGAACCTGGGCCATGATGACAAATGTCAGCCAATAACCCAGTAAAATCTTCCAAAAGAGCCTGCCGCGCAGGCGTTTATCGGATTCGATAGCCAATGCTTCGCACCGTTTCAATCGTCATGACATCGCCGCCGTTGAGCGACGCGAGTTTCTGACGGATGTTGCTGATATGTACGTCGATGCTGCGGTCGTAAGCTTCGCGCGGACGGCCCAGCCCCTTCTCGGACAGCTCGTCCTTCGACACCACTCGTTCCGGTGAGCGAAGCAGCAGCTCCAGCAGGTTAAATTCTGATGCAGTCAGGTCAAACGCCACGCCCTGCCATTCGCTGCTGCGGGTCGCCGGGTTTAACGTCAGGTCACCGTAGTGAATGCTCGATGAATCAGAGTGTGTGTCCTGCTGCTCTTCCACGCGGCGCAGTACGGCACGCAGACGCGCCACCAGCTCACGCGGGTAGCAAGGTTTTGGCATGTAGTCATCGGCACCCATCTCAAGACCGATGACGCGGTCAATGTTGTCACCCTTCGCCGTCAGCATGATGATCGGCAATCGGCTGTTTTTACGCACCTGGCGCAGCACATCGATACCGCTCATATCCGGCAGCATGATGTCGAGGATCATGGCGCTGTATTCGCCTGACATCGCACCTTCAATGCCCAATTTACCGTTCAGCACCAGATTGGCATCAAAGCCTTCGGCAATCAGGTATTCACAAAGCATGGTGCCCAATTCGAGATCGTCATCGACTAATAGAATTTTCATTATTTTTTTCCGCCTGGCATATTTCCGCTCATTTTTACCCCTATCCCGTGATGCCGCAGTAGCATTTACTCTATTTTTACCTTTTACCCATTTTAGTCACAGAAAACGGGCGCTATCTCCCCACAAACGCGCTAATAAGCGGCATCAAGCCAGCATGAATATGGGGCTCAGGTAAAACAGATAGTTGTAGTATAGGAAACGAAATTCCGTCTGCTTAATTCGATGATTTTAATTAAAGACGCCGGTAGAGAGATAACGATCGCCACGGTCGCAAATAATGGCCACCACGATGGAACCCGGATTTGCCTTCGCGACCCGTAAAGCTCCCGCCACGGCACCGCCGGAGCTTACGCCACAGAAGATACCTTCCTCACGCGCCAGTCGGCGCATGGTTATCTCCGCTTCGACCTGTGCCATGTCGATAATCTCGTCAACCAGCTCGGGCTGGAAGATGCCCGGCAGATATTCGGCAGGCCAGCGGCGAATGCCGGGAATGCTGCTGCCTTCGTCCGGCTGTAAGCCAATAATACGCACGTCGGGGCGCTGGGACTTAAGATAGCGACTCACGCCGCTAATGGTGCCGGTGGTGCCCATGCTGGAAACAAAATGCGTAATCCGTCCCGCCGTCTGCTGCCAGATTTCAGGGCCAGTCGTCGCGAAGTGCGCCAACGAGTTATCAGGGTTGTTAAACTGGTCCAAGACTTTCCCCTCGCCGCGCGAGGCCATCTCCTGCGCCAGGTCACGTGCACCTTCCATCCCCTGCGCGCGGCTCACCAGCAGCAGTTCTGCGCCGTAGGCACGCATCGCCGCCTGACGTTCCATACTCATATTTTCGGGCATCAGCAGTTTCAGCCTGTAGCCCTTTAGCGCAGCAATCATCGCCAGCGCAATGCCGGTATTGCCGCTGGTCGCCTCGATAAGCGTATCGCCCGGGCGAATTTCGCCACGTTTTTCTGCCTGATCGATCATAAAGAAAGCGGCGCGATCTTTTACCGATCCGGCCGGGTTATTGCCTTCCAGCTTGACCCAAATTTCGCTATCAAGATCCTTTGACAGGCGCTGTAACCGCACTAAAGGCGTGTTGCCAATATATTGTTCGAGCGTGCTCACTGTAGCTGCCTTATTTCAGATGGGTATAATAACCGCACTAAAATGAATAAATGAGTATAAAACGATAAAAAGGGCGGAATAACCGCCCTTTTTTTAACCATACTAATTAAAGTTGAAGAATTTTAAAACTATTACGCAGTTTTAGCGAGCTCTACAGATTGCAGCTGCTGGTCGCCCGCGTACAGACGCCCGTTTAGGCCACCCACGAAGTAGCGATCGCCGCGCTGCGGTGGACGGTGGTCTTCCGTCTCCGACAACACCACGGAAATCGGGTCATCGAGCCAGCCCTGCGGCTGTACGGTCAACTGCCAGAAGTGGCCGCGCGGGCTGACTTCCAACACCTGCACCGGCAGCGGACATCGCGTCGTGCTTTGAGTGGTGATTTCCATCTCCCACGGACGCAGAAACAGATCAACCGGTCCCTGATGAAGCGGCGCGATAGCCAGCGGCCAGTGATGCTGACCGACATAAAGCTGAGAGCCGCGAATTTCGCCGCCAATGCGGTTCACTTCGCCCATAAACTCCAGCACAAAACGCGTAGCCGGTTCGCGCCAGATTTCGATTGGCGTACCGACCTGTTCAATGTTCCCCTGACTCATTACCACCACGCGATCGGCGACTTCCATCGCCTCTTCCTGGTCGTGGGTCACGAACACGCTGGTGAACTTGATCTCTTCATGCAGCTGACGCAGCCAGCGGCGCAGCTCTTTACGAACCTGCGCATCCAGCGCACCGAACGGTTCATCGAGCAGCAGGATTTGCGGTTCAACGGCGAGCGCACGCGCCAGCGCCACACGCTGCTTCTGACCACCGGAAAGCTGGGCCGGATAACGGTTCCCCAAATGGCTCAGTTGAACCATTTCCAGCAGTTTGGCGACCTTCTGTTTGATGGTCGCGGCGTCAGGACGCTCGCGGCGCGGCAGCACGGTCAGGCCGAAGGCGATGTTGTCAAACACCGTCATATGACGAAACAGCGCGTAATGCTGGAACACGAAGCCCACCTGGCGGTCGCGCGCGTGCAGGCGCGTCACGTCCTTACCGTGGAAGCTCAGTTGCCCGGAACTTTGGTTCTCGAGCCCGGCGATGATGCGCAGCAGCGTAGTCTTGCCAGAGCCGGAAGGCCCAAGCAGCGCAACCATCTGGCCGGAGGGAATATCGAGGGAGATATCATTGAGCACCTTGGTGCGACCAAAAAACTTGTTGATACCGTTAATTTCAATGCTCATTGTTTCCCTCCCGCTCAAGACGGTCATTGTTGCGCGCCAGGCGCCATTGCAAACCGCTCTTCAGAAATAGTGTGACGATTGCCATCAGGGTCAGCAGCGCGGCGGCGGTAAACGAGCCTGCGATGTTGTAGTCCTGATTCAATAATTCGACCTGTAATGGCAGCGTGTAGGTTTCTCCACGGATAGCGCCGGAAACCACGGACACTGCGCCAAATTCACCGATGGCGCGTGCGTTGGTCAACACCACACCGTACAGCAGCGCCCAACGAATGTTCGGCAGCGTGACGCGGCGGAACATCTGCCAGCCGGATGCGCCAAGCAGAACCGCAGCCTCGTCTTCCTGACTCCCCTGACTCAGCATCACCGGCACCAACTCGCGAATCACGAACGGGCAGGTCACGAAAATAGTTACCATTGCCATGCCCGGCCAGGCGAACATGAACTGTAGGTTGTGCGCCTCGAGCCAGCCACCCAGCGGGCCATTGCTGCCATAAAACAGCAGATACAGCAGCCCTGCCACCACCGGCGACACGGCAAAAGGAATATCGATAAGCGTCAGCAGCAGCTGGCGTCCCGGAAAGTTGAATCGCGCTACCAGCCACGCCAGTAGGGTACCGAAAACCAGATTCACCGGCACGGTAATCAGCGCCATCAATACCGTCAGCCAGATGGCGTGCAGCATGTCGGGGTCGGCGAGATTTTTGCCGACCGCCGCAATGCCGTCCGACAGCGCCAAGACAAAAATGGTTATCATCGGCACCACCAACAAGAACACGCAAATCAGCGTGCCCAGACCGATAAGCGACCATTTCAGCCAGTCGATGCGGCGTGGTGCGGAGTCTTCAACCTGCGTTAACTGCGACATTATTGGCCTCCAAGACGACGGCCGTAACGGCTTTGCAAAGTGTTAATCGCGAACAGCAGAATCAGCGACGCCGCCAGGATGACCGAGGCGATAGCGCTGGCGGCCGCATAGTCGAACTGCTGCAAACGCACGAAAATCATCAGCGAGGTGACTTCCGTCTTCCAGGCAATATTCCCGGCGATAAAAATCACCGCGCCAAACTCGCCGAGGCTGCGGGTAAACGACAGCGCCGTGCCCGCCATCAGTGAAGGCATGACTTCAGGTAACACCACGCGACGGAAGCTCTGCCAGCGCGAAGCACCCAGCGTTTCAGCCGCCTCTTCGTATTCAGGGCCCAGCTCCTCGAGCACCGGTTGCACGGTGCGCACCACGAACGGGATGCTGGTAAACGCCATTGCCACGGCGATACCCAACCAGGTGTAGGCCACCTTGATATCAAAATGCGCTAGCCACTGGCCGTAGAAGCCGTTCACCGAGAACAGGCCGGCCAGCGTCAAGCCCGCTACCGCCGTCGGCAGCGCGAAAGGTAAGTCCATCAAACCATCAAGAATGGTCTTGCCCGGGAACTCGTAGCGGGTCAGGATCCAGGCCATCAGCATGCCAAAAAAGCCGTTAAAGATACTGGCCACCGCAGCAGACAGCAGCGTCACTTTGTACGCCGCGACCACCTGTGGATCGGTCACTACCGCCCAATACTGTGCCAGCGTCATGTGCGACAGCTGAATAATCAGTGCGCTCAGCGGTAAAAGCAGCACCAGGCAAACGAACAGCAGACTGCTGCCGAGACTCAGCGTAAATCCGGGTAATACGCGTTTGGTAGACAACAACATTACTGGTGTCCCTGCGCGATCAGTTTGTCCAGCTCACCGCCGGTATCGAAATGGGTTTTCATCACTTGTGGCCATCCTCCAAATTGGTCTTCAACTTTAAACAGCTTGGTCGGCGGGAACTGCCCCTTCGCCTGTTCCATGACTTGCTTGTCGTACACACGGTAGCTGAAGCGGGTGATAATTTTCTGCGCCTCTGGGCTCCACAGATAGTTCAGGTAGGCTTTCGCCGCCTTCTCGGTCCCCTTTTTCTCGACGTTTTTGTCGACCCAGGCGACCGGGAACTCGGCCAAAATATCGACCGGCGGGACGATCACTTCGTATTTGTCTGCCCCGTACTGTTTGCGGATGTTGTCCACTTCTGACTCAAAGCTGATCAGCACATCGCCCAAACCGCGATCGACAAAGGTGGTCGTTGCGCCGCGACCGCCGATATCAAAAACTTCGACGTTCTTAATCAGGCGAGCCATCTTCTCGCGCGTCTGTGCCTGATTGTTGCCGTCTTCAAGGTTAAATGCCCCCCAGGCGCCCAGATAGGTATAGCGTCCGTTGCCAGAGGTTTTAGGATTCGGGAACACCAGCTTGACGTCGCTGCGGGTCAGGTCGTCCCAGGTATGAATATTCTTGGGATTGCCCTTACGCACCAGGAACGCCATGGTCGAATAGAACGGCGAACTGTGGTTCGGCAGACGGCTTTGCCAATCCGCCGGGATCAGGTTGCCGCGATCGTGCAAAATCTGCACATCCGTGACCTGATTATAGGTAACCACGTCGGCCTTGAGGCCCTGCAAAATAGCCAGCGCCTGCTTCGAAGATCCGGCGTGCGATTGTTTGACTTCCAACTTGTCGCCGTTATTTTGTGCAGCCCACTGCTGTTCAAACGGAGGATTGAGGGCAGCAAAGAGTTCTCGAGAAACGTCGTAAGAACTGTTCAACAGTTCTGTCGCACCGGCCGACGCTGCGCCACCGACCAGTAGCAGCACGGCAATCGCGCCTCGCAGGGTTTTACTCTTCACCAACGTATTTTTCATTCTCAGCCCTGGTCCGATTTACTGTCGACGTGGCGCACGGGTGCAACCTTGGACTTGTAGTGTATTTATAACTACGGCGGTAGGAGTAACGGTTTTATATACTATTTGGTGATTTACAAGCATGAAAAGCTATAAGCCACACAAATCAATGGAAGATAGTCGATGCACTCGCGTGCATCGACATTGCGTCTGGCGGGGGTTTACAGCGTTTGCAGCCGCGTCAAGGACGGGGCGAAATAGTAGCTGCCGGTAAGCGGGCGCGTAAAACGCAGCATGGCGTCACGTTTACCATCGAGATCGCCGAACATGCTCAGCAGCTGTTTCTCGATGTTATAAAGGCGCGCGCAGTAGGTGATAAAGTACAGGCCATGTTCACCGCTGGCGGTGCCGTAAGGCAGGCTTTGACGCAAAATCTTCAGGCCTTTGCCGTCCTCTTTGAGGTCAACGCGACCGAGGTGCGAGGTCTCTTTGCGCTGTTCAGCGGGCAGCTCTTCATCGGTCAACTTGGTGCGGCCAATGATCTCTTCCTGCTGAGCCACGGTAAAACGCTGCCACTGGGTCAGATTATGCTTCCAGCGCTGGACCATGACATAGCTCCCGCCCGCGTCGTCATTTCCCTCGGCAATGGCGGCCACTTCGGCGCGCTTCTCCCCTTTTGGGTTCTCGGTGCCGTCTACAAAGCCGCTGAGGTCGCGGTCTTCAATGCCGCGAAACCCGTGGGTCTCTTCTTCTATCAGCAGACTTTTGCCAAACGCCGCGACGGCCGCCTGTGCCAGCGCGAAGTTAACGTCATGGCGCAGAGACTGAATGTGGATCAACACGTCGCGCTGAGTCGCAGGGGCAAGGCCTTTCCCCAGCGGCACGAAAGGTTTGAGTTCATCGGCTCCGATACCGCCGGACAAGTCGCGCCAGACATCGTGGCCAAAGGCCACTACCGCACCGACTTTATCGTCAGGGAATCGTGATTGGATCTCAGCCAGTGACTGGCAGAAGGTGCGACATCCGAGGCGAACGTCGTCAAGTTCACCTTGAACCTTCGCTTCGATATAGATAGCAAAACGGCAATGCTCAAGCAGAATGCCGCTCTGAACCTGGGTCATAATGTTCCTTTCCTTGCGTCATCGGCGACCGTACCAGGCTTTTAAAGGGTAAAAACCTGCCGTCGCAATGGCGCGCATTATACCCGCAATAATGATAAATAATGAATAAAGCCTTGTTAAACACAAGGCTTTTGGGAGGAACGAGATTAGTTGTTAGCCGCGTGCCAGACGATTTTACTGACTTTCCAGTTCTTGAGACTGTCGTCGGAAGGCATCAGCTCGTCCGGACCGTCCCACGCGCCGCTGAAGATATAGCTGACGTGCTGGCTGTTCGGCGCTTTACATTCGACGTTCTGTGCGTCGTCGCCCTGTCCTTTCTGACAGGCGTCAAAGGCCTTGGTGTAGAGGTCGCTAAACGGCGTACCTATCTTCACGCCCCACTGACTTTTCACATCTGGGTCGGAGACAACAATACGGTCCACGTTGCCCTTCGGTTCTCCAGAGACAGTAAGCTTGACCGTTTTACCGTCCATCGCCTGATAGAACGAGCGCATCTTGCCGTTGCTCATCGACATGCCGCTCATCAGGCGATAATCGCCGTTCAGGCCGTCGTTGACCGCAGTCTCGTTCAACGGTGTACTTGCAGTGACTTTGCCAACGCCTTCATCGGTAACCTCAAGGCTGCTGCCAAACCAGTTGATCGGATTAAGGCTTGACCACGACATCTGCGGCATATGCATATTCGCCATCGTCGAACACCCGGTAAGCATCAAGGGCAGCGCCAGCAACAGTGGGCGGATAGTCATGTCATACACTCCTTGGTCGTTTTTTTGATTTGCCGTAATCATGCGAATAATAATGCCAGAATTATCTTGCTGGCCTGTTGGAGTGCATCCGCCGCAAAAAGTGCCGCAGATTGTTACTTTTCGCCCTAAAAGCACCTCACACCAATCGGCGTTCTTCACCAAAACAGGCGCGAAGGCGGCGGCTGAGCAGCCAATAGGCCAATGCGCCGGCATCAAGCAGCGCCAGCGCAAAGTCGAGCAGGTTTGGCTCATCCATCGACTGCCACATGCCAACGCCTTGCAGCGCGAAGGTCGCGAACATGCCCGCCAGCAGCAGCCAATAGCTCATTTGCCAGATTTTTGGCCACAGGTGACGTCGGCTACTGAGCAGAAAGATCAGGACCGGAGGAATGCCGAGGAAAATCCCGTACCAGAATGAGTGGCGATCGGGATAAAAAAGCGCGAGGAGCCCTTCTCCCTGCTGCCTTGATGCACCGGCCATAATAAACAGTAACCAGGTTCGCGCCTGCAAAATCAATATCGTCCAGAACCACAGCGGCAGACGTAGCATGCCGTGGCTGTTGTAATCGTCAGGATTCATAGCCAGGAAAAATCTTCCTTTAATTCAATAAGGACGCAAAAAGGTTGCGTCGGAAACCCAAGCCGAGCGCGCGTTAAGCCAGTTGGCCAGTTTGCACTTTTGTTTATATCTCTGCGCGGTCAGCCTGAAAACCGTCTTTAGCATAAATTAAGTTGTCTTAAGATAGTGTTAAGAACAGTCTGCTTTAATTTTCACCAGGGCAACGGTTCATCCCAGCCGATGACGGTGCCTGTTGTTCACTGAAATCAAAATTAAGGATGACTATTATGATGAAGAAGATAACTCTGGCAAGCCTGTTCGCACTGACGACCCTCCCGGCACTGGCACAAAGCGACGGTGGTTTTCTCGATCCGGCCGCGCAACAGGCGCAGAACAAAGGCGGCTTCTCCGGCGAAAATGCCACTCTTACAGCGGCAAGAGAGGTGAAAAACCTCAAAGATGGCCAGTTTATCACGCTCGAAGGACACATCGATAAACGCACGGGTAAAGATAAATATATTTTCAGCGATGCGACCGGCACGGTAACGACCGAAATAGACGACAAGCGCTGGGAAGGCCAAACCGTGTCCCCGAAAGATAAGGTCCGCCTCGAAGGAAAGATCGATAAAGATTGGAATTCCGAAAAAATCGAGGTCAAAAGGATAAATATCATTAATTAATCATTAACTCAGAGTTTCCCTTGCAGATTTGAAGGTATAGAAAAGGGAAACTCTGTAGCACGTTCTTCCCGTTGCCCCTCTCCCCCCGCCGTGCCCTTGTATTCACTGTAAAGGCTGCTAGGTTAATAATTATTATCATTCACACCCAGGCCATGTGGCATAGCGACAATGGAAAATATTCCGAACCCTCAGAGCCTTGTTGTTGGCAACATCTACACGCGTGAAGATCTTAAGTATCTCTTTACTCTGGCGGACGCTCGCATAAAAACGGGCGTCTTCCGACCACGCGAGAACCAGTCGATGTGGTTATTTGTGACGGAGGATAAAACCAACGGACGACGGCACTACAAAAACACCCTTGGCGATACGCCTATCACCCTGATTTTAAGCACTATCCTCCCACCTCCCGAAAATCGCGACTCTCTGATACCGACCAACGCCGAAATCCAGTCTTACAGCGCCAATGATGAAGAATGCCTGGAGGATGATCCGCTGCAATCGGTCGAAAACGGCGACGCGCAAGATGAATTTAGCGCCCAACACGTTGAAGACGAGAGAAAAAAGGTATTGCGTTCGATCATTCGCCGTCAGGGTCAGTCGCGATTTCGCAAAGCGCTGCTGGGGGCCTATCAGGGACAGTGTGCTGTGACGGGATGTAAGGTGACCGAACTGCTTGAAGCGGCGCACATTCATCCCTACAGGGGCGAGCACACCAACAAGGTCAATAATGGTCTGCTGCTGCGCGCAGATATTCACACCCTGTTTGACCTTGGGCTAATTGGTATTACGCCGGATACGCTGCGGGTGGTAGTGTCTGAGAAATTGCGGGGAACGGAATATGAAACCTTGCATAACAGGCCGCTAAACAGGCCAGAGAATCAGGAGGATATCCCCAGTCTGGAGGCGCTTCAGTGGCACAATGAAAATTCGTATCCTTATGGGTAATGCGTTTACCCTCCGCGTTCCGGGGCTGATGACGGCCACTGAAAGCACAGCCCCGGCAGGATGAATCGCGATCAGTATTCCTGGTCAACAATCAGTCGTTTACCCAGGCTGATACTCTCCACCACTTCGTAATCCAGTTTTTCATACATGCTAATCACAGCATCGTTCTCTGCACGAACCATCAGCTGAATTTTAGGGCAGCCGCGGGCAATCAGTTTTTTCTCCAGACGGTTCATCAGCGCATTGGCAATGCCGCGTCCGCGATACTCGGGGTGAACGCCAAGATAATAGGCCGATCCGCGATGGCCGTCGTAGCCACCCATCACGGTTCCCGCCACAACGCCGCTCACTTCGGCGACCAGAAACAGTTCTGGGTCGTGGTTTAGCTTGCGTTCAATATCCAGCTCGGGATCGTTCCAGGGACGCAATAGGTCACAGCGCTCCCAAAGGGTCAGCACTTCTTCAAAATCTTCTTGTTTAAATACGCGAATTTCCATCACTGTTCGCCGCTGTAAATGAGTTCTTAATTGATTATCGCGTGATCTGCTTGATACGCAATATCAAAATGGCCGCTTTTAGCCTATCAAGATAATTTTTTTCGCCGAATTACACGCTTTTTCGCCTTAATGTTGATGATTAAGACAGGCAAAAGCTAAAAATCAGGAAAATATCAGACTGATAAAATGTTAAAAACGCACACTTTGTTAATAAACAGCAATAGTTCTCATCTCGATTATGCTGAATGGATACTATATAACATCCGCATTCTGCTATTAAAAAGGGCTGCGGACAGATGCTAAATCCACTCAACAAGTTTCTTCATTTCCAACCGCTTCCTCGTTCAGCCACGCGACGTCAGGTGCTCCTTAGCGGTCTTGGGCTGGCATTTGGCGCATTTGGTAGCCGGTTTGCACAGGCCCAGCAGGCCGAACACATCACGAAAACGGCCCCTAAGCCAAAACCGCCTGGCGCTAAAAAGCTGGTGATGATCGATCCCGGCCACGGTGGAATCGACTCCGGCGCCATCGGTCATGAAGGCTCGGAAGAGAAACATGTGGTGCTGGAAATCGCCAACTACGTGCGTCAGCACCTGCAAAGTCACCCCAATATCGAGGTGAAACTGACCCGTGATTCTGACCATTTCATTCCGCTTTATCAGCGGGTTGAGATTGCGCACGAGCATCAGGCCGATTTATTTGTTTCAATTCATGCCGATGGTTACACCAGCCCGGAAGCCAGCGGGGCGTCAGTGTTTGCCCTTTCCAATCGCGGTGCGACCAGCGCGATGGCCCGTTACATGTCCAAGAAAGAGAACGACGCCGACTTGGTCGCCGGTGCCAAGTATAAGGAAGCCGACAACAACTATCTTCAACAGGTCTTGTTTGATCTGGTGCAAACCGACACTATCAAAAACAGCCTGACGCTGGGCCATCACGTGCTCGACAGAATTCGTCCTATCCACCATCTGCACAGCCAGCAGACGGAACAGGCGGCGTTCGCGGTGCTGAAATCCCCGTCGATTCCGTCGATATTGGTTGAAACCTCGTTTATTACTAATCATCAGGAAGAGCAGTTGCTGAATACCACCGCCTTCCGCCAGGAAATTGCGCTGGCCATTTCTCAAGGCATCGTGAATTTCTTCGCCTATTTCGACGCTCACGAACGAATTCCGCGCTGATGGTGCAAACCTGCGGACAAATAAGGGTATAATAATGCCCTATTTGTCCGAAAGCCTACGAGTTTGCCCGTGAATCAATTACCCGATATTAACCAAGTAAAAGCCTTTCTGCTGTCGCTGCAAGACCAAATCTGTCAAAAGCTGAGTGCCGTTGATGGCCGCGCACAGTTCAAACAGGACCAATGGGTCAGAGAAGAAGGCGGCGGCGGCCAAAGCCGGGTATTGACCGGCGGTGCGATATTTGAACAGGCGGGCGTTAATTTCTCTCATGTTTCCGGTGCGACCTTACCGGCCTCTGCCACCGCACACCGTCCAGAGCTCGCCGGGCGCAGTTTTCAGGCGATGGGCGTCTCGCTGGTTATCCACCCGTTAAGCCCCTATATTCCCACCAGCCACGCCAACGTGCGCTTCTTTATTGCCGAAAAACCCGGTGAAGCCCCGGTATGGTGGTTCGGCGGTGGCTTCGACCTCACCCCTTATTACGGCTTCGAAGAAGATGCGCGTCACTGGCACCAGACGGCAGCAGATCTGTGCCAACCCTTCGGCGACGACGTCTATTCGAAATATAAAAAATGGTGCGACGACTACTTCTTCATCAAGCACCGCAACGAGGCGCGCGGGATAGGCGGTCTGTTCTTCGATGACCTCAATAGCCCTGACTTTGCACACTGCTTTGCCTTCATGCAGGCCGTCGCCAACGGCTTCACAGACGCCTATCTGCCGATTGTCGAACGCCGTAAGACACTGACCTGGGGCGAGCGCGAGCGCGAATTCCAGCTTTATCGCCGGGGTCGCTACGTTGAGTTCAATCTGGTGTGGGACCGTGGTACCCTTTTCGGGCTGCAAACCGGGGGGCGGACTGAATCAATCTTGATGTCGATGCCGCCGCTGGTGCGCTGGGAATACGGCTTCGAGCCGGACGAAAACAGCCCGGAAGCAGCGCTTTATCGCGATTTTCTGCCGGTTCGCGACTGGCTGGCGGAGTCTGAATAATGCAAATCTGGGTCGATGCCGACGCTTGTCCGAACGTCATCAAGGAAGTGCTGTTCCGCGCCGCGGAGCGTACCGGGGTGATGGTCACGCTGGTCGCCAACCAGATAATCCGCACGCCGCCTTCGCGTTTCCTGCGCACGCTGCGCGTTGAGGCAGGGTTTGACGTCGCCGATAACGAGATTGTTAAGCGCGTCGAGACCGGGGATCTAGTGATAACCGCCGATATCCCTTTGGCGGCGGAAGTCATTGAGAAAGGCGGTATGGCGCTCAACCCGCGCGGCGAGCGTTACACCCCCGAAACCATTCGTGAGCGCCTGAATATGCGTGATTTTATGGATACCCTGCGCGCCAGCGGCGTGCAGACCGGTGGCCCTCCTGTGCTCAACCAGCGCGACCGCCAGCAGTTCGCCAACGAACTCGACAAGTGGCTGGTGCTGGCAAAGAAATAGCGCTGATTTTGGCTCCCCTCTCGACGGGGGAGCTAGCAGATTAAAGCGGTTCTGTCTGCGCTTCGACCACCGCTAACGCAACCATGTTAACAATGCGCCGCACCGACGCGATCGGCGTCAGAATATGCACCGGTTTCGCCACGCCCATCAACACCGGTCCGACGGTTACCCCCTCTGAACTCGTCACCCGCAGCAGGTTATAGCTTATCCGCGCCGCCTCCATATTAGGCATAATCAGGATATTCGCCGCCCCCTTGAGTGGGCTGTCGGGCATCAAGTCGTGGCGGATGCTCTCGACCAGCGCGGCGTCGCCGTGCATTTCACCGTCAATCTCCAGACCCGGTGCGAGCCTGTTGACCAGCTCCAGGGTGCGACGCATCTTGCAGGCCGTCTCACCGTTTGAGGTGCCGAAGCTGGAATGCGACAGCAGAGCGACTTTCGGCTCGATACCAAAGCGCCGCACCGTTTCAGCCGCCAGCAACGTTATCTCGGCTAACTGCTCAGCGGTCGGATCTTCGTTAACATAGGTGTCGGTGATAAAAGTATTGCCGCTGGGCAGCAGCAGCGCGTTCATCGCCCCCGCCACCCGCACGCCCTCACGGAAGCCAAACACTTTCTCCACCACCTCGTAATGTTCATGATAAGTGCCGATGGTGCCGCAGATCATCGCATCGGTTTCACCACGCAGCAGCATGATGGCGGCAATCAGCGTCGGATTGCCAATAACCGCACGCCGCGCCTGCTCCTGCGAGACCCCTTTACGCTTCATCAACTGGTAGTATTCGCTCCAGTACTCGTTAAAACGCGGGTCGGACTCGTTATTCACCACGGCAAAATCACGCCCCGCCTCAATTTGCAGCCCCAGCTTTTTAATGCGCATTTCGATGACGTTCGGCCTGCCGACCAGAATCGGTTTCGCCAATCCGAGCGAGATAATCTCCTGCGTGGCGTGCAACACGCGCGCCTCTTCACCCTCGGCAAACACCACCCTTTTCGGCTCTTTTTTCGCCTGCGAGAAAATTGGCTTCATGAACAGGTTGGTTTTATAGACGAATTCGCTCAGCTTCTCTTTGTAGGCGTCAAAATCTTTTATCGGACGCGTGGCAACGCCAGAGTCCATCGCTGCTTTGGCCACCGCAGGCGCGATATTGACGATGAGTCGAGGGTCAAAGGGTTTTGGGATAATGTAGTCAGGCCCGAACGACAACTCTTCTTCGCCGTAGGCCGAGGCCACCACGTCGTTCTGTTCGGCCAACGCCAGATCTGCAATCGCATGCACGCAGGCGAGCTTCATCTCCTCGTTAATCGTCGTCGCCCCTACGTCGAGCGCACCGCGAAAAATAAACGGGAAGCAGAGCACGTTGTTAACCTGATTGGGATAGTCGGAACGGCCGGTACAGATAATGGCGTCAGGCCGCACCGCTTTTGCCAGCGGCGGCAAAATTTCGGGTTCAGGATTAGCCAATGCCAGAATTAACGGGCTGGCGGCCATAGTTTTGACCATCTCCTGCGTCAATACGCCGGGACCAGAGCAGCCGAGAAAGATATCGGCATCGGGAATAGCGTCGCTCAGGCTGCGTTGCCCGTTGTCCTCGATGGCGTAGGCTGCCTTGGTCTCGGCCATATTTTCTTCGCGGCCCTTGTAAATAACGCCGCGCGAATCACAGACGGTGATATTTTCGAGTTTGAGGCCCAGTGCGACCAGCAAATTCAGACAGGCAATCGCCGAAGCACCGGCGCCGGAAACCACTAGCCTGACGTCTGCAATGTCTTTTTTGACGATGCGCAGACCGTTGAGCACCGCAGCGGTACAGATAATCGCCGTGCCGTGCTGATCGTCGTGAAATACCGGAATATTCATCCGCTCACGCAGTTTTTTCTCGATGTAGAAGCACTCCGGTGCCTTGATGTCCTCAAGGTTGATGCCGCCGAAGGTCGGTTCCAGCGAGGCAATCGCGTCGATCAGTTTATCCGGATCGTTTTGGTCAATCTCGATATCAAACACGTCGATACCGGCGAATTTCTTAAACAGCACGCCCTTGCCTTCCATCACCGGCTTACCGGCCAGCGCGCCAATATTGCCCAGTCCCAGCACCGCCGTGCCGTTGGAAATCACGCCAACCAAGTTGCCTTTAGCCGTGTATTTGTAGGCCGCCAGCGGATCTTTTTCTATCTCCAGGCACGGCGCGGCCACGCCCGGTGAATAGGCAAGTGCGAGGTCGCGCTGGGTCGCCAGAGGCTTGGTCGGGGAAACCTGAATCTTGCCGGGAACGGGAAACTCATGAAAATCGAGCGCACTCTGCTTCAACTGATCGTCCATCATCGGTTCCTTTTTATTATGCAGGGACTGAGAAATTCCAGTTAACCAGTATAAGGAGCAAAAAAAGGTAAACCTTGAAGCGGCTCGAAAAGCGGAAAAACAGCTTGCCCGAGAGAGACTGGGCAAGCGAGAAACTACTGAGACATATTGAGAATGGTGCGGATATTCAGCGCTGAGGTAGCAATAATGTCGATAGCGCCAGTGCGCAACGCGCCAAGAATCGCCAGCGCCTTGGTATTCTCGGAGGCGATGGCAATCACGCAGGGAATCTGGCGCAGTTCGTCGATGCTGAGGCCAATAACGCGTTCGTTCATCACCGTATCCACGTGCTGGCCCTGGGCGTTGAAAAAGTCGTAACCGGCTACGTCGCCGATCACGCCTTGATTGAGGTTGGCATCGATGATTTCATGCGGCGTAAACCAGCCCAGTTTGACCATGTAGCTGTTTTCGTTCATATCGCCAATGCCGACCAGCGCGATGTCCGCCTTGCGGGCACGGTCCAGCGTTTCGTTGATGGTGCCATTACGCATCAGCGCTTCACGCTGGGACTTCTCCTCAACGTAGGCAGGCGCGTAAAGCGTTTCGCTAATGCCACCGAACTTCTTCGCCAGCCGACGGCTGATGTGGTCGGCGTTAATCGAATCACCGGGACGATGGGTACCGCCAATTCCACAGATAAACTTGCACTGACGCTCCGGCATACTGCCCGGATGATCGGCAATCGCCGCCACGTTGCGCCCCTGCCCGACGGTAATTACCGTTTGATCTTTCAGCGTCGAGGCCAGATAGTTCGAGACCAGCGCCGCGACCTGACGACGCTGTTCGTCTTCGTCCTGATGGTCGAGGGCAATCAGCGCACGTTTAATCGGAAAACGTTCCATCATCTGCTGTTCAAGACGGGTGCTGAAAACGGGATGATAGCGAACGTTGATCTCGACGATGCCCTCTTCTTTCGCCCGCTTAAGCAGGCGTCCGACCTTGATGCGCGAGATCCCAAATTTTTTAGCGATCTCTTCCTGAGTTATTTCGTCCTGATAGTAAGCGACGGCAATCTCAGTCAGCAGTTCGTTATCTTGAATGACAGTTTGCTTTTCCATCCGGGGCTCAATTCTCCTGGCAAATTCTGCCTTTTTATACGCTAATCAACGATTATTGCCTAGATAAAGACATAACGACAGCATGGCATAACGAGGCGGGAAAAAGGAGGCACAAAGCGGGGGGTTTGAGGAGAACGCAGGCCATGATGACCTGCGCTCTGGGCAGTAAACGTCTCAATCAGCGCTTGATGGCATCGATTTTCAGCATCCGCGCAATGACGATATCCAGCTCTTTCTCGTCGAAAATCTGCTTCCAGTCTTCCTTGATGATTTTTTCACGGCCGTACTCCATCGCTATCATACAGGCGTCGGAGAACGGGTTGGTGCTGCGGAAGGCCACGGCGAGGGCAATCTGAATGTGGCCATAAAGCATCGCCTTCGCTGCTTCTTCCGGTACGCCGCACGACTTCACGGTTTCGTCGAGTGCCTCTTTCATGAATGAACCGACCATACAGGCCACAGTTTCCACCAGCGTTGGCTCCAGGTAAGCCAGCTGTTTAACGGTCACCCAGTGCACCTGCTCCACCGGTCCGTACATGACGCTCACCACCTTCGCCAGCTCGGCGCGATCGGCATCGCTGCCCTGCTCGTAGGAGGCCGCCACGTGCTGAACCGCCGCCACGCCGCCGAAGGCATCGGCGTGCTCTTCCTTGGTGTAACGGTCAAGGAACACCGACGGGTGACACGGGTGCGCGACGGCGTATTTGATGTCGGCGCGCTGGGCTATCAGATTGGCATAAGCGGCCGCCGGGTCGAGGGTCAGTAACACCGCTCCAGCCTTCATTTTCGGGACAATGGCGGTGGAAACCGCACCCAGTGCGATATCCGGCACGGCGAGGATAACCACATCGCTATGGCGGACGACGCTGTCGGCGTCGGAGATTTCACGACCCTGAGCCTGTACCTGCATCTGCGCATGCGGTGAATTCTCACAGTAAAACACCTGATAGCGGCTGTTCTGGAAGTTGGCAGAGATACGCATGCCCATTTTGCCGCCAGCGCCTATTACGGTAATTGTTTTCAGAGTCGTCGTCATGATGCCTTCCTCACTTAAAAATTGAATTTATATAAAGTTGTAAAACCCGCTTTCAAGATTGGCGGGACAGCAAAAATTCGAGATTGTGACGCGTCCACGCGTCTTCTAAAGCACAGGTTGATGCGGCATCTTCCTGCCACGGCAGCCAGTGCTCGATAATCTGGTTTATCCCCCGTGCCTGCGGCTTCACTTCCGCTATCATCGCGTCGTAGTCGAGCAACCCTTCCCCCAGCGGACAGCCCGCGAAGGTAAAGCCGACCCAGCCATCGCGGCGCGAAAACGCAAAATCTTTTACGTGCAGATTCAGCACGTAAGGCGCGGTACTGGCGATCACCTCTTTGGGCGTCTCCAGCGCGGCAACGCAGTTGGCGGGATCCAGACAAATCCCCAGCCACGGCGAGTTAAAATGTTTCACTACCGCCAAATTACTGGCGGTCGGCACCTGCTCGTAGGTCTCAATGCACAGCGCGACTTCGCTGCGTTCAAACGCCGGCAAAATGTGCGCCAGCTGCTGCTGCGCCTCAGCAAGCGTCGGGCGCGAGTCGGGACCGTTAAACATCGAGCGCAGGATTTTGGCATTCAGCGCCTGCGCCAGTTGCAGATAGCGTTCGAGGTGTTCGGCCTTCAGCCCGCGTGTGCCGAGCTCGAGCACCACACCGAGCGACTCGGCGCGCTGTCTCAGCTGCTCGAGGCCATCGACCGACAGCGTCTCGATTTTTGGGTAATCGCAAATCTGAAATACCTTTCCGCCCAACTCGGCGGTATTTTCCAGCATCGCGTCGAGGCCCATCGGTTCGGGAACGCGGTCTGACAGTCGCCAGAAATAGGCGTAGGTGCTGAGTCCAATGGCCATCGTTAGCTCCTGTCAGCCTGGTTGTTCAAGAAAATCAATGCTTCATCAAGGATGGCTTTATAGGCCGCCGGCTGGTGCGAGAAACGGCCGAGAAACAGGCCGCCCGTTCTGCTGCCAAGCTGAGAGAGCAAGCCGGGACCGGCGCTGCCGCCGTAAATCACCCGACGCTCGCCGCTGCCCCCGCCCACCAGACGCTGCGCCAACCCCTGACAAACTTCCCCTATAAAATCTGCTGAGGCAGGCTCTTTCGCGCCGATGGCCCACTGCGGCTCATAGGCGAGGATTGCGTCACCGCTCAGCCCTTGTTTTTCTGCCGGGCCAAGCGCCTGATGCGCCTGTTCGACGGCCTGTTCAATGGCCTGCGCGGCGGAGCAGCGTTCGGCCTCACCGATGCAAATGACCGGGATCAGCTGATTGCGCAGCGCAGCCGTGGTTTTATCGGCAATTTGCTTATCGGTTTCAGCAAAATAGCGGCGGCGTTCGGCGTGGCCGATTTCGACATAACCGCAGCCCATTTCATGCAGCATCGCGCCGCTGACTTCACCGGTGTAGGCACCGGCGTCTTCCCAAAACATATTCTGTGCACCGACCTTCATTACCGTGCCGCGAAACGCCTCAAGCGTGGGGGCAATCGCCGGTAAAGACGGGAATACAAACAGCTCAACCTGACCTTGCTGCGTTGCCGGATGATGGCCGACGATTTCCGCTATCTGCCGCGACCATTCGAGGGTCTGCTGATAGCCGAAGTACATTTTTAGGCTAACGCCCAGCGTCAGTTGTGGTTTCATTAAAACTGCTCCTCGTGAGGTTTAACGTTGTCCCTGGCGTTGCCGGTGAACAGCGGCAGCAGCGCATTAACGATCAGTGAAAGCGAAACCGCGCCGGCATCAGGCGTGCCCAGGCTCTTCTCGGCCAACGGCCTTGCGCGCCCCACTTTCGGGCGCAGATTGGCTGTCGCCCTGGCCTGCATCTCAGCCTCCTGCGCCGCCTGCTGCCAGGCGAGACCAAACTCGTCTCCGCGCGCCACGCAGGCACTCAGGGTATCGCTGAAAGGAACAAGGACGTCGACCAGCGTTTTATCGCCAACCTTCGCCTTGCCAAAATGCATGATGCCATCTTTGGCCTTGCTAACGCCCTCGGCGACAGTGTGCGCATCCGGGTATTTTTCATCGCCAATTACCGTACCCAGCGCGTTGAGCGCCAGCCCCCAGAGTGCCCCTGAAGTACCTCCGGCCCGGTCGGCCCAGGCGTCGGCGGCCTGTTGCAACAGCGTGCCGGCACCGGCACCGCGCAGCTGCATCTCGGCGGCTTTCTCGGCGGCGGCAAGCGCCCCACGCTCCATGCCAATTCCGTGGTCACCGTCACCGGCAACGGCGTCGATACGCCCCAGCTCATCGGCATGGGTCACAATGGTTTGCGCCAGCGTATTCAAAACACCGAGCAGGCACTGTGCGGCCTTTTTGGACTCCACGCTGGCAGGCGGCACAGTGGTCGCCAACGCGACGTCGATTTGCTGTGCTTCCAGCGGTTCAGCGGCCCTAACCGACCCTTTTCTGAACGCTGGGGCATCGGCAGGCGCGCGCCACAGTGGTTCCAGCTCATCGTCCAGCCAGAACAGCGTCAGAGAGGCACCCGCCATATTAAAACTAGTCACAAATTCGCCAACTTCCGCATCTACCGCGACAATTCCGGCTTCGTCCAGTAATTGCGCAATACGGCGATAAACCACAAACAGCTCTTCATACTTCACCGAGCCCAGACCGTTCAGGATGACGCCGACGCGCTGTCCCTTGGCATTGGCGATGTCGTCTGGCAGTTCGTCCAGCAGGCGTTTCACCAGCACTTCGGCCAGCTCGTCGGCGGTAGGAATATCAGACTCACCGATGCCCGGTTCGCCGTGAATCCCCATCCCCAAGGCCATTTTCCCGTGCGGGACGCTGAACAGCGGACGATCGGCTCCCGGCAACGTACAGCCGCTAAACGCCACGCCGAACGAGCGAATGCGCTGATTGGCAAGGCGAGCGATGCGAGTAACCTCTTGCAGAGAATGGCCCTGCTCGGCGGCAACCGACGCAGCCTTGAACACCACCAGATCGCCCGCTACGCCTCGGCGTTTTTCACGTTCTTCTTTGCTGGCGCTGGAGATATCGTCAGTCACCAGCACGATTTCACAGGGAATCCCTTCCGAGATTAACCGGTCACGCGCCAGCCCAAAATGCAGCACGTCGCCCGCATAGTTACCAAAAGTCAGCAGCACGCCGCCGCCGTTGTTGGCCGCGCGCGCAACCGAGCATATTTGCTGGGCAGACGGCGAGGCAAACAGGTTCCCCATCGCCGCACCGTGTGCCAGCCCTTGTCCGACCAATCCTGCAAACGCCGGATAGTGGCCCGACCCGCCGCCAATCACCACGGCAACGCTGCCGGGTTCACTGCGTGTGCTTCTGACAACCCCGCCTGGTACCTGCCGAACCTTTGCAGCGTGGGCCGCAACGAATCCTTCGATCAGCTCATTGGCAAACGCCGAGGGTTTATTGAATAAATAAGTCATCTCACTTCTCCTATGCCGCCTTTGGCGAATTCGGGTCTTTCAGTGGGGTTGGCAGCGGCTTAGCCGGACGCTGAGTGGCGCGCAGCAGCACCATCAACAGAGCAGAGAGCAGCATGAATCCGCCGACGACCATCATCGGAACCGTATAGCTCGAGGTTGCGTCATGCAGCGCACCGGTGACATACCCGGCAGAGAAACCGGCCACGTTACCGAGGGTGTTAATCAGTGCAACGGCCGCGGCGGCTGAAGCGCCGGAAAGAAACTGCGTTGGCAGTGTCCAGAAATTCGGCAACGCGGCGAAGATTGAGCAGGCGGTGATGGTTATCACGGCAATGGTGGCGGCCGGTGAGTCCATGTACAGCGCCAGCGGCACGCTTATCCCGCCGACCAATGCCGGGATGGCGATATGCCAGGTTTTGCAGCCGCGTTTTGAGGCGTCACGCGACCAGAAGAACATCACCACCGCGGCAATCAGATAAGGAATACCGGTGATCAGACCTTTTTGCAGGATGCTGAAAGTCACGCCGAACTGCTGCTGGAAACCGCCGATAATCGTCGGCAGGAAAAATGCCAGCGCATAGAGGCCGTAGACAAATCCGAAGTAAATCATGCACAGCATCCACACGCGACCGCTGGTGAAGGCAGCTTTCAGCCCCTGATGGCCATGAATATTTTTCTTACCAGACTCTTCTTTCTGGAGTTCGGTTTCGAGCCATAGCCGTTCTTCGGAGGTCAGCCATTTCGCGTCTTTAGGTTTATCCACCAGATAAAACCACGCCACGATACCCGCCAAAATGGCCGGAATCGAGACGCCGAGGAACATCACCCGCCAGCCTGCTAGACCAAACAGTCCATGCTGGTTGATGAGCCATGCTGCCAGCGGTGCGCCGAATACCACGGTTAACGGTTGTGCGAGGTAAAACAGAGCAAGAATTTTGCTGCGATAGCGTGCAGGAACCCAGGCGCTGAGGAAAAAGATAGCACCAGGGAAGAAACCCGCTTCGGCCACGCCGAGCAGCAGGCGCAGTCCGTAAAGTCCCTGAACGCTGCTCACCCAGGTAAACAGCAGAGAGACGATACCCCAAGACACCATAATGCGTGCCAGCCAGCGACGAGCGCCGTAGCGGTGCAGCGCCAGATTGCTCGGGACTTCAAGCAGGATATAACCGATAAAGAAAACGCCAGAGGCCAGACCAAACTGAGCCACCTGGATCCCCAGATCGCTAATCATGCCGTTCGGGCCTGCAAAGGAAATGGCGGTGCGGTCAAGGAAGTTAATAAAGAACATCAGCGCCACGAACGGCACTAAACGCAAGCAAATCTTGCGGATAGCCGACTTCTCGGCGGCCCCTGGTATTGTTGGTGAAATCGTTATCATTTTTCTGACTCCTTCTGCCCTTAGGCAGGCAAAGCTTTATCTGAGAAGCGCCTGGCTCGCATTGTTCATTAATTCATTATGTGAACATATGAACACTACCCCCTTCATGTGAACTTGCCTATCTCGCCGTGTTAAAAGTGTGACGCGACTCAAAAAGGCGTTCAAAACCCCTTAACTCAGAGTTTACTCAGGTTTTTGTTCAATACATTTACTTCGCAGACGATGATTTAGATCATTCATCACAAAACAAATGAACACCTATTGAACATATGATTGAATTTGCGATATTGTGCCTTTACTCGCTGCGCGCTGCTGAAAAGCACCGGCTGTCACAGCGCGGGATTGGACGTCGCGTTAGATGCCCTGAAGCCCTTCACCAGTCATAACCTATTAATTAGGCAGGAGAAATTATGTTACCTATCGCGATTGGAGCCGATGATGCGGCTATTGAATTGAAAAACATCGTGAAAGCTTTTGTTCAGCAGCAAGGAATAGAAGTCGTCGATTACAGTCAGGATGCCAATAACCCGCTTTATCCGGATATTGCCTTCACCGTGGCAACGGCTATTAAAGAAGGAAAATTTGAGCGCGGCATTTTGCTCTGCGGTACCGGCATCGGGATGAGCATCGTGGCCAACAAGGTTCCCGGCATTCGCGCCGCTCAGTGCCACGACACCTATTCGGCCGAGCGCGCCCGCAAGAGCAACGATGCGCAGGTGATAACCCTTGGCGCGCGCGTGATCGGGCCGGAATTAGCAAAATCGATCGTTGCCGCCTGGCTGGCCTCGAACTTCGAGGGCGGCGGCTCTACCAGCAAAGTTGAGAAAATTGGCTATTATGAAGGATTGAAGAACGCGTAATATTTCTGCATTCAGCGGGCCCCAACCGTTTGTCCTTTCTGGGGTCCGCCGACAGGTAATTATAACCTGTTGAATTCTAAAGCCATAGTTCTGGCCCATCACAACAATCAGAAAAAGCGCATTCAATGTGTTAATAAAATGATGCAGTCTATGTACTCTAATTAAAACGTAACGACATTTTGCTGTATCGATTCTTCTTAAGGAGCTAGAGATGAACCAGTTAGACGCACTTAAACAGCTAACGACCGTAGTAGCGGACAGCGGCGACATCGAATCCATTCGCCATTTTGAACCTCAAGACGCTACCACCAACCCTTCGCTGATTCTCAAAGCTGCCGACATCCCTCAATACCAACCTCTTATCAAAGAAGCCCTTGAATACGCCCGCAAGCAAGGCGGAAGCAAGGAAACGCAAATTATCAATGCGTCGGACAAACTGGCCGTGAACATCGGTCTCGAGATCCTTAAAAGCGTTCCGGGCCGTATCTCTACCGAAGTCGATGCCCGTCTGTCGTTCGACCGCGGCATGTGCGTAGCGAAAGCACGTAAGCTTATCGGCATGTATGCCGATCATGGCATTGATAAATCGCGTATTCTGATCAAGCTTGCCTCGACCTGGGAAGGCATCAAAGCGGCGGAAGAGCTGGAAAAAGAAGGCATCAACTGTAACCTGACGCTGCTATTTTCGTTTGCTCAGGCCCGCGCCTGTGCTGAAGCCGGCGTTTATCTGATTTCTCCTTTCGTGGGCCGTATCTACGACTGGTACAAAGCCAAAGAGCCAAACGCAGCCTACGACGTGGCGAAAGATCCGGGCGTGAAGTCCGTGACCGACATCTACAAGTACTATAAAGAACACCGCTATCAGACCGTGATCATGGGTGCCAGCTTCCGTAAAGTTGAGCAGATCCTGGCTCTGGCCGGTTGCGATCGTCTGACTATTTCCCCGAACCTGCTGGAAGAACTGAAAAATGCCACCGGTCCGGTTGAACGTAAATTAACCCCGTCTACCGAAGCATTCCATCAGCCAGCGCCATTGGCCGAAGAAGAGTTTCGCTGGCAGCATAACCAAGACCCAATGGCGGTTGAGAAGCTGTCTGAAGGCATTCGTTTGTTCGCTGTCGACCAGCAGAAGCTGGAAGATATGCTGTCCGCTCAACTGTAATTAACTGGAGTAGAACATGTCCTCTCGTAAAGAGCTTGCGAACGCTATCCGCGCACTCAGCATGGACGCCGTGCAGAAAGCGAATTCCGGCCACCCTGGTGCCCCTATGGGCATGGCCGACATCGCCGAAG